>ERZ808277.2-NODE-2-length-445346-cov-21.485027_pt1 | contig 445346 bp, 355 predicted proteins | sample MGYA00521240_ERZ808277 | MGnify/ENA primary metagenome ERZ808277 (study PRJEB31516, sample SAMN03275599) | gut metagenome | biome: mammalia-associated habitat; material: feces | host: Papio cynocephalus | place: Kenya | collected 2012-07-17 ... | reverse complement strand
TTTCTCCATTAAAGCCCATTAAATGACCATTAAAGCAACGGTTCTCCGCTAATTGCCGCCAATAATCCGTTAATTCAGTTTCCTGTAAGGTGTTCTTTTTCCATTAAAGACTATAAAAAACCGCGGACGAGAGAGCAACCTACCATGCTCTCCCGTTTACGGAAAACCGCGGACGGGGCGTCCGCGTCCCCGGCAAGTATGGCACAACACAGAATGAAAACCAAGCGAATAATACTACTGCTTGGAGGGTGGTTATAATGCTACCGCTTGCAACTCGGCGAGGGCAGTGTAGTAGTCGCGTTGGGCGTCGAGGGCTTGGGCGGTGGCGTCGTAGTAGATAGAGAGTTCCATCATATACTCGAGCATCGAAATCTGTCCTGCCTGCAAGGCTTGGAGGAGCAGGTCGGCACTGTTGGTCAGTTGCAACGCCTCGAAGCAGCCCTGCCACGTCTGTTGCAAGCCCTGTACGGTAGCATACTGCGCCCGCAAGGTGGAGAGAAACACCAGTTTCCGCTCGTCGGCACGCAGTTGCACCGCTGCCGCCGCGGCTTGGGCTTGGCGCACACGGTGAATGTTCTGCCAGAGCGGCACCGACAACCCTACCGACACGCCTTGGTAATAATCGCCCGTCACGCCCTCCGTCTGATACCCCAGTGTCAGGTCGGGCAGCCACTCCGCCTTGCTCAGGCGTGCATCGGCTTGCGCCACTGCCACCTCCTGCCGCACATACGCCAGCATCGGGCTGTGTGTCTCCGCCTCGGCATACCAAGTATCAAAGTCGGCGGGGGGGAGTACGGGCGTAAAGACGCTGTCAGTGAGTGCGATAGGCGTGCCGCCGTTGAGCAGGGTCAGTTGGTCGGTCAGCGTGCCACGCTCGGTGAGCAGGCGTTGGTATTCGCCCTGTGCGGTAGCGAGGTTGAGCCGCACTTTGTTGTACTCAAGTGCGTTGGCATTGCCCGCCTCGAACTTCTGCCGGTAGGCGTCCGCCAGCGTCTGTGCATGTGCGAGCCGCCTGCCGTACTCGTGGAGCATGGCATTGGTATAGACGATGTCGATACAGGTCTGCTGCGCCTGCAACAGCACCGCCGTGCGCTCCACCCGCAGGCGCAAGTCCGCCCGCAAGTCCTGCTGCTTGGCAAGGCGCGCCCGGTAGCCAAAGAGCGTACTCAGCGACAGCGACTGCGACACCGACACGTCCATACGGTCGCCCAACGCATTGCTGCCCCACAGGTAACTCCATTCCACCTCGGGGTTGGCGGGGGCGATACCCACGTGGTTGGCGGCTTTCTCCGCCTCTACTTCTTGCCGCAGGGCTTGCAGCGACTTGTTGTTCTGCTCTATGGCGGGCAGGATGGCGTTCCAGTCTTGCGCCGAAGCGCAAATGGCAATGCACAATGCACAATGCACAATGCACAATGTTTTTATCTTATTCATAGCGGTATCTATTTATTGTCGGGATGGGGATGACGCGCTTCGACGAGCGAGTACATAATCGGTATGATAAAGCCGTTGAGCAACGTGGAGGACAAGAGTCCGAAGAGGATGACCTTTGCCATGGGGCTCTGTATCTCGTTGCCGGGCAGGTCGCCGCCGAGTGCCAGCGGGATAAGCGACAATGCAGTGGTGAGGGCGGTCATCAGGATTGGGTTCAGTCGGTCTGCCGAACCTTGTACAATGCGCTGATGCAGCGGCAGTCCCTCGCGGGAGAGGTCATTGTACCGCTCAATGAGCAGCATACCGTTGCGCGTGGCGATACCGAAGAGCGAGATGAAACCTATCAGCGCGGGGATACTCAGCACACCGCCGTCCAACGCCACCGCCAGCACGCCGCCCATCAACGCCAGCGGCAGGTTGCATAGCACCACCACCGCCTGACGCATATCACGGAACTGCATAAACAGCAACAGGAAAATCACTATCAACGCCCCTATCGTAGCCAGCGCAATCGTGCGGGAGGCTTTCTCCTCGCTCTCGAACTGACCGCCGTACTCGATATGGTAGCCCTCGGGCAACGTAATCTGCTCGCTGATAATCCGCTGTATGTCGTTCACAGCACCGCGCAGGTCGCCGTTGGTAACATTGGCAGAGACGACCAACTTGCGACTCACGTTCTCGCGGTTAATGGTGTTCGGTCCCATTGCCGACCGCACGTCCGCCAGCGACGAGAGCGGTACCGCCGCCGTAGCGGTGGAGATACAGATGTCGCGTATATCGTCCATAGTAGCACGCTCGGCGGGATTGAGGCGCACCACGAGGTCGAAGGCTTTGCTGCCCTCATACACCTGCGACACCACGCTACCGCCCAGCAGCACATCTATCTGCTCGGCGAACTCGGCAGGCGAGATGCCGTACCGCGCCAGCATATCGCGCCGCGGAGTGATGAGCAACTGCGGACGCTCCACCTGCTGCTCCACGTTCAAGTCCGCCACGCAGTCCACGCCGGCGATAGCCGTCTTTATCTGATTGCCTAATTGGTACATCTTGTTGAGGTCTGTACCGAACACCTTGATGGCGATGTTCGACTGCGTACCCGACAGCATAGCATCGATACGGTGCGAGATAGGCTGCCCTATCTCCAGGTTGATACCCGAGAGCACGCTCATCTTTTGGCGTATCTCCGCCATCACCTCCTCTTTGGAGCGGTCTTGCAGCACAAACGGAGCCTCTATCTCCGAGGTGTTCACGCCTAAGGCATGTTCGTCCAATTCAGCACGCCCCGTCTTGCGTGCCACGGTCTGTATCTCCGGCACTGAGAGCAGTATCTCCTCCGCCTTGCGCCCTATGGCGTCCGACTCCTCAAGCGACACGCCCGGCAGGGTGCTGACATTGATAGTAAACGACCCCTCGTTGAAGCCCGGCAGGAAACTATGCCCGAAGAAGCAGAACCCTACCGCCGCCGCGGCGAAGAGCGAGAACGTAACGCCCAGTACGGCTTTTTTGTGCGCCAAGGCACCCTCCAAGGCTTTGGTATAGACCTTGCGCAATCCCTGTACTAATCGCGGTTCGCGGTCGGCATAGCGCATAGCACGGTCTGTACCGAGCAAGTAGGAGCATAGCACGGGCGTGAGCGTCAGTGCCACCAGCGTGGACGCAAACAGCGACACGATAAACGCCACGCCGAGCGGCGCGAGCATACGTCCCTCCATACCCGACAAGAGGAACAGCGGCACAAAACTGACCACAATGATAAACGTGGAGTTGATAACCGGCATACGTACCTCGTACGACGCATTGAACACCACTTCGCGCACCGAAAGGCGTTTCTCTTTGGACAGCAGGGCGTTCTGCCGCAGGTGCTTATATACATTCTCCACGTCCACTATCGCGTCGTCCACCAGAGAGCCGATGGCTATCGCCATACCGCCGATACTCATTGTATTGATATTCAGTCCGAAAAGGCGCATAACGAGTATCGTTATCAGGAGCGACATCGGTATCGAAACAAGCGAGATAAGCGTCGTGCGCCCGTTCTGCAGGAAGATAAACAGCACGAGAATGACAAACAACGCCCCTTCCCAGAGCGATTTCTTGATATTGCCGATAGAACTGTCGATAAAGTTCTTCTGGCGGAAGATGTCGGTCGAAACCACCACATCGGCGGGCAGTTGCGCTTTCAGTTCCTCCACCGCCTTGTCCAGATGCTCCGTCAGTTCGATAGTGCCGGTGTTCGGCTGCTTGGTGACGGTCAGCAGTACAGCGGGTTTGCCCTTCACCGATGCCAAGCCTAACTTAGGCGTCTGCGCGCCGATAGCCACAGTCGCCACCTGCTCCAAGCGCACCGTACCGCCGTCGGTGGTGGGTACGGCAGCCTGCCCGAGCAGGTCGAGGTCGTTGGTGGAGAGTGCCCCGCGAATGATATACTCGTTGCCGTATTCGTACAGCACGCCGCCCGAGGCGTTTTGGTTCATTCCACGCACGGCAGCAAGCAGGTCGTCAAGTGCCACATGGTAGGTGCGCATGCGGTTGGGGTCAATCTGTATCTGGTATTCGCGTATGTCGCCGCCCATCACCGCCACCTGCGCCACACCGCCCGTGGAGAGCAGGCGCGGGCGTATCGTCCAATCGGCAAGGGTACGCAACTGCTCCTGCGTGGTCGCGGAGTCGGCGGTCAGACCGATAATCAGCACCTCGCCGAGGATAGACGACTGGGGACCCAGTATAGGTCGCCCCACATAGTCGGGCAGCGACTCCGACACCGTGGCGAGTTTCTCGCTTACTATCTGCCGGGCGCGGTAGATGTCCGTACCCCAGTCAAACTCCACCCATACCACCGAGAAACCCGTGGTGGACGACGAGCGCACGCGCCGCACATCGGTCGCGCCGTTCACCGCCGTCTCTATCGGGAACGTTACGAGCCGCTCCACTTCTTCGGGTGCCATACCCGTGGCTTCGGTCATCACCACCACGGTGGGGGCGTTCAGGTCGGGAAACACGTCCACATCCATCTCACGCACGTTGTACACGCCCGCACAGAGGATAATCAACGCCGCCACCACAATGGCAAGCCTGTTCTGCAATGCAAACCGGATAATTTTATTCAGCATACACAATACTTTTATTTCACTCAGAATACTACTTTCTTTCCCCTATGGATATATACGCCACGGCTCGGCGGCATAGTAAAACGCCGTCCTGACAGGTCATACCACGTCTCGTCTGTGCTGTCTATCGGGGATATTATCAGGTCGGTGGTCTGTCCCCGCTTGTGGCTGAACACCCAATCCAGCCGCTCCGCCGAGTAACTCTGAATACAGGTCATCTCGTGCGTCCACCCAGCCACGGTCTCGTACCGTACGTCGTCGCCCATAACCTCCAACTGCCCGACAAGCGTCTCCACCGTTGTGCGCACATCGCTGCCCATTATCTTGTCCGCCAGTCCCATCACGGTATAAACCGGCGTGGTGGCGATATTCTCTGCGTTCATCCCTTTCGGGTTGCCTGCACACGGCATAGCCGCAGCAAAGTATGCGGGGTAAAGCGACAGCATTTTCCATGTCCCCGTGCCGCCCATACTGCCGCCGAAGATATAGATGCGTGTTGTGTCTGCCGTCTCTTGTTGCGCCACATAGTCAAGCAGACGTTTCACATCGCTTGCCATTCCGCCCCAACCTTTGGTGCGGTTGCTGCATTGCGGTACCACAAAGAGGGCGGGCAGGGCTTGCTCTATCAGGTACTGTGCTATCGAGTCTATACCCTGTTCGCCCATCTGTGTCTCGTTGTCTGTGCCGCAACTGCTGCCTCCGTGCAGGTAGATAACCAGCATCGGTTTCTCACCCTCTATCCGCATCTGCCGATAGGGCAGCACCGCTCCGCTATTCAGCGGAAACTGCTCTTTGGTGAACACCGTCTCCGTCTGTGCCATAGCCCCAAGGCTCAGCATGCACATCAGTGCCAATACTATCCGTTTCATCGTTCCAAGAATAAATCATCATTTGCAAACTCCGCCCAATCATCCGAGGCATACACTATCTCTCCCGCCGAAGGTTTGTTCTCGTATATTCCATAGGCAATTCCGAGAGTAACCACCAGCAGCACCGACGACACCATAGCCGTCATCCAACCGCTGATTTTGCGTTTTGCCAGACTGTAGTTGGTCTTCGCCGCCCCTACCGTCGATTGGGTAATCTCGGCTATCTCTTCATACGACATATCCTCGTGGTAGCGCAGGTTGAATATCGCCCGTTGCGTGGGCGGCAGGCGCAATATGGTCTGCTCTAATCGTGCCAGCAACTCCTGTCCAAGTTCTATATCGGGTTCGCTATGCAATGTCTGCAATACCGATTCGTCCACATCGTCTATTGCTTCCGATGGTTGCTCATTGCGAAGCCACATATAGGCGCAGTTGGTCGCCACACGATACAGATACGCCCGCTCGGAGGACTGCTCACGCAGTTCTCCGATATGGGTGTACACCTGCAGCCATGTGTTTTGCAGTACGTCCTTGGCGTCCTCGCTGTTGCGGAGCATACGCCTCAGATAGCGGTACAGCGGCTGGTTATATGTCTTGACCAATCTGTCAATCATTGCTTGCTCTTTAGTTGCCCTTTGCGCACCTGCTCATCGTCATAAATCCGCTGTATCTGCGATGGGGCGAGTACGGTACGCAGTTTATGGTAGTACTCCTCACGGATATTCAGAATACTCCGCTGACGTTCAAAGCGGCTGCGTATAGCCGCCTCTATCTCATCCTCGGTCGGAGCGGCAGGCGACTTGTCTTTTTTGTATAGCAGTTTCACGCCTTGCAGTTTCTTGCTGTAGTCGGTGTAGATATTGCGGAAACGCTCCGCCTGTTCGCCCTCCAAACCGAACTGCGTAATGTACGCATTCGTCTGCTCGGTTAACTGTTGTTCGCGGGCAGCGCGTTTCTGCTCCTTACCTTGGTTGTTTTCTGCCACGATACTCATACTGCATACCAATACCAGCATCATAATAAAATAACGTTTCATACTTGTTGTTTTTTTAGAGTTTAACTTATGGTTTAGAAATGCACTTCTATCTGTAAGATGCACTCAACCGCCAAAAGTTAAATCTCAAATGTATTTTTTCTAACCGACTCATTCCTAATTCATAATTAGAGGTACCGCCGTACGTTCTTGCAATATGCTTCGTATGGTGCGCCGAAGGTGGCGTGGCAGTAGGACTCCTCTTGGAGTATCTGCAAGTGGAGCATTACCACGGGAAAGAGGGCGAAGACCAAGTGCAGCAGGTTCGGGAACGCCAGCAACAGCCCGATATACATCAGGTCGAACCCCACAAAAGCGGGATTGCGGCTGATGCGGTAGATACCGCTTTGCACCAGTTGCGTCCGGTCTTTCTCCGGTATGCCCGCCCGCCAACTGTCCGCCATGGTCAGCACGGCGATGATGAAAAACGCCAGTCCCAATGCCGCAATTATCAGTCCCGCCCATTGCAAAGCAGGGCAATCCCGCAACTGCGGAATCAGTGTCCATTGCGGAAAGACCACAATACTCACTACTTCCACCGGCACGACCAGCAGCGTCGCCACGCCCATCAGCCGCTCTATCCGCAGCACCCGTTTGGGTTTGCTGCCCACACCGATTTGGTTGGTCTGTATGCCCTGTCTGCGTTGGGCGGCTTTCTTGCCGAAATACACAGCATAGAAGTTCGCCAACAAGGCAAGGGCTGTTATCTTGGCTATCATCATTTGCATAGTTGCTATTTTTTTAGTTTCATTCGCAGTATCGTGGACAACTATCCCATATCTCCACTTCTATTTGTATTGCTGCATACTAAGCGAATCTCGTACACGCACACAATTCAAACTATCATCAAAGCAATAGAAATGTTCTTTCACTATATCTATGTTTGTATTGTTTTCAGGTATATCCCTTTTGTCTATCAAGTAGTAATAAGTTGCATTCTCGTCCTCACGAAAAGTACTAACCTCTATCCAATTATCAGTAGAAGTAACATTGATAATTTTCTCCCTAACGAGGTAATCTTCACCATCTTTTGGATCATCATTGCGAGTCGGTATCAAGTATATGCCGCCATAGCATGCCCTCCCGCGCATATCAGTCCCAACAACAATGATTTGCTCCCCGCCATCCCAATCTACAAGATGGATATTCTTACCTAAAGGCTGTGAACCATTTATTTGAGGACATACCCAATCAGAAACCCACCAAAATACAAGGAACAATACAAACAATAATAGCACAACAACAACCAATACCGCTACACTTACGCATAGTATATACACAATCCGTTTTAATGTACTGAGGGACTTATTCATTTCACACTTTTGAATACTATTTCCTCAAGACTCCGACACCATAATAATTTGCGCGGAAGCCATGCACTTTTGGATTTATATTGAATATAACATTGTTCAGCATAATACACGAATTTCTCACCGCACCCCCGCCCTGATTCCAATCATAAGCAGTAGCATTGCCATTGACAACCCTTACCGTTCGTTGTTCCCTATTGAGTAGCATCATATCCACCCTGCCCAAAGCATAAATCGTTGCCATCAATCGTGGATTACCAAGAGAACCAATTGTATTGGATACGTTAAATAAATTAACAGGAGTGGCTATGCCTGTTTCTGCAAAATTAGATGTAGATAGATGCCCAAAATCCAATTGCGCAGCGTCAATGTATAATGCATTATCAGGAGTCGGGTTCTGTAATGCATAGGGATGGGATTTTGCCCAATCAATGCCCTCTTGTATTGTTACAAAACCGTCATAATCGGGTCTATTGGGCAAATCTGCATAGTGTATGCCTATTTTCTTGGCAATTTCTGCAGGTAAATCTCCCATAATTGCATGATTACCAGCCTCAAGATGTGACATTCCTTGCGTAAAACCACCTTTATCCATCACATAATAATTGCCCTGCAAACCCAAATCGTCCGTACCAAGAAAATTGCCATCCGCGTCATATATAGGATTACGCCCGTCCGGGTCTATCACTTTGATAGGATTGTTCAGGCAATATGCATACGGTGAAATCCCCGGCCATGCAAAAGCCATTGTTGTGGATACCACAAACAAGCAAATCACTATGATTCTTTTTCTCTCCATAACTATCATTTTATATATTGTACGGTTTTGCGTCTTTCTTCTATAGTAGCCTCGTCAATATCCCACTTTTTGCGTAATTCTTCTGTTTCTTGCGTCCAATAGGTATTCGTCAAATCTCTATCACACTGAACCAACATAGCATCAATATAATCCGTGGTATAATCTCTCCTATATCCGTTGGCATATAGATGTTTTGTTAGTAAAGCGTGCAAAGACCTTGCTTTGATAATGATTGCATTGGGATTCATTTTGTAATGTTTCAAAGAAAGTGCAGAGCATTTCAATGTAAAATCATCGTAGGTGTGATACTTATTGTAATATCCGAATGCAAGGTCTGACAATTGGTCTGCAATAGTTTCTTTATCCGATAGAGGTGTTAAATATGTTCCTTGAATAACAGCAGAATCTTTGATTGCATAGTACTCCTTTATGCTCCATGTCGGCAAGTACAGTTGCGTAGTAACTTCCACATTCACCCACTCTTCGGGGAAGAGATGGTCATCGTTTTTATACATAATGAAGCAATGACGGGGTGCATAAGCGAGACTTACATCTGCCTCGAGTTCTTCCGCCAGTAATTTGAAAGTCCACGGCAAAGAACGGCATTGACCCTTGTGCGTTTTCAAGGTACGCGACACTAATTGGTAATGCCAATCGTCTTTGGGAAACTCTTTGCTGAAATCATATCTGAATGGTGTGTAATCATTACCCGAACATGGATAGAAAAAGAATGTACACAATGCTATTTGTTTGGCAGTTTTGTAATCTTTCCAATCATTAACAGCAATCAATCGTTTGAGAAAATCCACTGCTTGGGTAATTGGTTTACAAAAGTCTTCTTCATAATCCAGTTTCCCCTCTAAGAATGCCCATTCTGACAGAAACACTGCACGACGAATGGACAACTCTTTTTCCCCCTCCAACATGCTTGAAATCTCATCGAATGCTTCTTCATAATAATCATTGGCAAGACATATTGGCACAAGAGTAACATTAGGGAGAAATATCCCACTCAGTAATAGTACCAACCATAATTCATTTCTCATTCCTAATCCCTCTTTAATACATTAGACCACCAATGTCTTATTTTGATTACAAAATTACTATTTTTTGTTTATACACGCAACTCCCAAAACTTAGAGAATAGCAGTATATAGCCAACAATAAGTACAGACTCCTATTCTACTTGTTTCTATTCCATATTTCCCATTTTCTTTACTTTTTGCCCACGCTGTTGTGCCCCCTCTTTGAGGGGGTTGGGGGAGTCGTAGTTGGGGCGTTTGGCAATGTCCGATACCCAACTGTCTATGTTATCGGTCAGGGTGTCGGGGTATGGCAGTTCGATACGCACATCGGGTGCGATGCCCGAGGCTTTGCTCGGGTGTCCGTTGCGCAGGAATAGCGATGACACCGTGTTCGGATAGAAAATTTGTATGCGGCTGTTGGGCAAATGGAAGGGGAATAGGTTGCCCGTCTCGGACGCCCCTGCGCTGTTCTCTTTGCCGTAGATAGTGTATCGCTCGCGGGCGGTGTAGTTCTGCGCAACGCGCAGGATAGTCTCTGCCGAACTGGCGGTTTTGCGGTCGATAATAAACGATATATGTATCCGTGCGTCGTGTGCGGGGATGGCTTCGTCGTCATCGCCCTCGTCCGCACCCACCTGCAGGAAAGAGGAGGCGGGGTTGTCGTGGTCGGAAATGACAGCCAATGCCCCGTCCTGCATAGCGGGGTGGTAGCGGTTGGCGTGGGTGTTGCGGAACCAGTAGGTCTCGGGCACGGCGGCTTGGTGGTCGATGAGCAGAGGCAGAAGCGGCATCCATATCATGTCGCTGCCACCGCTGTTGCCGCGCAAGTCTATGATGAGGTGTTTGCAACCGCTTTGCAGGAACGCTTCCACCGCCTGCGCCACCCACTCGTTGGTGGGGTTCTGCCCCGCGCATGAGGGTATGCGCAGCAGCCATGTCTTCTTGTTCACGCGTTGCGACACCGCCTGCGGCGCATAGTTCATCAGTTGCTTGTAATCGGGCGTGTCGCGGCGTTTATAGACCTGCCAGAAGAGGTGCTCGTCCACGTAGAAATGGGCGTCGAACTGCGCATTGAACCAATAGACATACTCGCACGCGGCTTGCCGTATGCCCCACTCGCCCGTGCTGATTTTCAGCCCGAAAGAGTCTTTCATCGCCTGATAGGGAGCCTCGTACCCCGCCTGCATAATCGCAGGGAATGCGGCATAGTTCGCCTCGGTGTACGCCGCAAGGTAGGCAAAATCCTGCTTGTTCCGCGTGATGCTGTCCTGCTCGATGTACGTCTCCGCGGTGGCGGTGATACCGGCAGTGAGCAAGGCTGCTATGACAAAAAGGCTCTTAAATGAAATCTTTTTCATACTATACTTTGATAGATGTTGTCGGGTTTTAGGTGAACGGGCGGCTACGCCGCATTATCACAGATTATCCATAAATTTTCTATTCTTTATTTATATCTTATTAACATTATATCGGTTGCCTATCCCTTGCGCATCCCTTGCGTATCCCTTGCTGTTTGACACGAGGAAGAAACGAGGGAAATGTATAATTATTTTAATACTATATGCATGGTTTATATTGTTATTAAACAGCCATATTTACCACCTTTTGGAAATTTACCACCATTTATAGAGTTCCCATTCTATTGAGCCCCCTCTTTGAGGGGGTTGGGGGAGTCGGAGGTTTGTTTTGGTCTTTTTTAATGGTTATGCGTGTGTCCGGGTATCACTGTGGCACTGCCGGCAAGTTTCACTTGCAGGGCGGCGCGGGTAACAACTGTTTCGCCCGATTGGAGACCGCTCCTGACCAAGACGCGCTCACCGTTGCTCTGACCGAGGGTTACCTCGCGCTTCATATAGCAGTCCTCGTCCAGTTGCACATAGACCGAATAGACACCCTGCTCCTCGGTAACAGCCGACAGGGGTACGGACAGGGCTTCCTGACGGTCAGCCAAGAGCAGATAGACATCGGCGTATGCCCCCGAGACCAAGCCCGCCTTGTTGTCGAAAGCGAACACCACAGGAACGTAGCCCGTTTGCGTGTCCGCCGTTCTGCCCACCGACAGCAGGCGTCCGTTCATATCCGCCAAACGGTAGGTGGTGTCGCTGTATGCGGGTGCGAAATTGGCACTGCGCACGCTGCCCAAACGGTTCCAGTAACGTTCCGGCACGTCCGCTTGCAGCAGCAGTTGCTGCGTCTGACTCACGCTGAGCAGCACCTGCCCCGCCTCGACATAGTCGCCGTTGGCGAAACCCAGTCCGCTTACATAGCCGTTCTGCGGGGCGCGTATCTCGATGCAACCGTCGTCGGCTTTCTTGTCTTGCAGGGCTTCGTACTGCGCTTTGGCGTTTTGGTAGCGCAGGGTTATCTGCTCCATCTCCTGTGCCGAGATGATCTGGCTGCCAGTCAGCCCTTGCGCACGGTCGTACTCCTTGCGGGCGGTCTCGTATTGGATACGCGCCGTCTCTACGGGGTCGCTTGCCGCCATACCGCGCACGGAGATATGTGCCAGCACCTCGCCTTTGCGTACTGCCGTGCCCTCGTTGAGGGGGTGTTGCAACTTTGCCACACCGCTCATAGCCGCCACCACCGCCTGCACTTTGTTGCTCGGTGTAGCCAGCCGCCCCGATACCTTGACGGCTTCCTCAAAGGGCTGCGCCACGATGGTCTCGGTCTGCAGACCTACCGCAGCCGCCTTCTCGGGCGAGAAAACGATTTCGCCCGCCTTATGCTCGTGATGCTCCGTTGCCTCGTGGTCATGGTCATGGTCGTGGTGTTCGTGGTTATGTCCGCTGCAGCCTGCTAGCACTGCCGACATATAGACACATAATAAAAAATAGTACCTTTGCATAGCGTATAGTTTTTCCAATTTACGCTGCAAAGGTACTGTTTTTTTCCTGCAACCGGGTTGCAAACTGTTATATACAACCGAGAACACTCACATTCCGCTAATCAATAGGCATCCCGCAAATGCTGTATATCTTGCCGTCACGGACAATAACAACTTGGCCGTTGCGTAGAACTTTTGTGGCGGATTTTGAATCTCTGACAGCGTCTGTGGCAGAGGGTATACCACTCGTCTTGAATGTCCCGTTAAATGTTTCAATAAGAGTATCTGAACTGTCTTTGATGGTAATGGTGTAGGTGTAGTCTATACCGGATGACAAACCTATGACTACAAACTGAAAACCGGTTTGTTCATTAATATGCTGCGCCTGAGTCATACTGCTTGCACCATCCATAGCGGGAGCCTTGGCTGTGGAAGAAAGCAGAATTCCATCCGCATCAAATGTTAATGTATTGCAGCGAACCTCATCCTTGAATATCTCTATGGTGTAAGAAGCCGCATTCTCGTTTTTAGGCCATGTAATGACCGCCTCTGTCTCATCCGGCTCTACTGCCACTTCAGTGACAGAAGTTCCTTCTGCGCCCAAACATTCAATCTGCTTGAAATACATCCAATAAAACTCCGCTGTCTCATAAGCCGTTTTGCTCTCATAAGGAACGTATAAAGTAATATCATATCGATTTGTCACATCGTCAACATCAAACGAAGTCCCTCCCATTTCAGGAGGCGTAGTGGAATAGCAGTAAACAGTCTTCAAACTGCACCCCGCAAAGGCATATTCTGCAAGTTGTCCGATACTGCTTGGAAGTGTAATGGAGGTCAGCCCTGAGCAACCGTAGAATGCCATTTGGCTGATACTCATCAGGCTGTTTGGAATAGAAACAGAAGTTATGCCGCTGCAATACATAAATGCATTGTTACCCATGGAGGTCACTGACTCTGGAATGACCACTTTCCCCTCTGTGGCGGCACTGCAACCGCAAAGTTCTTTTTTCTTTGCATTTCGGTAAACAAAATTGCCTTCCACATAGCCGTTTCTGCATTTCGCCCCTAAAAGACGGGTGGAAGCACTGCCGTTGTACACGATATTGTTCACATACATAAAAGCATATTCTCCTATTTCAGTAACAGTATTCGGAATAACAATGGATGTCAGACCACAACACGCGGAAAAAGCATACTCTCCAATTTTGGTAACACTCTCAGGGATGTTGATAGAGGTAATTCCCATGCAACCTTCAAATGCATTGTCTTTTATATCGGTTACTGTATTCGGAAGGATTATTTTGCCTTTTGCATTCCTGTCACAACCGCATATCTTCGTTTTGGTGTTATCTTCGTATAGCACATAACCGTCAAAAAAGCCGTTTACAATTGCTGCACCCCAGGGAGCACCTGTAGCGGAACCGTCATAAATGATATTGAGAACGTCGGAGAAAGCATAATCCTCAATTTCTGTTACATCGCTCGGAACCGTAATGGAAGACAATTTTCCGCAAGCGGAAAAAGCCGAACAGCCTATCTTTCTTATAGTATTAGGAAGGGATACCGAGGTCAAATCATAGCACCTGTAGAAGGCACAGGTATCGATGATTTCCACACCGGCAGGAATGGTAATAGAAGTTATTTCCGTTGCATAAAATGCGTTTTTTCCTATGGTTGTCAACTCCCCGTCAAAGACAATAGTTCCTTCATTGCCTGTAAAAGAATGGCTGCTGACCGATACATTGAATGCATTAAGATGCAGTCCTGATGCATATTCGTCGGTAGTTTCAGTTTCTGCTAATTTTTCCTTCGCTGTATAGGTAATGGTATTACCTGCAACGAGAATCTGTGAAGAAAACGAAAAGAAGAAAATAAAAAGATACGATTTTCTCATGAGATGGAATAAATAAATTATTGAATAATGAATAGACGGCAAAGTTAATAACTCTTCTTGATATGTGCAAATGCTTTCTTCTCTTCCAATAGCAGCTGTATTAAAAACTGTATGGCATAATAGTTATAGTTCCGCCAATAGGTTATCTATTGAATTCATTTGTCCTATTTGTCCAATCCGTCTAATGCTTCCTGTAACTTCTCGAACAACTACAACGTCTATCTGTTGGCGGAATGGAGTTGCAAAGCGAGAGTAAATGGGTCTGTTCCTTCTTGCATTGTGTCAAGTGCCTTGTAATGGCACACAAAAGGAAACCCACGACCCCTCAACGACCCCTCAAGCACCCATCGTCGGGACCTGACCAAAGTCGAGTTCGTCTCTTTGGGACTCGGTGTTTGGCTGTAAATTCGATATGTTTTTCTTTTGTTTCCTTAATTTCTTTCGCACTGCGTAGCACTGTTTTTTCGTATTTCTTTTGGAAAAATTAACTGCCATTTGTGCGTTTGAAATAATTATTGTAATTTTGCGGTGTGAAGTTGGGGAGGGCTTTGCGGGTGGGCTGAGGTCGTTGGAACAACGATAGCCGCACGCCCGTTTGCCGAACACCTTGCTTTGCAGACATAATAAAAGGCGTTTATATGCGCTTGTTTTGGAACTCTGAAATCCGGAAAATTTCGCGACCCAAAGCAGGAGGCAATAAATGCCCCGTGGTATGTAATGAGTGCCCGCGCCTTTTGGTGCGGCGGTTCTGCATATCGGGCGTGGGCGTATATTGTTTGTTCTTGTTGCAAGGGTCTTTCCGGAACCTCAGAGTTGAGAATAAGCAAAAGATAAGGCTCCACGCTTTCTTTGTGTCTGTACCAAATCTGTTTTATTGTTAATCGGGCAACACAGGAGCCGTCTGCCTACAAAACACAAACACGTGGTGTTTATGGCAAAGGTACTATTGAAAAACAGCCTGCTTCTCGCCTGCCTGGTAGCATTGCCCTTGATGGCGGCGCAAGAGAAGAAACCAACCCTTATGATCTTACCGAGCGATAACTGGTGCGCTCAACGTTATTTCACAACCACCTACCTCAATCAGGGTGTGCAGGTGGTGGTTCCCGATTATCCCACTGCTTTCCGCGAAGATACCGAATTGGGCGGGGTTGTCAGCAAGGTGGGCGAACTGCTCACCGGACTTGGCTATAGTCTGAAAGACTGCGAGCAGGAGTTCAAGGCTATGCAAAGCCGCATAGCGGAAGACAATGTGGCAATGAGCAGCACGGGCGCAACGCTGGTAGAGAGTCCGCTGGATATGCTCAAACGCCGCACCAAGTCGGACATCATTATCCAACTTGGCTGGCAGGTGAACAAGGCACAGGACGGACACTCCGTAACTTTCACTCTGGAAGCATTCGATGCCTATACAAGTAAGCGTATTGCCACCGCATCGGGTACAAGCGATGTCTCACAAGACCTTATTCCCCAACTGCTGGAAAACGCCGTATTGCAAAAGATTGCCGGCTTTGATACGCAAATGACGCAATACTATGCCGACCTGCAAGCCAACGGACGCGAGATAGTGATGACTGTCCGCTGCTGGGATAGTTGGGAAAACAACTTGGAAACGGAATACAACGGCGAAGAACTGTTGGATTGTATTCAGAATTGGCTTGCCGAGAACACCGTTAACGGCGCGTTCAACCTGACAGACGCCACCGAGACAATGGCACAGTTCGAGCAAGTGCGTATTCCTTTCTTTGACGGGAACGGCAGGGCTGTGGACGCACGTGCTTTTGCCACCCGGCTGCGTAAATACCTGCAACAACAATACCAAATCACCGCCAAAGTGTTGGTGCGCGGTTTGGGAGAAGCCAACATTGTATTAGGAGAGAAATAGTATGAAACGACCGGTCTTTTTATTTGTCGTCCTGTGTATGGCAGGCACCCTTTGTGCGCAAGATATGTCATTGTCCATCACCGCAGTGCAACCCGAGTACGACCATATCCCTGAGGAAGCACGTCTGCAGTTGGAAAACCGCTTGGAACAGATACTCACCGGCAATGGAGTAACGAGCGGATTGTCCGACCGCTTTGTCATCTCGGCAAAAGTGAATATCACCGGGCGCGATGTGATGCCTTCCAATCCGCCCAAGATATCCGAGAAATTGGATGTAACCATCACTATCGGTGATGCTATTGACAATCGTGTGTTTGGTAAAACCACAATCTCCGTTGCCGGTATCGGCGTGTCGGAAACAAAGGCACAGATACAGGCATATAACCGCTTGTCTCCCCAAAACGAGAAAATACGGTCGCTTGTAGCCGAAGCCCAAACACAGATAACGGACTATTATACCAATCATTGCGCCGACATTCTCGCTAAAGCGGACCGTATGGCGCAAATGGGACAGCGCAAAGAAGCCATCGCCGCCCTATTGGCAGTGCCGCAAGAGTGCTACGATTGCTATACGCAAGCCCAAGCCAAGGCACTGGCTCTCTATCAGGTGGAGATAGACGATGAAGCGCAAGTCTGGCTCAAACAGGCACAAGCCGCATGGAATATGAAGCATAACTATGAACAGGCAGCCAAGGCGTACGATTATCTGCTTAAGATTAACCCGCACTCTAATACTGCCGCCCAAGCCGATGCGCTGGCTTGGGAGATAGAGAAGACCCTGCGTGCGCAAGAGCGCAGTATCGCAGCCAAGAAAGCGGCGGAGGAAGCCGAACAGAAAGCCCGTGCCAAAGAGGTGGACGAACGCGAATGGAACCTGCGTGTGCAGCAGTACAACGACAATGTACAACTGCGCAAACAGCGTATGGATATGATTCGTGAAATCGGTGTGGCTGTCGGCAATCACTTGCCCGAAATGGTCAATAGTGTTGTAAAGAAATGGTAATAACAAAGAAAAAGTAAAATAATCAAGAAAATGAAGAAATTGATGTCTTTTGTATGGGTGTGCCTGATGAGCATATCCATACTTTCCGCTCAAGGAGTGGAGGAAGTAACCTTGGTTGTGTCGGGCGACGGTGCCACCAAAGAAGAAGCCACGCACGTGGCTTTGCGTAGTGCTATCGAACAAGCCTTCGGGTGTTTTGTGTCCGCCAATACGGCTATACTGAACGACTCGGTAGTAAAAGATGAAATTGTTACTATCAGCAATGGTAGTATCAGTTCGTATGAAGAAATCAATGTGACGGAATTGGATTCAGCCTTGCTGTCCATAACATTGCGTGCTACGGTTTCTGTGAACAAACTGATTTCGTATGCCAAAAGCAAAGGTTCGTCTTGCGAACTGAGTGGTGCATTGCTGACGCAGGAAAAACGAATGTTGGAGATGAACATCGCCAATACAAAAAAAGCCCTCAATCATCTGTTTACATTAGTGAATGAATTCGTGGAAAAGAACGACTTATATACATACACGTTGGATATTCAGAATGTACAAATAGATGGTTTGGCTATAGGGAAAATTACTTGTAAACGGAATGAAAATGGAGATAATTTGATAAAAATGATGGATAATTATTTGTCGTCTATATCTATAGATGAAAAGCAAGTAGAGCATCTTGAAAAAATTGGTTTTGAGGTTCCAAACGTAAAGATCTTCTATGATAAAGAACGTAATGCTTTTTATGAGTATAGAACCTATGCGGATTTTTCATGCGTAAGGCAAGAACTTCGACAAAGCATCCAACAAAATATTGAGCGCCGAACTTGTATGTTGATTTCCGATAATTTGGGTTTTGTATATCCTGAAATACCAAGAATGTGGCCAGAGTTATTTTTTACGTATGAGTGGATGATTTCTTTATCGTTAGACCCTTTTCCTAATTATGGTGAGTGGAAAAGTGGTGTACATCTACAAATTCCAAAGCAAAATATGGAGAAATTGTCGAATATAACTCTTGTTCCATTTGCAGATTCGCGTTTTCAGGTCTTATTTGATAGTATAGTTCCACAAGCAATACAATATTTTAATGCACACCAAGGACAAATGGAGAATGTTGAAGAAGCATTTTACTATTTTTATGATAAATTGGGACTATATTATTCACTTGTATATCGTTTAATTTCATATTCTCCAAATGCTGGTAAAAGTCTAAATGTGGATGAATTAAAATCTTGGGAATCTATATGTTTGTCCCCTAAATATTATGATAAACGTGAGAGACGGTTCCAATCCTTATATTGGATGTATTGGGGGGGCTATCAGAATAGTGTTCGTAAAACTGTTTGGGCAATTGAAAGGTTGTGTTTATTAGCGGGTGGAAAAGAGTATTATAATAAATTAGATAAGGAACGCCTTGATACAAGAGATGGACAATGTGATCGTGATATATTAATTTACCTAAGTAATCACAAAGTGTGGAGTCCTGCTTGGTATTATAACAACTAACAAACTTATAAAATTTCAAAACAATGAATAATCTGATTAACAAACTCAATTTGTATGAGTTCTTTGCAATACTGATTCCAGGCAGTGTTGTAACATTGGAACTGGGTGTAATTTTGAACTTATACACAGATATCTGCAAACATCTGTGCTGTTGCTGCTGCTCTTCGTATGATCCGATATGCGTATTAGCCTTTTTTGTTATTGCGTACATTGTAGGATGTATGTACCATCTGTTTATGGATTGGTGGTGGACTCCTTTTAGAAATAACCCTACCCATATTTCCTATGTGTATCACCATATTCCCAAAGAAAACAAGTGCACTTTGACGGCATTATGGGGAGACCAGAATGTAGAAGGACAATGTTTCTGCTGTCTCTTGCAATGCCCATGTATTATTCTTCGGTCGGTATGGATGGCTGTCATGGTTGTGTTTTATCCTGTCCGTGCTGTTCTGAAATGTCTGTGTTGTTCCAGATGTTGTTCTGAAACAGATAACGCCAAAAATCTACTCATAGATAAATACTACACAGCGTATTACTATGCGGAGCGGAACAGAGGTGCTGCACCCTATAGTTTTTTGGAGGGACAAATTGCACTTTGTCGTAATATGATACTTCCCATATTGCTAATACCATGCACATTGGCAAAGATAAAGATGTTCTCGTTTTTGGGTGATCGTATGGGGTTAATGTGTGGCTTTGCAGTTCTGTTATTCGTGTTTGTAATGCTTCGACAAGAAAAGGTATATAGTTGTGTAATGGAGGATTATGAATACACCAAGCGTATGGAAACCGACTATGAAAAGACTAAGTAATCTCTTGTTCGCCCTTTTGTTGGCACTGCCCTGTCTGGCACAGGGCTACAATACGGAGCGTACGTCCTTTACGCGTTTCCTTGTCCGTATGTACAACAATGCGCCCTTTGAGGGGGTGCGTATTGTGCAGGACTACGACAGCACCTATCTGATGTCCGTCCTGTCGCTTGACCCCGCCAAATACGGAGGCAACGAGAGCGCAATGAACCGCGTGGCGTCGGTCAAAGCCATGTCGCAGGCAAGCCGCTTCTTGAACGGATCGTCCATCACCGACGACCTGATCATCCGCACCACCGAAGATGCTGCTGCGGGACAGACCACCACCCAGATAATCGAGTCTATCTGCGAACATTCGATGGGCTATGTGCAGGCATTGGAGCAACTGACCAACTTCCGTTCTGCCGATGGCACCCGGCAGGTATTCATCTTCCTCGGCAGAAAACCGGAGTAATGGAGTACGACCCCTCATCGGAACCTCAAGCCGACCTCAACGAGAGAACAAGATCCGAATTCCTTAAACGTACAGACTCATTGGCGGGATACGCAATCTATTCCGCCAATGAGTCGTACTTGCTGTTTTTGTATTTCAAAATAAATGCGTAATTTTACGCCGTTATGTTATACGTAGAATCGTTGGAGGGTAATATCCGGTAATTGATACACTGAATTCAGGGTAATACGTCTGTTGTAACTCTCTTGGAATAAATTATATATAAGTAACTAATGGCAACCGCAATAGAATTTAATCACGTCAGCAAACAATACCGCCTGGGGGTAGTCTCCACAGGCACTATCGCCCACGACCTTGACCGTTGGTTCCAGACCAGCATCCTGCGCCGTGAGGACCCCTATCTGAAAATCGGCGAGGTCAACGACCGTGCCTCCAAGGGCAATTCCGAATACGTCTGGGCATTACGCGACATTGATTTCAAGGTTGAGCAGGGCGATGTAGTCGGCATCATCGGCAAGAACGGTGCAGGCAAATCCACGCTCCTTAAACTCCTTAGTAAGGTTACTGCCCCTACCACAGGCTCTATTCGTGCTCGCGGACGCATAGCCTCACTGTTGGAAGTAGGTACGGGTTTCCATAGCGAGATGACAGGTCGTGAGAACATCTATATGAATGGTGCCATCCTCGGTATGACCAAACAGGAAATCACCTCCAAACTCGATGAAATCGTTGCTTTCTCCGGTTGTGAACGATACCTTGATACCCCCGTCAAACGTTATAGTTCTGGTATGATGGTTCGTTTGGGCTTTGCTGTGGCTGCCCATTTGGATCCCGAAATCTTGGTAGTGGACGAAGTCTTGGCTGTCGGCGACGCGGAGTTCCAAAAGAAAGCCATCGGCAAGATGCAGGACATCTCCCACGGCGAAGGCCGCACCGTCCTCTTCGTCTCCCACAATATGACTAGCGTCAAGAGCCTTTGCAAACACGGCATCATTCTTCAGAACGGACAACTCTTCGACCAAGGCGACATCGACCCCATCGTAACCCATTACCTCCGTGGTGATAGTGCAATAGATAATCATAAGTCGTGGTCGGAACCTCAATATAAGGGCTATGGCTTTGAGTTATTGGAGATTGGTGTCCGCCCTAAAGGAGGCGATTATACCGACGTGATGCGCATGACAGACGATTTGGAAATCGTTATACGTTATCGTCTAACCAAAGCATATAACAAGTTCTGGATTACGCTGCATTTGAAAAACGAGCAAGGAGAACGTCTTTTCTCTACTTCTGGTGGCGGGCGTTGCTATGACAGACACCACGAAACAGGAGAGTATGAGCAGATATGCCAAATTCCGGGTAACTTTTTCAATTGGGGAACCTTCTCATTGGACTTTTTGCCTATTGTGCAAACCAACAATACTTATTCTCTTGCTTATGCACAGGATATTATCTCATTTACCATTGCCAACAAAGCCATCGAGATTGGTGGTTGGATGGGAAAAGAACCCGGCGACATCACGCCGCAATTCAACTATACAGAAGTGAAACTCAAATGAATACCGATAATCAAATAACAGTTACTTCCCCCCTCCTTCCTGACTTGAAGGAATATACCCAACTCCTGCAAGACATCTGGTCTCGCAAGTGGATTACCAACAATGGCTACTATCATCAGCAGTTGGAGCAAGCACTGACGGATTATCTCGGTGTAGAATACCTTTCGTTATTCACCAACGGCACCCTTCCGCTCATCACTGCTTTGCAGGCGTTTGGCATTACGGAGGGTGAAGTCATAACTACGCCATATTCATTTGTGGCAACCACCCATTCTATATGGTGGAACAAACTGACACCCGTCTTTGTGGATGTCCTGCCGGAGAATGGCAATATAGACCCCTCCAAGATAGAAGCCGCTATCACAGACAAAACGGTTGCCATTATGCCCGTTCATGTCTATGGCTGTCCGTGTGATGTGGAAGCCATTGATGCCATCGCCCGAAAACATAATCTCAAAGTCATCTATGATGCTGCCCATGCTTTCGGTGTTACGTACAAAGGACGTCCTGTCCTCGAATGGGGCGACATCAGCACATTGAGTTTTCATGCCACCAAGGTGTACAACACCGTTGAAGGTGGTGCCATTGTCGTCCATAGTGCGGAAATGAAGTACGATGTGGACAACCTGAAGAACTTCGGCTTTCGTGGTGAGACTACGGTTGTTGCACCGGGCATCAACTCCAAGATGGACGAGATGCGTGCGGCCTATGGTCTGCTCAATATGCGTCAGGTGGATGCTGCCATTGCAGCCCGCAAGCGGGTTGCCGAAAAGTACGTGGAAGCCCTCAAAGATGTAAAAGGAATAGAACTGTTCCCTTACGAAATCAATCCAACCTTCAGGTGGAACTATTCCTATTTCCCTATTCTGGTGACTGACGACTACCGTATGACCCGTGATGCTTTGTACGAGTTTATGAAAACGCAGAATGTATTAGGTCGCCGATATTTCTATCCTCTCATAACAGCCTTCGAACCCTACAGAACCTATCCGAGTGCAGATGAAGCAAACCTCCCCATAGCCAATCGCCTCGCCTCACAAGTCATCTGCCTCCCTATGCACCACGCCCTCACGGACAACGAGGTGGAAAGAGTATTGGAATCAATTCTGTAGAATTTATGTTGTAAGTTTAGTGTTATAATTGAAAAATAAAATCTATGATAAAATCTGTCGTATTGAAAAACTTCTTTAGTTTTAGAGATGTTACCATTGAACTCAAGCAATTGAATGTGCTAGTAGGTATTAATGGAGTCGGTAAATCTAATTTTATAAAATCACTAAGGCTCTTAAGGGCAACTATTGTAGATGGTTCCTTGACTGACTTGATTATGAATCAGTGGGGAGGATTTGATGCTATGTGTTTTGCAGGAGGTAATAATGCAGAGACTTCTCCTGTAATAGAGTTGGAGTATCAATTTGATTTTGAGACATTGCACAAGTATGGATATTCTTTTCAAGAACCGATTTACTATAAAATTGCTTTCAAGAAAGTTGCCTCTACCCAAAATTATAGTTTGTCAGAAATGTTATATACTAAATCATCAAATGGTAGATGTGCATATTGGTATTTCAAAATGAAAGACGGAAAGGGGTATGCTCAAGAAGGAAGAAAAACGGAACAGCATTCCGTCAATTATCAATTGGATAATACTACGGAATCTTTATTTGGACAGGTTATGGATAAAGATAGGTATTTCCAAATATACACATTACGTGAGGCAATAAAAGATATATCTGTATATGGGTATTTTGATACAACAGCACAAAGTAGTATTCGAAAACCAATGCTTCCGATTGCTGCCATAAGATTGGCTTTTGATGGGGGAAATTTACCGCAAATACTCAATAGGATAAAGATTACAAGTAAAAAAAATTACAATTCTATTATAAAGTCCTTGTGTAGTATCAACCCTAATTATAGAGATATTGATTTTAATATCATAGGGAACAATATCGAGTTGATGTTGGACGAGAAAGGGTTAGACAGGTCTGTTCATGTTACGCATATATCAGATGGTACCTTAAGGTATTTATGTCTATTGTCAATTATATGTAATTCACAACGTGGTGCTTTGGTATGTATTGATGAACCTGAAATGGGACTGCATCCTGATATGATAAATGAGATAGTTGAAAATATTCAAGATGCTGCGTTGGGAACTCAATTTATCATCTCTACCCATAGTGAACACGTTTTGAACAATGTTTCTGTGGATGATGTGTTAGTATGCGAAAAAGATGAAGATAACTCCACATTCATCAATACATTTCGTGATGCAGAATTTGTAGAATGGGCATCAAAATATACTACAGGAAATCTGTGGCGTAATGGAGATTTAGGAGGAAATGTGTATTAAAAATATAGGGCTATGAAAAAAGTAATTTATATAGAAGGTACTTCAGAAACCGATAATGGAAGTTTACGTAAAGCATTTTCGGAATTATTACGAAAGGAATTGGCTGGAGATATGCCCAGAATAATTATGGGAGATGGAAAGAATCAAACTATTGATAAGTTTCATAGCACGCCTGTAGGAAAAGACGAGAAACGTTATTTATTATTTGATTCAGATGAAGCCAATCCAAACAAGTCTTCTATATGTAGCACTATCAATAATGAAAAACCTAATCGCAAGATAGACGCAACGTCGGATAATACATTTTTGATGATACAAGAAGTGGAGGCATGGATATTATCGCAGCCTGAGATTTTGCAGCAAAGGGGTATAGATATGTCTAATTTTAAGGCTCTTAATGTTGAAAATATTACGAAACCAAGTGGATTATTGTCGGATTTGTATCAGAAAAGCCACTTGACTTACACCAAAGTACGAGAATTTGTGAGAGTATTTCCTAAATTGGACACCACTAAACTAAAGACAGATTGTTCTGAATTTAAGGCATTAATCGAGGCTTTAGCCCAACACTAATTTTCTCATTTACTATTCCTTTATGACTAATAAGTGGTTAAAATTTGAAACTCTATTTGCTGCAATGTTGGCAAAATATGGTGTGTCTCTATCACCAACAGAGGACGAAATGCACGCAATCTTGACATCTATCAAAGATGCACATAACGATGACATTGACAATACCAATGCTTCACAATTGGAGAAAAATTTTGCCAAATTATCCAATGAATTATTTGTACAGAATTTAGAGCAAATCTATCGTAATTATAAAAACAAATAGATGCTATGACTCTCGGAATAATGCAACCCTATTTTATGCCCTACATCGGCTATTGGCAACTGATGGCTGCCGTGGACAAGTATGTGGTGTATGATGATGTCAACTATATCAAGGGGGGATGGGTTAGTCGTAATAATATCTTGTTGAATGGCGAACGGCACATGTTTACCATTACGCTCAATGGTGCCAGTCCGAACAAACTATTCAACGAGATTTCCATTCGTGATGATTTCCGCAAGTTCTTTCGTATGTTGGAGAGTGCCTACAAAAAGGCACCGTATTACCAACCGACCATAGATCTACTTGAACGCATTTGTAACTACCCCAATCGCTCTTTAGGCGAATTTATGTTGCATAGTTTCCAATCTGTTTTGGGCTATTGGAATATACATACAGAGTTACTTCTCTCTTCTTCTATTTCCAAAGACAACACTCTGCATGGTAAAGACAAGGTCAAGCATATTTGTCATATTCTTGGGGCAGATACCTACTACAATGCCATTGGCGGGCAGTTGCTATATGATAAACAGGAGTTTTTGCAAGATGGCATCAATCTTTATTTCCTGCAAACCAACGATATCCGTTACCCCCAATTCAACAACGATTTCGTTGCCAATTTGTCAATCATTGATGTCTTGATGTTCAATTCTCCGGAACAAACTCGACAACTACTAACCCAATATACGTTACGATGACTGCTATTGGAGGATATTTTGAATTGGAGTTGCGCAAGGGGGAGCACTACCACAAGGATGCCTTGCGCCTTAATACGGCTCGAAATTGTTTTGAGTATATACTGCGCGCACGTGGTTACAGGAAAGTGTACATTCCCTATTATACGTGTGAAGTGATGCTCGAACCCTTGCAGAAGTGCAATGTGCTGTATGAATTTTATCATATAAATGAACAGTTAGAGCCTGCAAAATCCTACAACCTGTTACCCAATGAGGCTTTCCTCTATACAAACTACTATGGTCTGAAACAACGGTGTGTAGAGCGTCTTGCTTTGCAGTATGGCTCGCAGTTGATTGTGGATAATGCGCAGGCGTTTTATGCAAAACCCATAGAGGGAATAGACACGTTCTATTCTCCTCGAAAATTCTTTGGTGTGCCGGATGGCGCATATCTTTATACAACACAACTATTGAACCAAGAATTGGAGCAGGACCAATCTTATCAACGTATGTCGCATTTGCTTATGCGTGCAGACATTGGCGCAGAAGCGGGGTATGAAGTATTTCGCAACAATGATGATGCGTTAAAGAACAATCCTATCCGCAAAATGTCGAACCTAACGGAAAAAATACTATGCGGTATTGATTATGAGGCTATCAAGCAACAACGCCGTGCAAATTATCAAATGTTGGATGAGACTATCGGAACACAAAATCACATACATTTCCATTTGGATGCTAGTGATGTGCCTATGGTTTATCCTTTCTATTCCGAAAATATGCTGCTCCGACAGCATTTAATTGCCAACAAAATCTTCGTGGCAACGTATTGGCAGAATATATTTGCATGGTGCCAACCGAATATGTGGGAGCATCAACTCACGCAAAAACTGCTGCCCATACCTATTGACCAACGGTATAACGGCGATGATATGAACCGAATAATTTCAATTATATGCAAGTAGCAATTAGACCTTTACAGGAAAGCGACGCTTATACATCGTATAAGTGGCGCAACGACAACGAAGTGTTTAAGTTTACAGGACGGGGGGGGGGGGGTATTCGCAAACCATTACCCCCGAGTGCGAATTGGATTGGCTGAAGAAAGTACTAGTCAATCCGGACGAGTACCGTTGTGCCATTCTTGCGAATGGTAACTACGTCGGCAATATCTATTTAACAGATATAAACAATGGCACTGCTACTTACCATATATTCATCGGGGATAAAGCCTATTGGGGAAAGGGAGTGGCTAAACAAGCCTCACGGCTAATCTTACAATATGGCTTTTCGCAACTACGGTTGCACACTGTCTGCCTCCATGTACGGAAAGCAAATATAAGGGCTCATTGTTTATATCAATCACTTGGTTTTATTGATATAAAAGAAGAAAATGACGATTGGATACAAATGTCTATCACAGCAACCCGTTACGCCGCTCTATTTCAAGACGGATGAACTTACAGCAGAAGAAATTTTTGCCTTTTTCCGCATTTGCCATACGCATATTGACGGAGTGGATTTGAAGCAATTTGCAGAAAAAATACGTACAAATGCCGTTACAATAGAGGCATATCTTGCTAACCAAATGGTCGGTCTCTGCGCATGCTATATGAACGACTATGCGACGCGAACCGCCTACATCACCCACATCGCCATTGCCCCTCAATATCGTGGCTGCGGATACGGCAAGCAACTTTTGGAGCAAACCATTGACTTGGCAACAGAGAAAGGCTTTCGGCATCTCAATTTAGAAGTTGTTAAAACCAATACTCCTGCCCTTACCCTCTACCAATCTCACCATTTTATCATTATCGAAGACCGCAACACCAAGTATCTAATGTCCTTGCATCTTGCTGACAAGAGTAGGTGATTAGTAGGTGATTAGTAGGTGATTCCCGATACTGTGCCGTATGTATGCCGTATATCTGTCGAATGAATGTACCATATAAACCGGATTAATAGTCAGTAAAGGAGAATTTCTACTTTGTCATTTAACGAGTATGTCTGGAGTAGAAAAAGAACGCAAATGAAAGGTTAATTAACGGAACCCCATACCCGTTAATGTTTTTAATAGTCCTTTATATGGTCTTTAATGGAGAGCCCCAATGCCATTCATGGATAGGAAACCACTTGCCAACGGCTTCAAATCCGAATTTTCCTACTGACTTTTTGGATATATTCCGAAAAATCATACGGATATTTTGGATTACAAGAAATAATTTGTATCTTTGTAGCACTATCGTATAACCACCAACGCGCAGCCACTAACGTGAGCGAAGCGAACCATTATCGCGGCTCTGCCGCCAACATTATGAGCAAAGCGAATTTAATAGACCCTGTAGAGAGCCTCAAAGGCAAAATCTCCAAGAAAGGAGAAACCGTTTTCCGTTGCAAGCAATACCGTGACGAGCGCGGCAAGGTTATTGCTACGGGACCGCAGGAGGCGTATATCGTAGCCAATCCACGCGACCGTAAGAAGAACCCGCCCACGCCTGCCGAACAGCGTCATCTTGACTTGTTTGCCGAGGCAAGCCGCCGTACTACTGCCGAGATAGCCCCCGATTCTCCTCGCCGTGCCTATTGGGAGCAGCGTTTCCAAGCCCAACTCACGCACCCCGAGCACACCGACCCCGCAGACCCTGCATCTCCCCTCCGCAAAACCTACCACCAACTCAACACCTTCGTCCGCACCACCATCTACAACGACCTCAAAAAGGAACGTTGAAAAGATAGTAATACGATTGAAGTGTATAAACAAGAAATAGCCAACTAATGCAACAAGACAAACATCCCCTCGTAGCCATCAAATGCCTTGTCTTCAATCACGAACTGTATCTTCGCGATTGTCTCAACGGCTTTGTTATGCAGCAAACCGACTTCCCCTTTGTGGCTATTGTCCACGATGACGCCTCCACAGACCACTCTGCCGACATCATTCGTGAATATGCTGCCAAGTACCCCGACATCATATGCCCTATCTACGAAACCGAGAACCAATACTCCAAATCGGATGGCTCTCTCGGTCGCATTATGAATGCCGCCGTCGATGCCACCGGTGCCAAATACATCGCTATGTGCGAAGGCGACGACTACTGGACCGACCCCCGCAAACTCCAAAAACAAGTCTCTTTCCTCGAAACCCATTCAGACTGTGTGATTACAAGTCATCGTTATAAAATTTTTGACCAAGAACAAAATACTTTTGAACCTGACTATTTGTGTACAGCATTTGCAGGTAAGAAACAAACTGTAGGATTACGTTTCCTTAAAGAGAATTATCTAGATTTCCCTTATATGCAGACGATGTCGGTTGTCTATAGAGCAGATAGTTTCGATAAGGATTATTATATGTCTTTAGCAGTGCATGGAGATTTGGTGTTGTTTTACGTTGTTTTGCGTCAAGGATTTGGATTCTGTATGAATTTTGAGGGGGCTGTATATCGGAGAAGTTATACCGGTGTGTATGCGAAACAGAGTTGGGAAAGAAAACATTATATCGGTTTTAATTTGTACTCTAAAATGTATCATCATACAAAAGATGTCGTTTTTTTACCACATGCAAAATCTCATGCTGAGTTAGTTTGGGGTGATATAAAGAAAAATATATTGCAGAATGGTGTATATGATGCGAAAATGGCAAAGGCAGTGTTACTTTTTTGGTGGGCAATAGGAGAAAGAAAGAAAATGTTTATTAGTTTATGCAAATTAAAAAAATGGAAAGTAGTTTGTTTTTTATCAAAAGGTTTGTAGGTATTGAAAATAAAGAGTAATTTTGCATTGAATCAGGGGTATAGGGGGAGCAGATGAAGTTTTGTTCTTAAAAAAGATTAGATTAGTTATAGTATTGGATATGACAATTAAGTTTTTAGATTGGGATTCAAAATTCTTTGGCTTGCGAATTGGGAGGGTGGATGTCCCGTCATCAGAAGATTTGAGTGCATTATCAGAAGATGAGCAGAATTTGCACCGGCAGTTTGACTTGCTATATGTATTTTGTCCTCAATCAGTACACTGGGGGCAACCTAATGCTATATTGGTGGATGAAAAGATCGTCTATTCCAAATCAGTATTCCCACAATCATCTTGCTCTTTAGTAGATATTTATGGGGATGTTGCTCCAAACGATGCTCTCTATCGATTAGCATTGTTGAGCGGTGAGTATTCTCGTTATCGGTTAGATTCTCGTTTCCCTCATAATAGTTATGAGAGGTTGTATCGCTGTTGGATAGAGCAGTCCGTTGTTGGTAATATGGCGGACAAAGTGTTTGTCTATCAGGTAGATAATCATATAGATGGGATGCTGACTTTGCAGAGGAATGAAGAAGAGGCCGGCATAGGACTGGTGGCAGTAGATACAGAGGTCCAAGGACGTGGTATTGGCAGCAAAATGATACAGATTGTAGAAACTTATTTGGCACAAAATACATCTGTGCGTACACTGCGTGTAGCTACCCAGTGGAAAAATACAAAAGCACGTTGCTTGTATGAAAAAAATGGTTTCATATTGAATAGCGTAACAAAAGTATATCATTGGTGGTTACATAACCCTAAATGTTAGAATGTTGGTTATTATATCAAACATCTGAGTGAGGTTGTTATTAAACCGGCAAAACTTATATTATATCATATTTGATAACAAAATACATATATGAATATCCCTTTCAACAAACCGCATCTTACGGGCAAAGAAGCCCATTATATGTATCAAGCCGTGTTCGATGGTAAGTTGTCGGGCAATGGCGAGTTTACCAAACGCTGTCAGCACTTTATGGAGCAGAAATACGGTTTCCGTAAGTGCCTGCTCACTACCTCTTGCACCGATGCACTGGAAATGGCGGCACTGCTGTGCGAACTGCACCCTGGTGACGAGGTCATCGTTCCTAGTTACACCTTTGTATCTTCGGCTCTGGCGTTTGTGCGTGAGGGGGCGAAGATTGTCTTTGCCGACTCTATGAAGCGCAACCCGAACATTGATGCCGAGCAAATAGAGTCGCTTATCACTCCGCGTACCAGAGTTATCGTACCCGTCCATTATGCGGGGGTAGCGTGCGATATGGATGCTATTATGGACATTGCCAACCGCCACAACTTGATTGTGGTGGAGGACGCAGCGCAAGCCATCGACAGTTACTATATCTCGCCCCGCACTGGCGAGAAACGCCCTTTGGGTACGATTGGACATTTGTCGGCATTCTCTTTCCACGAAACCAAAAACATCATCTCCGGCGAGGGCGGTATGCTGGGTATCAACGACGAGCGTTTTGTCCGTCGTGCGGAAATCATCTGGGAAAAAGGCACCAACCGTGCCGAGTTCTTCCGTGGCGAGGTCAACAAATATGGTTGGGTGGATACGGGTTCATCGTTCCTGCCGAGCGAAGTAGTATCTGCCTTCCTTTGGGCACAATTGGAAGATATGGATAATATCCAAGCCAAACGCAAACGCCTGTGGAATCTCTATTACTCATTACTTTCCGCTGCTCTCAACACTCAACCCTCAACTCTCAATTTCAGTTTGCCTGATATCCCCCCGTATGCTACCAACAATGCACACATGTTCTACCTGGTATGTCGCAATCTCGAAGAGCGCACGGCACTGATTAAGCGGCTCAAAGAAAACGGCATATTGGCACCATTCCATTACCTCAGTCTCCATAGTAGTCCGTATTATGCGCCCAAACACGACGGACGTGCCTTACCCGAGTGCGACCGGTATGCCGATTGTCTGGTGCGTCTGCCTATGTTCTACGACCTCACCGAAGACGAAGTGCAAGACATAGTCAATATAATAATGTTACGTAAAGATGGTTTTAGCAAATAAAAAGATATTGTTATTATCCACAGGAGATTCCATCGGCGGGGCATACGAGTTAATGTATCGGATGGCATCTGCTTTGAATAGTCATTGTGAGCAAGTGTGCCTTGCGGTCAAAAACAAACGATATACTGATACTTTTGTGAAGTCTGTCAGTGTCGTTGTGCCTAAATCATCTTTCTTCAAAAGGTGTATCCATTCTGTACAAAGTCGTTTACATTTATTACCTCCGGAGTTGGCTGCAGTTGCCAAGTCCAACTATGTATTTTACTATCAAGAGGAAGAGCAACAACATTTTGTCCGAGCGGAATATCTGCTACAACAGATTGGTTTTGTACCTGATATTATTTTTGTCGGATTGACTACAGGTTTTATCAATACAAATGAAATAGCCCGTTTGCATCAATTGACTAATGCAGTGATAGCCTACGTTATGCTTGATGTTTATCCTATTACGGGAGGTTGTCATGTCTTGTGTAATTGTAAAGAATACCAAAGAGGATGTGTACAATGCCCTGCTGTCAAAAATACATCTTTGGCAAATTTACCTTCGAAACAATTTGCTAATAAGTGGCGGTTATATTCCCAGATGAGTCCTTTATTTGTAGGGGCTTCATGTTTTGTTCGTCGTATTTTACGAGAGTCTCCACTGACTACGAATGATCGTGTTGTGCCAATGTATTCGTGCATCCCAACTGACATATTTAATATGAATAACCGCGAGTATGCAAAACACATTTGGAGAATTCCCAAAGGTAAGAAAGTGATTCTTGCTGGTGCAGACAATGTACGGGATCCTCGTAAAGGAAGACACTATTTTGTGGAATCTATAAAGCAACTTGTGGCTCAGTATCCTAATATCTTCTCAAATGTAATGGTCGTACTTGTTGGCAACCATAATACTGCTGACGAAGAAACAAAACAAATTCCCTTGGAGACAAAATATGTGGATTATATTCGGGACATGCGGTTGTTATCTCTTCTTTATCAGGCATCTGATATTTATGTGATGTCTTCTTTGGAGGAAGGAGGTCCTATGATGGTACCGGAGGCTATGTTGTGTGGCGCATTGGTGGTCGGATTTCAAACAGGATTTCTTGAAAATGAGGATATTATTCAATCTCGTGTAAATGGCTATCGTGTTCCTCTCGCAGATGTGGGGGCATTGGAAAAGGCGTTGTACGAGGCATTATCTTTGACTGATGCCGAGACTATAGCGATGAGACAGTGTGCTCAACAAACAGCAATTAACAAAATGTCTGATAAGGCATTTATTTCAATAATGAAGCAAATAGAGTTATGAAACAGGATATTACTTTGATTATTTTAGCAGCGGGAAAGAATTCTCGTGCAAATTACCAAAACAAGGCATTATTTGCATATAAAGGTATTTCTTGTTTGGAAAATACGATACGTGTCGGTCTCGGGCTATTTTCACGTATCATTGTAGTAGGAACGGCTTTTTGTCAAGAGGAGTATATTGATATCTGTCGCAAATACAAAGGAGTGGATGTGATTAGTATCGTTTCCGGTTTCGGAACATTGGATGCGTTACTTAAAGTTGTTCCCTGTATTCATACAGACAAGATGCTGATGTGCTGGGGAGACCTTTGGTTCAAGGATGATTATGCGTTTATTCAAACATTGAATTCTAATGTGGTGTCTCCTTGTATCGTTCCAATATCCTATATAGCCAATCCATATTCGTGGTACATTATGGATGAAGATTTTAGGATAAAGACTACTATTTGGAGACGAAATAATCCTGATCCTGTTCCGTATGGGTATTTTGACCAATCATGTTATTTGATGGATAAAAAAGTTATAGTCGAACAATTGACGGATTATAATAGGCAATGTTTGAGCAATGGTATTGAATCTAAGTTAGATGTTGGGTATGAAGTTTTGCAGAGGAATGGTAATCCTGCAAGAGGTGTAGTTATTGATTATGGTCATGTATTCCATTTTAATACGCAAGAAGAATTCTTGGGGTTAGAAAAATTTCTTTGCAATGAATAGTTCCTGTATCTTATTCACAATTCTTAATTATAAAGAGAAAGAAAACTCCGAGCGGTTATACCAAATGATATCGCCCTATTTCTCGTGTCGCATATTAGATGCGGATAGCGGACAACGCCCAGAGTCATTCAATGGTGATACGATGTACCTCCCTAACATCTATTTTGGAGGACTGTTAAATCGATCCATTGAGTTGGCACATAGTGGAAATTTTACATATCTGTTTTTTATTTGTTCTGATGTACACATAGAACAAGAAGATTTCTTAAAGATGAAAGATATTCTTCTTCAAGAGGATTTCCATAATGTAGCCATTTATTGCCCAAGTCATAATAACTCCTCTTACACTTTTGTGCATTGGGCATACAATAAGAAAACGAATAGGAAACGAGTGGTTCCATGTATAGAAGCAATGGTTTCAATGTGGCACAGAGATATTTTTGATAAATTGTATCCATGTGCAGATAACAAATATGGTTGGGGATTGGATATATGTGCTGCTTATTATGCAAAATCTTTGAGGCAGAAAATAGTTATTGATGATAGGGTTCAATTGTTTCACCCTCAAGGTGGTGTCGGGAAAAATGATGCCGCAGGAGTCTGTGCGAAAGATTATATATCTCATCATGAAGATGCAGAAGAAATACTTGATTTATGGCATTGGATATATATATATCGTCTTAATAATCACGCCAATATATTATTATTGAAACATTACAAGTTTTGGTGTAGTTTATTTTGTAAATTGCACAAACTTTTTCCTTCCATAGGTTATCGTTATTGAGATTATATGTTTTCAATCATTATCACATGTTATAACGAGGGGAAGGATGTGTTGCGTGCAGTACGTTCTGTGCAGGCGCAAACGCTCCATGACTATGAAATCATTGTAGTCAAGGATTACTCTGATCATCAGCCCACATTGGAGGTTTGTCGCCAATTGCAGAACGAAGGTATACAAGTATTGTATGCCAAGAAAAATGTAGGAGTGAGCGTAACGCGCAATATGGGGATTGCTGCTGCCAAGGGTGATATTACCTATACACTTGATGGAGACGATGTGCTACCTCCTGATGCGTTAGCCCTTATTGCGGATACTTTCGACAAGCATCCTGAGACAGATGTGGTGTTTGGTAATTATGCATTGATAGAAGGTGACACGCAAAAAATAGTGGATTGTTCTCGACTTATTGATGAAACAAATATGCTACGAATAGACAAATATCTTTCTTGTGGCGTTTTGCCCGTAGGGCAAAACGCCACAAGAAAGAGCGTGGCTATTGAATATCCGTCTTCTGAAAGATATTCTTTTGGTTGTCAGGATTTTGAACTGCAATTACGAATGTTGGAACATAGGATAAAGTTCATATATACGCCTTATGTGCTATATCAATGGTATAGGAAACCGACCGGCATCAATTCCTCTCAACGTAATGCAAAGTCATTAGATATGTGTATGTACGAACATATTGATACTGTGGCTCCGTATATAGGTCATCGATACCTGTTGGGGTTATGCAAAGAGAATCGTGATACTGTTCGCTATAGACATTACTTCGTGCAATATGTGCCTTTTTATCTTCGTTGGGCAAAATATCTTCCAATGTGTATTTTAACTAAATTTTCTCGTTTTATCAGATGACTAATTTACCTCGCATATCCATAGTAACTCCGGTTTTTAACAGAGTCGGGATGATAGAGCAGACGATTCAATCTGTTCTTGGGCAGCATTACCCTAATTTGGAGTATATCATTATTGACGGTGGCTCTACAGACGGGACTGTGGATATCATTCGCCGTTATGAAAATCAACTTGCCTATTGGGTGAGCGAACCGGATAAGGGGATGTACGATGCCATTATGAAGGGGTTCTCTCGTGCTACAGGAGACATTCTGGCATGGATAAATTCCGACGATATGTATCATCCCGATGCATTGAATATAGTCGGGCAAATCTTTTCTCAACTACATAATGTGGAATGGATTACAGGGACTCCGACATTGTATAATGCCGAGGGACTCTGTGTCAAAGTATTCCAAACGCCTCTTTGGTCATGGCAACGGTTCAAAAGTGGAGATTTCCGTTGGTTACAACAAGAGAGTACATTTTGGCGGCGTTCGTTATGGGATAAAGTTGGAGGACTGAATTTGCAGTATAAGTTGGCTGCCGATTTTGAGTTGTGGTGTAAGATGTTTCAATATTCCAAATTGTATTCCGTCAATACTATCTTGGGTGGCTTCCGTGAACATGGAAACCAATTATCACTGACACAGGCAGATAAATACTCAGCAGAAGTAAAAACAATAACAGCACAATATGGTATGAGGTATAGTATCAATAGGTGGAGATTGCTATGGAGCCATTATTGTCATCATAGAAAGAATAGATCAGTTGTTTGCTATGACTTCTCGAAAAGACAATGGAGTATATAAGCAATGAGTACTCTGTCCATAAAAACAAGCCCCCTATGACGCTCTTTGTTGATCCTGCCTGCAATATCTTGTATTCTTCATTTTATCTACAAGGGTTGCGGCAACTGTATGGCAATTGTAATGTGCATTTCTGCAATCTCCCCTTTAGAGGCTTGCACTATGGCATTGATACCCACATCTTCGCTTTTGTAATCAACAATCGTAAGTATTGCATTGATTTTGCTGACTCTAATAAGGTCTTTTATCCTGGTTTCATAGAATGGGCGGATGTATATGCCAAGGTGAACTATTTGCAGGGTAATGTCCCTACTCAATATCAAAGTAAGATTGTGTGTTGCGGGTGCAACTTTGCCGTATGCATAATCAAACATCGTGCGGTTGCTGTTTTGTATGCATTACTCAATTATCTCAAAGCGCATTCGCGTATTGATTTCTCTCTGAAAACCTTTATCAGCAGGTACATAATGCAATCAAAGCGTTGCACGCACCGTCTATTACAAAACAGCGTTGACTCCCATTATATCTTTTTTGTATCTACATTGTGGAAAGGACAAGATGAATGTAATAGGGCGCGTATCAATTTTATTCGCGCTTGTAAGAGACTGCAAAAAGAGGGATTGCTCTACTTTGAGGGCGGGCTTATCCCCGATGCGGAGCAGAATACGGAAGGTATAGAAGATGTCATATTATCCCAAGGTGCCGATTACGCTCAATATCTTAGAAATGTGCAGCGTTCTGCCCTTTGTTTCAATACACCTGCTTATTTTGGTTGCCATGGTTGGAAACTGCCGGAGTATTTTTCAATGGGCAAAGCCATATTATCTACACCGTTTATCAATGAATTGCCTATTCCTCCTACTCATGGCGAAAATATCTTTTATGTTCGAGACTATAGCGAGCAGGCAATATATGAGGGTGTGCGCACATTGATGCTGGATAACGAACTGCGTACCAAATTGGAACAAGGAGCAACAAACTACTATAACACAGTTCTGTCCCCCAAGGCTTGTATTTATTTGTTAATAAATCTTAGCGACTTCTAATCCAAAATCTCATACCAACTTTTCGGATTATATTCCGAAAAATCATACTGATATCTTGGATTACAAAAGAACTATACACCTCCGCTCCACCATCCCCCCCCCCCACACACAAAAAAAGCCCCGCCTAAGGACTCTCTCCTTACGCGGGGCTCCCCTAATCCCTAACCCCTAATCTCTACCCCTAAGAAGCCTACAACTTCGCGTACTCCAGGCTGAACACATACCCGTACAGTGTCGGATAACGTGTCTGTTTCTTGAAGGCCGCTATGTCGGTGGCTCGCTGGTTCGGGTCGCCAAGCCGGGTGCGCGTCGCACGCACTGCCTCCGCAAAACGCTCCTGGACTTCCGTCTGAGCGGTGCTCTGCTTCGCCTTACGCGCCTGCTTCTCTTTGCGGCTCAACTGACGTTTCATACTGGTGTAGTTGTAGTCCGTATCGCTACGATACATATACTCTACACGACCATTTTTTCTCGATAACTTCCCGTGCAACTCTTGCAACGGGTCATGCAGTACAAACTCTGCCATAATTGTAAATAATTAAAAATTAAATAGTTCATAACTTCTTCATCTCCATGGCTATCTTATAGCCCAAAAACGAATGATACTTTCTTTGTTTGCCGAAGGCAATTTTGTATGCCTTGTTTTCCGCCTCGCTCAGTGCCAAGGCATTGGCGCGAGCCTGTTTGAACTTCTCGCGTTGTGCCTTTTGCGTTGCGCTGGGCTCTCCCGTATAGGGGTGACAAATCTGACTCGTGTACAGTGTGTCGTACACTTTCTTGTGAATGATACGCGAATGTCCGCATATCTTGCCCCGATATTCTGCAAACGGGGCTTCTGTTGTAAAATACGCCATTATATAAAATTTAGCGGTTTGTTAAATAATAATCAGGTTCTTTTCTTTCTCATCGCTTCCCCTATTTGCCCGATGTCTTATATTGTGCAACTATATAAAATCCGTTATATCTCCTGCATATCAGTAGCATATCAGTAACTTGTCAGCGACATACTCTGCTGAGCATTTTTCGAACCACCTTCGAACCACCTCCGAATCACCTTCGAACCACCTCCGAATCACCTTCGAACCACCTCCGAACAAAACCGCTCTTTCCTTCCTGTTCCCGCCGCACATGTTCTGTTCGATTTCCGATGCAAAATTACTGCTATTCTGTTACTTGGAACAGCAAAAACACAACAAAGAAAGGGAGGTCAGGTGATGTCACCGTACCTCCCTCGCTCTTATGAAAACTTCTTCGCCCTTAACGGGGATTTATACCATTATCGCTGCACTCTCTCTACATCGTCCAGTGCCTTTTTGAAATCCTTGATTAAATCGTCTTTGAACGCTGTTATCGTACCTGTACTGAGATATTGGCTTATATCCTTGCTTATCCTGCCGCTTTCGCAATGAAAACCATATTTCAGAATTTCTCGGATAGTCTCGTCACGCCCTATTTTAACGCGCTTGTCATTTACAAAATAGTCCGCATAGTACAAACCTGACAGCAGCAATTCCAAGCCGCTCTTTTTCCTGTCGGCAATGCGAATCATAGAGCCGCCATTTCCCTCCCGCATCGCTGCCAACTCTCTCTCTTTCTCCTCCAACTGCCCCTCCAACTCCTTCACACGCGCTTCCAACCGCTCCGCTTCCTCCTTCAGTGAGGCAATGCCTGCCTTTTCTGACCTCAACTCGCCTCTGTTGGGGTTCTCTTTTTCATTGCCTTTATCTTTGTTAGTATGTAGTAGCGTGGTTATCTCTGTCGATATCCGCCTGTCGGACTGCATATATCGCTCTATATAGTCAATAAGGTGCTCTTCTTTCGCTTCACAAAAATCCTCCTTACGCATAATTTTTGAACTTTGTACAAAAATAGGGGAGTCTGTCGTTAAGGCTTTTGTCATACGGGCACGCTTGCCTGTCGGGTAAATATCATCCGACAAAAAGTTTGCATCTACTATTTCTTCTATTCCGTCACTCAAATAACCGGATAATTTATCTGTGTCCGCATTGTCCAACAATCGTAGCAGTTTGGATAATGCCAACAGCACAAACATACGGTCACTGAAACATTTATCCCTGTCCCCGTTATAGTTACGCATATCTATTATTTCTTCTATATCGTATGGAATGCACTGAATTTCATTCTGTAACCGGCAATCGTCATAACGGTTATATTGTTTTAGCAAATCCAATAGCCCGAAACTCATATAGAACAAACCGTCAGGAGTAAGCCGGTATTTGTCTTGACTATAAGCCATACAGGGCTTCCGTAGCCATTGATAAACAATGTTTTCTTTGTAATCTTCCATAACATTGTTTTCAATACTCTTTCTTAATGCGTCAAGGCAGACTTTATCTACAAATTGCATATCTGTTAATTTTTGAAAATTATATTACTATCACGCAAAATTACCAAAATTTACCCATATATACAAGATGTATTTGCATATTTCGTAGAAAAATAGTAACTTTGCAGGCAATAGGATATGGGCGGATTTGTATGCAACCGTTTAATTTTAATAGCAACTGTTATGAGTGAATCTGAAAGCAAAGAGCAACAAGCAATACACGACATGGTGTCTCGGGACGCTTCATCCGCTTATTTGCGAGCAATGAGTTCGCATGTGGAAGTTACCATTTTGAGGGGAACGGATATCGTGCGTATTTGCAATGGAAAAGAACAGGTTGTTGGTACTGTGGCGGAAAGACCTGTTACTGCACAGCCCGCTCAATATACGCTTCGGTAAGAATGGTCGGAAGATTGCGCATATTGGCAGGACCTAACGGTTCGGGGAAAACATCCGTGTTCGGCGAACTCCGAGAGAATTTCCATTGGGGCGTGTTCGTCAATGCGGATGAGATAGAACGGCGATTGAAGGAAGAAGGATGTCTTGATTGTAGAGAATATGCGGTAGCGGAGGTGGATGAGGAAAAGTTCAGGGGCGCATATTCTGACTATTTCTGTACTTTTTCAACACGAAGTGCGGCGGACAATATATTTGTAGATAATGCCTGTATTGGGGTGTATGATACTGCATTGGTAGATTCTTATTTCGCTGCTTTTCTGGCTGCCTATATACGGGAACAGTTATTGGAAACGGGGATTTCTTTCTCCGTAGAGACGGTTATGTCGCACCCGAGCAAGGTGGACTTTATGGCTCGAGCACATCGGTCAGGATACCGTGTCTATCTGTATTATGTATCTACACAGTCTCCGGAAATCAATATAGGGCGTGTGCATACACGTGTGCAGGAGGGAGGACATAATGTCCCTGAAAGTAAAGTAAGGGAACGTTATACTCGTTCTTTGCGGAATTTGTATGCGGCTGTAAAACAATCGGATAGGGCATACCTGTTTGATAACAGCGGTAAGCATTTTGAGTTGCTGGCGGAGTATGATGCCACGGATAAGTCTGTCCAACTATACAGTGAGACAGAGTGGTTGAGAACGTATTTGTTGAATATGGCAGAGACAACGAGAAAATGACTTGTTCTATCATTACCATAACCTACAACAACCTCTCGGGGCTGCGCAAGACGGCGGAGTCCGTGGCAGCACAGACATACAAGGATATGGAGTGGATTGTAGTGGACGGGGCAAGCACCGACGGCACACAGGAGTGGCTGGACAAGATGCGACAGGACTCCCCCGTCCCCCTCAAAGAGGGGGACAAAGAGACGGGCAATGCACAATGCAGGGGAGATAATCTTCAAATCCCCAAATTCTCAAATGTACAGGTTCTCTCCGAGCCGGACAAGGGCGTGTATGATGCGCAGAACAAGGGTATCGGGCTGGCGAAAGGCGATTTCTGCTTTTTCCTCAATGCGGGAGACGCTTTCTGCGGAGCGGATGTGGTGGCGCGGATGATGGCGGATTGCGAGGGGGCGGATATTGTCTATGGCAACGAGTTGGTGGTGGATGCCGAGGGTAGGGTAGTGGAGCACTGCAAGGGCGTGGATGACCCTGGTTTTGTGGACTTGTACAACAGTTGTATGAAGCACCAGGCTACGTTTATCCGTCGTAGTCTGTTTGATAAATACGGCAATTATGACAGTACGATGCGTATCTGTGCCGACTTCGACTGGTTCTTCCGGGTGATTGCTTTTCACGATGAGGTGCGCCTGCTGTACAAAGATGTGGACGTGGCATATTTCGAGAATACGGGACTGAGTTACCACAGCCCCGCCTTGTGCGCCCGCGAACGCAAGCAGATACTGGACAGACTGATGCCCGCCCGCCTGCAATGCGACTATGAGACAATAGGACGATACCCGCGAATTGTGAAGGTGCGTGGGGAGTGGCTGCCGCAATTCTTGCTGCGTGTGGCGAACGGACTGATGAAATGATGGAGAATAGTGTTATAAAACAAGGACGAATAGCATGGATAGACGCATTGCGAGGGTTTGCAATGTGGCTTGTGGTGATTATGCATGTGCAGTTCTTCAGTGGAAGCCAAAGCACGGTGTATAATACATTGATAGCATGGATGTTTATGCCACTGTTTTTCTTTGTGTCGGGACTGGTAATGTATAATCCGAACAGACAATGGACGGCTCATTCTGTAGTGACTTATTTGTGGAAGAAAGTGCAGCAGATATTGGTTCCGACAGTTGTTGTATTTCTGCTGGCAATTTGGATATTAGGGTATAATCTTGTGGAAGCATCTCTTCATCCAATGAAATTCGGCTATTGGTTTACAATCACCTTGTTCGGGTTTATTGCTTTGTATGTTTTGTTTGAGTGGTTGATGCAGGTTTGCAAGGTCGGCAACAGAGGCTGGTTGGTGTGCTTGGTGGTGCTAACTGTGGTGTTCTCGTTGCTATTGTCTCGCCATGGCTTGTACACACGTATGTTCGGAGATGGGGCTATGGTATGGTTTGATGCATTGCAGATAGATAAATGGAGTTATTTTCAGTTCTTTGTACTCGGTATATTGGTGAGGAAATATAAAGATGTCTTTCTGCGGCTTTTGTCAAACAAGTACGCAATGGGGATAGTTATTGTGGCTTATGTATTGATGGCGGTGGTTAATGTCAAAGGACTGCCATCCGGTGGCATACAACGCTATTTGGCTGCTGTGTGTGTACGCCTTTTGCCTTATGCAAGTATTTGTATTGTAACGGCATTGTTCTGCTCTATGCGGCAGTTTTGGTCAGATAGCAGGACAGGAAAAGCATTGCAGGTTGTAGGTAGCAATACATTGGGTATCTATTTGATACATTACTTTTTCTTGGCAGGAAATTGGTCTTTCTTGCGCACAATTTCCACGAATACCCCCCCCGCTCTGCTACTGATTGTATTCGCCCTGTTGGCAGTCGCAATAATAGCCTGTTGTATGGTTGTTATTCGTGTGATTCGCTTGAGTCCGTTTCTCGCAAAATATATGATAGGGGACAAGGAAAAAAGAGTTTGAAATAGCGTTAGTACAGATATGAATATGACACGTGTCTTGTTTATCATAACCGGGTTGGAAGGCGGGGGGGCGGAAAAGGCTCTCGTCAATCTGTTGCGGGCGATGGATAAGCAGACATATAACATCAGTGTGTTGGTTATATTCGGGGATAAGATAGGAACGGATATCGTAGAGGGCGTAACATACCATACTTTGTTTGGAAACAATCATAGCATGGTATATAAAATTGCCAAGCATCTGTATTTGGATTGGCATACACCGGCTCTGCTTAAATATCTGACAAGACGCAAAGTGCCTGACTATTATGATGTGATAGTATCTTTTTTGGAAGGGGATTCTTTGCTATATCATTCTTTTATATTTGATAGAGCGCAGAGGAATATATCGTGGGTGCATACTGATTTGGTGGAAAACCATTGGTCAGCCCGTCATTTCGTAGGGGAAGATGAAAAGAAAGCCTATTCTACGTTAAATGGAGTCGTGTTTGTGAGTGAGTATGCACAGACGCAATTCAACAAAGTGTTCCATCTTTCGGAAAACATAAAACAATATATTTGCCCGAATATAATCAATGAAACGGAAATCGTGCAAAAGTCGCAAGAGTTGGTTGCCGATGTTGTAAAGCGGACATTTACAATATGCTCTGTAGGACGTTTGGAGGAGGTAAAAGGGTATGATATGGTGGTTGAGGCGGCTCTAATACTCAAACGGCAAGGGACAGATGTGGATTTTTGGATTATTGGTACAGGTTCACAGGAAAAGAGATTGAGAGCCTTAATACAAGGGGCGGGTGTGGATGATATAGTACACTTGTTAGGGTATAAGGCGAACCCCTATCCTTATATGAGAATGGCAGACATATTTCTTTCTTCATCTCGTGCAGAGGGACTGCCTTTGGTGTTTGGGGAGGCGATGTGCTTGGGGAAACCGATTGTTGCTACACGGACGATTGGGGCACTGACAATGCTCCAAAACGGGGAGTACGGAAAAATAGTGGATATGAGTCCTTCTGCAATCGCAGGTATTATAACGGAATTGCAAATGAACCATAGTCTATTAGCGCACTGCGGGGAATTGTCGCGAATTGGGAAAAAGCAGTTTGATGCCCAGAATGTATTGGACATCGTGGAATCTGTTTTGGGTAAGAACAAGTGATAAAAAAGTAGTATATATACACAATGCCTTTTGAATTTATAGGACATAGCATTTCCATACCGGGACAAATCCTGATGCAGGTATTTGTCGCTGCAACGCTTGTATATATGCTCTGCAAGCATTACCGGGACATCCTGTCCGTTCTCCTGATACTGCTTTGCTGGCCGCGTGTGTTTATCTTCTTTGGCAAGGGCGTAGAGAATACCTACAAAATAGCAATGCTCCTGCTGTGTTTTTATGTCGCCTACAGATACAAGGCATGGAGAGCATACGTGCCGCGTGAACGATGGATAGTGCTTGCCTATGTCCTGTTCACAGCACAATTTGTATTGTCAGCGATATATTTCTCCCCTGTAGCAACTTCCGTAACTACGCTCTTGAGTCAATACGCCCGATACATCGAAGCCTTTCTGCTGTATTTTATCATAAAAGAAGCGGTGTATTGCCGAGGCAAAAAAGAGCAACTGCTGCGCCTGTTCTATGATATAGGCTTGATGCAGATTATCATCTCAGTATTCAAGTTTGCCGTGTTCCGTGGACAGATAGAAGGGCTTGTCGGCTCATTCTCTATTTCAGGAGGTGCCACAGGAACAGTCATACCTATTCTGTGGTTTATCAATCTTTGGCTCTATCGCAAAGGGCAGTTCAGCAAATGGGACTGGCTCTATCTGCTGGGACTGCTGTTTCTGGGCTTCACCACGGGAAAGCGGGCGGTGATGTTCATCTTGCCCGTGGTGGTCTTTGTATTCTTTGTTTATGTGCAGGGTGTGCGCATCAAGAAGTCGTGGATTGCTATGCTCGCCTTTGTCCCGTTGCTTTTCTATTTGGGTGTACGACTCACACCAACCCTCAATCCCGAACATCAGGTGTGGGGCAGTTTCGATTGGGACTATGCCATTGGTTACGCCGAAGAATACCAGTTCGGGAAAAAAGGCATAGAGGGACAGATGGAGGAGTATCAGGAAGACAGGCAAACTCTGCAGTATGCAGGCGGTCAGTTCTCTTATATGTCGCCCAAGAAGCAGACGGCAGAGGGGCGGGGCGGAGCAACCATTGCCCTGTTCAAACTCTTGGTAGGTATTTACCCGTCTATCAGCCAAGACTGGTGGGGCATAGGTTTTAACAGTATGTATAGCACCGACTATGCCGAGTTTGACGAACTGCCGCTCACCATTCGCATTAACCACAAAGGTTCTGCCACAGGCTTCTTCCAAAGTTATGTTACCACAGGGTTGTTAGGGGCTCTCTGTACTATATTCTTCTGCTTTGTCTTTTGGTTCTATTGCCGCAATCACCGGCTGCGGCTTACTATTATCGGTATATGTGCATGGGAGTACTTTATGTACACGGGTATCCTTTTCCGCACGCCCGTATTTATGGCATTGCTGTTCCTCGTGGTGCATTATGTCAATGCCGAAATCATACAACGCAGACAACCATTCAACCGTCTCACGCCTAACAGATGAAAATCAGTATTGTCATACCCGTTTACAATGTGCAGGCATACTTGCGCCAATGTGTGCAGAGCGTGCAAGGGCAGACCTACCGTGATTTGGAGATAATCTTGGTGGACGACGGCTCAACCGATGACTCGGGGCATTTGTGTGATGTCTTGAAAGCCGAAGACCCGCGTATTCGTGTAGTTCACAAGTCAAATGGCGGACTGTCCGATGCACGCAACGTGGGATTACAACACGCTACCGGCGAGTATATTGCTTTCTTGGACGGCGATGATGTATGGCTCGATAAAGGCGGGCTGCGTCAAATGGTGGCATCATTAGAGCAGAAAACAACGGATATACTGTTGTTCCGTTGCGTGGATATATACCCTCAAAGGCAAGCCCAACGTCGGGAGTACGACATAGAATATATCAACACACACACAGCGCAAGAGGTGTTCAGACGGCTGATATGTACCCAAGCCTTCAATATGAGTGCCTGCTTCCAGTTAATCCGCAGAGCATTGCTGATAGAGAACAATGTGTATTTCGAGAAAGGCTTGTTAAGCGAAGATGTCGATTGGAGTTTGCGCTTGTGGCGGTATGTCCGACACGTGCAGGCTACCAACATCCCGATGTACGGTTACCAACATCGCGGCGGAAGTATCACCACCTCCTATTCAATACGCAACCTTCGCTCTTACGACTACATATTCCGCAAGTTCTACGACCGCTACCAACAGGAGCGGATGCAGAACAATGGGAAGGCTTCCGCTTACTGGACAACCGCCTTGGGCTATCTTGCGCAGATGTATGTGTCCTGCCTGTACGGCTACAATCAAATCGCACGCACAGACAGAAAAGAGGCAAAACAGATACTCCGTGCGAATGTACATTTGCTGAAATACAGTCTCTCCCGCAAATCGGACAGGGCATTGAAATGCAAACAGATTATAGGGCTATCACTCACCATTCACCTGTTCGCCCTCTACGGCACCCTGAAACGCAAACTGCGTGGAGGATAATAGAAACGATTTAATAGTACAACTGACCAAAACTGTAACTATCTACAATATCAGATAACAAATATATCCACACTTAGTTGAGAATACAAGCACAGGCGATAGGAAACGCATAGAGGCAAGTGGCATGTTTTTTGTTGTGCAATACGCAAATATATCAGCAGAAAGTGTAGAACTCTACAACTCTTGATAAAGTAAAATAACAGATGAATATCTATCCGAGAGAGAAATATGTGCAGCAACTCTTGTCGCTGCGGCAAAATGGACTGGTAAAAATAGTTACCGGTCTTCGCCGTGTGGGGAAGTCGTATTTATTATTCACGCTTTTCCGGCAACGCTTGCTGCAAGAGGGTGTACCGGAAGACCATATCATCGGAATACCTTTGGATTCGTACGCAAACAAACATCTGCGTAAGGCAGAAACACTCTACCGGTTTGTGCAGGACAAAGTGCAATCAACGACGGAGAGATACTATATCTTTATCGATGAAGTGCAACTGTTGGAAGACTTTGTGGATGTGCTGAATGGTTTTCTGTATATGCCCAATGTGGATGTGTATGTTACGGGGAGCAATGCCCGTTTCTTGTCGTCTGATGTCGTTACAGAGTTTCGTGGGCGTGGCACACAAGTGCATCTCTATCCGCTTAGTTTCAAGGAGATACACGAAGTCTCGAATGCTGGTGTATTTATGCTGTGGCAAGACTATATGTATTACGGTGGCTTGCCGATGGTGGTATTGGCAAACAACACACAGCAGAAAGCACAGATGTTGCAAGACTTGCTGAAAGAGACCTACTTGAGTGACATTATTAGTCGCAACCAAGTAAAGAATGACAGTGATTTAGAGGAGTTACTGGTACTTTTAGCCTCTAACATTGGTACATTGACCAACCCGCATAAATTGGCGAATACTTTCAAGAGCGAGAAAAAATCGGATATATCGCATAGCACAGTCAAACAGTATATTGACTATTTTATAGACTCGTTCCTTGTTTCTCGTGCCACACGTTACAATATCAAGGGGCGTAAGTATATTGACTCTCCCTATAAGTATTACTTCTCCGATATGGGACTGCGCAATGCCCTGTTAGGATTTCGGCAGGTAGAACCCACGCACGCAATGGAGAGTATTCTCTACAACCACTTGCTGGAACAGGGCTATTTGGTTGATGTGGGAAATGTGTCTGTGGTAGGCAAGAATGCCGAAGGTAAATCACAGCGTGCTACCTACGAGGTGGATTTTGTGTGTAACCGTGGCAGTGAACGTGTCTATATCCAGTCTGCTTATAGTATCCCTGATGAAGAAAAGTTGCAACAAGAGCAACGCTCTCTGATGCTTACAGGGGATTCTTTCCCCAAAATGATATTAACTACGGACAATATCCCTTGCCACTCGTTGGATAATGGTATTGTGCTGATGAATGTATATGACTATTTACTATCATAATCCAATACAAACAAATCCCCACGCAGTGGCTTACATGAAAATGGCTTACATACAGTAACCCCACATAAACTAACTTACACAAAGTATATATGAAAACAGCATTAATCACAGGCATCACGGGTCAGGACGGCTCCTATCTGAGCGAGTTCCTCCTCGGCAAAGGCTATGACGTACACGGCATTATCCGCCGCAGTTCGGTGGACTACCGCGAGCGTATCGCCCACCTCGAAGGTAAGCCCCATTTCCACCTCCACTATGGCGACCTGTCCGACTCCATGGGTTTGATACAGGTCATCGGCAAGGTGCGCCCCGATGAGATATACAACCTCGCCGCACAGTCGCATGTGCAGGTCTCGTTCGATTCGCCCGAGTTCACCGCCGACATTGATGCCACGGGTGTTCTGCGCGTCTTGGAGGCTGTCCGTGCCTGCGGATTGGCGTCCACGTGCCGTATCTACCAAGCGTCCACCTCGGAACTCTATGGCAAGGTGGAGGAGGTGCCGCAGAACGAGAACACGCCTTTCCACCCCTATTCGCCCTACGCCGTGGCGAAACTCTACGGCTACTGGATTGTCAAGGAGTACCGCGAGGCGTACAATATGTTCTGCTGCTCGGGTATCTTGTTCAACCACGAGTCCGAGCGCCGCGGCGAGACATTCGTAACGCGCAAGATCACCCTTGCCGCCGCCCGTATTGCGCAGGGCAAGCAGCACAAACTCTACCTCGGCAACCTCTCTTCGCTCCGCGACTGGGGCTATGCCAAAGACTATGTCGAGTGTATGTGGCTCATTCTCCAACATGACAAGCCCGAAGATTTTGTCATCGCCACGGGTGTGCAGCACTCCGTGCGTGAGTTTTGCGATTTGGCGTTCCGCGAGGTGGGTATCACGCTCCGTTTCGAGGGCGAGGGGCAGGACGAGAAAGGTATCTGTGCGGCAGGTCCCGCTCATCTGATAGGCAAGACCCTTGTGGAGGTGTCCCCCGATTTCTACCGCCCGACCGATGTGGTCAACCTCTGGGGCGACCCCACCAAGGCAAGAGCCGAACTCGGTTGGAATCCAAACAAGACTACTTTCGAGGAACTGGTGCGCCTCATGGTGCGCTCCGATATGAAGAAAGTGGCTGCCGACCACGCCGCCGAGCAAGCCCGCACCAACCTCGCCGAGTACCTCGAAAAAGGCATCGTCAAATAAGTTCATCAACACTCCCGCAGCCCATACTGACCATTGACTTTCTGCGTTTTTATATTGTCTCTTGGCAGAGGCTGTCTAACAAGTGTAGGTGGTCTCTTTTTTCGATGTTGCTTTTTGTAAAATTATACCATAGGAGATCGGGGACGCGGACGCCCCGTCCGCGGTCGGTTTGGCACAAACCGTATGACTATGCTATGTATGGAGACGACGCGTCCCGCGTCGTTATTGGCTTTGCCGAACTACATATACGTTTCATTAGGTCTTTTTTGATGGCATTTAGAGGCAGGACTTTTGTATTATTTCCCCATTGTTTCATGACTATTTTGATGTGGTTGCCCTGAAAATACACCTTCCCACTTGCTTACCTCAAATCTTTTTTATATCTTTGCGGGGTAAAGCAAACATCTTGGGGCATTAGCTCATCCGGTAGAGCGCAACGTTCGCAATGTTGAGGTGGTCGGTTCGAGTCCGATATGCTCCACAATGTCTTTTTTTGCAAACATATTATCCCGATTCAATAAGAAGGATATGGTGCTCACCCCCGAACTCCAAAAAATGAAAGAGTTCGAGGTGATGATACGCTCTTTGCTGAGTGCAGACAAATATGTTGCACGAAAAGATTATACGTGGCTACGAGACGGGTACAAGGATATTTATATCACATTTTCACAACTTGTGTCCACCGGTATGCTCAATGCCTACTGCGAGACCAATCACGTAGAACAAGCACGGATAACGCAATTTCTCAATCAATACAGACAAATAGCAGAACCCGCTTCAAAACTATTTGCTACACACAATGAACGGTTTATAGAGTGGCATTTGCGCCAAGACAAAACCTATCTGGATTCTATATTGGATGTAGTGGATCCAAACATCAGATTGGACGAAGAACAGCGGAAAGTAGTGCTTTCCGACGAGGATTATATGCTTGTGATTGCCGGTGCGGGGGCGGGGAAAACCACCACTGTGGCTGCCAAAGTGCGCTATCTGGTGGAAAAGAAACGAATCAAACCCGAACAGATATTGGTTATCTCGTTTACCAACAAGGCAGTAGGGGAATTACGGGATAAAATTAACAAGTCGCTTGGTATTCCGTGCCCTGTAACCACCTTTCATAAAACCGGTTATGCCATACTTAAGCGTCAAGACGAGGAACGCAGAACTGTGGTTGATGCGGGATTTATGTACCACGTAATCAACAATTATCTCAAAGGCAACATTCTTGAAAACCCGGAATTGGTGGATAAACTGATTTTGTTCTTCGGAAGTTATTTTGATGCGCCCTACGAGGGCGATGACCTCAACACATTCTTCAATTATATCTCAAAAGCCGATTTCTCGACCATCAAAGGCAACATAGACGAATACACAGAAAAGGTAATAGACCAACGTGGCAGGAAACATATCAGCATCGTACACGAGACTTTGCGTTCCAATCAAGAGGTGCAAATTGCCAATTTTCTGTATCTCAACAATATAGACTATGTCTATGAAAAGCCCTATCCGTTCAATATCCTCCGTTCGCACAAACCTTACACACCGGATTTTACAATTACGCAAGGAGATAAAGTGGCATATATAGAGCATTTTGGTATTTCGCAAAACGGACAAAACACACGCTATACAGAGGAACAACTAAACCGCTATAAAAGCGAAATCAACGACAAGATACTGCTGCATCGCAAGCATCAAACCAATCTCGTCTATACTTTTTCTTTGTACAACGACGGACGCCCGCTATTAGAACATTTGCGCGAGGAACTGCTCCGACACGGATTTGAACTCACTCCGCGTCCGTCCCGCGAAGTATTTGAGAAAATTGTCAGCACTGAAGAAAACAAGTACATTTCGCGTTTGGTAAAGTTGGTATGCACATTTATCCAGAATTTCAAGACCAACGGACTGACTATCGATGATTTTTTCCGTTTTGAAAATACAACAACCAATGAGCGTTCCAAGTTGTTTCTGGCTATATGCAAACAATGTTACTACGAATATGCCAAGCGTCTGAAAGAGAAACATGCCATTGATTTTGAGGATATGATTAACGATTCCGCACGTATCTTACGCGAGGAAGAACTGAAAGGCACGAAGTTGGATTTCCGCTACATCATAGTGGATGAATATCAAGATATATCGCGCCAGCGGTTTAATCTGACCAAGGAATTGAGCCGGATGTGCAATGCCAAAATCATTGCAGTGGGCGACGACTGGCAGTCGATATATGCATATGCAGGTTCGGATATAACCCTTTTTACCAAATTCAAAGAGACTTTCGGTTATGGGTTGGAACTGCGAATAACCAAGACCTATCGCAATGCGCAGGAACTTATAGATATAGCAGGCGGTTTTGTTCAGAAGAACAGCAGCCAGATACGAAAATCATTGGTGTCACCAAAACATTTCAAAGACCCGATTATCATACAGATCTACACAGAAGATGTGGACAGGGAAAAATACGAAGGTAAGGGCGGCAAGTTTTTCCTAATCGGCGAAACCGTACAAAATATTATGGACGAGATTTTAGCGGTTAATCCGAAATCGTCCATTCTGTTGCTCGGACGGTATAATTTTGATGCTTACAACTTAGGGAAATCGGCAGATTTTGTCTATGACGAGAAGACAGGCAATGTATGGTCGAAGAAATACAATGCCTACTATTTCGATTTTATGACTGTTCACCGTGCCAAAGGATTGGGATATGACAATGTCATCCTCTTTAACAATATCGACAATGCTTATGGTTTCCCATCCAAAGTAGAGGATGATCCTGTACTGCACTATGTGGTAAATACAGACAGGGATATTGAGTTTGCGGAAGAACGGCGTTTGTTCTATGTGGCACTGACGCGGACAAAGAACAGAGTGTATTTGGTTACCCCGCAACAGCGTCCGTCAGATTTTATTTTGGAACTGATACGCGATTATCCCAATATCGTGGTTCGCGGAGAGATAGATGCGGACAGGACACAGAATGCGGAACGGAAAGTCTGCCCCATATGTGGCTATCCGTTGCAACTGCGCTACAAAAAGGCATACGGATTGCGCCTGTGGATATGTACTAACGAACCCGAGATTTGCGATTTTATGACCAACGACCTCAAAGGTAACGAGATGTCTATTTGCAAATGCGATGCGTGCAGAGACGGGTATTTGATTGTAAAGAAAGGGAAAAGAAATGCTCAAGGGAATACACACATGTTTCTTGGGTGTACCAACTATAACCCTAATGGCAGTGGTTGCAACCGTATGATGACTTACACAGAATACAAAAAGATAAAATAGATATATTATGACTGGTACTCAATTGACACAAATGGCTTTATCTGCTATTATGCGAACTCAGGAACAATTAGATTTGTTCTCCCTTAATGATGTGTTATGTGGAAGAGAGACCAAAGTCTTGAAATCAAAAGGGATTGACAAAATCAAAACATTTGGTGCCGGTAAAGCATTTTCAAGACGACAATGGTATTATTTCCTGATTCAGATGCTTCAGCAGGAAGTGTTTGTGATTGACTATAATAATTCTTGTTTCTTGAAAGTTACGGACAAAGGACAACAAGTACTGAAAGGATTGGTTGAAATAAAACTGATTGCACCAACAGCCGCAGGACTTCATTTCACCCGACAAGGTAAATCGATAGATATAAATTGGGAAATACAGGATGCTATCGATTGGCGCGAACTAACTGATAGGATAGGACGTATCGCCTATTGGAATTACAAGGAAGAACAACGTATTGACATTAATACTCTGATACCACCAAGTACTCCGCAAAGGAGTTTAGTCGTTGCCAAATTTGTGGATATTCTTCGACAAGCATATGCTCTCTCTATGGATGGGGACTTTATTGTTATCCCTAAAAAAGTGGATTTGGATATGTACGGCAATGAGGTAAAACCTTTGCAGTTGCCTTTTGAAGAATGTTTAACCCGTTTCAAGCAATTTATTGTTGCAACAAATCGCTATCCTAAAATGAATGCTCTATCGGAAGAGGTAGCATTGCGCAAATGGTTTCGTGAAGTAGGGCATGGTTTAATTTATACAACCCCCGAACAAATGACTCAATTCCGCAAACTCACCGAGGAGTTTCCAATGGATAAGTATAAATAACCCCAAACTATAAGTATGAAGAATATAGCAGGAATGCTGAAATAATTAGTGAAGGAACATAATATATGGAAAAGAACAGCAAAATCTATGTGGCAGGACACCGCGGAATGGTGGGCAGTGCCATTGTGCGTGAGTTGCAGCGTCAGGGCTACACCAATATCATCACACGCACGCACAAGGAGTTAGACCTCTGTCGTCAGGAGGCTGTAGAGGCATTTTTCAACAAAGAGAAACCCGAATACGTGTTCCTCGCAGCGGCAAAAGTGGGTGGTATCGTTGCCAACCAAAACGCACTTGCCGACTTTATGTACGACAACATGACTCTCGAGATGAATGTCATCCACTCCGCTTGGCAGAACGGTTGCAAGAAACTCGAGTTCCTTGGTTCCAGTTGTATCTATCCGCGCTTGGCCCCCCAACCCATGAAAGAGGATTGCCTGCTCACAGGGGCTTTGGAAAAGACCAACGAGGCGTATGCTCTGGCAAAGATTTCCGGACTCAAATACTGCGAGTTCCTTAACCGCCAGTATGGTACGGACTACATCTCAGTGATGCCGACCAACCTCTACGGACCCAACGACAACTATCACCCCGAGCACTCGCACGTACTGCCCGCACTGATACGCCGCTTCCACGAAGCCAAAGAGAGCGGGGCGGAGAGTGTCACCTGCTGGGGCGACGGCAGCCCGCTGCGTGAGTTCCTTTACGTGGACGACCTCGCCAACCTCTGTGTGTTCCTGATGAACCACTATTCCGGCAATGAGACCGTCAATGCAGGCACAGGCAAAGAACTGACTATCAAACAACTGACCGAACTTGTGGCAAAGGTCATCGGTTACAAAGGTCGTATCGAATGGGACACCACCCGTCCGAACGGCACTCCCCGCAAACTGCTGGATGTCTCCAAAGCCACAGCCCTTGGCTGGACCTACAAGACCGAACTCGAGGATGGCATCCGCCTTGCCTACGAGGATTTCCTCCACAACCCCATCCGTGCCGAGAGATGAGAACCCTTTGGCTGATAATCTATTATGCCTTTGCCCGCAAGTTGCCCAAGTCCACTGTACCTGTCTTGGGTAAGATAGCGTATCACTTGCGCTATCGCTGTGCCAAGCACTTGTTTGCTGAGTGCGGAACTTCCGTCAATGTGGAACAGGGCGCATATTTCGGCAACGGCAAGCATTTCCATGTGGGCAACCATATCGGCATAGGCAAAGATTTCTGTTCCCACAATCGTCCCTTGATTATCCACGACAGGTTGCTAATGGGCGAGAATGTGCTTTTTGAGGGGGGGGCACACTCCTTCGCAAACCCCAACGTGCCGATTGGTGCAATTCCTGAGACAGAAGCGGAAAAGCAAACACCATTGGAAATATGCGGCGATGTATGGATTGGTGCAAGGGTGATAGTCCTGCCGGGTTGCAAGCGTATCGGGGCGCATAGTATCATCGGTGCCGGAGCAGTGGTTACCCACGATGTACCCGACTACGCCATCGTTGGCGGCAACCCCGCGAAGGTTATCAGAATGAGAAAGTAGCATGGCATATTAACGACCCATTAACGGAGACCATACCGCAGGCGGGGCGCCCGCGTCCCCGACGAAGCAATTAACGGATAATTAACGGCAATTAACGAAGAATAAGACCCGATAATGGTTTAATGGTCTTTTAATGGTCATTAGCGGAGAACAAAATGCCCGATAATGAGTTTCATGGAGAACAACTCCCTTAACGGAATACAACAGAGAAAATGAAGATACTGATAGTAGCATCGGACAAAGGCAATCATTTTGTCCCGTTTATAGAGGAGCAGATGGCGGCTCTGGCGCAAGAGGGTATTGAGGTAGAGCGTTTCGGCATCAAGCGGAAAGGCTTATGTGGCTATTTGCGGGAGATACCGCGCCTATGCCGTACCATACGGGAGGTACACCCCGACCTTATCCATGCCCACTACGGTCTCAGTGGCTTGTTGGCGGGGCTTGCCCGCTTGGTATGCCTTGCCTCCACCTCTTTGAAGATGGGGCTGGGGGGAGTCCCTCTCGTTACCACCTATCACGGCAGCGACATCAACGAACCCCGAGTGCTTCGCCTGTCGTGTTTGGCGATGCGCCTGTCTGCATGGAATATCTTTGTCTCCAAGCGCAATGTGGATATTGCCGCCAAGGCGTGCCGCATCACTAATTATTCACTTATCCCTTGTGGTGTGAACCTCACGGACGACCAACTGCTTACCCGCGAGAAAGCACGCAGACAGTTGTCACAAATCAACCTCCCCTGTATCGTAGCCAATGGGAAAGAACGCAAGACCTGTGCTTTCCGCGATATACAGGACGCTTCCATTATCCTTTTTGCCGGAGACTTTGACAATGCGGTAAAAGATGCACCACTTGCTCAACAATCCATGGATGTGTTAAATGCAGACGTCCCCTTCTTTGAGGGGGGAAGGGGGAGTCTCATTGAATTGCGTGGTTACTCCCGCACAGAGGTTAATCTCCTGATGTGTGCTGCTGATTGCCTGTTGCTTACGAGCAAGCGCGAGGGCAGTCCGCAGGTCATCAAAGAGGCGATGGTGTGCGGCTGTCCTATTGTTTCTGTGGACGTGGGGGATGTGTCCGAGCGCATAGCAGACCTGGATGGTTGCTTCCTTGCGCGTACTCGTGACCCGCAGGAGATTGCCAACCTGTTAGCCAAAGCCCTTGCGCACAAAGGAAAGACGCAGGGGCGGCAACGGATTATTGATGAGGAGTTGAGCAACAAACAAATAGCACGGAGTCTTATTCATTTGTATAATAGTATTATCAATGACAGAAAATGGTTGCGTGTTTGTTAATTGAGAGGTTTTATGAGGTGATGCTATGGGTTATCGGAGCATTGGACGGATTGGACGAATGAAGTCAAATTATTTGCGATTTGATGACAGGTGGTGTACGATTTTTCCCGTTCATCTCTTGGTGATGAGTTACTTCAGGGGTCGATGAGGTCTCGATGAGGTCTTGATGAGGGGGCGTAAGAGCAAGGTAAAAGAGTAGGGAAGGTTGTCTTATTCTCGGAGGCTTGCAATAAAGTTCGTAGAGAGGTGTTACGTTCGTTCCTATAGTCACAAAAGCACTACAAACACACAATAGGCTGTCTGATAGCAGACAGCCTATTGTATCAGAGTTTATTCCAAGTTCTCTTACCGTACCTCCACGCCTACTGCCGTGTAGGTCTTGCCGCTGCGGAGGATATAGACTTGTCCGTTGCGGATAACCTTCTGTACGGTTGTTTCCGTTGCGGCGGTGTCCAAAGAGGTGGGAGTATCGCTTGTCGTGCGGAACTCTCCCGTGTAGGTCTGCAAGGTGGCGTTGTCCGCATCCTTAACGGTCATACCGAAGGTATAGTGCGTGGCTTCGCTCAAGCCCGTAACGGTGAAGCGGAAGCCTGCGGCAGTCTGCTCGGCAGCGTGGCGGGGCATTTGTCCGTTGCGCGAGGGCGCAAAGGCAATGTTGGTCAGTTGTCCGCCGGCATTGAAGACCAAGGTGCAGAACACTACGCCGTCTTTGCGAATCTCGAGGGTGTAGGTATCTGCCGAAGCGTCAGCACGCCAGACAAAGGTAGCCTCATTGCCGGCAGGTATAACCGTAATATCGTCACCTGTTGTGGTGTTCTCCGCACCGAGGCATTGGATGAATTTGAAATTGCCCCAAACCACATCCAACTGATAGTCGCGCAGTTGCTCACACGGTACATAGAGATACACATTGTAGTTGGCAAAGGAACTCGTCTCTGCGAATGGCGGATAGGTGGGATAACAATAGATGTCGTACAAGCGGCGGCAATCGGCAAATGCGTTTGCTCCGATGTTTTCCACCGCACTGCCTATTGTGACTTGAGCCAACTTGGGTATATCGGCAAATGCATACTGACCGATAGAGGTGGCACCATGTCCGACAACCACCGACTTGACACTGTCCCTGAAGAGCAGCCATGGTACATCATTCCCGCTGTAGTCATACATCGCCCCTGTGCCGGAGATAGTCAGTTCCGTGTTTTGATAATGCCAATAGAGGTTCTCGCCGCATTGCCCCGAGAAGGTCTGTGCAAACTCGGCGGTAAAGGTGGTATCGCAGGTCAGCACGATGGTGCGTGGGTTGTCGGTGTTGCCGTCTGACCAGCGGGTGAAATGATAGCCGAAATTGGGTTTCGCCGTTAGTGTTACAGTTGTACCATAGTCGTACGTGCCGCCACCATTTACACTGCCATGTTCGCCTGCATAGACGGTGACTGTATTCGGGGCGGGTTTGAACTCGGCGGTAAAGGCAGTATCGCAGGTAAGCACAACGGTGCGCGGGTTGTCCGTGTTGCCATCGCTCCATTGAGTGAAATGGTAATGCTCGTTGGGAATCGATTCAAAAACAGCCGTATTATCGGGACAAAAGGCTTCTTGCGTAATACGTACAACGCCCATTGCTTCATCTTCGGTTGAAACCGTCAATGTATAGTCGGATTTTTCTATATAATTCCGGAGATCCATCCAACCTTGTGCTTGCAAGTATGCTTCTTTTGTGCCGCAAGGAATATAGATAGGAATTGCACTATTGACATTCTGAAATATGTTTCCCTTACATTGCGGTGGTGTTGTGGCATACGAGGTAACTGACGTAAGACCATAACAACCAGAGAAAGCGGCATCTCCTATACTTGTTACACTATTTGGGATGGTGACAGACCTAAGATTCAAGCAATTATAGAAAGCCTTCCAACCGATACTTGTTACACTATTTGGAATAGTAATAGAAGCAAGGGGCGTACAACCCCAAAATGCAGAACTACCAATTTTTGTTACACCATTGGGAATAGTAACAGACTTGAGACTCATATTTTCGCAAAGGGAATAGGGAATACTCTTTACTTGTTCCCCAAATGTGAAAGAGGTAATCTGCGAAGCAATATAATAAAAAGGTGCCTCAGTCCAACGATCCCAGCCACTACATTCTTTTGCATTCCATACTACCGCTGTAAGACTACTGCAACCCGAGAAAACAGATTTTCCCATATTTGTTACATTTTCAGGGATGGTGACAGAGGTAAGACCGGTGCAATGATAGAAAGCCTCATCTCCGATACTCGTTACACTGTTCGGGATGGTGATTTCACCCATTGCAGCCCAACTGCAACCCAACAGGTTCGTTTTGGTTGCATCCGCATAAACAAAGTAGCCGTCCATATAACCATTTCTGTTTCTTGCGCCCCATGGTGAACCTGTGGCAGTACCATCGTAAACAATGTTTAAGACATCGTAGAAAGCACTATCTCCTATACTCGTTACACCATTGGGGATGGTGACTGAGGTAAGACCCCAACAATAAGAGAAAGCCTTTTCTCCGATACTTGTTACACTGTTCGGGATGGTGATTTCACCCATTGCAGCCCAACTGCAACCCAACAGGTTCGTTTTGGTTGCATCCGCATAAACAAAGTAGCCGTCCATATAACCATTTCTGTTTCTTGCGCCCCATGGTGAACCTGTGGCAGTACCATCGTAAACAATGTTTAAGACATCGTAGAAAGCACTATCTCCTATACTCGTTACACCATTGGGGATGGTGACTGAGGTAAGACCCCAACAATAAGAGAAAGCCTTTTCTCCGATACTTGTTACACTGTTCGGGATAGTAACAGAGGTAAGACCCCTGCAACCATAGAAAGCCGCATTCCCGATACTCGTTACACTATTGGGGATAGTGACAGAGGTAAGATTATTCATTTCACAGCACAGACACGCAGGAATCGTCTCCACGGCATCACCAAACACAAATGATGTAATTTGAGACTGAACACCTTCAAAAGGGCTATCATAGCCATAGACATCATCATCATAAAGATCTCCACATGATTTTGCGTTCCATGCAACAGAAGTTATGTTAGAGCACCCACTGAAAGCCCTACCTCCGATACTCGTTACACTGTTCGGGATAGTGACAGAGGTGAGACCCGTACACCCATAGAAAGCCCTACCTCCGATACTCGTTACACTGTTCGGGATAGTGACAGAGGTGAGACCCGTACACCCATAGAAAGCCCCATATCCGATACTCGTTACACTATTCGGGATAGTAATAGAGGTTAAGCAAGTATCATAAGCAAATGAATGGGAAATCTCTGTAACACCATCTGGGATTACCAAGTCTGTCAGGAGTACATCATTAAGATATAAGTTTCTGGAATAGTAGATAGGATTACTATAATTACTGCCCATTTCTATACTAAGCCAGCCTTTTACATCTCCTGTATAATTAATCTTTTTGAGACCGGTGCAACCATAGAAAGCCTCATATCCAATACTTGTTACACTATTGCCAATAGTGACAGAGGTAAGACCGGTGCAACCATAGAAAGCCCCATATCCGATACTCGTTACACTATTTGGAATAGTGACAGAGAAAAGACCCGTACACCCACTGAAAGCCAAATCTCCGATACTCGTTACACTATTCGGGATAGTGATAGAGGTAAGACCGGTGCACCACCTGAAAGCCCAATCTCCGATACTCGTTACACTATTCGGGATAGTAACAGAGGTAAGACCCCTGCAATCATAGAAAGTGCTATCTCCAATACTTGTTACACTGTTCGGGATGGCGATAGAGGTAAGACCGGTGCAACCACTGAAAGCCTCATATCCAATACTTGTTACACTATTCGGGATGGTAACAGAGGTAAGACCCGTACACCCACTGAAAGCCCCACTTCCGATACTCGTTACACTATTCGGGATAACGGTTGTTTTACAGCCTTGTACTAATGTATTGGTTGATGTTTCTATAATAGCATTGCAATTATCGCGGCTGTCGTATATAGTATTGCCACTTTCAACAACAATAGAGGTGAGACCGTCGCAATCATCGAAAGCCCCACTTCCGATACTCGTTACACTATTCGGGATGGTAACAGAGGTAAGACCCCAGCAACCTTGGAAAGCACTACCTCCAATACTCGTTACACTATTCGGGATAGTAACAGAGGTAAGACCCCTGCAATCATAGAAAGCGCTATCTCCAATACTTGTTACACTGTTCGGGATGGCGATATCACCCGTTGCAGCCGAACTGCAACCCAACAGGTTTGTTTTTGTCGCATCTGTATAAACTAAATAGCCATCTACATAGCCATTTACAGATCTTGCACCCCATGGTGAGCCTGTAGCAATACCATAATACTCTACATTCGGTACATCTTCGAAAGCATCATCTCCGATAGTTGTTACGCTATTCGGGATAGTAACAGAGGTAAGGCCCCTGCAACGCCGGAAAGCATACTTTTCTATACTCGTTACGCTATTCGGGATAGTGACTGACGTAAGACCCATGCAACGATAGAAAGCCATCCTTCCAATACTTGTTACGCCATTGGGGATAACCGTAGTTTTGCAACCTGCAATTAGGGTGTTTGTTGCTGTTTCTATGATGGCATTACAATTATTGCGACTATCATAGATGGTATTGCCACTTTCAACAACAATAGAGGTAAGACCCGTGCACCCATCGAAAGCCCTTTCTCCGATACCCGTTACACTATTGGGGATAGTGATTGAGGTAAGACTGGTGCAACCAACGAAAGCAAATTCTCCTATCGAGGTAAGATTTTGAGGAAGGGATACTGATAAAATGTTGGACCTATATTGGTGCCATGGTGCATTGTTACCATAATTAGACATATCTCCCGAGCCTGTTATAGTCAAAGCCCGGGTTTCAGCATTGTAATTCCATCGCAAATTCTGTCCGCAAAAACCGGAAATTGATGCATCTGCGTATATGTTCAATACTGAACATAGTCCGACACACACACAGGGCAATAATTAGTTTTTTCATACAGTTTCTATTTATCTTGTTCACTTTTTGCATTATTTATCAATGATATCATTTCCGAGATATAGCCTATAAACGTTTCTGCAATATAGTAAATACCATTTTCTGTAGCATTTTCTACATCCGGAACATCTTTCCATACTAACCAGTTTTCATTCGTTCTGCAGACATGATAATTCTCTTCCCGAAATGCTTTTTTATCTATATCTGTTCGGTATGACTCAATGTTGCCTTTTTGTTTCCCTATAATTCCAACGATTAGGTTTTGTGCTCCATCGGCACTACTTTTACAGAATTCAAATTTGATTTGGCAATCATTCCATAAAGAGCACTCTCTTTCAGACTTTACTTCAAGGATGTACCCGCACCCACTTCTTTCATTATAAGCACATTCTGTCAACTTTACTCCATGTTTATCACCCCATTCCTCCAATAGGAAACGTAATTGATGTACCAACACTTCTTGTTTTTTTTTCAGTGTTTCTACAGCATTATCGCTGCAAGAATTAGGTCGTTTTGTTATCATACTATTTTGTTTTTTTATGAGCATATGACGTTGAAGTTCCAATGCTCTGTTAATAAAAAAAGTTGTTCGCATACAGACATAAAATAAGCGTGGAGCGATGTTGTTTCAATTCGGGTTCATTTAGGTTCAGGACTACCTCTTATACACCAAATATCTACGGACAAAGCCCACGCGGTTAACGTGAGCATCACGGCTGTCCTTGGTGTATAATGAATTCAATAAATTGTCCAGATTTAATGAACCCAAGTCTTAGCGTAAATGCTTATTTCTATATGTCAATGCATCGCCTTACCGATGCGCGGTTATGCCATAGGCGGATTGTTTAGTTTGTTATTATATTATTGAGTTTATGCCTGCAAAGGTACAGAAAATTCACAAAGCATACAACATTGGTAAAAAAACACGTGTCAGTTTTTGAGAGGACATGGTCTTTGTATAAGAAAACTACAACCATTCGGTATGACTCATTTAGATGGGGTTGACCCGGTTTGTTTCGGAAAGGACTTGCATTTGCGATTTTCTTTTTGTATCTTTGCACATTTATTGCATGTATAGTGTGTAAGCGTTTTATCATAATGAGAAGAAAACTTCTGTTTGGTCTGTTGTTGCTTCTTTCCGTTCCGGGTTTTGCCCTCCGTGTGGAGTGCGTCGGCACGGCAATACAGACTGTCAATCAAGGTGATACCATATTTGTCTTTGCCGAAGAAATCGCTATGCGCACCAAGGATGGTACGCCCGCTGACTGGTACAAAACCGACGGCACTTTGGCACAATCCAATGCGGCGGATGTATTCCTTGACAACGGCGGATACTATGTAGAGACCGGCGGCATACGCGACTATTTCTACGTATTCTCGTATGCCGACTACCGTCCGCAGGACATTGCTTTGGAAGTAACCCCCTACTGCCGCAATACATCGCTGACCGTATCGGGTACGCTACCGGAGATGACCTACCGCTCGCCTGCGGGTATGCGCACACTCCCGCGCACGTGTTCCCTATCCTATACCGACCTCAGTTGGAACTCTGCTGACCTGCAATGGCAGGACTCGGCAGTAGTATTGAGCGACCAGACGTTCCGTCTCGGCGAATATACCCTCCCCGCTATCTATAAAGCGACCGACATCTGCTTGTGCTACGAACCGATAGCCGCACAACTCGGCTTGGAGCAGGACTCGGTTTGTATCACTTTGGCGGAACCTGTAGCGGTCAAATCCATGCCCACCACGCAGACTACCGTCCGCGGCACAGAGATGGAAAACGAAGTGGACAGACCCACCGATGCTTCCGTGCTGAAAGGCTCTGCGCCGATAGACGTGCTTTTCAAAGCCAACCCTACACCCGCTGTGGACTATTTCTCGTGGACAATCTACAAAGGTACGCAACTGATTGTTACCCGCACCGACGAAGAGCACCGCTACACATTCAGCGAACCGGGTTCGTACCGAGTGGTCAGCACCGTCAGCAATGCTGTTTGCCCGTGCCAAGACACCGAGAACCCCGATTGTGAGCGGGATTCGACCGAAGTTACCATCGCCGTCAGCGAGTCGCAACTGTTAGTTCCCAACGTCTTCACCCCCAACGGCGACGGCAAGAACGACGAGTTCCGCGTGCTGTACCGCTCCATACGGGAATTCCATTGCCGGGTGTACAACCGCTGGGGCAAATTGGTCTATGAGTGGACAGACCCCGCCAAGGGTTGGGACGGCACTATCAACGGTCGCCCTGCCGCCGAGGGGGCGTATTTCTATGTTATCCGTGCTTTGGGCACGGATGCCGCCCCCAATGCACGATACACCTCCAAAATCAAATACACCAAAGCCAAGAACAATGCTGCAGACGCCGCCATCGGTGTCTATCAACTCTCCGGCGACATCAACCTCATCCGAGGGAAATAATCTTTTGGACGATTTGATAAACAATATACAATCAATATGAAAAAACTACTGATGACTATGGCTATTGCCGGAACAACTTTGGCGGCTGTGGCTGCCACGCCTGCAGATGCAGACAACCCGTTCTTCCACGAGAAAGAATGGAAAACGCCACACGGTACATATCCCTTCAACGAGATCCGCCCGGAGCATTATATGCCCGCTTTTGAGGAGGGTATGCGCCAGGGATTGGCAGAGATTGATGCAATCGTAAACAACCCTGAAGCCCCGACCTACAAGAACACTATTGAAGCCTACGAGAAATCGGGACATCTGCTCTCGCTCGTAGCAGGGTGCTTCTACAACCTGACCAACTCGGACACCAACGAAACCCTCGACAGCATTGAGACGGCTCTGACCCCGAAGATGTCGGAATACTCGGCAAACATACGTCTCAACGAGGGATTGTTCAAGCGTATCAAAGCCGTTTACGACCAAAAAGACAAACTCAAACTCACCAAAGAGCAAGCCAAACTGCTGGACGACATCTACGAGTCGTTTGCCAACAACGGGGCGAACCTCAGTCCGGAGGACAAACAGACATACCGTGAGTTGTCTTCCAAACTGAGCCAACTGACCCTGCTCTACGGGCAGAACGTACTGCGTGCCACCAACGCATGGACAATGCTCCTGACCGACGAGTCGCTGCTTGCCGGTCTGAACGACGACACCAAGGCTATCCTGCGCGACAATGCCGAGAAGAAAGGATTGCAAGGCTGGTTGCTCAACCTGAAACCGACCACGTATATTCCCGTAATGCAGGACTTGGACAACCGCGACATCCGTCGTGAGTTGTACACCGCTTACAACAGCCGTTGCATCGGCGGCGAGTATGACAATACGCAGGTTATCATCGACATCGTAAATACCCGTTTGGCTCTCGCCAACCTGTTCGGCAAAAAGACCTACGCAGAGAAATCACTCCACAAAACGATGGCGGAGACCCCGGAAAAGGTATATCAGTTGCTCGACCAACTGCGCGACAGTTATATGCCCGCTGCACGTGCCGAAGTGGAAGAACTGCAGCAGTTTGCTACCGCACATGGTTTCTATGCCACTATCCAACCATGGGACTGGAGTTACTATTCCAAGAAACTGAAAAACGAGAAATACGCCATCTCCGACGATGACCTCCGTCCGTATTTCGAGGAAGATGCGGTTATCCAAGGTGTCTTCGGTTTGGCAAAACGTCTCTACGGCATTACCTTCAAAGAGAACAAGAACATCCCCGTTTACAACCCCGAAGTGAAAGCTTACGAGGTGTTTGACGAGAAGGGCAAATATCTGGCGGTTTACTATGCCGACTTCCACCCGCGGGACGGCAAGCGCGGCGGTGCATGGATGAACGATTTTCAGCCGCAATACCGCGATGGCAAGACCGACCACCGTCCGCATATCGTCAATGTGATGAACTTTACCCGCCCCACAGCCGACAAACCGGCTCTCTTCACATACGACGAGGTGGAGACTTTCCTCCACGAGTTCGGACACGGCTTGCACGGTATGCTCACCCGCTGCCAATACTCGGCTCTGTCCGGCACCAGTGTGCCGCGCGATTTCGTAGAGTTGCCTTCGCAGTTCAACGAGAACTTCCTCGGCGAGAAAGAGTTCCTCGACACCTTTGCCAAGCACTATCAGACCGGCGAGAAGATGCCACAGGAACTGATTGACAAGATCAAGGCTTCCAACAACTACCATGCAGCGTATGCCTGCGTACGCCAACTCTCATTCGGCTATCTCGATATGGCTTGGCATACGCTTACCGAGCCTTTCACCGTGCCCGCTGACCTGACTACCGAAGAGGCGGTTATCAAGTTCGGCAACGACGCTATGGAGCAGGTGCGTGTAGTACCCAACGTATGCGGCACACAGATGGAGACTGCTTTTACCCATATTTTCTCGGGCGGATACGCAGCAGGCTATTACAGTTACAAATGGTCGGAGTTGCTTGATGCAGACGCATTCTCCGTATTCAAGGCGGCTGCCGAGAAGAAGGGCGGTACGATCTTCGACAAGAAGTCGGCAGAACTATTCCGCAAGAACATCTTGGAGCGTGGCGGTACCGAACCCGCAATGGACTTGTACAAACGTTTCCGTGGCGGCGAACCCACCATCAATGCCCTTCTTGAGCGCGATGGTATCAAAACAATCGTCTTACATTAATAATTAACCAAGGCTGTCATGGCACTAAATTAGTACCATGGCAGCCTTGTAATCTTATACAATAACCATTAAATTCAGTATTATGGAAAAGCCTTATGTTGTAGGTATCGATATGGGCGGTACGAATACCGTCTTTGGTATAGTGGATGCACGTGGTCATGTGATTGCACGGTCTTCTATCAGAACCCAGCAGTATGCAGACATAAAAGACTACATCGATTCACTGCATGAAGAGATGATGAAGATTATAGAAGCCGTCGGCGGCATCAATCTGATTCGCGGAATCGGAGTAGGGGCGCCGAATGCCAACTACTATTCAGGCAATATCGAGCATGCCGCCAATTTGCCATGGAAGGGAATAATCCCTTTCACCCAAATGCTTACCGAGAAATTCGGTGTTCCAGCCAGCATAACGAATGACGCCAATGCGGCGGCCATGGGCGAGATGACCTACGGAGCAGCCCGCGGAATGAAGAACTTTATCATGATAACGTTGGGTACAGGTGTAGGTTCGGGCATTGTGATAGACGGCAAGATCGTGTACGGACACGATGGTTTTGCGGGGGAACTGGGGCATACAACAGTAGTTCGCCAAAATGGTAGATTGTGCGGTTGCGGCAAATACGGTTGTTTGGAGGCTTATGCTTCCGCCAACGGTGTGGCACGGACTACCAGAGAGATATTGGAAACTACGGACAGAGACAGTCTGTTGCGCAAATTGGATATAGATACCATCACCTCCAAAGATGTGTATGATGCCGCTGTAGAGGGCGATGCCGTAGCAAAAGATATCTTTGAGTTTACGGGCAGGATGTTAGGCGAGAAGTTTGCGGACTTTATCGCATTTTCGTCACCAGAGGCGATTGTTATGTTCGGAGGTCTGACAAAATCCGGCAGTTTCATTATGGATCCCGTACGGAAATATATGGATCTTAATGTAATGCCGCAATGGAGCGGAAAGGTGAAACTTATGTTCTCTGACTTGAAAGAGTCGGACGCTGCCGTATTAGGGGCATCGGCTTTGGCTTGGGAACTATAAGACTATGCGTTTGCGTATCTGCTATCAGTTCCCGACATGGTTACAACACCTCTTTCGAGGGGTGATATGGCGAATGAAAGAGTCGTCGAAAGTTATCTATTTAACTTTCGATGACTCTTGTATTCCGGAGGTAACGCCTGAAATACTTGCCCTGTTGAGAGAACGAGGAGCGAAGGCGACATTCTTTTGTGTAGGAGATAATCTTCGCAAGTATCCCGCACTATGCCAACAAATTGCAATAGAGGGACATAGCATAGGTAATCATACTTATCATCATGTAGCGGGATTTCGTTGCTCAACGGATGCTTATTTGCAAGAAACGGAACGTACGGACGAGTTGATAGACCGTATAATGAAAGAGTGCGGCAGGGAACGCCGTGTGCGTTTGTTTCGTCCACCTTACGGGAGAATGCGTTTGTCCCAGCGCAGAGCCATCGGCAGAACCCACAAAATAGTACTATGGGATATTCTCACCCATGATTATAACAAGAAGTACACACCCGAACAGATATTACATGCCATTGAGAATTACTCCCGTCCGGGTTCCGTGGTCGTTTTTCACGATTCGCTGAAATCGAAAGACAACGTACTGCAGGTCTTACCCAAAGCCTTGGAATGGTGGCACAACAAGGGGTACGAAATCAAGGCACTATGACTATAAAAACAGCAGTCTGCCCGTATCTAATTACAAAGAGACAACGCCTTTCACCTCCTACTGGAGAATGAAAGGCGTTATTTAATTAATAGCAATGAGTGCCAAAGAGAGTGCAGATGTGGCAAGGAGTACACTATCGAACCTGTCCAAGAAACCACCGTGTCCCGGCAGTATATTTCCGGAATCCTTTATTCCGAGAGTCCGTTTCAGAAGGCTTTCCATCAAATCACCCAATGTACCGAAGACAATAATCACAAGGGTTAGCAAGAGCGCCTGCCAAAGAGGGTAGGAGAGGTTGGTCAAGTGGAACGGGTCAGCAAAAAGGATGTATCCCGCAATGAGTCCGAAAAGCAGACCTCCGGCAAATCCCTCCCATGATTTACCAGGCGATACCCGTGGTATCATCTTGTGCTTTCCCAGCAAAGAGCCCACACAATAGGCTCCCGAATCGTTGATCCATATTACGATAAACAGCGAGAGCAGCAGCATATTGGACTGACTCATCAGGATATTCATCAGGGCAAAGGGCAGGGCGATGAACACCTGTCCCATAAGCAAATTGCCCCATGCCTCCATAGGATTGGTTTGAGGTTGAAACAATTCCGCTACCAACAGAAGGAGAAGAAGAGCCGCATAGGCGGTAAGTAGCCAAATAGTTCCCGGAAAAACCGTCACGTTGCTGAGACAAGCCCAACTCCAAAAACCTACGTGCAATATGGCGGTAAGTGCCATTGCTCCGAGCGTTTGCCAATGAGATGTACGGGTAATCTTATGGAACTCTTGCACACTGAATACACTGAGCAAAAGAAAGATTATTTCAAAGCAGTAGGGAGTATAGCACAGACAGGCTACAACGATGATGGCAACATAGATTGCTCCAAAGACAGTTCTTTTGATGAGATTGTTCATATCCGCAGTTGATAGTTTTACTGTGTAAAAAACATGGTGCCTAACACACAATGCAAAGGTATGTTTTTTTTTGCGAATAACCAATTTGTTTGTGATTATCGCTATTTGACGCACCGATGCAATGGCGAAAGGAAGACCTCTCCAACCCCTCCATAGGAGGGGCAATTTATGATAGACATTCGAAGAGGAAAAGGTTTTGGGGTATAGAAAAATGGGAAAAATTAGTCTAATAGGGAATATAAGAGGGGTTTATTATAGGCGTTATAGTTGCTCGAGATTGTTCTATGGAGTGAGGATTTATGCTATAGGAGAATTGGGCAGATTGGACTAATGAGTCAAATTGTTTATGATGTGAGCAATTACGATGTGCGATTTTGTCATACCGATTTCATATTCATCTCCCGTTGAGGGGTCGATGAGGTCGGCTTGAGGGGTCGTGGAGGAGTGGGGTATCCTTTTTTAATCTCCAAGAAATGGAAAGAATGTGAAAGGAATATACAAGAAATGCGCAAGGGTGTTGCCATAAAGTAATTCGGTTTTTATGAAGTTGGCGGAAATTTTCGTCAGTATTTTCCAAATGAAGCGGTTGGCAATAAAAAGATTAACTATTATTGTTGGTTAGAAATAATTGTTGTAACTTCGCCGTGTGAAGTTGAGAAGGGCTTTGCGGGTGGGCTGAGGTCGTTGGAACAACGATAGCCGCACGCCCGATGCAAGAACACTCAGTTTCGCAGACATAATAAAAGGCGTTTATATGCGCTTGTTTTGGCACTTAGGAATCCGGAAAATTTCGCAGCCCAAAGCAAGAGGCAGTAGATGCCCCGTGGTATGTAATGATTTCCCATGCCTTCAGGTGTGGCGGTTCTGCATATCGGGCGTGGGCGTATATTGTTTGTTCTTGTTGCAAGGGTCTTTCCGGAACCTCTAAGTGGAGAATAAGCATGGTATATGGTTCCACGCTTTGTTGTGTAATCGGGTTGGTTGGAGCCGCCAATCTATGTAAAAAATAAGTTATGGATAACTTAAAACAAAAAGTTGAGAGCATTATTCTCTCTGTTGGTCACGGACAAACATTTGATGCGCACATGGTCATTGACTCCATTTTGCATCAAGACACAGAATTGTACTTGCAGTACTACAATGGGCAGAAAAAAGTGAGCACATTTCATTCACAGATTAGCAAGGTGATTAAGTCCTTTGAGGGCACTCTCATTGACCGAGCGGGCAAAAGTGTGTCTAAAAACATTCACGGCAAATACACACCTTGCACCTGCTGGCGCAGAAGATAACCTTCAGAATAGAAGATATTATGAAAACCAGGTTATTTTCGTTACTGGTTGCGCTCTGTGCCATCAGTAATCTCTTCGCGGATTTCAAAGAAGGAAACTTGTACTATAATAGATTGAATAATAACGAAGTAGAGATCGTTGATTGTGCATATGGATATGAAGATAAGGGGGCTATTGAGATCCCCGAAAAGGTCAGAGGATACGTCGTAACGAGTATTGGATATGCGGCTTTCTATGCCCGCGGTGGTCTTACAGCTATTACTATCCCCAATAGTGTAACGAGTATTGGAGATGGTGCCTTCTATGGTTGCGCGAGTCTTACCTCTGTCACTATTCCTAATAGCGTAGCGAGTATTGGAATTCGTGCTTTTTGTTACTGTACAGGTCTCACTTCTGTCACTATCCCCAATAGCGTAACGAGTATTGGGAGCGGCGTTTTCTCGGGTTGTACAGACATTACCTCTATAGTTGTTGAAAGCGATAATACAGTATACGACAGCCGCAATAATTGCAACGCTATTATAGAAACTTCAACCAATACGTTGATACAAGGGTGTAAAACAACCATTATCCCCAATAATGTAACGAGTATTGGAGATGATGCTTTCTATGGTTGCACGGGTCTTACCTCTGTCTCTATTCCAGATAATGTAACGAATATTGGAAATGGTGCTTTCAGTCTCTGTACCGGTCTTACTTCTGTCACTATCCCCAATAGCGTAACGAGTATTGGAAATAGTGCTTTCAGAGGCTGTACCGGTCTTACTTCTGTCACTATCCCCAATAGCGTAACGAGTATTGGATATCGTGCTTTCTGTGAATGTACAGGGCTTGCCTCCTTGACTATTCCCAATAGTGTAACGAGTATTGGAGGTTTGGCTTTCGATAATACTCCATGGTTAAAAAATCAGCCAGATGGCGTCATTTACATTAACCAAATGCTGTATACTTATAAAGGAGAAATGCCTGCCAATACATCCATAGTGGTGCGAGATAAAACTACTCATATTATTGGAAATGCTTTCCATGGGTGTAGAAACATTGTTTCTATTACACTCCCTAACAGCATAATAGATATAGGAAGTTATGCTTTCTATGGTTGTACAGATCTTACCTCTGTCTCTATTCCAGATAATGTAACGAGTATTGGAGATGATGCTTTCTCTGGTTGCACGGGTCTTACATCTATCACTATTCCAAATAACGTAACGAATATGGGTAAAGGAGTATTTTCCAATTGTTCCACTTTACAATCTGTGATATGGAATGCTAACAAGTGTCACGGTTGGGAAGATTATTCCTCACCACTCTCCTCACCCTTTTGTGGTGAATCTGCCAAAACAATAACTTTTGGAGACAATGTTGATAGCATTCCGGTGGCATTATGTGCTGAAAATAGTAGTCTTACTCAAGTGTTTATACCTAATAGTGTGAAACATATAGGATCGGGTGCTTTCAGAGGGTGTACAAACCTAACCTCTGTCACACTTCCCAATAGTGTGACAAGTATTGGAAGTGGTGCATTCAAAGGTTGCACCGGTCTTACCTCTGTAATCATTCCTAATAGTGTGACAAGTATTGGAAGTAGTGCATTCGATGGTTGCACCAGTATTACCTCTGTCTCTATAGGTAATAGTGTGACAAGTATTGGAAGTGGTGCATTCAAAGGTTGCACCGGTCTTACCTCTGTAATCATTCCTAATAGTGTGACAAGTATTGGAAGTAGTGCATTCGATGGTTGCACCAGTATTACCTCTGTCTCTATAGGTAATAGTGTGACGAGCATTGGAAGTAGTGCATTCGATGGTTGCACCGGTCTTACCTCTGTAACTATAGGTAATAGTGTGACAAGTATCGGCAGTTATGCTTTTGTTGGCTGTACAGGTCTTACTTCAATAACTATCCCCAATAGTGTAACAAACATTGGTAATAGGGCTTTCTATAAGTGTACAGGACTAAAAAAAATAATTGTACTACCCGCACAATGTCCGTTCTATGATGAGAGTTCATTTTATTGTCAACAAATAGATACAGTTGCTGTGCTTAAATGTTATTTAGAAGCATATAAGTCCATACAATGGGGTGGTTTTACGGAAGATAAGTTCTATACACATAAACTAAGCGTCCATATAGTGAATAATGATGCAACATTGGGAAATCTATTACTTTCCACACAAGATACCCTATTGGATTGCGGAGAAAGTATTACTGCCAAAGCAGAACCCTATTTCGGTTGCATATTCACCCAATGGAGTGATGGCAATACAGAGAACCCACGGACGATAGAAGTTGATAATGAAGATATATCCCTAATGGCATTGTTTGCCAAAGTATATTCCGGCGCATGCGGTGAGACGGCGCAATGGCAGTATGCCAACGGGACTTTGAGCATTACAGGTACGGACACGATGTACGACTACGTATGGGACAATGTACCATGGTGGTTGTTCCGTGACTCTATTCAGCAGGTGAGCATTGCAGAGGGAATCTCCTCTATCGGGGCATATTGCTTTACGGGTTTATCCAAACTGACCAATATCACATTGCCAAACAGTGTGACATATATTGGTGACAATGCCCTTTCGGGCAACAGCCAATTGACGACTATCGCATTGCCCAATAGTATTACCTATATCGGCGACAAGGCATTGTCTGACAACAATAACTTGGAGACCGTCTCGATGGGGGAGAATATTGATACTATGGGTGACAGTGTGTTCTCCAATGATCCCCGTCTGTATCAGATAACATGCAAGACACAGCGTGTGCCGACAATCAGCGAGAAAACATTCTCGGGTATGAGCAGCCGTGTGCCGATCTATGTGCAGGCTGCATGTGTGAACAAGTACCGCGTGCACGAGTACTGGGGTCGGCAAAACATCCGCTCTTTGGGTGAATTGACTACTTATACCGTGACCGCTGGATGTGACCTGAGGTTCGGAGTGACAACGGGTGGCGGTACGTATTTCGAGGGTGAGAGTGTGACACTCGCCGCCATACCCAACAAGGGTTATGTGTTTGTTCGCTGGAGCAACGGGGCGACTGCTAATCCCTACATCTTTGCAGCGTCTGAGAACCTTACTCTTGAGGCACAGTTTGCGCCTGCTACGGGAGTGGAGAATGTGCAGAACGAAGGCACTTGCTCTGCGAAGAAGATTATCCGCAACGGACAAGTGTTCATTGTGCGCAACGGGAGAGTTTATACTATGACCGGAGTGGAAATAGAATAAAAGAGTACTTTGTTCTCCCAAGATAGAGAACCAAACATAGCACAGGAAGCCGAGCATGGTATTACAGAACGGCTTTTGAAGAGGCATCTAACCTTGTTCACAAGAATACCAAGCGGGCAAGGTTAGATGCTGTTTTTAAGAAAATACCGACTGCAACAAGCGATTTCAGCGGGGCAACAGCGGTACGGGAAACAACTCGTTTGCTGGTATGCATAAAAAAACGTAACTTTGCACGTTCAACAGCAATTAAGTAGCAATTAAGTAGCAGTTGAACAGAAATTGAATAGCAATACAATAGCAATACGACAGGGTTATGTTTGATAATTTATCGGAGCGTCTGGAGCGCTCGTTTAAGATTCTAAAAGGCGAAGGTCGCATTACGGAAATCAATGTGGCGGAGACCGTGAAGGATATCCGCAAGGCCTTGCTTGAAGCTGATGTCAACTACAAGACGGCCAAGACTTTCACGGACAAGGTGAAAGAAAAAGCCTTGGGACAAGACGTACTGAAGGCAGTCCGTCCCGGTCAGATGCTGGTGAAAATCACGCATGACGAGTTGGTGGAGTTGATGGGCAGCACCGATGCAGAAATCAACCTCAAAGGGAAACCGGCAGTGGTACTGCTATCGGGTCTGCAAGGTTCCGGTAAGACCACTTTTGCAGGCAAGTTGGCCAACTGGCTCAAACAGAAGCAAGGCAAGAAAGTGATGTTGGTGGCGTGTGATGTGTACCGCCCCGCCGCTATAGAACAATTGCGTGTATTGGGCGAACAACTCGGGATAGATGTATTTACAGAGGCGGAAGAGACCAACCCTGTCAAAAAAGCACAGAAGGCTATAGACAAGGCACGGGTTTACGGCTATGACGTCGTGATAGTGGATACGGCAGGGCGTTTGGCCGTGGACGAGCAGATGATGCAGGAGATTGCCACGCTGAAAGAGACATTGAAACCTCAGGAGACCTTGTTCGTGGTGGACTCCATGACGGGTCAGGACGCCGTGAATACAGCGAAAGAGTTCAATGACAGGATAGACTTTGACGGTGTCGTGCTGACCAAATTGGACGGTGATGCCCGTGGCGGTGCGGCGTTGTCGATCCGTTCGGTGGTGGAGAAACCTATCAAGTTTATTTCCACCGGCGAAAAGATGGACGCGATAGACGTATTCCATCCCTCTCGTATGGCGGACAGGATACTGGGAATGGGTGATGTGGTGAGTTTTGTGGAACGTGCGCAGGAGCAATATGACGAGGAAGAAGCCCGCCGAATAGCCAAGAAAATAGCCAAGAACCAGTTTGACTTCAATGACTTTCTCTCGCAGTTGCAGCAAATAAAGAAGATGGGCAACATGAAAGACCTTATGGGCATGATCCCCGGTATGGACAAAGCATTGCGTGGAGTGGAGGTATCGGACGATGCATTCAAACCTATAGAAGCCATTATCGGTTCGATGACCCCTGCAGAACGTGCCAATCCCGGTTTGCTCAACGGCTCACGCAAACAGCGTATTACCAAGGGAAGCGGCACCTCCATTGTGGAACTGAACCGTTTTCTGAAGCAGTTTGACCAGGCAAGCAAGATGATGCGCATGATGAGCAAACAACGCGGAAAAATGCACCGATAAATGGTATTGATAGACGGAAAACATATAGCGAAGACCATTCGTGCAGAATTACGCGAGGAGGTTCAGTCGATTTTAGCGAAAGGACAGCGCGCTCCGCATCTGGCGGTGGTGATAGTGGGAGAAGAACCCGCCTCGGTGACCTACGTCAACAACAAACTGAAAGCGTGCGAAGAAGTAGGGTTTGAAGCAACCAAGATTGCTTTGCCGCATGATACAACCGAGGAAGAATTGCTCCATGTTGTTCACCGGCTGAACGAGGACAATGCGATAGACGGTTTTATCGTGCAGTTGCCATTGCCCCGAGGAATAGACGAACAGCGTGTGACATCCGCTATAGACTGGCACAAAGACGTGGACGGATTGCATCCGGAAAACGTAGGGCGGACTGCATTGGGCTTGCCGAGCATTGTTTCAGCAACACCCAAGGGAATCAGAGAATTACTTCTGCGTTACCAGATAGAGACGGACGGACGGCACGTGGTCATCATAGGGAGAAGCAACATCGTGGGCAAACCCATGGCTATGCTCCTGATGCAAAAGCAGGCAGGAGGCAATGCGACCGTGACGCTGTGCCATTCACACACCAAGAACCTGAAGGAAATATGCCTTACAGCCGATATTATCATTGTGGCAGTGGGGCATCCTGGACTATTGACGGAAGATATGGTCAGAGACGGGGCGACCGTAATAGATGTAGGAATAAGCCGTGTGGAGGACGAAACGTGCGCGCGCGGATACCGAATTTGCGGTGATGTGGACTTCCAGTACGTAGCACCGAAGTGTGCCTGCATTTCTCCCGTACCAGGGGGAGTGGGTCCGATGACAATCGTTTCTTTATTGCAAAACACGCTACAGGCGTATCAGAACAAGCAAGCACGATGGATATATTAGACAAGATAGAAGGATTAGAGGTCAAGTTTCATGAGGTGAGCCTACTTATTACAGACCCCGCCGTCATAGCCGACCAGGCACGCTATGTGCGTCTCAACCGTGAGTATCACGACCTCGAGCGCGTACTCTCTTCGGCAGGCAAGTACAAGAAAGCCCTCTCCGACCTGAACGAGGCAAAGCAACTCTATTTCAACGAGTCCGACCCCGAACTCAAGGAAATGGCACGGGCGGAGATAGACCAAATAGAACCGCAGATACCCGCCCTTGAAGAAGAGGTCAAACTCATGCTCCTGCCCCAAGACCCCGAGGACAGCAAGAACGTGGTTATGGAGATTCGCGGCGGTACGGGCGGGGACGAAGCAGCGTTGTTTGCAGGCGACCTCTTCCGTATGTACACCAAGTATTTCGAACTGCATGGCTTCAAATATACCGTTTCGTCGTTCTCGGAAGGTGCTGTGGGCGGGTACAAGGAGATAATCTTCAACGTCACAGGGCAGAATGTGTATGGCACGCTCAAGTACGAAAGCGGTGTGCATCGGGTGCAGCGGGTACCTGCCACAGAGACGCAAGGGCGTGTTCACACCTCGGCTGCCACAGTGGCAGTATTGCCCGAGGCGGACGAGTTCGAGGTACATATCAACGAGGGCGAAATCAAATGGGAGACCTTCCGTTCGGGCGGTGCCGGAGGACAGAATGTGAACAAGGTGGAGTCGGGTGTGCGGTTGCGCTACAACTGGAAGAACCCCAACACCGGCGAGGTGCAGGAGATACTCATTGAGTGTACCGAAACCCGTGACCAACCCAAGAACAAAGAACGCGCACTCGCACGCCTGCGCACACAGATATACGACAAGGAGCATCAGAAGTACATCGATGATATTGCCGCAAGGCGCAAGACAATGGTCTCCACGGGGGATAGAAGTGCCAAGATTCGCACCTACAACTACCCGCAAGGGCGTATCACCGACCACCGCATCGGCTACACAGTCTATAACCTCCAAGCCTTTATGGACGGAGATATACAGGGGGTGATAGACGCTCTGCAAGTGGCAGAAAATGCAGAGAGGATGAAAGAGACGGAACTATAAGGGCATCCTGCCAAAAAGAAAGCATCAAGAAAGATATTCCCAAACTTATAAAATCAAGAAAACCATGGAAGACGAAAGAAGAGAGCGGCGTAGTTCATCGGGTATCACATTGCTGATAGGTTTGATTATCGGCTTGGCGGTCGGTTATATAGTCGGCATAAAAGGCTATATCCATGCAGAGAATGAAAGTGAAACCTCTCAAGAGATTGTATCGGAGACGGTGACCAATGCTACGGAATCGGCAGATGATGCATCTTCGACAGAGAAAGAGTCGGTTTCCGTTGTTGCAAAAACAACAAAAAGGAAGGCTACAAGCAAGAGCGCAATATCGCAGGAAGAGGGAAAGCGTGCGGCTTCCACTGATTCAAGACAAACCAGGGAACGGAATACGGCAAGTTCAACCTCTACGAAAAGCGGGCGTATACAACAAACCACTGCTCCAGCCGCACCGGCAGTTACTGCGCAAACCACAGATACAGGTACTGACGAGAATGCGGTAACGTTGTCCTCCTATTCCCATGACTGGGTGAAACCGAATGCGCAAGTATCGATGAAGAACAATACAGACAGGGATATTGTTTCGGTTACAGGGCGTATGATTTACTATGATATGTCAGGGAATATGCTGGACTATCAAGATTTCACAGAACGCATCCATATTGATGCCGGCATGACGAAACGTTTTTCACTACGTGGGTATAACTATGCCGAGAATTATGCCTATTATAAGAGTCAGGTTGTTCCCGGTGAAGAGTATAAGAAATATAAGGTAAAGTTTCAACTTAAGTCGTACAAGATGGCTCCAAAATCGGAGAAGGAATCCATGAATGTAGCACAAACACCGAACACGAGTACTAATGAGAAAGGAGTGAGTATGACTGCATATTCCCATGATTGGGTGAAACCGAATGCACAAGTATCGCTGAAGAACAACACCAACCGAGATATTGTTTCGATTACGGGGCGTATGATTTACTATGATATGCAGGGGAAGATGCTTGACTATCAGGATTTCACGAAACGTATAGAGATAGAGGCAGGCATGACGAAGCGTTTTGACCTGCGCGGATATAACTATGAGGAGAATTACGCTTACTATAAGAGTGAAATAGTTCCCGGTGAAGAGTATAAGAAATATAAAGTGAAGTTCCAACTGAAGTCGTTTACCTATAAGTGATTGTGTTAGGCGAGGATTGGGCGAATTGGAAGAATGGGTCAAATGGGTCAAATGGGTAATACTATGATAGACGTTCGAGTTATTCGAGAAGTTCTATGGAGAGAGAAGACCTCCCCAACCCCTCCAAAGAAGGGGCTTAAATAGCATTGCATTGTTTCATAATTCTTGCGTTGAGGGGTCAAGAGATTTACGATTTGGCAATATTCGATGTACGATTTTGTTTCATTGACTTTTCTTTGATGTTTCGTTTAGGGGTGCTTCGTGAGTCGTCCAGGTCTCGATGAGGGGTCGTGGAAATTGGCAAGTCGGAGACTTGCGATTTGCCAAAAGGAAGGGTTGTGTTTGTTTGCCGGTAATACAAAGGCGGCAGCAAGTTTAGTTAATAAATGGACTTTATTCAACAAAAGAATGTGAGTTCGATGCAAGGATAGCAATTCTATCTATTGCATCGAACTCACGCGTTACAGGATGGGGTAGGGATGGGCTTTAGATTTCGTCGTCGTAGAGACCTTCCACTCTTACAAGATAGTAATCAATATCAATATAGTACATAATGTCACCACCTTTACTGACGGATTTTTTGAACGATATGGAAATAGGTAGATAGTCGTATTCATCAATATATGCACCGCATGTATAAAATTTCTTCTCTTCTTCATCTGTAACTACTCTGAAGTTGGAATATCTTCTTTCATATTGTGATTTGATAGCCTCAAGATACATCAGTGCCTCTTCCTTTCGCCATGAGTAGAATGGCTTTTCTAAAGATGCCGAGACTAATTTGCCTTGCTTAAAATAAAAAGTAGCAAAATCATAAGTAGTGCCGCCTATTTGCGTTTTATAGTAGGTCAATGAATGTGAGTCATAGTCGGAAAGTTCCTCACTTTTTGCTCCTATCACTTTGCGCACGGTTTCGCGGCTGTCACCAAATTTGACGCCGGCGACACCATATACTTTGTTTTCTTCACTATAGTTTGGATTGTCGCTATGTAATATATCGTTAAGTATATACAATGCCAGTCTCATTCGCTTATTGATATAATTCTGCAAAACATCATTACTTATATATGAACAAACTATCGTAGTATCAGATGACGAAATACTTATTATGTTGTGACCATCATATCGAGACCACGGATTTGACTCGTCAATAGTATCTACCATATTTACTAAAAAAAACAGGAAAGTACTATCTGCCGTTTCCAAATGACCATATTCTCTTTCCAAATTGGTCTGTAAGGTTTCCATCTGTTTTTGGCAATTTATAGTACAGGTATCACACATCTTTACTGCAGTTAAGGTGTCTCCAAAGAAGTAAAGTTCGGTATAATGGAAATCATGTCCTTCGTGATAGTAGTCGCCTTCATAGGCGTATTCAACTGTTGTAGTTTGTGTGATAGTATCAACGGATAGAACACTATCCAACAGCAATGTGAAGCCTTGTCGGGTCATTGCGGATTGGACTTCGGAGACTGTTGATTTGCCCAGTGTGCAGCCGAAGAAGGTGTCTTGAATAGTCGTTTCTGCCGACATGGAAAGGGCAGAGAGGATCGCCATAGCGAAAAGATAGAATCGTTTCATACTTGTTATAAATTAAAGGTTAGTTGCTTGCCTTATTTTGCGCCATAGCGTGAGCCGTTATGCGGCACGGCAGAATGAGAAGCCTGCGACAAAGAGAAAAGAGGGCGGTGCAATGCCTACGTTGCATAAAAAAGCAGACGTTCTCTCATCTCTTGTCGCGTGGCTGTAGGAAATGCCAAAATAAGACAGATAAGCATAACATCTGCAAAAGCAGACGTTTACACCTATTCGATCTTATTTGTCTTTGTGAACTTCCTACATTCCGCGACAATACCGAATAAATAGCAAACGCTATTCTAACGGGGATGGTATGTAATTCAGACTATGGACGCACCCCCTCGCCACAAAGCCTATTCGAGATGCAAAGGTAGTGAATTTTATGAGTTGCGCAAGTGGAATGGTGAAGGAAATGAAAAAGACGGCAGAAAAGCGGTCTGTTTTCTGTGGGGTAGGATGTTACAGGAAAGACGAGGTTGCGATGATCAGGGTTCGGGAGCATTATCCAACCACAGCCAGGTAGTGTTGCTGGTGTGGTCGAGGTAGTTGATATATGCTTTGATGGTGGCAGTGCTGTTCGGTACGCTGAAGGGGGCGGTGTAGCATTGCCACTCGCCGTTGTCTATCCGGTAGTATATCTTGCCGCCTTGCATGACCTTGTTCATAGTTATCAGCAAGGTGTTGTCTTCTGTTTGCTCGGCATGAATGCCCGGTTGCTGCAGGTGGAAGTTATGCCCTGCGGCGTGCAGGCGCGGGAGGAGGGTCTCATATACAAGGGTGCTGTATTCGCTGAGTGTGAGGCGGCTGCGGGTGTTCCATGCACGCTCTGCCAAGCCGAACATCTTAGGGTACAACTGCCACTCCACTTGTGCAAAGGAGCGTATCACCTCACTCCATAGTTGCGCGCTCATACCTATCACATTGGGGTGCTGCAAGGGCTGCCAGTCGAAAGCGCGATACTCGTCGGTGTATCCGCCCCAGTTGAGCCCTTTCTCCTCGTGGTGGTTGCAATAGGCAAAGTCAAAGTACAGGTGGTTTGCCGCAGCCAGTACTACAGGGTAGCCTGCTTCTGCCAATTCGAGGGGCTTTGCCTCGCCATTGTGCCACGAATAGCATATAGCACGTGTCTCGGGCGGACAGAAATGTCCTATCTCCTCCCAACCTGCAGGTTGCAGATGATGCCGCTGCAAGATAGCAAGTACTTGATTGATAAACGCCTGATGCTCTTCGCGCGTCAAGGCACCTGTCGGCACCTCATCGCCACCGATATTGAAGACGGTCAGCGGGCAGCCTGCCTCAGCGTGCATCTTCACTATCTCGGTGATAACACGGTCCACGAACTCAATGGCATACGGATTGGATACGGCAATCACATTGTCGGTGTAGTTCTGCGCCGATAGGTAGCAGCGTGCCTCCAATGTGCTGTCGGTCAGTAGTCCATGCATAGCTTTCTTGCAGGCACGCATGTGCCCGGGCATGTCTATCTCGGGTATGACACGTATGCAACGCTCCTGTGCATAACGCAGCAAATCCATGTATTGCGCGCGTGTCAGATACCCATTGGCTGTGGAGTGTGCGTCCGTATAGTCCCATCCGCCGCAGTACATCGGTAGCAGACATTCCGTCTCGGTGGTGGTGTATCCGCGCCTTGCTCCTACGGTGGTCAGTTCGGGCAGCCCGGGTATCTCCAATCGCCATGCCTCATCATCGGAGAGGTGCAGGTGCAGGACGTTCAGTTTGTGCCGTGCCATCACGTCTATCACGCGCTTGATAGAGTCGGCGGGATAGTAGTTGCGCACGATGTCAAGCATCACGGCACGGTGGTGCAAGTCGGGGTAGTCGGTGATGACGGCACAAGGGGCTTGCTCGCCCAACTGTGCCAAGGTCTGATAGGCATAGAAGACACCCGCATCATCGCCTGCTTCTATATATATGGTGTCGGGGGTCATACGCAGGGTGTAGCCCTCGGGCACCATATTTGCGTCGGTACGCACCTGTACATTGGCATTAGCGATATTACATATACCTTGCTGATATACAACGCTCTTGGGTTGTGGTAATAAAGGAAGTATCCGCTCTGTATCCCCCCTCTTTGAGGGGGTTAGGGGGAGTCCGTTGTATTTGTATATGTACTCTCCGTCGGCATACGGTGTTTTCTCCCACGTCTCTATACCGCGCATCATCTGTTCGCGGCGTGTGAACGGCTCATACGTACACGGGATAGACACGGGCTTGCCGTCGCCCTGCACCAAGAAGAAGCCTTCGGGGATGGAGGTCTGGCGTATCACGTTGCCGCGGTAGCGCAGACAATAAGTGCGGCTCTCGCTTGGCTGCAGCGTGGCAAAGGTTGAGGTAGGCACGATAGAATGGTAACTGGCTTGTATCTCTGTCTCGAGGAGTGCGCCCACGATAGTGCCCTCGCGCAGCGGCTGTTCGTTAGCCGTCATTGTGAGCGGGTGAACGGACATATAATCGAAATAGAGCACCCACCCGTCGTTAGTTAAGGGCTTGCTTGATGTGTTGGTGATGGTCAGATACATCTCACATACGCCAGGGCGCACATCATTCGCTCCCATCTCCCAATGCAGCGACATAGGTGCCTGCCGGTTGCTGCAACTGTAGAGCAACGCTATAATTGTCATAGTTGCGGTGGTACGCACACGCATACGTGTAGAAAGGTGAGACAGCCATACCATGATGCAGCGACATACATGTGTGGCATACGCAAACACCATGACTATGGTATGAATTTTCATGGTAGTATTATTCTGTCTTCCCCGCATGGGGTGAGTGCCGTAGGCTACTTCAGGTGTTTGTTTATCTCGGCAGTAATAATCGGCTCCATGATGTCATAGCCTGCCGCAGTAGGGTGTACCCCGTCCTTGGAGTACGCTTCCGGCAGTCCGCCGCGCTCATCCACCAATGCAGAGTAATAGTCCACATACGGGATATGGTTCTTCTCGGCGTATGCACGGAGCAGATTGTTGAGTTGTCGGATAGTCTCTGCGGGAGAGCCCATCTCTTTCCGCCACGGGTATTCGTAAGCGGGCAGGACAGAACATATAACCGGTTGGATACGATGGTATTGTGCCAACTCGCACATTGACTGTATATTCTCTGCAATATGTTCTATCGTAATGTAACCGTTGTTAAGAGCAATATCATTGGTGTCTGCAAGAATTACTACTATTTGCGGATGGAGTTGGATAACATCCGCCTGAAAACGAGCCAGCATCTGCGATGTCACCTGCCCGCTGATGCCGCGGTTGGCGTAGTTGTTGGCGGTGAAGAACTCGGGGTGTATATTATCCCAGAGGTCGGTAATGGAATTTCCCATAAAAACCACAGACGGCGTATCCACCACGGATTGATTGGCATTGGCATAACGACTATGCTGCGCCCAGTCGTCCGTAGCAGCAAACAGCGAGACACTCACAATTATCGTGAGCAGAGTAACACAAAACGATTTCATGTCACAAAGGTACAACAAATAATTGACTTGTCAAAACATTCATCTTGTCCTGTCAAAGGGTGTATGTTGTTTGGATATCGGGCAAAATGTGGTATCTTTGCAGGAACATTAAACAGGCAGACAGTATGTATCTTTTCTATACACCCGATATCAAATCGGTTCAATATCTCAGCGAAGAAGAATCAGGACATTGTGTCCGCGTGCTTCGTTACTCGAAAGGAGACGAGATTCTTCTCACAGACGGCAAAGGGAATACTTACAATGCGCGTATTACAAACCCTAATCCAAAGCGTTGCGAGTTTGAGATAATCTGCCAGGAAGCGCAGGAACGCAGCCACGATTTCTATTTGCATATAGCCATTGCTCCCACGAAGAACATAGAACGACTGGAGTGGATGGTGGAGAAATGCACGGAGATCGGGGTGGATGAGATTACACCTTTGCTGTGCCGTTTTTCGGAACGCAAGCAGGTGAGAGAAGACCGGCTGGAAAAGATTATTCTTTCCGCTGCCAAACAATCGCTTACGCCGTACTTGCCGAAACTGAATCCGCTGACGGACTACGGGACGTTTATTACAAAAGTGAAACAACAAAACCGGTACATCGCCCATTGCTACAAAGAGGACAAAAGGGAACTGAAAGACGAGATGGAGAAGTATGCCCTGTCGGGACATGACGGCAGTGAGGAACAGGGCGTTGCGGTGTTGATCGGTCCGGAGGGTGACTTTTCGGGACAGGAAATTGCAGAGGCTTTTGAAAAAGGTTTTATACCTGTCGGCTTGGGGAAGTCGCGCTTGCGCACTGAAACGGCAGGTGTGGTGGCATGTCATACGGCGATATTGATGAACGCATGAGACGTTGCCGAAATACAGTATTCTTTTTCTTTGTATGTGTGTCCGCCGGTGCGTTGCATGCACAGACACCCCTGACGCAAGCCGATTTGTCGAAACCGACCCATATTTCACCTTACTATTTCTCGCCCAACGCATTTCCTGTCCCCGATATGCTCACAGGAGAGGTGTCACGTACGCTACGCATAGAACTGTATGGTGACTATTTCTTGGGATTTTCCAAAGACAGAACCGCGGATTTCGGCTTTCATGTGCGTATTCCTCTTTTTACGGACAGGGTTAATCTGACTTTGTGGATGCCCGTGACGGAGTACTATCAAAACACGACAGAGAGACAGCGTGTGCAACATCTGCAGGACACAATATGCATGAAAGGCAAAGAAGCGGGCGATGTGTATGTATCGACCGATATACAAGTTCTCCGGCATCGCGGATGGGTTCCCGATGCAACAATACGCGCTGCCGTGAAGACCGCCAGCGGAGGCGGATACAGCAAGGCACGCTATTATGACAGTCCGGGCTATTTCTTTGATGCGACCGTAGGTGAGGTGTTTCCTTTCCGACAAACGGACCTTTTGAAAGAGTTGCGCTTGGCGGCATCGGTCGGTTTTTTGTGCTGGCAAACAGACAACGGCAGGCAGAATGACGCGGTGATGTACGGCGTAATGCTGCAATGGAAGACGAAATGGTTTTCCGTTTCGGAAGTATTCTCCGGCTATACAGGTTGGGAAAACGAGCACAAAAACCACCCGGATGCCCATGATGCTCCGATGTCGCTGAAGACCAGCATAAGCGGATACTACAAGAATTGGGAGTGGAGTCTGGTTTATCAATACGGACTGCGAGACTATCCGTTTCACCAATTCCGGATAGGGGTCGCCTACAACATAGACGTATTGGGTCTTGCCAAGAGCCGGAAACGGGGAGAATAGTAGTGGACGAACCTCTTTTCTGATCTGATATGCTTCTTTGAAACAAGAATCCCTGCTGACCATTGGTCAGCAGGGATTCCCTCATAAACATATAAACCCACGCGGGCGGAAAGTGAGGGATTCGAACCCCCGGTACGACGTAATGCGTACACCGCATTTCGAGTGCGGCTCTTTCGACCACTCAGACAACTTTCCCAAAGGATTTCCTGTACAGCACATCTCAATATGCTTTTTGGAAAAACCGGCTGCAAAGGTATTACTTTTTTTCTTTACACACAAGCAAAAGTTGATAATTACGTTGCAATGGTGTTTTTTATGTCCTGTTCAAACTTTCAAAAGGCTTCTTGGTGTATTGACAGGAGAATTGGACAGATGGGACTAATTGGTCAAATAGGCAATCCCATTGCGGGATTACTATAGACGTTCGGGTTCTTCGAGATGTTTTAGGAGGTGAGAAGACCTCCCCAACCCCTCCAAAGAAGGGGCTTTAATTGCATTTTGCATTGTTTCATAATTCTTGCGTTGAGGTGTGCTTGAGGTCTCGATGAGGGGTCGTAGAGTGCTCTTGCAGCACCTGTGGTGCAAGGCACGTAATATGGCGGACAGCGTGTATTGCCAAACAAGACGGACACCATGTCATAATTGCGACTTGCAGAGAGGAACAGAAACCGGCAGGCGATTTGTTGTTAAAAAGACAAATCTGATCCGCATAAGTTGAGACAATGTTGCCGGTTTTCGTAAAATAGTGTATCTTTGCAGGATGTAAGATTATAATCACACAACATAACAACATCATAAAGATTATGAAACCAACATTATTTGTTTTAGCAGCAGGAATGGGTAGCCGCTATGGCGGTTTGAAACAGTTGGACGGACTGGGTCCCAATGGTGAGACCATCATGGATTACTCCGTGTTTGACGCTATCCGTGCAGGCTTTGGTAAAATTGTTTTTGTTATCCGCAAAGACTTTGAAGAAGATTTCCGCCGTGTTGTCTTGAAGAAATATGAAGGAAAGGTTCCTTGCGAGGTATGCTTCCAATCCATTGACAAAGTACCCGCCGGCTGCTTCTATACAAAAGAGCGCAGCAAACCGTGGGGGACAAACCATGCTTTGCTCATGGCGAAGGATATTATACACGAGCCTTTTGCAGTTATCAACGCAGATGACTTTTACGGCAAGGAATCGTTTGAAGTGCTGGCAGAGTTTCTGCAGCGTGTTGAAGGCAAACAGAACGCTTACTGCATGGCAGGATACAGGGTGGGGAATACTTTGTCGGAGAACGGCAGCGTGAGCCGCGGAGTCTGCAAGACCGACGAGAACGGCTATCTGACAGATGTAGTGGAGCGTACTTCCATTGAGCGCATAGAAGGAAAAATCGTATTCAAAGACGAGGATGGTGCTTTGGTTGAGTTGGAAGAAAACACTCCCGTAAGTATGAATATGTGGGGCTTTACTCCTGAGTATTTCGGTTATTCGGAAGAAGCCTTCAAGCATTTCTTACATGAACACGGCGAGGAACTGAAATCGGAGTTCTATATTCCGACAGTAGTGAACGACTTGATCACAACCGGCAAGGCGACCTGCAAGGTGCTTGACACTCCTGCCAAATGGTTCGGAGTAACTTATGCGCAAGACAGACAGGGCGTTGTAGATAAAATAGAGAAACTTATTGAAGGAGGGGTTTATCCCAACAAACTATTCTAAGAGAAGAAGACAATGGCAAGAATTTTAGTTACAGGCGGTACGGGTTATATCGGAAGCCATACCGTAGTGGAATTGATCAACAGCGGCTACGATGTGGTAGTGGTTGACAATCTTTCCAATTCCAATGTTGACGTATTGTCGGGTATCGAGCAAATAACAGGTGTCCGCCCCGACTTCGAGAACATTGATTGCATGGACTACACGAGCATGGATCACTTGTTCGAAAAATATACAGACATAGAAGCCGTTATTCATTTTGCAGCGAGCAAGGCTGTAGGTGAGTCGGTGGAGAAACCATTGCTGTACTACCGTAACAACATCAGCAGTCTGATTTCCGTTTTAGAGTTGATGAAGGCACACAATGTACACAACATCGTCTTCTCTTCCAGTTGCACCGTGTATGGACAACCCGACGTGCTGCCTGTGGATGAGACTGCTCCCATCAAGCCTGCGTTGTCTCCTTACGGAAACACCAAACAGATCAATGAAGAGATAATACGCGACGTGTCACACGCAGACAAAGATTTGAGAGCCATCTTGTTGCGTTATTTCAATCCTATCGGCGCACACCCATCGGCATTGATAGGCGAACTTCCCAACGGTGTACCTCAGAATCTGCTGCCTTATGTGACTCAGACGGCTGCAGGATTGCGTCCGGAACTGAAAGTGTTCGGTGATGATTATAACACTCCTGACGGCAGTTGCATACGCGATTACATATATGTAGTTGATTTGGCAAAGGCACACGTGGTAGCCGTAAAGCGGATGTTGGAAGGCAAGTCGGAAGAGCATGTAGAGGTGTTTAACCTTGGTACGGGACGAGGTTTGAGCGTGTTGGAGATTATTGAGACTTTCAAACGCGTGACCGGTGTAAATGTTCCTTATCAGATAGTTTCCCGCCGTGCAGGAGACATAGAGAAAGTATGGGCCAACCCGAAGAAAGCCAATGAGGTGTTAGGCTGGCGCGCAGAGACCTCCGTGGAGGATACACTGATGAGTGCTTGGCGTTGGCAAGAGCATCTGGCTGACTTGAAGAAATAGGTAAAGTAGATATACCGTTTACAATAGTAGAGAAGTATATGCTGTATCCGCTCAAGTTTACTCCTATCCTGAAAGACAAGATTTGGGGAGGAACCACGTTATCGAAATTCGGTAAGCAGTTGTCCGGTGCAACCCATGTGGGGGAGAGTTGGGAGTTGTCCGCTTTTGACGACCAGCCTTCGGTGGTGGCATCCGGTGCATTGAAAGATAATGACTTGTCGGAACTGATAGAGGTGTATATGGGAGACTTGGTGGGTGATCATGTCTATGAGAAATACGGCAACTACTTCCCTCTATTGATCAAACTGATTGACGCAGAGGACAAGTTGAGTTTGCAGGTGCATCCCAATGATGAGGCGGCGTGGAAAGAGCATCAATCTTCGGGAAAAACGGAGATGTGGTATGTTCTGGACGCAGAGCCAGGTTCCACCTTAACTTTGGGTCTCAAGCATGAAGCGAAACGTTCCGAATTGGAACAAAGCATCTTTAACGGACATTTCCCCGATCTATTGTACACAGTACCTGTTCATCAGGGAGATGTCGCATTTATCCCTGCGGGGATGTTGCATGCCATAGGTGCAGGCGTTCGTTTGGTGGAAATACAGCAAGCCAGTGATATAACTTACCGTTTGTATGATTACGACCGCCGTGACGCTGCAGGCAACAAGAGAGAATTGCATTTGAACAAGGCTCTTGAGGTACTTGATTATTCCGCAAACAAAGAGCCTCTGATAGATTATACCCCAAAGGTGAATGGGGCAATCAATCTGGTATCGTGCGACTATTTTGTGACGAACCTATTATGTTTTGACAAGTGTATTGTGCGAGACTATGCTCCATTGGATTCTTTCGTGGTATATTGCTTGTTGAGCGGAAGTTGCTCCGTGGAAACCGACTTGGGGAATACTGCATTGCAAACAGAGGAGACCGTTTTGCTTCCTGCAATGTGCAACGATGTCAAATTAACACCTCTTTCGCGTGAAACACGTCTTTTGGAGGTTTATGTTCCATAACTCTATCCTTGTGAGAAACAGAAAACGAATTAACTATTAGAAATAGAATGAAACATTACAAATTGTGGAATATCGTCTTCGGATGGGTAGCCTTTGCCGTAGCGGCTGTTACGTATCTGTTGACCATAGAGCCTACTGCCAGTTTCTGGGATTGCGGCGAGTTCATTTCAAGTGCTTTCAAATTAGATGTGGGCCACCCACCTGGAGCCCCGTTTTTCATGTTGATGGGGCACTTTGCCAGTTTGTTCACTTCTGACGTCAGCAAAGTTGCGATGTATGTGAATGCGATGTCAGCCTTGGCATCGGCTTTCACTATTTTATTCTTGTTTTGGACGATCACGGCACTGACTAAAAAATTGCTTGTAGGTAATGGTAAGGAAGTGTCTCTTTGGCAGGGAATTGCGATCATGGGTGCCGGTATGGTAGGTGCATTGGTCTATACCTTTAGCGATACGTTCTGGTTCTCCGCGGTAGAGGGCGAAGTGTATGCTTCCTCGTCTTTGTTTACCGCTATTGTTTTCTGGTTGATACTTAAGTGGGAAGAAAAGGCTAACGAAGAAGGAAGCGACCGCTGGTTGATACTGATTGCATATCTTATGGGATTGTCAATAGGTGTCCATTTGCTGAACTTATTGACTATTCCTGCGTTGGTGTTGGTTTATTATTTCCGCAAGTATGAGTTCTCGTGGAAAGGCGTTTTGTTGGCTCTTTTGAGTTCGGTGGGCATATTGGCGGTTGTGCTGTATGGTATCATCCCTGGTTCCGTGCAGATGGCATGTTGGCTTGAACTGCTGTTTGTCAATAAGTTGGGCTGTCCGTTCAATACAGGTGTCATTATCTACATCGTCTTGGTGATGGCGGCTCTTGTATGGGCTATCGTAGAGACTTATCAAGCAAAGAGCAAGATGAGAATGAATATCTCGTTCATTGCAGCCGTTGTCTTGATGGGCATTCCTTTCTTTGGTGAGAACGTTTTGCTTGGCATTGTGCTTATAGCCTTGTTGACCGGAGTATTGTTCTGGAATCGGATCAATGTCTCACCGCGTGTATTGAACACGGCTTCTCTGATGTTGGCGGTTATCCTGATAGGTTATTCCTCCTACGCAACGATTGTTATCCGCAGTAGTGCCGATACGCCGATGGATCAGAACTCGCCGGATAACGTCTTCTCGCTGAAATACTACTTGAATCGTGAGCAGTATGGAGACCGTCCTTTGTTCTATGGTTCTACCTACAATGCACCTGTCGCATTGCAAGTGAAGGGAAATATCTGCACTCCTGTAGAGGAAGTCGGGCATGCGCAATATGCACCTGCACCAAAAACTTCTGGTAGTGAGAAGGATAAGTATATCATAACGGGACATAAATCTTCGTATAAGATGCAGCCGGAATTCTCAATGCTATTCCCTCGTGTCTATTCTCCTGATAGCAGGCATATACAGGCCTATAAGGATTGGGCGAACATCAAAGGTAAAAAGGTACGCTATGAGTATTGTGGGCAAACCAAGACTGATTACAAACCAACCTTTATGGAGAATATGCGCTTCTTTGTGCGTTACCAGTGTAATTATATGTATTGGCGTTATTTTATGTGGAACTTTGCAGGTCGGCAAAACGATTTGCAGGGGTATGGCGAACTGCACAAAGGCAATTGGATATCCGGCATACCGGTTCTTGACAATGCACGTTTGGGCGACCAAGATGCTCTCCCTACGGAACTTCGCGAGAACAAAGGACATAATGTCTATTATATGCTTCCTTTGCTGCTGGGTATCATCGGAATAGTGTACCAGTTGAGCAAGAAACGCGAGGGCTTCCAGAGTTTCTCCATTACGTTCCTTTTGTTCTTCTTGACGGGTTTGGCTATTGTTGTCTATCTGAATCAGACGCCTTATCAGCCTCGTGAGCGTGACTATGCTTATGCAGGCTCGTTCTATGCTTTCTGTATTTGGATTGGTTTGGCAGTGCCTGCTTTGGTCGATTCTATTGCTTCCATCTTCCGAAGGAAAGACAGCGAAACACTTCGTGTCGTAGCGGCGGTAGCCGTGTCTGTGCTTTGCTTGGGTGTTCCTGCTCTTATGGCGCAGCAAAACTGGGACGATCACGACCGTAGCGGACGATATTCCTGCCGTGATTTTGGTGCCAACTATCTGAAATCCTGCGAACAAGATGGTATCATCTTCAGCAATGGTGATAACGATACATTCCCCTTGTGGTACAATCAGGAGGTGGAAGGTGTTGGCACCGATTTGCGTGTCTGCAACCTTTCTTACTTGCAGACAGACTGGTACATCGGGCAGATGAAACGTCCTTACTATGAGTCTTCGGCATTGCCTATCAGTTGGGAACCGAATGATTATCTGCCGGGTAAGAATGAGATTGCCATGGTGGATAACAGGGTAGGTGGACCGATTGACGTAGAAACAGCCTTCAATTTTGTTAGAAGCAATGACCCTCGTACGAAGAGAGAGGGAGAACCCTATATACCTTCTGACAAACTCTATATTCCTGTCAAAGAGGCGGATGTACTATCGTCTCCTGCCTTTACGAAGAATGGCAAGTGCGTCTATTCTCCTGAACAGTTGGCTGAGCGTATCGATATTCCTTTGCAGCGTCGTCTTACGCGTAGTCAGATGATGGTTCTTGAGATGGTTTCCACCAACCATTGGCAACGCCCCATCTATTTTGCCGTGACCGTTGGTAATGACTATTATCAAGGTATGGAGAAGTATTTCGAACTCACGGGCTTGGCTTATCAGATCACACCTGTAGCATCGGCTGATGGACAACCGCGGGTGAATACGGAGAAGATGTACGATAACATGATGCATAAGTTCCGCTATGGCAATATGTCGCAAAAGGGAATCTATATTGATGAGAACTGTATGCGGATGTGCCGCACGCACCGCATGATGTTTGCCCAGTTGGCGGAAGCACTCTTGAAAGAAGGGCAGAACGACAAAGTCAAAGAGGTGCTTGACTATGCCGAGGAGATGTTGCCGCAATGTAATATCCCTTACGACTACACTTCCGCTACGATGGCTAACTATTACTATGCTGTGGGCGATTCTGCTACGGCAAATCGTATGATGAAAGTTGTTGCCGACAATTGTGCAGAGTATATGTCATGGGGTGCTTCGCTGGATAAGTCCGATCGCAAATATGTTTCTGGTACGTTGCAACACCAGGCGGCAGTGCTGGGCTATTGCTTGCAAAGTTGGCAGCAGCAAGGCGAGATGGATTTGTTCGAGAAATACTATCAAACCTATATGCAGTTTGCTTCTTTGCTTCAGTAAATTGCAATGGGAATAACTGCAATAGCAAGGTGTCGTTGTGTATGCCTTGCTATTGCTTTTTCTTCAACTACTGTTAAATCTTCTTGGCTTAACCATATCATCTGATACATGTGTTTCTATGCAAACCACACTTGTTAAACGCGACATGCCCGAAATCGTGATGCACTATATATGGCAGCATTGTCTTTGGGCGGACTTCTTGCAGACCACCACGTATGGACAACGTATAGATATTCTTTCCGTGGGGCAGCACAATTTGGATGCAGGTCCCGATTTCATCAATGCACATATCTGTATCAATGGACGCGAGTGGGTTGGCAATGTGGAGATTCATGTCAACTCCTCCGATTGGTATCGCCACCGTCATCATACCGATTCCGCTTATGATAACGTTGTCTTGCACATTGTGCGCAATGCGGATAAGCGTGTCTATAACTCCCGCGGGGAGGAGATTGAGCAATGTATTCTGCAATATCCCGATGACAGGGACTATCTCACAGAGGTCATTCAGGCGGCTCGCTTGATGGATTCTGCCGAGTCGGTCATAGAGTGCAACAAACGTCTTATCTCCGATCCGCTTTTGCTGACGCAGGGATGGAGACAAGCCCTGCTATTCAAACGCTTGGAGTGTAAACGGCAAGCCATCACTACTCTGCTTTCCATCACAAAAGGAAGTTGGGAGCATGCTTTTTATATCACCCTTGCCCACAATTTCGGATTTCATACCAATGGCATTCCTTTCGAGTTGTTGGCAATTCATACTCCGCTTTCCTGTCTGCAGAAACACCGGAATAGTCTGTTCCAACTCACGGCCATTCTCTTGGGGCAGTCGGGCTTGCTGACGGACGCTACGGCGGACACCGGCGAAAAGAAAGCCTTGTTGCGTGAATACCGTTTCCTTCAGAAGAAGTTTGATCTGGTTCCTGTTGAGGCGGAATTATGGAAATATGCACGAATGCGTCCGCAGACTTTTCCCGATGTGCGTATTCGCCAGTTTGCACAACTGATTTATCAGTCGGAATTTCTCTTCTCTAATCTTATGGATGCCTCTTCTGTAAACGCCTGTGCATCGCTTTTTGCTTTGGCTGACGAACCCAAGTTGGGTAAGAGTAGCGTAGATGTCTTGCTCATTAACACGGTTCTTCCCTATAAATACACGTTCGCATTGGCACACCACGACGATGCATCAGCGCAGCAGGTCTATTCCATGATGGCACAGATTCCGCCCGAGAACAATCATATCATTCGTCAGTGGAAGTTGCTTGGGCAGACTATCAAATCGGCTGCAGATACGCAAGCGCTCATTCATCTCTATCAAAACTATTGCCAACCGCATAACTGCATCAATTGTGACGTCGGCTATCAGATTTTCCAAGACCGGCAATTCTCCTTCCGTACCTGATTATTCTGTGGTAAATCATGCTTTGGATACGCTCTTGTCTGAAAACACACAGGGGAGTATTCTTGTTTCCTAAATAGGATGGGGTGCTACTTTTGAAGCAGCGTAAACTTCCGTTTTGATTAGCATTTCGTTGCCTTGTCTTTTGCCATATCCTATGCCTTGTAAAGCGATTCCTTACAATCCTTCTATAGTCTTTCCACGACCCCTCAACGAGACCTGAAGCACCCCTTATCGAGAGACGAAAAACAAAGTGATGAAATCCCTCGAACTTCTCGATCAACTAAGAGGTCTATAACAAATTCCCTCTCAGGTTTCCTGTTGAACTAATCCGTCTAATTCGTCCCATCCGTCCCATTCTCCTATAGTCCAAGATCCCGCATCTTCCGGCTTCTTGAATATCTATTATAAACTAACACACGTTTACTATCCCCCCCTGTAAAGCAAAATTGTTGGTCTTGAATTTGCAAATCTATAAAAGAATATGTATCTTTGCGGCGTGAAGTTCACGCAGAGGTGAGCGGGTGGGTATCGTTTCTTGCTTCCGGCAGGAAACTTGCAGCACCGGAGTCTCTGAATGGGCTTCGCAGTACATAATAAAGGCGTTTATTGACGCTCTGTTCTGACGGATTGAAATGTCGCAGTTTCACGTAGAAATCAGACTCAGCAACGGTAGATGTCCTCGGAGTATAAGTATATTCCGCCTGTTTGGGACGATGTCTGTCTCGTCGTTCTGTGTGCCATGGTTGCACGGCACGGTGATAGGTGTTTATTGTCTTATATTGGCGTGGGCTTCGCGTTGTCGGTTCTATTCTTGCAGGCAATGCGACAGCCGCAATTCGTGGAACTACAGCGGCCGAAATCCACCTTTTTATGCCAATAGGAAAAACCACTGACGACAATTAACAACTTCACTGAATAAAAACAGACGATTATGAAAAGAATTTCCTTGTTCTTGCTGGCACTCTTCTGTGCCGTCGCCCTCAAAGCCTACGACTTGAAGTCGGATGATATGTTCTACGACTTCATCTACTACAACCAAGATCCTAATACGGGGCAATATGCTGACACCGCTCTTGCCGTTGTGTTTACACCTTACGATTCCCCATTGAGGACTCGTACCTCTATTGTCATTCCCGCAGAAATCAACTGCTGGAATGGGACTTTTCCTGTAACAGAAATAAGTTCCAAGGCTTTCGATGGATATGATTACCTTAAGTCGATTACACTCCCGAATACAATCAAGCGTATAGGAAGTAATGCATTTCAAGATTGCGAGAGTCTTTCTTCCATTGTTCTCCCTGATAGCCTGAGAGAGATAGGATACAATGCTTTTAGAAATTGTAAAAGTCTCACATCAATTGTCATTCCGGATAGTGTGAAAAGTATAAAGGGGCACGCTTTTGACGGTTGTAGCAATCTTCGCTCTGTAGTTTTCCCTGAAGAGTTGATGACGATAGGAGGTTCTGCTTTTGATGAGTGCACAAAACTTTCCGATGTAGTGTGGAATGTCAAAAACTGCCAATTTGAAGATACTAATCCGAATCTCTTTGGAGTTTTTTCCAATGAAGTTTATTCCAATAGAAAAAGCCCTTGCCCGATTACATCCTTTGTCTTGGGTGATAAAGTGGAAACCATTCCAAATACGTTGTGCAAAGGGTTACGTCAACTAACGTCCATCACCATACCTGCTTCCGTGACCACTATCGGCTCTCAAGCCTTCAAAGCCTGCACCTCATTGCAATGCGTCAATATCCCGTCTTCAGTAACAACTGTTAGCAATGAAGTCTTTAGCGGCTGTACGTCATTGCAATATGTCAATATCCCCTCGTCTGTAACAACTATCGGCTCTGGGTCTGGGAATGATGACCGTTTCTTTGAGGGTGTTATGAACGGAAAAGTGTGCAAAGTTGATGCAAACCTTATTTCTGACGATGTGCGTCTGTTTGCAAATTGCAAGTTTGACAGTATGATAATAGGCGCATCGGTCACCACTCTTAATGCCAATGCCTTTATCTATACTGCAATGGACAGAGAACCATATTACGGCTCCGACATCTACTTTGAATCCGCCACGCCGCCTACTATCCTCAACAAAGATGCAGGCTTGGGCGATGTTGTGTATGTCCACGTCCCCGCAGGTGCCAAAACCGCCTATCGCGAAGCACTTGGCGATAACTACGTATTCCTTGAACCCAACGAGTCTCGCACTATCACCGGCACTTGCGGTGAGCACCTCACCTACACATTGGAGCCCACTACAGGCGACTTAACCATCTCAGGTCATGGAGATATGTATGATTATAAAAGTGCAGGGTACTTGCAAAGTTCTTCGCCTTTCTTCCGCTGTCGTAACCTCATTAAGAATATTACATTCCCCGAGGGCATTACTTCTATTGGTGAGTATGCTTTCTACCAGTGTCCTTACCCGCAAAACCACATCACGCTCCCGCAATCACTCCAACAAATAAAACAATATGCATTGCATTTCAGTCCGAATGGAGAAAAGAAAAAATTATGGTCTGAGAATGGTGACAGTTATTATTACTATGATAACTCAATAAACGTTACAGAAATACAGGTAGGGAGCAATGTCTCATACATTGGTTATATGGCATTCTCTGAGGCTGTAACTACCATTTCATGTGCTGCAACCACACCACCTGCACTACAAAACAATAGTTATTACAATTCTCCTGCAGAATACTTGCTGTTAATCCGTTGCCCCCGAGGTACTTCGGCTGCATATCGAGCCGCATGGGGAGATAAGGGGATAAAGCGGTGGAAGTATATCTATACCGAAGAAGGTATGGCAGACACTACGGGTATTCTCGTAAACGATGTTAAATGGTCACTCAATTTCTACACCCGCACACTCTCTATCACAGGCAAAGGCGCAATGCCGAATTTCAAGGATACAAGAACGGGGGCTACTACGGTTTATGCTCCATGGGAAGAATATAGTGTTTTGATAGATTCTGTTTACATAGGTGATAGTATCACCTATATCGGTAACTATGCCTTTGCTGGTTTCGCACGTTTGCAATCTCTGACAATCCCCAAAGGCGTAGTGGCAGTAGGATATAAAATTGCAGCAGGTACTAACCTGCAGACCGTTTACATCAATGCCTCTCTGCAGGATGCCAATGCCAGCATTGCCAGTGGCGTTATCAGCAGTCCTATCGGAGATTGGATTGTCGGAGATGGACACGCATGGTGTACATTCGATGACACGAAACTGGCAAATGTGCATTTTGCGGATAATGTAACCAGCATAGCACCATATATGTTCACGATGTGTGATTCGTTGCGTTCTATAGTCATACCTAATTCTGTCAAAACCATAGGCAGGAATGCCTTTCAGGCTTGCCATAATCTGACTTCTATCCAATTGCCCAACTCATTGGAGGTGATTGACACAGCATGTTTCTTTTGGACAACAGCACTACAAACAATTGTTATTCCAACGACTATAAAAAGAATTGCTTCCGAGGCATTTGCGTATAGTGCAATCACGAATATCAATTTGCCGGAAGGGTTAGAAGTTATTGAAGACGCAGCCTTTAGTTTTTCTGCACTAACCTCTATCAAACTGCCTAACTCGTTAAGAGAATTGGGAACAGAGGTATTTGCAGGAGTCGAAATAGATACACTCATTATTCCAAAGAATGTTACAAAGATAGGACGGTATATTACAGGGTCTTCAAGTAATTTGCACCCGTTGAAACTCTTGGTATGGAATGCAAAGAATGCCGTTAATACCGCATGCAGCATTGATGATGCATATTGTGGCAATAACGCACGCATATTTGAAACCGATAAAGTCATCATTGGCGATAGTGTGGAGTCAATCCCTAATGCACTTGCAGAGTACACATATCCCTCTTTGACGATACCTGATAAAGTGCAGAAAATAGGGCATGCCGCATTCGAATACACGAAAGGGCTTTCCGATACCATTTGCATTGGCACAGGGCTCACATGGTTTGGATATTCTGCTTTTTATCATAAATCTTATACCCCTCGCCATGTGTTCATCAAGGATATTGGTGCTTTTTGCAATATAGAGATGTACAATGCAAGTTTGTCTTCTTACTATGCCCAATCTCAACTTTATATCAACGGGCGAAATGTGAACGATATAGGAAAAATTGTCATACCGGATAGTGTATCCACAATATATTCGTATGCGTTCTACAATTACGACTTGAGCAATGTGGATATTACTTTTGGCAAAAATGTACAGAAGGCACAAAGTTATTCGTTTGCATATTCTCGTATTCGCTCGCTTACAACCAATAATAATCTGGATATGTTGGGAGAATACAAATATGATTCAAGTCTTGGCAAATATACAATTGTCAGTTGTTTTGGCAATAGCAAAGAGGAAGCAGCATACATTGGCACATTGACTCTCGGGTCAGATATACAGGGGTTGTCACTTTACGGAGCTGTTATCAATAACATCGTATGGAATGTGCGTTACTGCGAGTCTTGTGGCCTCCAATATCCATCATCCTTGCTAAGTATTGAATTTGGTGATAGCGTCTTAAACGTTCCTGCTGGTTTATGCAGGAATACAAATTTGTCAAGTGTTCATCTGCCAGACAATGTAACCTCTATTGGCGAGAAAGCATTCTATGGCTGTTCCTCGCTATCAGACTTGTCTCTGTCTTCTTCCCTGTTGTCAGTGGGCAAAGAAGCATTTTCTGGATGTAGTAGGTTGTCGTCACTTACTTTCCGAAAGCGTTGCCAGTTAGATACCCAAGCCTTCTATAATTGTACAGGATTGCAGCATATCTATTGTTACAGTGAATTACCTGGCACTTGCGCTTCTGATGCTTTTGATGGGCTAGATAAATTCGCTTGTACACTCCATGTACCGGCAGGCTGCAAACCGAAGTATCAGGTGGCTACGGGTTGGCGCGATTTCTACTACACCGAGGAGATTGGCGCAAAAGAGATTGCCGTCTCTGTGACTGTTAACAACGACAATTATGGTACAGTTACGCTTTCAAGCACAGGTGTTTACCACGATGGCGACCAACTCACGCTGACCGCTACAGCCAATACAGGTTATAGTTTTTTGATGTGGAGTGATGACGTGTTTGCCAACCCGCGCACTATCACACTCACGCAAGATACCACCCTTGTTGCTTATTTTTACCCGTTGAGCAACGAGATGCGCTATATAACCGCTATATGCAACCCCGAACAAGGGCAAGTGACGGGTGGTGGTGATTACTACCTCAACACAGAGGCAACTCTCACTGCCGTTCCCGCCGCAGGGTACCGTTTTGTACAATGGAGCAATGGCATTACAGATAACCCATATATCTTCACAGTCACTGAAGACCTCACTATCGAGGCACAGTTTATTTCTACCACTGCCATAGAGAACGTAACTGCGGGTAGTGATTCTGTCGTACAAAAAGTCATCCGCGATGGACAAGTACTTATTCTTCGCGACGGAAAAACCTACACAACAACAGGTATAGAACTGTAATTCGTTCTTTACTTGAATTTCAAACAAAGGGATGCTGTATTTTGCAGCATCCCTTTGTTTATATGGGTTAGTCCCTATCTTTCAAGAAACGATATGTGAAGTATTGCTTGTTTGCCTCATTAGCCTGATCCCTCCTATTATCTTCACTGCAATTAACCAATCTTTAATCGTCAAATGGTACATTCCGTCGCCCCCTTATCGAGACCTGAAGCACCCCTCAACGAGAGATGAAAAATAAACAGCCAAACCTCATAGAATATCTCGAACAAATAGAATGTCTATAATAAATCACTCTTAACGACGTTAACCAAACGCAAACTCTCCTGACTCTCTTGCAAACCCTGTATTTTCTTTGTACCTTTGTCGGCAATGTATGGTAAACACGCTAACAAAAAGACATCTATATATCTTATGAAGAAAGAAATTCAATTCTCACTTGTCTATCGTGACATGTGGCAGAGTAGCGGCAAGTACGTTCCCCGCAAAGACCAATTGGCAAAGATTGCACCCGTTATCATCGATATGGGCTGTTTCGACCGTGTGGAGACCAACGGCGGTGCGAGTGAGCAGGTGAACCTCCTTTATGGCGAGAACCCCAATCAGGCTGTCCGCACTTTCACCAAGCCATTCAACGAGGTTGGTATCAAGACCCACATGCTCGACCGTGGTCTGAACGCACTCCGTATGAACCCCGTGCCTGCCGATGTGCGCCAACTGATGTATAAGGTGAAGCACGCACAAGGCACAGACATCACCCGTATATTCTGCGGTCTGAACGACCCCCGCAATATCATTCCGTCCATACGTTGGGCGAAAGAGGCAGGTATGACTGCCCAGGCCACGATGTGTATCACCTATTCCAAGGTGCATACCGTGGAGTATTACATCAATCTTGCCGAGCAACTCATCGAGGGCGGCGCACAGGAAATCTGCCTCAAGGATATGGCAGGTATCGGTCGCCCTGCTATGTTGGGCAAGATTGTTGCGGCTATCAAGGAGAAACACCCCGACATCATTCTCCAGTATCACGGACATACGGGACCGGGTTTCTCGGTGGCTTCGATGCTCGAGGTTGCCAAGGCGGGTATTGACGTGCTCGATGTGGCTATGGAGCCGCTCAGTTGGGGTATGGTACATCCCGATGTTATCACCATTCAGGCAATGCTCCGCGACGCAGGCTTCCTTGTAAAAGACATCAATATGAAAGCCTACATGGAGGCGCGCAGCCTGACGCAGTCGTTTATCGACGACTTCCTCGGCTACTGGATCGACCCCCGCAATTCCAAGATGACTTCTCTGCTCGTCGGTTGCGGTCTGCCGGGCGGTATGATGGGCTCGCTGATGGCGGACCTCAAGGGTATGCACGCCGCTATCAATGCCAACCTTGTCAAGCGTGGCGAGAAAGCCCTCAGTGAGGACGAACTGCTGGTCGAACTCTTCGAGGAAGTGCAGCGTATATGGCCTATGCTTGGTACGCCGTGCCTCGTAACGCCGTTCTCGCAGTACGTGAAGAATGCCGCTCTGATGAACCTCTTCTCGAAGTCGATGGGCGAAAAGCCGTTCACCCGCATGGACCCTGCAATGTGGGGTATGATTCTCGGCAAGTCGGGCAAACTGCCGGGCGAACTGGCACCCGAAATCATCGAACTTGCCAAAGAGAAAGGTATGGAGTTCTACACGGGCGACCCGCAGGCACTCTATCCCGATGTGCTGCCGCACTATATAGAGGAGATGGAGAAACTTGGCTGGGACCGCGGACAGGACGACGAGGAACTCTTCGAGTTTGCTATGCACGAGAAGCAGTACCGCGAGTACAAGTCCGGTCAGGCGAAGGAGCAGTTCAACAAAGACCTCCTCGATCGTATGGAGAAAGCCGCTCAGGGTGGCAAGCAGGTAACGTTCATCTCGGCTGCCGACAAACGTGCTATCCTGCACCCGAATGCCGAGCCGCTGGAGGCTACGCTGGCAGGCAAAGTGCTGTGGGAACTCGACTACAACGAGGACAGCCACGCACCTGCTTTCGGCACGTTCTATAAGAAAGGTGATGTCATCTGCTACCTCCAGACGCAGCACGGCATCGAGCCGCTGACCGCTTTCGATAACTGCCGTCTTGTGGCGGTGGACAAACAGCAAGGTGCTGTCGTTACCAAAGCGGATGCCATCGCATGGTTTGAGCATGCCGACCTGGTGGAGCATGTCCGCGAGGGTATCAAGGACGCCGCCCAGAAGGTAAAAGACGCCATTCAAGCCGCTGTCAAACAGCCTGATACCGAAGTCCTTCCCGAGCAACGCAGCAAGTGGAAAGACGGTATGATTGCCAAACAATAACACATGCGGATATGGATATAGGCTATAAGGAATTTCAACAGCGATTTCAGTTGTTGGCAACGAAACACCCGCAATGGATAATAAACACGTTGTCAAACATATTTACTATGCGTCTTATCGGAAACAAGACGCATGGTGATTTGGCTGAAATCGGCATAGCGGAGTTTATTCACCAATTTATGTACGACTATGATAGTCGGCACGTGGGAAAAGACCTTTTTCGTGCAAAAGAACACGAAGAAGACATCGTGATTATCAACGAATTAACGAAACAGGAAATTCCTATCAGCCTCAAGGCGTATGGCGATGGTCCTTTGCAATTATCTACGGATAAGGACGCGTTGATGTTCCCGAAATTACAAGAACTGGGTACGTGCATAAGCGATAAGCATACCATTAGCGAACTTTTCCTGTTGCAGGAGTTTGCCTCGTTGAATAGTGTCAATGTGATGCCCCTTATCTATCGCGAGAAAGATATGGAGTGCAATATAATGGTGTTTGATTTCAACAAGATGAAAGCAGATACCGACAAAATTGTATTCATTGACGAAGGGCAACGCTATGATTTCCAAGAGCACAAAGTTGTAGCAGAAAAAGGGCGTTCGCACCCTATCTATATGTTCCTCAATCAGCAGGACGGGTACATCTGCGAGGTGCGCTATGGAGGTGCTGCCGCTAATGCCTTGCAACGTGGCTTTTGGACGCACACTATCCACGCAGCAAACTATTTCAACAGCCTTACCAATGGTTGGATAACGTACAAACACAATCTGACGTTGGTAAAGTTGTTCCGTTTGGCATTGAATGCTTCGGAGGAAGGACACAAAAAAGCCAACATCATCTTGCAGGACGACATCAATAATTTGCTGCAAACTCTGTAAATGGCAGAACAATTGAACATATTTGGTGATACTCGTTGCTGCACGATGCCGACAACGGAGGGAATAAAATATACGGGTTCTAAACTGAAGATGCTTCCGTATATTCTCCCTATGGTTGCCGATTTGGGCGATGTTCATACGGCTTTGGACGCTTTTTCGGGTACCACGCGTGTGGCACAGGCATTCTCGCAAATAGGGTTGGATACAACAGCCAACGATATCTCCGAGTGGTCACAGGTCTTTGCCACGTGCTATTTGGTAGCCGACAAGCCCGATTCTTTCTATCAGTTGATTATTGACGAACTGAATGCTCTGCCTGGATACTATGGCTGGTTCTCCGAACATTATGGTGGTGAGGGCGAGGAAGGCAAGCGTCCTTTCCAACTGAAAAATACGATGCGTCTGGACGCTATCCGTGATAGGATTGATACGCTGAAACTGAGTTGGGAAGACAAGTGCGTGTTGCTTACCAGTTTGATACTGGCGTTGGATACTGTGGATAATACGTTGGGGCATTATGCAGCCTATTTGTCGGGCTGGTCTCCCCGTTCCTATAATGATATGGTGCTGAAAGTTCCGCAACGTTTTCCTATTCACACACACAATAGTGTGTCGAAAAAGGATGTGTTTGATGTGGTGAGCACATACCATGATTTGGTGTACTTTGACCCGCCTTATGGCTCCAACAACGAGAAAATGCCGCCCAGTCGTGTGCGCTATGCCGCTTACTATCATATATGGAAGACCATCATTCTGAATGATAAACCGAAATTATTCGGCAAAGCCAATCGGCGTGAGGACACACGTGACACCGTCTCTGTCTCTGTCTTTGAGGAATACCGAAAGAATGAGGACGGCAATTTTATTGCTATGCAGGCGATAGACGATTTGATTCGCAAGACCAATGCGCACTATATTCTCTTGTCTTATAGTTCCGGAGGACGGGCTACCAAGCAGGAATTGAATAATATCCTCCATTCTACCGGACGGCTGATAAAGGCGCAAGAGATTGATTACAAGAAGAATGTAATGAGCGGTATGCGTTGGACGAATGAGTGGATTAACTCCGATAATGCTTATAAGGAATATCTTTTCTTAGTGGAAAAATAATATATTCAAATTCAGTTAACTAATATCTTTATGAAAAAGTACAATTTTAACGCAGGTCCCAGTATCCTGCCCCAAGAGGTCATCAAGCAGACGGCTGATGCAGTGCTCGATTTCCAAGGCGAAGGCTTGAGTATCCTCGAGATTTCGCACCGTGCCAAGTACTTCCAGCCCGTTGTGGACGAGGCGGAAGCCCTGATGAAGGAACTCCTCGGCGTGCCCGAAGGCTACCGTGTCATCTTCCTCGGCGGCGGCGCAAGCCTCCAGTTCTGTATGGTGCCTTACAACTTCCTTGAGAAGAAAGCCGCTTATCTCAACACGGGCGTGTGGTCGAAGAAGGCTATCAAAGAGGCGAAGGGCTTCGGCGAAGTAGAGGTAGTTGCTGAGTCAACCAACTCAATCCCAACCGATTACGCTATCCCGCAGGATGCTGACTATTTCCATATCACCACCAACAACACCATCTTCGGCACCGAGATTTCCGAGCGCAAACTGCAGGAAATCTACGCCAAGAAGGGCAATGTGCCTTTGATTGCCGATATGTCGTCCGACATTCTCAGCCGTCCTATTGATGCAAGCAAGTTCGACGTCATCTACGGTGGCGCACAGAAGAACATCGCCCCCGCAGGCGTTACCTTCGTCATCATCAAGGAGTCGGCTCTCGGCCACGTGTCGCGCTATATCCCCACGATGCTCAACTATCAGACGCATATCGACGGCGGCAGCATGTTCAACACGCCTCCCGTTCTGCCTATCTACACCGCGCTCCTCAATCTCCGTTGGCTCAAGGAGCACGGCGGCATTGCGTGGATTGACCGCCGCAACCAGCAGAAGGCTGACCTCCTCTACGATTGCCTCGACCACTCCAAGATGTTCGTCCCCACTATCCTCGACAAGGAGGATCGCAGCCGCATGAACATCTGCTTCGTGCCGAAACCCGAATACGAGGAACTCAAAGACGACTTCTTCAAGTTCGCTACCGAGCGCGGCATGGTCGGCATCAAGGGGCACCGTCTTGTAGGCGGCTTCCGTGCTTCGTGCTACAACGCAATGGATGTCGAGGGCGTACAGGCACTCGTTGATTGCATTCACGATTACGAGAAGAAACTCTAATAATCCAGTCGTTTCATTTATGTGTTTTAATGCTGCCAAACCGCAACTTTTCAGCAAGGGATACGCAACCTATAAGCAACCCATAAGCAAGGTATAACGACCCCATAGATTAACAAATTTATATAATCATGGACATTATCATGGATTATTGGTTTGGCAATCCCAAGCGTGAAGAGAAGCGCACGGCAGTGTTTTACACAACATTAGTCAATAGTATGAAAGTTCTTATTGCAACCGAAAAACCCTTCGCGAAAGTGGCTGTGGACGGCATTCGCGAGGTGGTGGAGAAAGCAGGTTACACCCTTGCTTTGCTCGAGAAATATACTGACAAACAGCAACTTCTTGACGCTGTAGCGGATGCCGATGCTCTCATCGTGCGTTCCGACATCGTGGACGCAGAGGTACTCGATGCTGCCCCGCAACTCAAGATTGTGGTTCGCGCAGGTGCAGGCTACGACAACCTCGACCTCGCAGCGGCTACCGCACACGGCGTGGTGGCTATGAATACCCCGGGTCAGAACTCCAACGCAGTGGCGGAGTTGGCACTCGGACTCATGGTGATGGCTGTCCGCAATTTCTACAACGGCACCAGCGGCACCGAACTCAAAGGCAAGAAACTCGGTATCCATGCTTTCGGCAACGTAGGTCGTAACGTAGCGCGTATTGCCAAAGGCTTTGGCATGGACATCTACGCTTACGACGCTTTCTGTCCCGATGAGGCTATGATTGCCGCAGGCGTTACGCCCGTTCACTCTGCCGAGGAACTCTACCGCACTTGCAACATTGTTTCGCTGCACATCCCTGCCACCGCAGAAACCAAACAGAGTATCAACTACGCCCTTTTGTCTCAGATGCCGAAGGGGGCTGTCTTGGTCAATACTGCCCGTAAGGAGGTCATCAACGAGGACGAGTTGATTCAACTCATGCAGGAGCGCGCTGATTTCAAGTACGTTACGGACATTATGCCCGCAGCGGATATGAAGTTCAAGACCTTGTTCGAGGGGCGTTATTTTGCCACTCCGAAAAAGATGGGTGCCCAAACCGCCGAGGCGAACATCAACGCCGGCATCGCCGCCGCCAACCAAATCGTTGACTTCCTCACCACCGGCAACACCCGCTTCCAAGTAAACAAATAAGTTCTTACTCTTTAGCCCCACATCGGGCTGTACTCAAAAGACTATCTCACAACAAGAGGTAGTCTTTTTTGTATACCACTTGTGCATATTATAAAAATGTATTATCTTTGTGGGCAAATAGAAAACTAATAATCAACTAATAGAATTTGATACTATGGCAGGACAGACAGTAATCAGTGTTAATAAGGTAAAAGTAGAAGATTTGCTCAAAGGTGGAACAACTCACAAGTTTGTTATTCCTGAATACCAACGTCCTTATTCTTGGACAGAGGAGCAAGTAACTACGCTATTTGAGGATATTACGGAATTTTCTATCAATGTCGGAGGTTCAGAGAAAGAGGGTGCTATGTACTTTTTAGGTAGCATTGTATCTTATATCAATGAGAATGATGAATGTGAAATTATTGATGGGCAGCAACGTTTAACATCCTTGTTCTTGCTATTACGTGCGATATTATACAAATTAGAACATAGTGAGGATAAAAGTAGTGAGGAAGCACAAAACTTTATACGAGAAATATCGTCTTGTTTATGGAAAGCGGGCAAACTGACAGGGAAAATAGATAGAACCATTCCTTTAATCAGTTCCAGAGTTATCAATAATGAAGGAAATGAGATATTTTTCCACATATTGGAGACCGGAGAAACAACATACAAGGCAAAAGACAATTATTCCAAGAATTATCGTTTGTTCCAGTCCTTATTGGAAAACTTCTGTAAGCGTCAGTCGGGCGTATCGAATGGTGTATATGACTTTGTCTATGCGTTGCTGAATCAAGTGATTGTATTACCGATTACTGCAGATACACAAGATACAGCATTAACGATATTCTCTACACTCAATAATAGAGGTCTTCCTTTATCGCATGCCGATATATTTAAGGCAAAGATGTACAACCCACTATCGGATGCAGAAAAGAAAGTATTTATAGAAAAGTGGAAAGAAATAGAACAAGATACAATCAATTTGCAATTGCGCGATAATATCACCTCTTTGTTTACTTATTATATGCCATATTTGCGCGCCAAAGAGGGGGATAAGAACACAACTAATCCGAGTGTCCGTACTTACTATTTGGATAAGAAAGGAGAACGATTGTATCAAGGCGATTTGTTAGAGCAATTGACAAAGATATTGAATATCTGGAAGGTAATCTATGGCAACTATGATATAGAGGGGGAGCATTGGGACAACAATGCACAAATACGTCAAGCGTTGGATATTCTGATTTCTTATCCCAATGAGTATATCAACTATCCGATGCTGGTATTTTATCTTGCCCATCATACAGAACCGGATTTTGAACACACATTCTTATTGTTCCTGCACAAGTTGATATATGAATGTATTATTCGATTTGTATATTACCCGTCAGTAAATGCAATCAAAAACTATGTTCCTAAATTGAATGTGGATATATTGGCTACCAACCACCCTTCGTTTGAAACAGCCTTTGGCGCGATGCCAATGCCATTTACTGAAGAAGATTTCAAGCAACTCATAGTGCGTCCGCACTATCGCTTATTAAGTATGTTGTTGAAATTGTATGCCTATAATCATCAACCAATAGTGGAGAATGATATTGTAAAGTGCCTGTTGCCGGCTAATTGGCAAATAGAACATATCTTTCCGCAAAAGTGGGATTCACACTATTTTGCTATTTCGGAAACAGAACAAGAATTGATAGAGCATATTGGCAATAAGGTTCCGTTTGAACAGAAATTGAATATCCAAGCGGGTAATGGATTCTTTAGTACAAAGAAAGAAAAATATCAAAATTCGGTTATTGGTGCTGTCAGAGAGTTGCTGCAATATGAGGAGTGGACAACACAATGTATTGAGGAGCGAGATAAGCAGGTTGTTAGTGAGATATGGGATACATTAAAAAAGTGGAATGAAGAATATCTAAATAGTACAGCAACTAACGAAGTTACACCTCAACCTACTTTGACGCAGGAACAAATGGAACTGATAGAAAAATTGAAAGCGACAGGCTTTCAAATATAGTACATATCATTATAATGCTGTAATGTATGGCTGAGACAATTATAGAGACAGACAAACAGCGGGAGCGGAGGATTTATCGCGTTACCATATTCGGTAGCGTGGTGAATATGGTGCTGTTGGTATTCAAGTTCCTGGCAGGAGTGCTGGGACACTCGGCAGCAATGATTGCCGATGCGGTACATTCGCTCAGCGATTTTCTTACAGACATCGTAGTGCTGGTCTTTATCAAAATCAGCAACCGTCCTGCTGACCACGACCATGACTACGGGCATGGCAAGTACGAGACATTGGCTACTTTCTGTATCGGTGTGGCATTGTTGGTTGTAGGCGGAATGATAGCCGCCGGCGGAGTGGAGAAGATACTGCGTGTAGCGCATGGCGAGCAGTTGCCTGAGCCGGGTTGGATTGCTCTATGGGCGGCGTTGGTGAGTATTGTACTCAAAGAAATCACCTATCAAGTTACTGTGCGGGTTGGCAAACAGGTTCATTCGGACGCCGTGGTGGCGAATGCATGGCATCATCGTTCTGATGCGTTCTCGTCTATCGGCACGGCACTCGGTATCGGCGGGGCTATTCTCTTGGGACAGAAATGGACTATTTTCGACCCGATAGCCGCTTTGATAGTCAGTATCTTAATCATCGTAACGGCGGCTAAGTTAGTGTATGGCGCAATGGGAGAGTTTTTGGAAAAGAGTCTGCCCGACGAGATGGAACAACAGATTGTGGATATTGTGAACGAAGACAAGGCTATGACCGAACTGCACCATCTTCGTACCCGCAGCGTAGGCAATCATTATGCCATAGAGATGCACTTGCGTATGCCCGGTGATACTCCTTTGTATGTGGCGCACCAGCACGCTACGGAACTTGAACGCCGCCTGAAAAAACAGTTCGGCGAACAGACACACGTAGGCATACACATCGAACCGGCCAAAGAAAATGGTGTCTATACCAACCCAAGATGCATCATTGATAATTATTGCTGTCCGGTAAACACAGCCCAAAGAAAAAAAGTCCCTTCCAAATGCCCATAAAAAGGCAGATTGGTATGTATTTTTGCAAAAGCGAGCCCCCTATGCAAAAAGTACCAGTTGCGGATTGCTCGTAGGCGGGGCTAAATTTTGTTCTTTAATCAGCGTATTCCATAACCCTTCAGGGTCTTCAAGGAAAGCATATAAGTCAATATAGTACATCAGCATCTGGCGTATCATCGTAACCATATTCGAGAAAGCCCATTTCCGCTCCAAACGCTTATGTATAACGGTGAGCAACAGATTGGCTATCATTGTCACCCAAATCTGTGATTCGATAGCATTCACACTATCACCGTAAAAGTATTTGAGAGGAAAATTCTGTTTCAGTTGCTTGAACAATATCTCTATCTGCCACCTACGGTCATAAATGGCTATCACCCATTCTATCTCCGACTCCAAATCATTGGTTAACAGTCGGACGGATTCTTGCTTGCCGGGTTTCCAATACTCAATGATACGTGCTTCGTGAGTCAAATCTCCTTTGGTAAACTGAACTTTGCTAATATGGTATTTCACGCCCTCCGGAGCCACATAGTAAACACTTGACAATATACCTTGTAGGTCAAGTTCTTCTTCATTTTGGTTACATAGGTAATGTGCTGCTCCGTAAAACGTTGGAAGACAGAGTAGTCTATATAGGCTCGGTCGATGGCTAAAATAGAGCCTGCGGGCAAGGTCAGATACTTGAGCATTATCTGGTCGTGCGTTGCCGCTGATGTAAAGCGTACCAAACATGGCATATTTTCATCCGCTTTGATGACGGTATGTGCCTTTATCCCGCCCTTCTTTTTACCCGTCTTGGGATTGCGCCCTGCGCCTTTGAGGATGTCCGAGAACAGGCTGATAGTCGTTGAATCCATGATATACAGCCGTTTGACCCATTCTTCACTTCGGCTGTCCGCTAAAACAGCCTTGTATTGTTGGTAGAGACTTTGGTATATCTCTCCAAAGAAAGAACTGCTCCGGCGGTTATTGGCTTCGGACAGCGTGCTACGCCGCACCAGATAATTGATGCCGAGGTGTTGGAATTTCTGCGCCTCTGCCATCAGACCGATAACGGTCTCGCGCAGTGAGTCATACCGCATAAGAACGGCAAACAACAATGCCACAAAATGGGTGTAACCGTCTAATTTCTTGACATAGCGGTCGTAGTTGTTTTGCTTGCTGATTTCCTGTATCTTGGCACGATTTGCCAAATTGAGTATCTGCAGGTATTGCGGCTGTCCGGAAAAAGTTGTAATTTTGCTCATCGTTGTGAGTTTTTTTGTTTGACGACGCAAAATTACAACGATTGGCTGGCTCTAACAAAAGAACCAGCCTTTTTTGTACGCAAATCTAAAGTTTACCGGACAGTAATAGTAAGATAACGGCTGCAATGTTGCCCAACGGGTCGTATTCAATGTGTGTAGTGGCTTGCAAATCCAGGTACTTGTCCACTCTGTGTATATGTGCAGGCTGCCCGTATGGCGAATAGTTCACATAAGAGTAGCGGAGCAATTGCCCGTCTTTGTCTGTTATGCACTCGTCCTTTGGCAGGGAAACCATATTGTAAACGGTGTTCCTCAGATAGGATATATCCTGCTGCCAATCGTCACCGGGTACCGACACATCTCCGTTGCCGTCAGCATCATATCCATAGAATTCGCAAGGGGCATTACCAATACTTGTAACCATTTTTCCCGTCTCGTTCCACCAATGATTGTGGGAATGATATTGGCAGATATTCGGTACAGATATAGCCAAAGCAGAAGTATTAACAGATAGTGTCAATATCCGTATTGCAATAGATAACCTTATTTTGAAATATAGCAACATCTCTAACAGTTGATATATTTATTCTAACGCCGACTTTATTTTTGACCATATTGATGAATTATCATTCTATGTCATCTATTATATTGGTGAAAGAAGACCAACCTTTTTCGCGTTGATAAACCGACTTGCTGCCCTTGGGAATATGGACTGGTATAGATGTACTGATATTCCCGAATAATGCATTGTTTGAATCAACCCCAATAGTATCAAAAGTAGGAGGTACAGGGGCATATACATATATTTCACGTAAACCCTTACACCCACAAAAAGCACAGTCACCAATATGAATGACCTGTTTGGGAATATCAATACGTCTCAAGCGTGTACATCCTTCAAACGCAGATTCTTGTATTACACGCAAATTAATTGGCAATTTAATGTAGCGTAAAGATTTACATCCTATGAATGCTTCTGCATAAATGCAAGTGATATTATCTGGCAATTCAATGGACTGGAGAGAACTGCATCCTGCAAATGCTAAAGAAATAATGCTTTCAAGCGAATGAGGGAGACGTATTGTTTTCAAATGAACACAACCTCTAAAAGAATCCGCAACATCACAAACGTAACATACTTCATTGTGTATGGAAATACTATCGGGAATATATAATTCCCCTGAATATAAACGAATCCGTTCTTCATATGAATCGGGCATAGTCACGCGCACTTTATTTGGTTCTATCCTTTCATATACAATTCCTTGGATGGAGACTTTCTGTGCCATTAGGTTACTAGCACATACACATATACAAACAGCACAGAGTATATTACGGATATATTTCATATTTTTTCTTTTAATTTCCATCCAAAATCTTCTGACGACAATTCTTCAAAAAAGAGTCTATATCGGACATATTTTCTTTTACATATTTCGTCATCATTCCTTTTTCACCGCTAATTGCATCTACTTGTACTCCATCAACAAAGACGCGCCACTCTCCACCATTTTTTACATATTCCATTCCGTTATTGTCAAGTGACACAGCACCTGTTGGAGCAATTACAATGGAACCAGCAACCTCTTTCACACTAGAAAATTGTTGGGCAATAGAATTTTTACCTGCTCCAGTATTGCAAGCATAGAAAATGAATATAGATGAGTTATTGTTATCAGAATTCAAATATGGACTACTTGCACATAGTATAGAATTTAATTGATTAGCATCTGTAATGCGTGTAAGTTTATTCATAACACTTTGGGGACTTCCATGCGCAAATACCTCAAACACATTATCTATACCTATTGCATTTCGTTTCATTAAGTTGGTATTTAAATTGGTATTCGTTTGTATCATAGTTGATTTTTGTGTTTCTGATAGGGATGTACTTTTCTTGATTTGCATTGGAGAAGCAAGTTTATTGATAAACTCATTTCCGTCGGGGTCCACAAACTTTACCGGATTCCAGTTGCAGTATGCGTATGGTGTTATGTGCGGATATTTGTCGCTCATCGGATCGACGGTCAACCAGTGTCCTCCGAGCGCGTATGAATAATACCTTGCCCCGAAGTAATCATACCCTGTCTCCATGTCGCGCTCTTTTCCTGTGAACTTGTACCGTTCGTCATATCCGCCTGGTGTTTCATTGAGGAGCAGTTCCCCGAAAGGCGCATACCGGATGTATTGTATGGGTATTCCGTTCGTTTCTGTGATCCAATTTGCCGAGCCGAGATGGTCGGTGTGATAGTAAAACACCCATTTCTCTGGATTGTTTATCTTTGCGTTGTCATGAATGGCATAATACAGCATATCCCGTTTGTTCAGCAGGGATATGTCGTCCAGCATAACCGCCTCACCCCGATAGACCAGTTCCTCCCGTTTGTCTCCCCCGATATCCACGGTCTGTGTGGTATCGCTCAACAGCCCCTGTTGCATAAACGGATCCCTGTTCCCGTATGCCCGATAGAACATCTTCGCTTTCTCCTCCTCATCCTGTGTGGGTTTGTCAATGAAACTCCATGCAGTGTCCTGTACTCCCAATCCGCCACCCCCGATACTGGTTGCCAACCGCTCCGTTCCGGCATAATAGTGCTTGGTATATCCCTTAGGCGTAAGGACAATGTAGGGGTTGGGGTAGAGTACTGCATCGTCCAAAACGACCTGTGCCTTGGTATATCCCGAATTTACCTGGTCAATACTGCTTGTCCCCGTCAGTTTATAGACCCGTTCCCCGTTGGCGTTGTATCCGTCATATCTGTAAAAATCACTGCGAATAGCAACTAATTGTCCTGTCTCGTTCTGCCAATGATATTGGTATAGATTAGGTAACTGCATACTAAAAGCAGTAACACTAATATTAACAGATAGTACAATCAATAGTGTTACAATAGATAATCTTATTTTTGAATGTAGTAGCATCTCTAACGGACAGTACGTTTATTCTAATATATTATGAAACCCGATATACTCTTGGTCTTTCTGTTTTTTTCGTGTATGCCAACGTAATTGAATAATCTGCCATGTCGTATAATGTTGCCGAACTGCTATCCTATACCTGTCCGGATATGCATATGCATCACAACTATCAGAACTAGGATCTAACCATTCAGGATCTTCAGAAACATACCAATATATATAAGTGGATTGCATATAGGCATCAAACGTTGTTATATCATAATAAAATCGAAATATTTTGATATCTGATTTATAACACAGTAAAGCAGTGTCTATATAGTAAAAGGAATAATAGTATTTATCCCAAAATCGTGTTTTATGGAATAATGAACTATAAAATACGGGTAATTTATCTTCTTCAACCATAAATATGTATGGATGTACATCTGCGCGATTTATCCAATTCGAGTCTGAACAATATTTTACAGCACTATCGGGACAAACATACTCTTTCCTATCAATAGACACTCCAACAGGATTTTCTATTTCTATCCTTCCTAAACTATATCTATAGCAATAGTTTGGTGGAAGTAAACGCGGAGAAGACACAACTATGACACACAATATACCGACTCCTGCTAATAATAGCAGCAATACTATTCGAATACTGACTTTATCTTTGACCATATTGAGTTATCATTTATTCCATGAGATTCTACCATTGTATTTACTGTTTCTTGGCTGACATATCCACCACGTTGTGGATCGTTAGCATTTCCTGCCATAATACCACTTGTAGAATGTTCACCATCTTTGGTATTGACGTTCATTAATGTATGTCCTACTTCATGTGCACCAGTTAGACCATCTGCTCTATCAGAACGCACTTCTATAGAACGATTACCTTTCGTCAAACCCGTCGCTCGAGCGTTGGGAGTAGATGTTTCTGCGGATAGTTGTGACACTACTTCATAAGAATTCGCATCTGCTCCTCCTAAATTGACACTATTATGCAAATTATCAGATTTTTTTACGGACAAATTGAATTTAACTGAGTATGTATTTCCTCCCTTATCCGTATATTGTAAACTATTTTGTTTGTTCCAAAAATTCACCGCTTGTGTAGCAGATTTTATATCTGTTGGGTGAGCATAATAAATTGCTCGAAAGGTAATGGTATTGCCTGATATAGTCATTTTTGCTTCTTTCCCGTCGGGATCGACGAATTTGACCGGATTCCAGTTGCAGTATGCGTATGGTGTTATGTGCGGATATTTGTCGCTCATCGGATCGACGGTCAACCAGTGTCCTCCGAGCGCGTATGAATAATACCTTGCCCCGAAGTAATCATACCCTGTCTCCATGTCGCGTTCTTTTCCTGTGAACTTGTACCGTTCGTCATATCCGACAGTTTGCTGATTGTCTATCAATCTCCCGTAAGACATATAGTGGATAATTGGTTGAGAATTCCTTTGATATCTATAACTTTGTTAGCAGAATATCGGTAATTTATTCTCTTATATACCATGTAAAAGTTTCATCATCAATTACCACATACATACCTTTTTCCCATAGTAAATATACAGCCCAGATAAATGCTCCTCCGTCAACATCCTCTGATCTTATTACGGGGGTGCTACAAACGTATTTTTTTATACTATCCAAACCATACATCATATATATGCTATCCACCATCGCATTTCGAGAGACTTGATTATTTTTGCACGCTTGAAAATAATCATCCGAAACCTCTACGACATGCTTTTGATTAATGGTTTTTCCTAAGTACTCATAAAAATCTATTTCCGACATACATTTCAAGTTCAATTCATAATACATTGTACTTGGAAAATGCCATACCATACAAGTGTCTGTGCCATTTGTCGTACTAATGAAGATTAATGCATCTACATCTATACAGTCTTCCATAATATTTGTACAACCGACAATACATAATGACATTGTTAAAAAAAATAGTTTTTTATTCATATTAGTAATCTTCTTTGGTGAAATAATTATACGGTCGTTCTTTACAATTATATTTTTCCCTAACGATATTCTCTTTATCAATGGAGTTGAGTTCGTTTCGATTATATTTGTCAAGCTCAATCTGATCACCATTTTGTGCCTTTTCTTTATCGTATTTTACAGTTGTTCCATCTATATCGTTTTCTACATGCCCTAATTCATGTGCCAAACCAACCTGTGCATGCCTTTTCTTTCCACTCTTGGTCTTTTGACTATCAGGATTATAGCGAATTTCCTTTTTAGAATTATTATAAGAGAACTCATCTCCATCCACTGCCATAATATGATATTCTGTAGAGGATTCTTCTATCTTGGTTATCATCTTATTTAATTCAGGATCCATATCTTTTAACTCTTGTAATTGGGACATTGCTTTCGCTTCAAAGTTCTTGACTCCAAATTTTGCAAGAACTCTTCCGAACCAAGAACCGACAACAATCCTATTCCCGTCGGGATCGACGAATTTGACCGGATTCCAGTTGCAGTATGCGTATGGTGTTATGTGCGGATATTTGTCGCTCATCGGATCGACGGCCAACCAGTGTCCTCCGAGTGCGTATGAATAATACCTTGCTCCGAAGTAATCATATCCTGTCTCCGTGTCTCGCTCTTTCCCTGTGAACTTGTACCGTTCGTCATATCCGCCTGGTATTTCATTGAGGAGCAGTTCCCCGAAAGGCGCATACCGGATGTATTGTATGGGTATTCCGTTCGTTTCTGTGATCCAATTTGCCGAGCCGAGATGGTCGGTGTGATAGTAAAACACCCATTTCTCTGGATTGTTTATCTTTGCGTTGTCATGAATGGCATAATACAGCATATCCCATTTGTTCAGTATGGATAGATCATTCACCAAGATAGTCTTTCTATGTTGATTAGTTATCTTCACTGAACTTTTTTACTTGGCAATACTCATAGTATAATCCATTCACAGGTGTCCAAAAATCTTTACTTAAGAGATGCCAGCCTGCTATGCTCATATACGACAAAACTATATCTTTATTCAAACGGTTTTTCTTGAGACGTTTGGAATATAAATTGATATTTTCAAACGGCAATGGTATTCCTTCTTCATAAAATATCCATTGCGGTTCACGATAGCATAATATATGTCTTTGGCGTGGTCCTTTATAATAATGAAAGTGGTATCCAGGGTAATGCTCATCATCTGCATCAATAATGGTTACCTTAAACATCTCCCAATTAAATCGTTTAGCACAATGACGTACAAGAGTATCCCATCCATCAACTAAATTAGTATAAAATACTGTAGTAGTAGGTTGCTCTAAAGGAGAAAAAACAATGAATGAAAAAAAAGTACTGCCATACTTTTGTTCATAATAATTGGCAACATATATGCTATATTTCTGCGCGATATTCCAACATTGAGGATATCCGACTAATGGTAGATGTTGTAGTCCCTCAATTACTTTGTGTAAAGGGTGGTTGATACAAGTTATTGTAAGGTTCATTTCTCTATAATATTAAGCATCACTTTAGAATTAGGATCATTATGTTGAATTACATCGCCATGCTTATTGCTGTTCTTGGCATTGGTGTCAAATTCAACATTGTAATGTACTCCATCTCTATCATATTGAACATCTGGTCTATTATTGCCCACTTTTTTCCCATTTACATCAACTTGAGTTTGATTTTTACGGATATTGCTCACATCATCACCTAAACCTTGAATGAAATCATCAATTTTAGCATTATGAATCTGTCCTCCGTGCGGTTTCGCCTTTCCTCCGTTTGGAGGAGTAACACGCCCTGCCTTTTCCATTTGCTTGTTAGCCGTCACAACATCTTTCCCTTTATCCACGGCACGTGCTGCTTTCACAGCAACACCTGCTCCTGCGGGTACAAACGGGATAACAGCAGCAACTGCATCTATGGCTAAACCAACTGCATCTACAATAGCATCACCTACATTACCTTCCTGTATATTGGAGGATAAACTGCTTATATCCAAGGCTAAATTTGCGATATCCCATGCTGTCTCGACCAATCTACCATCCGGATCGACAAACTTTACCGGATTCCAGTTGCAGTATGCGTATGGTGAAATGTTGGGATATTTGTCGCTCATCGGATCGACGGCCAACCAGTGTCCTCCGAGTGCGTATGAATAATACCTTGCTCCGAAGTAATCATATCCTGTCTCCGTGTCTCGCTCTTTCCCTGTGAACTTGTACCGTTCGTCATATCCGCCTGGTATTTCATTGAGGAGCAGTTCCCCGAAAGGCGCATACCGGATGTATTGTATGGGTATTCCGTTCGTTTCTGTGATCCAATTTGCCGAGCCGAGATGGTCGGTGTGATAGTAAAACACCCATTTCTCTGGATTGTTTATCTTTGCGTTGTCATGAATGGCATAATACAGCATATCCCGTTTGTTCAGCAGGGATATGTCGTCCAGCATAACCGCCTCACCCCGATAGACCAGTTCCTCCCGTTTGTCTCCCCCGATATCCACGGTCTGTGTGGTATCGCTCAACAGCCCCTGTTGCATAAACGGATCCCTGTTCCCGTATGCCCGATAGAACATCTTCGCTTTCTCCTCCTCATCCTGTGTGGGTTTGTCAATGAAACTCCATGCAGTGTCCTGTACTCCCAATCCGCCACCCCCGATACTGGTTGCCAACCGCTCCGTTCCGGCATAATAGTGCTTGGTATATCCCTTAGGCGTAAGGACAATGTAGGGGTTGGGGTAGAGTACTGCATCGTCCAAAACGACCTGTGCCTTGGTATATCCCGAATTTACCTGGTCAATACTGCTTGTCCCCGTCAGTTTATAGACCCGTTCCCCGTTGGCGTCATATCCGTAATAGCCTGCAAACTTCTCTCCTAAAACAAACCGCAACCTGTTCTCCTCGTCCCATTCATGGAATCTTGCGGCATTCTGTTTGCGTAGGATCACTTGTGCCAGATTGCCGTTGGTATCCCAGAAAAGATCCGCTGCTCCGTTTTGGGTATCATAGATGTTTCTCGGCTGGTGACTGGCTTGCGCAGCATCATATCCGAACATCATCTCTGCATATACCCCCGTGGTCTCAAAGACCCTGCGCCCCAATCTTCCGGAAGATGAATAGGCAGCCCTGAACTTGTACCTGTCTCCGTATGCTTCTGTGAGCCTGTATTGTGCATCGTAGAAGTAATGTGTCTGCTCTATTTCGCTGATATTAATTGATAATAGATCTTCCAAAGTTTTTGCGTATGCAATAAGTTGTCCTGCTGTTAGAACAATTAATATGATGATGCGCAATAGTTGGTTGTTCATGGTTTGTATTTCATATTTATAACTAATAGCCAAAACTATCTATGTCAGGATATGAAAATCAACGAATTTCGATATTTGGAAATGGTATACGGCTAAAATCCTCACTATATAGATTGTATTTTAGCAAATGAATGTTTCCATTTGAATCCATGTTACAATATATGTTGTTTTGAAATAGCAATGATATTACATAAAATTTCTGATTGTCATCATATACAACATCTCCGTCTTTGATATAGTATGGTGTTGACCAATGACCAAAATAAACACTATTATCACATGATGAATGAAGTTGGTTGTAACAGCAGCAGTGAATTTTATCAAATTCATTATAGCAAAAGAAGTATTTTTCTAATAATGCTTTGTAGCCAAATATAAATATGGAATCTACTTCTCTATCATCATTGATGACAGTCTTTAGCAAAGAATGCTCTGTCGGTAAAGTTATAGCCTCTCCTTTGATTATAGTTTGTTTGAAATTATTTATGTCTTCCACTAAATTAGTAGTCATGGAATCCGTTCCTAAAAGATAGATTATATCATTAAATGGATAGCATACTTGTCGTACTATAGAACTATCGTTATTGAAACATACATTCATAACTACAAACAAATAAGGATACGCAGACAATAAATCATCTAATTTTTTCTGTTGAGGGCAACAACTATATATAATAGTCCCTATAAGAAATAAGCATAATCTATTGCTCATTGATTTTATAATATTCATAACTTCTTTCATTTGAACCTTCTATTCTTCGCACTAAATTTTCATAATAAATTGATTTCTGTTCATTGGCATTGCCTTTCCTTTTAGTTTCAATATCTCCATTTATAGCCCTTGCCTCATCATGATTGTATTTGATGTTAGTTCCATTCATGTTATTTTCAGCGTGACCTAATTCATGAGCCAAAATGGCGTTGGGCGAACTGTAATCATTATCAACTAAGAAACCACTATCCTCATGATAATATATTGTTGAATTCCCATTTTCTAAGGAAATAGTAGCCCCCTTACTCACTTCTTTGCATTCAGACATGGGTAAAATGTTTACTACAATATCATTATTGGATTCTAAAGCAGAGATGGCGTTATTTAATTCTGGGCTAATTGATTTAAGATATGAAAGTCGTTCTTGTGTTTTATGTTCAAAGTTCTTAACTCCAAATTTTGCGAGAACTCTTCCGAACCAAGAACCGACAACAATCCTATTCCCGTCGGGATCGACGAATTTGACCGGATTCCAGTTGCAGTATGCGTATGGTGTTATGTGCGGATATTTGTCGCTCATCGGATCGACGGTCAACCAGTGTCCTCCGAGCGCGTATGAATAATACCTTGCCCCGAAGTAATCATACCCTGTCTCCATGTCGCGCTCTTTTCCTGTGAACTTGTACCGTTCGTCATATCCGCCTGGTGTTTCATTGAGGAGCAGTTCCCCGAAAGGCGCATACCGGATGTATTGTATGGGTATTCCGTTCGTTTCTGTGATCCAATTTGCCGAGCCGAGATGGTCGGTGTGATAGTAAAACACCCATTTCTCTGGATTGTTTATCTTTGCGTTGTCATGAATGGCATAATACAGCATATCCCGTTTGTTCAGCAGGGATATGTCGTCCAGCATAACCGCCTCACCCCGATAGACCAGTTCCTCCCGTTTGTCTCCCCCGATATCCACGGTCTGTGTGGTATCGCTCAACAGCCCCTGTTGCATAAACGGATCCCTGTTCCCGTATGCCCGATAGAACATCTTCGCTTTCTCCTCCTCATCCTGTGTGGGTTTGTCAATGAAACTCCATGCAGTGTCCTGTACTCCCAATCCGCCACCCCCGATACTGGTTGCCAACCGCTCCGTTCCGGCATAATAGTGCTTGGTATATCCCTTAGGCGTAAGGACAATGTAGGGGTTGGGGTAGAGTACTGCATCGTCCAAAACGACCTGTGCCTTGGTATATCCCGAATTTACCTGGTCAATACTGCTTGTCCCCGTCAGTTTATAGACCCGTTCCCCGTTGGCGTCATATCCGTAATAGCCTGCAAACTTCTCTCCTAAAACAAACCGCAACCTGTTCTCCTCGTCCCATTCATGGAATCTTGCGGCATTCTGTTTTCGCAGGATCACTTGTGCCAGATTGCCGTTGGCGTCCCAGAAAAGGTCCGCCGCCCCGTTTACGACATCATAGATGTTTCTCGGCTGGTGACTTTTGTTCCCTGCATCATATCCGAACACCATCTCGGCATATACCCCTGTAGTCTCAAAGCCCCTGCTCCCCTGTCTTCCTGCCGGCGAATAGTCCGCCCTGAACTTGTACCGGTCTCCGTATGCTTCTGTGAGCCTGTATTGTGCATCGTATATATACTCGTCGGAATACTTCCCGCTTTGTGCGGTGCTTATAGCAAGATCATTGTGCTGTATGTTGAGAATGTTCCCTGCGTCATCGTATGTATAGGACAGGTCTTGTAACGTAGCCCCGTCGGGTAGTTCCGTGTGCGTATATGTCAGCCGTTGCCGTTTCTCATCATATTTGTAGTCTGTCTGCACTCCGTTCCCGAACAGTTGTCGTATCTTCCTGCTTTGTTCGTCATATTGCCGGTCCTCCAGATAGATGTTCAGTTGTCCGTCTTTTGTTCCTGTAACGGATTGTAGCAAGCCTCCTGTCTTGTAGCCGTAATGCACCGTTTCCCCGTCGGGATAAACGATGTCTCTCATTCTCCCGAAACTGTCGTGTTTGAATGTCGTCCTGAATACATACACCGCCGTTTCAGTGGGAATGACAACCCTCCGCAGGGATTGTGCCACATTGCCCAGAGGGTCATAGACAAACTCTTCCGCTCCCGTCCCGTCTTGCCGCAGAGTGATTCTGCCGGCTTTGTCGTATGTGTAATGTACATCGTTTTCGGGTCGCAGCGGATAACGGATGTCCGAGAGCCGGTTGAACGTGTAGTCATATTGTATGGCAGTCCCCTGTCCGGCCAAGTTGGCAGTCTCTTTTTTTGTCATATTGCCCGCAGGGTCGTATGTGTATGTGGTTGTCCCTGCATCGGGATGTGTTCTTCCGGTCAGCCGTCCCAGCCTGTCATATTGGTAAGTTGTCTTGTACCCGTCAGCATCTGTGGTCTGCAGCAGTTCCCCTATGGGCGAATAGGCAAACGAGGTCATGCTCCCGTCTCCCGCTATTTGTCCTGTCAACCAACCTTGGGGAGATGTCAATGTGCCTGTATAAATACCATTCTCGTCAATCTGTATTGTCAGGAAGCGTTTCAAGTTTCTTTTGTAGGTCTCAATACTGTATTTGAAGCCTTTTTTTGTCCCGTCTGCATGGACTTGCAAGACCGGTCTGTCCAAGGCATCGTACTCTGTCCGTTCGGGTAATCCGTTTCCGTCTCCGATAGAACAGTAGTCCTCCGCCTTACGGTTCGTGGCGAACGGGTAGGCTTGCGCAACGGTTCGTCCGAAGGCGTCCCATTCCTCCGCTTTGTCCGCTATCCATCGGTCTTTCCCTGCCACTTCCGCATAATGTTTCTTCTGCATCATCCTTCCCCGTGCATCATAGAGTGCCGCCTCCTGTTGCACAAACGCCGAATCATACATATCCTTGTACACGTGCGTGAAAGGATAAGAAGACTTGCGTTTGAGATTGTGGTTGATGAGGTTGTAGGTGAATCGGATTGTATAGTCTTTTCCCTGTCTCAGTTCTTCGGGGGCAAGTACTGTGCAGAGTCTCCCTGTGTAGTCGTAGGTGTAGCGTATCTCATTGCCTGCTGGGTCGGTGACGGAAACAGGCAGTCCCCAACGGCAGTCATATCGGGTGACCGTCCCTGCATGGAAAGGATTGTCCGTGCCGGCAACGTATGAGTATGTGACGGAGTCATATTGGAATGTGGTCCAACTGTGTTCGCCCTTGCTGTTTTCGGGTAAGATAACGGCTGCAATGTTGCCCAACGGGTCGTATTCAATGTGTGTAGTGGCTTGCAAATCCAGGTACTTGTCCACTCTGTGTATATGTGCAGGCTGCCCGTATGGCGAATAGTTCACATAAGAGTAGCGGAGCAATTGCCCGTCTTTGTCTGTTATGCACTCGTCCTTTGGCAGGGAAACCATATTGTAAACGGTGTTCCTCAGATAGGATATATCCTGCTGCCAATCATCGTTGGATATGGCGGTATCACCATAGTCTGTGTATCTCACTATATTGTGGTGCCTGTCATAATGGATGTCATATCGGGTTACTATCTGCGGCTCTGTCTGTCCTTCGAAATACTCTGTCCGGTAGCCTCCCTCCGATACATATACATTTGCATCGTCGCAGATGTCATCTCCGTTGCCTTCCTCCTCTTTGGATACGATGTTCCTGTATTTGCTGTCGTATATGTGCCTTACATACTTTTTGCCGTCGCTGTCTTTTGTCAGGTCTTCCCTTAGTTCGCCGTTTTGTAAAAACGACTGGTTATGGTAGCGTTCCTCTTTGATTTTCTCCCCGTTGATGGTAGTCTTCACGTATTCGTAGCCGTAATCCGTTTTCTCAAAGTTGTCGTAGTACGGATTGCCGTAGTCTATTTGGATAAGGGATAGGTTTGCCCCTTTCATGGGATGGTTGGGTGCCTCATCTCTTATCTCCCGCAAGTCCCATTGGCGGTTTCTGTGCGCTGTCGATGGTTCGGAAAGAGTGTAGTACAGATGTATCTTTTGTCCTGTTGGATTGGTGACAGCGGTAAGCAGATTGGCTTTTCCTGCCGTATTGTAACGTACACGGATCTGGTTGTTTTCTTTCCATACATAGTCGGGCAATCCGTCTCCGTTCATGTCAACCAGCATCGTTTCCGTTCTCGTTGTGGATTCATTGCGTGGCGACGATTGGATACCGATGTTGATTTTGACACCGAACAAGGTGAATCCGCCTGTCGCACCCAAGGTCGTCGAAAAGTTTTCCGTGCCGGTTCTCTCAAGAGCGGTGAGACCGTCTATAACTTTCCACGTATCAAATGTCATATCCGAAGGTCCTGTCCCTTTATTGTAAGCAACGCTAACCTGATTATTCGATACCCTTACTTTGTCGGGCAGTCCGTCTCCGTTCATGTCGGCGAGAATCGTCTCGGTCTCGTTCTCGGAAACAGATTTACCGTATCCTCCGCTTATGCTTACTTGTGCTATGGAGAACGGAGGAGTTGTGCCGCTCAGGCTGCGACTCACATTCAGCCCTTCGTTGATATATCCTGTGAATGAGTATGGCTTGGAGAAGTGGTACCCCAGATTATAGCGTACGGTTTGGCTTTCCAGGTCCACCTTGTCCGGCAAACCGTCGCCGTTGATATCCGCATAACTGATTTGTGTCGAAGAGTGTCCTGCGCCGCCCGAACCTCCCAGCGTGGCATTCATAAAGAATCTCCCGTCGCGCATATTGTTGCCTGCCGCCTTTTTCAGTTCGGCAGGGCAAGCCGAGAACGAAACGCCCTCAGCAGTGTTGCTGCTCGAGAATGGAGTGTAATGCTCCACTGCCTGCAGTCGTCCTATTCCTCCCCATGGAGTACTGTATTGAATACCTCCTTTCCCTACGAAATCAGGATATCCGTCGCCGTTCATGTCTGTATAGTCCACTACGCTCTCGTACGTACCCCGGCTGGCAGAGGCATTGACTAATACGGGGGCACCCCAGGAAATGCTGTGCTGGATCGAACGGCTTTGTTTTCGTACAAAATTGTTCTTCCTTGTCTCGCCCTGTGCAAAGGGGAGCGAACTGTCAAACTCTGTAATATCATCACCTTCTTCCTCCGTTTGCAGAGCCGTCTCGCGGGCATTGTTGTGTGTCTTTTTTCCTATACTCCCCAAATTGCCGTATGCGACCCATCTGTTCAGACGGCTGTCGGCGCGCATCGGAATCCAGTAGTTGTTTTCTGCAACGGGGTTGAATACCTGCCCTTCTGCAAAAGCATTGTTCACTTGCCTCTGCCAGTCTTCGTCTTTGGAGAACGATTGGGCGTGTTGGTTTGTGGCGAACGAACTGTTCTGTTTGGCATGCTCCGCTGCTGCTTGTTGTGTGTTGACCAAAGAATCAAGAACAATGGTATCGCTGTTCTGCAAGTCCTGATAAGCAAACACGCCCCAACCCTTGTACAATGTCCCGAACAGTTGGCTGTAGGCGGACGATGCCGGATAATCGGTCTTGCAGTCTGTATGTATATCAGGATAGTAAACAATGGTGTCGCGGGTGGTCTCTGAGGAAGAATCCCCGATCGGAAATTCTGCAATATATTGCAATTTTGGGACTATGTGTATATTCCCCCATTGGAGGGTTTCCGTATTTCCTTCCGCCGGTGCTGCACTGATTGTAATCTTGTCGTATGCGGCTACAGGGATAGTCTGTGGCTCTGCATGGGTATTCCCGTGCGGTAGTGTGGCGGCAAACACCTCTGTTTCCTTGTCATTATGATGTTTCCTCACTTTCACGGCAATGGGAACGTCGCCTTCGTTCGTTCCGGATAGCGTTACAACAACTTGTCCCGCATACAATGCCTGGAACAGTCCTTCTCCTGTGCAGAGGAAATCCTGCTCCGAATCGTATGTCTCGCTGTCCCCTGCATAGTGTATGATGTGTCTCCATTGTGTCTTGTCAAAAAGATTGTTCTCTCCCGAACGCAAGCGGAACATAATGATGTCGCCTTTCCTGACGTTCAGTGTCTCCGTCCATGTCTTGGGCAAGTAATCGTCCCCGTCAATCTTTCCTTGGTGCAACAAGGTATAATCTTCCGCATGCAGTCGCATTCCGTCATCCGGTTCCGCTACTTTTGAACAATGTTGTATAGTGTATGCAACGCCGTCAGCGATTCTTGAACGCAAACGGGAAGCGGATGTGTCCGCTGTTAATGCGATGCTGTCGCACAGTGTGATATTCCCGTCTTTCGGTGCCACCCATACGCGCACGGTCTCTATATTTGGATCCGTTCTGACGGAACGGCAGATATATTCCTGTTTGTAAGCGTTCACTCTGCCGTTTTCAATCCGGTAAATCAAAGAATCTTCCGTCCTGATGGCGACTGCTGCTTGTGGTGAATAGAAACTCTGTATGGCGGGTGTTCCCTCTTGGATGGTTTGTACCGCTTTCTCCTCTGCTTGTTTGTATTCCTTCCCTTTCTTTTCAGCCTTTTCTGTATCAAAATAGAGTTTCTCCGGATATGCTTCCTGGGTGTCTTTAATTTGTCCCTCTTCTTCCATGTTATAGAAGGAATCGTCTCCGAAGAATTCATACAGAGAATAACTGCGCACCAAGACCTCTTTCACATCGCATTCGATATGCTCGTCCGCTTCCCCGTCAAGCATGATGGTTCCGCAACGGCTGTTGCCCACTGCGATGCTTTGTGTGTCAATGCCCGTGAAAACGCCGAAAGTAGGGACTCCGTCCGTCAAGCGGTTGATAAGAATCCTGTCGCCGTCTATCATATCAGGCAGACCGTCTGCATTCACGTCCGAGAAATAGGTGTCTGTATAGGTTGTGGAAATAGGCTGGCTGTAACTCAGATTCGCTCCCAACGACATCTGTACACCCCACGTATGCGTCTTGCTCACTTCCCGTGAAAGACGGCTTAACCCCTGTATTTTTTCTGCCGCGGCGAACCGATACTGTCTTCCGCTGGCATACTGACGCTTGTAATATACGGTGCCGCCTTCTTCATAGACAATGTCTTTCAGCCCGTCTCCGTTCAGGTCTGTGAGCATTGTCCTGCATCTTCCTTCGCTTTTCCCGTACTCATAGTTACCTCCTCCCGAAAAACTTGTCGTAACAATGTCGCTCCCTACGCCCACGGTGGCGGTGCCGCCTATGCTCCAGCCCCTGCTGTGGCTCTCCGATAGTTCTGTACCGGCAGCGTTCGGGAGCGTTTGAGCCGCTTCAAACAGATTCTCGGCAAGAGGTGCGTCCCTGTAGGTGAATTTTGTTACGTGGGCGGGAATGCTCCCCTCTCCGTATGGGCGTTTCAATGTGGCAAGTATTTTTTCATATACGTCTGTTCTTCCGTCGGCTTTGGCATTTTCCAATAGTTTCTCCGACAGTCTGTTCCGTTTTGCGTCGCCGTCGTAGATTTGTTGTAGCGAACAGACATCGTCAAGTATCAGGTCATGCACCGAGTCCAGCATCACCACTTCTTTCAGGCGGCTCTTGTAGAGCGTTGTCTCCTGCGGTGGGGTATATTGCATATAGTAGGCTGCAAGGTTGTCCGTATAGGCATCCGTCTTTGCGTCATGGTTGTCCCCTGAATACTGAACCAATAGGTGACACAGCAGCAGTTCCTCAGTCTGTAGCCCTCCTGATCGCCCGTTTGACGCAATATCGTCCCGTCCTGTGTAGCCAAAGCAGACCTGATAGGCGGGAGGAATATCTTGGCGTAGATTGCCGGTGTAGCATATCATTATTGTATGTACTGCACCATGAGTCCGCTTGTTCCTGTAGAGGATATAATTCCCGTGTACGTCCACACTGGCTGTGGCTGCCCAATAGGTAATGCAGCCGTTTTCGTTACGCTCAACGCTTTCTTCGTCAATGCCGGTTAACCTGCCATCGAAAGGATTGTACTGACATCCGTAGTAGGTCGTTATGCCGTTCCTGTCTGTGACAACCCACCGGTAGTTGGTGGGATTGTTTCCGATACGTAACACCCTGTCTTGATTTTTTGTATCACGTGCATGGAAACGAACCTTTCCTCCTGCGCGGGGAGTATAGGTCTTGTCATGATGTGGCAGTGCAAAGGCTCCACCGGTCTCCTGACGAAGTACAACGGATGCTCCGTTCACTGTATATTCTTCCGATTCGTATAGCGGATCAAACCGCGGTACACCCCGTCGTGTGTCAATGGTTATATGGGGAGTGTTCAGACTCCAACCGACACCCAAAATGCCGTTCCCTCCGGTGCTGGAGTAGTGCAAATCCACATTGGGTTGCATTCCTCCTCTTCCTTTGGGTAACGCAATGGGGTAGGTCAGTTCTGCCGTCCCGCGATTATTGATTCGGGGTGTCTCCACCATCGGTATTCCGTGCATCGGGTCTGCATCGGGAATGTCCGTCATCGCTGTCGGGACAAAGGCTTTGCTTTCCGGCATTTCCGGTACGCGTATAACGGCATTCGCAAAGTCGGTAAAATGCGTGGTAACCGATGTTATCGTATGCGCTGTGGTGTCTGTGGCAATGCGTTCCAACCGGTGCCAACCGCCTGCATCGTCGCTGTAATAGGTGTAAATGTCTTCCGCTTTGTAACCTTTCGGCAGGCGCATCGGGTCGTATGCCAGCGTGATTCGTGCAGGAATCGCCGCCGCAAAATGTTCTCCGTTGGGTAGAAAACGTATGCCGTTGCCTCCGCCTGTCACATTCTCCATATTCGACGGCATGGAGGTCGTCTTTGTGTAGGGTAAGGCTGCTGTGTGTATAGTCAGATCGTGTTGCAGACTTCCGCTGTCTGCTGCTAAAGCGAAACACTCTGTCTCTATCAGGATAGGCAAATGCTGTTTGAAAGAATAAGCGGCATGATGTGCGGAGATAATCCGCCCTCTCTCTCCCTCGCTTTTTGTCTCCCTCTGTCCACGCACCTTGCTGCTGTTTTGTTCACGTATGGCATCATTCGTGCTGTCTGCCTGTACAAAAAAAAGAGGCAGACAGCAGAACAATACGGCTAATATGCGAACAACCTTGTTCATAATTGGTTTTGATAGGACCTTTATGGAGTAATCGGAACAGATATGCTGCCCGCAATCTTCCCGTCCGCAAGTATCTCTATGTGATATATGGTTTGTGGCAGACTTTGTATTTCTATCGGATTCCGGCTGTGTAATGTCGAACATAATTTGCCGCTGCTGTCATATAAGCGCAACTCAAATACCTGTTCTTCCTTGAATCCCTCTACGGTAATGGTTCTGTTGTACGCATCATAGAATACAGCGGCTTCGCAGAATGAACCGGTGTAATTCTTCTGTTGTTTCCTGTTCTTCGTCTTTGCGTCTGTATGGTCTTGGACAATGCTGCATATTTGTATTTGCGAAGTGAGATGGCTGTTGTGCAGCGTAAAGTAACCGATGCTGTCTCCCTTTATGCTGTCTGCCACCATTTTCTGCAGGGTGACATCGTTCCCGCCCGTGATCTCCAACTGGAGAGAATCCATTCTGTCACTCCCGTCTGGCAGCCGAAAAGCCAATCGCACAGTCTGTGGGACTCGTGTATGCCGTCGCAGTTGCCATTTGCGTGCCGTCACATACTTCCCGCCGGTCTCCTGTCTCCATACCAAGTCCTCACCGTTGTCGCCCGCTATAATATACTCATTGGCTCCCAATGTGTCGGCTGCAATGGTCAGAGCGGACTCCTCTTTCGATTGCGAGGTATAGCCTTCCCAATGATGCAGGGTGTCGTGTCCTATACCTGTCACTCTGTGATAGTACATCTTGTCTCCCTCTGAACTCCACAAGGTATCACCCGTGCAGGAAAGGTAGGTCGCATAGTCCAGTGTGATTCCGTATTTCAGTGCCAGATAAGTCTGGAATTTGCCCGTTTCCTCTGCCGGAACATTACCTCGGAAGTAGGCAAGTTCTTCCGCGTCTATGCTTGCAGACAAACTGTCTCTTGTGGTGCTGTCTGCCGGATACACAGCCTGTTCCCCTATGCAGAGGGCTTGTCGTTTGCAACTGTCCAGGCGGATACCTCCGTGATACGTATAAATACACCATTCGGAAAAATCACGGGGCGTACTTGTTTGCAATATACCTGCCTGTTTGCTGTAAATGCCGTGGGTGAGTACAGCCGCCGCAAGCGTGTCGTTTTCAGTGAATCCCCATAGACATTGCATACTGTCGGGCTGCATGCTTCGTACAACCGTTATCATCGTGTATTCGTCCGTCCATGCAATGCTGTCTTTCTGTGGGAAAGAGACAAGTGAGTCCGGTCTGTACCAGACCTCGGGAGTAGTTTCACCCGCAACCGGCGCAGCAATAAGTGCGAATAACGCACAGATGATGGAAAACCTTATGCAGGTAAGGGAAAGCATATCCTTGTTTGTGTCTGTCTCATGAATTATGCCCCAAAAGTAGAAAAAAAATCATAAATAGCAAATACAATCATCGGAAATATCGGTTATCTATCTTTGTATTCTGTTCACAGGAGTATATAAAGAGGTTATATGAAATATATAAAGACTTGCATTCAGTCAGCCGGCCTCATCGACACCTGAAGCACCCCTGAACGAGACATCAAGCAGACTTGTCGGAGTTATTAGCCCCTCCTTTGGAAGGGGGTGATAGATCTTCTTCCTGCATTGCATCGGATGTCAAAAATGAAACGGAAATTCCGGTAAACGGAGATATTGTTCCCTCGTTTTTCTTTTCTTTGGGTTCGGCGAAGCAATTCGGGGGCAATTGCCCTGTTTTCTTATTCGGCATGGTTGGCGGTATCGTGGTTTTGTTGTAATTTTGTGAGCATGAAAGTTACGCGGTGTGTCATACTCTTTTTGGTGCTATTGCAATGGTATATGGCGGAGGTTGCCAAAGCAGAAGAAATTCCGGTGCGTGTGAGCGGAACGTACATAATAGGCAGTATGATGCGTGGCAGTTTGACGGACGATTGGTTAGGTGAACGTCCGCTGATGGGGGGAGAAATGGCAGTGGAATTCATGCCAACGGGGAAGTGGTCTTGTTTGCAGGATTGGAACAATGCTTCCGCGGGAGTGGCGCTTGATTATATCAATTTAAGCAATGACGCAGGTTTAGGGCATGCCGTAGCACCCTATTTTTTCATGAAAGTTCCTCTCGTACGCACCCCTCATTTTGTTCTTGGGATACGACCTGGGATAGGGGCAGGGTTTGTTACCAAGACCTATTACAACACGGTGTCGCCTGATGAAAGCGGTGTATCCGGTTCGATCCGGTACCCCTATGCCAACGGGGCAATAGGTTCTTACACAAATGCTTACTTTGCGGAGGCACTGTATATGGAGTTTCCTATACGCAAGGGATGGTCGGTGTATGCTTCGTATGGTTGGTATCATCTTTCCAATGGAAGTATCCGTCAGCCAAACTCGGGGTATAATATGTTTAACGGTATGTTGGGCGTGGTTTGTCAACCAAAAGAGGACAAATATACCGCACCCGCCCCTGCAGTTCCACGTGGTTTGTATAGCGGAAAACGTTGGGAGGTGGAACTCTCAATAGGGGGAGGTGTCCGGCAGGCGTATTTTGCCGACAAAAGATACTTTGGGGTAGGGAGTGTTTCCCTTGCCGCTTATTGGCGTGCATACAGCATCTTCCGCTTGGGAGGCGGTGTGGATGTATTTTATGACGGATATTACAGAAGTGTATGCGATGAGTTTGCCGGCACAACTACGACAGCGCCTGTGACATACTATGAAAAGACTTATCTAAAAGAAAGCAACATTGTCAACTGCTGGCGGGTGGGAGTCAGTGTGCAACCCGAGTTTGTAATAGGCAATTTGTCTGTCGGCTTCCATTGCGGCGTGTATTTATATGACAACATCAAGAACTTGGAACCCTATGCCGATGTGGCAAGCCATAAAGGACAACCCTTGAAACGTGGTATTTTCTATTCGTATGATATAAAAGAAGCCGGCGTGAAACAGGACGGATGGTTATATACGCGTATTATGCTGAAATACCGGTGTACAAAGCATCTGTTGGTGCAGGTCGGTATGAAAGCCCATCTGACCAAAGTGGAGTTTATTGATGCCGGTATCGGCGTTGCCTTCTGAAAAAAGAAATAGTATGCTGACAATGGGCAAATTTCTTCTTTATTGAGCAACAAGAATACATTCTCTGACAAGTCGAAGTTCTTCCGAGGTTATTCCTTTTTGTTCAAGAAAGAGGTAATCTTTTTGGAAAGCCGACAGGAAAGAGCGTTTGCTGTCATAAGCGGATAGGCTTTGGCGATAGTATCGGACGGCGTCAGCCCGTTGTTTGTTCACCAGAAGATAGTGGGCATAGTTGAGATAGTCGTTGCCATTGGCTTCATTGCTTTGCGCCAGTTGCTCTAAATACCGTTTTGCAATATCCGACTTGCCGAGCAAGAAGGCACACCAAGCGAGTCCCCGCCGGTGATTGATCTCCTCCGGAGTAAGTATATCCAACTTGAAGAAGAGTTGCAATGCCTCTTCATATTCATTCATAGCCAACAGGCATTGCGCCTTCAGAAGAATGTATTTGGTCGTATCGGGGTTGAGAGCAATCAGCCTGTCATAGAGATGAACGGCTTCTGTATATCTTGCCAACCTTACTTTGCAAGTGGCAAGATGCTGCAAAGTCCAGGCATCATCGTCCTGGAGTGCCAATACTTTCTCAAACCAGTCAGTTGCTGCTTCGTACTGTTCCTGCTTTTGAAGCGAGTATCCGATTTTCTGCCAAAGGTGCAAAGACACGGGCAGAGTGGGGCGTGAAAAGCAGTAACCCGCTTCCATAAATAACTCGGCATCGAGACAATAGTCTCCTAACTCATTCCAATAGTCTTCCAAACAAGATGCTAAGGACGGGGTGCGGCATACATCAGAAATGGTACACATATCGTTATCGTAGCCCCAAGAATTGTTGTTGAAGAAGCGAAACAGGTTATGAATATACAATGTAAGGCTGTTCGCGGCAGAAGAAGCATCTTTCTTTATTTCCTCAAGATCCTCATCGGACATCTCTGTCAGTTCCTTCGGAAACATCTGTTCTGTTATTTGCCCCGTGGTTTTTCCGATAGCAAGACAGGTTGCATACCGGTCAATGGAACAGGCTTCTGCGTTTGCCGAGATGATTTTGAGGAGCATTTTGCCTGCCGGAGACCGGAAATCGACTCCAAGGTCTGTGTTCTCAGTGCTGAACGGCAGAAACCAATTGGTGATTTCCGTACGGAAGAAAGGTTCTTTGAGCAACATCCGCGTGGTGCTATAATTGATATCGGCTCCCGTCTGGTGCAAGCGCATAATTGTTTCGGAGTGCTTGCTAACCACTTTGTTGAGGGTTTCGCCCCATTCGGGATTGCCTTCCTCCATATCATTGAGAGTAATGACGATTTGCTTTGTACCCGTCGAGATATTCTTTTGTTGTGATAGAATGTCTTTTTGCAAGTTGTTCATTGCCTGATCAACTTGTCTTGTGAGGGTTGTACTGAGAAGTCGAAGACAAATACGGTGAACTGATTCTTTTTTTCGAGGATCTGACACAAGCAATTGCCACCGGTCTTCTATCTGCGGGAAGAAACACAGGCGTTCCCTGTATTTGTGCAAACAGAGGACACAACCTGTAAGTGCAATTTCCGTGATATATTGCTTATCATGCGAAGCACTATCCACCAATAGGAGAAAGAGAGGCTCTGAGAAATCGTTCAGGATATTGATGGTGAGTGCCGGAAGTGCCATCTGCATAGAGACAAGGTCGTCCTCGGACTGCAACAGTTCCCATTCCTCAGCGAGCGATGGTGCATCGTGTGTGAGAAGGAAATGATAGAAGACATCTTTTGCTCTGCCGCAATAGCCGGTGTGTTGCTCTTGCCAATGGGACAACAACGGGCGGCGAAGAGACGATTTCATGTTGTCAGCAAGCACAATGTTATCCAGCAATCTGTAGGCTTCCGCTATCAATTGGTTGATGATAGCCGTGCGATCGGGATCATCACCGCCCGACAGGAAATAATCGGTCAGATAACGGTAGTTCGTTTCAATACTTTGCAACCGATCGGAAAGGTTGCTGTCCGGTTGCTTTGCGACAAGCGGGCGCAACAGTTGCAATGCGTGATTGAGCAGTTTTATGTTAAGCAGATTCTCTATTTTCCGATACGTATCATCCATAATCACCCGAGACGGCTAATATGAACCAGTTCATCAAAGTTCAGCACCTTTATTTTACGTCCGTCCATGCTTATGACGCCTTCGTTGGCAAAGGCTGTCAATGTGCGTATGGCATTGCTTGTTGTCATATTGGAAAGGTTTGCCAAATCATCGCGGGACATATACATACTGATAGTCGCCCCGTCTTCGTCAAGCCCGTAGTTTTTTTTCAGATAGAGCAAGGCTTCCGCAAGACGTCCCCGAATGTGCTTCTGGGTCAGATTCACAGAGCGCGTGTCGCTTGTACCGAGGTCTTTCGCCATCTCTATCATGAAGAGATAGCAGAAGCGGCTATTCTCCTGGATGACTTTCATGAATGCTTCTTTTTCGACCAAATAGACATCCGACACTTCACATGCGCTGACGCTCGTATTATAACATTCTCCGGCAATCATAGCCCTGTAGCCAAAAAAATCATAGGGTTTGAGCATTCTGATGATTTGGTTTCGGTTGCTTACCCCCTCTTTGAAGACACGAACCTTGCCACTCACCAACATCATCATGTGTGTAGGTACATCTCCTTCGTGGTGGATAATTTCGTTTTTTCGGAATGTGTAGATATGGCTATGCTCATCCACAAATGCTTTTTCCTCATCGGTCAGGGCATGCCATACAGGATTCAGTTCCCAGAGTTTTTCCTCCTCTTTTGTTTGTCTCTTTGCCATCGTGCGTCAGTCAAACCATTACAAATAGTCTGCAAAGGTATCTTTTTTTCTTGAGTATAACAAATCTCCCCGCCGGAGTACTTTCATTTTCGCCGAATCATCCTAAGAATACCGTCGGAAAGTCCATTTGTCATGGTGTGAAACAGAGTCTGTTCAGAATTCGGGACCTTGGTCGTCGTCCATGCTGTTGATGCTGCTTGCAATTGTTTGATAGGTAGGCAAGGGTTCATTATCAAGGGAAGCACTATCATTCGGGTTTCCGGCAAAAGCCATGCTTTCGTTGGGGTTGAGGAAACGGGCGTGTGACTTATCAAAGCGGAGAGTAACCGTGTCGGTGGCACCATTACGATGTTTCGCCACAATGATTTCCGCCATACCTTCCATCCGTGGATCGTAGTTTTCGTTTCCCTGCTTGAAATAGTAGTCAGGACGGTGGATGAAGCATACCATATCGGCATCCTGCTCAATGGCACCGGACTCACGCAAGTCGCTCAGTTGCGGTCGCTTGCCGTCGATACCGACACGTCCTTCCACCCCACGGTTCAACTGTGAGAGGGCAATGACAGGTATGTCCAACTCTTTGGCAAGTCCTTTCAGGTTACGTGAGATAGTACTTACCTCTTGTTCACGGCTTCCGAAACTCATGCCGGAGGCATTCATCAACTGCAAGTAGTCGATAATGATACATTGTACTTTGTGTTCATGCACCAACTTACGTGCTTTGCTTCTCAGTTCAAAGACCGAAAGTGACGGTGTATCGTCCACATAGATAGGTGCCCCCATCAGTTCGGTGACCCGTGTTTCCAGTTGGTTCCATTCGCCCGGAGTCAGTTTTCCGTTTTTGATTTTCTCACCTTCAATCTCGCAGACGTTCATGATGAGACGGTTGACCAATTGGACATTGGACATTTCCAGTGAGAAGAGAGCGACAGGTGCATGGAACTGCACAGCCATATTCTTTGCCATACTGAGTACAAAAGCCGTTTTACCCATAGCCGGTCGGGCAGCAATGATGATAAGGTCGGATTTTTGCCATCCGGATGTGATTTTATCCAATTTGGCAAATCCACTTGGGATGCCGGACATATTATTGTCGTTTTTGCTTGCTTTTTTCATACGGTCGAAAGCCTCCTTAATGACAGGGTCGATCTGTACGACATCGCGCTTCATAGATCGTTGGCTAATTTCGAAGATACCTCCTTCCGCCTGTTGCATGAGTTCCTCGACATCTTCGCTCTCGTCGTATGACTTCTCAATGATTTGTGAGGCCATGGCAATCAAGTCCCGTGCGAGAGCCTTCTGTGCCACAATTTGCGCATGATACTTGAGGTGGGCAGTACTTGCTACTTGGTTAGTCAGTTTGGAAATGTAAACCACTCCGCCTGCATCTTCCAAGTTTCCGTCCCGTTTGAGTTGTTCGACCACCGAGAGCATATCAATAGGGTTTTCTTTGGCGGCAAGGTTTCTCATGGCAAGATAAATCTTTCCATGTGCGGGCTTATAGAAACTTTCGGGCGAGAGCAAATCTGCAACTACGGCATACGCTTCTTTTTCGAGCATCAATGCACCGAGTACCGATTCCTCCAATTCGACCGCCTGTGGCGGCAATTTGCCTGCTTCGTTAGGTCCGACAACCACAGTGGTTTGCTTACTTTGTTTTCCGCGCGTTGTGCGCCCTGTATTGGAACTGACAGCCATAGTAAATCAAGAGTAGAAAAAAAACGTTTGCCAGACTAATCGGCAAACTTCCGCAGGCAAAGGTAGGAAGATTCCTGCAAATATACAAGCAAGAAAGTTGCATACAAATCAATTTTTTGAGACCTTATCCCCAGTGTCCCGTTGAGGTCGGCTCCAGGTCTCGTCGAGGGGTCGTAGGTCTGTTGCCAGGCGTTCATTCTCCTGCAAAGCGCGATGGCACGCTTAATGCTACCGAAAGGTTAGGCAGAATGTAATTGCAAAAGAGCGGGAACCTGTCACGGTGCCAAACGAAAAACCTCCTATACCGAAAGATATAGGAGGTTTATGGCGGATAGATGCAAACAGGGATGCTTATTTATGGTAAATGAGCCATTCCCAAGGTTTGAGTGTGATGTGGTCAGCAGTGCCGAGATGAACAGGCATACCGCAGATGCAGGTGTAGTCTCCTTCAAATGCTTCGGTTTGCAATGTGAAAGACTGTTTCTGCGCAGAGAAGTTGAATATACCGATAACAGTATTGTCACCGTTTGTCCGTACGCAAGCGAAGATATCGGGATTGTCGCAAGTCAGTCTCTGCATCGGTGCACCAAGTTCGTTGCTCCAAAGAACAGGATTATCTTTGCGCACCTGGTTGAGATCCTGGTACATAGCAAATTCGGGCGTGTGGTTACGCTCAATAACATCTTTTTCGAAGAATGCAAGACGATGATTGTTGGCATATTCCTGTCCCGTATAGATGAGAGGCATGCCCGGTACGATGTATGTGAATGCAGCCATAGTTCCTGCTGCTTTTCCCATCCGTTCAAACTCGGTACCGTTCCAACTGTTTTCATCATGATTGCTGGTAAAGTTCATACGAATTGCATAGTCTGGGAATACAGTATCCGTCTTCGCGAAATAATTCCACAAATCTTCCACCGTCTTTTTGCTTTGAGCCACATCGTTCATGAGATGGTGCAACTCCCAACCATAGTACATATCGAATGCCTTTTGGTTCAGTTCGGGTTTCTCTGCTTCTGCGAGCGTGAAAAGCCCCGGGTAGTCAATACGGAGGCTGTCGAATGTCCATTCCCAGAAGTCGGTAGGCACTTCCATAGCCACATCGCAGCGGAAACCGTCAATTCCGATACTATCAAGCCACCAACGCATAGACTTGAGCATTTCGTTGCGCATATCCAGATTTTCGTAGTTGAGTTTGGCAATGTCCGTCCAATCGTACTGCACCATCAGATTTCCCAAAGAATCGCGATAATGCCAGTCGTAATTGTTCGTCCAAGCATGGTCTGGAGCGGTGTGGTTCGCCACCCAATCAAGAATGACGAACATACCCAGATCGTGTGCAGTATTGAGGAAAGACACAAAGTCTTCTCTTGTACCAAACTCGGGATTGAAAGCACAATAGTCTTTGATAGCATAGTAACTGCCAAGGGTTCCTTTGCGTCCGACTTCTCCAATGGGTTGAATAGGCATAACCCAGATGATGTCGATTCCTAATGCTTTGAGGGCAGGCAATTCGGCTTCAGCAGCAGCGAATGTGCCTTCGGGAGTGAACTGGCGTGTATTCAACTCGTAAATAGTTGTGTTGTACGCCCAATCGGGGTGCTTGAGAGTTTCCTCAGCATTCTTTGTTTTGTTGCTGCAACCAATCATACTCAATAGAGCGGCAGCAAGACATAGTGTTTTTTTCATGTTGAGATACATTTTATTGTTATTATTGATTCATTATACTGAGAGATGCGGTTTTCAGTCCTTTGGACTGAGCAGACAGGATTCCCTTTCCTTTGACAATGGCCGTGAGTTGCCCATTGAAAGCCGGTTGCGATGTGGACTGAAACGGCACAAGACACGTGGCATTGCCATTGGCCGCCGCCACGAACACCAATCCGGATTTGGTTTTGAACGAAACGGTATTATCAGCGTTGGGACAAAGATTGCCATCTTTATCTACGATGCGCACTCGGATATAGGACAGGTCATCGGAGAGGAAATCTGCGAGCAGTTCAATGTGATGGGGATCACCTGCCGTATGTACGGAGGTTTCGCCATGCTTCGTAACAACTTTCAGTTCTCCCTCTTCAAAAGGTACGGTTTGCCATATCAGACGATAACGCCGCTGCAAGCCCCAAAGCGAGTCTTGCAAGGCTTCCTGTTTGGTGAGTTTACGCTGCACGCCCATGCTCTTCCCATTAACAAACAGTTCGGCTTGATCGGCATCGGTATAAACCATAACAGGTATGGTATCACCTTTTTGCCAATTCCAATGTGGCAGGATATGCAAGGTGTGTTCGGAGGTGTTCCATTGGGAACGATAGAGCCAGTAACGGTCTTTTGGAATGGACGCAAGGTCGATGATTCCAAAATAGGACGAGTGACTCGGCCATGCGTCAGTATCATAGGGTGAGGGTTCTCCGAGATAGTCGAATCCTGTCCATACGAATTGTCCGATAGTCCAAGGATAGTCGTCCTGCAAGGCGAAGTCTTCGTCAGGCACATTGCTCCAGGCACAATACTCTACATCATAGGAAGAGGACTGGTTGTTAGGGTATTTGGCATCAGCCTGTTTGTGCAAAGGAAGCGGATAGAAACCTCGAGAGGAGACCGTAGAGGCTGTTTCGGAACCCAAGACAATGCGTTGAGGAGTACGGTTGTATGCCTCCATATAACGGAAAGTACGATAGTTGAGACCGACAACTTCCATGACACCTGCAAATCCGTTTTCCAAGACACAACTGACTTGATCCATACCGCAGGTGACAGGGCGTGTTCCGTCTTCTCTTTGGCAAATGGATTGCAAGAACAAAGCCACCTTGTAGCCATTTTCGCTGCATTGGGTAGGCACTTCGTTGCCGATACTCCACATGACGATGGAGGGATTGTTCCGGAAATGATGCAACATATTCACCATATCCGCCTCTGCCCATTCGTAGAAGAAACGATGGTACCCGTTTTTGCATTTCGCAACGTCCCATTCATCGAAAGGTTCTACCATCATCATGAATCCTATCTCGTCGCATAGTTCGACGAGTTCCTGAGCCGGCATATTGTGAGAAGTGCGAATGGCATCACAGCCCATATCGCGCAGCATCTGCAACTGATGCCGCAGAGCACTCCGATTGACGGCTGCTCCTAATGGACCAAGATCGTGGTGATTACAAACCCCTTTGAACTTGCGTACCTTGCCATTCAGAAGAAAGCCTATATTCGGTACGATTTCGATACTTCGAATTCCGAAACGGGTAGAGTAAGTGTCAGCCAATTCTCCATCAGCATATATCTCTGAATGGGCATAGTAGAGATCCGGAGTTTCGGGAGACCAAAGTTTAGGGTTCTGTAAGGTGAAGTTTTGTTCAACCGGCAGTGAATGTTTCAGATCGTAGGTATTATCCAGTGAATCAATACCGATGCCGTTGAAGGTAATTACCGTTTTGATACGTATTTTTTTTCCCACGGCATTTTGTATGGTCGTTTGTAATCGTACATTCGCTAATCGGTCGGTGACATAGGGCGTAGTGATTCTTGTTCCCCAAACAGGTACGAAGACAGGGTTTGTTTCGATGAGGCGTACATTGCGGAACAAGCCTGCTCCCGGATACCAACGCGATGACTCAGGGAGATTTTGGAGACGAACAGATATTTCGTTGGACTCACGAGACAAATAGGGAGTAATATCCACATGGAAAGCATTGTAACCGTAAGGCCAAAAGATGACATGTATTCCGTTGACATATACCTCTGCTTCGCTCATCGCTCCATCGAACAAAAGTTCTGTGTGCGTACCTTGTTCAGGCATGAGAATGGTCGTTTTATACCAAGCAACTCCTACATAAGGAAGTCCGCCTGTGCGTCCTGTCTTTTCGGTTGCAGTAGTCTCAAAGTTTTGTGTAACAGCCACAGTTTGTAGGTCGTTGCAGCGTTCAAACGGTCCACTGATTGCCCAATCATGAGGAATTTGTACAGACTGCCAGCCTTTTTGCGGCATTACGTGTTCTGTGGTTTCTTTGGCAAACTCCCAATCCGTAAGCAAAGTTTCAGAACGGTGTGCAAAGACCATACTTGAGAACAATAATGTGATGTACAAAGCGGTATATTTCATGGTTTGGATAATTAAGCAATTAGGAAACACAAAGGTACAACATTTATTCGATATATGTCATTTCTTTTATGAAATCACGTCATAATTTAACGAGAATATCTATGATGCGTTCTGCCGTATGGCCGTCCCACAATGAGGGTATACTTCCCTTTTTCCAATCGTTCGCATACAGGCGTTCAAGGGCGGGCTTGATATGTTCGGGAGAGGTACCTACTAACTCATTGGTACCGATGGTGCAGGTTTCCGGACGCTCAGTACTATCTCGAAGAGTAATACAAGGTATACCCATGACGGTCGTTTCCTCTGTGATCCCGCCACTGTCAGTCACCACAGCACGTGCATGTTCTACAAGGTAGTTGAATTCTAAGTAACCCATTGGCTCAACGATATATAAGTTGTTGGCATGAATATCCAAGTCGGAGAATATCTTGGCGGTACGCGGATGAATAGGGAATATGATGGGCTCCCCTTGTACATTCTCAGTGATAACCTGCATGGTATGTCGCAGTTTTTCGACTTCGTCCACATTGGCAGGACGGTGCAGAGTGAGTACTATGTAGTGCTTGTCTTGCAGGCATAGTTCATCATATAAAGATGTTTTTCGGAAGAAGGGACGATTCTTGAGCAAAGTGTCTATCATTACATTCCCGACAAAATGTATCTTATCTTCGCTTACACCGGCGTTTCGCAGATTATTGTTTGCTATTTCGGATGTAGTGAAATAAATGTCAGCTAAGGCATCGGTTACCATACGGTTGATTTCTTCTGGCATCGTCAAGTCCCAACTTCGGATACCTGCTTCAACGTGGCATACTTTGATGCATAACTTCTTGGCTACAATAGAGCATGCCATCGTAGAGGTAACATCTCCAACGACAAGAACTAAGTCACACGGATGTAGCACCAGTTCTTTTTCAAATGCTACCATAATATGCGCCGTCTGTTCAGCCTGCGTCCCTCCTCCGCATTCCAAGTTAACATCCGGAGTCGGGATATGGAGTTCTTCGAAAAAGGTCTCCGACATGTTTTTGTCATAATGCTGACCTGTATGCACTAACCTGTATTGGATTGGTTTCCTTTGGGTCTGAGCCTTTTCAATCGCATGAATGATGGGAGCAATCTTCATGAAGTTAGGACGTGCTCCTGCAACGAGTGTGATATTCATTGTTCTATGGCGTTATAATCTTGTTTGACTATTCTGTCGGAAAAACTTTTCTCGGTGAAACATATCGGATCCATTGCTGTTCCTTGATGTTTCGCCAAGAGCAAGATCTTCTCGATTCTATCAAATTTAGAGTATCATTTCTCCCATACCGGTTGGCTATATAATTCCTTGACAACCATGCTTGGCCATTTCCAATTCTGATAGGCCAGTTGGGCTATTGCAGGGGCTAATATCAGTCCCCATAATCCCAAAGAGGTCCAATGCAAAAATACTGTCAATAGTATCAATGTGGCTCCTGCCGATACAAGTGAAGGAATGAAGAAAGGTATCTTGTTGTTTGATAATATAAATCCCGATGCGATAATATGGCAATGCTCTAACATTTGGGCAATAATCATTACCAATGTCATACTGAACGGCAAGAACTTTGTGTCACTTTTGATTAAATCCAATGCCCAATCACCTAAGAATAACAACGACACTCCTCCGGCTATGAATGCCACAACCATAAATAACTCACTACGTAAAAACAGCCTTTTCAAGGTGTTCTTGTCACCTTGGACCCTGTATTGTGCCAACTTCGGAATATATGAAACATACATTACCGATGCACAACGTCCAATTATAGCAATCACTTGAAATGTCAAACCATACATAGCCATCTCTGTCAATGGCAGCAAGGCGGAACCTATCAGAATGGAGGAGCGGGTTATAACAAACCCTCCCAAGTTTGTAAGCCCCATTTTGGTCGCATTAGGCACTATCGCATGCAATATGGGGCGTATATCTTGCTCCTCTGCTGCGTCAAGTTCCTCCCGCATTGGTTTGGTGAAAAACACACGCTTGTACAAACTTCTCCTTACTATCACGGATACCAACTGTGAACCGACAATGGCGGTCAAACCGAGCCCGGAATAGATTAGTATCACGCCCAGCACGATATAACTTGACTGCCCCAGGATGTTTATTTGTTGCATTCGCTTGATGTACCCCTTGCCGGTCAGAAGAGCCTCGTAGTACATCGTATATAGATTGTAACAACTGATACCTATGAGCAGCAGCCATGCTACCAACACGTCGGTCTTGTCTCCTGTGTATTTGTTCATCAGCAAATACATATAAGCCGTTCCGGCAGTTCCGAGAGGAATCAGTACAACCAAAGCCATACGCCGATAAAATATGCGCATGGCTTTTATGGTCGTTTTTAGCAATCCATAGTCCACCGCCTGCTCGTTTTCTAACACTTCAACACCCTCTTTCTGCAAATGTCTTGCGCCTGAGAATATGTAACTTATATTGCGGGCAAACGAGGGCTGGAAACCAAAATCAAGCAGGGCAACCAAAGAGGTAATGGTCAGAAATACATTCCAGATACCTACAGTCTCTGCAGGCATCTTATACAATATGAAAGGCATGAGGATTACCCCTGCACCAATCATGAATACCGTGGCAATCAACCCCCATGCCACATCACGCTTGCCTATGTTCTCTATCTCTGTTGCCAAAACCGTTTATGATCATCACGCTATCTGCCGGCAGGCTAATCTCCTGCGGGAAATGTTTTCTATACGTTCTAACTTGCAAAAATATGAATTTTTACTATACAATACAAATATGTTGTTGTATTTATTTTAGTGATGAAATTCCCGCAAAGCGTCAAACTATGCCGGTACTGCCTGCTGCAGGGCTGTTTTCTTGCAAAGACGCTGTATTTCTCTTCTGTGGAAACAATAATCAAATTCCTGACTGCTGATTCGGAAGTGGTTTTTCGTTTCAAGACATCCGGCAGATTGCAGGAATGAAGCAACTTGGCTGTTTCTTTTCTGTTATCATTCAGCAACTGTCATTCGTATGGACCTTCTTATGTCCAAAACGGCATTTCTACGACCCCTCATTGAGACCTGAAGCACCCCTCATTGAGACCTGAATGAGAAATAATGAACCCTTCCTTGGAGGGGTTGGGGCGGTATTCTCCCCTCCATAGAACGTCTCGATCAACTAAAACGTCTATTAAAATAATCCATCAACGGGAAGCAGGAGGACAAACCGGCAGCACTGCTTCTGCATTCGCTATGTGGAACACCTGTACTTTCTGTGCTTACAGATAAAAATCCTTGCACAACTCCTGATAGGCTTGACTTCGCCTGCCGGTCTCCGTTTCCAATGTCAGGTCCGTTTCTTCTGCGGTATCGGCAGACTCCAATACAAAATGTAGTAATACCCGTTTGCAGGGTTTGTGCGCTCTTCCGCGGATACGGCAGATGCGTTGCAAGAAAAATCCTGATTGTCGGGCCATGGCAAGAATGTTTTCTTCCTCTTGTGCGGGTAAGATAAGTTGCAGGCTGCCAGTCGGTTTCAATAACCATAGTGAGTAACGCAGCAAATCCTCATAAGGAAGTGTTTGGGTGTGCCTTGCTTGTGTGCGTTGCGGGTCAGGGCAGTGCAATCCTTGTTGAAAGAAAGGCGGATTGCTGACAATGAGATCATAACGCTCTTGCGCTGTGGTGGAGTATTGCTGGAAAGACGTGCAATATGCCTTCAAACGGGAACTCCATGGAGAACTTGAGAAATTATCCATGCTTTGCCGTACGGCTTTTTCGTCTATGTCTATGCCGGTTATGCAGGCATTCGGAAAACGTTGTGCCAGCATCAGAGCAATAAGACCGCTTCCGCTTCCTGTATCTAATACACGGCTTTCGCACTTGTTGCTCAACTCCGCCCATGCTCCCAACAGCACACCGTCTGTACCGACTTTCATGGCACACGCATCGTCTTCCACTGCAAATTGCTTAAAACGGAACGCCATAAAGATAAGCCAATGGGTCTGTGTAATGATGGTGATGCATACCGAATATACTGATACACATATATATTCCGATACCTATGAAAAGTAAGGCGCAAATGCGTCTGAACCATACCTCGAAGTGCTGTATGTTGTGATTGATTTTTCCGATGCTTGCTATGGAGTATGAAAGCAACCAGGCAACGATGATAACAGGTATTCCGGTACCCAATCCGAAAACGACAGGCATCGTCCAACTCCATGCAATGGGTTGTGCCATGGTCAAGGGAACCAGCATCCCGAAGAATAATACGCCGCTGTAAGGGCAGAAAGCCATGGAAAAAACGATTCCCAGAACAAATGACCAAAGCCAATCGGGTATATTCCGTTTTTTGCCTGTGAAGCGTGTAAAGCGGGAACTTAAGCCGTGTGGGTGTCCCTCATCGTGATGATGGTGACCCTCATGATGACCGCCGATAAGGATGAACAGGCCGCACACAATCATAAAAGGACCTAACAAGGGTTCGCCGTATGTCTCAAAAAAATGTTGGATACCATCTATCTGCGCACCGAAAATGAAGACTAAACACAAAACGGTATAAGCAACAACCTTTCCCAATATATACATTAAGCCGTTCAGAATAACTTTGTGCTTGTTGTCCACATCTTTCCCGATATAGCCGATGGCGGCTATGTTCGAACAAAACGGACACGGACTGATGATGGTCATTAAACCTAACAGCAATGCCGTCACAATAGGCATTGTGGTGGATGAGGCACTGGCTATATAATCCTGAATAAACATATCATATTTGCAGAAAACAACCGCTTGCAAAGGTATGAATTTTGTTATAACTTTGCAAACTGCTATGAAGAGGAAGTCGTTTGCTGCCATATTGCTGCTGTTCATGTCAGCAGTTGTTGTTGTGTGTGGGACAACGGGATGCCACCGCTTCGCATCCGACGTCAAGCATTTTCAAAAAGAACTGGTTAAGCAGCAGAAAGTAGCGGAACAACTGACCGATAGTTTCGTGCAACGGCTGCAATGTAATTCGTTTGACTCTATATGGGAACTCACTCAGCACAATCCTTCCATCCTGTTTTATGTGTTCAATAATCGCCAGATGGTCTATTGGTCTGATAAGTGGCTTGCCGGATCGGAGGTCCGCATCCTTTTCTACGATCGTTGGTACTATCAGAAATTTGATAATGCGCATTGTATTTGCCGATGGACAAAACATAACGATTTGAATGTGCTGACGGTTATCCCCGTAAAATATGCCTATCCTATAGAGAATAAGCAGTTACACAACGATTACATCCCTCCGTTCCGCCTCCCTGACAAATATGCTGTTACACAGGTGAAGAAAACGGATGGTTATCCCGTTTACTCTGCATCCGGCTATTACCTGTTTTCCGTTATACCTGCCGATGGGAATGAATCTTCTCCCGATAAGTCCTCTTCGTCCGAACTGAGGCTTTCCGATACATTTTCCTACCGATCTTTGCTGGATAATTCCGAGAAAGACAGGATCTCGTCAGGGACTCATCGCAGTGTCAGGGTCTATTTCCTGCTGAGTATTTTGCTCTTCTCGGTGGTAGGACTTGCGGCCGTTGTCGGTTTGATACGCAATAAAGGATTCCGGAAAATGACATTGCGTACCAAAATGCAGTATTTTGTCATCCTCTTGCTCTTGGCGGATTCTCTGTATATCTTCTTTATTTCCACCCGCCATGTACGAAAGCATTACGAAGAGCAGCAAAGACATCTGTTGGGAGAGAAAACGCTCTATATTCAGAAAGCACTGCAGGAAATCTACTACTGGTCGGTTTCGCTCGGACCTGCCAACGAGCCGGGAATGAACGTCAATCTGAGAGATCTGTCCTTTACATACGAGACCGATATGCATGTTTACGATATGGAAGGCAATCTGGTAGGATCTTCTGCCATCAACTTGTTTTATAATGGACTTTTGTCTCGTCATATTGATCCTTTGCCCTTCTTTACGGAAAACGCCAATATCATCAAGCAGGAGCATATAGGCGATCTGAATTATTTGGCGGCATACACCGAACTTTATAATGGCAGTTATGTGCAGATTGGCTATATTGTAGTCCCTCAGTTCATTAGTTCCGAAACGGTCGATGCTGAAGTCGATTCGTTTATCGCAAAACTTCTTCCTCCTGTTCTCAGTGTAATCCTTTTGTCTTTCCTGCTCAGTATCGTAATGACTAAAGGAATCACCCACCCCTTGTCCTCTTTGGCTGATAAAATGAAGCACTTCAAAATTGGTGAGCGTGGCAATTTGTTGGACTATGATAAACCCGACGAGGTGGGACAGTTGGTAGTGCGCTATAATCAGATGGTCACGGAATTGGAGAAATCTACTGAGAAACTGGCTAAATCGGAGAGGGAAACGGCTTGGCGGACAATGGCACGGCAAATCGCACATGAAATCAACAACCCTCTTACGCCGATGAAATTGACAATCCAGCAGTTGCAGCGTTTGCACTCCAAAACTTTTTCCGATGCGCAATCCTCATCCTTTGGAATGGAGGAAAAAAAGGGGGCATTGGAAAAGTACAATAGTTATTTCAAAAAATCAACTGCCGTATTGATAGAACAGATTGATACATTGTCTCGCATTGCATCATCTTTCTCCTCGTTTGCCAAAATGCCCGAGGTACAGGTCGTACCGGTTAATATCGCACGGAAACTCTTTTCCGTCATTACGCTCTTCCAGAACAATAATGCTTCTGTCCCGATTCGCTACATCGGTGCAGAAACGGGAGTATGGGCGATGACGGACGAACAACAAATCTCTCAGGTATTTAACAACTTGATTAAGAATGCACTGCAGGCGATCGAAGGGATTGCAGAAGGAGATATTATTATTATTCTCAAGGAAACAAAACAGGAAGTGGTTATCTCTGTGTCTGATAATGGGTGCGGCATCGCTGCAGATGTCCGCGACAAGGTGTTCCATCCCAATTTTACCACCAAAAATAATGGTATGGGACTCGGACTCGCCATTTCCAAGAATATCATAGAAGGTTCCGGAGGCGACATATCGTTTGTTACATCCGAACAGGGGACAACGTTCTATGTTCATCTTCTTCCTGCCGAACCGCCTGTATCTCCTTCCTGATTCCCTGCCAACGGATAGCCTTGGGATTCTATGAAGAACAACGGCTGATAAAAAACATCTGTACGTACAATCCCTTTTGGATATTCAATCTATTTTGTACCTTTGCACGCACACTGAAGCCGATACTATAAATATACCATAATATACACCTGTATGCAAGATTATTTAACCAAGCGCCATGTCGGTATCAGCGACGATGACGAGCAGCAAATGTTGCATGTACTCAATATCCATTCCGTAGAAGAACTTATGGAACAGGTTATTCCTGCCAAAATCCGTCTTGCGGAACATCTTGATTTGCCCGAACCGCTATCCGAACACGAGTATCTGCAGCGTATGGTGCAGTTGGCAAATCGTAATAAATGTGTGCGTAATTACATCGGACGTGGATATTATGATACGGCCTCGCCTTCCGTTATAGTTCGCAATGTGTTGGAGAACCCCGTATGGTACACATCTTATACTCCCTATCAGGCGGAAATATCACAAGGGCGGTTGGAAGCCCTCTTCTTGTTTCAGACTTTGGTCTCCGATCTCACGGGGCTGCCTTTGGCAAATAGTTCTTTGTTGGATGAGGCTACGGCGGCTGCCGAGAGTGCCACCATAATGCATAATCTCCGTTCAAGGGAACAAGTGAATATTGGAGCGGACAGATTGTTTGTTGATGAGAGAATTTTTCCTGAAACCCTTGCCGTCTTGCATACAAGAGCGGCAGGGCAGGGAATAGAAATTGTCGTAGGTGACTATGCTGCCGTGACGTTGGACGAACACTATTTTGGTGCTGTCCTGCAATATCCGAATAGTGATGGATCCGTTGAGGATTATACGTGGTTTACCAAGCAGGCACATGGCTTGAATATCAAAGTGACGGTAGTGGCGGACCTTCTCTCCCTTGCCCTCCTTCCTTCACCTGCTTCTTTCGGGGCGGATGTTTGTTGTGGTACGACACAACGGTTTGGCATACCGATGGGATATGGTGGTCCCGTTGCGGGATATATGGCAACGCGCAGTGAGTATAAGCGCGAAATGCCCGGACGTATAGTCGGGCTTTCCAAGGATGCTTATGGTCGTCCTGCCTATCGTCTCGCCTTGCAAACGCGCGAACAACACATCAAACGTGAGAAAGCAACGTCCAATATCTGTACGGCAGAGGCACTCACGGCAATGATGGTGGCTTTCTATGCGGTGTACCATGGTCCCGAAGGCATTCGCCGCATTGCGGAAGAAATACACGCCAAGGCAACTTATCTCTCCGAAATGCTTCAGGCTTACGGCTATTCGCAGGAAAATACACAGTTTTTCGATACGCTCAAGATTCGTCTTCCGCAATCCATGGATTTGCATACATTCCGTGCTGCTGCCGAAAAAATGAATATCAACTTCTTCTATGCAGAAGACGGCACCATAGGGCTGAGTGTCAATGAGACAACCTCTTTAGCCGACATGAACGACCTTATCGAACTGTTTGCTTCCGAGAGTGGCAACATACCTTGCTTCGAAGATTCCGATGATGTGTTCACAAACCTTTGGACATTAGACGAGAATCTTGTGCGGGAGATTGATTATCTTCAATATCCCGTCTTCCGGAAATATCATACGGAAACCGAAATGATGCGCTTCCTGAAACGTCTTGAACGCAAAGATTTGTCGCTGACGCATAGCATGATACCGCTCGGCTCTTGCACAATGAAACTCAATCCCGCTTCCGCCATGCTCCCTGTTACCTTTTTTGGCTTTATGGGTATCCATCCGTTAGCACCCAAGGGACAGGCAAAAGGCTATGAGCAAGTGTTGGAGGAACTCAAAGAGCAGTTGTGTATCATTACGGGTTTCGATGCTTGCACGTTGCAGCCCACGTCTGGTGCTGCCGGTGAATATACGGGGTTGGTTGTTATTCGTGATTATCTGAAGCGTCAAAAGCAAACCAACCGTTCTGTACTGTTGATCCCTGCTTCTGCGCACGGAACCAATCCTGCCTCATGTGTTCAGGCTGGTTTCACTCCTGTTGTGGTGCGTTGCGATGAGCATGGTAATACCGATATCAACGATTGGCGTGAGAAAGCGGATACCTACAGGGATACATTGGCAGGTTGCATGATCACTTATCCCTCCACGCATGGTATTTTCGAGGAAGATGTGGCAGATATGTGCCGGATTGTCCATGAGAGGGGCGGGTTGGTCTATATGGATGGTGCCAATATGAATGCGCAGATCGCCTATACCCATCCTGCCGCAATCGGAGCCGATGTTTGCCACCTTAATCTGCACAAATCTTTTGCCTCACCGCATGGTGGTGGCGGACCCGGTGTCGGAGCCGTTTGTGTTAGGAAAGAACTGAAGCAAAGTCTGCCTTCTGCCAAACACAACAGAGTTTCCACATCATTATATGGTAATGCCAACATGGCTCTCGTTCCCTATGGATATATTGCCATGATGGGTGAGAAAGGCTTGCGGCGTGCTACGGAAATTGCTATTCTTAGTGCCAACTATCTTGCTGCACGTCTTGCACATGCCTATGGCATAGTGTACACCAATGCGCAGGGCAGGGTAGGACACGAGTTGATTCTCGATTGCCGTCAGTTCAAACAGTATGGCATCACGGAAACGGATATTGCCAAGCGTCTTATGGACTTTGGTTACCATGCGCCCACGCTATCTTTCCCTGTACATGGAACGCTCATGGTCGAACCTACTGAAAGCGAGAGCAAAGCCGAATTGGATCGCTTCGTAGAGGCAATGCTTGCAATACGTGCTGAGATTGAAGAGGTGATAAACGGAACTGCGGATGCAAAGGACAATGTATTGATTTCTGCACCTCATCCGGAATATGAAGTGACGGCAGATGAATGGGATCATTCCTACTCGCGTAAGAAAGCGGCGTTCCCGCTTTCTTGGATCGCGGAGAATAAATTGTGGCCTGCTGTGGCTCGGGTGGATAATGGCTATGGTGATCGTAATCTGATTGCAAAACTATCCGACGAATGAATAATACTCAAACCTTAAAAACGCAGTTCAATAGGTTCCACAACAAAAAGCCTGTTGTAAGACTTCGTGAAATGTTCCTGATTTTTGCAGGCTTGTGTCCCTATGCGGCGGCTGTCAACCAAATGCTTGTTCCTAACAACATCGTTGGCGGAGGACTCACAGGTTTGTGTGAAATCATCTATTTTGCTACGAACGGTTTCGTCCCGATATGGCTTTCCACATTCGCAATCAATGTTATCCTGTTGGCAATCGCTTTGAAGTTGATTGATGGCAGATTTGTTGCCCGCTCGGTCTATGGAGTGTTGTGCCTTACTTTCTGGTTAAAGTTTATTCCTATTGCCACAGACCCGCTCATTCACGAGCCTTTTATGGCGAGTGTTGTCGGTGGTATGCTTTGTGGCTGTGGATTGGGCATCGTGTTTTTGAACAATGGCAGTTCCGGAGGAACTGATATCGTTGCCATGATTGTGAACAAATATCGTCATATTCCTATCGGACGTGTCCTCTTTTATTGCGACCTGATCATCATTTCCAGTGCTTATTTCCTTCCCAACGTTCGTGATGTGGAAAAAGTATTGTTAGGTTTGTGCTTCACATTTATGTGTACCAATGTGCTGGATATGATCATGAACAAAGTACGTCAGTCTGTTCAATTCTTCATCTTCTCCAAGAAGTATGAACAGATTGCAGACGCCATCAATACCAAAGTGCTGCGCGGGGTGACTATTCTTGATGGAATGGGCTGGTATTCAAAGCAGGATATGCATGTCGTAACAGTGCTGGCAAAGAAAAGTGAATCTATGCGGATCTTTGCGCTGGTAAAAGAAATTGATCCGGATGCTTTTGTGTCCCAATCGGAAGTGATTGGTGTCTATGGTCAGGGATTTGAACCGATACATAAATAATCAATACAATCTGTCGTCTGTCGGATCAACTGTTCGGAAGTACATCCTTTCGGGCAGTTTTCTTTTCTGTAATCTTGGAAATCGCTTTCATATAGAAACTCCTTACGACCCTTCATCGAGACCTGAACGACCCCTCAACGAGAGATTGATTAGCCTATCCTTTGGAGGGGGAGGGGAGGTCTGAATTGTCCAATCGTAAATACCTTGGCAATCGAACGGAATGTCGTCTAATGTATGGCTCTTGCATACTTGAAAAATAAGTCGTACTTTTGCATACTCTATGAATACTGCAAAATATAAAGATATTAACATAAGATACTTATAATCTGAATAATATGAAAGTGTTTGTATTCCCGGGTCAAGGGGCGCAGTTTGTGGGAATGGGTAAAGATCTCTACGATTCCTATCCCGTTGCAAAAGAAATGTTCGAAAAGGCTGACAACGTGTTGGGTTTCCGCATAACGGACATCATGTTTAATGGTACGGAAGAGGACCTGCGTGAAACAAAAGTAACACAACCCGCTGTTTTTCTGCACTCTGTGATTGCGGCTAAAGTCTTGGCAAAGGACAAACCGAACATGGTGGCAGGACACTCCTTGGGTGAATATAGTGCACTGGTCGCTTGCGGCGCATTGGCATTTGAAGATGCCCTGCGCTTGGTTTCAAAGCGTGCCATGGCGATGCAAAAAGCATGTGAATTGCAGCCATCCACTATGGCGGCGATCATTGGACTTCCCGACAATGTGGTGGACGAAACATGCGAACGGATCAAAGAACACATGGTCGTGGCAGCCAACTATAATTGTCAGGGACAGATTGTTATATCGGGTACTGTGGATGGTGTCGATGCCGCATGTGAGAAACTGAAAGAACTTGGAGCGAAGCGTGCTATCAAGTTGAATGTCGGAGGGGCTTTCCATTCACCTTTGATGCAGCCTGCGGCAGAAGAACTCAAAGAGGCTATCATTGCAACTGACTTCCATGCACCTTTCTGTCCTATCTATCAAAACGTAAATGCCTATCCTCAGACTAATCCCGATTTGATTAAGCAGAATCTGGTGGCTCAACTTATGTCTCCTGTCCATTGGACGCAGACCGTACGGAATATGATTTTGGATGGGGCGACGGAGTTCCGTGAGTTCGGTCCCGGTGATGTTTTGAAAGGACTGATTCGCAAAATAGATTCAAGTGTAGTAGTAAGTTAATAGTATATTTTATGTATAGAACCAATACATGTGGTGAACTGCGCCTGCAGGATGCAGGGCGTGTAGTTACCCTCGCAGGATGGGTGCAACGTATCCGCAAAATGGGTGGAATGACTTTCATCGATTTGCGCGACAGATATGGTATAACCCAGTTGGCATTTAATCAGGAGACAAATGCCGGAGTTTTCGAGCAGGTAAATCATTTGGGACGCGAATATGTGCTGCAAGTAACGGGGCTTGTGAAAGAGCGTTTCTCAAAGAATGTGCAACTCCCGACGGGAGAAATTGAGATTGAAGTCACTGAATTGAATGTCCTCAATCCTGCCGTGACTCCTCCTTTTACGATTGAGGATGAGACCGATGGCGGAGACGACCTGCGCATGAAGTATCGCTACTTGGATCTCCGCCGCCAATGTGTGCGTAAAAACTTGGAACTTCGCCACAAAATGGCGTTTGAGGTACGCCGCTATTTGGATGAGCAGGGGTTCTTGGAAGTGGAGACTCCTGTCTTGGTCAATTCCACACCCGAGGGCGCAAGAGATTTCGTTGTACCTTCGCGTATGAATCCAGGACAGTTCTATGCATTGCCGCAGAGTCCGCAAATTCTGAAGCAGTTGCTTATGGTCAGCGGCTTCGACCGCTATTTCCAGATTGTGAAATGTTTCCGCGACGAAGACCTTCGTGCCGACCGGCAACCGGAATTTACGCAGATTGACTGTGAGATGTCCTTTGTGGAGCAGGAAGATGTTCTGAATATGTTCGAGGGAATGTCACGCCATCTCTTCAAGGTTATCAAAGGCATTGACCTTCCCAAGTTGCCGCGGATGACTTGGGCGGACGCTATGAAGTACTATGGTTCCGACAAGCCTGATACGCGTTTCGATATGCGTTTTGTGGAACTGGATATGTTGAAGGGATATGGTTTCTCTGTATTCGACAATGCTGCCTACATAGGAGGTATCTGTGCAAAGGGTGCCGCTCAATATACTCGAAAGCAAATCGACTCGCTGACAGAGTTTGTTCGCCGTCCGCAAGTGGGGGCAAAAGGACTTGTTTATGCACGTGTGGAGGCCGATGGAACAGTTAAATCAAGTGTGGACAAGTTCTATAGTCAGGATATTCTTCAGGAAATGAAGAAAGCCTTTTCGGCTGAACCTGGCGATCTGATTCTCATTTTGAGTGGTGATGATGCCATGAAGACGCGCAAGCAACTCTGCGAACTGCGTCTTGAAATGGGAAATCAATTGGGCCTTCGCGACAAAAACAAATACAGTTGCCTTTGGGTAATTGACTTCCCCATGTATGAGTGGTCCGATGAAGAAAATCGTCTGATGGCTATGCACCATCCTTTCACGGCACCAAAACCCGAGGATATCCCCTTGTTGGATACCGACCCTGCAAGGGTTCGTGCCAACGCTTACGATATGGTTATCAATGGTGTTGAAGTGGGTGGAGGTAGTATTCGTATTCACGATGCAGCCCTTCAGGAAAAAGTATTCGAAGTACTTGGGTTTACACCCGAGAAAGCACAGCAGAAGTTTGGCTTCTTGATGAATGCCTTCAAGTATGGTGCACCTCCTCATGGCGGTCTGGCGTATGGATTAGACCGGTTTGTCTCCCTCTTTGCAGGATTGGATTCTATCCGCGATTGCATTGCTTTCCCGAAAAACAATCAGGGACGTGATGTAATGTTGGGAGCCCCCGGAGTCATTGACCAGAGCCAGTTGGACGAATTGGAACTCAGTATCAACGCTCCCGAATAATACATTGGGCGGCTTGGATAATAAAACCTGACTGCTTTTGCAGTCGGGTTTGTCGTCTCATGCTGGCGGACGATAAAACGTGTCAGCATACAGCAAAACCCACACGGTGGTTTTCTGTGACGGATACAGTGGTATCCCGAGAAAGCGGTTGGGTGGGCTTTGTGGACATATTAGCGTTTGGTAATGATGACTTCATTCACATATCATTTCCCAAATGCAATAGCGTTTACTAACGCTTGCAACTCGATGTTTCGAAACCTGAGAACTTTTGAAGTATCTTTCGATAGCAAGACATTAGTAGATGCCTATGGGTGTATTCTTTACACACATTGTGCCTTGGTGTTGCCAAGGGGTGTGCTTGAATATACACGCGTGGGTTTCTGCAAGTTTTTCTCGATAAGATACGGTTTTCTCAGGACCTCGAAACACGGATTGACTAACGGAAATCCGCGTTTTTTTATGTCTGTAAGCAAACATATACTTGAATATGCAAGTCAAGGGAGGAAGCCGAAAATCCTGACCAAGAGTAGGCAATAATTCGAATATGTTATGACAAACCGATTCCTAAGCATGTATCTTCAACGAGGTTGGGGGAGCATGAACAAGAATGACTTTGAAGTATACATCTTCTATTGTATACTTCAAACTGATGAGTACCGTTGCCTCAACGACTATGAGTTAAGCCTGAAACTGAAAGTACCGCAAACTAAAATCAAGAGACTGAGATACGAAGCCGGTCTTCAGTATTCCCAACCGGAATTTTCTGCCTACAATGCACAGTTTCTGCAACTTCTGAAAGAGGCAAAGCCCCAAATGAAAGACAACAAATATGTGGAGTTCATTATGGAGAATAAAGGATTATACCTTTATATCGACAATCTTCTGAAGAAAGACGGACGTTTTGGCGACCGCTCTTTTAATTCGGAAATGATGGTGATAAGCATGGATAATCTTGTGTATTTGCTGGAAACAACAATCCTTTCTGAACAAGAGAAGGAGGCTGTTTTGTCAGCCTTCAAACGGACCATGAAGGATACAAACTTGCATACTGCTTTGCTGGAAATAGTGAAAGCCTTTGCAGGTGGAGTAGGGAAAGGCCTAACGGGCGGCACTGGTTGTGCAGGAGTCGTCTTGTGGGACTTTGCTGTAAGCAACATTCAGAAAGTAATCCAATGGATTCCGACATTGCATAAACTCAGTTCAAACTAAATCAAACATTATATTAACTTGGTTCCGGCAACGGTTAACCTCTATTTTATTACAACATTATGAAAAAGATTTTATCTGTATTAGCGGCGATGTTCTTTGCTGCACACATGCTGGCTGGTAATGTTATTACCTATGAAGCCACCGAGAAGTTGTCAGATCTTACAGATGCTGATTTCCCAGGCAATAGTATTGTTAGCCACACATTCTCGAATGGGCATGGAATAATCGAATTTCAATTTGACGTGGAAGACATTTGGACGGCGGCCTTTCAAGGAAACACCTCCTTACTTTCCATTACTATTCCCAACTCGGTGTCTGTTATGTGCAGTAGTATATTCAAGAATTGTATGTCTTTGTGTTCCGTTACTTTTGAAGGAAGCCAAATAACAGATATTCCGCATGAGATGTTTATGGGGTGTTCCTCTCTATCTTCTGTTAGCATTCCAAGCAGTGTAACAGAAATTGGTACGGATGCCTTTTCAGGATGCACTGCTCTTTCTTCTGTTACCCTCCCAAGTGGTGTAACTAAAATAGGTTCTGATGCCTTTTCAGGCTGCACCACTCTGACAAGCATCTCCATCCCAAGCAGTGTAACTGAAATTGGGGGTGGTGCCTTTTCGGGTTGCACTGCTCTAAAATCTATGACGATCCCTATGGGGGTGACTACTCTGGGTTACAAAACTTTTGCTGATTGTACCTCCCTTTCCTCCATTATCATTCCGAATAGTGTAACAGAAATAGGTTACAGTGCTTTTGAGAATTGTGTATCATTGTCTTTTGTACTGATTCCAAGCAGTGTAAGAAGTATATGGAATAATGCTTTTTATGGTTGTACATCTTTGGTTTCGATTATTATTCCGAAGGGCGTAACAAGCATCGAAGAATATACCTTTTACGGATGTCTCTCTTTAACTTCTGTTGTCATTCCTGACGGGGTAACAGATATTGGGAACGATGCTTTCTATGGTTGCACTTCTTTAATGTCAGTGACGGTTCCAAATAGTGTAACACATATTGGGTCCGATGCCTTTGAAGGAGTTCCTCATGTTGTGTATCATGGCAACGCAACAGGTGCGCCATGGGGTGCTAAGTGTGTCAATGGTTATGTTGATGGAAATCTTGTATATAGCGATGCATCTAAAACAACTCTGATGGCTTGTAGTGCTGCGCAAACGGGCGAAGTAATCATCCCTGATAACGTTACAAGTCTTGGAGACTATGTTTTTTGCGAGTGTAGCGGTATAACATCGGTTATCATACCAAATGGCGTAACGTCCATTGGAACTTGGCCATTTATGAATTGTACCTCTTTGCTTTCAGTCACTATTCCTAGTGGTGTGATGATTACGAATGGTGCTTTCTCTGGATGTACCTCTTTGAAAACTATAACGGTCCTTTCTGCTAATCCGCCAAGTTGGGTTGGTCTCATGTTAGATGTGTTGGACAATGTAGAGACAATCTATATTCCTCTCGGCACTATGAAAGCCTACAAAAATGATAGTTTTTGGCGGAGATATGCTGACAAACTCAAGGAACTATCAACTTCTGTAACCACGTATACCATTACAGTGACGTATGATTCGGAAAAGGGGTTCGCAATAGGTGGTGGATCGTTTTCGTATGGAGAAACAGCAACGTTACTGGCACAACCTCTTCTTGGCTATGAATTTGTCTCTTGGAGTAATGGCGTGACTGATAATCCTTATATATTTGCTGTAACGGAAGATATGACTATAGAAGCATTGTTTGTACCCATTACGGCTGTGGAAACTATATCTGATGCAGGAGAGGCTCCGAAGAAAGTCCTTCGTGATGGACAAGTCTTGATTCTCCGTGGCGATAGTTTCTATACTCTAATGGGCATTGAGGTCAAATAACACAATATCCGATTGGTTCTCAATTTTAAGCGGCTACTCTAATCAAGTAGCCGCTGTCATTTTGTATCTATTGTCATTTCCATTCGTATATTTGTCAAAAATATACTACCTTTGTGCCGGTAAAGTTACCATTTCGTACTTTTGTGGTCTATAGACTCCTGACATTCTTATTATCTATGGCAAAAAGGTTGACCCCGACACGTATTAGGTATTAGGGGAGAATAAATGAAAAAACGCTTGATGTATTTGTAGTTTTCGTTCTGTATGATTTCAATCTGCAATCTCAAATAATGGCAGAATAATAACGGCACCAACCTGCCGACATTCGCACAGCAAATAGTTTACACGAAGTATAAACATATATGGCAGACGACAAGAAAATTATTTTCTCTATGGTGGGCGTGAGCAAGAGTTTCTCACCCCAAAAACGAGTATTGAACAACATCTATCTGAGTTTCTTCTACGGAGCGAAGATTGGTATCATCGGCTTGAACGGTGCGGGCAAGTCCACACTGCTCAAAATCATTGCAGGTATCGACAAGAACTACGACGGCGAAGTGGTTTTCTCCCCGGGCTACAGTGTCGGCTACTTGGAGCAAGACCCGAAGTTAGACCCCGAAAAGACGGTGCGCGAGTGCGTGCAAGAGGGGGTGCAGCCCATCATGGACATGCTCGCGGAGTACGATGCCATCAACGCTGCCTTTGCAGAACCCGATGCCGACTTCGACAAACTGCTGGCGCGCCAAGCCGAGTTGCAGGACAAATTGGACAGCAGCGATGCATGGAACATCGATACCAAACTCGACCGTGCTATGGACGCCCTCCGTTGCCCTGCCGATGATGCTATGGTGAAGAACCTGTCGGGCGGTGAGCGTCGCCGCGTGGCACTATGCCGATTGCTGCTGCAGCAGCCGGACATCCTGTTGTTGGATGAGCCTACCAACCACTTGGACGCAGAGTCTATCGATTGGCTGGAGCAGCACCTGCAACAATATGCGGGTACGGTCATCTGCATCACCCACGACCGTTATTTCCTCGACGACGTAGCAGGCTGGATACTGGAACTTGACCGTGGTGAGGGTATCCCATGGAAAGGCAACTACTCCTCTTGGCTTGAGCAGAAGACAGTCCGTATGGCAATGGAGGAGAAGCAGGCAAGCAAGCGTCGCAAGACCTTGGAGCGCGAGTTGGAATGGGTGCGCATGGCTCCCAAAGCACGTCAGGCAAAGGGTAAGGCGCGTCTGGCTGCCTACGACCGTATGCTCAACGAGGAGCAGAAAGAGCGTGAGGAGAAACTCGAGATATTTATCCCCAATGGCCCGCGTCTGGGCAACAAGGTCATCAACGCCGAAGGAGTGGCTAAAGCCTTTGGGGACAAACTGCTGTTTGAAGACCTCAACTTCATGCTCCCGCCCAATGGCATAGTGGGTATTATTGGTCCCAACGGAGCGGGTAAGACCACGCTGTTCCGTATGATTATGGGTATGGAGCAGCCCGACAAGGGCACGTTCTCCATAGGTGAGACGGTGAAGATTGGCTACGTGGACCAGGTGCACTCCAATATCGACCCTGGGAAGACTGTGTATGAGACCATCGCCAATGGTACGGAGTATATCCGTGTAGGCGGACGTGAAATCAATGCAAGGGCATACTTGAGCCGTTTCAACTTCACGGGAAGCGACCAAGAGAAGAAGTGCGGCGTGCTGTCAGGCGGTGAGCGTAACCGTCTGCACCTTGCCCTGACCCTCAAGAGTGAAGCCAATGTGCTGTTGCTGGACGAGCCTACCAACGATATAGACGTGAACACCCTGCGTGCCTTGGAGGAAGGCTTGGAGAACTTTGCCGGCTGTGCAGTGGTTATCAGCCACGACCGCTGGTTCCTTGACCGTATCTGCACGCACATCCTTGCTTTTGAGGGAGACTCCAAGGTGTTCTGGTTCGAGGGCAGTTACTCCGACTACGAAGCCAACAAAAAGATGCGCCTCGGCGAAGACGCCCTCACTCCCCACCGTGTCCGCTACAAGAAACTGATGTAATGTCCTCTTCAATGGATTTTACACTTTCAAAATATAAGTCTCTTTTGCAATCATTTATAGGGGCGGGGTATGCGATTCTTACCTATGAACAGTATTGCAAACGGTCTTCTTTGCCTGATAAGTTTGTCATTCTTCGCCATGACATAGATCGTCTGCCATCACAGGCGTTGCGTGTAGCAGAGTTAGAGCATAAGTTATCTGTGCATTCTACCTACTATTTTCGCATCGTAAAGCAAAGCAACAATCCCGACATTATCCGTTCTATTGCCGATAAAGGAATGGAAATAGGCTACCACTATGAGGATTTGTCTTTGTGTCATGGCGACTGGCAAAAAGCCGAAAAGCATTTTGCTGAAAGTCTTGACTATTTTCGCGGGTTTTATCCTGTCTGTACGGTTTGTATGCATGGTGTTCCGGCAAGTCATATCGACAATAAAACATTGTGGCAACATACCGACTATCACCGCTTTGGTATTATAGGCGAGCCTTATTTGAACACTGATTTCAACGATGTTTTTTATCTGACTGATACGGGCAGATGTTGGGATGGTTACAAGGTGTCGGTTCGTGACAAGGTCCCGCAACAACAGGCAATGTGGGTCAAAAATAGTTGGGTTTACCATACCACGGATGATCTTGTCAATGCCCTGCGCAATGGCACATTTCCCGCACATGTCTTGCTGACAACGCATCCTCAACGTTGGCATAACAGAGTGGGGTATTGGCTGTATGAATGGCTATGTCAGCATATTGTCAATGCTGTCAAGTATGTCTTGGTGAACTTTCTCCGCAAGCAATCCGCTTCATATTAGCCATATCTATGCAATCCTCTTTTCATGTAATAATTCTGTGTCGGCATATCGTCTTTTTTGAAGTACCTGATTTCAACGACCCCTCAGCGAGACCTCAAGCACCCCTCATCGAGAGATGGACTATTCCATCCTTTGGAGGGATAGGGAGGTCTAAATTGTCAAATCGTAAATCCATGTATTGTTTCTTATCAGCAGGCGATACGATCGTCCGCTTAATTCGCCCGATCCTCCCAATATCGGTCTAATTGGTCCAATCTCGTCCAATCTGTCCAATTCTCCTGCAACACAGAGTCTCCCGCATAAGGACGTCTCGATTAACTGTAACGTCTATTAGAGTAAAAGACAAGTGTCTGCAAACATCCTGCCTTCGCTATTGTCTCTATATGTCATGAACATTAGTGAAAAACAACTATTCTATAGCGGAATAGGCTGCCGTCTTTTTGTTGATGTGTGTGTCAGTTATTCCTCCTTTATCGGAAGAAACTGAAATTGACACTGCCATATTGACGATGCTCTACAAAATGAGGATGGTGTGAGAAATCATTCTTTTCCGAATGTTCCAATACAAACCAACCGCCATCTGCTAACATATCATTTTGCAATATAAGATCTGGTAAAGTGGGCAATTCTGTCAATTGATAGGGAGGATCGGCAAAGATGAAATCAAATTGTTGCTGGCACGATTTGATATACTGGAAAACATCACCTCGTACTAATGTCAAATTATCAATGCCTAAACTTCTGCACGTACGGATAATGAAGTTTTGTTGCATATGTGCTTTTTCCACGGAAATGACTTGGTTCGCACCTCTCGAAACAAACTCCAAACCGATTCCTCCAGTTCCTGCAAACAAATCCAACACATCTATGCCATCCAAGCCAACTCTGTTCTCTATCAGATTAAACAAACTTTCCTTGGCAAAGTCCGTGGTGGGACGGGCGCTGATATTTGTAGGGGGGGCAATTCGTCTTCCCTTGTATTTTCCGGAAATGATACGCATAAAAGATTTGTGTCTTAACCTAATGACAGATAATGTATATTCAGATAGGTCGTCAGTTTCCTATCGGACGCCAAATCCTGATTGGCAATGTAAATTGGCACTTGACATTCTGTGAATAATTGTTCGCACAGATTCATCAAGTAGTATAAGATATCCTCGGTGCTGTCCACGGCAAACATATTGGCCAATTGCAGGATATGGTTCTTATAGAGTACCGCACACATCGTTTTCTCTGCAACCAGTGCCACAATTTTGTTTGCTTGTTCAAGAGTATGGCTTTTCTTCATCAGCACACTCAAGCAATGTTCTTCGTGTTTGTCGCTTTCCTTTTCATGAAGCAAAAAACAATGATCCTCCTCTATGTGACAAACTCCTATAACTTGGTTGCGGGATATGTGTTCTTCCAAAAAGTTTAGCCACAGATCCTGATCTTCCTCTCGATACAATGTTTCGGGAATCAGACAGAAATGTGGTGTATAAGAAAACAATCCACCACCCGGAAGGTTGATGGATTGTATTTCAGATCGACAATGATTCGCAATCATTGCAATGTAAGTTTATTCCCAGTTTCCCGCATTGTTGTTGGGAGACACAATGGAACCGAACTTCAAGCCTGGGTAGTGATCCAACTTCGTCTCCTTGTCTATGAGGTTCACTCGTTCTTGGTCGTCCAAATCTGCCAGATAAGTGTCGTAGTGTGCACGAACCTCTACCAATGGCACCTTGATGCCTCTGTCTGTCTTGTAGGAGTTGTTCGTCTCCACCTCAAAACGTACCTTGTCGGTATAAGGAATATAGATGATGTCGTCTATGTTATCCTCTGTTAACTCTCCTTTGTACAAGGTCTCTATCATATTTGAATAAATGGTATCACGCTTGAATCCCTCCAAACCGTTTGCCTTGATTTCTTTTGCGTTCCCGCGAGCCACAATCTTGGCGGCTTTCGCTTCTGTCATTCCTGCTTCCAATTGTGCTTCTGTCAGTGCTCCTTCTTTCACTACCTCCTTCTTCTTGGCTGTCTTCAGGAACATTACCAAGGAATCCAAATCGGCTGTGTAGTAGCCTTTCTGGGAACGGAACTCTGTTTCTGCCGTACGGATGTACACTAAGTTCTTGATAATAGCATTCTCTCGCTGAGTCTTATGCTCTTCAAATCGAATAGGAGTAACAATACTCATGACGCATATATACGACATGAAAACGATGGCTACTCCGAGCAAAATACGGATGGTTGTCTTCATATTGGTTTTTGCAGTTTTGTTATACTTCGTTTTTGCAATTGGTACGGATGGCTGTAATCCGCAAACACTCTGCAAATATACGAAGAATATCTTAATTGTATGGTATCATTGATGGAAAAATATGTTTTTTTTGCGTTTTAGGCATTTTATTGTACTTTTGTCTTGTAATACATTGTATCCTATGGAAAACTTATTGCACAACCTCAAAGAGCATTACGGTCTCTCTTTTCTTCCTCAAGAAGAAGCGCACTTGCTGTCTCTGCAACTGACAGAACAGGAAATAAAAAACGTAACGCAAGTGATTGACATTGTAGTCTCTGAAATGGGATTGAGCAAAGTGTCAGTCTTGGGCGTACTCTTGCGGGGTATCAACCCCAAAAATTTGCACGGAATCTACAACGAACAAGTTGTAGCCGTCGTAGAAGGATTGCATAGGGTGGATGAACTCTACAAAAAGAATAATACATCGCTCGAAACGGAGAACTTTCGGAAATTGCTTCTTTCGTTGGCGCAAGACGTACGCGTCGTACTCATCATCATAGCCGATCGTTTGGCACTGATGCGGCAACTTAATACTTCGCCTGACTCCGATTATCGCAGAAATGTGGCTCGGGAAACAGCATTTTTGTATGCGCCGCTTGCTCACCGTTTGGGCTTGTACGCTGTAAAAACGGAATTGGAGGACTTGTCCCTTAAATATACCGATTATGTTACCTACAAGGATATTGCTCGCACTCTCAACGAAACCAAACGTCATCGGGATGCTTATATTGCAGCTTTCATAGCCCCTCTGAAGGAAAAATTGGAGAAGTTGGGGTATAAGTTCACCATCAAAGGACGGACAAAGTCCATACATTCTATCTACAAAAAAATGCAGAAGCAGAATACGACCGTGGACCATATTTACGATCTCTTCGCAATCCGTATCATACTTGATTCTGCACCCGAAAAAGAAAAAGCGGAATGTTGGCAGGTATATTCCGTGATTGCCGACATGTACCAACCCAACCCGAAACGCTTGCGCGATTGGCTTACCATACCCAAATCAAATGGATATGAAAGTCTTCATACAACCGTATTGGGACCGGAAAACAAATGGGTTGAAGTGCAGATCCGGACACGTCGGATGGATGAGATCGCGGAAAAAGGTGTGGCTGCACACTGGAAGTACAAGGGAATAAAGGCGGAAACAGGCATGGACGAATTCCTGAAAGGAGTTCGTGAAATCTTGGAAAATCCGAACGTGGAAACCAAAGATGCTATCAACGATTTCCGCCTTAATTTCTATGAACAGGAAGTCTTTGTCTTCACACCGAATGGCGACCTTTACAAACTGCCGAAAGGAGCGACTATCTTGGATTTCGCTTTTTCCATACATACTTCTTTGGGGTGTCATTGCGTCGGCGGAAAGATCGGCGGACGCAATGTCCCCATAAAGTATGTCTTGCGCAATGGTGATCAAATAGAGATTCTTACCTCTCCTCAGCAGAAACCTTCCCAGGCATGGCTGCAAATTGTATGCACTTCCAAGGCGCGTAACAAAATACGGCAGATGCTTAAAGAGATTGAAAATAAGGATGCTGCCGATGGTAAAGAACTGTTAGAGAGGCGTTTTCGTAATTGGAAATTGGATTACGATGAAGGGTTGGTAAGCCGTCTGGCAAAGAAATTGGGCTATAAGGCAGTCACGTTGTTTTATCAGGCACTGTCGCAAGGGACAGTCGATATGCTCGGCATCAAGGAACAGTATTTGGAATTGGAACATGCCGATTCAATCCAGGAACCTGCCGCTGTCGTATCTGCTGAGAATTATGTTGCCCCTCCGGTTCCTGTTGAGAGTACAGTTCGCGATGAATTGGTCATTGATCGTGACCTCAAGAACATAGATTACAAATTGGCAAAGTGTTGCAATCCTATTTTCGGAGACGAAATATTCGGTTTTGTCAGCGTAACGAACGGGATTAAAATCCATCGGAAAAACTGTCCCAATGCAGAACAGATGAAAGAACGTTTTCCCTATCGTATTGTTCCTGCCCGTTGGAGCGGAAAGGCGGTCGGACAACAGTATCCTATCACATTGCGTGTCGTCGGAAACGATGACATAGGAATTGTTACCAATATCACGTCCTTGATCAACAAAGAAGATGGTATGGCACTGCGGGCAATCTCTATAGATTCGCACGACGGTTTGTTTGAAGGGCACCTCACTCTGCTGGTAAACGATATTAATCAGTTGGAGCAGATAAGAAAGAAAATAAGTCAGGTCAGAGGTGTAAAAAATGTTATTCGAGGATAGACCCTGTATTGCTTGTTTTTTTTTGTTGCAGATGATTGGAATATAGTCTTTTTTCTGCATACTTTGATTGAAAATTTCTTCATAAGTAAATTCGGACTTGTGGGATCGGCAGGAAAGTATTATCTTTGCGCCTGCATTTTTAGATGCATACAAAATAACAGAATGTTTAACTTTTTAACGTCCGAAGAATGATGTTTCTTATGCATCAGATGGATTGGGCAATTAATTCCGTATGGAAGAAAACAAATCTCTCCAGAACTTCGACTGGGATGCCTACGAGAACAAATCGGTTGCTCAGGGGCAATCAAAAGAAGAATTGACCAAACGTTATGATGAAACCCTTAATGCCATCAAGGATAATGATGTCGTTGAGGGTACGGTTATTGCAATCAATAAACGTGAGGTTGTTGTAAATGTCGGTTATAAATCCGATGGTGTCGTGCCTGCTGCCGAATTCCGCTACAACCCCGATTTGAAGGTAGGGGACAAAGTTGAGGTGTACATCGAAAGCCAGGAGGATAAGAAAGGCCAACTTGTTCTCTCGCACAAACAAGCGCGTGCTGCACGTAGTTGGGAACGCGTCAACGAGGCTCTCAACAACGAAGAGATCGTTAAGGGATACATCAAGTGCAAGACGAAAGGCGGTATGATTGTTGACATCTTCGGCACGGAGGCATTCTTGCCGGGTAGCCAGATTGATGTTAAGCCTATTCGGGACTATGATGTATTTGTGGGTAAGACCATGGAATTCCGCGTTATCAAGATCAATCAGGAGTATCGCAACGTGGTTGTGTCGCACAAGGCTCTTATTGAGGCTGAGTTGGAGGCACAGAAACGTGAAATCGTCAGCCATTTGGAGAAAGGCCAAGTGCTTGAAGGTACAGTCAAAAACATCACCAATTATGGTGTGTTCATTGACCTGGGTGGAGTTGACGGCTTGATTCACATCACTGACCTTAGTTGGGGACGCGTGTCCGATCCTCATGAGATTGTGTCTCTTGACCAGAAGATCAATGTCGTTATCCTTGATTTCGATGAAGAGAAGAAACGTATTGCTCTCGGCTTGAAACAACTCACTCCTCATCCTTGGGAATCACTTGATTCTAACCTCAAGGTCGGTGACCACATAAAAGGTAAAGTGGTTGTTATTGCCGACTATGGTGCGTTCGTTGAAGTCGCTCCTGGCGTAGAAGGATTGATCCACGTATCTGAGATGTCTTGGAGTCAGCACCTGCGCTCTGCCCACGACTTCTTGAAAGTTGGCGATGAAGTAGAGGCTGTTATTCTTACACTTGACCGCGATGAACGCAAGATGTCTCTTGGATTGAAACAACTAAAACCCGATCCTTGGGAGAACATCGAAGAGAAGTATCCTGTCGGATCCAAACATACTGCTCGTGTTCGTAATTTCACCAACTTTGGTGTATTTGTAGAAATCGAGGAAGGTGTAGAAGGACTTATACATATCTCTGACCTCAGTTGGACGAAGAAGATTAAACATCCTAATGAGTTTACTCAGATCGGTGCGGAAATCGAAGTCGTTGTTCTTGATGTGGACAAAGAAAATCGCCGTCTCTCCCTTGGTCACAAACAATTGGAAGATAACCCTTGGGACGCATTGGAATCTACATTCGGTGTAGATACTATCCATGAGGGTACTATTGTAGAACTCACAGACAAGGGGGCTGTCGTTGCTCTTCCTTATGGTGTAGAAGGCTTCTGCACTACTCGCCACCTGCAGAAAGAGGACAAAACGCCTGCTAAGGTTGATGAGAAACTCAACTTTAAGGTGATTGAGTTCAACAAGGATGCCAAACGTATTCTCTTGAGTCATTTGCGTACTTGGGAAGCACCCAAAGAGTTGAGTGAAGAGGCTAAGGCAAAGAAAGCCAAGAAAGAAGCAGCGGCTCAACCTGCTGTTGAGAAAACAACTTTGGGCGATCTGTCTGTTCTCGCTGACTTGAAAGCGGAAATGGACGCTGCTGCACTTGAAAAGTTGGCTAAGAAAGAGGCGGCTAAAAAGCCTGCTAAGAAAGCCGCAACTAAAAAAGCAAAAGAAGAACCGGAAGCAGAGGCACCTGCTGCCGAGTAAATATACTCTTGTTTTTTGAATTTGGTTGAAGGAAGTTGCCTTGCAGATGATGGTCTGCAAGGCAACTTCTTGTATGGGAAATATCGCAACATCACTTGTCTGGCAAGGAATAACTATAAGTGAGACCTGTATGGCAGCCAACCTATGTATGGACTGCATCTTTGGCACTGCTCACAGAATCTTTAGGGAGATGATATGCTGAGCCATGGATAGCATTAAAAAATGTATTTCAGTTTCTCCAACTATCAGCCTCTTTTGCTCTGCTCATATTGTGCTTTTTCTGTGGTGAAAAATTTGCTGTTACAAGATTTTTGTTGTATCTTTGCGTGATTTTATGGCAATAAGAAAACTAACAAACGATAAATATGATTGACAACGACAGAATTATTAAGGTGAATATAGACGAGGAGATGAAAACCTCTTACATCGACTATTCTATGAGTGTTATCGTCTCGCGTGCTTTGCCTGATGTTCGCGATGGTTTTAAGCCCGTACATCGCCGTGTGCTCTTTGGAATGAATGAGTTGGGAAACACAAGCGATAAACCGACGAAAAAGTCTGCACGTATTGTGGGTGAGGTTATGGGTAAGTTCCATCCGCACGGTGACTCTTCTATCTATGGTACACTGGTGCGTATGGCACAACCTTGGGCTATGCGCTATACGCTGGTGGATGGGCAGGGAAACTTCGGTTCCGTGGATGGTGATGGTCCTGCCGCTATGCGTTATACGGAGGCGCGTCTTTCCAAGTTGGCGGAAGAGATGCTGCGCGATATAGAGAAGGATACAGTGGATATGCAACTGAACTTCGATGACACTTTACGTGAACCGACTGTTCTTCCTACACGCTTTCCTAATCTGCTTGTGAATGGTGCAAGTGGTATTGCTGTCGGTATGGCAACCAATATGCCTACGCACAACTTGGGTGAGGTGATTGATGGTTGCGTCGCATATATAGATGACCCCGAAATATCAGTTGAAGGATTGATGCAGTATATCAAGGCGCCCGATTTTCCGACAGGCGGCACTATTTTCGGCTATGGCGGAGTAAAAGAGGCTTATGAAACGGGGCGTGGACGTATTGTCATCCGCTCCAATGCTGACATCGAAACAGATGAACACGGGAGGGAAAGGATTATTATTACCGAACTCCCTTACAATGTAGTCAAGTCCGATTTGGTCAAGAATATCGCGGAATTGGTAAACGATAAGAAGATCGAAGGTGTCTCGGGAATCAGTGATCAGTCTAAACGTGATATACGTATCATTGTGGAAATCCGTCGTGATGCCAGTGCAACGGTGGTACTCAATAAACTATACAAGTACACGGCACTCCAATCTTCTTTCTCTGTAAATAACATTGCCTTGGTCGGCGGGCGTCCTTGTTTGTTGACTTTGAAAGATTTGGTTCGCAATTTTGTTGACCACCGAATGGATGTAGTTACACGCCGTACTCGCTTTGAATTGAAGAAAGCGCAAGAAAGAGCCCACATCTTGGAGGGATTGATTATTGCAGTGGATAATATAGACGAGGTGGTGCATCTTATTCGCCAAAGTCGTACACCGCAAGACGCACAACGTGCATTGGAACAGCGTTTCCAATTGGACGAAGTGCAGTCTAAGGCTATTGTGGATATGCGCTTGTCGCAACTCACAGGTCTGCGTATTGACGAATTGAAAGGAGAGTATGAGGACCTGCAGCGGCTCATTTCTCATTTGGAAGAACTCCTGTCGTCAGAGCATCTCCGCTATGAACTCATCAAAACGGAACTGCTTGAGATTAAGGAGAAGTATTCAGACGAACGCCGTACAAAGATTGTCATGGCGGCAACGGAGTTCAACCCTGAAGACATGTACGCTGATGATGATATGGTCATCACCATATCGCATCTTGGTTATATCAAACGTACTCCGTTGACAGAGTTCCGTCAGCAGAGTAGGGGAGGCATCGGCGCAAAGGCCGGAGCAAGTCGCGATGAAGACTTTATTGAGTATGTCCATACCGCTTCTATGCACTCCACGATGATGTTCTTCACGGAGAAAGGAATATGCTATTGGCTCAAAGTCTATGAAATACCGGAAGGAAATAAGCAGTCTAAGGGCAGGGCTATCCAGAATATCATCAACATACAGAAAGGAGACAAGATTCGAGCCTTTATCAATATCAAAGGATTGAATGATGAGGAGTTTGTCAATTCGCACTTCTTGGTGTTTGCCACGCGCAACGGCTTGATAAAGAAAACACCTCTGGAGGCGTATTCCCGTCCTCGTACCAATGGCATTATTGCTATCTCTATGCGGGAAGATGACCAACTCATCAAGGTTGCGCTCACGGATGGAAAGAGTGAGATACTCGTAGCAAGCCGGCAAGGAAAGGTGGTTCGTTTCAACGAAGAAACTGTCCGTCCCATGGGACGACCGGCCACCGGTGTGCGTGCTATTCAGTTGGAGGAAAATGCTGATGATTATGTAGTGGGGATGATTTGTGTGGAGAAGCACTCACCTGAAACCGTTTTGGTTATCTCAGAGAATGGCTATGGGAAACGCACGGCATTGGACGATGAAAACGGTGAACCTATCTACCGTATTACCAATCGCGGCGGAAAAGGTGTACGTACAATGAATCTCACTGAAAAGACAGGTCGTCTGATTGCAATCGATGCAGTAATCGACGAATTCGATCTGATGCTCATCAATAAGTCGGGAACGGCTATCCGTATGGCAATGTCTGACATTCGTGTCATGGGACGTGCAACGCAGGGCGTGAAACTGATTGAATTGCAAAAGCGAAACGATCAGTTGATGTTCGGTTGTGTTGTTCCAAAAGAAGAAGAAAACAGTTCGGAGAAGACAAATGGTGAGGAGGAAACAGTCACAGGAGAAGATGGCACAAATTTTGTCTCTACAACAGAAGAAAACAATGATTAAATAATATCATTATGAAAAGAATTATTTTGCTAATGGCAGTTGTTCTCATCGGAACAATGGGCTTCGCTCAGAAGAGCAACGTTAATAAGGCTAAGAATCTTGCTGCTAACACAGAGTCACCTGATTTTGCTGCCGCTCGTGCCGCTATCAAGTTGGCTCTTGAGGATCCAACGACCAAGGATTTGGCTGACACATGGTACCAAGCCGGTATGATCGGCTACAAGGAGAATGAATACTTGTTCGCCAAGTCTGCTTTCGGTGCCATTGATGAGCAGGCGAAAGGTGAAGCAGTGGCGGAATCCTACAACTATTGGCTGCACGCCGACGAGTTGGCAATGATTCCCAATGAGAAAGGCAAGATCAACACAAAGGTGCATAAAGGAATTACCACCAAGATGCTGGAATACTATACACAGCAGGAACTAGTGAAATATGGTATTTACTTGAACGACAAGAAAGACTACAGGCGTGCTTATGAGGTGTTCAAGATGCACTTGGATATTCCTGACCTCCCAATGATGCAGGATCCGAAGTTGCAAGAGAAGATGCCCAAAGACTCTATCTATAACCAATATATGTTCTATAAAGGACTGTTTGCTACGCAAGCGGGAATGCACAATGAGGCGATAGAAGTCTTTGAGAAGATGAAAGACGGGAACTATGAGGCAATCTCTGTCAATCAGTTTCTGTATCAGGAGTATGTTGCATTGAATGATACAGCGAACTTTGTCCGTGTACTTCAGGAGGCGACAGAGCGTTTCCCGTCAGAGCCATGGTTCTTGCAGAACTTGATTAACTACTACATTTACTCCAACCAAGAAGAGAATGCTCTCGCCTACTTGACAACGGCAATAGCGAGAGAACCCAATGTAGCGCAATACTACCACATCAAGGGTAATTTGGAAGAGAGTATGGGCAAGTATGAAGAAGCAATCACGGACTTCCGGCAGGCATTAGCCATACAGCCCGACTTGGCAGACGCCGAAGCAGGTATAGGGCGTGTGTTCTATAATCAAGCCGTCAAACTCAATGAGGAAGCCTTCTTGATTCAAGATAACAACGCCTACAAGGAGAAACTGAAAGAAGTGGATGCCATGTTTGCAAAGTCGTTGCCATACTTTGAGAAGGCGCACGAAATGGATGCAGAGAAACGTGACTATATCATTGTTCTCAAGCAATTGTACTATCGCCTTAAGATGAACGACAAGTACGATGCAATGGAAGCCTTGCTTAATCAATAATCAACATTGTGGCTTTAAGACAAAACAAGCCCCTGCAGTTCATACTGCGGGGGCTTGTTGTATAATTCCATATAATCAGCGGCATACTTGCATATATCGTAAAAAAGCAGTACTTTCGTGCCGAAAAAGAGGAAGCACACAACACCTACGGACAACATACAAGTATCGTATTGGCTATATGTAGAAGTTGTCTTTCCGGCACTGTGATAAGAACAGAAACAAGTACTACCAAATGCTCTCCAACGCAGAACAACGAGAAATATTACGCCGGCGCACGTTCGCCATCATCAGTCACCCCGATGCGGGTAAGACCACACTGACCGAGAAACTCCTTCTCTACGGAGGGGCAATTCACGTGGCAGGTGCCGTCAAATCGAACAAGATACGCAAGACTGCCACCTCCGACTGGATGGAGATTGAGAAGCAGCGCGGTATATCCGTTGCCACTTCGGTGATGGGCTTCGATTATACGACCTCCCCAACCCCTCCAGAGGAGGGGCTCGACGGAAATGGTGTTGGTACCCCCTCTTTGAGGGGGACGGGGGAGTTGTACCATATCAACATCCTCGACACCCCCGGTCACCAGGATTTTGCGGAGGATACGTTCCGTACGCTGACGGCGGTGGATTCGGTGATTATCGTGATTGATGCCGCCAAGGGTGTGGAGACGCAGACGCGCCGCCTGATGCAGGTATGCCGTATGCGCAAGACCCCCGTGATGGTGTTTATCAACAAGATGGATCGCGAGTGCAAAGACCCCTTTGACCTGCTCGACGAGATAGAGCGTGAGTTGGGTATCCACGTGCGCCCGCTGTCGTGGCCTATCAACTGCGGACAGCGCTTCAAGGGCGTGTACAACCTGTTCCAATCCACGTTGGACTTGTATCAGCCCGACAAGACGCACGTGACGGAATCGCTCCGTTTCGACAACGTGAACGACCCGCAGATAACCTCACTTATCGGCGGACAGGACGCAGACAAACTGCGCGAAGACATCGAGATGATTTCCGGAGTGTACAATCCGTTCTCGCGCGAGGACTATCTGGCAGGCGAACTGGCTCCCGTGTTCTTCGGCTCGGCACTGAACACCTTCGGCGTCAAGGAACTATTAGAGTGTTTTGTGCGTATTGCACCGTCGCCCCGCCCCGTACAGGCGGAAGAGCGGGTGGTGGATCCGATGGAGGACAAGTTCACGGGCTTTTGTTTCAAGATACACGCCAATATGGATCCGAACCACCGCTCGTGTATTGCATTTTTCAAGATCTGTTCGGGTAAGTTTGAGCGCAACACCTATTACAAGCACGTGCGCAAGAACCAACAGATGCGTTTCTCGTCGCCCACCTGCTTTATGGCGCAGCGCAAAGAGACTGTGGACGAGGCGTATGCGGGCGACATAGTCGGTTTGCCCGATACGGGGAACTTCAAAATCGGCGATACGCTCACTTCGGGCGAAAGCCTGCATTTCAAGGGACTGCCGTCGTTCTCGCCGGAGATGTTCAAGTATATAGAGAATGCCGACCCGATGAAACAGAAGCAGTTGGACAAGGGTATCAGCCAGTTGATGGACGAGGGCGTGGCGCAACTGTTTGTCAGCCAGATGAACGGGCGCAAGATCATCGGTACCGTGGGGCAGTTGCAGTTTGAGGTGATACAATACCGCCTCGAACACGAGTACCAGGCAAAGTGCCGCTGGGAGCCGCTCCAGATGTACAAGGCATGCTGGATAGAGAGCGATGATGCCGCCGAATTGGAGACATTCAAGAAACGCAAAGCCCAGTATATGGCTACCGACAAAGACGGGCGCGATGTGTTTATGGCAGACTCGGCGTACGTGCTGCAAATGGCGCAGAACGACTACAAACATATACAGTTCCATTTCACGAGCGAGTTTTAAGAGTGTGATACAAAAGGTGTGATACACTATCATAAAGAGCAAAATACTATGAAACGCAAAACACTATCTTTTATTAACCGCTGCCTGGCGGAAACGTTGGCATTGCTCGGCTTTCAAGCGTGTGGAGAAAGAGGAGGTATGGTGTGTCTATATGGAACCCCATCTGCCGATTTGGAGGTGAAAGGCAAGGTTACCAATACTAAGCAGGAAGCACTAAAAGATATGGAAGTGGTGGTCAATCCTATTTCAGGATATTGGAAAGATACACTCTATACCGATGAAAACGGAGAGTATCATTGGACTGCCAAAGGTATATTTCCGACGGATAGTGCCACAGTGACAGTGAATGATACCACAGGGCTGTACTCATCGGACAGTGCAAAAGTTGCCTATCAATATGACCGCACAAAGGCGGACGATTGGTATGAAGGTGTTGGGATTGCGGAGGCGGACTTTGAATTGAAGAAGAAGGAATAATAGCCTTGGTATTGCCCATACAATACCTATTTTAACCGCTCATGATAGAACAGAATACTAAACTAAAAATGACTATAATATGAAAAACATGAAATTGCGATTGATTCTCCTCAATTTTCTTGAATTTGCGGTTTGGGGAGCGTATCTCACTTCAATGGGCACCTATCTCGCCACCCACGGCTTGGCCACCCACATCGGTTGGTTCTATTCCATTCAGGGTATTGTCAGCCTGTTTATGCCGGCGCTGATGGGTATTGTGGCAGACCGCTGGGTGCCTGCGCAGAAACTGCTCAGTCTGTGCCACGCTTTGGCGGGTGTGTTTATGATTGGTGCGGGTGTCTATGGCGTCCTGCTTGGCAACGATATTCAGTTCGGCGTACTCTTCGCCCTCTATACCGTCTCGGTGGCATTCTATATGCCGACTTTGGCACTCAATAACTCGGTGGCTTTCACGGCATTGGGCAAAGCGGGGCTGGATACCGTCAAGGATTTTCCGCCTATCCGCGTGTTTGGTACGGTAGGTTTTATCGCTACGATGTGGATTGTGGACTTGTGCGGTTTTCAGCAGACCAGCCTGCAGTTTGTAGTCAGCGGCGGACTGAGTATCCTGTTGGCACTCTATGCGCTCTCTATGCCCGAGTGCCCTACCAAAGGCAAGGTGGTATCGCAATCCTTTGTCGAGGCAATGGGCTTGCAGGCGTTTGCGCTGTTCCGCCAGAAAAAGATGGCTATTTTCTTCATATTCTCCATGCTGCTCGGTATGTGCCTGCAGATTACCAATAGTTACGCCAACCCGTTCATTACCAGTTTCGGCGCGATTGACGCTTTTGCCGATACATTCGGTGTGCAGCATGCGAATATGCTTATCTCCATTTCGCAAATCTGCGAAGCACTCTGTATCCTTGCCATTCCGTTCTTCTTGAAACGCTATGGCATTAAGAATGTGATGCTTATGGCTATGTTTGCATGGGTGCTGCGTTTCGGTCTGTTCGGCGCAGGCAACCCCGGTATGCCCGGTGTCATCCTGTTTGTGCTGAGTTGTGTGGTCTATGGTTTTGCATTCGATTTCTTCAATATCTCGGGTGGTATGTATGTCGATCAGGAGGTCAATATAGCAGAGCGCAGTAGCGCACAAGGGCTGTTTATGATGATGACCAACGGACTCGGGGCAACGATCGGTACGCTTTCCGCACAAGCCATTGTGAACCATTTTGTCTATGCCGAGAGCGTGCAAGCAGCAGGTGCTATGGCTGTTTGGCAGGGTTGGCAAGCCGCATGGTATATCTTCGCCGCCTTCGCCCTCGTCATATCCATCGCCTTTTGGATCATCTTCCCCAAGACTCCAAAGAAAGCGTGCTAATTGTTTGACAAGAAGTGTAGGGCTGTTTGTGTCCTCATTGGGAAATCGCCCCATGCTGCAAATGCAGTATGGGGCGTATTTGTAGTTGCGAAGAATTGTAGGCAGTGTTTTTTCCGTATAACACGATGATTCTCCGTTAATTGCCGTATAATTGACCGTTAATTCTCACTGCCAGAATACCAAAAATACCGGCAATGTTCTCCTTTTTCTCCATAAAAAGTCATTGAAGATCCATGAAAAACCGCGGACGGGGCGTCCGCGTCCCCTGCGAGACTCCGCCAACTATTACTTTATTCTCCGCTAATCACCGTTAATGAACTGTCAATTGTTGGTAGACTGATAAGACTTTTTCGCCATTAACAGCCATTAAAACACCATTAAAGCCATTATCGTGGTTATGACTCCGTTAATTTCCGTAAATTGACCGTTAATTCTTACTCCCTGAAATGCCATTAAAGCACCATTAAAACCACTATAGGGGTATAGGGGGCTCCGTTAATTGCCGTATAATGGACCGTTAATGGCAGTTCATAGTTGTTCCACGAATGACCTTTGCAGGGAAGATGATTGGACAGGTCGGACTTATTGGACTGATGAGATGTGGAATTATTATTAGACATCATGGGTGTTCGAGAAGTTCTAAGGGGGTGAGACTTTATACCATAAGAAAATAGGGCAGATTGGACTAATTGGTCAAATAGGAAAGACGAGGAGAGGATTATTATAGACATCCCAGTTGTTCGAGACGTTATAGAATTTGAATTGATCTGTTTTTCATCTTCCGATGAGGTGTGCTTGAGGTCTCGATGAGGGGTCGTAGAGAGTAGGGGATGGGAAAGAGTGCATTTTGGAAGCAGGAGTTACCCTATAGAATATTGAAAGTTGCACCTTATAGAGGAAAAAGTTACAAATGAACGGGTCGGAGTTTGTAAGTATGCGAGATTTATTATAATTTTACAGAATAAACGAACCAATAGACATTGAGACTCAATAAATGACTTTGCCATGATGTTTCGGGAGTTCAAGCCCTGCAAGCCATCGAACACCTCAAAGAACTGATATAAACATGACCAATCCCAAACTGTTACACGATTTTGTTGCCTATTGGACGGGCAAAGGGTACGAGAAAGGCGAGTCGCAACCGTTCTGGATTGCGCTGCTCCATGCTCTCGGCATAGAAGAACCCACCACGTTTATCACCTTTGAGCAGCAAGTGCATATCGACCACACGGCTTTCATCGATGGTTTCATACCCGCCACCAAGGTGCTGATTGAGCAGAAATCGATACAGAAAGACCTGGGTGCACCTATCAAACAGTCGGACGGTTCGCTGCTCAACCCGTTCCAGCAAGCCAAACGCTATGCCGCCGAACTGCCGTACAGCAGTCGTCCTCGGTGGATAGTAACGTGCAATTTCCGTGAGTTCTGGATATACGATATGGAGCAGCCCAACAGCGAACCGCAGGTGGTGCTATTGGAGAATCTTGAGAAAGAGCATTACCGCCTGCGTTTCTTGGTGGACACGGGCAGCGACACCCTGCGCAAAGAGATGGAACTCTCCATACAGGCGGGCGACCTGGTGGGGAAGATATACGATGCCATCCGTCCGCAGTACGCCCACCCCGACGACCCCGAGACACTCGCCTCGCTCAACCAACTGTGTGTGCGTCTTGTCTTCTGCCTCTTTGCGGAAGATGCGGGGCTGTTTGGCGACAAGAACGAGTTTCACGACTATCTCAACCAGTTCCCCGCCCCGCACCTGCGCCGTGCGCTGATAGACCTGTTCCGAGTATTAGACACCAAGCCCGAAGACCGTGACCCGTACTTGGACGACGACCTGCGCCGGTTCCCGTATGTGAACGGCGGACTCTTCTCCAACGAGAACATCGAGATACCGCAACTGACCGATGAGATACGCACGCTCTTGCTCACCAAGGCCTCGGAGGACTTCGACTGGTCGGAGATAAGTCCCACTATCTTCGGGGCGGTGTTTGAGAGCACACTGAACCCCGACACACGCCGCTCGGGCGGTATGCACTACACGAGTATTGAGAACATCCACAAGGTCATCGACCCGCTGTTCCTCAACGACCTGCAGCACGAGTTCGAGGCTATCACCGGGGACACGCATTTCGGGGACGCGGACGCCCCGTCCGCGGTTGGTTTGGTACAAACCACAGGATACAGCAATGCAGGGTTTACCGCGGGCGGGGCGCCCGCGTCCCCGGCGGCGTCCCCGTCTCCGGCGAAGGCAAAGCGTCTCTCTGCCAAACAGATACGCGACCTGCGTGCTTTCCAGGACAAACTGGCATCGCTCACGTTCTTCGACCCTGCGTGCGGCAGCGGCAACTTCCTGACTGAGACCTATATCAGTCTGCGCCGTTTGGAGAACAAGGTTATCCGTCTCCTGCAAGGCGACCAAATGCAGTTGGGCACGTTCACCAATCCTATACGTGTGGATATCCACCAGTTCTACGGCATCGAGATAAACGACTTTGCCGTCTCGGTGGCGACAACTGCCCTGTGGATAGCCGAGTTGCAGATGCTGCGCGAGACAGAGCGTATCTGCCAAATAGAAGCCAAGCCCCTGCCCCTCCACGCCTACCACAATATCCACGAGGGCAACGCCCTGCGCACCGACTGGAGCCAAGTCGTACCCACCGACCGACTAAACTACATCATGGGCAACCCACCCTTTGTGGGATACTCATTACAAAACAAAGAGCAAAAGGAGGATATACTTTCTATACTTGTAGATGAAAATGGCAAACCATACAAGACTGCAGGAAAAGTTGATTATGTAGCAGGATGGTATTACAAAGCCACAGAAATGATGGTCGCTAATCCTGCTGTTCGTACGGCTCTTGTATCCACCAATTCTATTACGCAAGGCGAGCAAGTAGCAGCAATATGGAAACCACTTTTTGAACGATATGGCATACACATTGATTTTGCATACCCGACTTTTCGCTGGGATAGCGAAAGCAGTCTGAAAGCCCATGTGCATTGTGTGATTGTTGGTTTCTCTACAATGCCAAATAATGAGCCGAAACGGTTATATTTTACAGATGGAACATATAAACAATGTGAGAATATAAGTCCTTATTTGGTGAATGCAAAATCTGCTGTATTCGTAGAAAATAGATATAATCCTATTTGTGATGTCCCTATTTTGCTCAACGGCGGAAAACCTACTGAAGGTGGCTTCTTGATTATGTCTGCTGAAGAAAAAGAGGAACTTATCAAAGAAAATCCAATTGCAGAACAATGGATTCGACCTTATATGATGGGGAAGGATTTTATTGACCGAAAAACAAGATTTTGTTTGTGGTTGATAAATGCCAATCCTGCTGAAGTAAGAAAATGTAGAAAAGTAATGGAGCGTATAGAGGCTGTTAGAGAGTATCGCTTACAAAGTCCTAAAGAGGCAACGAGAAAGAAAGCAGACACTCCTATGCTATTTGATGAGGTTCGGGAATGTACAAGTGATTATGTTGCCATTCCCAAAGTCTCCTCTGAACGGCGCAGGTATATTCCAATGGAGTATTTACCGAAGAGTATAATCCCCGGTGATAAATTATTTATGTTACCCAATGCGTCTCTATATTACTTTGGAGTGCTAACCTCTAATGTGCATATGGCATGGATGCGAGCAGTATGTGGGCGATTAAAATCTGATTATAGTTATTCTAACACTATTGTTTACAACAACTTCCCATGGTGCAACCCCACCGAGGAGCAGCGGCAGAAGATAGAGACCACCGCCCAAGCCATCTTGGACGCACGGGCAAAGTACCCCGATTGCTCATTGGCGGACTTGTACGACGAAGTAACTATGCCTATCGAACTACGCCGTGCCCATCAAGCCAACGACCGCGCAGTGATGGCAGCGTATGGCTTCCCGACCACGATGACCGAGTCCGACTGTGTGGCACGACTATTGGAGATGTACCAACAAATAACAAACAAGTGACATAATACTGTAAAATTCAAAACTATGAGAATAAAACCTATACAAATTGAAACGCCTCAAGGCAACCCGTTTGCCAACGACCAACTTGGACGCGAGCAGTATGCTAAAATCTTAACTTCATTAATAGAAAATGCTGATGATGGTTTCACGATGTCCATTGATGCAGAATGGGGAAATGGCAAAACTACCTTTGTTAGAATGTGGCAAGCCCAGTTACAACAAGAAGGATATACAACTATCTATGTCAATGCGTGGGAGAATGATTTTTATACAGCGGACCCTTTTGCAGTTCTAATCAATGAGATATTTACTCAAATACCTCGTACGAATTTTTCTGATGAGCAATATCAACTACTTTCATCGTGCGTTGGAGGTTTATCAGCAATAGCCAAAGCAATTCCTGTATTGAATGTTCTTGGTACCTTTGGAGAGGCGTGCAAGCAAGTGATTGATGAGTGCAAAAAGGATAAGAACCCCTTACAAGTATGTGAGAGTTACACTAAATTGATACAAGAGTTTCGAAAGAAGTTACAAGATTTTGTCCACAGTGTTAGTGCGGACAAAAAAGTGGTTATCTTTGTGGATGAATTGGATAGATGCCGTCCCGATTTCGCCATTGAGATGTTGGAACGAATAAAGCACCTATTTTGTGTAGAAGGATTAGTCTTTGTTTTATCAATTGACAAACAACAATTAGAGGCTTCTGTGAAAGGGCATTATGGTAGTGAATCTATTAATGCAACGGAGTATCTAAAGCGTTTTATTGATATAGAATATAGACTGCCACAACCTGGTAGAGAGAAATTTATATTAGAACAGATGTATCAACACGAGACAATTCAACGTATCAAAGACATTGATGGCGCAAACATATACGATGTACTCAAAGTAATTGTTTATAACGATGGTATGAATTTAAGATCTGTAGAGCAATACTTTACTCGGTTACACTTGGCGTTATTGGCTGCCAACCGTGCCACCAATAGTTGGTGTTTGGCATTGCTGCTTTGGCTAAATATGAGGCATTCGGATTGCTATGAGATGATTAAAATCAAGCAGGTATCCATAAGAACATTATTAGAGCGACTATGTACCATATTGGATATATCGAAGTTCAAACCAAGTTCTGATGACCGCCATTGTGTTTTATACTCATTGTCCGCACTAATATGTGGATATGCAAAAGAAAAAGAATATGATGTGCAGTCTGTCTTAGATGTTTTCTCAACCGATAATACATTGCAGAAACAGATCAAATGGACAGACAAAGAGGTAGCCGACTTTAATAATTATGTAAATCGTAATTTTATACATAATGATTTCGATTATACTTTTGCAATCATAGAGTTGACATCACCGGGTATTATGTATCAAGAGTAAACTGACGGTTGTCTTTGGTAACTATAATAATTCTAATAGTCAAGAAAGAGAACTATATTGCTTCCATCAAGCCAACGACCGCGCAGTAATGGCTGCGTATGGCTTCCCGACCACGATGACCGAGTCTGACTGCGTGGCACGACTGCTGGAGATGTACCAAGAAATAGGGGTTAGAGGTTAGAGATTAGAGGTTAGAGGTTAGCGGCGGTCTAATTCGATGACTTCCAAGTCGAATATACGTTCCTCTTCTATCTTGATACGAAGGAGCGTTTGCACTGTATGTATTCCATATTTGCCGGCAGCACCCGGGTTGAGACAGAGCATGCGCAGGGATTTATCGTACTGCACCTTCAGAATATGGGAGTGACCGCATACAAAGAGTTGCGGCGGATTGGCATACAGACGACGCACAACGGCGGGATTATAGTTGCCAGGATAGCCGCCAATATGCGTGAGGACTACATCAATCTGTTCGATACGGAAACGACAGTAGTCGGTAAGAGAGTTGCGGACATCGCCATAGTCGCAATTGCCATAGACAGCACGCACGGGTTTGAACTGGCACAAACGTTGATAGACTTCCCAAGAGCCAATGTCTCCTGCATGCCAAATCTCATCTACGTCAGCGAAATGCTCCAAGATACGTTCGTCCAACAACCCGTGTGTATCGGACAAAATACCAATCGTTTTCATAATGATTCAACAGCGATTACTTTTGTGACTTCAGAGACTTGACAGCAAAGAGGAGGAAGAGAACAGAACAGGTGAGGAACCAAAGCAGGTCTCGCACATCAATGACCCCTCGTGAGAGCGAGAGATAGTGTTCGTTGAGTCCAAGGCTCTTCACAGCATACGCCAAAGAACCTCCGCTAAAGAGCATTGACAGGAAATCGAAACCATAGAATGAAAGGAAGCAAAGAAGCAGTCCGACAATGAATGCTATGATCTGACTTTTCGTAACAGAGGATGCCCACGTGCCGACGGCACAAAAGGCCGCAGAGAGAAAGAGGAGCCCGATGAAAGAGCCATAGAAGGCTCCGGAGTCGATATTACCTGCGGGAACGGTAAGCCGGCGCACCAGAACATAGTGAATGATGCAAGGCAATTGCGCCAAAAGGACAATGGTCCATACCGCCAGATACTTGCCCATCACAATATGCCACAAGGGCAATGGTTTCATTTTGAGCAAGTGCCATGTGCCGGTTTGCCGTTCTTCCGTGAAAAGACGCATTGTGAGGGCAGGGCAGAGGAAGAGAAACAACCACGGGCTGAGGCTGAACAGCCCGTCCACTTGTGCATAGCCCGACATAGGGATGTTATATTCACCAGGGATGACCCACAAGAACAGCCCGATGGTGAGCAGATACAGTCCTATGACAATATAGGCAACAGGTGTTGAGAAATAGTAGCGAATCTCTTTTTTGTAGATAGTCCACATATTCGTATAGTTGATTTATTTGTTAACTACTTTTACTTTATATCCTTCTGCACGCAACAATGCCAAGAGTCCTTTCTCTCCACCGAGGCAGACGGCATCCAAGCAGATGAACGCTTTTCCCTCGGCGAGATAAGGCTTGAGTCGTTTGACCCAAACGGCATTGCGGCGGCAACAGACGGTATAGTCGGAATAGGAATGAGTTGAAAGATTGTCGGGAGCCTCAATGAGATAGGCGATTTGTGTGAGTTGTCCCATTTTGTATGCTTCCAAAATACTCTTTTCCAACTTTACTTCCCGCTCCGGATGTTCGATAATTGACAGCAGTTCTTTACACTGCCAGTGGAACGGTTCCTTATCAAAAAGCATATAGAGTGTCTCTCCCATATCGTCCAAGGGATAGACAGGAATGCCTGTCTGCGCCGCTACCGTTTGAAAAAACACTTCGGACCCCGTGTTGGCATCGTAACCAAGCCATTTTGACAGGAGTTCGTTTCGATAAAGTTCCGTGATATAAGACGGCTTCATGCGTTCCAATTTGTCCAATCCAAGCCCTGTATTCGCACGAAGAGCCTTATCTATGGCAGCATTCTCATCTTCGCTATACTGCTCCGAGATAGAAAGAGAGTCGGGGAGGACTGCCGCGACTTTCAAGGCATTGACAGTCTCGAAATCGTACATTGCCATCTCGGTGATGACTTTGTCGCAACGAGAGAATATCTTGAAGATATTAGGAACCGTGTCCAAGAATGAGATTTGGCACAGACGATTGGTTGCAAACAAATAGGATTTGGCGGCAACGCCATTGCCGGATATTTCGTACAAGAGTTGAGAATAACTATTGACAGAGAGCAGAAGCACTGCCAAAAGAACGATATGACGACGATTAACAATCATTATTGGAAACGTGTTATCAGGTTGTAGGCTTGGTAGATTCCCAATTCGCCCGCCTTGCTGAGGTCGGCAAGTCCCGATTCGACTTCATCAACGAAGATACGGGTCAATCCCCTGTTGAAGTAGGCTTCTGCAAAATCAGGGTCAATGCTGATAGCCGAAGTATAGTACTCAATGGCTGAGCGAAAGTCTTTTTGCAAGCAAAGGAGGTTTGCCTTGTTATAGTAGGCAAAAGAGAAGTCCGGCAACAGAAGAATAACCTGATCAAGGTCTCTCATAATGAGTTCGTAATCCAACTTTACACTCATAAGCAGTTCCTCCTGTTGTTCTTTAACAGCCGTTTCACAGGTATTGTTGCGCTTATATTCCAAGACGTTGTATCTCCAGTTCGCCCGACAGAAATATGCCAATGCAAAGTCGGAACGGAGTTGCAAGACCTTGTTGCAATCGTCGATAGCCGAAGAATAGTCTTGTACGACAGCAAACTCGATAGCACGCGCAAAGAGGAGGTGAACATTCACAGGGTCAAGATCCAACTCGGACGAGAGCGAACCAATCATTCGGAAATGAGACTCGACAGACTCTGCCGTGAGAGGTATTTCCTGTACGCCCAATGCAAGAGAGGCAGGAAGAAGATGCCTTTTGTTGTAGGTTTCCACAGCAGAGTGGGTGAAATTGGTATGCCGCAAAGAGTTACGACGTATGTAATAACCCAGAACGACATTGGGTTCGTTGATAGCGTTTGCGTAACGTTTCTGCACAGAGCCGCGCGATTCGTTTTGATACGCCTGTTGTCGTTCCTCCTGTTCGTCTGACATATTTTGTGCCGCCACCTGCGAGAACTCTTTCCTTCGATTCCGTTGCGGTTGGCTTTCCGCCTGTTTTACATCCACATCGGGTGCTGCCTGCGCCCGCTGTATTTCATCTTTCTGCTGTTCCAAATCGTAGGCTTTCTTCTGATAACGGAAGGCTTCTTTTTCGTCGCCGAGTGCTTTCTCGGCTTGTGCCGCAAGGTAATAAGCAGGAAGGAAATAAGGATACCTGTCGATCAAACGAACAAAGTCGCTAACGGCACTTTGCCACTGCTTGAGATGAAGATTGACAATACCCCGCTGGTAATATATTTCCGTTTCGGACGAATCCAGTTCGACGGCGCGATTGAGGTCATTCAAAGCACGGTTAAGGTCGCCTAATTCTGCCCGAAGTATGCCCCGATTGTAATAACATTGTACACTTGACGGATCGTACTCAACAGCCTTATCATAGTCGGCAAGGGCATCACGGTAGTTATGATTATGATAGTAGAGAATGCCACGGTTGACATAGTCGCCTGACCAGCGGCTTCCGAGATTGATTGCCTGAGACAAATCGTAGAGTGCATCTTCATTGTTTCCCAACATCATGTTCACCACGCCCCTTGCACTCCAATTGGCAGAGTTTTGCGAATCTCCCTTGATGGCATTGGTGAAACTCTCCAAGGCACAGAGTGTATCGTTTTTTTCCATGCAGATTGCCCCTTTCTCAAAGAAAAGAGAGGGTGAATTCGGGTCACGTTTCAAAAGATAATCAATGTCGGACAGGGCGGCATCGTATTCTTTGTTTTTTGCGCGTGCGTCGGCTCGAAGCAGAAGATAGGTCTTGTTCTCCGGTGCATAGACGAGTGCTTCACTGAAATCGGCTTCGGCTTTCCGGAACTCACCTGTTGCGCCATACACGTAGCCGCGTGCATAGTAGGCTCCCGGCAGGAAAGGATTGTTTTCAATAGCCTTGTTACAATCGTCTTCGGCACCTTTATAGTCGCCTAACTGTATTTTTGCAATCGCCCGATAGAGATAAGGTTCCGCCAACCAAGGTTTCAAGCGGATCACCTGATTGAAATACTGAATACTCAAGACATAGTCCTCAAAATAGAGTGCATTGCGTCCGATAGCCGTGATACGCTCCGTATTGAGTTGGGCATAGCCCAAGGCAGCCGACCAAAGGCATACAAAAAGAACCAGGTATTTGTGGAGAAATGTATTCATCGGACACAAAGCAAGAGGCAGACGATTTACTTACAACCGGCGTTCGGGTCGAACCAATCGGGTACATCGAATTGCTCGGTGTCGGAATAACCAAGTTCTTCGTCTGCCAAGACTTTCTGCATATACTTAGCCCAAACAGGCAATGCCATGTTGGCACCTTGTCCTTCCGCCATGGAGTCGAAATGTATGGCACGGTCTTCACCACCTACCCAACACCCATTGACGAGAGACGGCGTGAAGCCCATGAACCATCCATCGGAGTTGTTTTGCGTAGTACCCGTTTTACCACCCATCGGCATACGCAACCCATAGCGATAGCGAACACGGACTCCTGTTCCGTTGTCGATTACGCTACGAAGCATGGTTATCATCTTGTAAGATGTTTCTTCGCTTATCACTTCGTGCATACGAGGTGTAAAAGTAGCCAATATGTTGCCATTGTTGTCCTCTATACGTGTTACATAGAGCGGTTCAACACGAACGCCTTTGTTCGGGAAAGTGGTGTAGGCATCCACCATTTCCTTGACGGACACTTCGCAAGGGCCCAAGCAGAGACTAACAACCGGATCCAACTGTCCTTCAATGCCAAAAGACCGCATGAGGTTGACCAATGAAGCGGGGGTATAAAGACTCATCAGATAGGCGGAAATCCAGTTGTTGGACTGCGACAAACCCCATTGCAATGTGACCGTATCGCCTATATTGTTTTTGCTGCTATTGCGAGGCGACCAATCGTTACCATTGGCATCTTGAAGCGTAATGGGCTGGTTGACGGTTTTATCGCATGGCCACATACCTTCTTCCATTGCCAAGGTATAGAGATACGGCTTAACCGTAGATCCGACCTGGCGTCTTCCCACATTCACCATATCGTATTGGAAATTGGCAAAGTTCGGTCCGCCTACATAGGCTTTTACGTGTCCGGAATGGGCATCCATAGACATGAAGCCACAGCGCAAGAAATACTTTTGGTAGCGTATGGAATCCAACGGAGAAAGGACGGTGTCAATCATTCCTGCATAAGAGAAGACACGCATCTCAACAGGAGTTTGGAAGGCTTCCTGGATTTCTTTTTCCGATTTTCCCGCTTTTTTCATCAAACGATAGCGCTCAGACTGTTTCATACTGCGTGTGAGAATACCATTGATTTCCTCCGTTGTCAAATCGCGACTGAACGGAGCATACTTCTTGTTCTTCTTCTCTTTGAAGAATTGCCCCTGCAGGTACTGCATGTGTTCGCTTACGGCTTCCTCCGCATAGGTCTGCATACGGGAATCGATGGTAGTATAGATGCGCAGACCATCGTTATAAAGGTCGTAGGTACTTCCGTCGGCTTTCCGATTTTTATTGCAGAAGCCATAGAGCGGGTTGTTATCCCATTGGTTCTTATCAATCTTATACTGTTCTTTATTCCACGACGGATAGTTGCTTTCTTTGGGTTCTTTAGCCGTCAGGACAGAACGAAGGTATTCACGGAAATAGGGAGCCAGTCCCTGTTTATGGTCAACAGATCGATAGTTGATTTCCATAGGGAGTTGTTGCAGAGAATCACATTCCTGCTTGCTGATACAATGGTTTTTACACATCTGCGACAGTACAACATTCCGACGGGACAGGGCTCTGTCGGCATGACGGATTGGATTATAGTAGGACGGGTTTTTACACATTCCAACCAAGACCGCCGCCTGCTCGACAGAGAGATTAGCCGGAGTTGTGTTGAAATACACCTGTGAGGCAGATTTGATACCTACTGCGTTGTAGAGGAAATCAAATTGGTTCAAATACATTGTGATGATCTCCTCTTTGGAATAGAGACGCTCCAACTGGGCGGCAATAACCCATTCGATGGGTTTCTGCAAAGCACGTTCCAGAATGTTGTCGGCAACAGGAGAATAGAGTTGCTTTGACAACTGCTGGGTAAGTGTACTTCCTCCGCCTGCTCTGCCGAGAAGCACTACAGCACGGAACAATGCCTTGAGATCAACGCCAGGATGACTGTAGAAACGAACGTCTTCCGTAGAGACAAGGGCATCAATCATATAGGGAGAGATATCCTGATACTGCACACCGACCCGATTTTCCTTGCGATAGTAACTGCCCAATACCTGCATATCGGAGGAATAGATTTCGGTGGCATAGACATTCTTCGGGTTTTGCAGTTCCTCCAACGGAGGAAGATAGCCTAACCAACCTTTGGATATCATCCAAAACAGAATGATGACAAGGAGCAATGCTGCAGCAAAAACACTCCAGAACCAAACACCAAAAGAATGTTTAAAGGTTGTCTTTTTCTCTTGTTTCATACCATTATACGATTATGAGATTTTCTATTATCCTGTTCAATACTTCTATTCCACGGAGAGATGCCACCAAACGATTATCATCCGTGAGAACCAGTAATCCTCGTTTCAAGTCGTTCTCTGCCTGCTGAAGGCAGTAATTTTTCTCTTTCTGCGACAATCCGGAGAGCAAAAGTCCGTGTTCCGTCCGCAGGGACAACATCACCCGTTCATTGTACAAGTCGGTCGGACTCAGCACTTCCCGTTCGCAGGGTAGGGAAGAAGCCTGTACTCCCGATAGATACTTATCCAAATCGGGTATGTTCCATTGGCGCGAAGAACCATCGTAGGAATGTGCTCCCGCCCCTATACCGAGGTATGGGACATTGTTCCAATACGCAGAATTGTGCCAAGACTGACAGTCCGGCAAACAGAAATTGGACACTTCGTAATGGCAAAATCCTGCCTGAGCGAGTTGATCAACGGCCGTCTCGTACATCTTGTTTGCCAAATCTTCATCGGTTTCTTTCAGTTTACCCTCTGCAAGCATCTTGCCAAACTGCGTTTTTTCTTCAAAAGTAAGGCAATATGTGCTTATATGCTGCACTCCTAATTCTATTGCCGAATGCAAATCGTCCTGCCACCAAGAGAGTGTCTGCGTAGGCAGGCCGTACATAAGGTCAATACTTATATTCTGAAAACCACACGCCTGTGCCATCTTGACGGATTGCCATGCCATGGCAGCATCGTGGCGGCGTCCGATAAGACGCAGCAAGTCGTCGCGAAAAGATTGAATACCGATACTCAAACGATTTACACATATACTGCGCAACGACTCCAAATAGGGTGCTGTCAAGTCGCCAGGATTGGCTTCCAATGTGATTTCCGCATCGGGCGAAACCGCATAATTGTCGGCAATGGTTTGCAACAGCAGACGAATGTCGTCTTCCATAAGCAGACTGGGCGTACCTCCACCAAAATAGACAGTATCTATGAGCGAACCTGCAGGAAGATAGCCGGTTCGCATAGCAAGTTCCTTTTGCAAGGCGGCAACATATATCTCCCTTTTCCCAACCTGCGTTGTTGAGAAGAAGTCGCAATAAGCACACCGTGACATACAGAAAGGAATATGTAGATAGATACCTGCCATTGTGCTATTTATCTTCCTCCGTTTTCCAAAGACGGTTCATCCATTCCGCCATACGCTGTTCGACAGGACTGCCTTGTGCTTCCCAAAAGTGCTTGGTTTGAATGGCATCGGGCAGATACTGCTGTTTGACGAAATGGTTCCTATAGTCGTGAGAATACTTGTAATCTTTTCCATAACCAAGGTCTTGCATCAATTGAGTAGGAGCATTGCGCAGATGCAACGGCACCGGCAAATTCCCACTGTTTCTCACTTCCGCTACTGCCGCATCGATACCCAAGTATGCAGAATTGCTCTTTTGGGAAGCAGCCAGATAGACAGCCGTCTCCGCCAAAGGAATACGCGCTTCCGGCCACCCCACTTTATTGACCACATCGAAGCAGGCATTTGCCAACAAAAGAGCATTCGGGTTTGCCAAACCGACATCTTCCGCTGCCGAAATGACCAAACGACGGGCTATGAATTTCGGGTCTTCGCCCGCTACGACCATCCGTGCCAGCCAATACAAAGCGGCATCGGGGTTGCTACCACGAACGGACTTGATGAAAGCCGAGATGATATCGTAGTGAAGTTCGCCATTCTTGTCGTACGCCAAAGGATTTTGTTGCAGGCACTCCGTAATGGTTTGATTATTGATAATTACTTTATCGGCATGTGCTGAAGCATTGACCGCAATCTCCAACGTATTGAGCAATTTGCGCGCATCGCCCCCCGAATAGCGGTACAAGTCATCGGTTTCTTCTATAACGATATTCTTGGAACGCAACCATTCATCGTGCGACAAAGCATACTGCAACAATTCATGCAAGTCGTCAACGGTCAGACTTTTGAGAACATATACCTGACAACGTGAGAGCAGGGGAGTTATAACCTCAAAGGATGGGTTTTCGGTGGTGGCTCCGATAAGCGTAATAGTTCCATTTTCAACCGCCCCCAACAGGCTATCCTGCTGCGACTTGGAAAAGCGATGTATCTCATCAATGAAAAGGATTGCATTCCCTTTGGAGAAGAGACCTCCTTCCCGTTGTGCCTTTTCAATGACCTCGCGAACTTCTTTAACCCCTGAAGTAACAGCGGAAAGCGTATAGAAAGGTCGTTCCAAGCGATTGGCAATGATATGTGCCAGAGTGGTTTTTCCCACGCCGGGAGGTCCCCATAATATAAAAGAGGACAAGTCTCCGCTCTCTATCATCCGGCGCAAGATGGCACCTTCGCCCACCAAATGTTTTTGTCCGATATATGCATCCAACGTCTTAGGTCGGAGTCGTTCTGCAAGAGGTAACATTGTTATTTCGTAAGGTTTAGAAGTTCTTTTGCCTGGTTGACAGCCGCTTCCGTGACATGGTTGGCAGACAACATCTGTGCAATTTCGCCAATACGTTCTTCAGAAGAAAGCAGACGGATGCTTGTCTCGGTATGTTGTTCGGTATCCACTTTATACACTTTGTAGTGCGCATCGCCCATAGAAGCGATTTGCGGCAGGTGCGTGATAACCAGTATCTGTCGTTTTTCCGACATTCTTCGCATGATTGCCCCCATATTGGCAGCCACTTCTCCGGAAATACCCGTATCAATCTCATCGAAGACCAAAGTCGGCAAATTGGACTCATTGGCAATCAGTTCTTTGATGCACAACATGATACGGGAAATCTCACCACCGGAAGCCACAGAGGCAATGGGCTGAAGTTGCTGGTTTTTGTTTGCAGCAAAGAAGAACTGTATGTCATCTTTTCCCTCCATATCATAAGTATCGCGTTCTGTTATCCGAACGTTCATTTGCGCATGCTTTATACCCAATGTTACCAACTCGGAAACAACGGCTTGCTCTATGGTTACCTGCACATTCTTACGAGTTTTTGACAGTTTGTCAGCGGCTTGTTTCAAGTCGGATTGGCAACAACGAAGAGCATTTTGCAGAGACAAAATCTCATCTTCGCAGGATTCCAGTTTATTCATACGCTCAGCAAAATCGTCGCGCAACGCAATCAACTCCGCCACACTTTGTACATGATGTTTCTGCATAAGACCATTAAGCAAGTCCAAGCGTTCGCTGATATGCGCTTGCTGAGCGGGGTCGAATTCCGTCTGCTCCAACAAACGACTGACTTCGTCTGCAATATCGTCCAATTCGACGGAGGCTGCGTGCAGGCGTTCCCTGAGAGAACCGCCTTCCTGAACATAAGGGGCTATGTGTTTACACTCGTTCAAGACGACTTGCAAACGACTGAGTATGCCTATATCTTCCGTTGAGAATTGCGTTAAGACCTCGTTCAGGCTGTTCTTGATTTCTTCTGCATGTTCCAAACGATTCTGCTCCTGCTCCAAGGTGATTTCTTCTTCCGCAACCAATTGAGCGTCTTTCAGTTGCTGATATTGGAATGCGATGTAATCGGCTTCTTTCCGTTCGGTTTCTGACTTTGTTTGCAATGTCCGCAATTGATTTTCCAAAGTTTTGTACTCATTCCATAGTTTGCGGTAAGCACTTTTTTCCTTGCCGTTGCGTGCAATGACATCCACCACACCGATCTGGAAGCGATCATCGCGGACCAGCAGGTTTTGATGCTGCGAATGAATATCAATCAGGCGGTCAGCCAACTCATGAAGCAAAGATAACGAGACAGGGGTGTCGTTGATAAACGAGCGTGATTTGCCGTTAGCGATCAGTTCACGGCGCAAGACACAAGAGGGATCGTAATCCAAATCGTGTTCGCTGAAAAAGGACTCCAAATCAAGGTGTGCCAAGTCGAATTCTCCCTCCACTATGCACTTTTGCTCTCCCTCCGTAATATTTTTGCTGTCGGCACGGTTTCCCATAAGCAGAGACAATGCGCCCAAAATAATAGACTTACCTGCACCCGTTTCCCCCGTAATCACATCGAATCCGCTTGCAAAACCGATGTCCAACTCGGAAATGAGTGCATAGTTTTTGATATGCAAATGCTTTAGCATAGCCAAGAGTTTTAGAATTGTATCTAATAGGCAAAGATACAACATTTATCTGAAACGGCAAAGACTGCCAAAGAAAGCGGAATAATCTATGCCGCCCCATTCGGAGTTGAAAGAAATGGAGAGTATTGCCGTTTATGAGTTGATTTGTGCTATTCCTTAACTCCGTTTGAGGGATAGACATTCTATTTGTTCGAGACGTTCGAGGAGGGAAGGCTTCATGCTATAGGAGGATTGGGTAGATTGGACGAATAGGGAAAAGAGGTAATCCCATTGCGGGATTACTATAGACATTCCAGTTAATCGAGAAATTCTATGAGGTGAGATGGTTTATTCTTCATCTCCCGATGAGGGGTGCTTGAGGTCTCGACGAGGGGTCGTAGGAATACCCTGCAGGACATACCAAACACCACAAAAAAGAGTGAAACCTAAAAGAAAAACCTTGCCTACTTCACCCTTGACGGAACATTATATGCAGAGTTCCTATAATGAAACGGGTAGGGATTTATTCCACTTGCAAAGGCAACCGGAAAGTTACATTCAAAACACAGATTGCTACAACAGAGAAGGGGCAATGGAACGATTTCAAGACAAGAGAGACAAAAGGAAACTTAGAGATGCCGAAACAGGTGCGAGAATTACCTGCGCTTGCCTCTGACATAATAGTCGAACACAATAGAGCGACGGGTAATGACATCGGGAAACGGAACAACGGCTTTGCGGAGATTGACCGTACGATCCGCCTTGTATTGCTTACGTTGCCGCCAAAAATCAAGACGAGCCCGAATGACAGTACGGAAATTGGAGAACTTCCCGCCAAGAACAAATTGCAAAGAAGCAGCATAATCCATCAAGAAACGTATGATCCAAACCCACCAGAGTTTTCCTGCCGGCATATTCTTATACAACATCAGCAAGTTATTACGGAAGTTCAAGTATGTTTTGCGCGGGTTCTCATAGTTCAAAGAACCCCCTCCCAAGTGGTAAACCACACTTGACGGCACACATACAATCCGATGACCTCTACATTGCAAGCGCCAACACAGGTCAATCTCTTCCATGTGAGCGAAGAAACGCCCGTCCAATCCCCCTTCGCGCTTATAAACATCCGTGCGGATACACAGGCAGGCCCCACTTGCCCAAAAGACAGGGGCAATATCGTCATACTGCCCATGATCGTTCTCAACGTAGCCCAAGATGCGTCCTCTGCAATAGGGATATCCCAAAATATCGATATAACCGCCCGCTGCTCCCGCATGCTCGAAAGTGACAGACGGGACAGCACCTTTATCGTATTCTTTTTTGCTCTGCAAGGAGAGTATTTTAGGCTGACAAGCAGCCACATCGGGATGGCTGTCCATATAAGCCAGCAAGGAAGAAAGCCAACCATCGGTCACCTCGACATCAGAATTGAGAAGAACCGTGTATTCGGCATCCGTATGAGCCAAAGCACGATTATAGCCCTCCGCAAAACCATAGTTATCGGAAAACGAGATAACATGTACGTCAGGATATTGGGCAAGACAGGCAAGAGAATCGTCGGAAGAGCCATTATCAGCCACGACAACTTCGCACTCCGGCAATGAAGAGAAACGGAGTACCGAAGGAAGATACTGCCGGAGCATTGACGCACCGTTCCAGTTCAATATGATGACCGAACATTTCATTGAGACAATGGTTTACAAAAGATTGTATCAATCTTCGCTATCCTCGTCGTCTTCAGAATAGATACCTATGGATACACCATATTCAAACTCCCCATCAAGGATGAGTTGTATCAGTTCATCGGACAAAAAACAATCGTATTTCGCAGCGTTTTCTTTGATGTAATCGTACATCTGTTCTTCATCAATGGAAGCCGACTCAGCCGTATCCTCACTGATAAGCCCCTCATTGTCGTAGTAATCATAAATCAAATCCAAGACATTTTGGATGTCTTCGCGAGCGAGCGATTTGCGATCAACTTCAGGAATGAAGTTCCATATATATTCAACAGCATCGTCCTCGTTGAATTCTATTTCGTCATGATTGTTGTTCATAAAAATTGCATTTTTGAAGTTAGTAATACGTTTGCTTCGGATTTTCGCAAAATTACATCAACTTTTGCTTGCTCGCAAATAACGCCATAAGAAAAATAATCTATCACAAAGGGGAGGGTAGGGAATATCTATTCAAATTCACATCTTTGAATTTGCATTTGTAACACAATGCAGTTTGATTACGGGACATCATTGTGAACTTCCAGTAGACATATATCGTGATATTTTACAAGTGTGGTTATGCGTGTACTTCAGCAATGTGATACTATGTGAACACACTCAAATATGCAATATTGCGTTTTATAACTAATTATATATAAGCAGATATAATAAATATCTATAGTTGCGCTTTAGAAAAATAATGAGATGGAGCAGCATATTGTTACCATGCTGCATGATATGTATTGTACAGAGTACTCCAATTCTCTATAAATGAGATATATAATACATATATCTATAGTTGTGCAGTATATCCTATAATGTACTGTTCGTCAATTTATTATATAACTGCTCCTGAAGATTGTGAATCTCATCACGATTCACAATTATATTTTGCACTTTGCAGATGTGATTCCACGATATAGTTTTGCAAATGTGATTTATAATATCTATCTTTGCAAAAAATTACACATTCGTATGTTGGACGAAAAAGACAGACTGGCGACTCTAATACAGCAGGAGAATGTATCAGCCAAACAATTCGCAGAAGAAGTAGGAATACAGCCCGGCACTGTTTCTAATATCTTGAACGGTCGGAACAAACCCAGTTTAGAAGTAATGCAGAAAGTACTGAAAAGATATCCGCAAGTGTCGTCAGATTGGCTTATTTCCGGCGAAGAACCCATGTACCGAAAAAAAGACGATTCTCAGCAAGCCTTATTATTTGACATACCAACCCGTACGCAGGTTGGTCCAAAATATTCGGCAACCATTCCAAAAGGAGATTCAGAAACGGCTGTTGCGTCAATAGAACAAAATCCAATGTCACAAAGGAGTGACTCAAATCTGCTTTTCACTGCACAACATACGCAAAATACAAAAAAAATACAGAAGATTGTTGTGTTTTTTGATGACGGAACATTTGAGGAGTTTTCTCACCAAGAAGAGTGATTGGACTCTACATGAGATTACTTTGATTGTGTGTTTTATATCACAATTTGCCGAAAAAAACACTATTAAAGTATTGTCCCAAATTGAAACATAATTCATATTATGTTAAATACATAACAAAGATATGATTTTGGGTACGATTATATCTGCCATGTATATCTGTCATTCTGGCAGCAGACATAAGTCACCATTTAATAATTTTGCGATGGTTGAGTGGTTAGCGCAGGCAAATCGGCATATTGTTCTATTGGTACAGCCCTATTATCCCGTTGGTATTATTCTTGTAGTAAGCGATGGGAAGTTTGCGATAAGTCTCAGAAATAGTGGTGTAAAGAAATGGTGACATTCCCAGAAGTGTGTAGTATAATTTTATAAATACAATCATCAGTTGTGACTCTTCCGTGAGAATAAGACGTGCGTCCAAACAACTTCACTACAGAGAAAATTGTAATGCGTGGATAGTTTTTTCATGAAAGATATAGTACCATAACAAATCATTATTCACAGAGGAGTTCGGTTGAGGTGTTGCAAGAAGCATTGCTTTTGGATTCAATATCACAACAACCCGATATTGCGGCTAAGGCTTAGCGAATTTATAACAAAAAAAACAAAAGAGAAAGCAGTAAAATATGACAGACTATTCAGACTTATTACGAGAATGTGCAGATAGTAAAAATACGGATATGAAAGTGGAGGTGGTGCCCGTATTGAGCGGAAATGATGAACAGGCGAAAATAAAGATAGCAACAGGTGATGTATTACCTATTCTTCCATTGCGCAATATGGTGTTATTTTCCGGTGTGCTGTTACCGGTAACCGTGGCACGCCCAAAGTCCATCAAATTGGTGAAAGCAGCATACGAACAAGAAGAGTTGATAGCCGTATGCTGTCAAAAGGATGCTGACGTGCAAGAGCCCAATGGAGATGATATTTACATGTTGGGAACGGCTGCACGTGTTATCCGTACGTTTGATATGCCGGACGGATCACTTACCATTATTCTTGAAGGAATGGAGCGAATCATGGTAGATGCCATTACGGCAGTGCGTCCATACATGAAAGCCCGTGTGATTGTTGTCCCCGAGGTATTTCCTAAAAAGGGGGACAAACACTTTATTGCTTTGGCTTCGAGCATCAAGGAGGTTGCCATCAACATTATCGGTCAGAGTGCGAGCGTGCCAAGAGAGGCACGATTTGCTCTTGACAACATAGACAATCCTCCTTCGTTGGTGAATTATGTATGTGTTAATATCCAAATCAAGACAGAAGCAAAACAGGAACTTCTTCAGTACGAAAAAATAGAAGACAGGGCTGTGCATCTTTTGGAGATGTTGCAGAAAGAGATGCAACTTCTGGACATAAAGCGTTCTATACAGGAGAAAGCCAAAGAGGACATGGACAAACAACAACGCGAGTATTTCCTGCAACAACAGATACACACTATCCAGAAAGAGTTGGGCGACACCAGCGAGCAAGACGTGAGCGATATGCGCGAACGTGCCAAAAAGAAGAAATGGAGCACAGAGACGGCCAAAGTATTCGAGGTAGAACTCAAGAAATTGGAGCGCACCCCTACCCAATCGCCAGAATACTCCACTCAACAGAATTATCTGGAGACCATGCTGGCACTCCCTTGGAATGAATATACGGAAGATAATCTTGATCTTAAGAATGCCGAAAAAGTACTCAACAGAGACCATTATGGTATGGACAAGGTGAAAGAGCGTATTCTTGAGTATTTAGCCGTGCTGAAAATGAAGGGCGATTTGAAGTCACCTATTATCTGCCTATATGGTCCTCCGGGAGTCGGAAAGACTTCGTTGGGAAAATCCATCGCCGAGGCACTTGGCAGAAAATACGCCCGTATATCGTTGGGAGGTTTGCATGACGAGGCCGAGATCCGCGGTCACAGACGTACCTACATCGGGGCCATGCCCGGACGAATCATCCAGAATATACAGAAAGTACAATCCTCGAACCCTGTGTTTGTGCTGGACGAGATTGACAAAGTGACTTCTGATTATCACGGAGATCCGACAAGTGCCCTATTAGAGGTGCTTGACCCTGAGCAAAACACGTCCTTCCATGATAACTTCCTTGATGTGGACTATGACCTTAGTAAAGTTCTCTTCGTTGCGACAGCCAACTCCCTGAATACCATTCCCCGCCCGTTATTGGACCGAATGGAACTCATAGAGATGACCGGCTATTTGCAAGAGGAGAAGGTGGAAATAGCACGGAAACATCTTGTTCCGAAGGAATTGGAAGCCCACGGCATAAAATCGTCTCAATTAAAATTCAGCAAGACCATCCTAAATTCCTTGATAGATGACTATACAAGGGAATCCGGAGTACGTGAACTAGAGAGGCAGATTGCTTCCGTTATGCGAAAAGTTGCCAAACGGATTGCCACGGGAGAGCCTTATAATGTGAATATCACCACAAAAGATCTTCAAGAATACCTTGGGAAACCAAGATACTCCCGTGACCAATACGAGAACAACAAGTATGCAGGAGTTGTTACAGGTTTGGCATGGACGCAAGTGGGCGGTGAGATACTTTTCATTGAATCATCGCTTTCCCCCAGCAAGACCCCTACCCTGACATTGACGGGTAATCTCGGAGATGTGATGAAAGAATCGGCAACGATTGCATTGGGCTACATAAAGGCACATACAGATGAATTTGGTATTTCCAAGAAGGACATTGACAGCAAGTCGGTACATATCCATGTGCCCGAAGGTGCTATCCCGAAAGACGGTCCTTCCGCCGGAATTACAATGACAACTGCTTTGGTTTCCGCTTTCACAGGCAGAAAGGTGCGCGAACGGCTTGCTATGACCGGCGAGATGACGTTGCGAGGAAAAGTGCTTCCCGTGGGCGGTATTAAAGAGAAGATATTGGCTGCAAAACGTGCAGGTATTGACACTATAGTACTTTGCGCTGACAACCAAAAGGACATAGAGGAAATTCCTGAACTTTACAGGAAGGGCATGACTTTCCACTATGTCAAAGACATACAAGAGGTGATAGATTATGCTCTTCTACCCTAACCTATAAGGATACCATATCAAGGAAATGAAGCCTGTTTCACAAGAGGTGCAACAGGCTTCTTCCGTTATTTTTCCCACCCAATGAGTCAGATTATACGGATTAGACCAATGCAATACATTTTCTCTGTTTCCGATGGCACTTATTATGCGAAGATGATTATTTTGTATTCATTAAACATATTCGTCACCTCGCTGCAATAAGAATGATATACTATCTGCAAACCGAAAAGAGCATTATCAGGTATAATAGCCGACCTAAACGGGTTAGTGAATTTGCAGGTATTGGACAGGCTGTTTCTTCACAACGTCCAAAGGAGACTGTTTGAAAGCAACTCGACGGAAGTCAATTGTGCGGAGATCAATACACCGAATAGTAGCATCGTACATAGTGCGGAAATATATGCAACGGTTTGACAAGTCGGAAACCACCGTCCATTGTGTTGCGCTCGGTTGGTCGGGAATCTCCTGCCGGTTCTCAAACTGTATGCCGACAGGTATATCAAAGTTGTTCAACAAGTGGAACGCCTGCACGACTGTTTCTTCGGTGGTCTCCAACTTTGGTGCTGTGGATTGAAAGAGCGCAGCACGGACAAAGCGCGAAGGAGGCGTCATATCGCCAGGTACGCCATGCAATCCTGCCCCACCCCCGAATGCCGTGAGATGAAGATCGCCTATTTGTGCAGAGGTAATGGTTCCCGCCTTGAGATTGGTGTAGTTGTTAAGGTTCGTGAGATGCCAATTGAAATCGGGTGAATTGGTGAGTACTCCCAACGTGTTTTCCGTAATGCATAATTCCCCATCCATAATCTCCAAGACGACCTGCCGACCGGAAGGTTCTGCAATCCGCCAATGCACAGTGGAACTGCGCGGGTCGATGGAAGTAATATGCACAGAAGGCAAAGCGTTTACCACCTCTTCGACCGTACTGAACCGGCTGAGAATCCAAGCCACCAACTGAAAATCTCCAATTGTCTGTGATTTGAGTTCCGGATCATATTCCTTGTACTTTCCGTAGCCCGGAAAATAGAACAGCCCAGCAGATAGCCCCACCTCGTTGATTCCTTCCATCACAAAATCGGGTTGTTCGACCGTAAGCCCTACATATCCGTATTTTGCCTTAAAACGAAGCCCTTTCTGTGTGCCATCCGGCAAGAAAGACTGCTGAGAACAGTCTCGAGGAACAACAACATACCCGCTATTGAGGGGTTGCAATGCCCACTCTATGGTACGTGCAACAACTGTTTGATTGCTTTGTGTACGAAGCGTTATGCCCGTGCAAGCAAACGATGTGGAAACGAAAGAAAAAAGACAAAGGGTTGACACAAACCCAAACAAGCCAAAGCGTTTCATGGTAAGATTGGTTTAACAGGTTAATGATATGAAAGCAAAGATAGTTGAAAGATTCGGGAAAAGCAAGAGAAAACATAGAAAAATCTTCCGAAGCCCCTCCACGGTGCTTTCATAAAGGAAAGACGGATCCATTTCACAGCCCTTAAGAGAGAGAAAAATCAGTTTAAGATTGCTATGTGCAGAGCGTTCTGAAAGTCTCGAACTCTCAGAACGCTCTGCGCATACAGATATCGGAACGGTTGTTTATCCTTCGATGATACCTCCTCCGACAAGAAGGTCGTCCTTGTAGAACACGACCGATTGCCCCGGAGTAACTCCCCACACGGGAGTCTGAAAATGCAACGTTGCACACATCGGACATTCTGAAGAAACGGCAGAAATACTATTTTCGTTCCCTTCGAGTGAGTGTAATTGAACGGTTGCCTCCACTGCGGGAGACTTATAACGTATGCGCGCCCGAACAAGAGGATCCGCCAAAAGAGTCTCTTTGTCGCGCAAACGCACGGAAGAAGCCTGCAGTGCATCGGTATAGAGATCATCGCGGGTACCGAGTGTGACTTCATTTGTCCGAGCATTGATGTGCGTGACATAGGCGGGTTTTCCCAATGCGATGCCCAATCCCTTACGCTGCCCGACAGTATAATTGGCGAAGCCGCTATGCTTGCCCAATACACTACCGTTCGCACTTATATAATCACCCGTTTGAAAAGCCAGTCTGCCATTCGGCAGAGAGTCGGCATAGGGTTCAATGAAGGCCCGGTAGTCGTTATCCGTGACGAAACAGATTTCCTGACTTTCGGTCTTTTGAGACAGTTTTTTGAACCCATGCTGCAGAGCGATTGCGCGTACCTGTTCCTTTGTGAGATTGCCCAAAGGAAATATAGTGCGCCGCAGGTTATCCTCGGTAAGCATCCACAGGAAATAGGTTTGGTCTTTGTGTGTATCCACGGCATTGCGAAGATAGTAATGCCCGTTGTGCTGTGCGATACGGGCATAATGCCCTGTAGCGATCCATTCACAATCATACTCGTCGGCAGCCCTTACCAGTTCCCCCCACTTGATATGCGAATTGCACAAGACACAAGGGTTCGGGGTTCGTCCTTTGAAATACTCGCTGACGAAGTTACCAATCACTTCCTTGCGGAATATCTCCCTGAAATCCAATATATGGTGCGGGAATCCCAATTGCTCAGCCAAGTGCTTAGCCTCCATGATGGACTCCATGGAACAACATCCTTTTTCCTTCCGAAGGCACGATTCCCGAATAGAGTCGTAGGTGCGGAAGGTGACTCCCACCAATTCGTACCCCTGTTCCAAAAGCAACATAGCAGCCACCGAACTATCGATGCCACCACTCATCGCCACCAGGACTCTTTTAGATTTATCCATAGTCCCCCGCCCTACTCTATTACTGTTTCCCGCAAAATCTCAGACACTGTGGGATGCGGGAAGACCACCTGTTTGAATTCTGCCACCGTATATCCCATCCGTACTGCAAATGAGGCCGCTGCAATGATTTCGGAGCATGGATTTCCGACCATGCTAACTCCAAGGATGGTCTGTTCCTTCTTGTCCACTATAATTTTGCACAAGCCGTTTTCCCCCTCGTTTTCGGCAACAAACCGTCCGGAGAAAGCCATTGGGAGTTTCTTAACCTCATAAGGGATAGGCAGGACACAATCCGTTCCTGTGAGATCTTGCTCCGCAAGCCCCACCGATGCGATCTCCGGATTGGTATAGACAACAGACGGGATGGCATTGTAAGCAATGCGCTGCAAAGGAAGTTGCCTGAGCATACGCCCGACAGCCACTTCCGCTTGCCGAGCCGCCACGTGTGCCAACATCAGTTTGCCCGTGACATCGCCGGCGGCATACACATTGGACAGGTTGGTGCGCATGAACTCATCCACTTCTATCCCACTCCGATTCAACTGCAGGTCAGTCAATGTTTCCAGCCCCTGCAGGTTCGGACGGCGTCCCACGCACACGAGGATATTATCAGCAGAATATGTTCCATCCTCTGTGATTACCTGATTTCCTTCCAACCGGCTGACGCGTGTATTTGTGAGAATATTGATGCCATCCTTCTTATATTTGTGCGACAATACGTCCACCACTTCCGCATCGAGGTTCGGGAGAATGGAAGGCATAGCCTCAATCACCGTGACAGAAACACCGAGTTCGTGGTACAAAGTGGCAAATTCCATTCCGATAACTCCTCCACCGACTATAATGACAGCAGATGGAAGTGCCTGTAAAGATAATGCGGCAGACGAGTCCAATACGAAAGGATTGTCTTTGAGTCCGGGAATAGGCGGCATAAAATTGACGGAGCCTGTGCAAACAAGCAGGTTTTCGGCTTCATAATCGGTTTCCGAAGCACGTACGACCACTTTGTCATCGGTTCGCGACACCACCGTTGCAGCCGCTGAGACCATCGTGCAATGCGGGCTATTGAGTTTAGCGCGAATACCTGCCGCCAACTTACGTATCACTTTCTGTTTGCGTTGCTGCAACTTGGCATAATCGAAAGATACCCCTTCGGCAGAGACACCATATTTGGAAACATTCTGTGCATTGTGATATAATTTGGCACTATAGAGCAAGGTTTTCGTAGGGATACACCCTACATTCAAGCATGTTCCTCCAATGGCTGTTTGTTCGAACATAATCACATCTTTACCCGCTTTAGCAAGTTCTGCAGCCGCGGTATAGCCTGCAGGTCCACCACCTATGATAGCCAAATAATACATAACAAGTGCAATTATAATAGTTGTTTACAATAAATTCCGACAGCCGTGCGTACCATCTCAACACATGGCCGCTTCTTATAGTAGGCATCGGTCCGCGATTCGGGTTCAGGAGAAGTCTCCGGCTTTGCCAGCCCCAACAATTCGGCACATATAAGTGATCCGTGTTCGTGCTTGAAAGCAGTTGCAAGCGATTGCACGGTGTTATAATTGTTCATCTTGCCTTCGTTGTCGTGCGGCTTAGTGCTACCATTGTGCAACCCCGCCAAAAGGAACATTCCGCATGCTGCTCCGCAAGTCTGCCTCATTCTGCCGATACCTCCTCCGAAAGAGGCAGCGAGACGAAGTGCAAGAGACGAGTCGATTCCATAGATATCGGCACATGCAGCCATCACCGATTGCGAACAATTGAATCCCTGACGAAACAATTCTTCCGCCCGATTCTGACGCTGAAGTATTTCTTGCTCATCCATAACAAAACAGTCCTTTGACAAGTTTGTGCCACAAAGGTACAGTTTTTCCCCTGATATTGCAATATGACAGAAAAATAGTCCGAAAGACGGCAGAAAAGCAAGGTTTGGTTACTGATATACCCGAAAAATATGTTGTAAAACATATTTTTTGCTATTGTGAGGGTCAGAAAAAGCAGTTACCTTTGCAACGCAATCAGAAAGAACAACACAATCTTTTTTGTACCTTAATAAATTAATAGACTAATACCTTATAGTAGAAGGGACGCCGTGAGGTGTCCCTTTGCATTTTTTCGTATGTAAGACTCCATGAAAGGGAATATTATTTACGATTGGACAATGTACGATGTACGATTTAGTTTGCTCATTCTTGCATCGAGAGGACTATTTTTGTACCATTACACTTTTTATTCTTTTAGATAACCAAAAGAATAGAAACCAAAAAGACTCCCCCATCCCCTCAAAGAGGTGGCTATAAGCAACGTTAACCTACGGATTGATTTGCGTCGGGCGTTGCCAAAAATATGGGGTCGCTTGGATTTCGGCGGAGACACAACTCGCTTCGCTCAGACAGTATCTCCGCTTATCGAAATTCCCGCTCCATTTTTGACACCCGACACAATGCCGGAAGGAACTGACCGCTGACACGCATTACATTGCTCCAAGGTTACTGATTATAGACATTCTAGTTGATCGAGAAGTTCTATAAGGTGGGAGGATGAGATTAATAGGGCAGATGGGACGGATTGGGCGAATTAGACGAATTAGACGATTCCATTTTACCGACCTTATCTCCAGTTCCCGTTGAGGGGGCAAGATATTTACGATTTGACGATGTACAATGTACGATTTTGCTTTGTCGACTTCATTTTTATGTCTCGATGAGAAGTCGTTCAGGACTCGACGAGGGGTCGGTGAGGTCGGCTTGAGGGGTCAAGATATTTACGATTTGACAATGTACGATGTACGATTTTGCAAGGAAGATGACAGGGAGGATAAAGAATATGCCAATGAAATGATGATAGACGTTTTAGTTGATCGAGAAGTTATAGGAAAGTGGACTAATGGGGCTGATAGGGCTTATAAGACAAATTGGACGGATAAGACTAACAAGACTAATGGGGCTATTTGTTCGGGCTTATGTACGCGACTATGCTTTAGCGGTTCTCTTCTTGTTGTTTCCTATTCCGCCGGCAAATATCGCATTTGCCACAAGGTTCGGAACCGGTTTCACCAAAATATGACAACAAAATCTGACTTCTGCAGAAACGATCCTGCTCTGCATATTCAACCATGGCCTGAAGCCGTTTTACATAGAGCGTTTTTCTGTCTTCGTACACAGCATCGGTGAGCCGCATCTGATCCAAAGGAATACGTTCCGTGACAAACGTGATATAGGGAGTACGGCGCCGAGGGACATAGCGCAACAAGCCCTCGCGGGCAAATCCAACGAGCAACTCATTCAGGCGTTTCGGTTGCAATTCAAGTGCTTTTGCCATTTCATTGTCGCGAATATAGACGGGATCGGTAAATATCCCCGTATGATACCGCAAGAGATAATAGATTACCCTTTCCTGTTCAGCCGTGAAATCCCGATGATACAAATCTTCGCGAGTGCAAAGAAATTGTACACGCGGTGAAGTTTCCGTCTCCTCCTGATACGCCAAATAGCCCGCCTGACAAAGCAACTGCACAGCACTGAAAGCAGGCAGAATGGGGAAATGACAGACCTGTGCGAATTTTTCCATGGGGAATGGAAATGTATGCCCCATTCCTGAACCGATGCCAATCTCATAGAAGTTGCCAAGCGCTTCGTAGATGCGTTTTACAAATTCCTTCGTCGGATAGGTATCCACAACACGCTTTTTTGCCTTTGTTTTGTCGGTCTCATTATAAAGCAACACAGCATACGCCTCGTTCCCATCGCGCCCCGCCCTACCCGCTTCCTGGAAGTATGCCTCCAGCGTATCAGGCAAATCCCAATGAATGACAAGGCGCACATCGGGTTTGTCAATTCCCATACCAAAGGCATTGGTTGCCACCATGACGCGAACACCCCCGCCACTCCGGATCGAATACTCTTTCCACTGTTTCTGCGCCGTGTCTTTACTATACGAACCAAGACCGGCATGATAACAAGTAGCGGAAATGCCTTGCTGCATGAGCCATTCCGCCATTTCTTTGGTATGTTTCCGATTTCTTACATAAACGATCGCACTGCCCGGAACCGCGTTCAGGATACGCAAGAGTTGGGCACTCTTGTCGGTTGTTTGGCGCACAATGTAAGACAAATTACCACGAGCGAAACTCTTCTGAAAGACATTCCATTCGCGTTTGCGCCGATTAGGCAGAGGAGGCAAAGACAGTTTGTCTTGAATATCCCTGACCACTTCGGGTGTAGCCGTAGCCGTAAGTGCGAGGACAGGTATGTCTGGAAAATCTTTGCGGACTTGAGAAATCCGCAGATAAGGAGGACGGAAATCGTACCCCCACTGCGATATACAATGTGCTTCGTCAACAGCAATGAGGTTGACCGGCAGACAAACCAACCGTTTGCGGAACGGTTCACTCTCCAACCGTTCGGGAGATACATAGAGAAACTTATAGTTTCCAAACTGACAATTATCGAGGATTGTCTGTATTTGTCCGTTGGTGATACCACTATAGACGGCATACGCTTTTATACCTTTTTTCCTCAAATTTTCCACCTGGTCTTTCATCAGAGCGATGAGCGGTGTAATGACCAGACATAACCCCTCTTTCGCCATCGCCGGCACCTGGAAACAAAGCGACTTTCCTCCTCCTGTAGGCATCAAAGCAAGCGTATCGTGTCCTTCATACGCGCTTCTGATGATATCCTCCTGGAGCGGACGAAATGCACTATATCCCCAATACTGCTGCAATATGCCGGTGAAGATACTCATATATATCTATTCTCAAGTTGATCGTATAAAGATGAATGTTCTACACAGAACACAGCGACAGACACTTTTTACCGTCACAAGATACCAAAAAAATCCAAAACGGACATATAAGACGCTTTTAGCGTCCTATGCCTTGATAAACAAACCCTTGCGCCAAGAGTTCCTGTTTATCATATATATTTCTGCCGTCAAGGATCAAATTTCCATTCATGGAACGTGCTATCACTTGCCATGAAGGCATACGGAACTCTTTCCATTCCGTAACAAGCAAAAGCGCATCCGCTCCCAACGCTGCATCGTAGATGTCGGAAGCATAGTATATGTTTCGGTCGTCACCCAACAACCGCTTTGCTTCCTGCATAGCGACAGGATCGTACACACGGATACGGCAGCCGCTGCCAAGAAGGTACTTTATAATGACAAGAGACGGGGCTTCGCGCATATCATCGGTATTCGGTTTGAAAGAAAGCCCCCACAAGGCAATGTTTTTTCCGTTCAGATTGCCTTTGAAGTATTGCAGCAATTTATGATAGAGGACCTCTTTTTGCGCCAAGTTGACAGATTCTACGGCTTCAATCAAACGCATAGGGCAGCCATGCTGCCGTCCAGTATGTGCCAAAGCACGCACATCTTTTGGGAAACAGGACCCTCCGTATCCAATACCGGCATAGAGGAACTTCTGACCAATACGGGCATCGGCTCCAATACCTTTGCGAACCATATTTACATCGGCTCCCACTTTTTCGCAGAGATTGGCGATATCGTTCATGAAGGAGATACGCGTAGCCAACATGGCATTGGCTGCATATTTGGTCATTTCTGCGGAAGGGATATCCATGAAGAATACGCGGAAATTGTTGAGCAAAAACGGTCGATAGAGACTTGTCATGAGTTGTTCTGCACGCTCGCTTTCAACTCCCACGACAACCCTATCGGGCGACATAAAATCCTTGATGGCATCTCCCTCTTTCAGGAACTCTGGATTAGAGGCGACATCGAACGGAATATCCACCTGCCGTTGCACAAGTTCTTCCGAGATTGCCTTTTTCACCAACTGTGCAGTCCCGACAGGCACTGTGGACTTCGTGACAAAAAGAACATAATGCTGCATTGCCTTCCCGACCGTATGGGCAACCTCCATAACATAGTGAAGGTCGGCAGAGCCATCCTCATCGGGAGGGGTACCCACAGCACAGAAAACGACCTCAACATTGTTGAGGACATCTTCCAATGACGTAGTGAAATGCAGACGATTAGCCTTCTGGTTACGCAACAACATATCGTCCAAACGCGGTTCATATATAGGGATGATCCCCTTCTTCAGGTTCTCAATTTTCTCTCTATTCACATCTACACAAGTTACATCGTTTCCCATTTCGGAGAAGCAAGTCCCAGAAACCAAACCGACATATCCTGTTCCAACAATGGCTATCTTCATATTGTGTTTTCTATTGAGGTTTATTCGTCATCAGAATAATAGTTGTAGTCGTTCTTGCCCCCATATCCATAACCGTATCCATACCCGTAGGAGTTGTATGCGTATCCATAAGACTTTCTTCCGAGACGTTTTCTTTTCTTTTCGACAGGCATATCCGAGAAGACTAACTGCACTTTGTCTTTATAATCGGCTTCCATCTGCTGGAGCGTATTCTTGCAGAAGTACTTGTTGGTTTGCATACAACGAATGACATACAACGTAAGGTCGGTTTGTTCGATCAGAGCAAACGCATCCGGAACTTGTCCGATAGGCGATGTATCGATGATAATAAAATCGTATTGTTTACGCAATTCCTGAAGCAAACTTACCAACTTATCCGTCCGTATGAGTTCCCCAGGATTGGGAGGGATAGTTCCAGCCAACAGAAAATCGAAATTATAAGATGTATCTTTATGGAGGATATCTTCTATTTCACATTCTCCTATAAGGTAATTAGTTACACCTAATCCAGCATCCACCCCCAATTTCTCATGTATATTGGGTTTGCGTATATCCAAGTCTATGAGCAAAGTCTTTTTCCCTGTCATTCCGTAGAGAGCCGCAAGGTTCGTTGCCAGAAATGTCTTGCCATCTCCTGACTGAGTTGAAGTGATAGAAAGTACGATGTTTTGCTTTCTCCCGACAATGAATTCGATTTTGGTTCGGATCGTCCGAAGCATTTCCGTATAGGAGGAACGCGGATTTTTCTGTACAAGAGTCGGATTTTGTGAACGAACATGACGCAGAGAACCAATAAGAGGAAAACTTGACAATCGTTCCACTTCTTTAGGGATACGCAACTTATTATATATCAGTTCAATCAACACGGAAAGCACCAACGGCAGAAGGAAACCTAATGCCAAATAGGAAATCATAGTTTTTCTCTGTTGTTTGGCATTGGTGATATAGGTTGTGCGCGCTTTATCCAGCACAGCGTTGTCGGGTGTGTTGGATGCTTTTTGTATTTCCGTTTCTGCCCGTTTCTGCAGGAAGAAAGTATAGTAGTTGTCATCAATTCTGTAATTGCGTTCGATAGCGACCATCTCCAGTTCTTTTTCCGGCAAATTTTTGATGTCGCTTTGTACTTGTGCATACCGAGCGTTCAAGTCGTTTTTCTCTATCTCCAGAGAGGTCCGCATAGAATTGACCACTTCATTGATTGCCGCCGTAACATTCTCTATATCCTTTGTATATTTGGCATAGTAAACATTCTTATCGGAGAGTTCTCCACGCTGAATTCGCAAGTCGTTGAGTTGCTGCACAAGGGTCATCAACATGGGTTCATTGAGTCCGAGCGATGACGGTGCGACGATGCTTCCCTCTTCCATATTGGCATGCAGATATTGAGTGAGATAGTCCAAATAGGTTTCCTTGAGCCTCAGAGACATTTCCTGTGCATCGTAGTTTTCCATCTTTTGCATCAACGTGGAAGCATAGGAAGAGACATCAACAAACTTATTCTCTTGGCGGAAGTTGGTCATAGCACTTTCCGATACCATCAGTGACTTTTGGAGAAGAGCCAACTGTTCATTAATAAAGCGAATGGAATTGTTGGCTACATCGTTTTTCCGATCCAGATTGTCTTGAAGATATAACTCACTAAGTTTATCAATAAACTCACAATCCCGTTGTGGTGTTTCGCTGACCAATGCCAAATTGAGTACCGTAGAACCTTCACTTACGAAACTAAGACTCAGTCTTGCGGAGAATTCATTCACGAGAGAGACTTTGTCACGAAAACGGAAATACAATTTACCACTGCTCACCATATTCTCCGTTGGCCAAACAATGGCTTCAAACAACGAAGACTTTATCGGTTCACCATAATGAGACGTCACACTGAATGGCACATGTTCATCGGTAGATGTAATCAAGAAGGAGCCATCTTCCCTGAGTTGGATCTCGAACAATATGCCATAAGCATAACCATTCACCATTGTAGGCTCTATCAATATGGGAGTGTTTCTATAGAGGTTGCGTGTGCGGAACCGTCCTTGTGTGATATACTCCGTATGCATGAAAGGCAAAGAATCCACTACGCGGGACATAAGGTCGTAGGACGAGAGCATTATCACTTGGTTATTTACATTCTTGTATCCGGGATCGACACCAAAACCTTGCATCAAGGCTTGCGAACCGCCATAGGCATTGGTATATTCCTTAATCAGTATTGTACCGGAAGACAGATACTGCGGAATCCATTTACGGTTCTGCAATAAGGCAAACACCAACGCCAAGGCAATGCTTATTACGAACAAATACCAATAGCGCAAGATTTTAAAGACCCATTCCATTATATCAACGGATGATTTTTCTTCATCAAGCGGTATTATGGTCGGCAAAGAGTTTTGTGTTGTAGAAGAATTCATAGAACATGCAGAATGATGTGTTTGTCTGTTTTATAACGATGTATAGTTGAGAACAGAAACCAATAGAGACAACGAGGACGTTATGAGTGCCAGGAAACCGCTATAAGAGGCGACTTTATAGAAACTCCCCTTAGACCGTGCAACGTATATCACGTCGTTAGGATAGACATAATAGTATTTGCTGTCCACTAAAGTATTGGTTCGGATGTCAAATTCCAGTACATCTGGTGCTGCATTGTCGCGCGGACGAATGATGCGGACATGCTTACGATCGCCCTGATTCATCAAATCGCCAGACATTGCCAAGGCCTGATAGATGGTCAGTTTGTCTTTATAGATGGGAAAGGTGCCTGAATTGATATCACCGATGATGGTAAAGGTTTTGTTATAGAGAGTTAGTTTCACATCGGCATCTGGTATTATCTCCCGAAATTTCTCTTGCACCAAGGCTTCCGCTTCTTCGATAGTCAATCCCTGCACCACAATGGGTTCCAAGAATGGCAAATCGATAGAACCATCGGAATAGACACGATAGGACTTCACCTCGGTCAGATTCGTGCTTCGATTTCCTTGCGTGATTGCTTTGGCAATTGTCTCATCCATAGTAATCAGCCTGTAGATTATTTCATCGTTTATATGGATACGATATGGTTCATAGTCGGCTTTCTCATACTGAGGAAGGTTGTCACGCTCCTGCAAAAGCCCCACAGCCCGATTGGAGTAGCAGCCGGAAAACAATACGCCAATAAGGAGGACGATGCAACTCGTATGTATGGTATGCAGTTTCATATTGTTTTCTTACTTTCGCTTAATAGGTTGCACAATGAATCGATCCACCAACGTATATACAAAGACACCGAAGGAAAGAGTCGTTGCCGCCACCGAGACTGCAGCAGCAGCCGAATTGATTCCGAATGCCTGCCCTTTGATCTTCTGTATGTATATCACATCGTTGGGCTCAACATAATAGAACTCGGAGTTGATGATATCGGCAGAGCGCAGGTCGAAAGTTTTGATGACCGTACTATCCTCCGTTTCGCGGACTATATGCACCTTGGAGCGATCACCGAAGTCGGCAATATCTCTTGCCATCGCCAACGCTTCAAAAATAGTAATCTTCTCCTTGTTAATAAGGAATCTGCCTGAGGCTTGCGCCCCGATGACAGAGAAATAGCGTTGAACGATCTGCACTTCTACAGACATATTCGGCATAGAGCCTTCTTGCAGGATAATATCTGACAACGCCTCCTCCAACTTGTGCTTTACTTCGCGGGTCGTCAAACCGCGTACATGGATTTTGCCTATCGTAGGAAAAGTGATACAACCATCGTCATCCACCATATAGGTGTAGAGGTCCGTATTGGACGAAGAAGATGAACTATTGCGGAGAAGTTGCATACTATTTGACAGCCCTCCATTGAACAGATCGGCCGTCTTTTGGTCGATGGCATACACATGAATATAGAGCCTATCGCCTTTCTGGAGTTGATAGTCGGAATAGTTGACTGTGTCGGCATAGGCAGGAATGTGCTTATCGGCAGGCTGCATATAGTTCACCTTCCGTGCAGTAACACACGAACCGAGAGCGACCGCTGCAATGGCAATCACAAGTATGTACAAAATCTGCTTTCTTTGCATGAGGTTTACCAATATAGCACAACTCTGCAAAGTTACTACTTTTTTGCATAACAGACAAATGGTTCCGTTGTATTTTCAAGGAAGCCATATCAAAATCTTATACCACAAACAAGAAGTTGAGGTTAACAGGATAAAAACAAAAGGAAGGACTGCGCACTAATGCCGTCCTTCCCAAGTATATTCTTTCCTTTGGAAAGAATAATTATTACTTCATCTCGGCACCTGCAGGAGTATAGATTTTGCCATTGTGCTGTATCAACACTTGACCATCGCGGAAGACCTTGCGGGTATGCATTGCATTATCAAAAGATGATTCGCCAGACAATTCATTGTCTATTGCAGTCGGGATATGGTTCGTAGTGCAGAAAGTGCCATCGTACGTACTGAGGGGTTGTTCATTATGATCTTTAGTAACAATGGAGTAGCCGTATTGTGTGTCCGACTCCAGCCCCGTGATGGTGAACCGGAAACCGGATTGCGTGCGCAGAGCGGCGGGAGCATGGCGAGTACTGCCTCTGCGAGCCGGTGCGGCAAAGGCGATGTTGGCCAGTTGCCCTGTACTATCAAATGTTAGTGTACAAATGATTTCGCCGTTTTTTGTAATGATAATGGTGTACGTCTCTGCACCTGCAGTTTCGGGCCATGTGATGGTTACATCGGTTGTTGAAGGTGCGATAACCAGTTCATCGGTATCGGTTGACGTTGCCCCAATGGGAACAATATGCGCAAATTCTTTCCATTCCTCTGCCTCTTTGTACGCATCAACGGCTTGGACCGGTACATACAGAGTCATCTCGGATAATCTGCATGTATCAAAGGCTCCACTTCTATATATGGTACCGTCTTCACCTTCATAAGATTCAAAAATAACAGTAGGCGGCACATCGGCATAGCAGGTCACTTTTTTTAGGCTTTCACACTCTTCAAAGACGCTTCTCCCTATCGTCAATTCATTATTGTTACCGATAACAACAGAAACTAACCCTGTGCAATACACAAAAGCATCATCTCCAATACTTGTTACGCTATTAGGAATCGTTATGGAAGTAAGACCTGTGCAGCCTGCAAAAGCGTAAATTCCGACACTATCTATACTATTGGGAATTGTGATAGAGGTAAGACCCGTGCATTCCATAAAAGCCCCCTCTCCAATGTTTGTTACGCTATTTGGAATAGTGATAGAGGTGAGACCCGTGCATTCAAAGAAAGCCTCCTCTCCGATACTTGTTACTGTATTGGGGATAGTTGTCATACTGAATCCTTGCACCAACGTATTCGTTGCTGTTTCTATGATAGCATTGCAATTATTACGGCTATCATACTTTGTGTTTCCTGCTTTTACAGAGACAGAGGTAAGACCTGTGCAACCATCGAAAGTCCGATCACTTATATCTGTCACACTATTGCCAATAACTACAGAAGTCAGGCATGTATCGTAAGCAAATGCATCGGAAAGCGTTGTGACATCATCGGGTATGACCAAGTCCGTCAAGAGTACATCATTGATATACAAGTTTCTTGAACAGCGTATAGGGCTTCCTTGAGCACTCAAGTCTATACTTAGCCATCCTTTTACATCTCCTTCATAATTCACTTTCTTAAGTCCACAACCAGAGAAAGCATCGTTTTCAATTCTCTTTACACTATTCGGGATGGTGACAGAGGTGAGACCTGAGCAATCCATAAAAGCACAGAAACCGATACTTGTTACGTTGTTACCAAGCGTGACAGATGTAATACCTGTGCAACCAGAGAAAGCATAGGATCCAACACTATCTACACTATTGGGGATGGTGACAGCGGTAAGACCTGTGCAGGCAGAGAAAGCCTGCGTTCCAATATATCTCACGCTATTACCCATAGTGACAGAGACGAGATTCGTGAAACCAGAGAAGGCATGGTCTTCAATGCTCGTTATGCCGTCACCAAGCGTGACAGAGATCAGACCTGTACAACCCTTGAGAACATTGCTGCCCATATATGTTACATTGTTGGGGATAGTGATAGAGTCAAGGTTTGTGCAATCAGAGAAAGCACCATTTCCAAGGCTCGTTACACCCTCACCAAGCGTGACAAAGGCGAGACCAGTACAACCAGAGAAGGTCTCGTTCCCAATGTACGTTACACTATTCGGGATCGTGATAGATGTAAGGTTTGTGCAACCAGAGAAAGCACTGTTTCCAATGTACGTTACACTACTGCCGATAGTGACAGAAGTAAGACCCGTACAATCCCGGAAAGCACCATCTCCAAGGCTTGTTACACTATTCGGAATAGTGATAGAGTCAAGGTTTGTGCAATCAGAGAAAGCACCACCTCCAAGGCTTGTTACACTATTCGGAATAGTGGCAGAGGTAAGACTTGCACAACCCCAGAAAGCACCACCTCCAAGGCTTGTTACACTATTCGGAATAGTGACAGAAGTAAGACCCGTACAATTCCGGAAAGCACCATTTCCTATACTCGTTACGCCTTCACCAATCGTGACAGAAGCAAGGTTCGTGCAACCAGAGAAAGTATCATATGTCACGCTATCCACACTACTTGGGATAGCGATAGAGGTTAGACTTGTACAACCAGAAAAGACAGCACCTCCAAGATTTCTCACGCTATTACCCATTGTGATAGAAGCGAGACTAGTGCAATCAAAGAAAGCACCAAAACCGATATACTCTACACTATTCGGGATGGAGACAGAGGTAAGACCTGTACCCGAAAAAGCAGCATCTCCAATACTCGTTACGCTATTCGGGATTGTGACAGATGTGAGATTTATGTTGCATCCAGTGAAAGCATAGGAACCTATCCTTGTTACTCTGTAAACAGTTCCCTGCCAGGTAACAGAGTCAGGGATATTGAAAGAATCCGGACAGAGATCAGGTTGGGTAACTTCGACAGTACGGTCACTCTCACTTATGATGCTATAGTGCAAATTGCCAAACCGAAAGTCAGCCGCACAAAGAGTACCGGTAATGCAAAGCACAATAAGCAGTGATAAATTCCTTGTTTTCATATTGTGTACATATTTAGTTGTTTTTTGTTGATTTTCCATTGCAAAGATAGGGCAAATGTTTTATATCTGCAAATAAGCATGGTACATCAGCAGGGAAATCACAGTGTATCCGTAAGAAATAGTAAAATGAAGGTTAGAGAAGTATATAGATGCTGTCCATAAGACATACTAACCCACCAGACGGAAGAACAAACAGGGTTCTATATACAGATATTCCTTTCTTTTCTTTTGCATGACCAAAAGAAAAGAAACCAAAGAAAAGTCACCGGCTGTGTGTCGGACGTTGCCAAAAATACGGGTCACTCGGATTTCAGCGGAGACAAAACTCGCTTCGCTCAGACAGTATCTCCGCTAACCGAAATCCTCGCTCCATTTTTGACGTACCGACACAATGCCGGAAGAAACAAGCCCGCTGACACTTGCTTTTCAGATTAATTCCGCCAACGGGTTATATTATAGGAAGACGGCAGGAATTCCGCCAAGCAATCAGAGAGAGGAAGAAGCGGCTTTTTTGCCTTGTCGCCAGAGTTGCCAACTATTAAACAAGTTCTGCCATATAATGTAGGCAGCAGGTCCCAATGCAGAGAGCGGAAGGAGATAGGTATGTGCCATCCATATCCCCAATATGGTATTTTTCTGTCCCAATGCCTGCCCTGCCGAGATGGTTGCCCCCAGTTTTTTACCGATCCACTTCCCCACCCCGAACTGCAACAGGCAAGTACACAGCGAGCCAACCGCCAAAAGCAGTGCCGCCAACTTGTCGTAATCATCGTAAATCAATGAATGTGTAGTACTTGCCATGAGTATAACAAGGGAGAATGCCCATATATAGAAAGGCAGATTGGAGAAGAACGGGGATAAACGAAGATGTTTGCCGCGGATTACTCTATACGCACTTCGCAGCAAAAGAGCCGCAAAAAACGGTCCTATCAACAGAGGAAAGACCTTTTCTATGATTGTGAGAAAACCTTGAAGAAAAGTAAGGTGCGCATAAGGATGGACTACAGGAAAAAATGCCGGTGCAAGAAGAGCCACCGCAAAGTTGCTAAGCAAAGTGTAGGTGGTGAGTTGTTCGACATTTCCGCCCAACTTGCCCGTAATGACAGCCGCCGCTGTTGCCGTAGGCATGAAGACACACAACATGATTCCCTGCGCCAAGAGGAGATCAAGAGTACGCAGCAAGAAGAAGCAACCGGCACTGACAAACAACTGGAACGCCAGCAAGATCCAATGCCACGGCCGAATCCTCATTGCACGTATATCCACTTGGCAGAACGTGAAGAAAAGCATGATGAATATCAAAAAGGGTGTTACCGGTGCGAGATGACCGAACCAACGATAGCCCAATACGCCAAGCAACATAGCAAGCGGCAGTGTCAGATTCTTGATGCGGGACATAAAAGAAATAATCAGTAACAGTCTATAAACTCAGAATCGATGTAACCAAAGGTGCCTACATTTCTCATCAGAAGTTGAAACCAATCCCGCACATAAAGGTGAGATTTTTACCTTGCAAATAGATTGGTGCGAACTTATTGAGATAGTATTGTTGCAGTGCCTCCCCTTCCAGGACAACGGCATTTCCGTTCTTATCAAAACCGCCTCGATCTTCTCCCTCGATGCGTTCTGATGCAGGCGCAAAACCTCGTGCATTGTTGTAGGAGAGGTTCAACACGGCATAGCAATTATTGAAGACCTCATACACAGCATTGAAAGTAAACGTATCGTTCTGATAGGTTCGTTGATGGAAGGGTTTCTGCCCGATGATAACAGAAATGTTTTTCCTCACATAGTTATATATGTTGTATTTTGTGTCGTTGGTATAGGAAAAAGAGAGGGACAAACCTCTGACGGGCCGATAGGACAATTCGGCATAGATGTTTTGTGCGTTATCGCCCATATAATGCCCCATAGAATAGGAGTTGGAAGTATAGGCAAGCACATCGATTGAATGCGTGTAAGTTGCGATATAAGAGCGCATAAATTCACCCTTGACGGACAAATTCTTCACAGGCCAGTTCGTCAAGTTGAACCCAAGCAGATAAGATACAGGATTGTGCTCCGGATTACTCTTTTTAAGACGAGCCAACTTTATCTCGTCAGCAAAGACCGAAGCATAGAAATTGATGTGCTTGAGGTTGCGTGTATTGATTGTAAAGAACACTTGCGAGTTCTGGTTTTCCGTTGCCACCCCCTTGGTGAGCAAATGATCGAGCGACTTATAGAAGGCAACAGGAATGAAATAGGCGGCTTGCACGCTTCGCTCCGCATAGACAATGGAATTACCAAAAGAGAAAGACAACTGCCGAATGGGACTGAATGTAAACATATTGGCAGCCATATACTTGGAGGCAGGGCGCGGGTGCAGTTTCAAGATACCTTCGCTATAGTTTTCCAAATAGTTGCAGGTGGTGTCCAAGACGTTGCTTACAAGCCATGCATGAAAATAGTTGAACTCGAACCAGCGCACCGGTTTCAGGTTCAATGAAATCATAGGTACGGCAGGATTGTGTCCGGACAGGATATTGGAACAATGGTAGGCATCGCCCCACTGAATCCGTTCGCGCTGCAAACTGATGCTGCCCCACCATGAATAGACCGATATACCACCTTTTGAATCGGAAAAGTCGGCTCCATAGGTTGCTTCCTTGTATTGTACACCAGGCAGATTGTTAAGATAGGCCGGCTTGGTGAGTTTGGCACCTTCGATTTTCGATGCAGAACCATAGCCATCGGTATAGTACTTGCTGCTCAAGAGGCGTTTCCCGTTCCATGATATGTCGCGGAGACTTCCCCAGAGAGAAATATGATTCACAATATCCATATTGAGTTCCGCTCCCCACCAACGTTTGATGATTCCACCTTTCTTGCTTGCATAGACATCCATGCCAAGAATTGGTTTGATGCTCATCTTGAATTGCTTATTGGCGGTCAGACAGTGGAAAGCGGGCTGCGCCAGACTCAGATTGAAAGTGCGCCGGTTTGTCCATTCGACCCAATTATCCGGCACGGTATCACATTCCAAAGCAAAGTCATTGAGATAGAAACGGAGTTCTTTTTTCATTCTCGTATTGAGCAACGAATCGGCTTGCTGCGCTTCCAAGAGCAATGCCGCAATCTGTTTGCGTGTGTAAGGCTGTATGGCAGAATTGAGATGAATGAGGTGCTCTGCCGCCAATTCGTCGAGGAAAGAATACAACTGTGTGTATTCCATACTGACAGGAATGTTTTGCGCAAACAGGTTCTGCGAAAAGCCAAAGGTCAGACACAAAAAGATGAGCGGAAAGAGTTTTTTCATTGCGATGACTATGAGGGTTTGACAAAATATATCAGTGAGACCGTACACGTTTGAAGATGATCGTATAAACTATCTTCCAAAAGTACCGGAAATCGGTCAGGAGTGTCCCTTGCTTTTCACACTGCGTGAGATACCGCTTCTCTGACGCTTGTATTTCTTCCAGTGTCTTCGGCATATCGGCATAGAAAGGCGGAAGCAAACCGGGTTTATGTCGTGTACGCTGCTTTTGCAGTTCTGGTGAATAGAGGGAGAAATACTGCTTGGAGAGCGGCCGAACTCCGACCAACTTCATATCGCCTTTGAGTATATTGATGAACATCGGCCATTCGTCGATCCAATACTTGCGCATGAAGTGTCCGAGCGTGGTGACACGTATATCGTGTCTCAGTTTACCGCCTTCCTGCAATCCATACGTCTCGAAGATATACTGTTGCAAGTACTCGGAATAGGGATGCATAGTTCGGAACTTATACACATTGAACATCTTTCCGTCCTTCCCCACCCGATTCAATTTGACGAGAATGCCATAGACGCGTCTTTTAACCGTTTGCGGACGGAATACACGTTGCGCCACCACAAAGATGAGGTTCTGCACTTTCTGCACTTTGACTACCTTGAAGCCACAATAGTACAAGCGTCCAAGAACTTCAGCACGGCTCAGCACACGGTCTTTTCCTTCGGTAATATCGAAATAGAGCCGTGATGTGAGGAACAGTTTCGGCAATACTCTCTTGTAGAAGAAGCAGCAGGAATAGTACATCCAATTAATGACAGGCGGATACCTCCGGAGGATTCTCTTCTTGAGTGTTCCCTGCGGTTCGAAGCAACAAACAAACCGTCCACCATCGGGCAACTTATCATTCACCACCCCCATCATTTTGTTGATGCCACGAATTTGGTTCAAGGGCATAAAGTTGACCACGACATCATAGCGACAGGGTTTGAGACGTTGCAAGTTATAGAGTTCGGCAGTACGCAGCGTTGTGGTATTGGATGAGAAAAGATCCACGTTTGTTTCCAACCAATGCAGTATTTCCTCGGAACTGTTGCTGCGAATACCTTCTCTGAGTATTTCTTTCTGTTCTTCGCTCTGCATCCGGTGAGGTGGTACCAACACCTCATGAATTCCTTCTTCAGGTGCCTGCCTGACTTCTTCGCCTTCATCGAGTGCATAGAAATAGGCGTGGGAGAGAAGTAGAAAAAAGAAACTAAAGACGAGCATCGTGAGCCATATACAAGAAAGCACCATGACGGAATAGTTCATACTCCGTGCCACAACCTGCATATAGAACTCCATTACTCCAAAAGAGAGTGCAGCAGCCGAAAGAAGGCGGACAGTACTACTGCCCACCTTCATATATTTTACTCGTACATATCTGTGCGTCAGATAATTAGCAAGAATCCACACACTTGCGAAGAGCAAGGCAAAAGCATCGTACTTCCGGAAGGGAACCGGCGTTGCAAGCGGAAACCACATAAGGACGACAAAGAAACTGAGAAATACCAAACAGATATCGACCGCCATATAGGGCCAATATGGTTTGTAGAATACAATATGTCGCCATTTGCTGTGCGTAGTTTCAGCCGCTGCGTGATGGTAATGGAACCGAGAGGAACGGCTTACTTCTTCTTACTGTAGCGTTCGTTCAGCGCCGTAACCACTTCGTTGGTGATGTCATAACCCGGTTGCGCCAAAAGAATGTTGTCGCCCTGCGTATTTGCAAGGATCACCTGATAGCGTGCGCCTGCATTAAACTCTTTCAAGAAATTATCCAGGGTATCACGAAGTTGGATGTTAAGATTCTGATTCTCCAGCATGATGTCCTGCGTGAGTTTCGCTTCCAAGTCCTGCAGGTCCTGCTGACGTTTTTGGAGTTTTTGCGCCTCAGCCTCAGCACGATCACGACTCAAGAAAGCATTGTTATCCAACTTACGCTGGAACTCCCCCATATCACTTTGGAGCGAACGCGCTTTCTGATTGAGTTGAAGCCGTGCATCTTCCTGTTTGGTCATCAGTTTTTCGTTTGCTTCTTGCGCAAACGTATAATTGGTCAGAAGACTGTCGATATTGATGTAGGCTACAGGCAATTGTTCGGACTGAGACAGCACTTCGGTTTTACATTCCTGAGAAGAAGTTTCCCTGGAAGACGATACAATTCCCAACCAAACAAACAAGCCAATGATAAGTGCGCCAAAGCAGGCGTTGATACAGATTTGAATTTTATTCATAGTGTTTTTTCCATTAAAGTTTCCATTACAACTCAGAAACATCTATTTGTGTTTCTTTCTTTTTGCGTGCCAGCCGATCTTGAGAGGTGGCACACGTTATCCCCCTGTCCCGCAAAGGTTTGCTTTGCGAGATATGCTTGCTTGAGAAGATTCCGTTTCTCTTGAAAATGACCCGTACGCTCAGCAATACAAAGGCTACAAACAATGCTATTATAGCCATCAAGATTCCTTTCATGGTTGACAAATCCTTTTATTCGGATTGCAAAAGTAGCACTTCTTTTGCAGTTTTGCAATACTTGCAGAGAAAAGAAACGACGGAGAGTCCCCTAACCCCCTCAAAGAGGGGGCGTGACTCTCTCAAATCCCCTATAGGAGAGGGTTTATTTACGATGTAAAATTTTACTTTGTTGTCTCTTATTCAGGTCTCGATGAGGGGTGCTTGAGGGGTCGGCCAGGGGTCGTAGAGGTGTATGGAACAAATTGTGGCGGTTCAGGCGGTTTTCCGTACTTGGCAATTTAGGATGAGGAAGTTGCGATTTGCTTTGTAGTTTCGTTTCAGCGTTTTACAAGGCACTTTATACAAAACCTTACGGAATGATATGCCTTTATCAGACTCGGCAAAAAGCATTGTACACCGAGGCGGCAAGGTTTTGCTGAAAAAGAGGTGGCTATATTGCAGTATGATGAAATTTGTTGTATCTTTGCAGACATAATAAGGATTTGCTCCCAGTGATCCTCGTAATAATCAAAATAACAGAACATTATGGCAAGCACTACACAAAATTCATCGGGCGGTTCGTTGTATAATGCACTGACTGCAGGCAGCAAGATAATAGGGACCATTATAGCCGACAGCGACATCCGAATAGACGGAACCGTGGAAGGTGATTTGCAGTGTACGGGAAAAGTGGTTATCGGCGAGAAAGGAATACTGAAAGGTTCGGTAGTATGTCAAAACGCCGAGATTTTCGGGAAGATAGACGGAAAAGTGGAAGTGGGACAGACCTTGTCGCTCCGTTCTTCCTCGAATTTGCACGGGGAGGTGAGAACACAAACGCTTGTGGTTGAACCCAATGCCATATTCAACGGGACGTGCGCCATGGGCAAAGCCGCAGAGAAGAAGTAGGAAGCAGAACTACCGGTTGCAGGAAGTCCTCCCGTCGCCTATCGTTTCCGGGAAACAATGCCACTGCACCGGATTGCTTTTCAGAAGAGAAGGGACTTGTCTGTTTTCAAGCATATACAAACAAGAGCAAAGCATTAAATCCAATAACCCAAAACACCTATCAGACTATGGCACACATCAAACCATTCAAAGGCATCCGTCCTCCGAAAGAGTTGGCAAAACGCTTGTCGTCGCGTCCGTACGATGTTCTGAATTCGGAAGAAGCAAGAACAGAGGCAGACGGCAACGAGGTATCGCTATATCATATTATAAAACCGGAAATAGACTTTCCGAAAGGGACAGACGAGCATGACTCCCGTGTGTATGAGAAAGCCAGAGAAAATTATGAGCAATTCAAAAAGAACGGCTGGCTGATCCAAGACGAGGAGGAACACTACTACGTATATGCCCAGACGATGAACGGACGGACACAATACGGACTGGTGGTGGCAGCGTCGGTGGAAGACTATATGACAGGCGTCATCAAGAAACACGAGTTGACACGGCGCGACAAGGAAGAGGACAGAATGAAACACGTCCGCATAAACAATGCCAACATAGAGCCTGTGTTTTTCACTTACCCTCACCGAGAAGATGTTGACGCTATCGTAAGAGATGTGACCTCTACTCCACCCGAATATGACTTCAAGGCGGACAATGACGGCACGGAACACCGTTTTTGGGTCATCAAAGACAAGAACATAATCCGCAAGATTACCGACATATTCAGTGAGATACCCAATATGTACATAGCAGACGGGCATCACCGAAGTGCAGCGGCAGCGTTGGTCGGCGACGAGAAACGCAGAGAGAACCCTCATCACACGGGAAAGGAAGAATATAACTATTTCTTGGCCGTATGTTTCCCTGACAACCAATTGAACATCATTGACTACAACCGATTGGTAAAAGACTTGAACGGGCTGACTGACGAAGAGTTTCTGCAAGCCTTGTCGAAACATTTTACAGTGGAAAAGAAAGGGAAAGAAATATACCACCCGCAGGCTCTGCACAACTTCAGTTTGTACTTGAGCGGTGACTGGTATTCGTTGACAGCCCACAAGGAATGCTATGACGATTCGGATCCAGTGGGCGTGTTAGACGTGAGTATATCTTCCCGTTATATATTGGATGAGATATTGGGTATCAAAGATTTGCGTTCGGACAAACGTATAGACTTCGTAGGTGGTATCCGAGGTTTGGGAGAGTTGAAGCGCCGTGTTGATTCGGGCGAAATGCGTGTTGCTCTGGCACTTTACCCCGTATCCATGCAGCAATTGATAGCCATCTCCGACAGCGGCAACATCATGCCGCCTAAAACCACATGGTTCGAGCCTAAACTTCGTTCCGGACTGGTAATTCACGAACTTGCATAGCAGACGGCACACATATTATATGGTAGCGGTTGGCATATTGCTTGGTGCGATATGCAGTTCCTGCGGTGTGAAAGCACGTATCAAAAAGGCGGACAAGCGATATGCCATAGGCGAATACTACGCAGCAGGCGAGATCTACAGAGGCACATACAAGCAAGTGAAAACGAAGGACAAGTCTCTTCGTGCCTACATAGCATTCCAACAAGGCGAATGCTACCGCTACATCAATAATCCCCGTGCCATAACCGCCTACCAAAATGCAATCCGCAACCGGTATTCAGACTCCATCGTATATCTGCATTATGCACAAGTGTTGCACTATCAAGGGAAATACACGGAGGCACAGAAGCAGTATAAGATATATTTGCAGTCACATCCCGATGATTACGTGGCTCAAAGCGGGCTATATGCCTGCCAGCAGATAGGCAATTGGGGGCAACAAAGCAGCCGTTACAAAGTGACATCAGCCAAAGAGTTCAACAGCAAGCGTTCAAGCAGTTTCGCCCCTGTTTTCATAGGGGAAGACGTTGATGCACTGATGTTTACAAGCAACCGAAACACATCCTCGAAGAAGAATGCCCAAAACAGTTCCATCACGGGAATGCCTGTCAACAACCTATACAGTGTTAGGAAAAATGCAGCAGGACAATGGGAAGAGCCGGAAAAGGTGGAAGGACTGTCGGCAAATACTACAACGGACGAAAGTGAAGACAAAGGCAAGGAAGACGGCGGCATACAGGCGAGTGCCGGCGGAAAAGAGAGTGCTGACATAGGCGTTTGTTGCTTTACATCAGACGGGAAAACAATGTATTTCTCTTATTCCAAACCTATCAACGGGAAAGACCAAGGGGCAAAGATATATGTCTCGGAACGTGCAAGCGGAACATGGGGTGAACCGAGGGAGGTGAAACTCTTTGCAGACAGCACCATCTCGTGCGGACACCCGAGTCTGTCATATAGCGGGGACACGCTATACTTCGTATCCGATGCACCAGGCGGCTACGGAGGAAAGGATATTTATCTGGCTGAATATGAGAACGGAGACTGGGTGGGAGTAACAAACTTAGGTCCGTTAATCAACACTGCAGGCGATGAATTGTTTCCTACTATAAGGCAGGACGGTTCTCTTTATTTTTCTTCAAACGGGCATGCAGGATACGGAGGGTTGGATATATTTCATGCCATACCCCAAGACAGCACATATCTGTTATACAATTTAGGTGCCCCGTTCAACTCAGCGGGAGACGATTTCGGCATTACTTTTGCGGGAGGGACAGAAAACGGATATTTCTCATCAAACCGAGGACAAAAGAAAGGATATGACCAGATATACCGCTTTGTGCTGCCGGAAATGGTATTCTCTGTGGAAGGAACAGTTAGCGACAACAATGGTGAACATCTTGCAGATGCATACCTGCGACTGGTAGGAGACGATGGAACAAATACGCGGTTGAAAGTGAGACGAGACGGAACATATCACCTACGGCTGAAAAAAGATGCAAACTATGTAATGCTTGCCACTGCACGGGGGTACTTAAACCAAAAACAAAAGTTGAATACTTTCAATCTGAAAGACAGCAAGACATATACACAGAATTTCAATCTTGCTCCCATATCCAAACCTGTGAAGATGGACAATATATTCTTCGAGTTCGGCAAGTGGGACCTGACCCCTCAATCGGAAGAAGGATTGCAATCGCTTGTAAAACTGCTTCAAGATAATCCGAACATAACTATCGAATTGGCAGCACATACTGACAAAGTGGGAGATGCCCTGAGCAACAAGACATTGAGCGAGAAACGAGCACAGTCGGTGGTGAATTATCTCATTGCGCACGGTATTGAGAAAGAAAGACTTACCCCTGTAGGATACGGCAAAGAGAAACCTGTGATAGCGGACAAAGCATTGCACCAGAAATACAAATTTATTCCAATTGGGCAGACATTGGATGAGGAGTTTATTGATGCACTCGGTGCAGAAGAACAGGAGATCTGTAATCAAATAAACAGACGCACTGAGTTTAAGGTGCTGAAGACAACGTACAAACTATATTGAAACGAACTACATCCGACAGATATGCAACAGTATTTGGACTTATGTCAACATATTCTCCAAGACGGGATTAGAAAAGAAGACCGCACGGGAACAGGTACGCTTTCGGTATTTGGATACCAGATGCGGTTTAACCTGCAGGACGGGTTCCCACTGCTCACCACAAAAAAACTGCACCTCAAGTCCATCATCTACGAACTGCTGTGGTTTCTGCGCGGCGACACCAACGTGCACTATCTGCAAGAACATGGTGTGCGCATCTGGAACGAGTGGGCAGACGAGAATGGCGAATTGGGTCCCGTATATGGGCACCAGTGGCGCAGTTGGCCTGACTATCAGGGCGGTATCATCGATCAGATAGCACAGGTACTGGAGCAGATACGTCATAATCCCGACTCACGCCGTATGATTGTGAGCGCGTGGAACGTGGCAGAAGTCAACAAAATGGCATTGCCACCGTGTCATACGTTGTTTCAGTTCTATGTGGCAAACGGCAGGCTGTCGCTGCAACTCTATCAGCGCAGCGCAGACATCTTCCTCGGGGTGCCGTTTAACATCGCCTCGTATGCGTTGCTCTTGCAGATGATGGCGCAAGTAACAGGGTTACAGGCAGGTGACTTCGTCCATACCTTGGGCGACGCGCATATCTACCTCAACCACCTCGACCAGGTGCGCCTGCAACTGACACGCGAACCACACCACCTGCCACGTATGATTATGAATCCGAACATCAAAGATATTTTTGGGTTCCATTATGAAGATTTTACTCTTGAAAATTATGATCCATATCCTCATATTGCCGGAACTGTAGCCGTATAAAAATGTAAATACCAATGATTTCTATTATAGTAGCCATTGCAGAGAATAATGCCATCGGGCAACGAGGCGGGTTGCTTTGTCACCTGCCAAACGATTTGAAACACTTCAAAGAAATTACTTCCGGCAGTACTGTTATCATGGGCAAACGTACCTATTTCTCTCTACCTCACCGACCGCTTCCAAACAGACGCAATATCGTAATTAGCGATATTGCCGGCGAACAGATTGAAGGTGCCGAAATGGCATATTCCATTGCGGATGCCATACGCCTTGCGGATAAAGACAAGGAGAATTTCATTATTGGCGGGGGAATGGTGTACAAACAGTTTCTGCCTATAGCGGATAAACTATACATCACACATATTGAATATACATTTCCTGAAGCCGACACTTTTTTCCCTATAATAGATGATTCCGTTTGGAAAATGGATAGCAAGGAACATCATGAGGCTGACGCTAAACATCCCTATCCATATACCTTTGCTGAATATACCCGAAGGAAAGAACTTGAATAACAAACCTGACCTATGTACAGACCTACAGATAAGATGTCCGATTTGATGTGCGCAGAGCCTCAAACGTTGTCCGTTATAGCCAGATTTGGCATACCAATGGGAGTGGCTGAAAAAACGATAGAGGAAGTTTGCGATGAACACCAGATAGCCATTGACACTTTTTTGGCTGTTGTCAACTACACAACCGGCGATATCACCACTCCCGTTTCGTCTCTTTCAGCAGCGACGCTTGTCAACTATCTGCAAGCCGCACATACCTACTTCCTTGACTTTGCGCTACCTGCCTTGAGACGTAAACTGATTGAGGCGATCAACACAGCCACCAATCCTTCCAGAATACCGTTACTTATCATCCAGTGTTTCGATGATTATGTAAAAGAAATACAAAAACACATGATGTACGAGAACCAATATGTATTCCCATATATCCAAGCCTTGTTGCAGCACCAAAAACCGACTTATGACTTTGAAACGTTCGCCAAACAGCATGGTGCCGTAAATGAGGATAACATCACCGCCAAACTGACAGAACTCAAGAACTTGATTGTGAAGTACTACCCGTCTGACACTGCCAACAATCTGCTCAACTCGGCACTCTACGATATTTTCCTGATGGAAAAAGAAATCATAACCCACTGCGCCATTGAGGACAACCTTCTCATTCCGTGCGCCAGGCTGCTTACGCAACACAATCAAACATCTGTTAGGCAATTGTCCAAAAGCGAGGATGCTAAAGAAGAACTTTCCGAAAGGGAAAAAGATGTACTGATCAAACTTGTCGACGGCATGAGCAATAAGGAGATTGCGAATGCTCTTTGTATATCGGTGCATACTGTCATAACACACCGCAAAAACATCGCCCGTAAGTTGCAAATCCACTCTCCTGCGGGACTCACAATTTATGCCATTGTACATCACCTCGTTGACATCAACAACCTGAAAGAATGATCAACCGAGTTCGGCAATATATAGAAAAGAATCATTTGCTAGTAAAGAACCTGCCCGTTCTGACGGCGGTCAGCGGAGGCGCCGATTCTGTTGCCTTGCTTGATATTCTTCTTCGTCTTGGTTATCAGTGTATGGTTGCCCATTGCAATTTTCATCTTCGGGGTGCCGAATCCGACAGAGACGAGCAGTTTGTGCGCAACTTGTGTAAAAGTAGGAATATCCCTTTGTATGTCAATCATTTCTCAACGGAGCAAATAGCCAAAGAACATGGCATTTCCGTTGAAATGGCGGCACGCGATCTTCGCTATGCCTGGTTCGAAGAATGTCGCAAGATGTTCCATTGTCAGGCTATTGCCGTGGCTCACCATCAAAATGACCAAGCGGAAACCATTCTTCTGAATATCAAACGGGGGACGGGAATACGGGGTTTGGCAGGAATGGCTCCGCGCAATGGGCTCATCGTGCGACCGCTGCTTTGCGTGCAACGGCAAGACATCTTGGCGTATCTCTCCCTGCAAAAGCAGTCCTACGTGGAAGACAGCACCAATGCTGATACCCGTTTCAGGCGGAATGCCATAAGAAAACAATTGGAGCAATATAGCCCGTCTGATATCAGGCATTTCGCTCACACAGGCGAGTGTATGCAAGGTTATATGTTGTTGATTGAAGATGTCATAAAGAACGTTCAAGAGAAGATAGTGACCAAAGAAAGCAATGAAACGAAAATACACATCCCTTCCTTGCTCCGCTATCCCTATGCCCGTACGCTTCTTTTCGAATTACTCCATCCTTATGGATTCACCGATGTAGAACAAATTTTCTCGTCCCTTGGCAAAAACTCCGGCAAACGGTTCTTTTCCGGACAATTCTCGGTTCTCAAAGACAGGAACTGTCTTGTAATCACTCCCATCCATGAGAAACAAACGGTTACCCCGGCAGTCTCTTGCATCGTACGCTCACTCAGCCCTAATGAGTCGCTGCCAAAAGCGGACGACAAACGTTGTTTCCTGGATAAACGAATTGCCGGTAAATCGTTGACCGTACGCCGATGGAAGGAGGGTGACTCTTTCTGCCCGTTAGGTATGTACGGACGAAAAAAAATATCGGATTTCCTGACCGATTTGAAACTGTCTCTCAATGAGAAAGACAACGTCTTCGTTCTTTGTGCAGACGAAGACATTGTATGGGTTATTGGTTATCGCATTGATGAACGATACAAAGTCTCCGACCTCTCCGGTGATGTAGCCGAAGTGACTGTCCGTTGCGAAAAGATGTAAATATACGGTTATGAGAGAATTCGGCATCATCGGCTACCCTCTGGAACATTCGTTCTCTGCACAATACTTCAATCAAAAGTTCATGCAGGAGCATATTCCGGCACACTATTCTTCCTATCCTCTGCGGAATATCAAGGATTTCCCTAACCTCTGTGAAAAGCATTCATTTTCTGGTCTCAATGTCACATATCCTTACAAAGAACATATAATACACTATTTGGATACATTAGACCCCGTGGCTGCCACTATCGGTGCCGTAAATGTAATTCATTTCCATCGGAATCAGCGTATTGGTTATAATACGGATGCTGCTGGTTTCCGCTCTTCTATCCTGCCCTACCTCACGCCTATGCATTCTTCCGCATTGATCTTGGGTACGGGAGGAGCCGCTAAAGCAGTAAACTATGCCCTGCATTCGTTGGGTTTACAAACAACTTTCGTATCACGACAACCGGAAACTTCTCTGCAGCACTTGCAGAAACAGCAAAAATGTATCGGCTACTCCGACCTCAATGAAGACATTGTCCGCCGGAATCTTCTCATTGTCAATTGTACCCCCCTCGGGATGATTCCTGATGTAGCGGAATACCCTCATATCCCCTACTCTGCCCTCACGGACAAACATCTCTTGTACGATGTAATCTACAACCCTGCCGAAACGCTCTTCCTTCGTTTGGGGCGGGAGCATGGTTGCCTGACAGCCAATGGCTTGCAGATGCTCTATGGGCAAGCAATGGCGGCATGGGATATATGGAAAAACGATTGCCTGGCAAGCATTGACGAATAGTATAACCACAAACAAATCATAACTCTGTCATGAAAAAGAATGTTGCATTGGTATTGGCAAGCGGTGGTGCAAGGGGAATGGCACACATCGGGGCTATCGAAGAACTCGAACGGAGAGGCTACAAAATAACCTCTATCGCAGGAACATCGGCAGGCGCATTGGTCGCAGGCTTGTATGCTACCGGAAAACTCAAAGAAGCAAAGGATTGGTTTCTTTCTTTGGATAAACAGAAGATACTGTCTTTGGGCGACTTCTCTCTCAGTACAAGTTATGTCGTCAAAGGGGACAAAATCATTGCTTCCTTTAAGGAAATTGTCAACGATTGTCGCATCGAAGACCTTCCTATCCCCGTCTCACTCGTCGCAAGCGATGTAATTCACAACCAGGAAGTTGTCATAGAGTCCGGCAGCCTGTTCGAAGCGGTACGCGCTTCGGTCAGTATTCCCATGTTCTTCCGTCCCGTAAAGCGTGACAATATGTTGCTCATTGACGGAGGGGTCTTGAATGCTCTCCCTCTCAATCGTGTTCGGCGCACGGAAGATGATTTGCTGGTCGGTATGAACATCAGTGCGCCCGATTCCATCGTACCGGAAGCAAAACATCCGATCAAAGTGCCGGAACTGCTCAATAAAGTACCCGCTTTCAGCAAATTGCTGGAGCATTTCGAATTCGGGCAGAAAGAAGAAAATATCGCTGACGAAGTGGCTGACTCCATCAACTATATCTCATTGGTATCCCGTATGACGGATATGATGATACAGCACAATACCGTTATGATGACCCAACTCATTCATCCCGATATTCTTGCCGAAATGCCAATGAATCAGTTCCCAACGTTTGCTTTCGACCAAACGGACGAGATTATCGAACTCGGCAGACAACTTATGAGCAAAGCCATTGATGAGTACGAGGCAAAAACACAACAAATAGAACTGGATAAATAAAAAATTACGACAGACTTTTTGGCAGGTTGCTTCTTGTTTATTGAGAAGTCTGTTTCAAGTATCTGAAATCGTCTCAGTTCCGTAAGGCCTTGGACGATTCTTTTACGACCCCTCAAGCACCCCTCAGCGACCCCTCAACGAGATCTGACCTCAGTCGTCTCATTTGGCTAATATGTCCAATTCTTCCAATCGGTTTCATGGTTTCAATCTGCCCAATCATCCCTTATGACGTCTCGAACCAATTAGAACTGCCATAACTACTGGAACCACCAAGAAAACTCTATCCTCTCAACTCACCCATCTGTTGGAAACAAGTTGTAAAATACAAGAAAAATCACTAACTTTGCAACGCTGTTTATTTTGGCTGTTTGTTTTGCATGGTTCGCACAGTATAGACGGATTCGTACACTATGAATATATTGTTCACTACTCGTTTGCCTCAAGAGGGATTCACTTCGCTTGATGAAATCCATTACGATTTGATTATGCCGTCTGCACCTTGTTTCACGGAAGAAGAACTGTGCAGACTTTTGCCCGATGCGGATATTCTTGTGGCAACCTATGATTATCCCGTCAAGGCATCCATGCTGCAGTGTGCCGAACGGCTGCGCCTGATAGCCAACTTTGGTGTAGGATACAACAATATCGATGTTGTCTGGGCGGCTTCCCACCATATCTTGGTCACCAATACACCCGATCCGGTCATTGAACCGACAGCGGAACACGCCTTTGCACTGATGCATACATTGGCGCACCGGACAGCGGAGTTAGACAGAAAACTGCGTATGCACGATTCGCCTGTACGGTTTGGAGTTATGAACAACTTGGGAGTTTCTCTCTATGGAAAACAATTGGGTATCATTGGTATGGGACGTATCGGACAAGCCTTGGCACGTCGTGCCGTGGCAGCGGGAATGACAATCGTCTATCATAATAGGCACATGCTTCCCGAAACAATCGAACAACGCTATAATGCCAAGTACGCTGACCTCACCACCCTGCTTCGGGAATCCGACTATGTCTCGCTGAACTTGCCATATACTTCCGAAGTCCATCATCTGATTAACGCACAAACACTGCAACTTATGAAGCCGACTGCACTCCTTATCAACACCGCACGCGGGGCGCATGTAGATGAAAAAGCACTTATAGAAGCACTGGAAAATAAGCAAATAGCAGGTGCCGCTTTGGATGTTTACGAACATGAACCCCGCATCAGCGAAGCCCTCAAACAGTTAGACAATGTCGTCCTCTCACCGCATGTCGGCACAGGCACATGGGAAGGACGCCTTGCGATGTGCAGAAACGTCTGCGACAATATCCTCGCTTTTGAAAGCAGATGCATTGAAAATATGAATATAGTATCGTAAAGACAAAAATGCCATGAAACGATGAATATATATAGGTTACTGAAACAATATGCTCACGTACCGGAAGAATGTAAATTGCTGGTATTGTTCGTCCTGCACGTGTTGCGCAGACGCTATATAGGGGTCTATATTGACCCTGTATTGGGGTGTAACTATCATTGCCAAATGTGCTATTATAGTATTGATGACGTACGGCGTACACGTCATGGACGTATGACCGAACAGCAGATAAACAACCTGGGAAGGTCATTGTTTTCACGTGTACTCAAACTGCAGATAGGTTGTGGTGCCGAACCTTCCATCAATATGGCTGGTTCGATGCAGTTGGTCAGATTAGGCACCAAATACGGCGTGCCTTATATATCCATGACTAGCAACGGTGTATTGCTGACTTATGAGAAATTGCAAGAATTGGTGGAAGCGGGGCTGGACGAACTGACCATCTCGCTGCATGGCGTCCGTAAAGAAACCTACGAACGGCTTATGGGAAACAACAAGTACGGTGATTTTCTGCTCCTCCTGCAGGCAATAAAACGGATAAAGACTCACTACCCGAAGTTCACTATACGTATCAACTATACCATGAATGCTGACAATGTAGATGAACTGTCCGAATTTGACACCATATTCTCCGACATACCCGTCGATGTATTGCAACTGCGCCCTATACGGAATCTGGGAAACTCTCAGTACCAAAACTTCGACCTCACCCATGTATCGGAATGTTTGGACATTGTGATCCGCCCGCTTGCAGAACGTTGCAAAAAGAAAGGCGTAGTGGTGCTATTCCCTGAACATATAAATATAGAACGCTTCGAAAAGAGAAAAACCACCCCTTATAAGGAACAAGTGGTGTCCAACTTTGTTTATTACAATATCACTGCGCAGAGTTATGCAACACAGAACATACACTTTGATACGGAAGACTATGACGGCTACTGCCACAGGGTACATCTGGGACGACAGATACTCAAAGCCGTTTTTTCCACAAAAGAGAGTCAGCCGACCGCTTTGTCAAACCCATTGAATTACGATATACAATAGTTTCATACAACTACACAAAATAACATAACAATGAATATCACAGACAGATTTCTGAAGTACGTCAGTTTCTGCACCACGTCGGATGAAGAAACGAATATGACACCCTCCACACCGGGGCAGATGGAGTTCGCCGAGTACCTGAAGAACGAACTGCAAACCATTGGTATGCAGGATGTAACGCTCGACAAGAACGGTTACCTGATGGCTACCTTGCCCGCCACCGTGGACGGCAAACCCACTATCGGCTTTATTGCCCACATGGACACATCGCCTGACGCCAGTGGCAAGCACGTTCAGCCGCGCATCATCAAGAACTACAACGGCGAGGACATACTCCTCAACGAGGAAGAAGTCATCGTCCTCGAGACCTCCAAGTATCCCGAAATACTCCGTTACAAAGGGCAGGACATCATCGTCACCAACGGCAAGACGCTCCTCGGCGCGGACGACAAAGCGGGTATCGCAGAGATTGTCTCGGCATGCGAGTACCTCATACAGCACCCCGAAATCAAACACGGCAAGATACGTGTAGGTTTCACGCCCGATGAGGAAATCGGTCAGGGAGCCGACCACTTTGATGTCGCGAAGTTCGGCTGCGACTTTGCCTACACCATGGACGGCGGTGCCATAGGCGAACTGGAATTCGAGAACTTCAATGCCGCAAGTTGCAAGATACACGTGCACGGCGTCAACGTACACCCGGGCTACGGCTACCACAAGATGCTCAACTCCATGCGCATAGCCTACCAGTTGGCTGTCATGCTGCCCCGCTGGGAGACCCCTGAGCATACGCAGGGCTACGAGGGCTTCTATCATCTCGTCGGTATGACCGGCACCGTGGAGGAGACCACCCTCAGTTACATCATTCGCGACCACGACCGTGCCCGTTTCGAGAGCCGCAAGCGCGAGATGGAGCACCTTGTCCGCAAGATAAACCGCGAGTACGGCGAGGGCACCGCAGAGATTGAGTTGCGCGACCAGTACTATAACATGCGCGAAAAGGTGGAACCTGTCATGCACATCGTAACCCTTGTGGAAGAAGCCATGAAGGAAGTGGGCGTCACCCCGCATATCCAGCCTATCCGTGGCGGTACGGACGGCGCACGCTTGTCATTCGAAGGGCTGCCCTGTCCCAACATCTTCGCCGGCGGTGAGAACTTCCACAGCCGCTTCGAGTATCTCCCTATCCCCTCCATGGAGAAAGCCATGCAAGTCATTCTCAAGATAGTAGAAAAAGCATAGCCTGTCCCTCTCGTTCTCATGCCGTTGTCAGCGCGTACATATTCCACCCCCTTGGGCGACATCCGCTATTGGGTGAATGTATTTGTGGCGGAACGCCCTGCCTTGGTGTTCCTGCCCGGACTGACGGCTGACCACACCTTGTTTGATAAACAGGTCGAGGCATTTGCAGGGGACTACAATATCTTGGTATGGGACGCCCCCGCCCATGGGCAGTCCCGTCCGTTCCCGTTGGCGTTCTCGCTCCGGCAGATAGCCCAATGGTTGCACGCCATAGTGGCAGAGAACTGTGACAATGACGCACCTCTGTTCCTCATCGGGCAGTCGATGGGCGGATACGTGGCGCAAGAGTACATCTCCCTTTACCCCAATGAGGTGACAGGTACCGTTATCATAGACTCCGCACCTCTGGAGCGTACCTACATCACTCGCGTTGAGTTGTGGCTGCTCAAGCACATAGAACCGGTCTATCGCCTGTACCCTTGGAAGCAACTGCAACGTGCAGCGGCACAGGGTTGTTCGACCACAGAATACGGCAGAACGCTGATGTACAATATGTTATCCGCCTACACGCACGGAGAGTATTGCGCCCTTGCGGCACACGGCTATCGTATTTTGGCGGAGGCTATAGAACAGCATACCGCCCCCATTGAAGGCTGTCCGATGCTCCTCTTGGTAGGCGAACACGACCGTGCAGGTTCCTGTCTGCGCTACTGCCGCAACTGGTCCAAACGCCAACACCTGCCTTTGGTCTATGTTCCCGCTGCCGGTCACAACTCCAACACCGACAATCCCGCCTTTGTCAACCGACACCTCCGCGAGTTTGTCGAAACGCATATAATAAAATGAAGAATATGGATAGCAACGAAAAGGGATATGTATATATACTGACCAACCCGAGTTTTCGGGAGGATTGGGTGAAGATTGGCAAGAGCGCACGCCCCGTAGATGTACGTTCCAAGGAACTGGACAATACGGCTGTGCCATTGCCTTTTGAGATATACGCCACCATTCAGACAACCAAATACGACTATGTGGAGAAATATATCCACAAGACCATTGACCGACTGACAGACTTGCGCATACGCCAAAACAGAGAGTTCTTCAATGTACAGCCGGCAGTTGCCTTGGATATATTCCGCGATATAGCCAACATGCTGGATGACGCGGTAATCACAGTATATAAGGACAACAAACCTATTGAGCAGCATACCGCTGAGAGTGTGGACGCTTCCAATGAAGAACAGCAACATACGCCTAAGCGAGGACGATTCAAGTTCAGTATGGTGAGTATCCCAATAGGTGAGATGGTAACCTTTGTGCCTACAGGTGTGCAAGTGAAAGTGGCAAGCGACGATACCGTAGAGTACGAGGGACGTATATACAAACTATCACCTTTCGTAGGTACGTTTATGCCCGAAGACAAACGTAACAATTCCGGTGCCTATCAAGGTGCCAAATACTTTTCATACAAAGGAAAGATATTGGACGATATGCGCTGCGAAATAGAGAGTAAGTAGGAATTGGATAGAAAAATGCAATGATGGATTGGTCTAATTTCAGTTTTATTGATTTATTCGCAGGAATCGGCGGAATTCGACTGGGTTTTGAATCAGTCGGGGGGCATTGCGTCTTTTCCTCTGAATTTGATGAAGATGCATGCATAACATACCAAGCCAATTTCGGAGAACACCCTGCTGGGGACATCACAAAGATAAACGCACAAGACATTCCTGACTTTGACATACTGCTTGGCGGTTTCCCATGTCAAGCATTCTCTATCATAGGAAAGCGATTGGGATTTGCTGATGAAACAAGAGGCACCCTCTTTTTCGATATTGAACGTATTCTTCGAGAAAAAAAACCAAAAGCCTTTATGCTCGAAAATGTGCGAAATCTCACCGCACATGATGGGGGAAAGACATTCAAAATAATTCTCTCTCATCTTGAAGCATTGGGCTATACGGTCTATGCGAGGGTGCTTAATGCGTTAGACTATGGTTGTTGCCAAAAACGAGAACGTATCATTATTGTTGGTTTCCTTGAGCCTGTATTGTTTTCATTTCCACAACCTTGTGCAGGAAAAGCAAGGTTACAAGACATTCTTGAAACAAATGTACCACAAAAATACTACGTCCGTGAAAACATACGGGATAGCCGTCTTGCACGCCTAAAAGACCCGAACTACCCCAAACCTTATATTTCACATGAGAATATTGGCGGTTCCATAACTCCGCACCCGTATTCCGCTGCATTACGGGCTGGGGCTTCTGCCAATTATATCTTGATTAATGATGAGCGACGCCCCACAGAGCGCGAAATGCTTAGGATACAAGGATTTCCCGATTCCTACAAGATTGTTCTTCCTTATGGAAAAATAAAAAAACAATGCGGAAACTCGGTCGCTGTACCGGTAATGAAAGCAGTTGCAACGCAGATGGTGCAGGCTCTCAAACAATATGAACTCTATAAACAACAGCATTATGCCTAAAAAGAAAACAAATACCATTACAACACAACAAGCAAAGCAAGCACTTGACAAAGTTATCAACAAATCAAGGGCACATTGGTATAAACCAATACAAATAGCAGAAATCCTCTACCAAAATCGCACTGCTCATAATATCAATTTGGAGCATTTGGAGGATTATCGAACAAAAAGCAAAGAGTGGAGAGATAGTATCACTTTGCCGCTATTAGGCAGAGTATGCACCAGTAGTGCGAAATTCCAAGATAATATCTTTGATGACAACGCAATACCACCACGTGTTCTAAAAATATTGGGTGAAGAAAATATCCGCACAAATGGTGCCGTAGAAGCCTATATTTATCGCTGTTTCTTTACGAAACAACAACAATTTCAAGTAGCCCTCTCTATTTGTCTCGATGCTAAACCGAACACTTTCTTCGTTAAAAAGTTCATTGATGCTTTTTGGAAAGAACAGGGATTAAAGCGTAGTATTGACAAGGTATACGAAATTATTGTATATTCGCTCTTTGAAACGCTGGTGGAGGCTATGGAATTGAAAGTGTCGGTATTTATTAGTGAAGATGCATTACCGATTCTTACAGAATTTGAGGACTTTTCACAAAGAGTAATGTGCTTGGATGCTACACATACTAATCATATTCAAAGTGCAAAATTGTATCGTGTAGGAGTTACCAATGCTGCCGATAGAGGACTGGATATGTATTCTAATTGGGGACCTGCCATACAAATCAAGCACTTGTCTTTAGACCCTGATTTGGCAGAAGAGATAGTAGCCGGAGTTTCTTCCGACAAATTAGTCATTGTCTGCAAAGATGCAGAAAGAAAAGTTATCCAGTCTTTGCTCACGCAAATAGGATGGCGTAGTCATATTCAAAGTATCGTTACAGAAGAAGATTTGATAAATTGGTATGAAAAAGCCTTACGAGGAACATATTCTTCCAAACTATCACGAAAACTGTTAGACACCTTAGCAGAAGAAATTTCATTAGAGTTTCCTCATGTATCTAACATCCCTGATACATTACAAAGTCGTCATTATGATAATATAACAGATACTTTTTGGCAATAGGATAACAAAAACTTCTATTTTGGCAAATGTATATATACGATATAACTGACTGCAAAACAAAGATAATAACTAAACAATTAAATCATTAATACAATGTTAAAGGAAACACCTTTCACAGCGACCCATATTGCGTTGGGTGCTAAGATGGCAGATTTTGCCGGGTTCAATATGCCTATCCAATATCCGACGGGCATCAATCAGGAACATATCATTGTCCGTACGGGCGTGGGCGTGTTTGATGTCAGCCACATGGGCGAGTTCTGGGTAAAAGGGGAGCGCGCCCTTGACTTCCTCCAGTATATCACCACCAACGATGTCAGCAAACTCGAAGCGGGCAAGGCGCAGTACACTTGCATGCCCAATGGTAAGGGCGGTATTGTGGATGACCTGATTATCTACAAGTACTCCACCACCAAATATCTGCTCGTTGTCAATGCCGGCAATATCGACAAGGACTGGGCTTGGGTCAACAAGCAGAACACTTTCGGAGTAACTCTCGAGAACGCCAGCGACAAATACGGACAGTTGGCGGTACAGGGACCGAAAGCCACCGAGTTGCTGCAACTGCTCACTGATGCCGACCTGAGTGCTATTCCGTACTATTCATTCCGCGAATGGTCGTTTGCAGGCGTGCAGGGCGTTATTCTGAGCAATACGGGCTACACGGGTGCCGGTGGATTTGAGTTGTATTTCCCCAAGGAGTACGGCAAACAGATATGGGATGCTATCTTCGAGGTGGGCAAGCAGTTTGGTGTGGTTCCTATCGGACTCGGGGCACGCGACAGCCTGCGTCTCGAGAAGTGGTACTGCCTCTACGGACACGATATCGACGATACCACATCGCCGTTGGAAGCAGGTCTCGGCTGGATTACGAAGTTTGACGCCAAGGACTTTATCGACAAGGACTTCCTCCTCAAACAGAAGGCAGAGGGTGTGAAACGCAAACTGGTTCACTTCGAGTGCCAAGAGCGTGCCATTCCGCGTAACGGCTACGAGATTTGCGACGCCGATGGCAATCAGATAGGTCACGTAACCAGCGGTATCATGCTACCGAACACCAAGGTGGGCATCGGTATGGGGTATGTGAAGACCGAGTTCGCGAAGAAAGAAACCATCATCTACATCAAGATTCGCGAGAAACTGATTCCTGCGAAAATTGTATAATAAACCAACATAATAAAAGAATGAAAACAATTAAAAACTGTCTGACACTTTGCTTATGTGTCTTGACTATGGTGGCTTGCAATGGCAAGAATGGTGGCACCGATGTGGACAATGTCAACAAGATTCAGAAATGGTCTGATGTTCTCAAAAAATACCCGATGTTGTCTGATTTCCCTGCGTATGAGTACGAGATGGAGAACGTACAATACAGCAATGCGCATGGATTGGAACAAGTTTCGTTTTTCGACTACAAATGCGAGAAATCGTGCTACGAGACGTACAAAAAGAAAGTTGAATCCACTGCATTTACGGTAATCGGTGATTATGGAGACAACGCGTCATATCGTCAGGAGAAAGATGGTGCCACTTTGCAAATTACGATGTCGTATTCCGGTGGTAGTTTCAGTTGCCAATACAGCAAAGATACCGACTAATCGCTATCTAATTACACAGCAACTGCAAATCCCGACCCGACAATCTGTACAGGGTTGGGATTTGCTGTATAAGTGACTCCATAACACAAAAGATTCTTCTCATATCATAACCATACCATTATGCCTTGATGAATAAAACACACTCATTTCCAACCTGTTTAAGGCAAATAACCTACCCTATGGAACAATTTGTAAAATGGTTTTGAGGTCTCTTGAAACTAACCAAGCGTAACTATACATTCAGCCGACCTCAACGACCCCTGAAGCCGACCTCAACGAAAGGTCAAGAAAAACAGGACACATCACATAATGACAATGAACAAGAAAATAAATACCGTAAAAAAAACTATACACCACACTATAAACGCAATATGCAACAACGAATATGGCTTTCTTCCTTGAAACGTTGCCTCATAGCCAAAAAAGACGTACCTTTGCATGGTTTTTGTAGTAATAGGAAAGTAATACAACTAACAGCATGGAATCAAAATACAACCCTACTGAAATAGAACAGAACTGGTATCAGTATTGGCTGGACAACAAACTTTTTCACAGTGAACCCGACGGCAGAGAGCCGTTTACGGTGGTTATCCCGCCGCCGAACGTAACGGGCGTACTCCATATGGGACACGTACTGAACGAGACGATACAAGACATCCTCGTGCGCCGCGCACGCCTTGAGGGCAAGAACGCCTGCTGGGTGCCGGGTACCGACCATGCTTCGATTGCCACCGAAGCCAAGGTCATCAAGCGTCTCAAAGAGCAGGGCATCAACAAGTCCGACCTTACGCGCGAGCAGTTTCTCAAACATGCATGGGACTGGACGGACGAACACGGAGGAATCATCCTCAAGCAACTCCGCAAACTCGGTTGCTCATGCGACTGGGACCGCACCGCGTTCACGATGGACGAGACCCGCTCCAAGGCGGTCATCCACGTGTTCTGCGACCTGTATAAGAAAGGACTTATCTACCGCGGACTGCGTATGGTGAACTGGGACCCCGAGCGTCAGACCGCCCTCTCGGACGAGGAGGTTATCTACCACGACGAGCATAGCAAGTTCTACTACCTGCGCTACAAAGTGGCGGAACCGGGTGTGGTAAACCCCGAGACGGGTGCCGACTACGCCGTAGTGGCTACCACCCGCCCCGAGACTATCTTCGGCGATATAGCAGTGTGCATCAACCCCAAAGAGGAAAAGAACCAATGGCTGCGCGGCAAGCACGTCATCGTGCCTGGTGTCGGGCGCGTCATTCCTATCATCGAAGACCGCTACGTGGAAATCGGTTTCGGTACGGGCTGCCTAAAAGTAACGCCTGCGCACGATGTGAACGACTACGCTCTCGGACAGAAATACAACCTCAAGACCATTGACATCTTCACCCCCGATGCGCACCTGAATATGGACACCGTTGAGGAAGAGTTGCGTCCGAATGTAGCGAAATACCACGGTATGGACCGCTTCGACTGCCGCAAGCAGATTGTCGAGGACTTGCAGGCACTCGGACTGGTGGAGAAAGTGGAGGACTACGACAACAAAGTGGGCTACTCCGAGCGCACCAACGTGCCTATCGAGCCGCGCTTGTCGTTGCAGTGGTTTATCCGTATGCAGCACTTTGCAGACATCGCCCTGCCGCCGGTGCTGAACGACGACATCGTCTTCTACCCCGCCAAATACAAGAACACCTACCGCAACTGGCTCGAGAATATCAAGGACTGGTGTATCTCGCGCCAACTCTGGTGGGGACACCGCATACCCGCCTACTACGACGCCGACATCCTCGCCCAAACGGGCTTGGAGGACTATCCTGCCGACAAAATTGTCGTTTCGGAGACCAAACCGGAAGGCAACTACGTACAGGACGAGGGTGCACTCGACACTTGGTTCTCGTCGTGGCTATGGCCTATCTCGCTGTTCGACGGTATTGAGCACCCCGACAACAAAGAGATTGCGTACTACTACCCCACCAACGACCTCGTAACGGGACCGGACATCATCTTCTTCTGGGTGGCACGTATGATTATGGCGGGCTACGAGTATATGGGCAAGATGCCGTTCAAGCACGTGTATTTCACGGGTATCGTGCGCGACAAACTCGGGCGCAAGATGTCCAAATCGCTTGGCAACAGCCCTGACCCACTCGACTTGATTGAGCGTTTCGGTGCCGACGGTGTGCGTATGGGTATGATGCTTGCCGCACCTGCGGGCAACGACATTCTCTTCGACGAGAGCCTCTGCGAGCAAGGGCGTAACTTCTGCAACAAGATATGGAACTGCTTCCGTCTGGTCAAAGGCTGGGAGGTAGCAGACTACGAACAGCCGCAGTGCGCAGCCTTTGCAACACAATGGTTCGCTTCCGTGCTGTCCACTACGGCTAACGAGGTTACCGACTTGTTCGGAAAGTATCGTCTTTCTGAGGCGCTCATGGCTATCTACAAACTCTACTGGGACGAGTTTTCCTCCTGGTATTTGGAGATGATTAAGCCTGCCTATGGTCAACCGATCGACAGCCTGACTTATCGGCAAACACTCGGTTTCTTGGAGCAACTCTTGCAATTGCTCCACCCGTTCATGCCGTTCATCACGGAAGAACTTTGGCAAAACATCACGGAGCGCAAAGAAAGAGAGAGTATCATGATTTCCCGCTTGCGCAACTACTCCGAAGCCGAATGTTCCCTAATGAAAGAGATGGAGCATCTCAAAGAGGTCATCTCCGGAGTGCGAACCGTCCGTTTGCAACACAACATCGCACAAAAAGATGCCATCACCTTGCAGATCGTTTCCGCAAAGCGTTTCTCGCCGAGTGAAGAAGCCGTTCTCAAGAAGTTATGCAATCTGTCGGATATCAACTATGTACCGCAAAAGAGTGGTAGTTCTGCATCCTTCTTGGCAGGTGCTGTGGAATATGCCGTTCCTTTGGATGCACATATCAACGTAGAGGAAGAACTCAGAAAACTGCAAGCCGACTTAGCCTACCAGGAAGGTTTCCTTGGCAATGTGATGAAGAAACTGTCCAACGAACGCTTTGTGCAGAACGCCAAACCCGAAGTGGTCGCTTTGGAACGCAAAAAACAAGCCGATGCCGAGAGCCGTATCGCAGCATTGAAAGAGAGCATCAACGCTCTGTCTAAATAGTAAATAACCTGAAAGCAACCTATCTGATTATGGAAAAGAAAAAGACATTCACACCCGTCAAGCACTTCTTTGAGTACTTCAATGAACGTATCCCCCAAAATTGGGACGAACCTGCACTGACGGATTTCGACGGGGATAAGAACTATACTTTTGGTCAAATGACCGAGAAGATGGCACGCTTGCAAGTTCTTTTGCAGGAAGCGGGACTCCAACGTGGTGACAAAATCGTTATATGCAGTAAGAATTGTGCCAATTGGGCTGTATCGTTCTTGAGCATCGCAGCCAATCGTGGGGTGATAGTCTCCATTATGGATGCTTTCGTCGGAAAAGACATTGAAAGGCTCATCAACCATTCCGATGCAAAGGCTGTCTTTGTCGGTGATAGTGTATGGCAGAAGATTAATATCGATAATCTTCCCAACGTTGAGTTGGCAATATCCACCGAAAACTTCGAGTTACTATATGCCAAGACAGAACAGCAGGAGAACGCCTACAAAAATCAGGAACAACTCTTCCATGCAAAATACCCCGATGGCTTTGGCCGTAAAGATGTGATGCTCCCGACTGACAATATGGATGACCTGATGATTATCAACTACACCTCGGGAACAACTAGCGAACCCAAGGGAGTCATGCTGTCCTATCGTGCCATCTCCGCCAACGTACACTATTCACAGGAAACCATACCCAATCACGCAGGTTGGACGGAAGTATGTATGCTTCCGCTGGCGCACATGTTTGGTATGACTATCGAGTTCCTCTATCAGGTGGCTGGCGGCTGTCATGTCTATTTCCTCAGCAAGTCGCCGTCTCCTTCGGTGCTGATGCGTGCCTATGCGGAGACTAAACCGTATATGATCCTCACGGTTCCCCTTGTGCTGGAGAAAATTTTCAAGGCAAAGATTTTCCCTGCTTTGGAGAAACCCGTAGTTAAGTTCTTATGGAATACACCGGGCTTGTGCAAGATTGTCGAAAAGAAGATCTACAACCAACTGATGCAAGCCTTCGGAGGTAATCTGATATGGCTTATCACGGGTGGTGCACCCATCAATGCCGAGGTGGAAAAAGTCTTCCGACGTATCAAGTTCCCGTTTGTGGTAGGTTATGGTATGACAGAGGCAGGACCTCTCATTTGCTACGACCATTGGTACGATGAAGTACAAGGCTGTTGCGGCAAAGTCGTTGACCGCTGCGAACTGCGTATCGATTCCGATGATCCGGAGAATAAGGTTGGCGAGATTCTCTTCCGTGGCGAGCATCTCATGATGGGATACTATAAGAACGAGGAGGCAACTCGTGCCGCTATCGATAAAGATGGTTGGTTGCACACCGGCGATTTGGGTACAATGGACAAAGAGGGGCGCCTTTTCATTAAGGGACGCAGCAAGGCTATGATTCTCTCTTCCAACGGACAGAACATCTATCCCGAAGAATTGGAAGACAAACTGAATAACCAGGCAGGAGTCATCGAATCAGTAGTGGTGGGCAGAAATGGTCGTTTGGTTGCCCTCATCTATCCCGACTATTCGCTGCAGGAAAAGGGCGAATTGGGTGGCAAGACACTGGAGCAACTTATGCTGGAAAACCTCCAAAAAGTAAACAAGCAGTTGCCTGCCTATGCCAAGATATCCGACTTTGAACTTGTCAAGAAAGAGTTTGAGAAGACCCCGAAGCGCAGCATCCGCCGCTTCCTGTATAAGTAAAAGAATATATTGACTTTATTCAATACTGAAAACGAAAGTACCCTTTGGAAAGATATTTTCCAAAGGGTACTTCGCTATTGGATAGTTCGTCAAATATGTCATCTCCATGCTACATAGTATGCACCATTTCTTCATATCAAAACCTCATAGCAACTTTCCACCACTTTGTTTTCAACTACCTCCTTTCTACGACCCCTCATCGAGACCTCAAGCACCCCTCAACGAGAGACTGATTAGCCCCTCCTTTGGAGGGGTTGGGGAGGTCTCTATCTCCAGAAAACCTCTCGATTAACTACAACGCCTGTCAGAATCCATTCCTCGCCTTTCCTATTCGTCCCATTTCCCCTATTCGCCCCATTTCCAAAAAAACAAATTCCCCACCTTCTCCAACTTCCCAAACCACTAAAACACCTATCCAACCTCATTCCGCATACTTTTCAACGCAATGCAATCACATCATAATCAACATTATACTATTCTATTGACATAAATTTAACGAAAAAAATAGTACTTTGTATTGCATAGTACAAAGCAATGTATTATCTTTGCAACCGAATTCAACAACTATGTACTATGATTGATAATATCAAAACACAGATGAGGAAAGGCATCTTGGAGTATTGTATTCTCGGTGTGCTGAACAAACAGGGAGAAGCCTATGTATCAGATATATTGAAGGTTCTCAAAGAGGCTGACCTGTTTGTCGTAGAGGGTACCATCTACCCTCTGCTCACGCGGCTGAAGAATGCTGGACTGCTCACCTATCGCTGGCAGGAGTCGTGTGGAGGACCTCCCCGCAAGTACTATACTCTCACCGGACAAGGCCACGACTTGTATCTTTCTTTGGAGCAGGAGTGGGAGGCTATTCGGACATCTGTGGATACTGTAACAAAAATTCAATAATCAATAAATATGGAAACAAACAAAAAACTACGTAAATCTGCCGATAAACTGTTGGCAGGAGTGTGTGCCGGCATAGCCGACTATTTCTCTGTTGATCCGACGCTCGTCAGGGTGGCTTATGCGGCTCTTACTGTTTTTAGTGCAGGATTCCCGGGAATACTGCTCTACATCATTATGTGCATCATTATGCCGCCTGCCGAATAAGTAATAAACTGAATTTATACGTATTAATGCGAATAGTATGAAACCTACACTTACAATCAATCTCAACGGATTGGTCTTCCATATTGATGAAGATGCCTACCGGACACTCAATGACTATTTGGATGCCGTACGACGCCAAGTCGGCGGCACCGAAGATACGGAGGAGATAATGCTTGATGTGGAAGCACGGATAGCGGAACTGTTTGCCGATATGTTGCAACATAAGGGAATGCAGGTGGTTAATAGTTTTATGGTACGGCAAGTCATGGAACAATTGGGAAGACCCGAAGACTTTTCTTCCTCTGAAGAAAATACGGATGCTGGGATGACACAACCTAAAACAAATAATGCTCCTCAAAGGCATCGTCTCTATAGGGATGTGGATAATGCCATATTGGGAGGCGTTTGCTCCGGACTGGCGGCATATCTCGGATGGGATGTCGTCTGGATTCGCCTTCTGTTTGTTCTGTGCACTTTCCTCTGGGGGGCGGCAATTCCTGTCTATCTGCTTGTCTGGCTCATTGCACCCGCTGCGCAAACAGCAGCGCAGCGATTGGAAATGCGTGGGGAAGTTGCCTCGGTAGAGAATATCAAAAGAGAATATGAAAAAGCAGCCAAATATGCTGAAGAACATCAGGTCGCTAATCGGGCAAGACGGGCTTTTGGTATTTTCCTTAAGATAATCCTTTTTGCCGTCCTGGCATGTGTCGCGATTCCGCTTTTGGGTGTGGTTGTGGCTGTCGTGGCTGTTTTGTTTGCTATGTGCATGGCGATGTTGTCTTTGCCGTTTGGTATGTTTGACGCTGTCCCTGCTTTTGCTGACTTTCCTGCATTTTTCATGCATCCTTGGATGGCGGTTGTGGCAGTCCTTCTCCTGCTTTTAGCATTGGGAATACCCCTTTTTATCGCCATTTATTGGCTTGTTAAATACGCTAAAAAGCGTCAGCATCCGTCGTCTCTGTTCTGGATTGTTACGCTGTCCTTGTGGTTGCTTTCTTCCGTCGGTTTGGGCATACTTGCCGTATATGCAGGTAAAAGTTGGAGAAACATTCCTGTTCCGGAGTCTTTTGAATCCGATTGGATGTCTTGCAACAATGCCGTTACAGTACAGCCGTTCACTAAAATCAAAGTCATGGGAGCCGCCTGCTTGCAGGTGTCACAGGCAGACTCCTGCTCCGTCTTGGTAAGCGACAAGGCACCGGCGCTGCTGACAACAAGAGTTGAAAATGAAACCCTTTTTGTGGAAACGGTGGAGAACATAAACTCTGCACCATCTCTCAGGATAACTTTGCCGGAATGGCAGGAGTGTTCTGTTGAGGGTGCAGCTCAGATTTTAACCGATGGAACCATACATTCTGACAAACTTCATATCTCGGTGGAAGGTGCTGCTACGTTGGATGCCGACCTGGATGTGAAAAATCTGTCCATGTCTGTGGAGGGAGCAGCAGTCAGCAAGTTAGTTGGTAAAGCAAAATCGTTTCGCCTCTCGCAAGACGGCATGGCTGTGACCCACGCGGCAAGTTTGGTTGCGGATGTGGTAAACGTCTCTTGCGATGGTATGTCTGTTGCGGAAGTATTATGCACACAAAAACTGATTGCGGAGGCGGACGGAATGAGTAAAATCCTTTATTCCGGAAGTCCGGCGGACTGCAATGTCACAAAGGATGGCATGGCAACAATCAAACCCATGTAAATAAGCGGCAAATCTGCGCACGGCAACGAAATTAAATAAGCGTATGCAGATTTTGCTCACAATCTGTTTACAAGGTGGTTACAATCCAAACTGCCTACCCTCTCTGTATTTTCTAACTTTTTTGGTTGCACATTCACGAGAAATGTTCTACTTTTGCACAACGTTTGTTATATAACAATAGTTGCATAACAAACGTTGTCATATAATCAGTAACAATAGAAAACTATCTCAATATGCCTCGGAAAGTGCAATACAGCCGTGAGATGATAATCGAAGCGGCAATAAATATGGTGCGGGAACATGGACCCGACTGCATCAACGCCCGCGACCTCGGCGAGTATATGGGTTGCTCCTCGCGGCCCCTCTTCACCGCCTTCCGCAACATGGAGGAACTCCTCACCGCCGTGCGCGAGGAGGTCTCCCGACGGTTCGCCGAGCGGGTACGTATCGCCCGCGACACGCAGAGCCCGGAACCTGCCGCCAAACGTATGGGTATGTGCATCGTGCAGTTTGCGCAAGACGAACCCAACTTATACAAACTAATACACTGGACAGGAAACAAACTGACTCCTTTCCCCGAGTTATCACAGATTATGACAAAGCAATACCAAACCGACTACCAACTCTCCGACGACGATGCCGTCGCCTTCTTCGACCACATGATGATATTCAATCTCGGTCTCTGCTCACTTATCACCAACGGCGTGCGCAACTTCACCCGCGAGGAAGTGGAAACCATACTGCGCGACCAGTTCTCCGCCACCATAGCCTACTACAAGAGCGGCAAACACCATATAGAGGAAAGACAACAACTCTCCGGAGCAACTCCGCAAAGTCCACAGACTTCCCCAAAAACCTCCGAAAATACCCCTCCGTGCGATGCTCTCTGAAAAAAAATCACTTCACCTGTAGTTTTTGGGAAGTTCATTCGTCTAATAGATAGAATTGGCTGATTCAAACTAAATTCTTTGTGTGAAACCAAGATGGATGGCAGACCGTCTGCCTACAACTGAACAAACTGATGGAACAAACAAAAGAACAACTATTTGCCCGACTCGTCCGGCGGCACAAAAGCACGATATACAGTATCTGCTATATGTTTTCGTCGGACAAAGAGGAGGTAGCCGACCTGTTTCAGGACATCCTGATACGGCTATGGGAGGGCTATGATACTTTCCGCGGAGAGAGCAAGGAATCCACGTGGATATACCGCGTGAGTATGAATACCTGTATCTCGGCAGACCGCAAGCGCAAGTCGCGCGGCGAGCGTGTGCCGCTGAGTATGGATATAGACCTCTACACCGACCAGGACGATGACACGCGGCAGGTACAGGCTCTCTACAGCCGTATTCACCGGCTGGGACTGGTGGACCGTGCCATCGTGATGCTGTGGCTCGAAAACCTCAGTTACGAGGAGATAGGGCAGATAGTGGGCATCAGTGCCAAGAATGTTTCCGTCAAGTTGGTTCGCATCAAAGAACAACTGAAGAAAAGTTGAACTCCTCAATCTTTACGACAATGGACGAACTACAAGAAATGCAGGCGCAGATGGCACTGCTCAAACAGAAACTGAACAACGAAGAGATAGTAAACGACCGACTCCTGCGCGAAGTAACCCGCCAACGGGTGCACCGGCTCAACCGAAACGTATGGCAGGAAGGTATGTGCGTGCTGCTTGTCATCACGTTTGGCAACTACGCTTTCCACCAACTGGGTTGCTCATGGTGGTTTATCGGTGCCACCACGGTTATGATGCTCGGGTGCTTTCTGGCAACGCTGATTCCGCATAGGCGCGTCAAAGAGAGCGAAATCATGCAGGGCGACCTGCTCACTGTCGCCAAACAGGTGCGCCGGCTGCGCAAACTGTATAAGGACTGGGTGCGGATAAGCATACCGATGGTTGTGGTATGGTTTATATGGTTTCTTGTTGAGATATATTTCCAACATACCGACAGTCTGTTCATCTTTGTCTTCACGGCAATCGGTACAGCGGCAGGCGGCACGGTAGGTGGCATCATCGGCGGACGCCAACACAAGAAGTTTATACGCGAGATGGACGAAATCATCGCGCAAATAGAACAATAATACAAACAGTTACAAACATAAGATGAAACGTATCATTACTTTCAGTGTGGCACTGATGTGTGCCATGGTTTCCTTTGCCCAAACGAATCTCTCAGGCAAGGTGCAGGACACCCAATCCAATCCTGTGGCATATGCCACCGTCAGCCTGCTGCGCTCGGACAGCAGCCTTGTTACGGGGGCTATCACCGACGACGCGGGTGCTTTCGCACTCTCCGCGCCAAGCGGCAAATACCTGTTGCAGGTATCGTTTATCGGTTATCAGACCGTTTGCCAATCCGTCAGGACGGGCAGCAAAGACCTGCTCCTGACCCTCCGCGAAGAGACCGAACAACTCGGCGAGGTGGAAGTCAAAGCCAAGAAGCAACTCATCGAGCGTCAGTTCGACAAGATAGTGCTCAATGTCAGCAACTCGCCCTTTGCTATGGGCAGTAACGGCAAAGACCTCCTCAAGAAAGCCCCGGGCGTGAACGTGGACAAAGACGGCAATGTAACGGTCAACGGCAAGTCAGTGGAGGTCTATATCGACGGGCGTCCGTCCTACCTCAGCGGACAGCAACTCAAGGCAATGCTCGAGGGTACCGACGGCAGCACCATCGAGAAGATAGAGATTATCTCCAACCCCTCGGCGAAATACGACGCTTCGGGGCAAGGCGGTATCATCAACATCAAGACCAAGCGCAACATGATGCAGGGGCTGAACGGTACACTCACGGCGGCGTACGGCGGGATGTACTACAAGGACGTGAACAAGTGGCAGAACATGGAGATGTTCTCGCTCAACCTCAACTACCGCACCGAAAAGACCTACACTTTTGGTAGCCTGACGCAGGTCTATACCGATGCCAACCAGACCCTTGAGATAGGCTCGTCCTACCTCAATCCGGTGGACTCCGTGACCACCGAGCGTTATGACAACTCCGAGTACGACTGCGCCTTCCAGTACTATATGGCGAAGATAGGCAACGACTGGTTCATCGACTCCGTCAACACCTTCGGCTTTATCTTTCAGGCACCTATCATGCTTATGAAGCAGGACGTTCCCGACGGGCGCGGCTACGGCTACACCAAGGTGGGCAACGACATCACGGAGAACTCTATGCTTACTATCAGCAGCCCGATGTTCTCGCAGCAGTACACCGCCAACCTCAACTACACCCATGTCTTCAACGATTCCCTGGAACGCGAACTGACTGCCAACATCGACTACAACCGCAACGGCTGGGACCAAACCAACGACCAGAGCAACACCTACACCTATCCCACACGCCCCGACTCGGTGCTGCATACGGGACTGAAGATTAACACCAACCAGATAGTGGACATCTACTCTGCCAAACTCGATTTCCAGACACGCTTCTGGCAGACGGGTATGATAGAGACCGGTGCCAAGTGGGCACTCTCCAACACCGACAACCGCATGAGCACCGACAGCCTCCTCAACGGCAAGGGCATTTCTTCTACACCCTCCAACTTCACCTACTCCGAGCATGTTGCAGCCCTCTACATCTCGCTGGCAAAGCAGTTCGGCAAGCACTTCAACGCCAAACTCGGTCTCCGCGGCGAGTACACCCACTCCAACGGCAACTGGATTTCGGCGGACAGCACATCCGTCAAGGACTATTTCAACCTCTTCCCCACAGCCTTCCTCGGCTACAACCCTACGGACAAGTGGGCGATGAACGTGTCCTACACGCGCCGTATCAAACGACCGAGTTACTACCAACTCAACCCCTTCCGCACCTACATCGATGCCCACAACTACTCCGAGGGCAACCCCGAACTGACCCCCGAGTTCAACAACCAGGTGGACCTCAACTTCTTCTACTCGCAGTACGTGTCGTTGGCGTTCAACTTCTCGCACACGCAGGATATGTTCTCGCAGCGCATGGAGGTGCTTCCTAACGGCGACGGGCGTATGAAGTGGCTCAACTTTGGTACCTGTACCACCCACGGTGGCAACCTGTCGCTCACCGAACTGCCTATCGTGCCTAAGTTCGTAACGGGCGACGACGGCAGCCGCACTATGCAGGGCGCATGGCTTGCCCTCACGCTCAACGGCGGTTACTACCACTTCATCAACCGCTCCTACGACGGACTCTACGACAACCGCAACCACTGGGGCTACGGCTCGGCAACCCTCAACGCCTACCTGCCCAAAGACTGGACGCTCTCCGTGGACGGCTCTTACACTGCGCCTATGGTGAACGGCTACAACAGCCAGGATGCATTCTACTATATGTCGGCAGCCGTGCGCAAGATGTGGCGTGAGAAAGGGCTGATATTCAACTTGCAGGTGCAAGACCTGTTGCGCTCCATGCACGGCAGCAACGAGTCGCTCGGCTTGGCAGAAGGCAACCGAAGTTACACCCGACAGGAATACCGCAACCAGAGAGTAACGGTCTCCCTCACGTGGATGTTCGGTCAGCAGCAGTATGTCAAACACCGCAAGGTGGGTGACCTCGACGAGTCTTCGCGTCTCGGCAGTGGCGGCAGCGTCAACCAATAACAATTCCCCTACCGGGGACGCGGACGCCCTGCGGGGTCCCTATGAACCCCGTGGGCGAAATGGGGTGCTCTCCTCGTCCGCGGTAATAAACCAACTAACAAATAAACTAACAAACAAACATTTAGACAATGAAACGTATTAGTCTTTTCATTGCACTGACCATCAGTGCAGTGTGCGCTTGCGCGCAAACCATCAGCCCTGTCTATCAGCCAAATACTGACTATGTCTATCGCACGGGCAACACGTACGTCTGCAACGGGCAGGCGATGAACAAGTATCAGTACCGCGACTTCCTCGCCACGCGCTACGTGCCCGCCTACGAGCAGTTCCGCAACGGTCTCATCGTGTCCAACGTGGGTTGGGGACTCCTCGGCGGAGGCTTTGCACTCGACATTATCGGTTCGAGCCTGCTCATCGCTGCGCAGGTGCAGGGAGCCAACAACAACACGTCCGACATCTCGCAAGGGCTTGGCACGGCGGTCGGTGCCACGATGATGGCAGTCTTCGGCAGTGCGTGCTGCTCTCTCGGCGGCACGTTGAAGATAGCGTCCATACCCACCCTGTGCGTCGGCTATTCGCGTATGCACCGCAGCGCGGACACCTACAACGTCCGCCACAAAACCCAAGCGCAACTCTCCGTAGGCGTCTGCACCTCACCCAACAGCGTCGGCTTGGCATTGCAGTTCTAACCCTTATATATTCAATTAGTTATGTGCAATAATTTCTTTGCTGTTCGCTTTCGTATCGGTGCGGCACTCTGTTTCGCCCTTGCCCTCGGGCACTTGGCTTGCTTGGGCTTTCTGTGGCAGGCTTTCGATCTCTACGGCATCACACCGCAGATGCAGACGTTGGCTTCGCTGTGGCAACCGCTGCCGTACCTCATCACGGTGGGCATCGTCCTGTGTTTCACCCTTGCGGGTGTCTATGCGCTGGCGTATAGCGGTGCTGTCCGCAGGCTGCCTTTGCAGACATGGGTGGTGTGGTTCACGTGTATCGTCTTCCTGCTGCGTGCCGTGGTCGGTGTGATAGCCCTGCTATCGGACTTCACCACGCTCGAACTGACCTCCACCCTCGGTGCCGCCCTGCTCGGACTCTGCTTCGTCCCCTGCCGCTGCAATGCCATGTCCCTACGCTGACCTCACGCCGACAACTACGGTATTTTTACGGTAGATACACGGTAGATAATCGGTACATTGTGCTGACCACGTAATACCCACACAATACCCATACCGTACCTATATCGAAATTATGTGGTACCCATATCGAACTGTTGCTTTATATTGTTTCTTAGCAGGGCGATAATATCGCCCGCCCAATGCTAACGATTCAGCAAGGGATAAGCAAGGGATGCGCAAGGGATAGATAATGAATTAACGACCATTAACGGAGTCTTTCCGGGGACGTGGACGCCCCGTCCGCGGTATTTAGCGGAGAACCCGTCCGTGTTTTAATGGGCTTTTAATGGTCTTTAATGGAGAAAAAAGTGGTCACTAATGGAGAATAAACGGAGCCGACAATCAGCGATGTACGATGTGCAATGAGTTATGGAGTTATACCTTAGGTTACGATTACTCGTCATTTGTTCATTCGTTTGCCGTTGCACGTGGTACATTGCTGATTGCCCCCGCACCGAATGGATTAACGGTTGGGGGACGACGCGGCTCGCGTCGTCAATTGAGAAGAGATTAATGGTCAATTAGTGGACAATTATATGTTTGTCAATGTATTAACGGTCAATTAACGGCTATTAACGGAGAACTATTCCGCGTTTTAATGGTCTTTTAATGGTCTTTAATGGAGAATAAATATCAACTTAAATTATACGTAATAAAATGGAACAAAGAATCGAAACCCGTGAGCCGCGTGTGGCTCTCACCTATCGCCTTACAGGCGACTATTCTGCTATCAACTACGATGAAGCATGGAATGCTATGTGGAAGTGCTGTCAGGACAACCAAATCGGCTGCTGCGGCTGTGATGTGGAGTACCTGAGCACGTACCTTGACGACCCTGTGACCACGCCTGCGGCGGAGCGTCGCTGCGATGTATGTATCGCCGCTTTGACGGACAAGATTGCCGACACTCTCCGCGGCATGACCTTGGGCAATGGCGTCCGTCTCAGCACCCTGCCGGGCGGGCGTTGGATGGTCTTCACGCACCGCGGACCGTACGACACGCTGGGTGCCACGTACGGCGAGATATACGGCACCGTGATGCCCACGTTGGACTTGGACCCCGAGCGTCCCGCTCCGCTGGAGAAATACGTCACCGACCCGTACTCCACCGCCCCCGCCGACCTCGTCACCGAGATATGGATTGCCATCAAATAATATGGCAATCCATTAACGACCAATTAACGGTCATTAACGGAGCCTCTCCGGGGACGCGGACGCCCCGCGGGGTCCCTATGAGCCCCGTGGGCGAAATGGGGTGCTCTCCCGTTCGCGGTAGTTAGCGGAGCAGAAATTAATGGCTAATTACATGGTAATTATATGTTTGTCAATGCATTAACGACCAATTAACGGTAATTGACGGAGCCTATTCCCCCTCTTTGAGGGGGTTAGGGGGAGTCTTTAATGGTTCTTTAATGGGCTTTAATAGAGCCAAAACCCAACCTAAATTATACGGAATAATATGAAACTGAAATCTTTAATTGTTATGCTGGCAACCTGCCTGTTGTGCAGTTGCTCGCTTTATCGCACCGAGGTCATCGTGCTGGCGGGTTTCGATGCGGAACAGCACTTCCGCGTATCGCCTTTCCACGAACTGGATGTGCATAGTGCTATCAATGTGATTATGTGCGACTCGGTGTCCGACATCTGTGCGCAGACCGATGCCAACCTCCTGCCTTATTTGCAGATAGCGCAATCGGGCGAACGCCTTTCTGTCGGTTTCCGCAACGGCGTCCGTTGGACGGGCAATGCGCCTTGCCGCGTGCTCGTTCCTACGCAGCCTGCACTGTCGGACATCAACGTGTCGGGAGCGTCCTCGCTGTTTGTCGAACAACCGCTCACCGCACCGGACGTGGATATCAATGTCTCGGGTGCATCGGCTGTCGATGTCATTGTCGTGGCACGCGATGCCGATGTCAATATCTCGGGCAGTTCGTCCGCTACATTGCAAGGCAGCACGCACCGCATGGAGGTGAGTGTCAGCGGTGCCTCGCGGCTCCTTTCGGAGAAGGAGGACGGCATGTTCCTGCTCGTTGCCGACAAGGTGGAAGGCTCGGTGTCGGGCAGCAGCGTGATGAATGTGCATAGCGACGGTGAGATTGACTGCAACGTCTCCGGTGCCAGCACTATCTACTACACCGGCAACGCCCGCACCCACAACTCCGAGTGCACCGGCTCCTCGCTCATTATCCACGAGTAAAACATCACCTACTGACGTAAACAGATTATGAACAAACAACTTCCTTTACTTGTCTTCCGTGCCGTAGCCTTAGGGCTCGGACTTGGGGCATTGGTGTTGTCGCTAATGGACAAAATCACCGCCAACGATGCCATTGTCTTGCTCTCGCTGGCAGTCACCTGCCTCGCCGCCTGCGCCCTCGGAGAGCACCCCCGCAAGCCCAAAGCCGACTAATGCTGCATTCATAACCTATAAGATGGCTATCTCTATCTCCTCTGTAATGATGCCCTCACGAACCGATAAAGGCGACATTGTTTGTTATCTGTGTGAATGATAGGTTGAGTAACGCAACTGATTATTTTGCCAAATGAGGTAAAATTTTTCTGCCAAATGGAGTAATTATAATCCGCCAAACGGAGTAAAATTTTTATGCCAAATACGGTAATTCTATCATAAACACTTGTGTATCTGATAAAAACAAAGTATCTTTGCAGGCGAAATAACAAATGGCAAAAGTATGAATACAGAGTATAGACCGCGTATCGCAGACGACATCCTGCGGCACAAACTGCAGGGAGTGGGTGCCATCTTGATAGAAGGTGCCAAATGGTGCGGCAAAACGTCCACGGCAGAGCAACAAGCCAAGAGTATGGTGTATATGTCAAATCCGACGTTGCTGCCACAATACCTGACTTATGTGGATACTGCTCCGGAAATGCTGTTGGACGGTGAAACGCCTCGGTTGATAGACGAATGGCAGTTGGCTCCCAAGTTGTGGGATTGCATACGCTTCACGGTGGACCACCGCAAGGGAATGGGACAATATATCTTAACAGGGTCATCCGTACCGGCAGACATGAGCCATGTACACCATACGGGTACAGGACGCTTTGCACGCCTGCTAATGCGCCCTATGACATTGTGGGAGTCGGGCGACAGTAATGGTAAAATCAGTCTCAAGCAGATGTTTGACGCTCCGCAAAGCATTGCCGCGGAATGTAATATATCGCTGCAGGACATTGCTTTTCTGACTTGTCGGGGAGGTTGGCCTCAGACGATTGATTTACCCAAAGAAAATCAGTTGGAAGCATCCATGGATTATTTCGATGCTGTGGTCAATTCGGATATTCAGCGTGCAGATGGTGTGAACCGCAATGCACAGCGTGTCAGACGCCTTATGCGTTCGTATGCGCGTATGCAGGGTTCACAAGCCTCATTCAATGAGATTGTCAAGGACATGCAGGGCAACGGGAAGGATATGATTGATGCACAGACGGTCAGTTCTTATCTCAATGCTCTTCGGATGATTTTCGTCGTGGAGGATATGCCTGCATGGAATCCCAATCTCCGTTCCAAGACCACCACGCGGACATCGGATACACGTTACTTTGTGGACTCAAGTATTGCCACGGCGGCATTGGGGATAGGTCCCAATGATTTGATTGGCGATATGGAGACCTTCGGGCTATTGTTTGAGACATTGGCTGTACGTGATTTGCGTGTATATGCGCAGGCATTGGGCGGCGAGGTGTATCACTATCGCGACAAGTCGGACTTGGAATGTGATACCGTTATCCATCTTCGCAACGGAAATTACGGGTTAGTCGAAATAAAAATCGGCGGAGACAAGGGCATTGATGCAGGAGCGAAATCCTTGCTACGTTTGGCAGACAAGATAGATACTACACGTATGCATAGTCCGTCTTTCCTAATGGTACTGACGGCTGTCGGTCGGTTCGCATATCGCCGCGGGGACGGAGTATATGTCGTTCCTATCGGTTGCTTGAAAGATTGATATGGATATCCATTAATGGTTTATTAACGGCAATTAGCGGAGAATAAATGTCTCTTTAATGGAACCTCTACCCCCTCTTTGAGGGGGCAGGGGGAGTCTGATAAATTATGACGGAGATTGACCCACAGACCACCACTCGTGCCTACGCCTTTGAGATGTGGATGCAGGCACCTATGCCGATGGTCACGTTCTTCAAGACGCTGGACGTGACGCGCCTTGTGCGCCTCAGCCGCAGGACGGGCATGAAGTTCAATATGCTGATGTGCTATTGTATCGGCAAAGCCGCAAGCGGTATCAAAGAGTTCTATCTCTTGCCCGTGAACGGCAAACTGATGCAATACGACACCATCGCCGTGAACACCATCGTGGCAAACCGGCAAGGCGAGGTCAGTTCGTGTGATGTACCCTATTCTGACGACCTGACAGCGTTCAACCGTGATTATATGCGTCTCACGCGGCAGGTGGCGGACACGTGTACGAACCACGACCTGACCGACAGCATGGTGATTGGCACTTCGGCACTCGCGCAGTACGACATAGACGGTGCAGTGGGTATGTACAGCGGCGTGTTCTGCAACCCCTTCCTGATTTGGGGCAAGTACCGCAGGCGGCTGTTGAGGACCACGCTCAGCGTGTCTTTTCAGTTCCACCATACGCAGATGGATGGTGCCCATGCCGCCCGCTTCCTCGCCGGCATACAGCAAGCCATTGACACCCTTTCGGTGCACAAACAGAGAGGATTTAATGGTTAATTATACGATAATTATATGTTTATCAACGAATTAATGGTTCATTAACGGCAATTGGCGGAGAATAAATCAATGTTTTAATGGCTCTTTAATGGGCTTTAATGGAGAATGAATTCGTGGTTAATTCATGGAGAATTATATGTTTATCAACGAATTAACGGTTTATTAACGGCAATTAACGGAGAACCAATAAGTGTTTTAATGGTCCTTTAATGGGCTTTAATGGAGAACAAAATGTCTTTTAATGGAAACTATATGGAAACAAAAACGAAATTCAACATTGCCCGTGGGGCATTGCTTTTCTGGTGTATTTTTATCTGTATCGGCGCGATAGGCGGTGCTGTCCTGTTTTGGGCGTACCCGCATGGTGAGGTGTGGAATATGGCGGATATGCTGCCATGCTTTCAGGTGCTTCCCTTTGCGGATTTCTTCTTCAGGGACTTCGTGTGGTGCGGTGTGGCATTGCTGTGCGTGAACGGACTGACCAACCTCACCGCCACGGTGCTGATACTCCGGCATAATCGTTGGGGGCTGGTGCTGGGTACTGTCTTTGGCGTTACGCTGATGTTGTGGATATTGGTCCAGTTCTGTATCTTCCCGCTGAACGCAATGGACGTCATCTATTTCATCTTCGGCATACTCCAAACCCTCACCGGTCTCGCCGCTCTGTATTGGCACAAACAGTTACCACAAGAATAGATGAACTGATACCTATAATAATTTATTTCACAGCCGCAGGCACTCTAACATCATGCAGCGCAAGCGGTCTAATATCTTTATTTATTATGCAACAACCTCGATTTCAATGCAATACCGTGGGTTTCTTTACCACGGACAATGCCAAAGTAGTTCGCTTCTACTGCGATGTCTTTGGCTTTCATACCGACTGGGACGGCGAAGAGCCGAATGTGGAACTCACGCTCGGCACTATGCGCCTTATCCTCTTCCCGCGCACCGCTTTCGAGCAGATGACCTCACGCCGCTATGCCTATCCCGATGGCATCAACGGCACGGTAGAGTTGTCTTTCGATGTGCCTTGTTTCGCAGCCGTGGACAAGGAGTTCGAGCGGGCGGTGCAGTTGGGTGCCACACCGGTTATGGAGCCGACCACCGAACCTTGGGGACAACGCACCTGCTACATCGCCGACCCCGAAGGCAACCTGATAGAAATATCTTCCTTCGTCCAATAGAATGATATGGTACCGAATGTTTAATGGCACTGCATGGACTTTAATGGAAGCAAAAGCAACCCCCTAACGGAGAAAATTAACGGTCCATTAACGGCTATTAACGGAGCCAAAATTTATGGTTAATTCATGGAAAATTATATGTTCATCAATGCATTATTAACGACAAATTAACGGTCATTAACGGAGAACCCAATCAATGTTTTTAATGGTCCTTTAATGGCGCAAAAATAGGTCTTTAATGGAGAATTAGCGGAGAATAAATTCGTGGTTAATTCATGGAAAATTATATGTTCATCAATGCATTAACGATAAATTAACGGTCATTAACGGAGAACCAATCAATGTTTTTAATGGCTCTTTAATGGAGTCAAATCGTACATCGTAAATTCGTAAATCGTAAATAATATGAATCCTTTAATTGCTTTTTGCGGTCTCGACTGCGCCTCGTGTGAGGCACGCACCGCCACTATACACAACGACACCGCCCTCCGCACCCGCGTGGCACAAGAATGGAGCGCACTCAACCACGTGGACATACGTCCCGAAGACATCAACTGCACGGGCTGCCGCGTGGACGGCGTCAAAACACCCTATTGCGACCGCCTCTGCCCTATCCGCCAATGCGCCTTGCAGCATGGGGTCACCCATTGCGGTGAATGTCCTGAGATGGCGCACTGCGACACCTTGCACCAACTGACCGACAACGCCCCGCACGCCCTGCAAAACCTGACGGATACCGATTATACCATTCGTCTCGAACGCCCCGAAGACTACCGTGCTGCAGAAGAACTGACGCGCGATGCTTTTTGGAACGTCTATCGTCCCGGCTGTCAGGAACATTACGTGCTGCATTGCTATCGCCGCCGCCCCGAGTTCATACCCGAACTGAGTTTCGTGATGGAGAAAGACGGCCGCCTTATCGGGCAGATAATGTTCGTCTGCACCGCGCTGGATATTATCACCCTAACCCCTAATCCCTATCCCCTAACCCCTAACCTCCCCATCGCCACTTTCGGACCTATCAGTATTGCGCCCGAATACAAGCGCAAGGGCTACGGTTTGAAACTGCTGCAATACGCATTGGCGCGTGCCAAGGAGATGGGCATCGGGGCGGTGTGCATGGAGGGGAACATCGATTTCTACCGCCACGCAGGTTTCCAAGTGGCAAGCACGTTGGGCGTGCATTACCACGGCGAACCCGTCGAAGACGAAGTGCCTTACTTCCTCGCACAGGAACTCATACCGGGCTATCTGCAAGGGCAAGCGGCAATCGCGGAATCCACTCCCCACGAGCCTGTATCCGCCAGCCCCCGCAAGGAGTATCTCTATACTACACCGCAGGGCTACTTTGCCGCTGTCGAACAACCCGACGCCTTTGCAGCATACGAAGCCACCTCCCCCCACAAGGAAAAGCAATCCCTCCCCACGCAACTCTTCCCCGAATAGGGAAAATCAGTGTGGAGCACACGATGTTATATTAACGACAAATTAACGGTCATTAGCGGAGCCTCTCCGGGGACGCGGACGCCCCGTCCGCGGTATTTAACGGAGCAGAAATTCGTGAATAATTCATGGATAATTATATGTTTTTCAATGCTTTAATGGAGCAAATATGGAAACAAAAACGAGATCCAACATTGTCCGTGGAGCAAGTATCATTCTCCGTCCGTGGCTCGACACCGAAGCCAACGCCTTGTATCGCTGTAGTTGATGCTGAGGGCGATATAGGGCTCGTTCATCAAAAAAGCATTTTTAACTGCTTAATTTTGCGCAGAATTAGCAGTTAGAGATGCCTTTTTTATTATAAAATTAGCAGTTCAAACTGCTTTTTCTCGCTATACATATTGCATTATTCGATATTTAGTAGTACCTTTGCGGCAATTTTGAATATGTATATCTATCTATAATTCAGTAGTATATGGCAATCAATGAACAGGATTTTGAGGTTCTGTACCTTTATTCCAACCGTTTGGTGAGTGCAGTACCGATGCAGTTGCACCGCTATCTGTATTGGCAAATCAATTGGAGCAACCGCCTGATAGGTATCAAAGGCAGCCGAGGCGTGGGCAAGTCCACTTTGTTGCTGCAACATATCCGCGAGACATTCCCTTCATCGCGTGAGGCATTGTACGTGTCGATGGATAACCTGTGGTTCCGTACACACGATATTATGGATTTGGTGGAGTATCATTTCACGCACGGCGGTACGCATATCTTCCTCGACGAGATACACTATCTGCCCCATTGGCAAACGGTACTGAAAAACATCTACGATGCCTATCCGCAGTTGCATATCGTCTATACAGGTTCGTCTATGCTTGAGATAGATGCACATGAGGGAGACTTGTCCCGCCGTCAGCGGCTCTATACGCTGTACGGGCTGTCTTTTCGCGAGTACCTGCTGTTCGAGGGGTATGACGCAGGTGATGCCCACACTTTGGAGGAACTGCTGCAATCGCACGAGCGTATTGCCATGCCGCTGACGCAGAAGATGAAAGTGTTGCCGTTGTTCAGCGACTACCTGCGGCACGGATACTATCCTTTCTACAAAGAGGAAGGCGACGGCTTCTATGAGCGAGTACAGAGTATGATACGGCAAGTGTTGGAGAACGACCTGCCACACATAGAGGACGTGTCTTTTGTCAGCATACAGAAAATACAACGTATGCTGATGATATTGGCGGAGCGGGTACCGTTCACACCCAAGATGGCGGAGTTGTACCGCGAGTTGGACACCAACCGCGAGTTGGGACTGAAGATGCTCTATGCCTTGGACAGAGCGGCTCTGCTGGCAATATACACCAACGAGGTGAAGAATGTGAAATCGCTCAGCAAACCCGACAAGATATATCTTGACAACACCAACTTGATGTACTGCCTCTCCACGCATATTGACGTAGGAACATTGCGGGAGACATTCTTTTTCAATCAGTTGCGTGCCACACAAGAGGTGCTGTTGCCCAAAGACGGCGATTTTATGATAAACCGCACGTACCTGTTTGAGGTAGGCGGGCGCAGCAAGACTTTCGACCAAATAAAAGATATTTCCAACAGTTTTCTGGCTGTGGACGACTTGGAAATAGGACACCACAACCGTATTCCTCTGTGGATGTTCGGACTGCTATATTGATATTTTCTCCTCCATATAAGGGAGGTCGGGAGTGGCAATAGAATAGGAAAAACAACCACTAAATACCTACAAAAGGTTGGTAATTATCAGGAGTAATTACTTGAAATGAAGCATTCGGATACGTATCCCGAAAGGCTTTCGGCGCACGTGGTATCTTGTTAGCATTGAACTTGAATTCATACGCCTGCATAGCCCCGTCTTCAATCTCCACGAAGTCTATTTCCGCCTGCGCTTGCGTACGCCAGAAATAGATCTTTGCATAACTTTGGCGATATGCATTGTGCTTCACCCGCTCGCTGAGCATCATATTTTCCCACAATGCTCCTGCATCTGTACGGAGGTTGATAGGCGCAAAATTGCTGATGATGGCATTGCGGATACCATTGTCATAGAAATATATCTTGCGATTATGCCGCAATTCCGTGCGCAAGTTGCCGCTATAGGATGATAGTTTGAAAATCACAAAACACTTTTCCAACAGGTCAATGTAGTTTTCTACGGTGGCGCGGTCAATACCTAACAGACGACTGAGTTCATTGTACGACACTTGTTCACCTACCTGCATCGCCAAGGCTTGCAACAGGCGCGCAAGAATCTCGGGCTTGCGAATGCCATTATAACTGAGCAAATCTTTATAGAGATAGTTGTTGGCTATGGTAGTCAGGATACGTTTGGCTTTATCGGGGTGCGTAACCACTTCGGGATAGCAACCGTAAATAAGACGCTGCTCCAACAGGCGTTGCTCCTCGCGTGCCGAAGTATGCTGACTCAGTTCCGCCAATGAAAGGGGATAAAGACGATATTCGTAGATACGCCCTGTTGCCGGCTCGTTAATCTGATTAGACAGTTCCAATGAAGAAGAGCCGGTGACAATCACTTGTACGTTGTCACGGAAAGTATCTGCCATCATCTTGAGTGTCAGACCGATATTCTTCACGCGCTGCGCCTCGTCAATGACTACATACCGTTTGTTACCAACCAATTGTTGCAACCCGGTGGTGGTCTGGCGTTCCAATGCCTGAGAATCATCTATGTTGTCGCAGTTCAGCCAAAGCGTTTCCTCATTGGGAATAGATAATTGCGTCAACAAAGTAGTCTTGCCTACCTGTCGAGGACCTAAAACGGCAATAATCTTTCCTTGAAAGAAATCTGCTGCGACCGATTGGCTGATAAGTCGAGGTATCATAATTCCTATTGTTTTAGATGGTTGCAAAGGTACGCCTTTTTTATGACATACACAATAAAAAGCGCATCCTAATCGACAAATTTATACCAAAAATGTAGATTATAATCGACAAATTCATACTAAAAATATAGATTATAATCGACAAAATAACCCTATGCTACAATGCTGCATTTTTATGAAACAGACGCTGCAAAGATGCTGCTTTTCAATGGAATGCGCAAATATTCCACCGCATTTCCCCTTTTCGTAAGCAGTGATGTGCTACCTCTCTACTCTCTACCCTCTACCCTCTAATCCCTAATATCGTTTCTTAACCGGCGATACCATCGCCCGCCTTGCCGAATTTTGTATACGGCTTATCTGTCTTATTAGCCCTATACACCCCAAATGCTCTATCCGGCATATTTGCCCTATGGGACATATCAGCCCTATTTGTCTTATCGGACCTATTTGTCCCATTAGCCCTATTTCCCCTATTCTCCTCAAAAACGCCCACACATCTTTTACCATTATTGCACAATTCTGCAAAAAGTATTATCTTTGCAGCGCAAAGTTGCGGAATCAACTCCGCCAACCAAGCAAATATCAATAATAAACAACCAACTCCGCCTATGGCATAACCACGCATCGGTAAGGCGATGATGTATGCGCGATTGGTTAATCTGTGTTAAATGTGTTATGCATATGTTATATTTACTTGTTAATGTGTGAACTTTTGGCATTTTCCGACTATATTAGATATGCGCGTATGAAAGGGCAACCCTTTTGCCCCGACAGGGAATATGCGTTGGCAGAACCTGAAAAGCCACAAAGAGAGTAAGGGGCAAAACTATTAAGTCCTAACTATATGGCAACACAAACAACAAACTCAACGGCAAAAGCCGTTACTCCAATCTCTTTGCTCAACGAAGCAAACAACGTACTGACAAACTTCCGTACTTATCAGGGTATGGATGTCTATGAACTCAAGTGGAAAATCCTGGATATGCTTTGTCGCCAATATCCTGCCAACACAACGCTTGAAGAGGTCTATCTCAAGGCAGATACGCTGAATCACTATTACAGCACGAATATCTTTTCCATTCTGTCGATGGCAAAGGAGATTATCCACATCCCCAATATAGACCAACGTCTGCAAAACGGAGATCCTACTCTTGTCAAGGACAATACCCAACCCGATAATGATATTGCTACTATCATTCCGGGGCATACCAATTATTCCTTTGCCACCAAGTATTGTGCCTGCCACAACCCCGCAGCCTATCCTATCTACGACCATATAGTGGCAGATTTCTTCGTAGCAGCCATAAAAAGCAAGCATCTCACCAGTCCTGCAATCACAGGTTTATCTATTTCACAAATACGAAATCGGATGAAGAACGATTATGTTTTCTACAAGGATATTTACACCGCCTTTATGCAGCAGTATAACCTCACCTCTCTCACTTTCCGTGAGGTGGATTGGTACATTTGGACGGCAGGCAAACTGCTCAAAGGACTACTGCCTGTTCCCTCTAAAAACAGGAGTTCCGTCAATGTTTGGATAGCAGGTAAAAGCCAAATGCCTCAACTTCCGCAATTCAAACAACTATTCCGATTGGTTTAAATACAAAAGAGTACAACTTAAAAACAAATACTATGCAAATCATTAAACAAAATAGATTAGACGAGGTCCTGCAATCGTACCTTGCGAGTAATCCAACGAAACCTTTGTTAGTCTGGTTCGAAGATAATCCAACCATAGACAAATACTTGAAAGAGTACATCTCAAAGAAAGGTGTAGGGCGAACGGAAGGACATCCGATGTGGGGACACAAACGAGCCGTTGTGAATGGCGAGTTCGTAAAGATAAGCGAGCATCCCGAACTCTTGGCAAACGATATCTATACGGATAGTGTCCGCAATGCCGATGGGGTATTGTACCACAGATACACGGAGCAACTAGCCACCGAGCCTTTGACCTATTGCATCAACCTGCTAAAGAACCTCCACAAACCTGTGGTATGTTTTGTGAATACCTGTTCCAAAGCCGAACAAGGCACTGTTGATGCCTCGTTCATAGCATCCAATTTTGATGAAATTATGGTAAACTCTAATAATTAACCTTCTAATTTTTATTACTATGTCACTTTGTGGTAATCTCAACCTCGGTGCTAACTTTTACCATTCCAGAGAAATTAACGATGTAATTAAGGAGTTGCTGTCTTATTATGACAAACAGCGCAACATTCTTGAGTTCGATAAAATCTCTGGTTTCGAAGCCGCAGGACGCTCTATTCGAGGCTTGTTCGGACAATACTGCCATTGTAACAATGGTATTGTATTGCCATTTATAGAACCAAAGGAAAAGTTTCCTTCTTCTCCTAATACTCATACGTGTCTGATTCCCCTTACTCGGGAACGTATATTTACGCGTTTGACCGTTTTGGATTCTCTGTTCTTTACGAATCTCAATAAAGGCTATTATATCAAACAATATATAACAGAAGAAATTTGGAAGGCGTGTGATGATGGCAAAGGAGGGCACTCTGATGCAGTGTTGGCAAATAAAGCAAGTAACTATATAGATTGGGTAATCAACAACAATTTCCTTACACCTCAGCAACAGGCAGAGAAGCAAAAGATGGAAAAAAATTTGATTTATGGTCGTTATCCTTGGGTTAAAAAGACCGAAGATCATAAGCAGACAGCATTGTCTTTAATGACAAAGTATCTTCATTATTTGGTAGAAGCTGTGCGTCCCGCTGATACATTAGGTTTCCCGATTTATGATAGTTTGGTGGTTTCCGTGCTACCGATGGTGTATACTTATGTAACGGGTAAAAATATAACTGATGATTATCCCAATGCGACAAGGAACATACAGCGTCCTTATGAAGATTATGTGCGGGCATTGTATAAAATTTTGAGACAGTTGAAGAAAGCAAATAATGCTGCCGATGTATGGAATGGTCCTATGCGAGATATGACCGATTTCCATATCTTGGATATTTTTATGTGGCATCTCGGCAAAGTATATGATGCCAAAGGGCAATACGACAAACTTTGGATGCCCACCACTCCCAAAGAGTTTGAAGATATGCTCAATTCAAGACAAATCGCACTCCATCTAAAGCCTTTGGAAGATTTAGCAGATGAGATAGAAAAACATTATGTAACGCTTCAAAAGAAATGGGAAGCGAACACAGCACAACAGCAAACGGAGTTAGCCGAAAATCCGAATAAAGAGTAGGCGTTAAAGAAATATAATTATGACTAAAGTAAAATTCTTTATTTACAAAGGGCACACGAACACATTGGCGTTGGAGGAACAAATCAACGAATTTCTACAATCTGATGAATTTGGAGAATTGGTTGATATCAAGTATTCAAATTCCTATGCTGGTTCTGATAGTACTTATAGGTATGCAGAAACTGCTATTGTGATATACAAAACGAAATAGTTACAAATATGATAATTCTTCAAAATAAAACCTGCAGTCTTTGTCACAAAGAATTTCAGGCTATGGTCCCGTATTCAGAATTCAGATGTAATGAGTGTGGAAAGCCATATACAATTTGTCCCGAATGTGCGGAGCAGCAACACCATTGTTCGTGTGGCGGAATGATTATCAGTAATGACGAGTACATTCATCGCCATGGTATAGATGACATATATGGTGAACATTTTGACGTAAAAGGCCCTCTATTCTATTGAATAAGTTGCATTGTAATTTAACCATTATGCCCTACAAATTTTCCGCCAGCCATATCACAGGTGGCAACGTGGTCTTTCCCGACAAGTTGGAGATAGACGACGAGAAAGTCACGTTCTACAAAGCACGCCTTATCGGCTATACCACTACTGTCATTCTGCGCAGTAACATTGGCAGTGTCTCGCTCAAAGCGGGACTGCTCTTTGCCGACATCATCATCGAGACCAACGGCGGACAAGTAACCATCGCCAACGGTTTCACCCGCTCCGATGCCAAACAGATACAGCAACTCCTCACCGAGTAATCAATTTAGGTTATAAAGACGTAGCCGACAGGGGTGATTCCATCGAATTGCCCCTGTTGTTGTAATGAGATATATGCCAGACACTATGGGTATTTGTACAAAATTGCGATAATTCCGGCTATATGCTTGCATATATGTCCAAAAAGCAGTACTTTTGTGGTCAAATAAAGTATATACGAAATAATAATAAACAGCATAATTGCTATTTGTATATTATTAAAACTATAATTATATGGAAGATATATACGCTTATTCCGCTCCGGAACTGATAGCCCGATTAGGCATACAATTCAGGCAATATAGGCAGGCTAATGGTCTGACTTTGAGCGATGTTGCCCATCGTACAGGACTCAACATTATGACCATTCAGAAGTTTGAGAACGGACAAAGCCGAGACATTTCGCTTACCACACTCATACGGCTGATGCGCACAATCGGACAACTGGATAACCTCAAAAAACTCTTGCCTCCATTACCCGAGGTTACCTATATGACCCCGAAAGAAACCCCAATCCGACGTATCCGACATAAGAAACAATGATAAAGATATTGCGTATATTATTATGGGATAAGGAAATGGGGCATTTGGCGTGGCAGAACGGAGAGGCTTATTTTGTATATAACCAATCTTTCCTTTCATCCGAGATAGAACCATTCCCATTGATGGCACCCAAAAGTCGCGGGCACTTGTTCAAGTTCTCCGCGGAAGAAGAAAGGAAATACCAACACCTGCCGGCTTTCATTGCCGACTCATTGCCGGACGATTGGGGAAACACATTGTTTGAACAGTGGGCAAAAGAGCAGCACCTTTCCGAAAACGACATCACCGCTTTGGACAAACTGGCATTTATCGGTCGCCGTGGTATGGGGGCGTTGGAATTTATGCCCGAACGCTCTCCGCTGGTGAAAAAAGAGCACGTTGATATCGGTGCATTAGCCGACTTGGCACAAAAGATTCAAAACCAACGTGAGAACCTGACAATTCTTCCCCAGGAGACGCTCACTATGCAAATGCTGCTGGCTGTAGGTACTTCGGTTGGCGGACGGCAGGCGAAAGCCGTTCTTGCCATCAACCCGCAAACAGGTGAGATTCGTTCTGGACAAGTAGCACCTCAGGCGGGTTTCCTACACTATATTCTCAAATTCGGTATTGCAGAACGTTCTACCGCTGAATTGGAGATGACCTACTACGATATGGCGCGGCAAGCGGGAATCGATATGATGCCCTGCCGGTTATGGGAGGTTGATGGAACGAAACATTTTATCACAGAACGTTTTGACCGCAAGGACGACACCAAGATACATACCCAAACGCTTGCCGCAATAGATCCTGATGCCAACTCGTATGAGAAATTGCTGCTTGTATGTCGCAAACTCCGCCTGCCGGATAGTAGCGAGTGCGAAGTCTTCCGACGTATGGTGTTTAATTATCTCACCCACAATACAGATGACCACAACAAAAACTTCTCTTTTCTTATGAATACAAAGGGCGAGTGGTCATTGTCACCCGCGTATGATTTGACGTTCATTTTTAATAACGGAGGCTATCAACCCGAACCCAAGCATTGCCTGATGCTTCGTGGCAAATATACTGATTGGACAAAAGAAGACGCTTTGGAGTTTGCCAAAAGTCTGAACATCCGAAGACCGAGAGTTATCATTGACCAAATCGCGGAGGTTGTAGCGCATTTCCGCTCATTGGCTACGCTATATGGTGTTGCTCCCGAATGGATAGGACGCATAGAGAGCGTCATCAGCAGACATCTCGCGGAATGGGGATATATCGTGGTTCCTGAATTGTCGTGGACCACGAAAGAAGGACACACATTTGGTGAGGTCTCGCTCAGTCAAGCCTACAAGGGGGCTATCCAATTGCATGCCAACGTAGATGGAAACCGAAAACGTTTCGTTTTTCCCAAAAATAGTGCCGAAGCACAAATGGTGGTTCAAGCAGGTATCGCCAACATACCGGAAAAAACTCTGCAAGAGTGGGCAGAAAAATACCTATTGAAATAATTCCCTATCCACAGGGGAAGGGCAGAGAAAGAGCAGAGAAAGCATGCCTCATCGGCTACGCCACCACGGTTATCCAACGCAGCAGCATTGGCAGCATCTCGCTCAAGGCGGGACTGCTCTTTGCGGACATTATCATCGAGACCAATGGCGGACAAGTAACTGTCGCCAACGGCTTCACCCGCTCTGACGCCAAACAGATACAGCAACTCCTCAGCAAGTAGTAGTCAGTATCTATGCATACTTATTCATAACTGCCCACGGACAATGACAGCAGAATGAATGGTTAATGAGGTGGTTATTAGATATTTAGTTTATTCAGTAGCCCCACTATTCTTGCATATATCAAATGTTTATCGTAACTTTGCAGCGATAAAAGTAATTAACTCGGAGGGTAATACTATGGATAATGTGTTGAATGCGGAATTTCTGCGAGACCTCAGTTACATCGCTGAAGACGAGAATCTAATGCGGAAACTTTCGGCGTATGCCCGTCGCTTGTTGGCAACGAAAGCGGATGAGACGCTTATGAGCAGAGAAGAGTTCATAAACCGCGTAAAGACCGCAGAAAAGGGGGCTACTTACACCATGCAACAAGGAGAATCGTTGGATGACTTGCTAAAACGAACGGTGCAATGAGATACACTGTTCAATTCAAGGAGCAAGCCCTCCGCGATGCGTTGAGATTACAGAAATCAGAACCGGCAGCGTATCGTAAACTGCGACAACTCATAGAAGAATTGGCAGAGCATCCATATTCAGGAACAGGCAAACCGGAGCGGTTGAAAGGTGATATGAATGGCTATTGGAGCAGACGTATCACACCCAAACATCGTTTGGTCTATAAGGTCTATGAGTCTGAAATTGTGGTTATGGTGCTAACTGCTTATGGTCACTATGATGATAAATAGGTAGTGGACTTGATAACTGCCTTTGCGCCTAAATAGAAATCTACAAACTCCGCAATAAAAAATCTTCAAATTTCACTTGTCCTGCAATCACCGGGCTGTCTGTTTCCAAAATACGAAATCAACAGAAGAAAGTTACGTTCTACAAAGCCCGCCTCATCGGCTATGCCGCCACGGTTATCCAGCGTAGCAGCATTGGCAGCGTCTCGCTCAAAGCGGGTTTGCTCTTTGCGGACATTATCATCGAGACCAACGGCGGACAAGTAACCGTCGCCAACGGCTTCACCCGCTCCGACGCCAAGCAGATACAGCAACTCCTCACCAAGTAGTCAAATAGGTATTATCTCTACGCACCGGACAATAGTTTGGTGCATAATTGTCTGCTACGGACAACAAATCGGCGGATTTTATTGTATCTTTGCACTCGATAATGCAATTAATGGTCAATTCGCGGATAATTATATGTTTATCAATGTTTTAATGGTGATTTAATAGGGTTAATGGAGTCTTTCACCACTATGCATTAGTGATAAATTAACGGCAATTAACGGACACCATACTACCAAATTCTATCGGAACAAATCATCCATGGTGACCACTTGCGGGAAGTCCCCCCAATAGCCGGTCTGTTTCAATCCAAACGTGGTAATAAGTGTGCTGATGATAGATTGTTTGCGGGAGAGGTAAGGGCGGAGCATTTCTTGGCGATGCATGAGCGTCAAGTGGTAGGCTTTATCCACTGTAAATTCATCACTATAGAATTTCATTTCGCACATATTGACCACATTGTCCTTGCGTTCAATGAGCATATCAATCTGTGTGCCTTCTTTTTGTTCATCACCAGAAGTTGTCCATGCCGATTGTGTGGTAGATATACCTTGAATACCCAACGCCTGCTTGATGGCTTGAATATGGTTCATACAAACCAACTCAAAAGCGAACCCGCGCCACGACACGATGGAAGCGTCCTCGGAATGTTGCTGCCAAAACTGCTCCGTATAGGCGGTACGGTTTCTAACGAAACGGAGATAGAACCAACAAAACGGATCAATCAGTTTGTAGTGTACATCGCGTTTGCTGCAGCCAAACGGCACATACTCTTCTGCAAAATTGCTACTGACCAAGGCTTGCAGTAGTTTGGAGAAATCGCCACTCGTGGGGATACCAGTCTTTTGAGAAATCTCAGTGCGGGTATAGCCTTTATGCCTCGTGGCCAATACTTCAATGATTCGTTTGGTAGCATCCGGCTTGACAAAAATAGAACGGAACAAGCGTTCATACTCATCAGATAAGGGAGCCTTGTCCCGAAAGAGCAGGTTATCAATGTTTTGTGCGAAACTCTTATTCTGCTCCATATAGCCCATGTAGTATGGGATGCCGCCTAATATCATATAACTTTGCACAATGTCGTAGCGGGAAAATGGTATGTGCTTATCCGTATAGAAAGCCTCACATTCGGCTAAAGTGAACGGACGTAGATATATCTCGCGTGTCACACGCCCATACAGACCGCCATGGTTGTTAATGAGATTATTCAGTATCCACGAACTGGAACTGCCACATACCACCAGCATCAGATTGTGGCGTGCCGATGCCCAGCCGTTCCAGAAGCCTTCCAATGCGGTCACGAAGCCGCTGCGAGGGGTGTCCATCCATGGCAGTTCGTCAAGAAAGACTACTTGCCTGCTGCCGTCATCAATCGCCTGCAAATGTTTTTCCAACATATAGAATGCTTCCAACCATGATTTAGGGCAATGGCTTTTAGGCATACCTTGCATCAGCAGCGAGTAGTAGAATTGCTGCAATTGCTGTTTCATCCCATTCTGTTTTGTACCTTCCACAGGAGATAAGCCTGCGTGATGGAATGTAATCTTGCCCGCCAATGCCTCATTGATGAGGTATGTTTTCCCCACACGCCTGCGACCATACACTGCCACAAACTCAGCATTGCCGCTATTGTACAGACGATTAAATTCAGCCAGTTCCTGTTTTCGTCCTATTGTCATGATTGCGTCTTATATTTCCACGAACTGCAATATCTATATGTTCGTGGAGGATTAAACTACACAAATACGCTGCAAAAGTACATTTTTATTTTGATATGAACAAATAGAAGTCGGCGCATTTGTACTTTATTGCACAATTATCTCCTTGTTATATTTCTTCAATCGTATATTGCAAACTCCTAAACTGTTGATAAAATTATATATAATGAAATGTTTGTCAATGTTTTAATAAATAAGATAGCCATATTCAACATTAACGATTGGATACGGACATTTGGTATTGGAATCTTCATCGCGTATTGCATGAAGCCTTCGCCCGAACAAAAGCGGTCCTGTAATGTGGCTGTACTGGTAATGCCTTGCTATATTCTTCATCTTTGGAAGTCTCTTGTCAAATTATAAACCTTCCGTACATGCATCGATACCTGCGTATAGGATAACCAGAACATACGTAGAACATAACCGATAGATATGAATACTTTCGTAATACTTTGACCATACTCATAAGCCACCCTTACCATATCTCACCACAGAGCAATGCGTGGAAATAGTAAATGTCCATTAGCCCGGTAAAATAGAATACAGAAGTGGCAAAGTGGTATTGTTTCTTAGCAGGGCGCACCATACACACGCACAAGCCCTTTGAAGCAAGGAATAAGCGAGGAGTGTGCAAGGAACAAACTCCATATATGTAATATCTGTGTCAAGTATTTTCTATGGATAGGAGGATTCATCTTAAAATTTGACACTTTTTTGTAGCAGCAATGTGGTAACGAGGTGGTAACGCTTTCCTAACGAGGTGGTAACGAATTTTATCTTACAGATATGATACTGTCTATACGATGTCTATCTTAACAATCGTACATTTTGCAGGTACTGCCATAATCAGACTGCACCCCACAACCATAAATATCAGATGAACGTTTTCATTTGCATAATTCACTAAAAAGCAGTACCTTTGTCGTCGAAAGGTTGCGTTTGCTCGGCAGACGACCTTTCAAATATATTATTAACAGCGTTTATTGACGCTCTGTTCTGACATATCGAAATCTCGCAAATTTCATTAGGATTCAGGACTTAGCAACAATGAACGCCTGCAAGGTATGAGTATCTTGTATGCCTATGTGCTGCGCTTTGGTGTGCAGCGATAGGCGTATGTCGTGTATATACTTATATCCGATGTGGGCTTTCGTGTTGCCAATTCTAATCCTAAAGGCAATGCGAGAGCCTCGATATGCGGAGTTGGCAGACGTCAAGTCCGCATTTTTTGTATATATATGACATCATCTGTATTAACTGATTCATATCATCTCCCCCATAATGCCATTAGGGTTGATGAGTTGAACTTTATGCTGCATGCCATAGATACCTCTAAACCTTTCTATACCTATGAGGAACTGCGCTTGCTATTTCTTAGCACTGAAATTCAAGCAAAAGTATTTAAGGATTTTCATGCAAAAGTTCATACCAATTTATGTGGACATCAAAATGCCAAATTAAGAACCTTATATCAGCAAGCCCAATTAGGGAACAATAGTTCCGTAGATGTAATGCTGGAACATGGATTGATGTACACAAATCAGAAATCTTTCAGACAAGTTTGGAATGAATTTGTGCGAGACTATACTGAATTCTTTGCTTTTTTAGGCTTGCTTCCTACCTATTACAAAGGTCTTGCAGGTGGAGAAAACCGACACTATGTTACATCTTTGCTGAAAGATTATCAGTCTAATAAAGTCTCGTTACAAGATTTATTACTTGCATTCAAGTTTCGGAATAGCAGCAAAGATTATACAAATTTGGAGATGTACCATATAGAGGTGCGCCCATTTGTATTAGCCCTAAAAGCCCTACAATTTTATAAAAAGAGGGGCTTGGATATAGTAAATCCTCACATTATATCTGCTATTGTCGTATATTGCCATAATGAAAATGAGAGTTTGCAAAATAATCTCCGTTTATTTCCTAATCCTGCCAAAAATATAGAGTACTACCAAGATGTATTCTATAATTTCAACGAAAATATCAAGAAAGAAATTGCCAGAGTTACATTGTTCTTGAAACCCTATCTTATAGAATTCGGATTGGTTAATATACGAAAGAAAGGAAATACACACTATTATGAAATAAATAATAAAGTTGATGGTGTATCTGTTCCCTATAATGTGGCATTTTGTAATGGTTATATTGGGAAATACAAATTAACACCATTAATAGGAAAAGTTATATATACATGTTTGCAGAATCCACAAAGATATATTCCTAAAAATAGCCTTTTTGATAGCAATTTTACGGAAACCGACAAGAGGGCAATTTTAAGACATTTCCAAGAGTTGGGTATAATTAAGGATTTTAATGATAATTTTATCTCTGTTGCAGGAATTGAACATCAGTATGCGTTAAATCCTTTTACGGATTTTATGACTTTTGGGGATGCTTGCTATGTGGCTCATAACAACCAACTACAATTGCAAAACGGACAAATTGTAATTGATAACACATTGCTACGAGAAGAGTTGGACAATTTGAAACAATCTGCTCTTTCCTCTGATGGTGTCGCTTACGAAGAATCTTTATATACCTTTTTGAAGAAGAATGTTCATTTCTTCTCCAATCTCAATCATTATGGCACATCTGCAATGGGGAAACGCTTGAGCGACATTGCTGGCATTGCAAAGATTTTCAGCAATGGAACAACAAGAAATATCTTGATTATAATGGAATGTAAGGCTGCTCATGCAATACGTGCATTTGATGAACGAAAAGAAAGAGATGATATAATTAATTTATTGAAATCATACAAGAACAATGGTATCTCTTATGATGGTGTATGGTATTGGGTTACCGATAGTAATTCTTTACCTGATACAGATATTCATGGGGGATATAGGGATAATCAAATGAGTAAAAGTTTAGTGGAAAAATTAAATATTTTACAATTTGATATTAGTGAAGAAAGTCGATTGCCTTCTATCGTAACAGCATTTTCAATAGACGCTTTGGTAACATATCTTGCTTATTTGTACCAACATACACGGACATTCAGTAAAGAAGATAAAATTACAGAAACAACTGTACCACATTTTTGGCGTTGGAGTAAAAAGTTTATGAATGTGCAATACGTTACAATTCACAAACAAATGAACTTATAAAAATATGATGGTCAATAAACTCAATAATTTATCAGGAAAAGATTGGATTCGCTTTACTAAAAGTTGGTTCACAATCAATGCCCACACTCGTACTAAGGGACAAATTCAACACCCCGCAAAATATCCTGAGGAACTGGTTGCTGAATTTGTGTCATTTTTTACCAAAGAGGGAGAGATTGTATTAGATCCGTTTGTTGGTGTGGGTTCTACTATGATCGGATGTCAAAACACGTTTCGTAAATCTATTGGCATCGAACTCAATCCTTTTTTTGCAGAAGAAGCGAATAAATATCTTAATCCAGCATATAGTCGCTTACTGCAAGGGGATTGCAGGGTATTACTTAAACAAATCGAGAACGATAGCATAGATTTTATTATGACCTCGCCCCCTTATTGGGATATGTTGAAAAAAGCACGAGGACATAGTAACTCGCAACACAAAGAACGTGCTGCTAAAGAACTACCATTATATTATTCGGATGATATCCGAGACCTTGGAAATATCACCGATTATACAGAATTCTTAACAGAATTAACTCGCATTTTTCTGCAATGTGCAGATAAACTGAAAAGTAAAAAGTATATGTGTATTGTTGTACAAAATTTCCGTAATACGGATGGTGCATATATAACATTGGCTTGGGATATAGTTCGACAACTATCAGAATGTATGTGTTTTTGTGGTGAAAAGATATGGATACAGGAAAATAAGACGCTGGGAATATGGGGCTATCCTTCCAAATTTATACCGAATATTCACCATCATTACTGTCTCATCTTTCAAAAGATATGAATTATCTGAAATTGCATAACTTGCACCCATATCATGCAAAATTCTATCCGGGAATACCACTATATTTTCTGCAGAAATACGCAACTTCTACAAGCCTGGTATTGGATCCGTTTTGCGGAAGCGGGACTACATTGTTGGAATGTAATGCACAAGGCTTACATTCTATAGGTATAGATATAAATTTTCTATCAGCAAAAATTAGTCGGGCAAAGACGAATATTTACGATAGACACCACATCGAAAAATCTATAACAAACATTCTTAATGCTACCGACAATACTCCTATTAAATTTCTGGATTCCGATGTTTGGTTTACAAAAGACAACTATGTTGATTTGTGTATTTTATTCAATGCTATCCAAAAAATAGAAGATGAGACCTATCGCAACTTATTCGAGGTGGTTTTGTCTTCGCTTCTCAATAAAGTTTGCAATAAGCGTAATACGTGGAATTTGGGGTATTTGTCTGATAATATCCTACCCAATAAAGAAACTAAGATTTCTCTAAAAACAGAATTTGAGAAAAAATGTACTTGGTTATTATCGGCAATTCGTGAAACTGAGAATTTGACCAATAGGGCTGCTGTATATTGTAGCAATGCCGGTACAGTACAACTTGACAAGAAAGCAGATATTGTCATTACCTCACCGCCTTATCCTTTTGCTGTTGATTTTGCTCGGAATAACAGACTATCCTATTATTTGTTTAATGAAGATATTGAAGAAGCAACAGCAGCAGAAACAGGTGCGCGAAACAAAAGGAATAAACGAGATTGTGAACATTTATTCTTTGAAGAAATGCAAGTTATATACCTCAACATAATGTCTCAAGTAAAACAATACGGATATTTTTGTATGACGGTATCGGATACAAAACGGAAAAACCAGCAAATTAGTTTTGTGCAATGGTTGTTGGATTTATATACTCTTAATAATTGGATTGTCGTCGAAGACACCATACGCCAATTGGAACACCAATCAATGGGACAGAAGAGGATTACGGAGGAACATTTATTGGTACTCCAAAAACAATAGTCACATTATCTTCATTATCAATCATTGATATATTTACCGCAAAAATACCGGTTGAAACACCGCAAAAATGCCGATTGATTTGTGTAATCCGCTTGTTATTAGAATCTTTGTGGTACATTAAATAATTGAGATTATGAAGTACTTTGAGCGAGTAGCAGATAGTATGTTGCAAGAGCGATTGGAGGCATTCAGTGCGGTATTGATTGAGGAATCCAAGTGGACGGGAAAGACCAACACCGGCGAACCGATGTACGCGCCCCGATGGTGTGCATATCATTCCGCTGGCGGCTTTGAAACTATAATCGGAAACTATACGTGAATTAACAAACTAATTCATAAGAAATTATCTATTATCGGTATTTTAATGGCTCTTTAATGGCAATTAATGGAGAAAAAAATTAACGTCTAATTAACGGCAATTAACGGAGAACTCTGCCTCGGATATACGTTATTGCATAAAATCCACTTTGTGTGTCAGGAAATCCCACAGATTCAGATACAGTATTCCGTTGTCGTTGCGGTAAGTAGGTGTCAGTCCCGCTACGACGATCACTTTCTGAAAACCATCTTTGATATGCAGCAGCGACTGCTGTTCCTGTTGGTCTTTTGCCGCATCGGGAATGGCGTACGCCGACTGAATATAATAACGCTCATAGCCCTTGTTGCACACAAAATCAACCTCCAACACCTGTCGCACTGACTTTCCCGCTTCGTTCTTGGTGTTCAACACCACCTGCCCGACATCCACAGAATAACCTCTTGCGCGCAATTCATTGTATATCAAGTTCTCCATGAGGTGCGTCTGCTCATTTTGGCGGAAATTGATACGCGCATTCCTCAGCCCCAAATCTTCAAAATAGTATTTGGCAGGTGTGTCAATATATTTGCGCCCCTTGATGTCATAGCGGACGGATTTCTCCAACAAAAAGGAGTCTTGCAACAAATCGATATAGCGTTTGATGGTCTCTGCCGTCAATGTGCTGTGTTTCACCGAGCGGAACGTATCTTCCAATTTCTTCGGACTCACCAGACCGCCCACCGAGGAGGACAGAATATCCACCAACTCCACAAGGTCGTCGTCATTCATCACCTTGTACCGTTCTTTGATGTCGCGCAAATACGTTTCACGCATCAGATTTTTGAGGTACAGTTCTTTCTGCTCGGTGGTGGGAAGTGCCGCAATATGGGGCAGCCCGCCATACAGCATATATTCGCGCAATGCTTCGGGCTCTGTCTTGCCCGCAAAATATGGCAACATCTCGGCAAAACTGAGCGGGTGCACCCGTATCTCGTCACCGCGACCGCGAAACTCCGTAATCACATCGGTGGACAGCAGACGGGAATTGGAACCTGTTACATACAAGTCTGCATTGGGGACTTTAAGGTAACTGTTCAGCACATCCTCAAACTCGTCCACCATCTGAATCTCGTCAATCAGCACATAGTGCATTTGGTCGTCCGACAAACGATTGTCAATATACTCAAGCAAAGCATCCGGATTGCGCAGTTTGCTATTGCGGCGGTTTTCAAGGTCTATCATTATCAGGTGTGCATCATCCACACCTTGTTGCCTAAGGTAGTCTGCGAAGATGTGAAAAAGCAAGTATGATTTGCCGGCACGGCGAATGCCGGTAACCACCTTAATCATGCCGTTATGCATACGGTTCTTCAGTTGCTGAAGATAAGTATCTCTTGAAAACTCCATTTGCGTCGATATTTTTGCGTATTTCTATATTATTTACGGCGCAAAGATACTATTCTTTCGGTAAATATGCAAATACTTGTTGTTTATTAATCTTTGCCTAAGTGAATTCATGGGTAATTTATGAGAAATTATATGTTATCGGCATTTATGGGCATTAATGGAGAAAGAACGCATCAATGAACGAAGAAACTTAACGACTTATTGACGGCAATTAACGGAGCCCCATAGTATCCGATAATGCTTTTTTTGTATAGTCATTTAATGGGCATTAATGGAGAAAGAACACATCACTGGAAACTGAATTAACGGCTTATTGACGGCAATTAACGGAGCCCTGTACCCGAGAATGCAATTCATACTCCATTCGCGGCTGATTATATGTTTATCAGTGTTTTAATGGAGGGTATTGTCCACTTTCATTGAGTATATCTTACCATTACAAATGAAAACATCTATCCATAACAAATGGAAACTATTGCATATGTCAAATAAAATAAAATCAGTAGTTTATGTTATGCTGTTTGGCGCACCTTTCTCTTGTATAAATGCAAAAGAAAGTGTACTTTTGCAGCGCAAATAATAAGGTATAGATAAACAATAAATTATAACCGAATTATATGTTTATGAAAAAGCGAATCCTATTCTTCTTTTCCCTCCTTCTCCTCTTCTCCCCCTGCCAATCCTTTGCGGGCACCGGCGACCAACAGGAGCAGGACATCTACATAACGGGGCACATCGACACCCTCATGTTGGAGTCCGACTATTTCGATTTCCCGCGCAAGGTTTTTGTCTATCTGCCCCCTCTCTATCCTTACTTCGATGCCACCGACTTTGATGTGGTTTATACCACGGACGCCCAGACCATGGAGCAGTTCTTCATGGCTTCTGCAATGCCCTCGTTCATGAATCAATCCAAATGGCTCATTGTCGTGGGTATATGCAGCCCGCAGATTATGTCGTACAGCCGTCAGGATGATTTCCTACCCAATGACAGCACTACCATCCGGAGTTACTACGGGCACGGCGGGCATTCCGAGGATTTGATGAACTTTGTCAAGCACGAACTGATGCCCTATATCCGCAGCCATTACCGGACTACTGAGCGCAGTCTGGGCATCGGACATTCGTTGGGGGCTTCTTTCATGATGCAATGTCTCATGAACGGCGACCTCTTTACGGACTATTTCTTCCTCTCGCCCAATCTGACCTTCGGCGAGGACAAGTTGCTGCTTGCCAAGCAGTTCTGCCATTACCGGTTTGATGAGAACAAGCGGTGCTATCTCTTTTTCAGCGATGCGGGCGAAGAGCGGCAGTCCCCGAGGTGGGAGGCATGGAGACCGGCACGCGAAATGGTCTATCAGTATCTTGATGCCCGCCAACTGCCCGGCAACGTCGTATGGCAGAGGAAATCCTATCCGGATTACGACCATCTCACCTCCTACCCGTCGGCGCTTAATGATGCCTACCATGGCTGGTTCGACTATCTGGACGCTGTCAAAGCCTTGGCTGCGGGCGATACCACCGCGCTTTCCGGGCAAACCTACCGCAAGCATATCGAGATTGTGGTGAAGGATGCCAAGCAGGAGGTGTACATCACAGGCAACCAACCCTCTTTGGGTATGTGGAACCCGGGTTTAATCAAGTTGGAACACGTCAATGATTCTGTCCGTGCCATTGATGTTGATTTGCACTTGCCGGCGTTGTTCAAATTCACGCTGGGTAGTTGGAAATACGATGCCGTCTTTGCCAATTCCCTCTATGGCGGTAATCTCGAAATCAACAACACCGCCCGCCCAACCTACCGTTATATCCTCACTGACTGGACTGACACGGAAAACTGACAAGGGTGTTGGAATACACTGACTAACAGGACAATGGCACTGGGCGGCACGTGGATACCTATCCGCTGTATGCACTCTCGCAAATAAAATGTTGGTGATTGCCAAATGGAGTAATTGGTGGTCATTAATGGAGTGGAATTTATGGTTAATTCGCTGATAATTGTATGTTTATCAATGATTTAATAGGCTGTATAGGTTTCTGTATTCAACATTGACGATATACCGGCGGTGATTAGCGGATAATAATGCCTGTTGTGCGCAGCATGTTCACAACAGGTTTTGTTTTTTTGAAAAAGAAATGGAGAAAACGGCGAAAAATGGCATTTTTCGTACCATTGAGTACCAATAATTTACAAAGAAAATGCAAAAATAATGCGGAAAAATTTGGATTTTGGGCGATTTTGTATTATCTTTGTATGGAAATAAGGAATATAGTCGGGCTGAAATGATGTGCCTGATAAGGCTTATAAATCCATAACCGCCCCACGACCGACTCCCTATAGACCCGCGATAGACCCGCGACAAATTTCCGAATCAGTATAATAACTTCAGCAAACCGTATAATAACTTCATCAATATGAAACATCTCAACCTCTTTATCCTCTGTGCACTCCTTGCAGGGTGCGGTATGAACGAACTGGGCAAGTCCTCCAAGACAGTTACGGAACTTGCGCCTGACTTCTACAGTATGACCGTCACGGGCGATGCCGGCTTCGACCTCTTTCTGTCGCAGGGTGGTGCTTCGTCTGCCGACGAACTCGGTGTGTTCCTTGGCGACTATCTCTCGGCAGGTCCTTACGGCGAACTCAAGTGCAAGCCCCGCATGGGCGACATCGCGTGCAGTGCACTGCGTGCCAAGACTGCGGACAGTACCACCATTGTGGGGCGCAACTTCGATTGGGAGAACTGCCAAGCCATGGTCATCCGTTGCCTGCCCGACAACGGCTATGCGTCCGTCTCCACGGCAAACCTCGACTTCCTCGGTTTCGGTGACGACTACAAGCCCGAGGGTATGATTAACCGCTTCAAGGCTGTGGCTGGCGTGTATGTGCCGATGGACGGTATCAATGAGAAGGGGCTTGTGGTGGCAGACTTGATGGCTGGCGATGACGAGGTTACCAATCAGACCAACGACACATTGCCCGATATCACCACCACAACGGCTATCCGTCTGTTGCTCAACCGCGCCGCTGATGTGCAGGAAGCCATTGCGCTGCTCCGTCAGTACAATATGCACTCCGACATCGGTACGGCGCACCACCTCTTTATTGCCGATGCCGCAGGCAACTCGGTATGTGTGGAATGGGCGGACAATCAAATGTACGTCACGGAGACCAACGTGCTCAACAACCACTACCTCTGTGCCGCCAAACAGGGTGTCACGAGCGGCGAAGAGTCCAACCGCCACGAGGCAATCCTCCTGCGATGGTACAATGAAAACAACGGTATTCTCACCACCGCACAGATGGCAGACGCCCTTAATGAAGCGCAATCTCTGCCCAACGGCACCTACGGCGGTACACAATGGTCTGTGGTCTATGACCTCCACACCTGCTCCGCCACCTACTACTGGCAACGCACCTTCACCAAGTCCTACCCGTTCCAAATCAAAGTAGCAAAGTAAGAGCACCTGAAAGAGATATATCAAAGTGCTGAAATACAGCAAAATCGAACTATTCGAAAAATTCGAGTAGTTCAAACTAAAGTCAAACGACTACTGGGGAACTAAATGTAATAATTCGTTCTATGCGACTTCATTATATTGATAACATTCGTTGGGTCACCATCTTGCTGGTGATGCTGTTTCATGTGTTCTATTACTACTGCGCCTGTTGTGCGGGGTCAGGGATAGGCGGATTCAGCGACTGTCAGCCGCAGGACGCGGTGGTGTATCTGCTCTATCCGTGGTTGATGCCGCTGCTGTTTGTGGTGGCAGGTATGAGTGCGCGGTATGCACTCGGCAAATACGACTACCGCACGTTCTTCCGCAATCGCACACGCAAACTGCTGGTGCCAGCCACTATCGGGCTGTTTGTCTTTCAGTGGCTGTCAGGGTATGCTGGTATGCTGACTATGAACTACCACTACCACGCCGACATGGGCGCAGGGCAACCTTGGTGGGTGATGTACATCATGTTTGCGCTTACGGGCGGTGGCGGATTGTGGTTCATTCAGTTGCTGTGGCTGTTCTCGTTGCTCACCATTCCTTTGCATTGGGTGGAGCGGAAACTGCACATCACCTATCCGCAAGAGCCGTCCGAGCATACGTCGCACCCTGTGTGCCGTGATGTGCTGATAGGGCTGCTGATAGTGTTCTTTGGCGTGATGCTCTATTTGGGCGACCAAACGGTGATGGACGGCAACGGCACTATGCAAGACCCTGCATCGTTGGCGAATGTGTACCGCCCGTTGTATTATATCGTGGCATATCTGTTCGGGTATTATGTCTTTGTGCGCAAGGATGTGCAAGAGTGGCTCAGCCGGTATGGTCTGCTGACTATTCCCGCTGCCTTGGCGTGCGGGATATGGCTCACTGTCACCACTTTCGGTCAGGACGCCTATTCGGCTGCTTACCTGCGCAGTGTGGGCAACAATCTCTATGCGTGGCTTGCCATACTGGCAATGTTCGGCGGTTTCAAACGTTGGTTAGACCGTCCTGTTGCGTGGTCTATTCCATGCATAGGAAAGAGGGAAACGTGGGCTGTTGTGCCTGCTAAAATATCGTATGGGTTGTATATCTTGCAGTTTGTAGTGTGTATGAGTGTGGGCTATGTGCTGCGTGTCCATACCATGCTCCCGCCATGGGCGATGTATGTGCTGCTTTTTATGGCAATGTTCACCCTCACTCCCGCTTTGTATGCCGTTATTCACCGCATACCTGTGCTGCGCTGGTGCGTATTGGGAGAGAGATGAACGGACTTAAACAGATAATCCCATAGATATGGAAAATTCAGCATTTACGCGGAGAGCGGCGGTCTTCACTATCCTTATCAGTGTCTTTGTGATGTGCGGCATCTTGTACGCCCGCAGGCATCGGCATATCGACGAGACCACCTCTATCCACGTTAACAATGTCAGTTTGGTTTATCAGCGTATAGGACACGCCAGCGCAAAGCCCATTATCCTGCTTCACGGCAACGGCGGCAGCCACAGCGACCTGAGCCTTATGGCGCAGCAGTTGGACTCGGCAGGATACTTGGTCTATGCCCTTGACTCACGCGGACAGGGAGCCAATGCTCCGCTGACGGAGTACCACTACACCGATATGGCAGAGGACGTCTATGCGTTCTGCATGGCGTTGCATACTGAGAAACCCGCCGTGTTCGGTTGGAGCGATGGCGGTATCGTGGCGTTGCTTGCGGAGATACGGCATCCGGGCTTGTTCTCGGCTATCGCTATCAGCGGGGCGAACATCACGCCAGATGGCATTATGGGCTTTGAGGAGATGCGCCGTACTATGACCACCGACTCACTCGGAAACCCTGTAACGCCTGCACCGCTGATGCAGATGATGCTCACCGAACCGCACATATCGCCTACAGAGTTGGGCACTATCCCCTGCCCTACCCTTGTAGTAGCAGGGGAACACGACCTGATTTCCGAAGAACATACCCGCCTGATTGCAGGCAGTATCCCGCACGGGACTCTGCTCCTTCTCGCAGGCGAAGACCACGGCTCCCACATCCGGCAGAACACAAAGATGGGCAAGGTACTAATTGACTATCTTCGGCAGAACCTAACCAATCCATAGCCATATCAGAACGATAAACTTCAGAGGTACAATTTATCTTATTGACCTCTCGTTGAGGGGTCGTTGAGGGGTCGTTGAGGTCGGCTAAACGAAAAGAACTTCCAACGGAACACTACCAAACCTATTCGGAAACAAAACTATACATAAAAAGAGAGACTGTCTGAGAAGTTCAGGCAGTCTCTCTTTTGTATAGAGCAACGATCTCTTATTTCACAGGGGCGGACAAGGAACGGGAAACGGTCATCTTGGCACGAATCTGCTTTTCCAATGCGTCTTCCCGACTGCTGTCAATACGTTCGGGATAGGGCATACCCACACCCAAATTCTCAGGCCACAGGCGTGCTTTCGCCACGGCACCAAGTGCGGCATCGTATTTTCCACGATTCATCAACTGCGTTGCATAGCCGAGACAGGCATCACGATAGATGTCGTGTCCCTCGGTACTTCCCTCGTAGGGCAATATACGGGCTTTCTCCAACAATTGGAGACAAGTTTTGTATTGCCCCGCCTTACAGAGTGCATTGGCATACGCTATTTGGAGATAGTAATTATCAGGATAACGCTTCGTGTACTTTTTGCCTATTTCCATTGCCTTGTCATATTGTTCATGGTTGTTATACCAGGTCAGCAATGCTTTTCCACAACGCCAAGACTGCTCCAAGCGTTGTGCAATGAGCAGACTATTCAACTGCTCTTCATCTTGCTGCAAGGAAGCACGGGTCAGGAACAACGGGGCATAGGTGGCATCATCGCAAGACAGCAACAACTGCAAGGCTTTATCCTGCTGTTGCGTTCCATAGTAAACCAACGCCAGATAGTAGCGATTTTGCCATGCGGGCAGTGTTTGTTCCGCCCATTGCAGCGCCTTAATGGTGGAAGGACGGAAGGGGAAGATACCATACGGCGACAACTGTTGCGCCTGCCTAAGTGTCTGCATAGCAGCAGACGGGTTGCCCGACAGATGTTGCACATACGCTTTGCGATAGACAGCGACAGGGTGCGAAGGAGCAAAGGAGAGCAATTCCATTGCCTCGTCGCATCGTCCTATGCGTTCATACGTATCCGCCAACTCAATGAACACCTCCGACGGCATCTCGCAACGAATGGCGTGCAGGAAATCCGTTTGGGTTATCCTACCTAACCGATAGTATTCATATTGCGCCCAGGGATAAAGCGGAACATCCGAAAGGAGTCGGTTGAGGATTTGTTCTGCACGAAAAGTGTCGCCTTTGAGCCGAGCCAATACAGCCAACAATGTGACGGCATCAAGATTAAGCGTATTGGTACGCAGAGCAGCGTTGCAATGCATTTCCGCCTTGACGGGATTGCCATCGGACAATTCCACTTGTGCCAAGCGCAAATAAGCCGCAGAAGCCAATGCCTTATCCCGTGCCGCCATGGAGAAACCGTCTTTGGCATGGGTGATATGCCCCAACGCTTGCGAAGCCAACCCGTATTCGTAGTTGCAAGAAGGATCGTAAGCAGAAACGGAGAGGCCTCTCCGGCACAATTCGAGAGCCTCCTCGTAACGCCCCATTTGGTTATACACACGTGCAAGACAGGTGATGGACGGCAAGAACCAAGGTTCCATGTCCAAGGACAGCCGCAGGAGGGAGTCCGCTTTTGCCAAGTGTTTTTGATTGGCACTATTCTCTCCTTGCAAGAACAGACCATACGCCGTATTCCAATTGAAGTCCTTCGGCGATTCGAGCGGGCGGTTTGTCTCAACCTCTTCCGACACCTCGGAATAGACCAACGCATTGTCACCAACGACGATGCGCAGGCGTCCTTCGGACTGCAGTGTTTCCGTCATAGGAACAGACTGTTCCCACTTTTCCAGGACTTGCGTTTGCAAATGGAATGAGGCTATCAGACTATCGACATCATAGACCTGCATGGTTGTATTCAGTTCAGCAAGTGGCGAAAACAACAGTTTTATCCGGCTGCTATCCCGAACGACATTGAGAGAACCTATAGCAGATGCTTCCTTGACTCCACCGATATTCATCATAGGGAACCAATACTCCGTCCAAGTGTCCGTAGCACAAGGTTGCAGGGCAGTATGCTTGAACGGGGTGAATGCACACGCCTCGTTAGGTTGGCAGAACATACGTCCCGACTGCTGTTCGATATATTGCCCGTCAGAGTCCGTGAGCAGTTTTTCCCAGATTGCCCCGCTGCGTGCCTTGCTCCATATAAAATACTTCATACCGAGTTTGTCGGCATAGTCTGCCACGTGCGCCGAGCCGAAATTCCAGTCGTGCCAATAGATGCCATAGAAATGGTTATACTTGCCCAATACGTGGACAGACATATCGCTTCCGGAATTAACATCTTCGTACCACGATATGTCTTTACCCTCTTTCGTTACGGGATAGGTGTCCCAATCGCCGTCGTGCGTAATGCTTGCATTGCCCGGATAGACAAACTCTGCATTGCCGCGTATCGTGTAGGCAGCATTCATCCATTGGTAACAAGGCTGATACATGGCACTTGCATTGTACCATGTGACGGAGGTAGTGAAAAAGGCTTTATCCTTCGGGAGATTGACTTCTACCATCCACCAAGTGCCGGTTATCCATTCGTAAGAGGCTACGTAGCAACTGACCGAACCATCATCTTTCTGTACCGTAGTGTAATCAACAGGGGTCGCCGTGGTGGGAACATGCCCGATGATACCGAAATTGAATTCCACCCCACCCGATGTCCATGCTCCGCGCAACGCAATATCGCGGAACTTGATGACATGATTTTGGTAAATAAACTCACGCCCGCTCTGTTTCTCCACAGCCCCCCCATATCTTGCCGCCCAACTGAGGCAGCATAGAAACACGGATGTAGGGATTTTCCAGCGTAACGACTGTCCAATCGTGTTCTTGTGCCTGCTCAGAATACCCATCGAAATGATTGTAGGGATAGGCAGGGCGTCCTGCCTGCGGTGCCAATACTGCAACTGGTGTAGGATCGCCAAACATATAGGTAGGCAATGATTCCGTTGTTTCGGTGACAGTTGCAACTATAGCAGGAGTCCGAAGCAAAACGAGTTGCTGTGTCATACCCAAACGATTGACCGTAGAGAGGTATATTTGTGTCTGTTTGCCATCGGTAGAAACACGGATATTATCATCGGGCTTGGAATGCAATAACCGGTAAGTTCCTTGTAGAGTGAGCGTTTGTGAGGTACGGTCCCAAGTGGGGTCGCTGACATTAAGGAAGAGCGTATCTGCATTGTAACGATATATAACAGCGGCAACACCATCGCTATAGATGTCCTCTATGGAGCCTGCCTGCCAGAAATTAGCCGCCACCATGCCGAGTGTTATTTCGGATACTGCCTGCAGAGCAGGAGTGTTGCTCAAGACTTTGATTTGCGGTTTCCTGCTATATTGAAGAACCTCCGACCGACTCATTTGCGGCAATAATACATATTGATAAGATGCGTCTTTTGGAGCCGTTCCGTGTGAGAGCCATAGTTCGTTGAAACCATTGCCGGAGATATTAGCATGAAGCGTGACAGGTTGCGGAAAATAGTAACCTCCCGTGCTGTCGATATACGCCGTTGTGGCATTTTGAAAGGTCTGGTCGTGTGGTGCACTGACAAGTCGGTCGTTGATGTACATCGGGCGCGCATATTGCCGGTTATCAACGGTTGTGATGACCTCACGCGGTGCGTCCAAATGGATATCCGCCCCCAAACAGACAACCTCGTTGTCAAAACAGAACCATGATTTTTTCGCCATCAAGTCGGATCGTGATGCCAAGAGTTGCATCATGGCGGAAGAATATGTATTATCCATAGTGACACCACCTGCCCGTCCGACATCCACTATTTTAGGTTGGTGATCGAAAAGAATCATGTTGCTGGCACAGAAGTCACGTGGTAACAAATCAACAGTGGTACCCGGCACACGATAGTGATTCATGCGAGGTATATACTGCCAATACTGCATAGGATCGTTGGGAGTATAGATATAGGTCATGCCATCGCCTGTGTACCATGCATAGTTGTTCTCACTCTTGTCGGTACGAATAAACGCCTCATACTTACCTATACGATTGGAGGACATAGCAAGTCCGAAACGAAAGAGAGGAGTCTGGTGTATTACCCTGTCACCTGCCGCGAGGACGATACTGAACTCATCGGGTCCGGCATTGTTGTCTGCCATAGCAAGTGCGGAATCCAACATAGGCTTATACACGGGAAGAGGCGACATATTCTCGTAGATGGAAGCATAGTGGCGATCCGAGGCTATCATATCGGCACAGGTGTGCTGTACGCGTCGCCGGACAGCGGTATCTGCAATCAATACAGAAGATTCGAGGATATCAAGCGCCATAGAACGTGCAGACTTATAGGGATTACGTGCGTTGCCGCGTCCCATAAACATCAACATCACTTCGCCCTTGTAGAGCGCAGGGAGGTAGGTCTTTGTGATCCACGTGGGCAATACCCTGCAGATCGCATCGGGGACACTGAACTCTGTGCCTTCCAATACGGAAACCAAAGTCGCCGTCAGGTGAATCATAGATTGCCCGTAAGTCCCGATATAAGGGATGGCTATATGCTGGATAAAAGTGCCATCTTGGTAGAGTCCTTCTTTCTTCCACACCAGTGTGTTGTGCTGATATTGGGATTGCGTACGCAGTATTTCATCATGCGCGGCATTGGCTGCTACCCGTTGCTCCGGTGTTGTGCGATCCACAAAGGCAGGTACGGCACAGCGCAATGCAGCATTGATATCCTCTTCGTTTCCGGTAAGAACACCTATAAGGAACAGATTGCGGCAGATGTCCGCGAGATTGGCATAGGTCATGTTTCCATGCTGTGCGAAGTGGCGCACATGTCGCGCCCCACCAAGGTTGAATTGGTTGATTTCTTCGTGTGTGAGTTCATCATAGAGAATGCTGACAATGTTGGCATAGGTCTCTGTATTTCCGATACGCCATTCCCACCAATTGCCACATATAGGCGTGTTCTCGTTGTAGGCATAGCGATAGAGAACGGATAATCCGAAGCGGATATCACGCAACAATCCGGCATTGGCATACAAGGAACTGCCCGGATATGCCCATGCACGCGCCATCGTCTCCAAACGCAAATAGGAATAGTGGACATGAAAAGGAGTATAGGCCGGAACGCCTGTAAGCAGGTTAAGCGAGTCCCAAAGAAAACAAGTGTCTTTGCGCATTGTGTGCCAATAGTCTTGTGCCTGAGCAGAAAGACCATCCAAATAGGCACGCATATCGGGTTGCTCAGGGTCATAGTCAAGCGAGCCTAAGGCGCAATGGTCGCGAAAATTGTTCCGCATACGGGTGAATGTATCAGGACTGACCGCTTCAACCGAAAAGACAGATACTACTATACAAGATATGATAAGGACAAGAGTTCGTTTCATAGGTTCTGATTCAATGTTGGTTTCGTATAAGAAACAGATTAAATAAAGCGGTGATGCATACAGGCATACAGATATAGACTATGAGATTAGCACAATATTCATTTGATTAATACACCTTGTATGGTATATGTATGTCCGTTCCGATGGATATACACTACCCCATCGTTAACGGTCTTGAAGACATTTGTATCGTCCACAGCGGTATTACTGAGTGAAGAAGGCACATCGGGCGCAGGTAAGGGTTTGATGATATCAAGTTGCAAACATTCTCCCTGCCCCATACGATCGGTGCAATTGATGGTGATAGTAGTGGTAGAAGCAGAGCGCGTAAGAGAAACTCCCTCGGCTGGTTCTGCGGAAGAAAGAGCGAAAAGTCCGTCTAAGACAAAGGTCTGCGATGTGCGTTTCCATGTAGGATCAGACGCTGCAAAATAGAGAGTTGTCGGCGTCTGATGATACATCACAGACGCTTCTCCGTCGGAAGTTACGGACGCAGATGTACCCGCTTGCCAGAAGTTGATACCAACAATGCCCAAAGTGCGGTGGTAAACTGATTGACAAAGTGCGGTATTGGATAGTGTAACCGTTTTCGGACTACGGGTATAAGCAAGCGTTTCATCCGCTGTCATCTGCGGAAGAAGAACATAGTTGTAGGTGGCATCCTGCGGTGCTTTGCCATGATCAATATAGAGAGAATAGTACTTGTTTTGTTCGATATAAGTAGTGAGTTGAACAGGATCCGGAAAGTAGTATCCGCCTACCTCATTGATATATGCATACGCGGGATTGGTATAAAATACTTCATAGCACTTCTTGGTTGTTGCCGCTTCTCCATCAACCGACCACCCCTTGTTAATACGCCGAGACTCAATAGTGGTGAGCACCTGACGATTTTCACTCATAGATATGCCTGCACCGAGGCAATGTACCTCATCATCGAACATGAACCATGATTTCTTTGCCACCAAGTCGCTTTTTGCCCCTACATGGCTCATGCCTGCAGCAGTATATCTATTGAGCAAAGTGACACCTCCGACCCATGCTTGTGCATTGACAGGGCTGTCGAAAAGCATACCCACCGAACCATCTGCTGCTCGGGAGAGCATATCCTCCGTTGTACCAGGTATATGATAGAAATTGCATGAGTTGAAGTAATTGAGCCAGTGGTCACGATTGTTTTGCGTATAGATATAAGTCATTCCATCGCCTGTGTACCATCCGGACATATTGTTATTGCGAAAACCTTCAAACTTACCAATACGGTTGGAAGACATCGCCAGCCCGAAGCGGAAACGCTCGGTTTCGTGAACCACACGGTCTCCCGCTGCGAAGATATGGCTATATGGTTCGGAAACATGGTCTGATGCCTCGGATTGCATCTGCTCAATATGCGGACGGTCAATGACAGGATCTATGCCATCGTATAAGGACGTATAGTAAGCATCATCCTTGAACCATGAATAACAAGTATTGACAATACGTTGCCGCTGTTCAGAATCTTGAATTAGATAGCGACTGCGATATATATTCAATCCGATAGCACGTCCCATTGTGTGCGAATTGTGAGCAGAATTAGTGTTTCGCCCCATAAACATACGCATCATCTCGCCTTTGTAGATGGCCGGAATATAGGCTTTTTCTATCCAGAGAGACAGGGCTTCGTAGAAATAATCAGGTGCACTGTATGCCTTTGTACCTGAGAAACACAATTGCATCTCTGCTGCGAACTGAATCATACTGCTACCATATCCGCCAATGTAAGGCATGGCTGTATGCTGAATGAACGTACCATCGGAATAGAGGCCTTCTTTTTTCGTTATGCCGTTATAGTTATGATAGTCTCCCTGCTCGGCAAGCATCTGTTCAAACAATGATTGTGCTCTCTTGCGTTCATCAAGAGTTGTTTCGTCCACAAAAGCACGTTTAACCATGGTAAGAGCATTGGAAATGTCGGCTTGTTTGCCACAAAGAATACCCATATACAGAAGATTGCGGCAGATATCCGCCTGATTGGCAAAAGTCAAGTTGCCTGTTTGTGCAAAGGAACGGACAAAATTGGTAAAGGAAAGGTCATAGTGGGAAAGTTGCACTTCGGAGAGTTGCTCATAGAGAATGCTGACAATGGCAGCATATTCCTGCGGCATACCAATACGCCATTCCCAGAAGTTTCCGAGCAACGTGGTCTTTTCGTTCAGTGCATAAGTATATAGGAAGTCCAGACTGCGTTTGATGTCCTGGAGCAATGTAGCATCATGATAAAGAGAGGAAGTGGGATACGCCCACGCAAGCGCCATCGTATGAAGACGTATGAGAGAATAATACAAATGAGAACAAGTGTATGACCTGTCTCCTTTAAGTTTGTCATATTCAGTCCACAGACATGTGGTAGGATTCTTGGCTAAGGTATTTTGATAGGTTGCAGCATTCCTGGCAATGGTGCTTATGTGTGCTTGGATTGCAGAATCGCTCACATCATAATCCAAAGAACCAAGGAAAACTTCGCGACGCAGATTGTCGCGCATAATATCGAAATCAGTGGCAAGGGCTGACACAATAGCCAACCCTGCCACGATACATAAACTAATCAGTTTCTTCATTTATCAACGATTACCTTTTGATTGTTGACTACATACATACCCTTGGGCATTGGTACCATAGTATGCACACCTGCACGCACCTGAATGGTATGCAAGGTAACGCCCAATACATTATAGATTGTAGCGGAAAGGTCTTCTTTGGCATTGAACAGAATACCGCCCGTAACGGCACGTACTTCTAATCGGTTGTCCAATACAGGTTCTACTGCTGTACCTCCAAAAGGAATAACTTCAATAGAGCCGATAAACCAATAGTCGGTGGAGTTGCGCGATATGCGAAGATCCGTAACGGTCTCATTCTGATTGTCTATGACATATTCGTCCCATTCTTTGCCAAATTCAAGCGATGGAAGTCCTGCCATGATAGTACTGTCTCCACCTTGTGAATTTGGCATGAACGCCTTGTAACTGACAGAAAGAGGGCGTATATTATTATGACTGACACCCGTGATTCTCACCTGTTTGATACCATTCTTGAAAGTCGGGAAATAGATGGCAGGACGTTTGCACAAAGGTACTACACCTGCACCAAAGCGCTCGCCGTCTAAATAAGTATAACCGCCATTGAATAATACGTTTTGTGAACCGCTAAAACCATCCGAAGTTAAGTCTCGGTTCTCATAGATAACCCATTGATAGAAGCCGAGGAGATCCTTCTCCACAATTTGATCGGAATGTCCCTGTGCCTGCGTGGTAGCAAAATCAGGCCAATTGGGATCACCTAAGTCTGCATAGTTCCACTTGGTGAAATCAATAGTGAAGCCCTTTGTTTGCGCTTCTCCATACCATTCATAATATGTGCAACCGTCATAGTATTCCACCAATTGATAGTTGCAGTCTTCGGGCATTTCCCAATATACCTCAACATCGCAGGTTGCCTGCTTGTCACCGGCTTTGGCGATGATCTTGGTTTTTCCCTCTACAAGTCCGTGTACCAAACCTCCATCTACGGTAGCAATGCTTTCATCCAACGAAGTCCATGTCACAGTCGGATTGCTGGCATTGGTGGGCAATACAACGGCATTAAGACGAGCATATTTCCCCTCAGCAATAGAGATGGATGTTGCATCTAATTCAATGCTTGACACAGGGGTCTCGCCTATGATAGATACTTTGCAGACATCTTTCTTGCCTCCGCACTCGGCATAGATTTCCACTTCACCTGCAGCCACTGCCGTAACCATGCCTTCGGAAGACACTTGGGCAATTGCCGTATTCTGACTGCTCCATTGCACCTCGGCATTTGCGTTAAAGGGAGTCTTTTTTGCCGTCAGTCGAAGCGTTTGGCTCACTTCCATATTGGCGGTATTCGGTGTAATGGACAATGCCGTAACTGGGACAATGTCCGATTCGTGTCCCATGGGAATTATCTGTACATTCACCAGGAAGAAATAGCCTCCGCTGTTGCGGTTGATGGATATTTCTTTGACATCTGCACTATTGATAAGCACGGTGTCATTGACGCAAGCCGTCTTGCTTAGAGGTAGATTAGCCATATTGGCATCAGGAGCCACGTCTTTCAGTCCCACCCATGCACCGGCTGCATTTTTGGCTTGAATGAACATAGAACCTCCAAAACCGCTGACGATAAGTTTATGGATACCGTTCTTGAATTTCGGGAAATACACGGTCGGACGGTATGCCACTGCAACTGTATTGTTGGTACCGTCGTCTGCCGTGTTGTTATTCCACAGCAGAGGAGAGAAGGTCTCGCCTGCAATGGAACGTGTATCCTTGTAACAGAACTTGTAGAGACCCAATTGCTGAAACTCCAATATCTTCTGGGAATCATGCTTGGTAGTTCCCTCCACATAGCACACATCCGTAGGCTGCAAATCGCTGAAATCCACAGCAAATACTTCATCTATTGCCTCGCCTGTGTAGTTATAGAACCCTGTCTGTGCATCGCGCTCATAGAGTGCGGCCTGCAGACTTAAGACGGACATACAAAGCCCGAGAGTGAAAAGAAAATACTTCTTCATTGTCGTATATATATACCGGTTATTTACGTTGCCCTAATACATTGTATGTGACACCATTATGACGGATATACATAGTGCCGTCTATGATAACCTTATCTGCGCAGTCTGTCGTCTCTGCCATAGGTTGGTCTGTGCTTGTTGCACCGCCTGCCTCCATAGGTTCGATGGTTATCTTTGTGATGAATTGATAGTCGGTCGAATTACGTCAGAACATGATGCGCTTCACATCTGTGCTGTTCACTTCCAGAGTGGCGGTCGTATAGGTGGATTTGAGCGTGATGTAATCATTGCCGGTCATAGAGGTTGCCACTTCTTTGATAGGTTTCCATTCTCCTGCAGCATTCTCTGCCATAAAAATAAGGTTACGGTCTTTGTTGGTCCATCCTTCGACAATGACTTTCTTTACGCCGTTCGTGATTGCTGGAAAATATATCATAGGTCGTTTGTTTTCCGCAACGGCACCATTCTTCCCGTTTTCGCTGATACCGCCGTTCCACAGCAGATTGTCATAAGTCGTATCACCGCATTTGCGGCTTCCATACCAGCACCATTTGTATAGTCCCAAATCCTGAAACTCCAGCAACAGATCTGCATGTTCCTTGTTTGAAGGGTTGGAGTAACGGACTTCCGAGGAAGAAAGATCTTGTGTAAAATCAACGGAGAAGTCATCATAAGGCGTGCCTGTATAGTGGAAATAGCCGTCTTCACCCAATGTATATTGCTCATAAGCCTCCACAATAACAGTGCAACTCTCTTTCACGTCGCCCACAGCAGCATAAATGAGTGCCGTTCCTTTGGATTTTGCCGTAACGGTACCGTTATCCACCGTAGCAATAGTCTCATCCGAGGAAGACCATACCACTTCGGAACCTGCAGGAAGAACCGATGCACTGATAGTGGAAACCTTGCCTGGATACATAGTCAGCGACTTTGTGTCCAACACCACTTCTGTTTGGATTTCTTCAGACATCACACCCAACGTAATCTTTGTAATGTATTGCCATGCATTGTTTGCCTTAATACGGTGAAACATCACCTCTTTCACCTCCGTATCACGAATCCACAAGGTATCAACGGTATAGGCGTTTTTGTTTAACACCATCGTCTGGATGTCTTCCCATGTTCCGCTCGCACCGCGTTTCATAAACGTGATATTGGCAGGGTTACCGTTCCCCCACCCTTCGTATGCGATGTATTTGATGCCGTTCTTGGCAACAGGAAAATACACGGCGGGAAAATCAGCCACTGTAGTAATGGCATTGTTGTTGGTTTTCGTCCCGTTGATGTAACTCACGCCGCTGTTCCACATCACGGGACCATAAGTCTTGTCTCCCAATGAACGGCTGGCATAATAACCATACTTGTACATACCCAGATTCTCGAACTCTATCAGTGCGTCAGCAAATACATTCGGCTCTGCATAGTTCACGTCTGATGCGGTGAGACGGGTAAAATCCCATACTACATCTGCCGTAACAGGTTCTCCTCTGTACGAATAGAAACCGGTTGAAGCATCTTTGACATACATTTCATCCGCAAAGATACTCATTGTTGCCATAAGGCAACCTGCGATAAGAGCATTTTTTTTCATACTACTAATTCTTTTAAGGTTGAACATTTGAGTTCATAAAGGTACGCCATATCTGGCAGACCGAAACTCTATATTTTTGTATTCTTTTTGCTCATTTTGGCAACAAAGTCGGAAGGGGTGTCTCCAAACTCCGCTTTGAAGGATTTCACAAAATAACTTTGGCTGCTTATCCCCACACGTTCCATGACATCCAAAATCGTGAGGTTCTGTTCCAACAACAGTTTTGCCGCCGTGGACATTCTGTAGGAACGTATATATTCAATAATCGACTTGCCCGTATTGTCTTTGATAAAACTGAACAGTTTGCGGCGCGACATACCCATCTCGCGTGCCAAAGCATCTATATCGGTATGATCCGACAGATGTTCCGATACCAATTGGGTAAACCTGTCCAGTTGGGATTCTATCTGTTGTTCCTTTCTGTTGCTGCCTATATCTATACAATACTTGTCGGTATATCTGTCCATCACACTCAGCATCTGCTGTATTTCCGGAACTTGTGCAATATCCACTTCCGATTGGAGTCGTAATAACGGTGCTTTCAGTTCTTTGCTTACATCAGTGAAGAACCGCACCTTTGCCCGACTCGCTTTTTTCTCCTCTTCCTGACGGACTTGCGCTATATGAAGTTCGTTTTTCAATCGGTTGTGGCGGATATACGCATAGACCAGGAAAACAATAATAAGACCGCTCAAAAGTATATACAGCAGCCAGGCCCATACACTTGCCCAGAAAACAGGTTTGACACGCATGCTCAGTTCTATGATATCGCCCCATACACCGTCGTTGTTGCATGCCTGCATCTCTATTTTGTAACGACCGGCTGGAACTTGTACCAACGAAAATGTTCTGCGCCATGAATCTGCCTCGTTCCACGATGTTGACTGTTTCGCAGAACCGAATAACGAAACCGGTACCATGCGGAAACGGTATCGGTTCTTCCCGCTCAGCAGGTAATTGGTCGATGAAAGCGTAATGGCTATGTTGTTTTCATTATTGCGCAGCACCAGTTTGCCCTTGCGCAATTGCGCTATCTTGTCTGCATAGATATCGCTCTCAAAAACAGACTGGTTGTTGATGCTGAGGTCTGCCACCAGCGTATGGGGAGGACAGGTGTTGTAATTGATTTCTCCTGCCTCCATATAGTTCAGCGTCCCTAAACCGCTCCAATATACTCGATTACCGTCTTCGGAAACACACGAAGACAAGATGTGTTCGAATACGCCGTCATATATGTTATAGACATGAAGAGAGCCTGAACCGATGGAATAAGAAGCGACACCGTTGTCTGTTCCCATCCATACAGTGCTGTCCGTCAAAGCAATCGTATTGATTTTCGACAATTCATTGGACGGTTCGTCCAATGCCGTGCGGAAAGATTCTTGTATCCTGTCAAAAAATAACAAACCTCCGTTTCGCGTACCCATCCATAAACCATCACGTAGAGTATCCGCACACACAGAACATATCGAGTAAGGCTTGTTCGGAGAGTATGATGTCAAATAACTGCCGTCTGTACGGGAGAAACGAAGCAGCGAAGTAGTGGTGGAGAGAAAAATGTCATTGCCTGTCTTCAGCACATTGAACGGGCGGGACGACACATATTCGCCAACAGGTTCAGGAATGGCTATCGAACGGGACATTCCCTCTTCGGGCTGGAAATAGGTCATCATATCGCTTCTGGATTGGTATAGTATCCATAAGGCTTCATCGTCCGGACACATGGCATAGATCTGGTTGCTCAGCACTGCATGTTCTTTCCGTTCTGCCGTGTATGTGGTGAATCGGCCTGTTGTGGTGTTCAGGCAACTCAGTCCGCCCAGATAAGTCCCTATCCACAATTTGTTGCCTGTCTTGACTATCGATTTGATGTTGTTCGCGCCTATGCCGCCTGCGGATTGCTGGTAATGTGCCACTATGCCTTTGTCTTCGTGCCAACAGTACAAACCGTCTCCCTCTGTGCCTATCCATAGATAGCCGTTGTCTTCCAGTAGGGCGCTGATAGGCAGATTGAGGCAACCGTAGTCCTGCAAACGGACCGAATGAAAATCGTTGTGAATATGTGCCGATGCCAGGCATAGTCCGCCTGCATAAGTACCTACCCAGAGGTTGTCATTGTTGTCTAAGTATAATGCCTGTATGGAGTTGCTCACCAAACTGCCTTCATGATTGGTCTGTTCATAGTGTTTCAATGTTCCCGATTCCGTATTGTATGCGAACAGACCATGCATGGTTCCTATCCACAACCGATGGTCAGAAGCCGCTAATAGTTTGCGGGCACTCTGGCTGCCTTCCAAGGGTAATATACACTGCAGGTCGTCACGGAACTGCCATAATCCCTTTTTCTCACACAACAGATATAGTGTACTGTCCTGCCACTCCATCGCGGTTACTCGTTGCAATTTTCCTTCTAACGAATGGAATTTCTGCTCTCCCGTATTCAGATTTATAGTCAGTAATGCCTCATTGGCTATAACATACAGCGATACCACCGAGGGCGAAGTATAGAAACGTCCCGTTACTCCGTAATTACCTATCAATAAGGGTGCCTGTTCACCTGTTTTCGGATCATAACAGACAATGCCGGAGCCGTCTAACCACAAACGTCCGTACTGGTCTTCGCATATCGAACGAGAAACACAATCGCTCACTTTGACGAAATTGTCCGTGTCTCGGCAATACCTTAGCACACCGCACGAAGTGGTGACATACAGGTCTTCACTTTGTGTATACAGCACCGACCAATAGGCTATCAGCCATTCTTCAGGACGCGCAATCTTGTTATGGTATGCACGGAATGTATAGCCGTCATAGCGATATATATTGTCACCCGTTACTATCCACATGAACCCGTCCGAATCCTGGGCAAATCCTGTCACGCTGCCGTATCCTAATCCCCCAACTCTGCTGATAGTATGGAAATATACATCGTTCGCATAGCCGGACATGAAAATGCAGGCGAACAATGCCGGTAATATATATCGCTTGAAATGTAACATCTGTTTCTCGTTTGTTTCTGTTTTTCTTGTCTTTGTATCCATTTGCGGAATTGTTTGTCACAAACTGTCTTTATGTTGCCTTCCGTGGAGTTGCCGCTCGTCTCTCAAAATCAGCATGGAGAGCCTCCGCCTGTTCTGTTTCTGCCGGACAATTAATCTCTTTCCACGAGACCTCATCGAGACCTCAACGACCCCTCAACGGAAGGTGAAAAAGAAAAAATCGTTATTCTGCACCCTCAAAAAAATATCCTGCTTGTTCGACCTATAATCCCCCCTAATCTCTAATCTCTAATCTCTAATCCCTAACTATTGTTCTTCAGATACTTCAATATCTCCTGAGCCGCATACGACATGGCTGCCGGACCATACACCTCTGTCATATCCGCTGTGATAGCCTCAGGCTTCTCTCCCACCATCTGCACGCTTCCCAGCATTCCGTCCCCGCGCATGGCGTGCACTAAAGCCTGCCATGCCTTTGTAGCAGGAGTGAGATAAGTGGCTTCGTCTAATAGACCGTTGTTGATGCCCCACCACATCGCATAGCAGAAGAAGCCTGTGCTGCTCATCTCAGGATTAGGATAACTGTCCGGATCCAGCATGGTCACATACCAGTGTCCTTCCTCCGATTGCAAACTGGCAATGGTCTGCATCATGGTCTGATAATGCGTTATGAAACGCTGGCGGGGTTCCCAATCCGACGGCAGATAGGGTATCATCTTTGCTAATCCTGCTATCACCCAGCCGTTGCCGCGTCCCCAGAATACAGGCTTGCCGTTGTTTTCCTGCTTGTCAAAATAATTGCTGTCGCGCCAATAGAGATGGTATTCGGGACTGTACAGATAGTCGGTAACAGTCCAGTACTCGTCGTTCATAAACTCCAGTAGCGAACTATCGTTCCATAGTTGGGCATAGCGGGCAAAGACTTGGGGAGCCATATACAGTGCATCGCACCACGACCAGCGCTGTTTGAAGTTGTAGGCCTTGTCATTGGGATCACACTCCAAACCGTAAGAGGACGGATTGTTCTTGATGAACTGCAAACGCTCCACGGTCGGATAGAGAACACGCACATCACCGTCTTGCTCATACAGATCGGCGTAGAACATACCGACTATCAGATTGTCGGCATGATATACATGGCTCACACCGTTGCCGTTCCCTAAACGGTAATCATTGCGCAAAGCCACCTCGCGCAACCAGTGTTGGGTTGCCGTATCACCGCGCAGCCACGACCATTCGGCAGCGGCGGTCAGAAATATACCGTTTTCCCAACTGATGTCATGGTCGGCTTTCCATTTACGGCGGGCATTCATGTTTTCATATTCTCTGATCTGCCACGCCATCGCATCATCGGTGGCTTTGACAACGGCTTCCTCTGTCAGTGCGTCAGAATAGGTATTTCCCTCCTTGGGCTGGCAGGCAGACAAACAAAGGGCAACGATAAAAGCGAATATAACTGTTCTGTTCATAACCATTATTTCGTTAAAAAGGTAAAGCGTGCGCTTTGAACATGCAAAGCACCGTTGGTAGGTTCAAGATTGGAGGTGACCATGCCCACTTGGTTGATCAACCCGTTGTCATTCGTCCAGCCGGCACGGAGAGCGTTCAGATTCTGACTGCTCGTTGGAGCAACAATGGTCTTGTAAATACGCATGGTCACCGTGCTGTCCAGTGTCTGCACAAAAACGGGTACGGATATGTCCTGGGTCAGAAACTTGCCCGGAACGATGCTGCGCTTCAAGTACGTACGCAATGTACTTGCGGGAACCTCCTGAATACAGGAATAGCGGTAAGAGGTCAACCAGTCGTCCCATACGTTGTTCTTCATCACGAAGAACGTGTATCCGTCGGCATGATAGGCTTCCTCCATTCCCGCACGTTCTATCGCTTGGAACTGCAGTGTCATGTCATTGTCCTTTCTGCCTTCTATCCATTCGAAAGCGTCACAACTCAGTGTACCGTAGTTCGCACCGTGCTTCTGATCATAATCAAATGCGTAACTCAAACCGAACAACTCGCAAGAGTTCAGCCCCAATACGCACAGGGCGCATACTGACCAATATAGAATGTGTTTCTTCATAATCCTGTCTTTAGTAGTTACCTATCTGGTGTAAGTTTGTATTCTCGTTCAATATGTCTTGATAGATCGGCCAATAGTGCTGCCATTCCTCCTCAAACAAATGATATCCTTTGCCTCCGTAAGTGGTGATATAACCCTCAAAGTAGGAATTCATCACCTTTTCCACACGTCCTGTACGCATCAGGTCGAACCAACGCCGCCCCTCTGCATAGAGTTCAAACTGACGTTCCTGAAATATATCTTCGTCCAGTTTGTCCGCATCACCGCCGTAATAGGAGGCGTCTTTGGAGGGCAGATGAGCGCGGATACGCACTTTGTTCATTTCCGCAATGGCTTCGTCCATGCGACCCAACTTGTTCAGTGCCTCTGCACGTAGCAGAATGATGTCTGCCAAGCGGTACAAAGGTATGTAGCAACTCTGGTATTCTGCCTGTGCCTTATGCTCTCCTGGAGACCATTTCCAGCATTGGGCACCGCTTGGCAACGAATTGACGTGCTTTTTGGTGAACGTCTTGTACTTGGCGGAATCTATTGTTGCCACACGGCGGGCGTCTATTGCACCGAACTCTCTTTCCCATGCAAACCATTTCCTGTACATATCAAAGGTCGGTATCATCGGATTCGCACTGTTTGCCAGTGTCGTGGTGATACTGTTGGCACCGTCGGTTGTATAGTTCCATTGCAATGTCCATATATTGTCCGTGGTCGTCGCCTTGCTGCAAACATCCGCAAAGTCCACACCCTCTATGGTGTATTTGCCCAAACTGTACAACTTGTCCGAATACTCCACAGCCTTCTTGTAGTCTTTCTGCCACATTGCCACATCGGTTATCAAGGCATACAACGCCCCCGGTGAATAGATGAACTTCTCGTCCACGGTCACATCAACCAGCGAATCCGCCATAGCCAAATCTGAAACCACTTGGTTAAAGATAGTGTCTTTGCCTGTAACACGGGGTTTCGTCACATCGCTTTTCTTCAGAGTCGGTTGCGTCATCAACGGCACATCACCCCATATTCTGTACAGCCAGAAGTATGCGTATGCACGCAGGAAGTATGCCTCGCTCCTCAGATGATTATACGATGCCTCCGACACATTGTCTTGCATCTGAGGCAAAAAGTATAACGCATAGTTCGCTACGCTGATCAGATTGTACCAGTCGTTCCAGTCGCACTGCTTCAAGTCCGAACTCAGTCGGTTGAAACTGACATTCTGCACGGGAGCTCCACCCGTCACGTTGCCTAAGAAATTGTCACTGCGAGCCTCCGTCCAGTATAGAAATCCTGTCACGTAAGCCTTGCGGATGTGTGCATAGCCGGCATTCAACTCGGCACGCGCATCCGACTCCGACTTCCAGAAGTTCTCGTTTGTAATATCCGCCAAGGGCTCCACGGTCAGAAAATCATTCAGACAGGACGGCATACACAACGCACATACAACTGATAATACTATGCCTGCAAATATATTCTTTTTCATATTGCTTGTTCTTTTAGAATGTGATATTCATACTGCACAACACCGATTTGGCACGGGGATATGAGTTGTTGTCATACCCTATCGCAAAGCCTGATGAGGGGATCTCAGGGTCAAATCCGTCATAATTGGTCCACGTGAAGAAGTCCTGCATCATCACTGAGAACGTCCAGTCCTGCACATGCATTTTCTTCAACCACTTTGTCGGAAGAGAATAACTTACCTTCAAGTTCTTCAAACGGATATAACTGCCGTCTTCTATCCATAAACTGCTGTTCAAACGGGTATTCTGCACAACGGCGCGGTTCGTACTCGGTATCGGATATTTGGCAATGTCACCGGGTGCCAACCACGACTGCGCCAAATACACGGGGCTTGCCTGGGTCAGTGTCCCGTACACGTGCGCATTCCGGTTCGCCTCATATACATTTATCACGTCACCTCCGACCGAGAACGTGAAGAAGGCACTCACGCGCAACCCTTTCCAGCGAAACTCCGTATTGAAACCGCCTGTAAAATCAGGCAAGCCGCAACCTATCACCTGTCTGTCGTCTGCGTTGATCACACCGTCATGATTCACATCGTCCCACATCACGTCGCCACCCTTGAATATCTCGCCTTTCTCCGTCCCGTAACGCAACTGATGTATCTCACCTTCGTAATGCTCACCGTTCAACTGATATTCCACAAACCGGTCTTTGTCATCAAATATCGGAGTCAGTTGCTCCCAATTCTCCGTAAATGCATTCGATTGGTCGTAGGGAAATATCTCTACTGCTTTGTAGCCGTACATCGTGCCAAGCGTATAACCGTTGTCTATGATGTAGAGGTCGTTGTGAATACTTACATTCTCTTTCGGAATGTTCAGCAACTTGTTGCGGTTGAAGGCAAAGTTGATATTGGCGGTCCAGTCAAAATCACGTGTCTTCACGATATGACCCGATACGATAAATTCCAAACCTTTGTTCGAGATGTTCCCCACATTGGTGTAACTGCTGCTGAAACCGCTTGTACCGGGAAGTTTCATGGAGAACAGCACATCTTTTGTCTCTTTCTGATACAAGTCAAACACCAAGCCAAAACGGCCGTTCAACATACTCAGATCCAGTCCTATGTTGTGTTGTGATGTTGTTTCCCAACCCAAAACATCGTTCTCCAACTGAGTCGGATAAATGCCTACATAATCTCCGTAAGCAATGTTCGAGTAGCGCGACATGGCGGCATAGTCGCCTGCGGTCTGATTACCCGTCATACCGAAACTGTATCGTATCTTCAGGTCTGTCAAGGCAGGCTTTGCCCATTCCATCCAGCGTTCTTCCGACAGACGCCAGCCTGCACTCACGCTTGGGAAATACCCCCACCGCTTGTTTTTGCCGAATCTCGACGAACCGTCGGCACGCACATTGGCGTTCACCATGTATCGCCCCTTGTACGAATACCCTGCACGGGCGAAAAACGATGCCATTCTGTTTTCAGTCTGGTAGTGGTACGTACTGTTGATATTCACCTCGTTGTATGCGTACGAAGTCTCTATCGTCTCCGATATGTTGTCCGATACAGCCAGATTCACATATTCGCTCTTGTACCCCTGCAAACTGAAACCTGCCATCAACGACAAGTTATGGTCGCCCGCAAAAGTATGATTATAATTCAGCACATCCTCATGCGTCCAACGTAGCGATGTGGTATTCTTGTTGCTCGAAGAGGCTATCGACTGCGCACTCAGTATCGCCGGTTGGAAATAGCGGTAGTTGTTCTGGTTGAACGTACCCGAAATCGACGTCCTGAACGTCAGATCGTCTATAATCTTGTAGTCTATAAACTCGTTGAAGTTTAACTCGTAGTACTTGTTGTTGTTCACGCATATCTCCGACCATGCCAGCGGATTGTTCCGGCTTGCTATCACGGGAGCGTATGTTCCGTCGTCAAACCGCATGGCCATGTTGGCTGGGCGTTCCAGTATCCGCTGACGGGCACCGCCGGGAGTTCTTCTGTTCGCACCGATCGTAAACGAAAGCCTGCTGCCTATCGTCACCTTCTCATGGGGTTTGTAGTCTGCATTCAAACGGAACGTACCGCGCTTGTTCCAGGTGTTCAAGGCTATACCGTCATCGTTCATGTAACTCAACGAGGAAAAGTAAACCACCTTGTCAGTCTTGCTGCTGATGCTCAGATCCACTTGATGAGTCAAACCGGTGCGGAACAACTCTTCCTGATAGTAATAGTCATATCGGAACGATGGGTTCAGAGAGTCATTCACATACACCGAATTGGAAGACGAACCGGCCATATAACTGCGCAAAATATCAAAGTCTATGCACTCGCGTCTGTTCATTTGGGGCAGCGTACGTCCCAACTCCGAGACCCTCAGTGAGTAACCCACATTGATGGTCGGCTTTGCGGTTGCACCCTGTTTGGTCGTAACGATAATCACACCGTTGGCTGACTTCGAACCGTATATGGCAGCGCTCGCAGCATCTTTCAGCACTTCTATGGAGGCTATATCCGCAGGAGCGATATTGTCTATATTGCTCATTTCCATGCCGTCCACAATGAACAATGGAGTCGCCCCCTCGCTGCTCAGCGTACTTGCACCGCGGATACGGAAATCGCTCACGGCACCTGGCTCGCTGCTGGTCACGATCTCCAGACCCGACACTTTGCCTTGCAACGCACTGGCGATATTCACAGGCTTCGCCTCCATCAGTTGGTTCTCGTTCAGTGAAGATATGGCACCCGTCACATCGCGTTTCTTCATCGTACCATAACCTACCACCACAACCTCGTCCAATAGTTTTGTGTCTTCTTCCAAGGCTATTTTCAGCGAAGACTTGCCACTCACTTTCACCGACTTCTTGTTATAACCCATATAGGATATTTCCAAAACTGCGTCCTGCTTCACCTGCAATGAGAAGTTTCCGTCAAAATCGGTAATGGTACCGTTGCTTGTACCTTTCTCCAGCACCGTTGCTCCGATAATCGGACCTGCGCCCGACATATCCTCCACCACGCCGCTGACGTTTATCGTCTGTGCCATGCTCAGAATATGCATACCGAGCAACATCACCGCTACCGTCCATATCTTTTTCATACTGTCTCTTTCTCTTTAACCGTTACTGTATAGCGTACCACATTCCCGCTTTGCGAAGTGATACGGAAAACAACAGGATACGTATAATCTATTGCGTCCATATCTGTAAAAGCACGATAATTCACACCGCCCTCACCGCTGTCATCCACTTCTATCGTGCAACCGTGCGACGATGCACTCATATCCAAGTGCGTTCGCTGTGAACTCATATCATATTGGCAGCTCCAGCCTTGCGGAAGCGGTATGTCCAACACGGCACCGTCCGAATACTTGTCCGGCGTACCCGACAAACCGGAGGTCGGATCCAACGGGTCTGGCTGTATGTCGGAAGAAATGGGAATATCCGACAGTACCAAACGCACCAGCGAAGCATCTTGATAAATATAATCGGAAGTCACCGTCACCGTGTAGTAGGCTTTCTTGCCGCTCTGAGCCGTCACTTCATATTCCACCGGACCATCTGAAAAGTCAACGGCTTCAAGATTCTGCGGAGAACAGGTCGTCCACGGCGACAATATGATTGTCGGACGCAAACGGGTCAGATCGGCATCTGTAGGAACACTCACTGTGATAACTCGGTTCACTTCATCTACCACACCTTCCATCTGGATATACACACCGCAATCCGAGTTATGGTAATAGTCAAAATTAAACGATACTACCGCGCGCAAGTTTGCTAACGGATAATCGTCTATTGTTTTCTTACAACTGCACAGCAGCGCAATGGTAAGAAACAAACATAAGCCCAACCGCTTTTGTTTTTTCATAGTAACATTGATTTTTGTTGTATGCTAAAATTTGGTTTTGCAAGATTACGGCATTTTACCCTCATTCTCAACATATCACTCGGAATATATTTTGCTCATATTGGCAAAATAGATGGTAAAATGAGCAAATCATACATAATAAAGCAACTCTATTTCTCAATTTTGCAACATTCATCATGTCATCATTAGATAGTCCCATTCATCCCATAACCCATAACCCATAACCTCTAACCTCTAACCTCTAACCTCTAACCCATAACCTTTAGCCCTCATCCGTCCAATTCTCCTATAGCACGAGGTCTGCCAATCTAGAATTTCTCGAACAACTCGAATGTCTATAATAATCCCGCAACAGGATTACCTATCTGTCTTATCTGTCCTATGCTTCCCACCAATTCTCTAATCTCTAATCCCTAATCCCTAATCCCTAATCCCTAATCCCTAACCTATAGCCCCCTTCTTTCCGTTGATCAATAGCGATCAACCACCTAACCGGCACATAGCAGCCACCCGGCAACTACCAAACAGCCACGAAATAACTACCCAATAACTACCTACAAACTATATGTGATTCTTATGTGATTCTTATGTGATTCTTATGTGATTCTTATGTGATTCTTATGTGATACATATACTATTCAGCAACCTTGACAAAACAGGAACAGACGGATCACTTATCCATCGGCTGTTTACCAATATATGTCAATATGCCGCCGTCCACATATAGTATATGTCCGTTCACGGCATCGCTCGCACAAGATGATAAAAACATGGTGGGATCACCCCTTCCCGAAAGATCCAACCAACGACAGACTGACAATCTTTCTTCCTCCACACACCAAGGCATCATTAGCCAATACACATTGCAACACATTGTGCTGAACCATTGCCATAAATGGCATATCACAACGTTATTGTACCGAAAAACTGCGGACAATGAAAATCCGGCTTGGGGAGCATAATCGGTTGCCAACTCAGGAAATGAGGATAACGGGTCTTGTCTCCGCACTTGTAGAAATTGGCACGCAATGCAAACGGCTCACCTCGCCTGGGAACACGGGTATCTGCAAATATCAATCCTAAGGGAATGATTAGTTGTACACTCCAGTCAAATACACCATCCCTCTCTTCTACGCGTTCATGTGGCAGACTGCATTTACGAACCATCATATTCATTTGCTCAGGCAACAGTCTTCGCACGTCTTCTTTACGCGACAGGCGTCTCGCTGCCACCATGCTGCCTATACAATTCGCCTCAAAATTCATGTAATGTTCATCTCCTGGCACTTGGCAGAAAAACTCGACACAAGAGTCTTCCCACACTGGTTCCATATCATTCGTGGCTAATGCACGCAACTGTCGGCCGTGTACACTATACGAAATTTCAATGCCTTCTTCCTTGCCGTTAGGCATAACCACACGCTTCACCTCTGCCGTTGTTGTAGGGGCTTCTGGATACTGGTTCGGCCAATTGACCTGATTGATAGATAATACCATAGTTGTTCAAATGTTAGCAATTACTTTGGACATGGCATCTGCCGCTTTCTCTTGTTCCTCAAGCAAACGCAGTTGTGCACGGGTGCGCACCATATTATGTTCGGGATATAGTGTCTTGTAGTAAGTATCTCCGTTCAGATAATCGGTCAAAAAACGAACCGCCTGCATATAACTCAGCAGTCTGCAACCGTAAGGCAGCAGTTCTTTTTCCAATGGGGTAAGGAATGTTGCCTTGCTCAGATACCCGCGTGAGTATGCCTCAAACACTTCCATATTCACATGGATATTGTCCAATTGCCTGTCGTCTTCGTCACCTGTATTGGCTGCCGTGCGCATAAAATCACCGAAATCCGACAACACAAAGCCGGGCATCACCGTATCCAGATCCACAATGCAAAGCGGACGGTCTTCTGCATCAAACATGACGTTGTTCACCTTTGTATCACAATGGTTGATTCGCTTCGTCAGTCGTCCTCCTCGGTATAGGCGTTCTGCCAGACACATATCGTCACGGCGGCTGTCTATTGCCGCCATCATGGTCCCGCACTCGCTCAGACGCCCTGCTATATCTTCTGAAGCGGCAGTGTCCAATTGTTGCAAACGGAACTCTATGTTATGGAAGTTCGGAATCGTTTCATGCAGATCTTCCGCTTTCATGTCCGACAATTGGCACTGGAACTCGCCAAAAGCCTGCCCTGTCAGGAAAGCCGACTCCGACGTTACTTTCTCTTTCGATACGGCATTCTCTATCAGCACATACATGCGCCAGTAATCTCCCCATGCCGTACGGTAGTATAGTTTGCCGTCCGTCGTGGGAACCAAGCGTAACACACGGCGTTCTGTATCCTTCACACCCTGCGCCGTCAATTTGGCACGGATATGGTTTGTCACCTTGCTGATATTGGCCTGCAAACCGTCCACATCCTGGAAGATGTGGTGATTAATCCGTTGCAGAAAGTACGAAGTATCCCCTTTCTCTATGCCTCGCAGTACAAAAGAGTCATTGATGAAACCCACTTTCACGGGTTGCGGTGCCTGAACACCGTTCTTCATGGCGAATTGCCTGATAATGTTATTCATGATACAATCTGTTTTATCGTGTTAGAATGGATACAAAAATACAACTCTCTGCAATAACAGACAAGAAAACATCACCATTTAGCCGTTGCGTGCAAACCTTTTTCCAGATAGAGCAAAGCAGTCCGCCATTGATAGCAGGATAGTATTCTCTTGTTGCCAAATAAAGCACTGGTGGAATTGCTGATATCGAATAATTATTATACCTTTGCTCTCGGATCGGCAATGTCGCCGTTCCGTGAAACAAAATCTACGCATGAATAAAAACATTCTATCATTCTGCTGTCTTCTTTTTATGGCAATGGTTACATTGTTTGTAAGTTGTGACAAAATGGAACCTGCGCCCACCATTGTAGGTACTTGGATTGAGGCTAACGACAAAATTTACTCGGAAGAGAGTGAATCAATCCTCATGGCAATCCTTGACTACGAGGCACAAAAACAAATCTACTATGATGCAGAAGGCAATATCACAACCACGGAAGATTTTCTCTACGAAGTTACCTACACCTTCGAAGAAAACGGAAACTATGTATTCGTGACAAAGGTTGAAGGAAAAGAAGCCTCCGTTGACGAAGGAAAATATGAATTGACAGAGAAAGAGGGGCAGAAGTATCTGAAATTCATCTATGATGATGGCTCGGAAAGAGAGATAAAGGTTACAACGCTGACCAAGAAAACGTTGGTAATAGAATATCCGGCGAAATTAACCACACCGGAAGGCAAGGTCTATCTCTATAGATATGTACTGACTTTCAAGCGATAGACATTTTCTTAAAAACGATACTATACTATGACACGTATTGCATTTTTCGGTACCAAGAAGTACGACCAGCAAACTTTTGACAGCGTGAACGCGCTACCGGACGGGCATGGTGCGCCGCCCTACGGTTTTGAAATCAAGTACTATAAGGCTCATCCGACGATGGACAATGTGATGCTGGTGCAGGGAGCGACAGCGGTATGCTGTTTTGTGAATGACCCTTTGACCGCGGATGTGATTGCAGAGATGGGGCGTCTCGGCGTGCGGTTGATAGCCCTCCGGTGTGCGGGTTTTAACAATGTGGACCTTGCTGCCGCTGCAAAGGCGGGGATACGTGTAGTGCGTGTGCCGGCGTATTCGCCGCATGCAATTGCCGAGTTTACGTTGGGGCTTATTCTGGCGTTGAACAGACACCTGCCCCGTGCGGCGGCACGTACGCGCGACGGCAATTTCTCGTTGCAGGGACTGATGGGTTTTGACTTGTATGGCAAGACGATAGGTATTGTCGGTACGGGCAAGATAGCCAAGGTACTGATAGAGATATTGCAAGGTTTCGGTATGCGTATTCTGGGCAATGACCTGTATCCGGACGAGGCTTTCGCAGAGAAAAACGGTATGGAATATGTGGCGTTGGATACATTGTTGCGCGAGTCGGATATCATATCGCTGCATTGCCCGCTGACGAAGGATAATTATCACTTGATTGATGCCGCTGCTATCGGGAAAATGAAAGAGGGTGTGATGATTATCAATACGGGTCGTGGCGGACTGATAGACACGGAGGCACTGATAGCAGGTTTGAAGAGCCGGCATATAGGTTCGGCGGGGTTGGATGTGTATGAGGAGGAAGGCGGCTATTTCTATGAGGATGTGTCGGATGCGATTATTGAGGATGATGTGCTGGCGCGCCTGCTGAGTTTCAACAATGTGCTGCTGACCTCGCATCAGGCGTTCTTCACCCGCGAGGCACTGACGAATATCGCCACTACGACTTTGCAAAACGTGAAGGACTTTATGGAGGGGAAGGCGCTTGTCAACGAGGTAAAGCCGTAAAGAGAATCATCCGTGTACCAACTGCCAAAGGGCTGCCATGTTGCACGGATAGTTTTTTTTTTCTACCTTTGCGATTCGGCAGAAGACTGCTTTAGTTCATAAGCAATAGCCTGATTGGTCTGTCGCCGGGTGATTATCCTTGTGATAGTAAACTCGGAGGAAAGTCCGGGCAACACAGAGTACCATACCGGTTAACAGCCGGCAGGCAGCAATGTTTGGCAAACGGCACAGAAAACAACCGCCTCTCCTGGGGAGAAGTAAGGGTGAAAAGGTAGGGCAAGAGCCTACCGGTCTTGTCGAAATACAAGGCGTCAAGTCGTTCTATGGGTTGAAAGTTCAAGTAAACCGGTGTTTGGTGAAATGCCATGAAGAGTTACTCGCTCAAGCCGGAGGGTAGAACGATAGAGTTTGAAGTAATGAGCAAACCGTAGATTAATGACAGACTTTTCTTTATGAAAAAACAGAACTCGGCTTATAGGTCAGACTGTTGCTTATGAACTTTTTTTACACGCTGATGCGCAGAATGTTTAAGAAGATATACCGGTTTATCCGATACGACGTTTGGCAGAGAACCGATGCAGAACTCTCTAAAGGGAAGAAAATCCTGTATATGGTGCTCAAGACGATCGTACTCTCGGTAAGAGGTTATGCTGAAGACGAACTGAACACCAGGGCAAAAGCACTCACCTACTCCATGGTTTTTTCGGTTGTACCCGTTCTCGCCATGGTCCTTGCTATTGCCAAAGGTTTCGGCTTTGAGCAGATTATCGAAGACAAACTCAACAGCATCGCTTTCCTGGAACAGACAAACGCCATTCCTGCCATAATGGGCTTTGTCGAACGCTATCTGGCTACCACACAGGGCGGATTGTTTCTGGGTATCGGTATCCTTGTGCTGCTGTGGGCGGTGTATGCGTTCTTCCGCAATATAGAGTTGTCGTTCAATAGGATATGGAACGTAAAGAAGTCAAGAAACTATGTACGCCAGTTCACGGCGTACATCACCATTCTGCTCATGATTCCTCTCTTGGTTGTGGTCACAAGCGGTTTCTCCATTTTCCTGCACTCCACCCTTGCGCAGTACTCCTGGTTCAAGTCTATGCCCTGCTTCAAAGAGTTCTGTATCAAGTTCATACCTTTCTTGCTTTGTTGGGTTATCTTCTCTTTGATGTATAACATTATTCCCAATACGAAGGTGAATTTTGCGGCTTCAGTCATTCCGGGAATTGTTATTGGTACCTTGTTCCAACTCCTGCAGATGCTCAGCGTCAACATTGTCATATTCCTCTCTCGGACGAACATTGTCTATGGTACTTTTGCTGCCATACCCCTTGTCTTGATGTGGCTGTACTGGTCTTGTCTGCTTACGTTGATTGGGGCGGAAATGTCGTATGCCATTCAGAACAATGAATACTTTGAATACGATGCGGAGATGCAGCAGATGTCAAGACGCTACAAAGATTTCATCACGCTCTATCTCACCTACTCGGTCGTAAAGCAATTCGAAGAAGGACTTCTCCCGCAGAGTGCCTACCAACTTGCCAAACGCACGGCCCTGCCTATTCGTTTGGTGAACGACCTGACTGCCCAATTGGTCGAAGTGGGTATCTTGCGGGAATCGTATATTGAAGAAAATACAGACAAGACCTATATGCCTGCCATGGATATTCATAAACTGACGGTGGCTCTGCTTATGGAGCGGATCGACAGGCAGGGAACCGAAGGTTTCATCAGGAATATCCCTGCGGAAATGGAAAATGTCTGGCAGAATTGGAAACACTTCAAGGAAAACAACGCCGATTTGAACATCACGAATCTTCTTGTAAAAGATTTGCCCGTCATGAAGAATAACAAGGATTAACTTATATTTAATACCTGTATAGTATGAAGAAAACACTGCTTTTAGTCTGTAGCGCAATGCTCTGTGCCGCATTATCTGCACAATCAGTTTCCAAAGTCGAGCCACTCTCCTGGTGGACGGATATGAACTGTCCTCTCACCTTGATGTTCTATGGGAACAACTTGCAAGATGCGAAAATCACCATTCAGAAATATGAAAGCAACAAACGGGTACCGACACAAGGCTTGGTACTCAAAGGACAACACAATGCAGAAAGTCCCAACTACCTCTTTGCCGACATCGAAGTGAATGAGGCAGGCGACTATCTCTTCACCTTGCAGAAAGGGAAAAAGAAAACTTCTGTCAGATATACGATTAACACACGGCGGGAAGGCAGCAGAGAGAGGACAAGTTTCACTACAAAGGACGTGATATATCTCCTCATGCCCGATCGTTTTGTTGACGGCGACTCGGTGAACAACAATCTGACCTCTGTCCGGGAAAAAACTGACAAAGAGAACATACACGGCAGATATGGCGGTGATATACAAGGTATTATCAACTCTCTTGACTATATCAAAAGTTTGGGAGCAACTATGATATGGCCGACTCCTCTTCTGCTTGATAACGAAGAATCATGGAGTTATCATGGCTATGCTTGTGCCGACTACTACCACATCGACCCGCGGTTCGGATCCAATGAACTCTATAAGCAATTGGTCGCTGAAGCGCACCAAAAAGGATTGGGCATGATTATGGACATCGTCACAAACCATTGCGGGTTGGCACATTGGTGGATGAACGATCTTCCTTACAACAACTGGATTCACCAATATCCAGAATATACGCAGACAAACAATGTATTCACTGCCCACTACGACATCAACGCTTCGCAGTATGATCTCAATCTCCATCAGACAGGGTGGTTCGATACACACATGCCCGATATGAACTTGGACAATCCCGACCTGCTGCAGTATTTCAAGCAATGGGCTATTTGGTGGGTCGAGTACGCCGATTTGGATGGCTTGCGTGTTGATACCTACCCTTATAACGAGAAACACCCCATGAGCGAATGGTGCAAAGCCGTCCGAGAGGAGTATCCCAATATCAACATTGTGGGGGAATGTTGGACTCGTCCTGCTTCCAATATAGCCTACTGGCAAGCCGATGCACACAATGCAGACGGATTCAACTCGCATCTGCCCTCCGTAATGGATTTTCCCACGGAAGAGGCTGTCCGGCAAGCCCTCGAAAATAAGGGCGAAGGTTGGGGCAATGGACTGACACGCGTCTATGATGCAATTTCCCAAGACTATCTCTATGCCGATGTGAATAACCTGCTCGTATTCTTAGGTAATCATGATATGGATCACATCGCAGATGTTGTTCTTGATAATGATTTGCGCAGAGTCAAACTGGCAATCACCATGGCTGCCACCATGCGTGGAATTCTCCAACTCTATACGGGCGATGAGTTCGGACAACGATCCAAAGATCTTTCCATGGGACATAGCGGACTCCGACAACCGCTTGTACCCGAAAGCAAACTGACACCCGAACAAGCCGACCTTTTGAACTATCACCGCCAATTGCTGCAATTCCGGCACAATGAACCCGTCTTGCACAATGGCAAAACTATGCACTTCATAGGCAGGGACAATACGTATGCCTACTTCCGCTACACCGAAGAGGGGGCTGTCTTCGTTTTCCTTAATGCTTCGGAGCAGGAAAGAAGTATTCCATGGGAGCATTATGCGGAGATGTTGGTGCGCTATAATCCTGTGGGGAAAGAGATTTTCACACAGTCTGCCATAAGCGTGCAAGACGAATATATAGTACAACCTATCTCGTCTGTGGTAATCAAACTGACCAAGTAGCAAAGTCCGTCCTTGATAATGTTGATATCTGACGCAAAACCGCTGGTCATTGCAGGTCCCTGCAGTGCAGAGTCTGAGCAACAAGTCTTTCAGACAGCGGTTGCTATGAAGAATTTGGGAGTATCTGCCTTTCGTGCTGGGTTGTGGAAACCGCGTACGCATCCCGACTCTTTCTCGGGCGTAGGAGAAAAAGGACTCCCTTGGCTGCAACGCATCCAGACTGAACTGAATCTCCCTGTTGCTACCGAGGTGGCTACGCCCGAACACCTTCAGCGTTGTATGGAATTCGGTATCAACATGCTGTGGATCGGGGCACGGACAACCACCAATCCGTTTATGGTACAGCAGTTGGCTGACGAATTGGCGCACTGCGCACAGAAACCTGTCATCTTGGTCAAGAACCCTATCAGCCCCGACATCAACTTGTGGCTGGGTGCTATTGAGAGATTCCGTAAAGCCGGCGTGGAACAGATTGTTGCCGTGCATCGGGGCTTTTATAGTCCCTACTCTGCCCCGCTGAGAAATATGCCCGATTGGTCTGTTCCGATAGAGTTGAAGCGTAAACTTCCTGATGTCCCTGTCGTATGTGATCCCTCTCATTTGACGGGCAATGCCTCTTTGGTTGCTGACATGGCAATGCAGGCAATGCAGATAGGGTTCGACGGTCTGATGATTGAGTGCCACGTCTGTCCCTGCAAGGCTCTTTCGGATGCCGGGCAGCAGATTTCGCCACAGCAGATGAAGGTACTTCTCCATTCTCTTTATGCAAGAAATGGATCTCCTGTCTCTGGAGACACATCTGCACCGGAATTGTTGGCATTGAGAAAACAGATTGACGAGATTGACAATGAACTGTGGCAACTCATTGCCAAACGCCTTGATATAGCCTCGCAGATAGGGCAATACAAACGCGGACATAATCTCCCTATTCTGCAATCGGCACGCTATAACGACATCTTGCAGAAACGTCTTGACTGGGCAGCCGAACATGGCATATCGCAATCTGCAGTACAGAAAATCATAGAAATACTCCACGAAGAATCCATCCGCCGCCAATTGTAAAGCAGACATGGTTGGTTGTTTCCATTTCTTCAAAAGAACGCCAGGAAGTCGCCCCGCTTTAGCCAACCTCTACGACCCCTGAACGACCCCTCAAGCACCCCTCAACGAAATATCAGGAATAGATTGGCTCAACCCATAGAATGTCTCAAACAAATAGGAAAAGGCAGCCTATTCAGGCTGCCTTTTCCATGGTTATTAGTAGAAGAAAACGTGCTACATAGATACATCAAACTGAACGGCATTGCCATACACATACTCTTTGCCTACACGGACAAAAGCACGGACATAATAGCGGTAAGAACTATGCTGCACAGTGGCTGTGGTAGAAAATGAACCGGTACCCGTACCGGAAACCGTAACTTTCGTGCCGTTGCCAACCGTAGGTTCGGAATAAGTACTATACACAAAACCTCTTTGACTGTACGACGGAGTACCTGCGTTTTGGACACTCCCGTTGAACTGCACCGTATATTCAAGATATGTGCCTAATCCGATATCAACACCCTTAATGTTGGTCACACTGCTTGTGTACACCACCGGTGGCTCTGTGGTTTGAAACGAAACAACTTCCCCGTAAATAGTTTCATACTCCTGACGCACAAAAGCACGGGCATAATAGGTCTGACCGCTCTGAAGGCCACTGACCGCTATGGAATACTTCCCTGCAGAACTGCTTGTCTCCCTGACGACACTGCCCGTCATAAGTGTAGGATCATTGTGCGTGGCATAGCAGAAACCGCGCTCATAGTATCTCGGATCGCCTGCGGAAAGCACATTGCCCTGCAACGTAACCGTCTCGGAACCTACGTTAGTGGCTTGCAATGTCTGCACGGAAGCCGTATTCAGTGTAGTCTGAAAAGAAACTACATTGATAGCATACACAGGCTCACCATTCTGAATAACATAAGCCAGAGCATAGTATGTGGTTTGAGGCTTCAATCCTTGAAGAGTATAAGAGAACTCACCCACCCCGTCACCGCTTACGGGACATTTGTTGTCCGCCACGGTAGGGGATGAATGTAATGCATAGCAGAAGCCGCGCTCCGTATAGGCAGGATCGCCCTCTACATACACATGGGCAATGAGAGTCGCCTGCGTGGCTGTAACACCTGTGGAAGAAGACATCACAACGTGAGGATTTACCCAAGTGGTGGTAAAGGTTATTTGGTTGCCGTATATCGGTTCTCCGTTTTGGACGACATAAGCACATACATAATACTTCGTTTGATGCTCCAAACCACCGATAGTCAGCGAATAGTCTCCTGTTCCGCTGCCATCAACAATACGCTTCGTATCGGTTATGGTGGGATTCGGGTGTGTGGCGTAGCAGAAACCCCGCTCTGTGTAGGACGGAGTCCCTTCCGTCGATACAAATGCATTCAGAGTGGCACCTGTATAGGTAATATCAGAAGCCGCTGTTGTGGTTACCGCTGCCACCGATGTATTGGTACTGAACATCACCAAATCACCATACACGTATGAGTCGTTCTGCTTGGCATAAGCACGTACATAATAGGTACAAGATGCCCGTAAATTACCAACTAATGCACTATACTCGTTCTCTCGTATATCATCACTTTTTACCACATCACCAAAACCATACTCCGCATACGAATTTATCGGATCCGAACTGTATGTATAACAGAAGCCGCGTTCCGTAAAACGGGGCTTTCCTGCATTGGGCATCGTAGCATTCAGAACAGCCTTTATATTGCCATCTGCGACATCAATGTCAGATACAGGTTCTGTGACAACCTCCGTCACCTCCTCGACAGTCGTGAAAGATATCTCGTTGGAACTGTATGCTGTTCCTACTTCATTGATAGCATAGGCACGTACGTAATAGGTGGTATTCTTGAGAAACCTGTCACTGTGGTAGCGAAACATAGAATCAACGGATACCAGACAGGCAACTTTGTTGGCTTCAATGGTCGGTTGGGGAACCGTCCCGTAAACAAAACCCGCTTCTGTATAGGCGGGACTGCCTTCAAACTCCATCTTTCCCTCAAAATAATACACCAAGTCTGCACTGCCGACAGACCTGAGTATCACCCTCGGGGTTGATTCTCCAAGGGCGGTAACGATCAGTTGCTTGCTTCCGTTATCTGAGGTAATGTGAAGCGTTGTCAGGTTTTCGGAAGGTCGTAGTTTGCTTCTGTCAATAGTTAGCACCAATGCTTGCGTGGCTCCTTCTTTCAATGAACCGGATGACTTGCTGATACTCTTAATCCATTCTGCAGTATAGGTGATTTCCCACTCCAATGCGTTTTCTCCGTCATTGAAGATATTGAAAGAACGGGCAATATCCGCTTTCGTGCCGCCGAAGTTGAGCGAATCAATGTCTTCTTTCTTGTCATTCACCACACGTAACGACGGCGGCAATCTCTCCAACTGCACATCCGCCTTGACTGTCAGGTCTGCAACTACGGTTATCGTATTGCTTGTATAATCGGAATACCCTGCCTTCGTAACTAGCAACGTGTAATTCTTTGGCTCCAACTGCGTGAACTCGAATTGCCCGTCGCTGCCCGTGATGATGGTTACACCGGCTGGTAATAGTTCTACGCTGGCCTTTGCAATAGGCTCGTCAGTAGCCTTGTCTGCAACAATACCGCATAAACCGCCGTATGCTACCACATCGGGGTGCTTGCATGATTGCGGCAAGCATAGCAAGCCTATATAACAAAGGAAATAGAATAACTTTTTCATAATATGATTGCTTATTGTTTTCGTGATAGAGTAATATCCGCTCTCTGTGTTTCGCCTGCTACAAGCACCACCGTTTTGCGATTGGTTTTATACCCTGTAGCCTGCACTACAAGAGTGTACTGTCCTGCTTCCATATCAAGGAACTCAAAGAAACCGTCAATCCCCGTGTATGTATTCTTGCCACTCGGACTGAGCGTAATCAGTGCATTGCTCACTACATCACCGGTTTCCATTTCCACAACGGTTCCGCTGAGATTGGCGAATACGTCGTATGTAGTAGGCTTACACGAAGAAAATAACACTGCCATCCCGACAAAGAGTGAACTTAATAATATCTTTTTCATATCTTCATAATTTAGAACGTGAAATTTACAGCCAACCCTCCGCCGTCGTATGTGGCAAAGGGAGCCAAACTGAGCATTTTACCATCAAAAGAAACATAAGGCTTTCCTCGTGCCACTATCCCGTCTATAATATTCCATACATACACTGCGGCAATACCGCCAATACACACATTGCGCGTAATGTTGCAGACATTGGCGTTATAAGCGTATTGACTCTTCAGTCGGGCATTATGCGTCATACCGATCTGAGCGGTATAATTCTGACGCAAACACTCTGCCACTACCACTCCTCCTATACAGACAACCTCTCCTGCAATAAAGCCGATGCCCTTGCCAAGACTCCCTTTGTGTATTTGTGCCATGCCGGGAACAAACACACGTGTCGAGAATGGATATTTCTGAGTGGATAACACCGGTTCGGGAGTCAAATCCGGACGTTTCCTTGTTTGGTAAAGGAAATACCCGACCATACCCTTCTCGGTACATTCATAGTATGGCGAGCCTATGCGGGTGGATTTCACCCAAGCCGTTTTGTCTCCGACAGCCTGACGGCGGTTCTCTTCCACCTCCTGCCGAGCCTGTTGGCTGAGTTCTTCAGCATCTGTCCCTACTATTTTAATCACCTCCAGATAGGAGTTCGAGAGTTCCACATGATAACCATCCACGGCCCATGTCGGTCGTTTCCCTCCACATTGGGCATATATGTCAATGGGAAACAACAATGCGCCTATAAGGCACATTGTTGTTAAAAGCACACCTCTGCTCATGTTATTGCACAGATTCTGGTTGTACGCCGAGTTGATTGCCCAAACTGTTGCGGAACGCTTGCTCTCTTTCCCGTATTTGGGATTTCACTTCCGCAGGAATATCTTGGCTTTTTTGGAGACCCTCAACAATGCTGTTGATAAGATCCGACTTTTTCACCAAAATACCCATATACAAGTTAGCATACCCTCCTTCGTCCATATCGCCATACTGACGACAATCCTCTTCGGTGTCATTCAAGAATGTATCAATGATTTGCTCGCCTGCACTCTCTATATGTGAAGCCGCTGAAAACTTGTCATCCACATCATACTGGTCGAAGTAGTCGCGCACCGCACCTTGATATTTCCCTCCTATTTTCTGCTTCACCTGCTGCCGTAGGCTGGCTAACAACTTAGTGGCTACCACAGAGTAGTCGCGCTCTCCTTCGCCCCCCATCTTGACACGGATAAAACCACTGGCGGCATAGTATTCACCATCGTCATAACGCTGACAAGGTTGCCGGTACGTTTTCTCAATAACTTTCGCATTGTCTTCCTCATCCCGCATACGGTCATTACGTCCCTGACGGTTGTTTTGTGCCATAGCCGGAGGAACTATGGTCAGGAATGTGACAAAAACTGCCACACAACTATTGATATGTATCATAACTAATTGTTAAAAAATTATCGTTTGCTTTTTATCTTGTCACCAAAGTGGTAACCCAATGTAATCGAAGGCTCCGCAATAAAGCAATCTGACAAAGGTATGCCAAAATTCATATTGCCTGTGATGTAGAAGTGCTTTGGTAGCACTCGCCCGAAACGTAATTCAAATGGCAAATAAACTTCCTCGAATGCAACCGTCCCAAAACCGATACAAGGCGATAATCCGATGATGAAAGGTCTCTCATTCACATTGCCTGCCAACATGAGCAAGCCAAACTTGAAATCAAAAGAGCCACCTACCTCATCTCCTACTACGCCAAAACCACTACCCAATTTAGTGTAAAAACCTATCGCAAATCTATCCGTTACAGGGTATGCAAAGTCAAGACCTAAATCAAGATTCAAACCCATTGCAAAATAAGACACATAGGAACCATAATAATTATATTCACTATGATACCCGTAACTATCATAGTATTCTTTCGTTGTAGGCTTCCAATATCCACCTGATCCCATAGGAAGCCCGATACTTCCGTTCAATCCCAAGAATATATTCCGTCCTCCCTGTGGTTTCGGAACGGGTACAGGCTTAGGCGCCTTGTATTTTTTCTTGCCAAAGGTCCAGCAAACTTGTCCTTGACGTGCAGGAGCCACATAACATTGGAGAACTTGCCATCTATCCACCAAATCACTGGCAATCTGACCAAATATCGCACTCAGTTGATTCATCTCGGAAACAGGTAGATAATGGCTGTCGTCTGACGGCATGGTCAATCCTTTTAGTATCCTCTCGAATTTATCTTTTTGAGAATCTGTTTGTATATCAGAACCCTTAAAAGGAACAACAAAGTGTTCCACATCGGCATTTCGTATCTTCTCATTCACATACAGATTATAGGCGTCTGCGGTCTTAAGGTTCTTACTGCGGTCTAACGAAGTTTGATCCAGCCCGTCAGTAAACGTAACAATAATAGGAGTGGCATATTCGTCTGTACTCTTCAAAGTGTTGGTGTATGCTGTTGCCATATCAATGGCTTTGTCAAGACTATAATACAATGCCGTACCTGTTGATACATCAAAACTGTTGATAAAGTTTACCATACGACCGTATGTCATATCCGTCAATGGTTCTATCTCACGGACAAGAGTCTTCTTCAGCGAATTGAAAGCAATGATTCCGATTCGGATATTGCCACCTGTCTGTGAAGCAGTATACATCGTACGGAGAAAGGTTATTGCACCCTCTTTAACATACTTGAAATCGTGTACAAACTCGTTCTCCAATGAACTGCTGCAGTCCAAAACCAACATCACCGTCATTATCTTTCGGTGCTCCATGCCTTGGTTGGCACTACGGATTTCAACATCGGGTTGCCACTCTCCTGTTTCATTGTCGAACACCCAATAAGAAATATACTTGTATTCCTCTTTGGGACAATTCGTCACAATGTGATCAAAAGTAAAAAGAACATCACCATTGTCCTCCTGGTAACGACCACGGTAAACACTTTTTCCGTCTTTGATAGAAATCCCTTTGGAGGTTACATCGGTCAAAATGTAATCATTCGTAGGATCGAAATAACCCTTGATATAGTATTGTGCGTCATTAGGGTGAATACGCCAATCTTCCACTTTTTGGGCAAAAAGGGCAACACTGCCAACCATTGCAGACAGTGCAAGCAAGAATATCTTTTTCATATCCGTTATTTTGTATTATGTTTTTCAGTGTATGTTCTTTCTATTCTTGCTGTGCATTGGCAAAGCCGTCCTTGGTCTTCTCCCTGAAGGTCTCTTCGTTGAAACGAACCTCCTCTTTCACTTTCTTGGGAATGTTCGTCACAATAGCCTCCGCTATTTCTTCTTTGCTCACCTCAATGCCTATATATAATGTCACCTTGCCTTGGCTGTCGGGGCGGGTCATCTCACGGCAAGACTCCTCCGTATCATTGATATATTGGTCTATTATCATCTCACCGGCACTCTCTATGTGGGAAGCGGCGGTGAATTTGTCATCTACATCCATCTGATCCATATAGTCTCTAACCACTTGCTTGTATGCACCCTTTATTTTCTGCCGCATTTGCTGTTGAGCCAGACGCAAAAGGGCGGTGGATTGTGTAGTGACATAACTTGCCGGCATGGTGCGCTGTACTTGTGCCGTAAAGTACTCTTTTGTGTCCGGTTTCCAACAGGGTAATTCGTAGGTCTGAGTGCTTTTCTGATAGGCTTCTTCTGCTTCCCGTTCTTGCTCTTTGCGGCGTTCTTTGGCTTTTGCCTCTTCTTGGGCGGCTTGCACGGCTCGAAGGCTGTCCATCCTCATTTGATGGCGCAAAGCCGCTTCCTCTTGCTGTTGCTGTTGTTGCATCTCCCAAGCAACTTTCTTGGCTGCTTTCTTGTCTTTTCGGCTTTGTGCCATTGCAGGAGTGAGCATCGAACACATTAGTATCCATGCCACGACAACATTTAACTTTTTCATTGTTTCTATTGTTTTTTGTACTGCCTACTCTTTGTCGGATTTTCGGCTTGCTCCGTTTCTTTCTGCATCATTTTCTTCGACCGACGGAGCAATGCCTACAACATATAGACAAAAAAAACGTGGAGTCCGACCGTCGTCGTTCCACGAAATGAGGCCTTCGCATTGCCCGAAACAATAGAACCGACAACGCGAAGCCCACGCTAATATAAGAATACACTCTCTCCTCTGTGAAAATGATACACCTATAGAACGACAAGTGTACAATTCTCCCATATACGGCAACACACGAATGTGGTGTCTCCGAAGAGTGAAATATACTCATATTCCGAGGACATCTATCGTTGCTAAGTCCTGATTGTTTCAGAAAGTTGCGAAGTTTCATTTCGTCAGAACAGAGCGTCAATAAACGCCTTTTATTATGTAATGTGAAACCCGAAACATTGGCGTTCGGTGGTCTCATTGCTCTCCATTTAAGTTCCTTTCTGCATGGCATGAAACAGAAAACAATAAATGCAGATTCATAATACCCACCCGCTCACCTCAGCATGGACTTCACGACTGCAAAGATATAGATTCTTTTATACATTAGCAAATGTATCCCATACAAATCCTGCTATCACCGAACAATCAAAGCAACAATAAAACACTGCGTAGCCTTTAATTCGGTACAGAATAAGATTGATTCAGTATCGGCCCAATCAATGTGATGGATATCCGATGAAATGGACCTTATAGACACATCGGAAATGATTTTAACAACCATCGCTAACATCTCTCATAGAGTACAATAAAAAGTCGCTTTGCTTTAGCCGACCTCAACGACCCCTCAAGCACCCCTCAACGAGACATCAGAAATAGAACGGCTAAAAAACATAGAACGTCTCGATAAACTAAAACGTCTACAATAAACTACCTTTATCAGATTATAGCAAAAGTCTGTGTGTCCGCAAATCTGCTCCAATGGCATTTTGCATGAATTCCTCCTCGATAATCAGGTTAGCAGTCAATTACACGGTCATTAACGGAAACTTGTACCTGATAACGGATTTAATGGAACTTTTATGGTCTTTAATGGAGAACTGTTTAAGAACCCGATTAGCGAACAATTACACGGTCATTAACGGAAACTTGTACCCGATAACGGCTTTAATGGTCCTTTTATGGTCTTTAATGGAGAACTGTTTAAGAACCCGATTAACGAACAATTACACGGTCATTAACGGAAACTTATACCTGATAACGGATTTAATGGAACTTTTATGGTTGTTAATGGAGTAAAACCGATGAAATTAACGGCTCATTGGCGGCTATTAGCGGAGAACCCGTCGTACCGATAATGTTTTTTTTAAGGAGTTTTACAAGGACTTTAATCGGTCCCCGTCATAGCCCAATACAACAAACAAGCCCCTCTTGTAGAGGGGCTTGGCATAACATATATCGAATGTCAAAATATCTTGCACACAAACATACCTGCAAACAAGTATGCTATTCTATCCTTACCGGCTGCCAATCAAGGCTCAGCAACTCATGCCGCCGCAACAGTGAATAACCTGTCCCGTCACATACGACGACAGATCGGAGGCTAAAAACAAGGCAACCTTGGCAACTTCCTCGGTTGTTCCGCCGCGTCGCAAGGGGATACTTTTCTCCCATGCCGCTCTCACGTCCTCAGGAAGTGCGGCTGTCATATCGCTGATGATGAATCCGGGAGCAATGGCATTCGCACGAATGCCGCGGCTTCCCAACTCTTTGGCAACGGACTTCGTCAGACCTATGATACCGGCCTTGCTGGCGGAATAATTGGCCTGCCCTGCATTGCCCGATATACCCACAACAGAAGAAAGCGATACGATGCTGCCGCTTCGTTTCTTCATCATAACGGGTGCGCAAGCATGAGTGAAATTGAATACCGACTTCAAGTTCACGGTCAGCACGGCGTCCCATTGTTCTTCCGTCATACGCAGAAGAAGTCCGTCTCTTGTGATACCCGCATTGTTTACCAATATGTCAATCTTGCCAAAATCTGCTGTCACCTCTTTCACCACCTCATGGGCTGCATCATAGTCCGCGGCATTGCTCGCATAAGCCTTTGCTTTCACACCCAACGCACGGATTTCATCCTCTGTCTGTGTCACTGCCTCGTTCAATGCCAAGTCCGTAAATGCAATGTCGCACCCCTCGGCGGCAAAACACAGCGCAATAGACTTGCCTATCCCGCGTCCTGCACCCGTAATAAGTGCCACCTTTCCTTCTAATAATCTCATAATCATTTCCGTTTATAACACATTTTGCTATATTCTTATCATACGATCCATACACTATTGGTCATCCTTGATAGGAAACACGCCCTGAGGATGCAAGATAGTGTACTGAGTCATTTCCTGGTTCGATTCAAAACCTACGCCGACAATAACGGAGTTTTCTCTTGTTACGGTAATAGTAGAATCGGAATATACCCTGCCGGTCTGCTGATTCCAAAACAACTGCGGGGTATCAAACTGCTCACCTTTCAAGTTCTTCGCCTTGACGTTCCCGTCCAATTCCCATATCTGCGCCACATCGTCATACCGCGCATAGTCGGAACTCAGAGAGGCTTCCGTCTCAAAGTCTTCATTGAACTTCTCAAGGTAGATACCACCCGGAAACTCCCAATAGGAAGGAACGGCTTTATCGTATATATCCCACTGCGTGGCGGTTATCCGATAGCGCGTTATCCCCGAGTCGGAAATCAGTGTACTTACGGAATCCGTGTTCAGAATAGGGATCTGACTTCGGTCTGCAATGGCATCAATCCGCACTTTGTCGCTGCTCTTGCAACCGACCAGAAAAGAGAATAACAGCAACAAACAGAAATGCCATCCCCTGTTGCTTGTAACCTTCAGAACAGAGGATGACATTCTTCTTATCATAGTTTCCCTTATTTTATCTTTACACTTCAGCGGTACACAAAGTACTTATCGGTAACTTACCGGCACACGGTCGTCTCGCCAATCCAACCGCCAACGGTAAACGCTTTGCCTTTTACCAGTCCGTTTCCTGCATTGAAGAAGATTTCTTCGGTAGTAGGGAAGTACTGCGAGTACGTATTGATCAGGCGTTGTGCCTCTTCCGCACACGAAGGATCCACTTGTTTTGCTTTCGCAAATTTGTCGCAAGCAGCCCAAAATACGGTCTTGTTCATTACGGCATCGTCATAAGGCTTGCTCGAAGCATAGAGCGAACCGATGAGCATATAGCAACGACCCTGGTCGGGCTTGTACTCCAGCGACTTGCGGGCATACTGCCTTGATAACGGATAGTTCTTTATGTTAGAGCCGTAGATGTAAGCAATCAGATATTGGTAGTTCGCCTTGGCGTCATCGGTTTCTGCATAGTTGGTTGCCTCCTCGTAGTATTCAATAGCACCACGGTAGTCTTCTTTCTTGAGACACATCTTGGCGCATCCCGCGGCGGACTCCTCCGTCGGTTTCAACTTGTGTGAAGCCTCGGCAGCAGTGAAATATACCGATGACTCGGCGCAATCCACACGGTGATACAACTTCATGATTTTGATAAGCATATCCAAATCCTGCAAACTGTTGTTCACAACGGAAGCATACAGTTCGTCCAACTTGCCGCAATCGGCAGCACCTGATATGGCGAAGATATTGTCAATATAATCTTTGCGTTGCTTCGCATAAGCGGCATACTTGTTTGCAGGATCAGCACTCATGGTATTGAGAAGATCCGATACCTTTCCGTAGTCGGCAATGTACTGCTCTCCATATTGTTCAGGGTTTGCCTTGTAGAGTACATTGGACAACTCTGCAAACTTGCCGATCACTTCCAGAGAACTCCTCGTACCCATGCCCTCGACAGACTCTTTCAACCATTGGTAAGCAGGAAGTTTCAGACTGTCATCCGTGAAGTAATCGCAGTAATCCAACGCCTTCTGACCGAGTATGTACGGAGTCGGATATTTGGCGTTGTCACCAAAGTATTTGATACGTTTGTCGTACACCTCCATCAAAAGGTTGCGCAATTTCGCCTTTTCTTCTTCACTGTTTGCCTGCGACAACTGCCAAGCAATGATTTTAGGTCCGTACGCATAAATGGCGACACTGGTATTAGGACAGGTATTGTACACGGAATACCATGGTTCAACAGCATCGGCATACTGCTTGTTCTTTGCCGATTCCGAGAACAGGCTCACGTTGGTGATACATTCTTCTGTAATAACAGGTGTCTCATCCACAACTTGTGCAGTGGTTGTTTCTGCAACGACCTCCTCCTGCTTTTGACCCTTTTTCTTATTATCTTTGGCAAAAACAGTAGCAGGAAGCAGAGCGCAAACAGCAAGCAACATAAAGCACTTGCCTACGTTTGTCAGTTGAAATACACGCTTATTCATATCCAAGACTTTAATAACTATATATAGTGTAACAAATAATTCCCTTTATCATTGACCCATAGCCGGGTTATCATTCGTATAACATTCACTCATAATCTCCTTACAATCGGCGTTTGAAGAACCAATTCTCGGAAACGGAAGCGTTGATTGTGAACTTGAGATAGTTTTCCTCCAACATTCCCGTTGCCCCTCTGTGCCCATATTCCACTATCGTGTTTATGACGGTAGCCACATTACGCAACGGAAAACCTACGCCCAAACTGACAGAAAATTCCTTCGCTCCCATATTCTTCACATAAGGGTCGGATATAGAACATCCCACGCGGAAAGGCATACGCTCTATGTACTTACGCCCATTGGGGTCATGACGATACTCAAATCCCACCGCCAACTTGGAACGATCGAGGAATGTCCCCCTGTTACCGAAATAGAGGGTGTTCGCCCAATTAACCACGGAATAGTCTGCAGCAAATGTCATACGCCCCGCATAGTTGTAAGAAGCCCCCACGCTCCACGACATAGGTAACTCAAAACCGCTCTGCGAAATCTGCACCGTATCCGCTGTGGTCGTTTCAATCTTGCTGAATTTTCCGTTCAACTTGCTCTTATTCTCAAATGTGGCTCCCAATACGAGCGTGTGTTTCTCGGCAAAAGTATGGAAGAACTGCGCACCATACCTCAAGCGAACATCACTTACATGCATGGTGGAAATTTGGGAAATCGTATTAAAGCCCGACTCCGTAAAGGAAAGAGTTCTATTATTTTCCAAGTCACCGAACATATAGTACACATTCATTCCCAAGGCGACCCAATCCATGATATTAAAAGAGATGCCCGCATAGACGTTGGATATTCCCCCCGAACCGGTATAGTTTGTTTTATACGGATGAACACCTGTGGAAACGGAATCCGTAATGTCATACCCCACTGCCGAGTAAGGCATGATACCAAGTGAGAAACCGATGTACTTCCACAGGGGGAACTGCAGAGTCAGGTACTCCAAGTTGCCATTTCCTTTGTTGCGTTGTCCCATACCGTCCTTATAATTCGACCACATAGCACTCGCTGCCAAATCGAACATAAACGTGGTGTTGTCCACGGCACTGTATGAAGCGGGTTGCGACGGGTTGATGACCGTTTTGGAGCGCATACCCGTTGTGACACCGCCCATTCCCCGATATGCTCCCGGCACATTGTCGTTCAATTCGCCATACCCGAACATAGAATACGGAGAAGACGTAGCATTCTGTGCCATCACTCCGGAATGAAACACTCCGAATACCACAACAGCGACCAATATGTAACGTAAAGAATCACGCATAAAGTAATATGGACTACACTCTTGCAAAGGTACAAAATGTTTGCCAAATCATAAAATAACCATCATGGTTTTGTGCAATTATTTGCTTTTTCACGGCAGTACTCCAAAATCCGGTTGAGTCCGATCAGTACCAAATGCTTTTCCACCTTTGCTTCCCCCGAAAGATTGGGTGAGATGAAAGATGCATTACCTCCCGTGAGAATGGTCCGGCAATGCTTGACACGCTCCCGAATTGTCCGCATATATCCCTTCACTTCGAACGTGATTCCGCGCAGGACTCCTGCTGCAACAGCATCGCGTGTATTTCGACCAAAGAGAGGAAGGAGTTGTGCTTCTTCGACCTCTACTTGAGGCAAGCGTTTTGTCATCTGGTGCAAAACAGTGAGACGCATTTTTATGCCCGGTGCGATATTCCCTCCAAGGTATTCGTTCCTGTCGTTGAGGAAATCGTACGTTATGGCGGAACCTATGTCAATAATAAGCAGATTCTCGCCAGGGTAAAGCACACTTGCCCCCACGGCAGCCGCCAAACGATCCTGCCCCAATGTTTGTGGTGTATCATAACAATTGACCACAGGTACAGGAGTGGTGTGATCGAAAAGGATAAAATATCCGCTCTTGCGATTCAATACATTCAGGACTGCCGGATCGGTATGTGCCACCGACGATATGATACAATTATGAACAGGATACAAGGCAAACAAGCGTTCGGCATCAGCGGACGAAAATGACTTGTAGACAAAGGTCTTTATCAGTTGTTTGTCTTCTTCCCGAAACAATGCCACCTTGGTGCGAGAATTGCCTTGATCGATGCAAAGGTTCATAATTAACCTGCTATATCAGTCTTTTGTTTTGTTTGCGTTATCACTCGCCCATAGAGGCGGTATAGAGGAACCGTTTGATACTCTTTTTCGGAGTCTTCTCGAATTCATGTCCGAAGAGACGAATACGTGACACGCTCTCGTAGGCAGGAACCAACTTATTCAGTTCTTTGCGGTTTTCCTCCATTGCTGCGACCAACGCATCGTGATCCAAATGGTTGGCATCCGCCATCTCGAAATCGGGACAAACCAAAGCGACCAACTTGTCTCCATCCTGCAAAACGATACTCTCCATGACATAAGGCATATTATTCAACTTGGCCTCCAATTCTTCAGGATAGATATTTTGTCCGCTTGATCCCAAAAGCATGGTTTTGCTACGTCCTTTTATGTAGAGATTTCCCTCTTCATCCAACATACCACGATCGCCCGTACGCAACCAACCGTCTTCTGTGAAGACCTCTTTAGTCGCCGCCTCGTTCTTATAGTATCCGCTCATAAGCCCTTCGCCACGAGTAAGGATCTCCCCCACCCCATTCTCATCGGGATCCTCTATCTTTATTTCCATTCCTGTTATGGCTTTGCCGCATGAACCCATTTTGAACTTATCGGGATATTCATAGGCAATCAGCGGTGCGCACTCCGTCATACCATAGCCCACCACCAAAGGAAACTTGAGCCGATGGAAAAACTCTTCCACTTCGGCATTAAGCGGAGCACCTCCCAGAATAATATGCCAAAACTCCCCGCCAAAAGCATTTACCAGTTTCTGACGAATCTGTCCGAGAACCACATCGTCCAAATAAGGGACTTTAAGCACCCAACTGATAGGCTTCTTATCGAGCATCGGCTGTATCTGTTTCTTGTAGATTTTCTCAATAATAAGCGGCACCGAGAAGATAGCAGTTGGCTTTACTTCCGCGAATGCTCCCAACAAAATTTTAGGAGACGGAGTTCTACCAACGAACCAAGTGTGTCCACCAACGCATACAGAGGTCAGGAAATCGAATGCACAACCATAGGAGTGCGCCAACGGGAGGAAACATACCTGCTTACTTCCCCGATAGATGATCTTGGTTTCTATTCCAAACCTCACATTGTTTGCCAAGGCGTTTCCACTCGTCATAACGCCCTTTGAAAAACCTGTAGTTCCACTGGTATAGTTGAGAGAAACTATCTCACTGTTGGATTTATCCACATATCGGATACAATACTGATGGAAACCATCGACATATTTCTTATTAAAAAGTCTGTCAATATGTTTCCGAGACACGTTCTCCGCTTTCAGAACGGGAACCGTCAATGTTTTTCCATCCTCAGTCTCCATAACAGTTTCTTTCAAAGCCAAAGCGGAATAGTCTTTCAACGAGAAAACGGCACGGACATTAGGAATCTGATCCAAGTCCAGATTGTCCCATATATTCTCATCGGAAAACAGCAACACCGACTCTGAATGATTCACGATGTGAATGATATCATTCGGTTTGAAGTCCTGCAAGATGGGAACAATCACAGCACCATAGGTGACGGTTGCAATATATGTCACAGCCCAATTCGTACTGTTTTTCCCGATCAAAGCCACCTTATCCCCATCTTTCACCCCACATGCCTCAAACAACAAATGCAATTTCTCCACCTCGGCGGCAGCCTCACCATACGTAAGCGTCTTGTTGGTTCCATAATCGGAAAAAGCAGGCAACTCCCAGTTTTGACGGAAAGAGTCTTCAAACAAGCGAATAAAATTTTCTTTTACCATAGATATAATTATTATGTTGTATAGTCAGCCCACAGATGTCGTTCCAAATGCGGTTTGTTGTCTATCGCTACACCAAGCCACCAGCCAAGTTCATAAATACGAGGAAACAATCACCACAGCATATTGGGTGAGGGTGCAGCAGACACGGAAATGATACTATCCACCACAAACTCACTTACACCCCGCCACGGCAACGCACCCAGGTACTCTTTGTAGTGCAGTTCCACCGTTTTTCCCGTGCAACGCATCAGGCTGTCTGCCACTTGTTTGTTTTCTACAGAGAAACGAAATTCATTGGATTGAATCGTTGCCGTTGAATTTTTAGAGTTATATCCCGACTGAATAAGCCTTCCCTCGTAAGTTTTGAACACATAGCCTTTGTGCGTGAGATAATTCAATTCCCCTGCTTTGACGCCTTCTCCAAACACAAAATAGAACTTGAAGAAGAACCATACACCCACTCCGAGAACCAGCAACAGAGCGATAGCAGAAATAACTTTTCCTTTTGTCTTCATACAAACAATATTATACCAATAAACCCTACAAAGGTACGACAATTCCATTGAATGACAAAATCCGTACCAAAGGGACATCCTATGTTATTTACGATTTGGCTTTATTGACTTCATTTTCATCTCTCGATGAGGGGTGCTTGAGGTCTCGATGAGGGGTCGTGTAATTTCTCATAAACACTTATGCTATTAGGCAAGGGAAGGCATAAGTGGCAGCCTGTCCTCTATAAGGTTTTATCTTCGTAGCAAATACGTCAGAATAACACAGAACAAAGTTTCCCTGAAAGTTCAGCATGGTACACAGCAATAGACTTCTATACCCCGATAAATACATTTTCAATGTTTATCCGTTGGCATAACGAGTCAGAAAAAGTATCTTTGCAAGCAAATATACAGAAAACGTATTATGAAAGAGACATTCACTCAATCCACTATCGTCACCGAAGAGAACACGGCATTCAGAATGGGTTCCGGTACACTTCCCGTATATGCGACCCCTGCATTGGTCGCATTTATGGAAAACACTGCATGCAAACTGCTTGATGACACAGAAGCAGGCTATACGACCGTGGGGACAAAAATGGATATAAAACATTTACGTGCTTCCGCCATAGGAGAGGCAATAGAATGCACAGCCAAACTGACAGAACAAGACGGACGAAAATATACGTTCCGTATTGAAGCATACAACAAACAGAAAGTTTGTATCGCAGCGGCTATACACGAACGTTTCTGCGTTAATATAGAACACTTTATGCAGAAACTGCGATAATAAGTACGAACAAGATCTTTCAGTGCAAAGCATATGAACATTGCTGTTTGGCAGAAAATGTATGCCAGACAAGACAGCATATCTCACAACAAACGGCTGACTCTCAAAAAAGTCAGCCGTTTGTTTATCACTTGAAACAGGTGTTTATGTATCTTTGTTGTCAACATTTGGAATGAGATTGCGGATGGATTTGCCGACGTTGATGAGGTGGTCGGCGATACGCTCGGAATCGGATGCCAATTCCTGGTACTGGGCACCGACATTGGCTGAATATACCCCGTCCGTCAAACGGCGAAGGTGCTGCTTCTCCATGTTCTCCGTCAGGTTGTCCACCTCGTCCTCGTGCGCATTGGCTGCGTCCAACGCCTTGAAATCCTTCTCCATATACGCCTTCATCACAAACTGATATACCGAGAAGATTGCCTCACGCATCTGCTCAATCTCGTCCAGGGTCTCGCCCGTGAAGGCTTCACCCGACTTATGCAAGTCCTCGGCGTACTCGGTGATATTGACCGCATAATCGCCGACGCGCTCCAAGTCTCCGACAGAACGTATGGCAGTCGCCAAGTAACGATGGTCTTCCTCGCTGATAGGCAAGTTGTTAAGCCGCACAATGTATGGGATAAGGGAGCGATTGAGGTAGTTGAGTTGAGCCTCGTTGGCGCGGAACTCGTCCATCTGGCGAAAGTCGAGGTGCGAGATAGTGTAGATGGCGATGTCGTAGTTGTGCATAGCGACTGCCGCCATGTGTTCAATCTCCAACTGCACCTGATGCACCGCGATAATAGGTGTGCGTAGCATCTTGTCGTCCACGAAATAGAAGTGCGGTTGTGCGGCTTGCCCATTGGCAGCGTCGCGCGAGTCGGGGATAATATGGCAGACAAGGCGTACCAAGTAGTCGGTGAGCGGAAGGATAATGAGTACCGTCGTTACATTGAAGAAGGTGTGGAACAATGCCAACTGGAACTGCGGCGCACCCGGGAAGAGTTCCTCGAAGATAGTTCCGAAGCCGAAAGCACCGGACGAGGCAAGGTACATGACACCCGCTGCGCAGAGGAAGACGATAACACCGAAACAGTTGAAAAACAAGTGCATAAGGGCTGTACGCTTGGCGTTGGTTCCGCTGGTCATACCCGCGATAATGGCTACGACGCATGAGCCGATGTTGAAACCCATGGTAAGGAAGATGCCCTGGTTGAGCGTGATAAGCCCCGTGACCGCCATGGTGATGGCAATGGAGGTTACCACCGATGAGGACTGTATGATGGCGGTAAGGACTGCGCCGAGCAAGACGAGCAGGAGCGCATTGTCCACGCCGGCAAGGAAAAGACGTACCTCTTCCATCTCCGCGAATGACTTCATGGACCCCTCCATGATACTCAAGCCGACGAAGAGCATACCGAATCCGGTGATGATGCCGCCCCACGTCTTGACGTTGTCGTTCTTGGAGAAAAGCCCGATGAATGCACCGATACCCGCGAGGGCTGCGAAGATAGTGGTGGTGGATATGCCGCCCCCTCCGCTGAGACCCATGGCAACGATAAGTGCGGTGACGGTAGTACCGATGTTGGCACCGTAGATGACCGTGGCAGCCTGCGCGAGGGACATGATGCCGACATTCACGAAGCCTATGACCATGACCGTGGTGGCACCCGACGACTGTATCGCCGCCGTGCCCAAAGCACCGATACCGACCCCGATAAGGCGGCTGTTGGATACCTTGGAGAACAGGCTTTTGAGGCGCGAACTGCTGGCAGTCTCAAGGTTGGAGGACATCATCTGGCAGGCAACGAGAAAGATTCCGATACCTGCGACAAGGGTGAGAATGGCTGTGAGTACGTTTAAGAACATGACAGATGTTAAAAATGATTACTATATCGGGTTTGTATGGGTGGCGTACAAGGTGTTCTACTCAGCCCACTGGGCTTCGTTTCGCTCCGACGCTCAGTGCGCGATGCGCACCCGTCAGTCGCTTCACCCTTGCGCAAGGGTTGCTTATCCCTTGCTGTTTGACACGAGATTGACGGGGTTAATGAATGTAAATATATAGGGCATTGATGGTTGGGGGATTGAACATTAATTACCGTGTAATTAACCATTAATTATTTTGGAATAGAACATTAATTACCATGTAATTAGCCATTAAGCATGGGGTTATTGATAAAGAGAGTGATTGCGAAGTATCTGCACCGAGCAGTCGCCCCAGTGTTGCAGGTACCAAGCGGCACTCTGCATGTTGCGGGGATCGCTGACATCCCATGCGGGGAAGCCGAACCAGTCGTCCACCGCCCAACGACGGAGTTGGCGGCAACGGCTTTGGACTACGTAGGCAACGCAGAAATAGCGATTGCCGATGTGGAAACGGTCGAGGCAGATAATGCGGTGGTGGCGGCGACTGACGAAGATATTGCGCCAGACGATGTCCGCCCGCTGCACGGCTTCGGGCTGATAGACATCACCGTGGAGGTTAATAGTCACGGAATCGGCATAGATAGCATAGTCGGGCGCAAGGCGGATGGGTTGGTCGGTCTGCAGGAGCAGCACGTCGTCGCGATAGATGAAACAGAGCGAGTCGGGACGGAAAGGCAGGTCGAGGAGTATGCTCTCCACGAAGCGTTTGCCGCCATACTCGGACAGGCTGTCCGCCGGAATGAAGTGCGCGCCATACGAGCCGTCGGCGGTGTTCTGCTCCAGTTGGGGGTAGTCGGTGAAATGCCAGTAGATGTGTGAGAGACTGTCCGCGATGCGCCCTGATTGGGCATCATACGACCAGCGGGAGGACATCGACAAGCCCCGCACGGCAGAACAGGACGTGAGGCAGGTGAGCAGGAGGAGAAACAGGAGAGGTTTGCGTAGTGCCATGCTATTTGACACGAGTTTGATATAGTTAATATATATAAATACATGAAACATTAATTACCATGTAATTAGCCATTAATTCCTTTGCAATGGATTGTTTCCTGTGCGCCTAAGGCGCATAACGACGCGAGCCGCGTCGTCTCCCAACCGAGATGCCACTATGCTTTTATATTGAACAGACATTAACATGCAACAGACTAATGACCATGTGAACTATTTGCTGTATTGTTGTATCCGTTGTTCCAAGAGTTGCACCTGTTGCGGGGTGAGGTCGCCCTGCTCGGCAGCCTTGCGGAAGACGGGCAGGTACTGCTGCCACTTGTCCATGCCGTAGTGCTGGACGACAATCCATATCGCGGAGGTGGCGTCGCCTATCTGCTTCTTGCCCAGCCAGCCACGCGCGGTGTAGAGGGAGTCCACGAAGTGCATGTGGAGGGTATCCAGACGGAGCATCTCGCGGTTGAGGCTGTCCTTCTCGGGGGCGTTGGCGTAGTAGGCTTGCACGTAGCGTTGGCGGATGGACTGGTCCTCGTTCCAGATGGCGTGGAGTTGCTCGTAGAGCGGGTGCTCGTACGCCGACTCGATGCGGGTCTGACGCTCTTTGCACGCGGTGGCAAAAGGCTCCCAACGCGGGTCGGAATGGAGGGAGAGCAGGTCGGCATCACTGTCGAGACTGCGGCTGTACCAGTCAGGGAACTGCTGCATAAGCCGATTCAAGCGGGAGAAAGCGGTGTCGGTCTCGCCCGCACGGGCAGCACAACAGGCAGCGTTGTAGTAGTTGGCGGCGCAGGCTTCGGGGCGTTTCAGTGCCTCTGCAAAGAAAGCACTGGCTCCGGCATAGTCGCCTGCCATGTAGCAGGAGTCGGCGGAATGGGTCAGGGAACGAAAAGAGGTTGTATCTGCTGCCTGTGCAGCAAATACAACCACCATACAAAAGGTCACAAAAAGACCAGATTTAACAAGTCGCATAATATAATTGGCATTTATCTGCGAGTGGATCCTCCTGAACGTGAAGACGAACTTCCACCACCAGAGCGAGAACCTCCACCAGAGAAAGATGCACTTCCCCGTGAACTTCCGCCACTATAGGAACTACCTACCCTACTACCCGATGAGGAAGACGAACGAGATCCGCCACTAACGGAGGAACTGCGTCGTGATACAGATGGTGAACTGCTTCTACTGACAGAGGAAGAAGATGACCTTGTTGCCGATTGCAGACTACTACGTGAAGCCGATGAAGAGGCTGCCCGAGACACGGCACTACTCTGACTTCTGCTACTACCGCTATTATTATTACTCCGTACAGTTGCAGAAGAGGACGTACGACTGCCTGAAGATGCAGTTGAGCGCGAAACAGAAGCAGAAGATGATGAGCGACTGCCCGACACTGCCGTACTTTGAGAGCGGCTGCTTTGCACCGCGGAAGACTCGGCTCTACGCGTTGACGAGTTGTTATTAGCCGCCGTACGGCTACCCGATGCAGCACCACTCAGCCGAGTTGTTCCCGTGGCATAAGCACTTCCGAAAGTGCGACTCTGCGACGATGCCGAAGCGGCACCTCGTACACTGCTTGCATCACGGACACTACGTTGCGGCTGCAAGTCGCGAGCATTGCGTACATTACGGTTGGCATTGCGTTGCGAAAAACCACGGTCAGGGTGCAGGGTAGCATAATCGTAGCGTGCCACTTGCGGGCGCATGGCAGCATAAGCGGGAGCCGGTTGCGGACGCATACGGTAACTGCAATAAGGATGATGATGGTGATAATCATAGATATGATGCCAATAGTCGTGCGCCAACCAGCAATTGTACGCATGCCAATAACTCGGGTAATAGCCCCAATAATAGGGTGAATGCCAACAATACCAATGCGGTCCCCAGAACCAATCGTAGATGACAGGAGTATAGATATAAACAGGTTCTATCACATAATCGGCACCATAGATATACTCATCGCCGATAATCTGTACCGTTACCTGCTGCGTTGTCTCGTCTTTTTCGGCATAGATACTTGCCACATCCTGGTAGATGTCTTTTGCAAGAACTGCTTGAATCACGACGAGATGGGCTGATTTATCGGTTGTTTCGACCACACGAAGATAATCGACCTGACCATCTCCGTTGAGATCCAAGTTGGATATACGCGTCTTGGGGTCATTGAGTTGTTGTTCGAACTCTTCCAAATTCTTTGTTTCTCCAAAGAGGGTTGCTACCGCCTTCAAATCCAGATTTGCCGAGATGTCGCTATCCGTGGCAGTAACGGTAACCGTTTCGTCTGCAAACAACACACAGGGTGCTAACAGGAGCAGACCTAAAATCCATGTTGTCAATCGTGTTTTCATAATTGTTATGTTTTAGTATAATAACTTGCTTAAAGCAGAGCAATTTTTGTGCCAAAGATTTCAGATTGTAAGCAGGATGACGCTTACCTGTGAACATTTGTTTCTTTTGGGGATGTATCGTCAAGAGCCATCTCGGCATGGTAACTAGAGCGCACCAGCGGTCCACTCTCCACAAAAGAGAATCCTTTATCAAGGGCAATGCGTTTGTACTCGGCAAACCGTTCGGGAGTAATATACTCCGCAACAGGACAGTGACGGCGGGACGGTTGGAGATATTGTCCCAATGTGAATATATCCACTCCTGCTCCAAGTGCATCGTCCATTGCCTGAAATACTTCTTCTTGCGTCTCCCCCAAACCAAGCATAATTCCTGTTTTTGTACGCAAGCCCGCTTCATGCGCCGCACTGAGCGTATGCAAAGAGGTTTGATAGGTGGCTTTGGCTCTCACCAAAGGCGTGAGACGGGCGACCGTTTCCATGTTGTGTGCAAACATATCGGGGGCAGCAGCCAATACCTCTTTGATAAGAGTTTCCTCACCAGAAAAATCCGGGACGAGGGCTTCAATCTTTACTTGTGGGCATCGTTTGCGGACAGCCTCTATACATCTGCGCCAATGGTTTGCGCCCTGGTCAGGGAGATCGTCCCGCGTCACAGAGGTAAGAACCACATAACGCAAGTGCATTGCCTCCACCGAAGCCGCCAAACGTTCTGGTTCACCTTCGTCGGGAGGAAGCGGAGAACCGGTTGCAGTGGCACAGAACTTGCACCCGCGTGTGCAGATGTCTCCAAGAAGCATAAAAGTAGCGGTACCACGACTCCAGCACTCAGCCAGATTGGGACATTTACCGGAACGGCATATAGTGTGCAAACTCTGCTGCGAGAGCAGGTTGCTAACCTCTGCATACTGTTCATGAGAAACACGGCTTATCCTCAGCCATTCGGGTTTTCGCTGTATCTGCATACCGATTACACCATTTTCAAGTTATGATGCATTTTTTCTTTTTTCGTCCGCATGTAGCGTTCATTGTAAGGATTGGGAGCGATTTCCAGAGGTACATTCTCAACAATTTCTATACCATAGCTCTCCAATCCGATACGTTTCACAGGGTTATTGGTCATAAGTCTCAGTTTCTGCGCCCCCATGGTGCGAAGGATCTGTGCGCCTATCCCATAGTCACGTTCGTCAGGTTCGAAGCCCAAATGTATATTCGCCTCGACCGTATCATCGCCCTGCTCCTGCAACTTGTAAGCCTTAATCTTATTCATCAATCCGATACCCCTGCCCTCTTGATTCATATAGACCAAGATACCCTTGCCTGCTTTTTCTATCAATTGCATAGCCTTGTGCAGTTGTTCGCCACACTCGCAGCGTTTGGAACCAAAGATATCGCCCGTCATGCACGAGGAATGGACACGACACAATACAGGTTCATCCGGTTCCCAATGCCCTTTAACCAATGCGACATGCTCCAATCCGTTGGATAACTGGCGGAACGGGGTGAGCATGAAATCGCCATATTCGGTAGGAAGAAAGACCGTTTCCCCCTTTTCTATCAGCGATTCGGTTCGAAGGCGGTAGGCTATCAAGTCCTTGATAGAAATCAAACAGAGTCCATACTTCTCCGCCACCTTTTCCAATTGTGGTATGCGTGCCATGGTGCCGTCTTCATTCATTATCTCTATCAATGCGGCGGCAGGATAGAGTCCAGCCAACCGTGCCAAATCGATAGCGGCTTCGGTATGCCCCGCACGCCGCAATACCCCGCGCGACTTGGCATACAACGGATTGATATGTCCCGGTCGTCCGAACGTAGCAGGCGTAGAGGCAGGGTCTGCCAAGGCGCGTATGGTCGCAGCACGATCGTGTGCAGAAACACCCGTTGTGCACCCCTCCAACTTATCAACCGTTATCGTGAACGGCGTACCCAACATAGAAGTATTGTTCTGTACCTGACGGGTAAGTTCCAATTCGGCGCAGCGTTCTTCGGTGAGCGGTGCACAAAGAACCCCCCGCCCGTGCCGGAGCATGAAATTAACTTTTTCCGGTGTTATCTTTTCTGCGGCAACAATGAAGTCTCCTTCGTTTTCACGGTCTTCGTCATCGACCACAATAACGAACTTGCCTTCTTTGAAATCTTCTATCGCTTCTTCTATCGTATTCATATCGTGTGCAATTTATGTAGTAATGACAGCGTATTCACGCAGCCATAAAAAGTGTCAAAAACATTGAGCAAAGGTAAGGAAAATAACCATGCGTGCCAAATTCTATTTCCGCAAAATCCCAATGGCGTGCAGCAACGCCATGTTGGCAGCCCTATCCGTGATTTGTTCGCGCAACTTCCCCAAATGCATGCACCAGGATGATGTGCCGCAAGGCGTTGCGAAGGCAAACCAAACCGTTCCGACCGGTTTTTCCGGAGTTCCTCCATCTGGTCCTGCGATGCCGGAAGTGGCTATGGCATAGTCTGTATCCAACAGATGTCTGCATCCCTCCGCCATCTGCCGAACTACGGGTTCGCTTACTGCGCCGAACTGCGACAAATCGTCAGCATTAACCCCTAATACATTTTGTTTCACTTCATTGGAATATGCCACGACACTGCCCTTGTAGAAACGGGAACTGCCTGGTTGCCGATTCAAAAGTTCAGCAATTTTCCCTCCCGTGCAACTCTCGGCAGAAGCGATAGTCAGTCCTTTCCCACCGAGCAATTCTCCGAGTATGACTTCAAGCGGAAGGTCTTCCGTTGCGACAAGATAATCCCTAACCAATGGGAGCAGGGCGGACAATTGCTCTTGCATTTCCTGTTCGAGGACACCTTCATTTTCTATCGCAGACGAAGGCATGATCCCCGTCAAACGAAGACGGATTATGCCATCCTTCGGCAGATAAGCCAAGTGAAGATGTGCGGGGAGAGCGTCTTCCCATGAGGCAATACGCAACGCCAAAGCCGATTCGGCAATACCATGAACCAACAGGGTATGATGAATAATATATTGCTGTTTGCCAAGCATTTGAAGACGAGGCAACACATGATGCCGCATGGCATATTGCATTTCATAGGGGACACCCGGCATACTGACCACAATTTTAGCCCTATCGACTGTGCCGGCATCAAACCACATTATTGGAGCAGAGCCGACATCGTTGGGAAGGACTGTACAGCACTCCGGCACGAGCCATTGTGTAGCCGTAAGGCTATTCAGGATATCCGGTCGGTCTTTATACAACGCCTGAACATGACGGCGGACTTCATCATTTTCAACCAACCCTGTATGAAAGAATGAGCATAGCACCTGCTTTGTGATGTCATCTTTAGTGGGTCCGAGTCCACCCGTGACGAGAACGAGGTCGGCACGCTTCAATGCCTCGCCCAACTCGTAGAGGATTTGTTGTTGTTCGTCGTGTACACAAACGGATCTCAACACCTCAATTCCCATGTCATTGAATTGTTTCTCCATCCAGGAAGAATTGGTATCGGCAACTTGTCCGATAAGCAATTCATCGCCTATAGCAATTATCTCTGCTTTCATAGTTTCACTTCATTTGTTTCTGCCATTCATCCGCTACCAGACACAACTCGTCATACCACTCTTTTCCAAAGCGGTCAATAAGCGGTTCCCGAAGGAACCGGTATATTGGCAGATGCTGCTTCTTTCCCAATTGTCTTGCACAATGGCAGATGTCCCAATGATGATACTCCACCGCCGTGAAAGAAGGGTACTGAGTAAGCCTTATCGGATACAAGGCACAGGAAACAGGTTTACGGAGAGGGGACTTGCCCTCGGAATAGAGTCTCTCAATCAAGCAGTAGCACCACCCCTGCCTGTCGGTTCGCGAGAAAATACAATCGCGTCCGTCCACTATTTCCAACACACGTTCCCCCGTAGGATCGTCATACGAAATTCCCCGTTGCTCCACCACATCACGCGCCTCCTTACGCATGAGAGGAAGAAGGGACGGCAACAATGCCTTTATTTGTTGTTCTTCTTCGGTTGTAACGGGTGCACCGGCATCTCCTTCGATACAACAACGTCCCTTACACACAGACAAATCGCAACAAAACGTTTTCTCTATGATTTCGAGACTGACAATCGTATCTTGTATGTGGAACATCATATCAGCAACCCGTAAGAAGATGTTCAATACATATTTTCAATCCGATAGCGACAAGGATAATCCCCCCTATCAGCGTCATATTCCAACGGAAGCGTTTGCCAAAGCACATACCGATGCAATAACCACCCAAAGAGAACAAGAAACTTGTCGCTGCAATGATTCCTACCGCCAACACGATTATATCAGGCGTAGGAACAAAAATAATTCCCGTAGCCAAAGCATCAATGCTCGTGGCAACAGCCAGAAGGATAAGATGAGACAATGCGAAGACGTCGGTGGATTTCTTGGATATACTCTCACTGTTCTCATCCTCTTTTTTCAGGCTTTCCACGATCATCTTGCCACCAATGAACGAAAGCAGGACAAGGGCAATCCAATGGTCGTAGCGGCTAATCCAGTCGGTAAAGCCACAACCCAGGAAGAATCCTATGAGTGGCATACCTCCCTGAAAGAGACCAAAAAGGAAAGCCATCAGCAGTACCTTGCCATGCCACCGGCCTTCGTGAATACCCGTTGTGATTGACACCGCGAAACAGTCCATTGCCAAACCGACAGCAATGAAGACAATTGACAGAATATCCATAGAAAGAACGTAATCAGTTAATGCTTTGTCCTATACCGCGCCGTTGTTTTCCCTTTGGCTATATTCGCCAACTTCGTTTTGCAGAACTGGCGGCGAATAGGCGATATGCGATCCGTAAAGACATGTGCTTCCAGATGGTCGTATTCATGCAGCACAATACGTGCGGCAAAACCGGTAAGAACATCTTCGTGTTCCACAAAATTCTCATCGAAATAACGAATCCTTACGGTACGAGGACGAACCACATTTTCTGATATTCCAGGGAGCGAAAGACAACCTTCTGCAAACATCACCGTATCTTCGCTTTCTTCCACAACTGTCGGATTGATAAAGACCCGTTTGAAACCTGCACACTCAGGGTAATCGGCAGACAACGCCTCACCATCCACAATAAAGAGACGAATCGACAAACCAACTTGAGGCGCAGCCAAGCCGCAACCATCCGCCTGCTCAAGCGTTTCGAACATATCGTTTATCAGTTCTTTGAGAGCAGGATAGGTTTTGTCAATTTCATCGGTTTCCCGCCGAAGGACCGGCTGACCATATAAATAAATCGGTAGTATCATAAGATCAATGTTTACAATCTGCAAAGGTAGTCATTCTTTTTGTGACTGCAAAGACTACAAAGACTGCAGATAGGATTCCAATATGTAACTCGCTGCTATTTTATCCACCACGTTTTTGTCCTGCCTCTGCATACGTTTCATTCCCCCATCAATCATTGCCCGATGTGCGAGGACAGAAGTAAGACGTTCGTCAAACAAGCAGATCTGCCGGTCAGGAAAACGGGAAGAGAACCGCTTCATGAATGTACGTATATCAGACATAGTGTCGGAGTCCTGATTATTCATCTTTTTCGGTTGTCCTACCACCACGATATCCACAGTCTCCCGCTTGAAGTAGCCATCCAACCAGTCCAACAGCGAGTGAGTGGGTACCGTTTCGAGAGGTTGCGCCAAAATACGCAGTGGATCGCTTACAGCAATCCCCGTACGCTTACGCCCATAATCAATTGCCAGAATTCTCCCCACGTTGTTCCACTAATCAGCCATGAGCAGTTTTTTGAACTTGCTATGCCTTCTTTCGTCCTGCATCAAGAGATTAAACTTGAATTGACCATCCCGCATACCCTCGGCGAGACAAAGCCGCTTAAACTGCTGGTAAGCCGCGTTGACAAGACGTCCCGTCACAGGGTCTTTCAAACGGAAAGAATCCCGTTTGGACTTATACTCCACGTTTTCTTCTTTCAGGATATCGTCCACAACACGCGTGAACGCTTCCGCCTGCAACTGCGTGACAGACTGATTGGAGAACTCGTAGTAGAAACGATAGGCAGATTCTTCGACGTTTGCAAAGCCGACAAAGAAACGCGTTTTGAGTCCTGTTTGCTTTTCGGCTCTGCGAACCGCCTTAATGAACTGCTGCTCCGCCAATTTTTCCCCCGTCATGGAGACGATTCCATTAATTTTCTGAACCATGTGAACCGTCGGAGTATTCAGGAAACGGGGTCCGACTTCAATCAGATCGTTCATATTATAGCGATACAATCCTCCATAGGTAGTAACAAAAGAGCAGTAGCGTTTCCTTTCTTCCAACTCATACAATTGGTAGAAGCGAGGATTGGGTTTATCCAGATCTTCTTCCGCCACGAACTCATAGAAATGGAAATGAGGGAACAAGACAGAGTTAAGCCCGTCATCAAAACACAAGCCGAAACGGCACTCCGAAGAGAAATAGCCCAACTCCTGATGGTAAACATTCTCGGGGAAGTAGTCTTTCAACTTGTCGATATAGATTTGCGTGTTGCCGCACTTCCAGGTGCTAAGCAGTTGCAGATCGGGCCAATAGTGCTTTGGCAGCACTGTTCCATACTTGCTCTTCAGATAACGGAGTTCTTTTGCACGTTCCGGATTGGGATGCAGGCGGGAAAGCAACGTTTTGCGTATATCATCAGGGATGTCCACCTTGTCGGAAATTGTTCCGTTTTCGATGTCCGTAATAAACTCATCGAGATGCTCATTGACGGTATTCTGCAACTCCAAGATCGTGGACGGGTTGGGTGTCAGAAACAAAGTTACATTACGCTCTATGCACACCCGCATCAGGGTATAGTTGCGTGCCGTGTAATCCGAGATATGGAAAATTTCGGGATATGACACATACATTTTCCGTATGAAAGAAGGTGCATCGCGCTGTGTGACACCGGAAACAGAGCCAAACACCGTCCCGTCGGGTGCATATCCTTCCACATCTTTTCCCACCACGAACATCACGGCACCTGCGAAAGAATAGGGGCGACGCATGATAAAGTTGGCAATCCAACAACGCGTCATCTTACCATATACGCTCTTCAGGTACTTTTTGGTGATGGGGATCCACTTCGGTTCGTTGGTTGTACCGGAGGTGGTAGCATACATAACAGGCTTACCGGGTACAATAACGTTCTGCTCTCCGTTTTTCTGACGCTCTATGTACGGACGCAGGTTGTCGTAATCGTTAGGTGTTACATACTTATGGTAGCGTTTCAACAATTCTTCATGAGTAAGTGCCTGAAGAATTTCGCTAAAATGATGGTTTTTCCCGTACTCCGTATTCTTAGCGTATCTCAAGATATTCCTCAGCGTGAGTTCGCTCGCCGTTTTAGGAGTAAGGTTTGCCAATTTGAGTGTTCGAATCTGCCCTTTCCCCACCAGCCGTATCAGCAGATTAATCACCCTCGGGTTTCTTTCAAATTTCATACTTTATATTTTGTAGCCCTCCTCTTCAGCAAACGAGTTTCACCTCGTATTTTCCCCGACCTCATAGGCAGTTAAAACATCTTTTTACGAAAGATTCGCACCCTCATTCCGAAAGAACAAAATCCGTGCAAAGGTATGATATTTATTTCGGTTTGACAAATTCGGTATTCTTTCCATCTTTCACAAAGAGTCTCCAAGGTCCCGTTGAGAGGTCGTCCAGGTCGGCTTGAGGAGTCGTAGTCAACAGGAATATTTTGGCATTCCCCGAAGTCAGTTCAAGCGAGCAGGAATCATGCAAAAAGTCAGCAAGGAACAACACGCAACGCAGTAGTGACCGAGAGATACGGAGATTTTCCTCACGAAAAATCATTTTCGTTACGGGCAAACAGAAGACAGACAAGCCTTCTCATTATGGTCCATAACGATTACAGCGGGCGAAAGCATGCACAGGATTTATTCCGACAGCCATATATCCCATTTGTTTTTGTTCTCAGAAGTTTTTAGGCGGCTTGTTTGTGAAGTCGGCAGAAAAAGATTATCTTTGCAGTCGCTATTGGGGGTATATCCTTCCAACAGGTCTTAAAAATCTAACCTTAACATTGTGAGTGTGTCATCATTATTTTAACTAAATCTATAAAATCCACTTTACAATGGACAACAAGAAAAGAGTTTACACTTTCGGCAACGGACATGCAGAGGGCAATGCCCAGATGCGCGAGTTGCTTGGTGGTAAAGGTGCGAACTGCGCCGAAATGAACCTCATCGGAGTTCCGGTTCCTCCCGGATTCACCATCACCACAGAGGTATGTACAGAGTATTATCAATACGGTCAAGAGAAGATTGTCAGCCTTCTGACCAATGAGGTGAATGCAGCCGTAAAGCATGTAGAGGAATTGATGAATTGCCGTTTCGGCGATCCCAAGAATCCGCTTTTGGTAAGCGTCCGTTCAGGTGCACGTGCCTCCATGCCCGGCATGATGGATACAATCCTTAATTTAGGTTTGAACGACGAGGTGGCTGAGGGGATGATAAAAAAGACCAACAATCCTCACTTTGTTTACGACAGTTACCGCCGTTTCGTACAGATGTACGGAGATGTTGTATTGGGCATGAAGCCTGTGAACAAAGAAGACATCGACCCCTTTGAAGCGATCATAGAAGAAGTCAAGAGCATCCGCGGCATACGCTTGGACAAAGATCTGAGTGTTGGCGAACTGCAATTACTTGTAGATCGTTTCAAGAAAGCCATAAAGGAACAGACAGGGCATGATTTCCCAGTAGATCCGATGGAGCAACTTTGGGGTGCCATCTGTGCCGTGTTCCGCAGTTGGATGAACGAGCGCGCCATTCTTTACCGCAAGATGGAAGGAATTCCTGACGAATGGGGAACAGCCGTGAGCGTTATGGCGATGGTATTCGGCAACATGGGTGACACTTCCGCCACCGGCGTATGTTTCAGCCGCGATGCCGCTACCGGAGAGGACCTGTTCAACGGAGAGTATCTTGTAAATGCACAAGGCGAGGACGTGGTTGCCGGTATTCGTACACCTCAACAAATCACCATTGAAGGAAGCCGTCGTTGGGCAAAACTGCAGGGCATCAGCGAAGAGGAACGTGCGAGCAAATATCCGAGTATGGAGGAAGCAATGCCTTCCCTCTACAACGAGTTGAATACCATTCAACAAAAGTTGGAAGACCACTACCGCGATATGCAAGATATGGAGTTCACCGTTCAAGAGGGGAAACTATGGTTCCTGCAGACACGTAACGGCAAGCGCACAGGAACCGCCATGGTAAAGATTGCAATGGATTTGGTACGCGAGGGCGTTATCAGCGAGAAGGAAGCCATTCTGCGCTGCGAACCTCAGAAGTTGGACGAACTGCTCCACCCCGTATTTGACAAAGACGCACTGAAGCGTGCCAAGGTCATTACCCAAGGTCTTCCTGCAAGTCCGGGTGCAGCCTGCGGACAGATTGTATTCCACGCAGACGATGCACAAGAATGGCATAACGATGGTCACCGAGTGATTATGGTACGTATAGAGACCAGCCCTGAGGACTTGGCCGGTATGTCTGCTGCAGAAGGAATCCTGACTGCTCGCGGAGGTATGACAAGCCACGCAGCCGTTGTTGCCCGCGGTATGGGCAAGTGCTGTGTATCGGGTGCCGGTGCAATCAACGTGAACTATAAGAACAAGACCGTAGAAATAGAAGGCGTAACCTATAAAGAAGGTGATTATATCTCTTTGAACGGTTCAACCGGTCAAGTGTATGCGGGTGAGGTTCCGACCAAGGCAGCCGAACTATCGGGCGACTTCAAGGCTCTGATGGACTTGTGTGACAAATACACGAAGTTACAGGTCCGCACCAATGCCGATACGCCCCATGATGCCCGCGTGGCACGTGCTTTCGGTGCGAAGGGTATCGGACTTACGCGTACAGAGCACATGTTCTTTGATGACCAGAAGATTATCGCAATGCGCGAGATGATTCTGGCAAAGGACGCTGCCGGAAGAGAAAAAGCCTTGGAAAAACTGCTTCCCTACCAAAAAGCAGACTTCAAAGGCATCCTTGAGGCTATGGACGGCTGTCCAGTAAATATCCGTTTGCTTGATCCACCATTGCACGAGTTTGTTCCTCACGATCTGAAAGGTCAGGAGAAAATGGCCGTTGAGATGGGCGTGAGCGTAGAAGAAATTCAGAGGCGCGTCGCTTCTTTGGCAGAGAATAACCCGATGTTGGGTCATCGCGGTTGCCGCTTGGGTATCACATTCCCTGAAATCACCGCCATGCAGACGCGTGCTATCCTTTCAGCAGCCTGCGAACTGAAGAAGGAAGGAAAAAATCCTATGCCAGAGATAATGGTTCCTCTGATTGGTATCCTCTATGAGTTGCAACAACAGAAGGATGTGATACAAACGGTGGCCAAAGAAGTGTTTGAAGAATACGGCATTGAGGTGGAATATGAAATCGGTACCATGATTGAGATTCCCCGTGCTGCTCTTACAGCGGATCGTATTGCTACGGAGGCACAATACTTCTCGTTCGGAACCAACGACTTGACACAGATGACATTTGGATATAGTCGTGATGATATCGCTTCGTTCCTGCCTGTATATCTCGAAAAGAAGATTCTGAAAGTGGATCCATTCCAGGTGCTTGATCAGAACGGCGTTGGTCAACTCATCAAGATGGCAGTGGAGAAAGGTCGTGCAGTCCGTCCGGGATTACGTACGGGAATCTGCGGTGAGCATGGCGGAGAACCCAGTTCGGTTAAATTCTGTGCCCGCGTAGGAATGAACTATGCTTCATGTTCTCCGTTCCGTGTGCCTATCGCTCGTTTGGCAGCCGCACAAGCCGCAGTTGAAGACGAGGCATAATTAGGAGAAAGAGTCCTTATTATACATAACGAACAGAGTATCAAATATTTTATCTTGATACTCTGTTTATTTTTCCTATATCGTTATAACAAGGACAAATTCTTCCATTGCATCCTAAGCATGTTGTAAAAGTATGTTGTATAACATACTTTTTGCTATTGCGCAAGGTGTAAATTTCTTCTATCTTTGCAATCGTAATCAGAACAACACAATCTTTTATACCTTAAATAATCAAACAGACTAATACCTTTATAGTATAAGGGATGCCGAGAGGCATCCCTTTGCACGCTGAATCATAACGCACAGGTTGCAAGGACGATGTTTTTTTTGTATCTTTGCGGCTCTGTTCTCAAGATGTTCATCAACATAAATGGATACACTACAAGACTTGCTCTTCCTCTATCAAGAGCACCCTACTTTGCGTACACTCACTGCATTGTCAAAAGACAATAGCATACTCCACATACAAACAGATGGGCTATATGGTTCATCTCAGTCGCTTATATTAGCCAATCTTTTTTTGCAGACCCGACACAGCCTGCTCATACTATCTGATTCTGTGGACGATGCGATATACTTAGACAATGATCTAACACTACTTTTGGGAGAAGACAAAGTATGTTTTTTCCCATCTCCCTACCGAATCAGGCAACGCAAACAAGATACGGACACCGCATACGAAATAGAGCGTACAACCACTCTCAATCACCTCACATCTCAAAGACAAACCCCATGCATTGTTGTATCTTATCCTGAGGCTTTGATACCGGGAATCATAACAAAACAGCAGTTTCAAGATGAGGTATTGGCTCTACATACAGGACAGAGCATCTCCATTGAGCAATTAAGTACGCGGCTATTCAACAGCGGTTGGGAAAAGGTTGATTTCGTATATGAACCAGGGCAGTTCTCTATACGTGGCGGAATAGTTGACATCTTCTCATTTTCCAGCGAGAATCCTTATCGCATAGACTTCTTTGGCGATGAGATTGATTCTATACGGATCTTTGATATAGAATCCCAATTGTCGAAAGAGAAAGTAAGTGATATAGAAATTATCCCGAATATACAAGAACAGCCAAGTGCAGAACAAACCCATTCACTCTTTGATTACTTGCCGGACAATACTATTATTGTGAGCAACGATTTCTCCCTATTGCGACACAAATTTCTCTCTGCATCGTCCGGTTCCGAGACAAACGGTCTCCATAGGATTTGTCCGATTCTAACCAACGAGGAAGCAGATAGTTATCACACAATCGAATTAAACACGAAGTCTTTCTTTCCCAATGTAAGCAAACTGAGTTTCAATACGTTGCCCCACCCTATCTATCACAAAAATTTCGACATCTTCATTGACACTTTGCAAGATTATACCAAACAAGGGTATTCTATCAAGATACTATCCGATTCTCAGAAACAGATTGACAGGATAGCAGGTATCATTCGGGAAAAACTTGGCATAGGAGAAACCGAACCGCTGTTTAAGGGTTCTTTCTGTGGTATAACTCCTACACTCAACTCCGGCTTTATTGACAAAGACCAGCATATATGCTGTTTCACCGACCATCAGTTGTTTGAGCGTTTCCATAAAGTGCAACAGAAGGCGAATTCGGCAAGGCAAGGCAAGGTATTGCTCACCTTGAAGGAACTCAATCAATTGCAGATTGGCGACTATATTGTACATACCGACCACGGAATAGGTCGCTTCGGGGGACTGGTTCACACAGATGTCAACGGCAAGCGGCAAGAGATGATTAAACTGATTTATAGAGATAACGATATACTGTTCGTCTCCATTCACTCCTTGCACCGTATTGCCAAGTACAAAGGTAAAGATGGTACGGCACCCGCTGTTTCCAAATTAGGTTCCGGGCAGTGGGAACGGATGAAAGAGCGAACCAAGGCTAAGGTTAAAGATATTGCTCGCGACCTTATCAAGTTGTATGCACAAAGGCGACAGGAGAAAGGTTTTCAGTTCTCGCCGGATTCCTATATGCAACACGAATTGGAAGCCTCTTTCATCTACGAGGATACCCCTGACCAGCAGAAAGCCACCACCGACCTCAAGCATGATATGGAATCACCTGTCCCGATGGATCGTCTTATCTGCGGTGATGTAGGCTTTGGAAAGACGGAAATTGCCATGCGGGCAGCCTTCAAGGCGGCTGCCGACGGGAAACAAACTGCCGTACTCGTTCCAACCACCGTCCTGGCACTGCAACACTACAATACTTTCAAAGAACGCTTCAAAGGCTTTCCCATTGAGATTGAATACCTCTCAAGAGCCAAGTCGCCAAAAGAAGTCAGAAACATACTTGACCGGTTGCACGAAGGCAAGATCGACATTCTCATCGGTACGCACAAGATTGTCGGCAAATCCGTACTCTTCCACGACCTCGGTCTTCTGATTATCGATGAAGAACAACGCTTCGGAGTCAGCACAAAAGAACGCCTGCGCCAACTGAAAGCAAATGTGGACACACTCACTCTTACGGCGACTCCTATCCCCCGTACACTCCAATTCTCCTTGCTTGGAGCAAGAGACCTGTCGGTTATGCACACCCCGCCTCCAAACCGCTATCCTGTACAAACAGAGATTATTACACCCGATGATGAAGATATCATCCAGGAGGCTGTACGCATGGAGATAAACCGCAACGGGCAAGTCTTTGTTATCAATAACTTGGTACAGAATCTGGATACCATCCGCAAAAAGATACAACGACTTGTTCCTGAAGCGCGGATTGCCGTTGCCCATGGACAAATGCCATCAGAGCAGTTGGAAACCATCCTGACCGATTTCGTCAACTATGACTATGATGTCCTGATAGCAACATCCATCATTGAATCCGGTGTGGACATCCCTAATGTTAATACCATCATTATCAATGCGGCACATAAGTTCGGACTAAGCGATTTGCATCAGTTGAGAGGGCGTGTCGGACGTTCCAACAAGAAAGCCTATTGCTACTTGGTCGCACCTCCATTGGAACTGCTTACCGCTGACGCACGCCGCCGCTTGCAGGTCATTGAAACCTTTGCCGACCTCGGTTCGGGCTTCCATATCGCCATGCAGGATCTGGACATACGCGGAGCAGGCAATATGCTCGGTGCCGAGCAATCCGGCTTTATCGCTGACTTGGGCTATGAAACCTACCAACGTATCCTCAATGAGGCGGTGTCCGAACTGAAGGAGGAAGAGTTTACTACACTCTTTGAAACCAAGCGCACCGATGCCGTGCGGGGTAACAACTGGGTGAACGATTCCCAATTGGAGTCTGATCTCGAAATCGGATTCCCTGAGGACTACGTGGAAAACGTCTCCGAACGTATTACGCTCTATCGCGAACTCGACAACCTGCAGAACGAGACCGAACTGGCTGCTTTCGAGCAACGGCTCACCGATCGTTTTGGTACTATGCCGCGCGAAGCGGAGGAACTCCTGATGGTGGTGCGCCTTCGTTGGAAATGTATGTTGCTTGGTGTCGAGAAGATTGTTCTTAAAATGTCACGTATGACGCTCTTCTTGCCTTCCAACTTGCAATCTGCCTACTACCAGTCCGACATCTTCAACCGCCTTCTCACCTATGTGGTGACCAACGCGCGCCGGTGTCAGGTCAGAGACCTCAATGGCAAACGCTCTGTTGTCGTAAGCAATGTCGGTTCGCTCAAGGAAGCATACAGCATAATATCACAACTCTTGCAACATTAATATGAGACCGATACGCATACCACGCATCACCCTTTTGCTCCTTTTGTTTTGCTCTATATCTTCCCTGCCTGTAACCTTATGGGCTCAAGACGCAAAGCCTGTCTACCAAGGTTGCTCAGGTGGAATGATGTTGCATGCCGGTTGGCTGGGAGGCAATACCAATAAGTACCCTTACAACCCGCAAGGTGTCACTTTCGGGATAGGAGGTGCCATGCGTGTCAACCTGTGGCAACATCTGCGCCTTGGTGGAGAGGGCTATGTGTCCACTATGCCTGTCTCTGCAACCGATGCTCGGCTCTTGCTGCAGAAAGGCAGTTATATCCGCAATGGTTGGGGGGGGATATTGGCAGATGCTTGTTGGCGTTTGGATAAAGTCTGGCCATATCTCGGAGCAAGTATAGGCGGGGGAGCAAAACGAAGCCTCTTCATTGCAGATGGCTCACAAGATGATTGGAAGGCGGAGGAATATACAGTCTTCCGGAAACAAACCTATTTCTATATTGACCCATTCATAGGTTTGGATATTGTACTTACCAATGCCATCCACCTATCCGTGAAGATCGATTGTATGATGGCTGTCCGCCGCTCCGAACTGCTTACACCCATCGGTCCCCGACTCTATTTCGGACTGATGTTCTGCCACTGATTCTGCAAAAAACGCACAAGCCGAATTCCGATCTCTAAAACGCAGAATACAACCTTTCTATAGATTTCTACCATTAAACAACCTGCTTCCATTTAAGTAGTGTTGCAGTATCGTTTTCCTTGCTGCCATCTATCTGTCCTTTACAAATTCATCACGATTTTTCTACTGAGTCGCTACGACCCCTCAAGCCGACCTCAAGCACCCCTTATCGACCCCTGAAGCATCCCTGAACGGAATAGCAACAAAATTAAGTAACGTGAATACTTGTCCGGCCTTTGGATGAAACAGGGAAGTTTACATCAGCCAATCGAAAAACTGTTTGTTGTTTCTTATCGGGCGATACTATCGCCCGACCAATCTCACTTCCAACGTATCTATCCCATGCCTCCTGCTATTTAGTCGTTTCTGAATTCTTTCAACCGCACATAACCTCATAAACTCATCAACCTGCAGCACTCTTCATCCATTGTATTCCTCCACTCATAAACATCATGCTAAAGAAAGGATTCTGAAAAACAAGGACGCATACATTCCTCAAGGACTATGAGAAGATAAACACAAAAACAGAAAGAGGACGGTCTGACAAGTACTGACAGACTCTTTCTAATCTTCAAAAGCACCTTTTACCACAAAACGTGCTGTCCTACGGGTTGTTTGACTCAGCAAGATTGTATAACGATGCCTGCAATCCGACAATATCTCAGGAGTCGTACCTCGGATTGTTAACAACGATAGATGCTCGTTATAAGTAACTCTATAGGATTGGCTCAACTCTTCAATAGCATCGTGCAGATAGCGGCAAGCATCCACACATACCGATACCGTCACGGCACTGCTTTGTATCAAGGAGACCTTCAAATGATGCCTGTACACTACATCAAACAAATGGTTGAGACTGTCTTCCAATATAAAAGAAAAATCGTTGGGACGGATGGTTAAAAGAACCTGCTCCCTACGCCATATATATACGGGAACATCTATTGGATGCTGAGTGTCTTTCTTGATAACCGATCCCACTTTGTCTGGTTCCGTGAACGGACGTACATACAATGGGATACTCTTGTTCTCAAGAGGACGGATTGTCTTCGGGTGAATTACCTGGGCACCGCTATAAGCCAACTCTACAGCATCATAATAAGTGAGTTCTGGTAGTAGCACAGTATCTTTCACCAACCGGGGATCTGCGTTCAGAATACCGGGAACGTCTTTCCAGATCGTCACACTGTCAGCATTCAGTAGATTGGCGACAATGGCGGCGGTATAGTCACTTCCCTCGCGTCCTAAAGTAGTATGAAGTCCTTCAGCCGTACCACCGATGAAACCCTGCGCTACATAGATTCGGGCAGGATGTTGGTCAATAACGCGGTGAAGTAAAGTATCCGACACTGCCATATCCACCTTTGCTTCACGCCATGTATTGTCTGTTCGCAGGCAATCTGTCATGTCTGTCAGAACATTCTCCAACCCCTCTCGGTCAAGTGCGTAACTGATAATACGGGTACTAATCAACTCTCCGTACGACACAATCTGATCATAATAATAGTCATAGAACCTGTTATCACGCTCCGACAAGTCGTCTGAGCACATCGTATGTACGATACTCTTTACTTCTCCCAACAGAAGAGCCACCTTATGTTCTAAGAATGTATGACCAATAGGAAAAAGAGTTCGGACAATTGTATAATGGTAGTCCCGAATTTGTTCAACTTCTTCTATAGCCTTTTGTAAGCCACCTGAAAAAGCGGAGTTCACGACACGCTCCAATGCATTGGTGGTTTTCCCCATAGCAGAGACTACCACAAACAACGGCTCATGCTCCTGACGAACAATGCGCACAACGTTCCTGATACTTTGTGCATTGCTCACAGACGCCCCGCCAAACTTATAGACTTTCATATAGTGTACCTACTCTGACAATTACGAAGTGTAATACAGCAGATCATTACGCTGTAATAAGAAATTGCACGAACGGCAAAGCGATTTTCCGACCGCTAGCCCTCTGCGGTCGTGCCTTGCAAATTAGCCATCTTGATGGCGGTATACGCTCCCTCTACACCTTTGTTACCCAACTTGCCTCCAGCCCTGTCCAAGGCCTGTTGCTTGTCCAAGGTTGTTAACACACTGAATATAACTGGTGTCAAACCATGTACATTAAGTTCTGTTACACCTTGTGTCACACTTTGGCAAACATAATTGAAGTGGGGAGTATCGCCTTGAATCACACAGCCTATCACGATGATGGCATCATAAAAACGGTGTTTCGGAGCATAACGCTGACACTGGGCGGCTGCGTATGTGAGTTCCACCGTACCGGGAACATGAATCACCTTGATATGAGTTTCTTTCACACCATGCTTGAGCAAAGCCTCGTAAGCACCCTCCAATAAGGCGTATGTTATATCGCTGTTCCAATCTGCTACAATAATAGCAAAACGCTGGCGTCCTAAGACGCTAGCGTTCGGCATTTGTTCAGAATCGTATTGCGACAAGTTATGAAACTTGGTGGCCATAACTCAATCTGCTATGTTGGCAATATACTTGTCTATGTCTTGTGCTTCCTGACTGTTAGGATAATTCTCTTTCAAGGTCTCAAACGACTTGCGGGCTGCCTTCGTGTTTCCTAACTCGAGATAAACCAATCCTGCTTTCTTCAAACTGATGGGAGCAATGATTTCATTCTTCGACGATGCTGCAGCCTCAAAACTCTTGACGGCAGCATTCATCTCACCCAAAGCAACGTATGCATCACCCAATTTCTCCTTTGCGGCGGGACCGACATTCAAGTCTTTCGAGTTAAACTTCTTCAAATATTTAACCGCATTCTCATAATCCTCCATATTATAGTAGCACAATCCTGCATACAAGGCTGCCAACTTGCCGCCTTTCGTGAGAGAATAATCATTTGCAATGCTTTCGAATCCAATGCAATCATCGTTTCCGTTCAATGCCGTCTCATAATCGTGAGCCGTAAAATACACAACAGCCCTGCCTATTTCATTATCAGCCTCAGCGCTCTTCGGCTTCAAGTAGTAATTATGAACAGCCATAATAATCAAAACCACTGCCAGAATTCCTGTAATCACCCACGTGATAACATTCTGATGTTTGATAATCCAACTGCCTGAAGTGGTCAAGGCCTCTTGTACATTCTCAAGACCGTCTTCTTTCTTTTCGTTCTTTGCCATATCTAATCTTGTTTTATATTTTCCCTACTCTCTTGCATATCTGAAGCCTTGACAAACAAGCACTGATGCACGCTTCAGACGCATCTTGGTTGCAAAGGTAGCATTTTATTTCTATATGCAGAAATGAATATCTTTTTTTTTCATAAAAACCTCACAAGGGTTGCAACGTCACAATATATATTGTACTTTTGCGGAAACGAATGAGGTTGTGCTGTCAGAGACCGGAAAACTCAACAAACATTATTCAACTAAGGCCTCTTGCTGTATCAATGGCGTGCTGTTACTTCCTTTGGAAGGTGGACAGATTACAAAGATTGGCAACACCTGAAATCCTATTTTTTAGGAGTTTTCTCGAGTAAGTACAGCACAACCTTTTTATATCCGTTCAAAATACACATTGGGTACAGATAAAATAAAAAGGAGACGTCATTGTTCAAATGACGTCTCCTTTTATGCATATCCGTCTCACAAACTACTTCTTTTGCTATTTCACCCACGCTTGGATTTCCTCATACGAGGTCTGGTTCAGCAGTTTGCCGTCCTCGATGTGCAGGTTGGGGTAGGTCTTGTGCAGGGCTTTGGTGCAGTCTGCAATGCCGCTTCCGCCCGAGGTGGCAAAGGGGATGATGGTCTTGCCGCTGAAATCGTACGCCTCAAGGAACGTGTTGATAATACGCGGTGCCACGTACCACCAGACGGGAAACCCGACATACACGGTAGTGTATCCGTCCAGGTTCTCTTTGGTCTTTTTGATGGCGGGGCGTGCACTCTCGTCGTTCATCTCTACTGTGCTGCGCGATTTCTTGTCATTCCAATTGAGGTCGGCAGACGTGTAAGGTTGCATAGGTACAATCTCCATCAGTTCGCCGCCCGAAGCGAGAGCAATCTGTTCTGCCACGGCTTTGGTCGTGCCGGTGGCAGAGAAATATGCAACCAGTACTTTGTCGGCTGCACTCACATTTGCAATAGCCATAATTGTTACGATTGTTAGAATTAAACGTTTCATATCTTGTTTATTCGTTGATAAGTTGATAAGTTGATTTGTTTATACGTGGTTTGGTCGGTTGAATGGAGTTTATGCGTTTAACTTTTTCAACAGATTAACCATTTCAACAACGCATAAACCAATCAACTCCTAAACTCCTTAACCTATTCGACGGTATTCCGTCGGTGTAATCCCTGCATGCCGTTTGAAGAACCGCACAAAGTGCTGCGGGTGTTGGAAGCCTGTCTGCATTGCCACTTCTTTGATGGTCAGTTCGGGGCTTTGCAGTTGCCGTTTGGCGTACTCGAACAGGCGCAGGGCGATATACTCTTGTGCACTCTTGCCTGTCTCGGCTTTCACCATATCGCCGAAATAGTTGGGCGACAGGTGTACACGGTCGGCAAAATACTTCACGGTGGGTATGCCGTCGGTGGCGGTCTTGCCCGAGTTGATATACTCGTTCAGCAATTCGCTGAAGCGCGAAATCGCCGTGATGTTCATATCCTGACGGGTGATGAACTGCCGCTCGTAGAAACGCAGGCAGTAGTCTAAGAGCAGTTCCAAGTTGGTGATGATCAGCCGGCGCGAGAACTTGTCTATCGGGTGCTGCAACTCTATGTCGATGATATGCATACAGTTCTGCACTACCACTACTTCGTCTTCCGACAGGTGCAATGCCTCGTTGCTGGCGTAGGAGAAGAACGAATAGTCGCGCATCTTCTTTTCGAGTGTCGTGCCGTGGATAAAATCGGGGTGAAACAATATGCCGATACACTTCGGGCGTGCCACATTGCTTGGTGCTACCTCTATTTCCTGTCCGGGTGCCATACTGACGATTGTCTCGCAGTCGTAGTCGTATTGCGTCCTGCCGTAGTTGAGTACGCACCCTTTGGTCTCTTTCAGCCAGATGCTGTAGAAATCATATACATAGCGCACGCCGGTCGGCACATGTTTGGTGTTCTCGTCAAACCGCACAAACGCCACTTGCGGGTGCATGGTCTTGAATCCGCAGATGTCGTTGTACTCCTGTATCGTGGTGATATGTTGTTGTGCTTCCATAATGTGTTTGTTTTTACGCTGCAAATTTACGAATAATTTCCTTTCCTCCCAAATCCCCGTCTCCACAAGCGTAATGCAGGTACTCCATTCCGTAATCAGGGTAGTATAATGCGAGACTGTGTGTAACAAAAAAAAGACTGTCTGACAATCTGCCAAACAGCCTTTCTTATTACGCATTACGCATTGTTATTTTACTTCCTCGAAGTCAACATCTTCGGCACCGCCGTCGTTGTTGCCCGAGTTGGAAGAACTACCGTTGTTTTGTGCACCGCTGAAGTCTGCGTTGGTAGCACCTGCTCCTGCATTATTCTGTGCGTTGTACATCTCAGCACTTGCAGCCTGGAATGCAGTCATCAGTGCGTTGTTGGCAGCCTCGCAAGCGTCGGCGTCCTTCTTCTCGTAAGCCTCTTTCAGGTTCTTGAGTGCTTCCTCGATAGGAGCCTTCTTGTCGGCAGGCAGTTTGTCGCCCAGTTCGGCAAGTTGCTTCTCGGTCTGGAAGATAGTAGCGTCGGCTTTGTTCAGTTTGTCCACACGCTCTTTCTCGCGTTTGTCTGCCTCGGCGTTAGCCTCTGCCTCAGCCTTCATACGCTTGATCTCTTCCTCGCTCAAGCCGCTCGAAGCCTCGATACGGATCTTCTGCTCTTTGCCGGTAGCCTTGTCTTTGGCGGTTACGTTCAGAATACCGTTGGCATCAATATCGAACGTTACCTCAATCTGCGGTTCGCCACGGTGTGCCGGCATAATACCGTCGAGGTGGAAGATACCGATCTGCTTGTTCTGGGCAGCCATAGGACGCTCGCCTTGCAGCACCTTGATCTCTACACTCGGTTGGTTATCCACAGCCGTGGTAAAGACTTCGGTCTTCTTTGTAGGAATGGTCGTGTTGGCATCAATCATCTTGGTCATCACACCGCCCATGGTCTCGATACCGAGGCTCAGCGGGGTAACATCAAGCAGCAGCACATCTTTTACTTCGCCCGTCAGCACACCGCCTTGGATGGCTGCACCTATGGCTACTACCTCGTCGGGGTTAACGCTCTTGTTAGGAGCCTTGCCGAAGAATTTCTGTACAGCCTCTTGGATAGCAGGGATACGGGTCGAACCACCTACCAGGATGACCTCGTCAATATCTTTCGTTGTCAGACCGGCTTTCTCCAAAGCGGTACGGCAAGGAGCAATGGTCTTTTGGATAAGGTCGTCAATCATCTGCTCAAACTTGGCACGCGTCAGCGTCTTAACCAAGTGTGCAGGTACGCCGTTTACAGGCATAATGTACGGCAGGTTGATTTCGGTAGAGGTCGTGTTGGAAAGTTCGATTTTCGCTTTCTCTGCAGCCTCTTTCAGACGTTGCATAGCCATCGGGTCTTTCGTCAAATCGGCACCGCCGTTCTCATTCTTGAACTCTTGAACGAGCCAGTCGATAATACGATGGTCGAAGTCATCACCGCCCAGGTGGGTATCACCGTCGGTAGCCTTTACTTCGAAGACACCGTCGCCCAACTCCAGTACGGATACATCGTGCGTACCGCCACCGCAGTCGAAGACCACAATCTTCATATCCTTTTTCGACTTGTCCAAACCGTAAGCCAAAGCGGCTGCAGTAGGTTCGTTCACAATACGGCGTACGTTCAAGCCCGCAATCTCACCTGCCTCTTTGGTAGCCTGACGTTGGCTGTCGTTAAAGTATGCAGGTACGGTGATGACAGCATCGGTAACTTCCTGACCAAGATAATCCTCGGCGGTCTTTTTCATCTTTTGGAGGATGATAGCCGAAATCTCTTGCGGAGTGTAGAGATGTCCGTCGATGTCCACACGCGGGGTGTTGTTGTCGCCTTTTACTACTTTATAAGGTACACGTGCTATTTCATTAGCCAAGCGGTCGTAGGTCTCACCCATAAAACGCTTGATAGAATATACGGTCCGGGTCGGATTGGTAATGGCCTGACGCTTTGCAGGGTCTCCCACTTTGCGCTCGCCGCCATCTACAAAACCCACAACCGAAGGAGTCGTACGCTTACCTTCAGAGTTAGCAATTACGATAGGTTCGTTGCCTTCCATCACAGCAACGCAGGAGTTAGTTGTTCCTAAGTCAATTCCAATAATCTTAGACATAATCAAGTATGATTTTAAGTGTTAATATTCAAGTTATCTTATCGCTTGCATTCGTTGTATGCCCGGTGTAGTGTTACCCACACTCTGCGTACTTCGTATCGCAACGACATTCTTCTTTGAGCAAAGGACGTGCCAGTAGTTTTTTTTCACATTTTTGTCAGTGTCCTCTGTCATATTGTCAGTTCCTCTTGTCATATTCATTCCTTCATATACGATTGTACCTGCTGTGTGTGCGCCAATCATGAATGTATGAGGGGTCGTCCAGGGGTCGTTGAGATCGGCTTGAGGTGTCGTTCATTCCGAATCCAAGACATCCAACGTTTAAGGTATGGAATTGTTGTTATCGGTTCGAAGAGTAAAAGGTGTTATATACCTGTTTGTTATCAGCAATATAGCGGTATTTTTCACGCCTACTGCAGTCTGTTTGCCAATATAAGAACAGGCCGGGTGCCAAGTCGTGTACCTATCAGGTATTGGTCACCGCCATCTCGCAACTGCAAACTATGGCGCAATGTGGCAGTATCTTGAGGATAGTTTCTGGTGATCAGGTTATACTGCTGCTTGCGAACATCTTTCTTTTGCGGCAAGGCTGTCACCTCGAAGATTCGCCCAGGAAAGTCGCTCACGAGTGAAGAAGAAGTGTAAAGATGGGTATTGCTTGCCAATTTGGCGATGTGATACCTTTCACTGATCGTTCTGAAAGCACCTGCCTTGAGAATAGACGGGGAAGGTTCATAAAGATACTGTTCCAATTGCACCGCCATAAGAGATTCGGCATTTTGTTCCTCGTCGGGCGTAAAAGAGAAACACCGGCTTGTCGTTTTTGTCAGTTGCACTGCATTGACAGAAAGAGAGGCAGAAGTACCAAATCTACACAAGACCAACAGTTCTTTTACTTCACCTTCCACTTCCACGATATGCACTTCAGCCGCTTCGGACAATGTACTCAAAGCAATACTCACATCCAACATAGGAGATAACTTCAGAAGCAAAACTTTGCAGCGAGTTTTGAGAAGCGAATATATATCCGACACATTGGGCAGACAATCCTCCAAACGCACCACCTTAGCACCTGATTCTCCACGACGAGCAGGATCCATGTATATGCAATCCACAGGAGACATGGTCCTAATATAGTCCAAACAGTTCTGCTCATGCACAACAATAGGGCGATGTTCCAATTGGAAATTATGCTCAGCAATCCGGCACAGTTCTTTTTGCTGCTCCACATAGTCGGTATGACAGAAGTTCTCCGAGAGGAAAAAACTGTCAATGCCATAGCCACCCGTCAAATCAGCCAGTGTACTCCCATTGACCAAAGAAGCCTTATAGCGTGCCGTCGCTTCGGACGAACACTGCTCTATATTTAATCTCGGCGGGAACCACCACCCTTCCAATTGCGAAAGTGTCGGCAATTTATCTTTTGCACGTTGGTATCCTTCGATTTGCCGTAATGCAAAATCGATATCCACATCGGGATATCGATTACGTTGCAACGCCAATGCACAAACATCGGCATCCAAATGCCGGCGGATAAAGTCCTCCGTTACCACGTCAGAACCAACCGGAAATGCATTGATTCGGGAACGAACTCCGTATCTAATTCGTAGTCAAAGTCAGAGACCGTATAGAATATGGTTACAAGCCCTACCCCATACTCATAGTCAACCGTCTCCGTATAGAACGCCCATTCCTTGTTTGCTTCATCCTTCAAGTACTCTTTGTGGCGGACATACGGTAACAAAGTTTGAATGGCATTGACAGTACCGGAATCAATCTCTCTGTATATAGCAATGTTTCCGTTGTTATATACGTTGGATGTTATCTCAGGAATTGTGAAACTGGCAAAGAAATAGTTATTATTATCTGTTCCAGAGTATTTCCACTCATTGATTTGCAAATCGCGGACGACACGTTTCTCTACAGGTTGGACGACCGGTTCACAAGTACATGAGTCGCAACCACTAAGACCTACAACTGCTACCAACGCAAACAAAGGAAACCATTTTGCTTTCATACTGATATAATTTTGATAAGAACAAAAAACGCAACTGCTGGCATTGACAACGGCAATTGCGTATTTCTTTGTAGTGCTACCGGGACTCGAACCCGAGTTTACGGCGTGAGAGGCCGTTGTCCTAGACCACTAGACGATAGCACCGTGGTTTCTCCATAAAAGCGGTGCAAAGGTACTACAACTTTTCCACTCTCACAACACCTTTATTCATTTTATTCATAAAATAATCTGCCCATTCTATGGAGTCTGAATGAACGGCACTTGCAGTCAATCACTTATACAGAAAACGCTTGATACTTTTTTTGGGCGTTTTCTCAAATTCCTTCTCCATCAGTTCAATTTTGGATATTTTGCTATAGGAAGGCAGCATTTCGTTCAGTTTTTTGAGGTTATCCTTCATAACTTCCAAAATACTTCTCTCGCCTTTGTCGGGATTACCGTCTTTTGAATAATCGGGGAATACCAGTCCATAGAGTCTTCCTTCGCGTTCAACCACAACAGACTCTACCACTCCTTCCAAGTTATTGAGTTTATCCTCTATCTCCTCAGGGTAGATATTTTGTCCGGAAGCCCCCAGAATCATGTTTTTGTTTCTTCCTTTCAGGAAGATATACTTCTTCGCATCAATGATACCCAAGTCACCGGTTTTCATCCATCCGTCTTCCATCATAACGTCCCGAGTAGCCTGTTCGTTCTTATAGTAGCCCATCATCACATTTGCTCCCCGAACATATATCTCACCCAATTGATTTCCTTCTTCCAAAGGAACCACCTTTGCTTCCATCCCCTGCAAAATCCGCCCGCCGGAACGAGCCACAAACTTCTTCGGTTGGGAACCGCTGACCAAAGGACCACATTCCGTCATGCCATAACCGACCGTCAATGGGAAATGCATATCCATCAGACATCTTTCCACCTCAGGGTTGATAGCCGCCCCGCCACATAAAAAATACCTCACATTACCACCAAAGGCTTTCATCAGTTTGTTCTTCACTTTCCGCCGGACAAAGGATGCCGTGAGAGGCATATTCCACAACTTCCGCATCAGTGGTCTCTGTACAACCGGCTGTATGCTTTTCTTATAGATTTTCTCTATCACCAAAGGCACCGTGATAATCATGTACGGATGAACCTGCTGGAATGCTTTCATCAAGGTGGTCGGCGTCGGGGATTTCTGCAAATAGTAGACATGACATCCTGTTGCCAACTGAAGGAGGAAATCACCTAACTGTCCGTAAGCATGCGCCAGGGGAAGCATGGAAACTTCTTCCTCCCCATATTTGTTAGGCAACACATACATTCCTTGCTCCACGTTGCTGCTCAAACTTCTATAACTCAACATCACTCCCTTCGGGTCGCCGGTTGAACCGGAAGTATAGTTAATCAGCGCCAAATCCTCCAAGTTATCCGTCGGAAAGTTCAGATCTTCCTTATGATAGCCCATAGGATAACGTTCTGAAAACAACGCATCCGCTTTTTCTACCGCATCCGCATAAGCAGGATCGGCTACATAGAGTATGCTAAAGTCCTGTAACGAGACAATCACTTTCAGATTTGTCATCTTTGCAGGGTCAAGCGTTTTCCACACATAAGGTCCCACCAAGAGTATTTGTGCATCAGAGTGATTGACCAGCCCTTGTATGTCTTCCCCTTTGAAATCCTGCAATATAGATACGACGACACCCCTGAACGCAGCAATAGATATATACCCGACAGCCCAATGTGCCGAGTTTCTACCACAGATGGCCATCTTGTCGCCAGGCTGCAAACCCAATACTTCGTACAAGACCCCCAATCTTGCCACCTTTTCAGCCGTTTCACCATAAGTATAGGAAGTCACTCCGTCGAAATCGGACACAGCAGGCTTATCCCACTGCGTTTTGAATGCTTCATTAAAATATGAAAAATAGTGTCTCATTCTTCTTTCTATTCAATTATTATCGTACAAAGGTACTCCTTATTTTCCGATTGGCAAAATATACAATCCGTCTATCAGGGCAACCGCACTAAAACTATAGATATACCCATTGGCGGAATTCAGTCATTCGTTTTACTTGTTACTTGTACGAGGTTGCCAAAAATCGGGTTGCCCGACACCATGCAGGAGGAAACAGACCCGCTGTCCCTCTCTTTGCAGACTAATTCCGCCAACAGGCTATTCCCGCTATATTCTTTCGGTTTTGCATCGGAAGTGGTTAGGGAATATCATAAGAATCACATAAGAATCACATAAGAATCACATAAGAAAGACATATAGAGAGTGGCGAGATATATGCTGGAGATATGCTGGAGATATGCTGGAGATATGCTGGAGATATGCTGGGAATATGCTGGGAATATGCTGGGAATATGCAAGAGATGACCTCCCCTACCCCTCCAAGCGGTGACTTTTTCAGTACCCTTGAGGGGGTTAGGGAGAAGATGCACCGACACCATGCAGGAGAAACTGACCGGCTGGCACGCTGTTTCTCACTATTTAATAGACGTTCTAGTTGTTCGAGAAGTTCTAGGAATAATGGAACAGGTAGGAATAATGGGAGACGGATGGGACTAATAGGATGGTTGAAACATGGCAACCGCACCAAAACTATAGATATACCTATTGTTTTGGGACGGTTGTCCTGTTCTTCTATCTTCTACAGTCTCCATTCTACGTGCATTTTGACCCAATGTTGCGGTTGCAGTATTCCACCGTAGTCGTAATAGATTTGGTTCGTCATATTCCGACACTCTATTGCCACTTGTACGGACTCGTTTGCCCAATAGACTTTCCCATCCAAAAGACAGACAGGACGATAGTCGCATACCACCCCCATACGGTCGGAATACGTGCCATGCCGTTGCTGAAAGCGCAAGGTCCAGGAAGCCCCGAAACCTTTCCAGATTTTATGTTCCACCCGAAGCACCAACTTGTGGCGCAGGTAGTCCAAGGCATACTTACTCAACCAATCACCCGTCTCTTTGTTCACATCGGTAAACGAATATGCCACCTCTGCTTTTTTGAGATAATCATACCCACAGACACCAACAACGACTTCCGTCCCCGCTGCATTTACCCGAGTATGATTAACAGAGTTCCATTGCAGAACAGAATCCACGGCAGGTTTTACCCAATCTATTATATTCTGCCCCCAACGGTAGTAAGCCGATACATTCGCATACCAATGTTCTCCGCTGTATTTGGCTCCCACTTCCAACTGAAGAGCCTGCTCAGGCTTCAAACGGGGATTAGCCAATTGGACCTTGCTTTGATAATAGAGATCCGTATAGGTCGGTATCCGTATGGCGCGATTCACATTAAAGAACACCTTTCCTTTCTTGAGAAAGGAATAACCTATGTTTGCCCCTAACGTCCAATCGCTGCCAAAAGTGGAGTTCCAGATTCCAGCCGCTCCCACATTCGCCGTAAGATTGCCATAGAAAAGATACTGTTCGGCAAAATAACGCAGATTCACACGGTTGTGCAGTCCCAAGTTGCTACTCTTGATATATTCATCGCGGGCATCTACTCCCAGCACCGTTTTCCCATAGCGCAGATTCCACCCTGCCGCGAAGTGTACTCCCGCAGAGTGCGTCCAATGGATGTTAGCCCCCGTATACCATGCAGGAGCCATTTGCCCATCGGCATCTTTGCCACTGCGGTACAGTTCAAATTCATCATAGTGTGTCCGATAACAGGCATTACCTTCCACATACCACTTGTTCCAACGATGCGTATAAGCAACGGAAGAAAACAAGGTGCGCGTAGCATCAAACTGATTCGGGTAGGTCAGCGAATAGAAACTATTTGCCCCTGCATCCTTCATCTGGACTCCGACTTGGAAATTCAAATCTCTCCATCCTGTCTGCAAAAAGGCATTGGCGATTTGGTAGTCGGTATTAGCGGCATAACCATCACTTCTGTTGTAACTCACGCTTGAATTCAAGAACCAGTCCTTGCAACGGAAACGCATTGCAAGAGACGGATTAAGCAGTCCATATTCCCCCACGGAAAGAGCCGCCGTAAGTTCTGCGTGTTTTGGAGAAGAAGGCAGAGTTTTGGTAATGATGTTAACTGCTCCGGAAAAAGCCCCCAAGCCATAACCTGTTCCCTGCATAACCTCTATACGGTCAATGAGGGCGGCATCAACGGGCAGATCCAAAGAATAGTGCCCCGTTTGAGGATCGGTGAGATCGATTCCGTTCACGAGCACCTTGATTTGATCCTGCGTCCCCCCCCTTATAGAGAGGTCGGCTTGTACGCCTGAGGCTCCCCGTTCACGGAGGTCAACCCCTTGCGCCAACTGAAGAATATCCGCAACTGTATGGACAGGAAGCCGGACGATTTCCTCATTAGAGATGGTTGTAACTAATCGGAAGATATCCGAATGGAATTCCGAGCGTTGTGCAACCACACTCACTTCCTGTATCTGCAGTTGCATCGCATCTATGCCTTCATCGGGGATATCGTCTTCCGCCCACAAAGAAACCACTCCGAGCCACAGACAACAAACAGCAACGGTGATGCCCGACTTCAAGAGTTCTTTGTCGCAGATGTGACGACTTACGCAGCCTATGTTCACAACCTTATGCATAGAGCAGAATGCAGCATAAGATTTGTTCGCAAAGCGGCGAAAACGGAAAGCGACGGGTTTATTATATAGTTTGTTCATAATTCAAATGGCGGAAAACGGAGAAAGACCCAATCTCCATAATACCTAAGAGAGTTCATAGCCATAGTGGCGCAGACGAGCGTCTTTTTGACGCCAGTCTTTATCCACCTTCACAAACAACTCCAAATAGATCTGCTTCCCGAAGAACGCCTCTATGTCTTTGCGCGCTTCGATGCCGACACGTTTGATGGAAGCCCCCGCCTTGCCAATGACAATGCCTTTCTGGGAGTCCCGCTCCACATAAATGGTGGCACGAATACGGATAAGTTTCTCTTCTTCCTTAAAAGAATCCACTTCCACTTCAACGGAATAGGGAATTTCCTTGTCATAGTTGAGCAATATCTTCTCGCGAATGATTTCGTTCACAAAGAAACGGGCAGGTTTGTCGGTCAATCTATCTTTCTCAAAATAGGGCGGACACTCCGGCAACAATTCCACGATGCGTTTTAACAGTACATCCACCCCAAAACGTTCTTTTGCCGATATGGAAAAGATCTCTGCTTGAGGCAACTCTTTTTTCCAGAAGTCAATCAACCGTTCCAGGGTGTCCTGCGTAGTAAGATCTATTTTATTGATTACCAACAAGACGTGCGCATGGGTACTTCGCACGCTATCCAGGAAATCGGCATTTTTTTCCGTGTTATCCTGAATATCCGTAATATACAACAGTACGTCGGCATCCGTGAGGGCAGAACGTGAGAAATCGAGCATTTGCTCCTGCAACTTGTAGTTGGGTTTAAGTACGCCGGGTGTATCGGAGAAGACAATCTGATAGTCGTCTCCATTGACAATCCCCATGATGCGATGGCGCGTAGTCTGCGCTTTCTGCGTAATGATGGAGAGTTTCTCTCCCACCAGGGCATTCATCAGCGTTGATTTACCGACATTCGGATTCCCCACTATATTGACAAAACCACTTCTGTGCATACTCTATCCTTCTTTCTATACCATTCGGAAACAAAACAGCGCAAAGGTAGCAGATTATTTTGGTTTGCACAACGCTATTCGTGATGATAAGGTTCTCCACGAAGAATGGTCATGGCACGATAGAGTTGCTCCGTAAAGAAAAGGCGTATCATCTGATGGGAGAATGTCATTTGCGAAAGTGACAACTTGCCATTCGCACGTTCATACACCGCTGAAGAAAAGCCATAGGGACCTCCCACTACAAACACGATATTCTGTCCTGCAGCAAGCCATGTATTCAGTTGCTGCGCGAAATCCATGCTACGATACTCTTTCCCACGCTCATCCAACAATATAAGGCGGTCGGAAGGAGACAAAATATTCAGAATGAGAGAGCCTTCCCTCTGTTTCTGTTCCTCTTGCGAAAGGTTCCTGCTATTCTTCAAATCGGGTATGACCTGCAAGGAAAACGGCACATAGTGCATCAAACGGCGGCAATAATCGTCCGTCAGAGTCTGCAAAGCAGGGTTAGCGGTCTTACCCACTACGAGCAGCGTTATCTTCATACCCTATCCTCCATCACCACCACATCCTCTCTATGAAGACGTACCCGCAACCATGATTGCAGACGCTGAAGGTCTGCCTCGTCGAAAGAACTATCCTTTGGCAAACGCACCATAACAAGCACCATGGTTTGTTCTTCTCCCGCTTTGTTTATACTCTTTCCCTGCGTAAGGATGACCGACTCTATTTCTTCATACTGCGTTTGTATTTCCTCCGTGAGTTGGGAGAACGGCAGTTCAGACTCCTCCAAATCGCTCAGCCGCGCCTGCAACAAGGCAATCTGTTCATCGCGCCGGCGGAGTTGCTGCTCATTGTTTTCGAAGATATCCTTCACAATCTCCTGCTCCGTAACAGGTTTCCATTCCATAGCGGCTTCTTCACGGAAAACGATTTGCGAATGCTTGAATCCGTAGTTTTCCGCCTTCGCAAGCAGTTCTTCACGCTGCCGGTCGGACAATTTTTCTCCAGCCATAAACAACTCTATCGTGCCGTTTTTTCCTCTATATGTTTCCTTATGATCGTAAATATATGCTTTTCCGACAGTCTTATTATCGGCGATAAAACGATTGGCGTTGCGCTTAAAATTGTTTTCACGAATCACCGTATAGCCCGTAAAGATACTCGGTATGATCATTATAACCAAGACGACGGAAATATAACGCGTACGACGTTTTTGCGCCTTGGGATTATCAACGACCACCATGGGGAAGTGCATATAGCGTACCATGATCAACGTTGCCAAAGCGATGAAGACACTATTGATAAAGAACAGATAGAGCGCACCGACCGTGTATTGCCAGTTGAGTTGCGAAATGCCATAACCAACGGTACAAAGCGGCGGCATGAGAGCCGTTGCAATAGCCACGCCAGCCAATACGGTGCCTTTATCCTTGCGTGATGTTTCCAAGATTCCCGCGATACCACCAAAGAGAGCAATCAGCACATCATAGACGGTAGGATTGGTGCGCGCCAGCAATTCGGTAGGCGATGCCATATCCAAAGGGGAAATGATGAAATAGACAGTAGCCACCAAGATACTTATGACCACCATAACCGCCCAATTGCGGAGCGAGGCTTTCAGCAAATCCAAATCGTTGGTACCAATACTAAGCCCGATACCAATGATAGGTCCCATGAGCGGAGAGATAAGCATGGCTCCAATGATAACCGCCGTGGAATTGACATTCAATCCTAAAGATGCTATAAAAATGGCACACATCAAGATTAGTACATTGGGGCCCCGAAAGGCTATATTCTGGCGGATATTCTCCGTTGCGGCAGGTATATCTATATGATTGGATATATTCACAAGTTGCTTCAAAGAACGCAACCATTGCTGCAAAGTACTGCGGAACTTATTCATATCAGTCGGTCGGAAATTATCAGGATTGTTTTTATGGCTTGTTATTGCAAGGAATGCAACAAAAATTATACCACTAAAAACCATAACGCTACATTTGCAAGAGCATATAAATTATCGCTTTGAACGGTGTTCCAACAAATATATAGACTACATCATCCTCCGTATCATTCCCGCCAACGAACGGTTAACCGTCCGCCTATTGCATGGAAAGAATTCATGAAGGCCAGCATCCGTTTTCCAAAAGCAGCCCAAATCATCTGTAATTTGAGCGATGCCACCTCATTGCCCTCTCGTTCAGGGGTCGTTGAGGGGTGCTTGAGACCGGCTCTATAGCCGCCAAGACAAAACAACTTCTTGCAAACATTCCCCAGAAGTCAATGCATAGAATAAACACAGGATATGAACCGCATTGTATCTTCCCAAGAACCGCCAATCCAAGGTTTATGCCCGTTGTTTGGCAATAAGTATGAATTGTTGTACCTTTGTGAGACCATTTAATATATATGTGTATGAAAAACTTCCCCAAATCCATTCCAGCAATCATTTGCATTGCCAGTTTCTTATTAAGTTGCCAGTTCACAACGGCGGCACCCATGATAAGTATAGACAAAGAGATGGTACGTATCAATTCAGTCAAAAACAGGATTGAGTGTTCCAGAGACAATGGCAGGAATTGGTCGGTGCGCTATACAGGTTCATCATGCGGGACATTCATTGACCTTCTATTTTATGGCAATGAACTATTTGCCATAACCAGCAAAGGAGTCTATTACAGCAAAGACAAAGGCAGGAATTGGTCAGCGCGCTATACAGGTTCTTCTTGCGGTAAGTTTCACAGTTTAACCGATGGTGGACGGGAACTGCTTGCCCAAACCAGCAAAGGATTGTACTATTCCAAAGACAAAGGTCGGAATTGGTCCAAGAGGCACTGAATTGACCGGTTTTATGCCACCCAAATTTTGGTGCCTGACACAATGTTGGAAGAAACAGCCCTGCTAACCCGCTGACACACATAGTTTGATTTGATTCCGCCAACGAGTAAGGATTACATTATGCAGTTATTTTTTTATCCCCTGCACAAGGTATCCGTTTTGGTCGGGGCTTTTTTCATCGGAAACATTCTTTGAAGAATTGCAAGAATTATCGTACCTTTGCAGTTGTAAAAACAAATAATCCTATACAATGGAAAGAAGAGTTCGCGTTCGTTTTGCTCCAAGTCCCACAGGAGCGTTGCATATCGGCGGAGTACGTACCGCGCTGTACAATTATCTTTTTGCGCGCCAACACGGCGGCGACATGCTGCTACGTATTGAAGACACCGACTCCGCGCGGTTCGTACCGGGTGCGGAAGAATATATCATTGAGTCTCTGCATTGGTTGGGCATTCAGATAGACGAGGGAGTAAGTGTGGGAGGACCGAACGGTCCGTACAGACAATCGGAAAGGCGGGACATTTACAGGAAGTATGTCAAGCAACTTTTAGATGCAGGGCGTGCCTATATAGCCTTTGACACACCGCAACAATTAGAGCAGAAACGTGCCGAGATACAGAATTTCCAATATGATGCCAAGACCCGCGGGCAGATGTGCAACTCGCTGACTCTCCCGAAAGAGGAAGTGGAAGCACGGATTCAGAGGGGAGAGCAATATGTTGTCCGTTTCAAGGTTGAACCTAATGAAGATGTGCATGTACACGACCTCATACGTGGGGAAGTGGTTATCAACTCGAACATATTGGACGACAAGGTGCTATACAAATCGGCAGACGACCTGCCCACATATCACTTGGCGAACATAGTGGACGATCATATGATGGATATCTCGCACGTTATCCGCGGTGAAGAATGGCTGCCGTCCGCCCCGTTGCACATACTGCTATACCGTGCCTTCGGCTGGGAAGACACCATGCCAGCGTTTGCCCATCTGCCTCTGCTACTGAAGCCCGACGGAAACGGAAAACTATCCAAACGAGACGGAGACCGATTAGGTTTCCCTGTATTCCCCTTGGAATTTCATGATCCAAAGACAGGGACAGTCTCCAGCGGCTACAGAGAATCGGGTTATTTCCCAGAGGCAGTAATCAACTTCCTTGCACTATTGGGTTGGCACAACGGAGACGACAAGGAAATCTATTCGATGGACGAACTTATCAAGGCTTTCTCGCTTGACCGCGTAAGCAAATCGGGCGCCAAATTTGATTTCGAGAAGGGGAAATGGTTCAATCACCAATACCTGCAAATGAAAGACAACAAAGACCTCGCCGACGAGTTCTGCCAATTGGGCATCTATGACTTCAACGAGAAGCAACGCGCCCAATTGCCGTACGTGATCGGTTTGGTTAAAGAACGCGTGAACTTCGTAAAGGAATTGTGGGAGCAAATGAACTTTTTCTTTGTAGCACCAACGGAGTATGACGAGAAGTCGCTACGAAAACGCTGGAAAGAAGACAGTCCCCGCCACATGCAAGAACTACTTTCCCTCTTGGAGAAGCAGGACGATTGGTCTGCCGAAGCGTTGGACAACCTTGTCATGTCGTGGATTGCCGAAAAAGGATACGGTGTGGGTATTGTAATGAACGCTTTCCGTATCTGTTTAGTCGGTGCAGCAAGAGGTCCGCATATTTGGGAAATAACGGGCATCTTAGGCAAAGAAGAGACGTTGCGAAGAGCGGAATCAGCACTGAAAGTGTTGCCATAAAGGTAAAGTACAGATATTCTGCCACAAGAAACTGCACTTTTACGAGGAAACACTTGTATATAAGGAAACAAATATGTACCTTTGCAGACGATTTGACAGAGGGGACCGAATTCGGCTCCCCTCTGTTGCAAATATACCACGACAATGATAGACAAAGTTACTATTGAGGACATCGCAAAGCAGTATATTGCAGACAACACACAGAAAGAACAGCAATACCAACTGATAGATGTGAGCGTATCTGCAACGAATGAGATTTGCGTTACATTAGACGCTGCGACGCCTATTGACATTGATTTCTGCGCGAATTTGAGCCGCTACATAGAACAACACCTTGACCGAGAGAGGGAGGATTATTCGCTGGAAGTGGGTTCAGCAGGACTGACAGATCCTCTGAAGACACCGTTCCAATACAGGAAAAATATCGGCAACGAAGTGGTGGTTGTGCTGAAAGACGGAAAGAAGTTGAAAGGCACATTGGTGGACGCCACCGACAAGGACTTTTCGGTAGATACGAAAGTGCAGGTGGAGGTGGAAAACAAGAAACGGAAGCAGACACAGACAAAGACTTTGACATGGAATTATGAGGATGCGAAGTCGGTGTGCTATGATTTGAAAGTATAGTATAATTGAATATAAATCAATAACAACCTAATAAATGGCAACAAAAAAACAAGGGACTGTCAACCTGATTGACATCTTCAAAGAGTTCAATGACCTAAAGAACATTGACCAACAGACCTTCATCAACGTTATGGAAGACAGTTTCCGTAATGTGATAGCCAAGATGTATGGCTCCGATGCAAACTATGACGTAATCATCAACCCTACGAAGGGCGACTTGGAAATCTATCGCAACCGTACGGTTGTGGCAGATGACGTTGCGGCAAACCCCAACACGGAGATCCATTTCTCGGACGCGAAACTGATTGATGACGAATGTGAGATAGGGGAAGAAGTGACCGACAAGGTTGATTTCATGAGTTTCGGCCGCCGTATGATACTGAATCTTCGCCAAACCCTTGCAAGCAAGATTTTGGATCTGCAGAAAGAAAATTTATACTTGAAGTATTCGGAACTGAAAGGTCAGATTGTAAGTGCAGAACTATATCAGATCTGGAAAAAGGAGATGTTGCTCCTTGACGACGAAGGAAATGATTTGTTCTTGCCCAAGACAAACCAAATTCCTACGGATTTCTACCAGAAAGGAGATATGGTTCGTGCCATTGTGGAAAATGTGGACAACAAGAACCAAAATCCGAGAATAACCCTGTCGCGCACATCGCCTCTTTTCCTGCAACGTCTTTTTGAACAGGAGATTCCTGAAGTGCATGACGGCATAATCGCCATCAAAGATATTGCCCGTATTCCCGGAGAGAGAGCGAAAGTTGCTGTAGAGTCGTTTGACGAGCGCATTGACCCTGTCGGTGCATGTGTAGGTATCAAAGGAACACGTATTCACGGTATAGTCAGAGAGTTGCGCAACGAGAACATTGACGTTATCAACTACACCAGCAATATCAACCTCTACATACAACGTGCTTTGGCTCCAGCAAAGATATCCTCAATGGAAATCAATGAAGAAGAAAAGGTTGCAAACGTTTACTTGAAACCTGAAGAGGTGAGTATGGCAATCGGTAAGGGCGGTGCAAACATCAAACTGGCAACCAAACTGACGGGTTATGATATAGAGGTATTCCGCGAGATGGAAGACAACAGTGCTGAAGATATATATCTGGACGAATTCAATGACGAGATAGATCAATGGGTTATTGATGTTCTTAAAGGCATTGGATTAGATACAGCACGTGCTGTACTTGACACTCCAAGAGAAGAACTGCTCAGCAGAACAGACCTTGAGGAAGAGACCATTGATGATGTAAGAAGGATTCTTGCTGCCGAATTTGAGAATGAATAACGTCAATAGCGTTTGACCGGCACTTCTTCTTGGAAACTAAATAACAATAACCACTAATAACATTAAATCAGAAACTGCATGGCAATAAAACTTATAAAGGCTTGCAAAGAACTCAATATCGGAATGGCTACTGCTGTTGAGTTTGCACAGAAACAAGGAAAAGATATATCTCTTGACCCCAATATGCGTATTGACGATGAGACCTATCTTCTGCTTGCGAAGGCATTCAACAAGGATATGGCTCTCAAAATGGAGGCAGAACGTATTCAACAAGAACGCCAAGAACGGGACAAAACAACGGCTACAGCCAAACCAAAGATTGAGGAAGAACCGGTACACGCTGTGCAGAAGCCCAAGGTGGTTGGACATATAGATCTTGATAAGAAGACAAATCAAGCACCACAAGTTGTTGAAGAGAAGAAAGAAACTTCTGCAAAAGAGTTGCATACTGAGAGCAAGGAAGAAGTTCATACAACTCATTCTTCCGAAGAAAAGAAGGGAACAAAGCCCATACAGCAAGAGAAGGAAACAAAAAACGCTACTATACAAGAGGATAAAAAAGGAAAGGCTATTGAGGCGGATTCACTTATAAAAGAAGCAAAGGAAAGTAAGCAGTCTGTAACTTCTGAGCCAAAGTATGAGTCAACACCGACCAAGCAACAGCGACCTGATTTGCCAAAGGAAGAATCCAAGGTCATAACAAAAGAGACGAAAGATTCCTCGGAGAAGAACACTACTGCTGAATCGAATGTATCTTCCAAAGAGCCGGAAGTATTCACATTGGGCAGGCCTGTATTAATTAACAAACCAAAGATTGTAGGTACTTTGGATTTGGATAAACTCAACCAAGCGACTCACCCTAAACAAAAGACCAAAGAACAGAAAAAGAAAGAAAGAGAAGAACGTCGCGAACAGCAACGCGGTACTTCTGTTACCAATACCACAAACACAGCACCTTCGGACAAAGAAGGCAAGCGCAAGCGCGAACGCATCAAACAAGGGAAAGTGGATGTTAACAATCCCGATTTTCGCAAAGGAACCAAGGGACAGAAACTTCCTAAGCGTCCTATAAAGGTTGAGGTGGATGACGAAGAAGTACAAAAGCAGATTAAAGAAACTATCGCACGCCTGCAAGCGGGAAAAGGCAAAAATACCGGTGCCAAATATCGCAAGGAGAAACGTGAACATGTGAGAATGCATCAAGAGGAGATTCTTGAGCAAGAACAAGCACAATCAAAGGTTCTCAAACTCACTGAATTCGTTACAGCCAATGAGTTGGCCACAATGATGAATATCTCTGTCAATCAAGTCATTGCAACATGTATGAGTCTTGGCTTGATGGTAAGTATCAACCAACGGTTAGATGCAGAAACCATTAACATTGTGGCAGAAGAATTTGGGTTCACCACTGAATATGTATCAGCAAAAGTAATCGAAGACCTTAGCGATAATGAAGATTTTTCGGATGAAGACCTCGTTCCGCGTTGCCCTGTAGTTACCATCATGGGACACGTTGACCATGGTAAGACTTCTTTGCTTGACCATATTCGCAACACCAATGTCATCGCCGGTGAGGCAGGTGGCATCACGCAACATATCGGGGCATATAACGTATGCTTGAAGAATGGACAACACATCACTTTCCTTGACACACCGGGTCATGAGGCTTTCACGGCGATGCGTGCCCGGGGTGCAAAAGTCACTGATATTGCTATCATCATCGTAGCGGCCGACGATGCAGTGATGCCTCAAACCATTGAGGCTATCAACCATGCGCAAGCAGCAGGCGTACCGATGATTTTTGCCATCAACAAATGCGACAAACCAGGTGCTAACCCTGATAAAATTAAGGAACAGTTGGCCAATATGAACATCTTGGTTGAAGAATGGGGCGGCAAATACCAATCGCAAGACATCTCTGCCAAAAGTGGTATGGGGGTGTTCGAACTCTTGGAGAAAGTACTTCTCGAAGCCGAACTATTGGATTTGAAGGCTAATCCGAAACGGCGTGCCAAAGGATCTATCATTGAATCCTCCTTGGATAAAGGGCGAGGATATATTGCGACAATCCTCGTGCAGGACGGAACACTTCACATGGGCGACATTGTCCTTGCAGGAACGGCACATGGGCGCATCAAAGCCATGTTCAACGAGCGTAATCAGCGCGTCAAGGAAGTGCACCCCGGAGAACCTGTTCTCATTCTTGGTCTCAATGGTGCGCCACAGGCGGGTGATGATTTCGTAGTCATGCCCACAGAACAGGAGGCACGGGAAATTGCCAACAAGCGTGAACAGTTGCAGCGCGAACAATCCATCCGTACGAAGAAACATGTCGGTCTTGAGGAGATTGGGCGTCGGTTGGCTATTGGCGACTTCAAGGAGTTGAATATCATTGTCAAAGGTGATGTCGACGGCTCCGTTGAGGCTTTGTCTGATTCGCTTATCAAACTCTCCACAGAGAACATCCAAGTCAATGTCATTCACAAGGCCGTTGGTGCCATCTCCGATTCCGATATCCTCTTGGCGGAGGCGTCCGATGCTATCGTGGTCGGGTTCCAAGTTCGTCCTACGGCTACAGCGCGCAAACTGGCTGAGAAAGAAGAGATTGATATCCGCCTCTATAGTATCATCTACGATGCTATAGAAGAGATCAAGGCTGCTATGGCGGGTATGTTGGCTCCCGAATTGAAAGAGGAAATTACGGCTACGTTGGAAGTTCGCCAGACCTTCCGTATCACCAAGGTGGGTACGGTTGCCGGCTGTATCGTCAAAGAGGGAAAGATCAAGCGTGGCAACAAAGTGCGTGTCATCCGCGATGGTATTGTCATCTACACGGGCGACTTGGCTTCACTCAAACGCGAAAAAGACGATGTCAAGGAGGTGGGTGTCAACACCGAATGTGGTCTGAACATACGTTCCTACAACGACATCCAAGTGGGCGACATCATCGAGTCGTTCGAGCAGGTCGAAGTGCAGAAAGAACTCTGATACACATTGCCTACTGACAGCAAGAGAGGAGACTGCCCGCAAGCAGTCTCCTCTCTTCTTTATGTCTCTGTCCGCTTAACGAGCCAGATAACTCTCCAACGCTTTCCACTGTTTTCTGCAATCCTTAACGCCAAGATCATATAGTTCTTGTAATCGGTGGGAATTGCGTTCCAAACGTCTGATTAGCATATTCCGACTTGGGCGCAATACGAATATCTTCCCCTCTGCCTCCAGTTGGTTGATGTGTGCCAAATACCTGTTGTAAGTGCGGTTCCTGTGGTTGATGGTCTCCAGCAAATTGGGGTAATCCTGATATACCAACTTGCAGATAGGCTCCAATGGTTCACGTTTTACATAGCCGTATGGGCGTGTCAGTACAACGATTATCTTGTCGCAACCTTCGTCCACGCATTTCTGCATCGGTATGTTGTCTGCCAATCCGCCGTCCAAATACTTCTCCCCGTGCCACTCCACCGGACGCGTGATAATAGGCAATGCGGCCGATGCCCACAAAACATCCACCTGTTCTATACAGTTCTTTATCTCTATATACTCGGCTTTGCCTGTCCGCATATTGGTGATCGTGGCAAAGAAACGTATCCCCGATTCTTCGAATGCCACCTCGTCAAACGGATCCAACTTCAGCGGCAACTCCTTGCAACCGAACTCTTGGTTCACCAGGTTACCGGTCTTAATCAACGATTCCAAACTGATATAACGCCTGTCTGGCATATACTTCTTGTTATATCGGATTGTACGTCCTCGCTGTCCCGAGGCAAAGTTTATACCGAAGATTGCACCGGCGGAAGTGCCTGTCATCACGTCAGGATGCACTCCCTTGTCCGAGAGAATGTCCAATACGCCCGCAGTGTACATTCCGCGCATTCCGCCGCCTTCCAATGCTATGCCTATTTTCATTGTTCGTCTTCTATGGATGAGTGAGTATTAGGTATGTTTTCTTACAAGACTTCAAATCTCATGCCAATCATTTGCTATAGGTCATATCTGTCTCCTTTGGCAGGTATCTCTATTCTGCAGAAACCCGCCTCTCGCAAATGCTCTTTGTAGGCTTCGGCGGCATCGGACTCGCCATGCACGATAAACACCCCTTTCAGTCTCTCCGGCTGCTGGCAGCATAAGTATCTCCGCATTTCTTCATAATCTCCGTGACCCGAAAAACTGTCTATTTTCTTCACCTGTGCAGCCACTCGGTGTATCTCGCCGAATATCGAAATAGTCTTTATGCCTGCTTCTTGCAGCCTGGCACCAAGCGATGTCGGGGTACAATAACCCACTATCAGTATCGTTGTCGTCGGGTCTTCTATATGGTTGGCTATGTGGTGCTTTACGCGCCCAGCCTCTGCCATACCCGAAGCGGATATGATAATGCATGGTCCTTGCAGAGTGTTCAGCCGCTTCGATTCGTCTGTGTCCGTAATGTAATGCAACGTATTGAAGCCGAACGGGTCAGGATCTGTCTGCATCACCCGCCTCACGTCGGCATTCAGCCCGTAGGTATGCAGTCGGAATATCTGGGTTGCATTCACGGATAACGGACTGTCCACATAAACGGGTATATCCGGCAACTTGCCCGCATTGTATAGTTTGTTCAGCACAAATAGCAGGTCTTGCGTACGTCCTACGGAAAAACTCGGGATAATCAGTTTGCCTTGCTTCCTCACGCAGGTATCCTCCGCAACCTCCAACAGTTCTTGCTCCGACAAGTTCGAATCTTCATGCAGACTGTTGCCGTATGTGCTTTCGCAAATCAGGTAATCGCAAGGAGGGAATGGATGGGGCGGACAAAGGATATTACTGTGCAACCGCCCTATATCACCCGTATAGGCGATATGTTTCTTTCTGCCACCTTCCTCTATTTCTAACGACACCACCGCACTGCCTAACATATGTCCCGAATTGCTGAAGCGGATACTTATGTGCTCGTCAATGCGGAACTTCCTCTCATAATCCACGGTGATAAACAGCCGCATGCATTCTTCCGCATCCTGTATTCTGTAGAGCGGCTGTATGGGACGCCGTCTGTGCCTTTTCTGTTTCTTGTTGAACCACCGTACATCCAATTCCTGAATGTAAGCAGTGTCGGCAAGCATAATGGAACACAGGTCACGGGTTGCCGGAGTGCATATCACCGATCCCCTGAAACCCAACCTGTACATATAGGGAATAAGCCCCGAATGATCTATATGGGCATGGGTTAGGATGATATGGTCTATTTTCTTGGCGTCAAAGCCTAAGTTCCTGTTCATCCTGTCTGTCTCCATGCCCTTGCCTTGAAACATTCCGCAGTCAAGAAGAATACGCTTGCCTCTGTCGGTCGTAATCAGATGTTTGCTGCCGGTGACCTCCCTTGCTGCACCTAAAAATTCTATCTGCATGATATAGGCCGTTTGTTTCGGACAAAGATATAGAAACTATCCTTTCCTTACAACCCCCTGCTCTGCTCCCTTTTCTTCCGATACCCCAATCCCCAACACAAGCAAATAACACCGACACCCGCACCTTAGAAAACCAATGGACATTACATAGAAATTATATAGAAATCCGTTGGCGGAATTGATTTGAAAAACGAGGTCCAGCGGGTCAGTTACGGCGGCATTGGGTCAGTGTCTCTTCAGTCCACTTTATATATTGTTTTTCTATAGGTCGCCTGTAGCATGGTCTTAGCCCATCCTTTGGAGGGGTTGGGGAGGTCTTTATCTTTCTCTTACGACCCCTCATCGAGACCTCAAGCACCCCTAATCGACCCTTGACCTTCCCCTCCTTGTCTTTCCTATTTGACTCATTCGTCCAATCCGCCCCATTCTTCATAAACCCAAGCCACACCTCATAGAACTTCTCGATTAACTAAAACGTCTATAAATGATTACTTCTCGGCAACATTAGAGTAAAATACAATGGTCATTCATGGAGCAGTATCACATCGTCCAAAAACTTCAATTGACGACTTATTAACGACGATTTGCGGAGAACGGTCTCCTCCTACACACACAGCAATATCAGTACTTGGGCAGAAACGATCCGCAAGAAAGTGACCAAAGGATATACGGTTGAATACGCCACGGCGGGTTCGTCCGTATCGCCTTGTGCATTGATATAGGCGAGTGGAGGGGCATTGGTATGTGCACCGGCTATCAAACCGCAGATGGTAAAAAAGTTCAGGTGCATAAAACGGGCTATTACGCCTCCTACTAATGCCGGAACTATCGTGATAATCGTACCGCATAGCAACCAATGCAAGCCGTTTGGTGAGATAACCGACTTCATAAAGTCCCCTCCTGCCTGAAGTCCTATGCTTGCCAGAAAGATACAAAGCCCCAATTCTCTCAGCATCAGGTTGGCGGATTGCGTTGTATAGGTTATCAGTCGCAGTTTATAGCCGAATCGGCCCAATAAGATTGCAACAACCATCGGACCTCCCACCAAGCCCAAACGGGCAGGCATCGGCAAATGAGGAAGGTAAATGGGAACTGCACCCAAAATGATACCAAGCAGAATACCTAAGAAGATGGTCACCAGGTGGGGATCATTCAGTCGCTTCAGTGTATTACCCAATATCACTTCCACCTTTTCTATGCCCTGCAACGGCCCCACAACCATCACCCTGTCACCCACCTGAAGCACCAAGTCAGGACGGGCAAGAAGGTTCACGCCCGCACGGTTGATTCGTGTCACATTCACGTTGTAAGCACTGCGCAGGTGCAGTTGACCTATGGTCCTGCCGTTGATTTCGTTCTTTGTAACCACTATTCGACGCGACACCAACTCGCGGTCATCATCCTTCCATTCATACTCAATCCGCTCGCCCAACAGACGTTCCAAATCGGCGGCGTCATGATGACGGGTCACTATCAGAACCAAATCACCCACATACAAAGGCGTGTCTGCATGGGGGATAAAAATATGACCGTCCCTGTTCACACGCGTGGCGACACACTGATGACCGAATCGTTGTTTCAGAGCCGACAAACTCATGCCGTTCACTGCCTCTTGCGTAATACGGAAGGTCAATATGTCGGGAGTTTCTTCTGCCGTTTGAACAAGCCCCAACTTCTTTTCTTCTTCCTTGCAATTGATTCGGAATAGCAGACGTATCAGCATCATCACGGCTATACTTCCCAATATAGCAATCGGATAAGCCACCGCATACCCCAAACTGATAGAGGGTATCGTGTCTATTACACCACCCGCCTGCAATTGCCCCAAGGCCTCTTCTGCCGCACCTAAAGCAGGAGTGGAAGTAATGGCACCGCACATAATACCAACCAGCATCGGCATACCGATTCGGTTGCCGTATATCACGTTCAGTATCAAAACAACGGCTATACCCAGCATGACGATAAAGCAAGCCAGCATGTTCAATCGCAAGCCGCCTTTCTTAAATGAAGAAAAGAAACCTGGACCGACCTGAAGCCCTATCGAAAAGACAAAGATGATGAGACCGAAATTCTTCAGAAAGTCCGTCAAGACGCTGTCCAATTGCACACCGAAATGCCCCAAGGCCAACCCGACAAATAAAACAAAGGTTGCGCCTAACGAGATACCATGTAACCGTATCTTGCCAAAAGCGCAACCTAACGCAATAATGACACAATACACAAACATTGTGTGCGCCACCGAATGACCCGATAGTAAATCTGTCAACCAATCCACAACTCTGCTGCTTGCCAAAACGACAGCAGGAGTAGTAATGCCCTTCCTGCTGTCGCACCAAATTCAACGTATGTTCTCTACTCTGCCATCAGCAGTTTCTGGTTCTTGAGAACTTGCCATAATAAGATTTACTCCTCGTTCATAAGGAGTTTCATAACAACCTTTGCCGAATAAGCAACCGGAGTACCGGGACCGAAAATCGCCGCAACGCCTGCCTTGTACAGGAAATCGTAATCCTGCGCAGGGATAACGCCGCCCGCTGTTACCATGATGTCAGGACGTCCCAACTTCTTCAGTTCGGCTATTACTTGGGGAATAAGGGTCTTATGACCTGCCGCAAGCGAGGAAACGCCTAACACGTGTACATCGTTTTCCACAGCCTGCTTGGCTGCCTCCGCCGGTGTCTGGAACAAGGGACCCATATCCACGTCAAAGCCGCAGTCGGCATAACCCGTAGCAACAACTTTCGCTCCGCGGTCATGACCGTCCTGTCCCATCTTCGCTATCATAATACGGGGCTGACGTCCCTCTTTCTTCGCAAACTCTGCGGTCAGACGGGTGGCTTCCTTGAAGTCCTCGTCGTCTTTTGTTCCTGCTTTGTACACTCCGGAAATAGTTCTGATTGTTGCTTTATATCTGCCTACCACCACCTCGCAGGCATCACTGATTTCGCCCAAGGTGGCACGGACGGCTGCTGCCTTCACTGCCAAGTCAAGCAAGTTATCCTCGCTCTTCTTGCCATCGGCAAACTCTTGCACACATGCTGTAATGCGCTTCAGTGCCTCTTGAACGGCTGCCTCGTCACGGTGGGCGCGCAGATCTTTCAAACGGGCTATCTGCTGCTCGCGCACTGCAGTATTGTCGATCTCCAAAATATCAATCGGAGCCTCATGTGCCAAACGATACTCATTGACGCCGATAATCTTCTGTGCACCTGAGTCAATGCGAGCCTGTGTACGGGCGGCTGCCTCCTCAATACGCATCTTTGGAATACCGGTCTCTATAGCCGCAGCCATACCGCCCAACTTCTCAATCTCTTGTATATGTTCCCATGCCTTGTCTGCAATCTCCTTTGTCAGACTCTCCACATAGTACGAACCTGCCCATGGATCTATCTCTTTGCAGATCTTGGTCTCTTCTTGAATATAGATTTGTGTGTTTCGGGCAATACGGGCAGAGAAGTCTGTCGGCAAAGCGATGGCCTCGTCAAGTGCATTGGTGTGCAACGACTGAGTATGTCCCAATGCGGCACCCATTGCCTCAATGCATGTACGCCCTACATTGTTGAACGGATCCTGCTCCGTTAGCGACCAACCCGATGTTTGGCAGTGAGTACGCAGAGCCAGCGATTTCGGATTCTTTGCACCAAACGATTTCACAATCTTGGCCCAAAGCATACGACCTGCCCTCATCTTCGCTATCTCCATGAAGTGGTTCATACCTATCGCCCAGAAGAAAGATAGACGAGGTGCAAAGTCATCCACATTCATACCGGCATTCACACCGGCACGCAAGTATTCCAAACCGTCAGCCAATGTGTAAGCCAACTCAATATCCGCAGTTGCACCTGCCTCTTGCATATGATAACCGGAGATGGATATGGAGTTGAACTTCGGCATATTCTTCGATGTGTATTCAAAGATGTCGGCAATAATCTTCATCGAGAACTTCGGCGGGTAAATATAAGTATTACGCACCATGAACTCCTTCAGAATATCATTTTGGATCGTACCGGCCATTTCCTCCAACTTGGCTCCTTGTTCCAAACCCGCATTGATATAGAAAGCAAGAATTGGCAATACGGCACCATTCATGGTCATGGAGACCGACATCTTGTTCAATGGAATACCGTCAAACAGCACTTTCATGTCTTCCACCGAGCAGATACTTACACCTGCCTTGCCTACATCGCCTACCACACGCGGATGATCTGCGTCATAACCACGGTGGGTTGCCAGGTCAAATGCTACCGACAAGCCTTTCTGACCGCTGGCAAGATTCCTGCGGTAGAAGGCATTACTCTCTTCTGCCGTGGAAAAACCGGCATATTGACGGATCGTCCACGGACGTAATGGGTACATGGCACTGTAAGGACCGCGCAAAAATGGAGGAATACCCGAAGCATAGTCCAAATGCTCCATACCTTCCAAGTCCTCCTTCGTATAAACCGGTTTAACCGGTATCTGCTCAGGAGTCAGCCAATTGGCTTCATTGCTGCCCTTCATTGCAGAAGGTGCCACCTTTGTTATATCAACGTCCTTAAAATTAGGTTTCATATCCAAGTCAATTATTTAAGATTAAGAAGTTTAGCATTATACTTTTTCAGTTCCTCAAGTACATTCTGGCGAACGTAGATGAAGTGCTCAATGCCCTTGCCTTTCAGGTCTTCCATGCAGGCAGGAGCACCGGCGACAACAAACAATTCCTTTGCGTCCTTCAGTTGCTCCCACGCCTTCGGTGCCAACTCGGCATATTCATCATCGCTCGAGCAGAGAACGATTACGTCTGCACCTGCCTTGCGCGCTGCGGCAATACCGTCCTCCACGCTTTCAAAACCTATGTTGTCAACAACTTTATAGCCTGCGCATGCAAAGTAGTTGCACGAATACTGTGAACGTGCCAAACGCATCGCCAGATTGCCGATGGTCAACATGAACACAACCGGACGGTGTTCTGCCGCCTCCGTCTGCAGGCGAAGATTCTCAAATTCTTCGGCCTCACGCACATTCGGAAGAGTGGCCAGACCTTCTTTGTCCTCGCCGCAAGCACATTGGCACGATTTGCGCTCAATCTTGTCACTTGCTGTTTCATTGAAGTTAGGATACTGGTTCGTACCCAGAAGAATGTCCTTGCGGCTTGCAAGGTCTTTCTCACGTTTTGCCAACGTCTCTTTCAGATCATTCTGAACACTTTCACTCGCTACCATAGCATACATGCCGCCCTTTTCCTGAATATCAAGGAAGTGCTTCCATGCCTGCTCTGCGATATTCTTTGTCAAAGTCTCTATATAATACGAACCCGCAGCCGGATCCACAACCTTGTCAAAGTGAGACTCCTCTTTCAGCAGCAGTTGCTGGTTACGGGCAATACGCTCTGAGAATTCGTCCGAAGTTTTATACGAAGCGTCAAACGGAGTAACGACAATCTCGTCCACACCTGCCAAAGCGGCTGACATGGTCTCCGTCTGGGAACGGAGCAAGTTCACGTATGCGTCATACACCGTCATGTTGAAGCGGCTGGTCTCTGCGCATACATACATCTTCATGGCACACGGACAATACTTTCCGTCCACCTTCTCACAATGGCAATGCTCGCCGCAGTTGCAGATAGGCTCATATTGTTTCACAATCATTGCCCACAGCATACGGGCGGCACGGAATTTGGCAATCTCCATGAAGTAATTTCCGCCTATACCCATAGTGAAGTGAATGGCTTTGCCTGCCGTAGCGGCATCAATTCCTGCATCCGTGAGCATTTCCATATACTCGTTTCCCCATGCCAATGCGTAACCCAGTTCCTGCGCACAATAAGCACCGGCATTGTTTAGGCTGATGGAGTTGACGCCCACTACACGGTATTTTGGCAATACTGACGCCGAACAAACGGCACTTGTTACCTTTTCGCTGACTTTCTCACGACTCAGAGCCTTCCCTTTCGTAAGCATCTTGTCTATCGGATCCACGTCAATGCTGCCACGTAGTGCCGTCAAGTCATACTTCTGTTTCTTGAAATAATCTGTCAACAAGCCGATCAACTCCTCTGCTTTGCATAGGCAAATGCTGAAGTTCAGTTCTATAACGTCTGCTCGGATGCCGTCAAGCAATGTGGCTATATATTCTTCCGACAATTGCTGCTTGTCCAACTTGAAGCCCAAAGAGTTTACACCCTTCATCAGTACGTCCAAAGCCTTTGCGTTGGCGGCTTTTGCGTCTTTTGCACACAAATTCTGACGAACTGACCATTCGTTGTTTGTACGGGTTCCACGCACAAACGGATACTGACCGGGAGCGGAAACTGCCGTTCCCAAGCCCTCTATGTCCTCACGTCGGTAGAAGGGCTGCACGTTGAAACCCTCTGTTGTCCGCCACACGAGTTTCTTGTCGAAATCCGCTCCTTTGAGGTCGGTCACAATCTTCTCACGCCATGCCTCTGTGGACACTGCGGGGAAGTCTTGCAATAAATGCAATTTGTTTTCTGCCATGATATAGTTAATTATAGTTGTTAATCAATTCCCGTCGTACACGACAACACTTTCCATATACACATATACAACCTGCAAAGTTATAAAGAATTCCACAACAACGCAACATCATTAGCGAAAAAAGTATGGATTGAAAATAGTATTGGGACTCCTCAACCATAATTTCTGTTCCGGAAAAGTTATTCTTTTGAGATTTCCTTATAGACTGCCGACACTTTGTGCCTCAACATTGCCTCATCATCTATCAAGTTTCTTAAATCCTCCAACCGCTGTACATTCGGACTTTCGGGCAACCATAAACACAAGTATCCGGTTCGCCCGTACTTGTTTCGCAGATGTTCTATGGTTCTCTTGATATGTTCTTCTTCCGAAAGTGTCGGATAATGAGCAAAACCGTATTGGATTGTACGCCTTATTATTGTATCTGCATCAATCTGGCGATCGGCTTCTGCCACAATCTTGCCATAGATACTGCGTGGTTCTTTCTCGTTGCTCGCCCTGTGGTCCTCCGCAGCCTCCGCCATTATCTCTATTTCTTCCTCGGAAAACCATTGTCTGAGGTTGGCGTCCTCTCGCACGATTTTCCCCGACACTATGTGATGTGTGGCACGGTCTTCACGCAATCCCGTATCGTGGTATGCTGCAATTGCATACACCATATCCGCCTTCACATCATAATGTTGTGCCAGTTCCTCGCTTTGTCGGATCACACTCCGAACATGTTCTCTGCTGTGTCCTTGGTCAAAGTCGTCATACATAGGTATAATCTGTCCCTCTATATATGCCTTCAACGAGGGCACAACCTCCTGCTTTGGAACCGAGCAAGCACTTTTCTCTTTCAACTCTTTCCGTACGAACATAAGATACCAATCCTTCATTATTTCGTTGGCTGACACCGATTCATACCGATGCATATAAAGTCCTTCACGAATCAATTCTTTCCACAAAGGCTCTGCTAACGCTCTTTCTCCCAATTCATCATTTGCCTTTTGTCTGCATCTCATAACTATGCTTTTTGGAAGCAATCCTTTCAATCTGTTTTTTATCTTTTGGACAAAGTAATACGAAACGCACCTCTTTCCACAAGGTACAGCATAATCCACTCCCATTGGAACGAATGTATATCGGCGGATAAAGTCTCTGTAAAAAGAACAATCACGAAGCCCTTCGTAGGGTAAATAACGGAATATATCCAAAAATTTTCTATCCCAATACGGAAGGCGTATATCATAGCCGAAGTAAATATACACACGAGACGAATTCAGTATGTTATGTGCCTGCCTGTTCTCAAAAATGAATGCTTGATATACAGACCATGGTGTCACATCTTTCTTCAAATGCCCTTGGAGATACCGTTCCACCTGTTGTTTTACATTTTTGTGTCCGTATTCAAAACTATCATACAGGATGTCCGAAACCATTTCTTCCACCTGACAATTCTCCGATACACACGCTTTCTGCAAATGAGAGCCTGCTGAAGAATCTGCGGAATGTCCCGGAATGAATATGGCGTTTTGCGATAGCAATCCCCTGTTTTGCAGCCAACGCAAAGCGACATATTCAAAGAGCCATACCCAATTACCCCAATTGCCGACATAACGGACATAATCGGTAAACGAAGTTTTGGAAATATGAATCATTGCCAAACATTCCGCCTGTGTCGGATCAATGTGATATATTGGGTAATGTAATTGCTTCGCTACATTCTCGGCGGTTTCACACTCCTTACTGTCTAACCGTCCCACTGTATAACACAAAACGTTTTCATATCCGGCCTTACGCAACATACACAAGATGAAACGTGAATCATTACCACCACTCAACGGCACCACCACTTGTCTGCCCTCACAAGATTGGATTATACGGGCAAATACATCTTCAACCGTTTTTCTTGTCTCTTCATAAGTTGGAGTTCTCAAGTCCTTGTATTTCACTTCATAATGAAAATAAGCCACTTGCGCACCATTCTCTCGCAAATAATGCCCCGGACTTATTTGAAGAACATCCCGAACCAATGTCTTCCCTGAAAAAGGTGCCCCCGATGCGTCATATTCCCATACAGCCTCCTCTGACTCCTTGTCTCCGTTCTGATACAATGAGTACGGATTATCCGATACCATCAATCGTTCTCCTGCAATACGATAATACAGAGGATATAAACGAGAAGGTGAAACCGCAGCAAGAGATATCATTTCATTCGATACTATTACGGAAAACTGACCATTACATTCTGCCAAACGCCTAACCAGTTCTTCCTCGGTTTTTGTCATAAACAGTTTTGCCAACGCCCCTCCTGACACAAACTCCCCCTCATCTGTATAGGCATATCCTATTGCCCATACGTCACCTGCACATTGCCAACGCGCTCTGTTAACCGCCACCTCTAACATACCTCTATTTCTCTTTCGTAAGTCCTAACCATTCTATAAAACCAAATCATCTCTGACAATAACACCACTGCTCCCACTGCACTGAATAGCATAACCGCATCACCCATTGAACCCGTCTTTATGCCAATCCACAAAGACAATAAACGCAACAAAACATAAGCAATCTCAAAAAACAAATAGGTGCGCTGCCTGCCAAAAACATCTGGCAGGAAATTGATGGATGTATTGAGTAGTACAAACAATAACCATGGCAGTAAAAATTGTATATAGTGTCCCGTTATACGCCATTCCTCCCCAAGCAGTAGAGCCGTAAAAGATGGTAGTATTGCGGCTGATAATGCAAAGACTATCATGGCAACAATACCTGTATTTCTGACATATTTTCCTAACAATCCGGCGATACTCTCCCGTTTGTTCACCTTCTCTGATACCCTTTGGTATAATACTTGGTTAACCGAAGAACATATCATATTGATTGGGCGGAATGCCAAGGTAAGAGCCATCCCGAAAAAGCCCGTTTCTGCCAAACCGAAGAATGGAGTCAATATAAGTGCCGGCAGATTGCCTCCTATATTGTTCAATAGCGACTTAGGCAAGGAATACAGAGGGAAATTTCTGTACTTCCGGGCAAGCCGGAAAAGTGTCCTTCCTTTGGGGAAATCCTTGAATAACTTGCATGGAAACAACACCATCAACAAACTAATCAACGGAGCCGATACCGTGGCAATAATCAGTCCGCCGTTCAAATGAGGAACAAATCCAAGACCTGTTTTCCCTGCTGCCGAGAATACCGATTGTCCGATCTGATAGCCCGCTATGCGACTGAATTGCTTCTTGCGAATATAATAAAAACTCAACAACGACCACAAGCCGATGATTAGCACATAAACAGGCATCAACCTGTACCATGTAGAAAGTTCTTGAGCCTTAAAAACATTCGCTATTGAGTCCGAAAAGAATGTGCTGAAGCCGACCGCAGCCGAGAAAAACACAAGAAGTATCAAACCTAAACAAAACACATCCCTTGCGTCCTCATCCTCTTTCGGCAGCACGATAGCGTATTGATACTCAGCCGTTGCCAGTATCACCAGCACCCCGCTGATACTCAGAAACAGGTTCAGCAGTCCGAAATCATCGGGCGCGTACATGCGCGTCAATATGGGGTACACCACCAACCCGATGACCTGCGCCACCACGTTGGCAGAGAGCAACTTGGCAAAATTCTTCAGTAATTTTGAGTGTCTTATGGAGTTTGCTATATGCAACATCTCATTCAAATCCGTAAACTTTACTGTCAATAATCCCCTCATACAAAACCGGACACAGGCATGACAGATTTTGTCATACCGGTCTTCCGCATATGGATCCTTATGACGGTTACTCTCAAATCTGCTTTTCTATGAGATAGTTGTTCCTTTCCTGTGAGTTGCGCAGAATCAATTCGGCAAGAAAACCGGCAAGAAACAACATCATACCCAATATCATCGCCAATATGGACAAATAGAAATAAGGGCTGTCCGTCACCAATATGGCAGGAACGTGGTGTACAAGGGAAACGATCTTCTTCACTCCCACAACAACAATGGCTATAAAACCTATCAAGAACATCAAACTGCCTATCAACCCGAAGAAGTGCATGGGTTGCTTGCCAAACTTGGTAAGAAACCAGAGGGTCAGCAAGTCTAAATAACCGTTCACGAAACGGTTCAGACCGAACTTGCTGCTGCCGAACTCGCGTTTGCGGTGCTGCACCACCTTTTCCCCTATCTTCGTAAAACCTGCCGTCTTTGCCAAATAGGGAATATAGCGATGCATTTCGGAGAACACTTCTATATTCTTCACCACTTCTTTCCGGTAAGCCTTCAGACCGCAGTTCATATCATGCAGTGGAATACCCGTAACCTTCCGCGCTGTGGCATTGAATAGTTTCGAAGGCAGGTTCTTGGTCAACTTGTTGTCATAACGCTTCTTTTTCCAACCGCTCACCAAGTCATAATGCTCCTCGGTTATCATTTTGTACAAACCGGGGATTTCGTCCGGTGAATCCTGCAAGTCCGCATCCATCGTGATAACCACATTTCCCTCTGCACGGCGGAATCCGCAATACAAAGCAGCCGACTTCCCGTAATTGCGCATAAACTTGATGCTGTGGACAGCGGCATTCTTCTCCGCCAGTTGTTCAATCACTTGCCACGAATTGTCCGTAGAACCGTCATCCACATAAATAACCTCGTACGAAAACCCGTTATCAGTCATCACACGCTCTATCCATCCCTGTAGTTTGGGCAGCGACTCCGCCTCATTAAACAGGGGAACTACTATAGATATATCCATATATCCTGATTTATATTTTTTGTTCCGTACGGCGAATAAAAAAACCATATATCACGCCGATCAGACATCCCATGAAACACTCTGCAGTTATGCTTTGCATAGCATATTGTATCGGCTGCATCAACACTTTGAGCTGGTCTGAAAAACCTGCTGGCAAATCAACATTCATTTCCTCCAACAGCAACATTACCTGGTTATAAAGCGACGGCAAATAATCCGGAGCCAGAAACTGCAGATAGGCATACTTCACTGCACTTGCTACCAACGATGCGAAGAAAACCAACAGCAATACGTATGAAAACACCTGAAAATACCGCATTCGTCCGCCGCACTCCGTGTCTCTGTAGTTGCACGCTATGCGGTATATCAAATACAACATACCTATATCCACAGCCCAAGTCAGCATCGACAATACTGCGATACCTGACACCGACATGAAAAAGGTAGCAATGAAACACGCACCTACTGCAAGCCCCCAGCGCATAGCATGGGGAAAAGGATTATATACAACGGGCTTCTGCCCTTCATTGGGAGTTTCTGCACTCATATATAAAACACATAACTATATTTCCGTGCAAAGATACACAAAATATATCATTCCCGCAGCCATATCACAATAAAAAACACTTCCTTGGTCTAATGCACTGTCCATAAGACCAAGTCTATCATCAGACTCATTCGTCCCATTAGTCCAATCCCACCATTTTACAATGATTCATTTGTGGTCTTAATGAAACCCTTCTGTCAATCTGATTGGCGGAAATTGACGAAGAGTCCTCAGGGGACGTGGACACCTCGTCCGCGGTTTTTAACGGTCAATTACACGGAAATTGGCGGAAAACCATAATGTACGATAATGTCTTTAATGGAGTCCCTGCCATCTATATGGCATTGAGTGGAATCCGTAAACCGGCGTAGAATTTATTCTGCCTGCTCCATGCTATCTTGCAGATTGTTCCTACGACCCCTCATCGAGACCTCAAGCCGCTCTGGACGAGAGATGGAAATGAAGTTGGTACAACAAAATTGTACATCGTAAATTGTCAAATTGTAACTATCCTGACACTCATCGAGAGAATAGCAAGAAAACATCATACATTGCACATCGCCTGGTTGTAAATGTATTTATTGTTTCTTATTGGGCGATACCATCGCCCGCCAAATCCGATTTTCAACTATTCTAAACCCTATATCCCTTTCAACCGCGCATAAACACATAAACTCCTCAACCGGTAAACTCTCTCCGTTTTGGAGGTACGAATCATCAACCCGCAATTTTCAGACTTTTTCCTGTAGGATATTTGCTCACTAATCTTTTTATTGTATCTTTGCAATCAGTTCAGTTTCGGTCGTCCTGCGGGAACGATACACCACTGCATATAATAATTCAACTTCACTACACAAGTTCGTTTAATGGAAAGACATAAACAACTGTTGGCTGCGTTGCGCCAAAACTTTGGATTCGACTCCTTCAAAGGAAACCAGGAGGCAATCATCGAAAACCTGATGGACGGCAACGATACGTTCGTTCTTATGCCCACCGGAGGCGGCAAGAGTCTGTGCTACCAACTTCCCTCACTCCTTATGGAGGGAACCGCTATCGTCATTTCTCCGCTGATCGCCCTCATGAAAAACCAAGTGGACGCCATGCGCAACTTCAGTGAAGAAAACGGCATCGCCCATTTCATCAACTCCTCGCTCTCCAAAGTGGAAATCAACGCCGTGAAAGAAGACATCATACAGGGAAAAACCAAACTCCTGTACGTGGCTCCCGAATCGCTGAACAAAGATGAAAACATCGATTTCCTCCGGCAAGTCAAAATCTCGTTCTATGCAGTGGACGAAGCGCATTGTATCAGTGAATGGGGACACGATTTCCGTCCCGAGTACCGTCGGATACATCCTATTGTACAACGCATCGGAAAAGCCCCCATCATTGCTCTCACGGCTACCGCCACGCCCAAAGTACAGCACGACATCCAGAAGAACTTGGGTATGCTCAAAGCCAAGGTCTTCAAGTCCTCGTTCAACCGTCCCAACCTTTATTATGAGGTACGGCAAAAAACCGACGATGTGGACAAGGACTTGATACGCTACATACGTCAGATGGAAGGCAAGTCCGGCATTGTTTACTGCCTGAGCCGGAAAACGGTGGAGGAACTGGCACAAACGCTCCAAGTGAACAACATCAAGGCACTGCCTTATCATGCAGGCATGGATTCTGCGCTCCGCAGCGAGAACCAGGATGCTTTCCTCATGGAGAAAGTGCAGGTCATTGTGGCGACAATCGCCTTCGGGATGGGTATCGACAAGCCCGATGTCCGGTTTGTCGTACACTATGATATACCCAAGTCCTTGGAAGGCTACTATCAGGAAACGGGAAGAGCAGGACGCGACGGAGGCGAAGGACAATGTATCTGTTACTATTCTCCTAAAGACATCGACCGTCTGCGCAAGTTCATGCAGGGAAAACCGGTCGCGGAACAGGAAATTGGTAATCAGTTGCTGTTCGAAACACAGAGTTATGCCGAATCCACATTATGCCGGCGCAAACTGCTGCTGCACTATTTCGGAGAAGAATATCCCAACGACAATTGCGGCAACTGTGACAACTGCAAACATACCTACAAGTGGATTGATGCAACCGAATTGTGCCAACTCATCATTGAAACCATCAGCCAACTCAACGAGAAGTTCAAGGCGGAACACATTGTGGATATACTCAAAGGAAACGAGACTTCGGCGGTTCTTTCCTACAAGCACAACGAATTGGAGAACTTCGGAAGTGCAAGCGATGAAGACGAAACCACGCTTCTCGCCATCATACGCCAGGCAATGCTGCAAGGCTACATCAAGAAAGATATCGAGTCCTATGGAGACCTCAAAATAACGGCGGAGGGGAAGAAATTCCTCAAGCACCCCACGGAGTTCAAAGTGCCTGTGGAAGACACCGAGGAAGAGGAGGTGGAAGAGATGGAGCAGAACATGGGAGGTTGCTCTGCTGCCGATGAGGTGCTGTTCTCCATTCTGAAAGACCTGCGCAAAAAGTTGTCCAAGAAGTTGGACGTTCCTCCTTTCGTGTTGTTCCAGGATCCGTCGCTCGAAGCCATGGCGACAAGTTACCCCGTCACGATGGACGAACTGCAGAACATTCCGGGCGTCGGAGCGGGAAAAGCAAAACGGTATGGAGAGGAGTTCCTTCAGGTAATCAAAGAATATGTCGAAGAAAACGACATTATCCGACCGGAAGACCTCCGGGTACGCACAGTGGCAAAACGCTCGCAACTGAAAATATCCATCATTCAGGCTATCGACCGTCAGGTCGATCTCGACGACCTCGCACTCTCCAAAGGCATGGATATGGACGAACTCCTTCAGGAAATAGAAGCAATCGTCTATTCGGGCACGAAAATCAACATCAACTATTTCATAGAGGAAGTGGTTGACCCCGATAAGGAAGAAGAAATCTACGAATACTTCAAAACGGCCGAAACAGACAATATACCCAAAGCATTGGAAGCATTGGGAGAAGACGACTTTACGGAAATAGAAGTTCGGTTGGTGCGCATCAAGTTCCAGTCTGAATTTGGTAACTGACAGAAAACAATGCATACCAACGAAATCGATATCATCACCTTGGGATGTAGCAAAAATCTGGTGGATGCGGAACGGCTGATGAGACAGTTGTCCGCCGCCGGCTATCGGTGTGTACACGACAGCGACAACCCGAAAGGGGAAATAGCGGTCATCAATACGTGCGGATTCATTGGAGATGCCAAGGAAGAAAGTATCAACACTATTCTGCAATTTGCACAGCGCAAACGGAAACACCAACTCAAGCAACTCTACGTAATGGGCTGTCTATCCGAAAGATACAGGCACGATTTGGAAACCGAAATTCCAGAAGTGGATAAGTACTACGGAAAATTCGATTATATGCAGTTGGTGAACGATTTGGGAAAAGTCTATCATTCCGATATCCTCTCAGAACGGGTTCTCACCACGCCTCGCCATTACGCCTACCTCAAAATATCGGAAGGTTGCAACCGGATGTGTTCCTATTGCGCCATCCCGCTTATCACGGGCAGACACGTCTCGCGCCCGATAGAAGACATTGTGCAGGAAGCCGAATGGCTGGTGGGTCAAGGGGTAAAAGAGTTGCAGATAATCGCCCAGGACCTCTCCTACTATGGCATCGACCTGTATGGTGAAAGTCGTTTGGCGGAGTTGCTTAGGCGTCTTTCCGATGTGAAAGGTATCCGGTGGATACGTCTTCATTATGCCTACCCTGCCGGCTTCCCGTTTGATATACTGCCCGTCATGCGGGAGAGGGATAATATATGCAAGTACCTTGACATCGCCCTGCAACATATCTCCGATAATATGCTGCAACGGATGCGGCGCCATATCACGAAAGCCGAAACCTATGCTTTGATTGAACGTATTCGAGGGGAAGTCCCGGGAATTCACCTTCGAACGACTCTCCTGCTCGGACACCCGGGTGAAGAAGAATCCGACGTGGCTGAACTCATGCAGTTCGTACGCGACATCCGATTCGAACGGCTCGGCGCCTTTGCTTATTCCGACGAAGAAGGGACGTTCGCAAACCGTCACTATGCCGACGACATTCCCTTACAGACCAAATTGGACCGTGTGGACGCCGTCATGTCACTCCAGGAAGAAATTGCTGCCGGAATCAATGCACAGAAAGTAGGCTCTGTCATGCAAGTCATTATTGACCGAGAAGAACCCGATTTCTATATTGGCAGAACAGAATTCGATTCCCCCGAAGTGGACGGAGAAGTACTTGTTGACAAAGAGCAACCGCTGACTATCGGAGAAATATATCCTGTCCGCATAACAAATGCAGAAACCTTTGATCTCTATGGAGAACCCTTGACAGCAGAATAAGAAACCTATGACTACACAACAACTGATAACCGAGGTCTCAAGAAAAACTCAATTGAACAAGGAAAAGGTCACTGACCTGCTTGAGAGTACAGCCGAAATCCTGACGGAAAGCCTTCTTCAAGGAAAAAACATCCACATTCAAGACTTTGGAGATTTAGAAGTACGCAAGAAAAACGAACGCGTAAACGTCAATCCCAAAACAGGAATCAGGACACTCACCCCTCCCAAACTTCAGTTGTGCTTCAAACAAAATAGCAAACTGAAGGAAATCCTATTGAACGAAAAATAATATGGCAGAAGAAAGAATAACATTGGCGGTGCTGCGCAAGTTGCTGAGTGGGCGGACTTCATTGCCCGAGCGGCAAGCGGGTGAGTTCCTCGATCAACTCTTCTATGTTATTATCGAGGGGCTGCGAACGGACAAATCTGTAAAAATCAACGGATTGGGAACCTTCAAAGTACAATGGAATGAGCCACGGAAGAGCATAAACGTACAAACCGGCGAACCTATCACCATAGAAGGCTACAACAAGGTCGTCTTCACACCGGAAACAACTCTGAAAAACCGGATCAACGAACCGTTCTCTCATTTGGAATCCATCGTCATCGACGAAGAAAAACAAACAGAAAAAACCGAGATAAACCCCATACAAAAATTAGGGGAACAGGCTGAAGAAATCAAAGACCTGCTCGCAGAACTCGGTGCCATTTCCGAACAACAAACAGAGGAACATCCGGAAGTAACGGAATTTGAAAAAAAACAGCCTGACACACCGCCAGACGAACAGGAAACACATACAGAAACAATACCGGATACTCCCGCTCCTCCTCAAGAGAACGCATCTCCACAAAAGGAAGATACACCGATTGAGAAACCGATAGAACAACCTGCATCCATTCCAGAAAAACCCGCACAACGCAAGGAGAAACCGTTCCAACCTTGGAAAGTGGCGGGAATAACCGTTCTGTGTTTCTGTCTGCTGTTGGTGGGAGGTTATTTCTTCTTGCAGCACAGAATCACCTCATGGGCGGACAGTCTCCTCGAAAAAGAAGAGATCGTTGCGACTGCAACACCGCCAACCGGTGATTACACAGAAGAGAAAATGGAAACCGATTCTGCACAAGTTGCCAAAGAAGATACCATTGCTGCTCCTCAGAAACAGCCGGTTTCGCAACCCGCTGAAGAAAAAAGCAGCATAGTTCAACCGGGAAATTACACCGACTTTATTACCACGGAAACGCTCACGGAAGGAAGTCGTCTCACGTGGTTGTCGCGAAAATACTATGGTGCTCCCGATTTCTGGGTGTATATCTATGAAGCCAACAAAGATGCCATACCCGATCCCAATCACATCGGCGTTGGCACCCATATCCGAATTCCTCGTCTCCCCAAGGAACTCATTGACACAGGCAACGAGGAAAGTATGAAACAGGCAAAACAGTTGCACAACGAGATTCTTGGACAATTCTGAAAAGCGTGGACAACGGTTTCATACATATAAAAGGGGCGCGTACCAACAACCTTAAGAACGTTGACGTACTCATTCCTCGGAATAAATTTGTCGTCATCACGGGACTTTCGGGCAGTGGCAAATCCAGTCTCGCGTTCGATACCTTGTATGCAGAAGGGCAAAGACGATACGTCGAAAGTCTCTCCGCGTATGCTCGGCAATTTCTCGGCAGGATGCAGAAACCGGAAGTGGACTTCATCGACGGCATCCCACCCGCAATTGCCATTCAACAGAAGACCTTGGCAAAGAACCCTCGTTCCACTGTCGGCACGGTCACGGAGATCTACGATTACCTCAAGTTGCTTTATGCACGCATCGGACACACGTTCTCGCCGATATCCGGACAAGAAGTTAAAAAACATTCGGTAAGCGATGTAGTGGATTACGTCCTATCGCTTCCGTTAGGTACACGATTAATGTTGCTCTCTCCTGTGAAAGAGTTAGACTATTCTCTTGCACAGCAGGCTACTGTATGGCAGGAGCAGGGCTTCAGCCGCTTGGTTTGTGGAAAAAACATTATCCGTCTGTCCGAGATTGACAAACATAATATCAATATCAATATCAACAAAGACACACTCTATCTGCTCATCGACCGCATTGTGATCGATGGACAGCAGAGTACCGCCAACCGCTTTGCCGATTCTGTGCAGACAGCGTTCTTTGAAGGAAAAGGCTGTTGTTCCATTCAGTTGGAAGACGGAGCCGTCACCGACTTCTCTATTCGCTTCGAAGCAGACGGAATTCAGTTTATTGAACCGACAGAACATCTGTTCGACTTCAATAGTCCGTTTGGTGCTTGTCCGCAATGTAACGGGTTCGGAAATGTAATCGGTATTGATCCCGACCTTGTCATCCCGAATAAATCACTCAGTATCTACCAGGGGGCTATCGCCTGTTGGCGAGGTGAGAAGATGGGGATGTGGAACCAGGAACTCATACGGACAGCCTCTCTCTTCGATTTCCCCATACATACACCCTTCTACGCCCTCACCAAAGAGCAGAAACAACTTATTTGGACAGGCAATACCCATTTCCACGGGTTGAACGATTTCTTCAACATGTTGGAGGAAAAACAATACAGTAAGATACAGTATCGGGTCATGTTGTCCCGATATCGTGGTAAAACGCTGTGTCCTTCATGCAATGGCAATCGTCTCAGGAAAGAAGTTGAATACGTCAAAATAGGAGACAAGAGCATCACCCAACTAATCAATCTGTCCATTGGAAACCTGTCTGATTGGTTCGATCAACTCAAATTGAACCAGCACGAGCAAACCATTGCAAAACAATTGCTGCAGGAGGTCACGTCCCGACTTCGGTTCATGAAGGAAGTCGGGCTGAGTTATCTCACGCTCAACCGGCTTTCCGGCACACTGTCTGGCGGTGAGAGCCAGCGTATCAACCTGGCGAAATCCCTTGGAAGCAGTCTTGTCGGATCTTTGTATATCTTGGACGAACCTAGTATCGGGCTTCACCCGCGTGATACCGACCAACTCATTGGAGTCATCAAACAACTCCGCGACCTTGGCAATACCGTTGTCGTTGTGGAACACGACGAGGAAATTATCCGTGCTGCCGACTATATCATCGATGTGGGACCAGAAGCAGGACGCGGAGGAGGCGAGATAGTGTGGGCAGGCAAATACGATGCAGAGAATCCGTCTTCCAATACATCTGCCGCTCATTCCTACACATTGGACTTCCTTACTGGAAAAGAAGTCATTCAGCCACCAAAGTTCCGAAGGCCATGGAACAACTATATTGAGATCAAAGGTGCTTGTGAAAACAACCTCAAGAATTTGGACGTACGCTTTCCTCTGAATGTGTTTACGGTTGTCACGGGCGTATCAGGCAGCGGAAAATCCAGTTTGGTAAGCAAAGTACTCTACCCCGCTTTGAAAAAATACTTCGGAGGAGTGGCGGAACACACGGGCGATTTTGATTGTCTTCAAGGAAGTCTTCACCTCATTTCCGACATTGAATACGTTGACCAGAACCCTATCGGAACATCCACTCGGAGCAACCCTGTGACGTACATCAAGGCTTATGACGAGATTCGTAAACTCTTTGCCGAACAGCAAGCCGCTCAACAGATGGGTTTCACGGCGGCTCATTTTTCTTTTAACACCCCTGGAGGACGATGCGAGGAATGTAAAGGCGAAGGAACTATCACCGTCGAAATGCAGTTCATGGCGGATTTGGTGCTGGAATGTGAACATTGCCATGGCAAACGCTTCAAGAAAGATATCTTGGAAGTCACCTACAATGGCAAAAATATATACGATGTGCTGGAGATGACTGTCAACCAAGCCGTTGAATTTTTCTCTGCAGGCAAAGGCTCCACTGAAAAGAAGATTGTGAAACGTCTTAAACCATTGCAGGATGTCGGTATTGGTTACATCAAGTTAGGGCAACCAAGTAGTACGCTCTCCGGAGGTGAAAGTCAACGCGTCAAATTGGCGGCTTTCCTGGCTAACGAGAAAAGCGATCCTACTGTCTTCGTGTTCGATGAGCCTACAACGGGACTCCATTATCACGACATTCACATTCTGTTGCAAGCACTCAATGCACTCATTAGCAAAGGGCATACCGTCATTGTTGTCGAACACAATCCTGCCGTCATCATGGCAGCGGATCATGTTATCGACTTGGGACCCGAAGGCGGGGAGGCAGGCGGCAATATAGTCTTTGCAGGTACGCCAGAAATGCTTTGCAAGTGCCCCGAAAGTTATACAGGCAGATACCTGCAGCGCAGATAATTCTCTCCGAACAGGAACACCTCCTCTTCAGGACGAAAACCTATCGATTCGTACATTCTTCTTGCGGGATTATCAGGCAGTACCACCAACACTACCGGTTGTTTCTTTTCTCTCGTAAGTTGCTCTATGGCATGCAGAATCAATGTCCTCCCTATGCCCTGTTTCCTGTACTCCGGCATCACGGCGAGGCTGTCAAGATAAAATTCTCCGGCCTTCGTCTCCGCTTGCATTTGTGCCGTCTCTGGCGAAATGATGTCCGATAATAGGGCAAATGTTATCCGCCGCATCTCCGCATATTGCGCGCCGTCATAGCCTATCAGTGCGCCTGAGCGCTCGTCTCCGTTCTCCGCTATCCATGCATTGCGCCATGAATATAGTGTATCTTCGCGCCCGCAGACCTCGGCTGCCAGTTGCATCTGTTTGCTGTCTTCCAAACAGAAAGCATAGTCTTTCCCTAATGCCATAATCATACACACCGCCAGAAATTCGGCATCTTGTTGAGTAGCTGCTCTTAGTGTAATCATTTTTCTAATGGTTCAGTTGATAACGTAGTTCCTTATAGTTCGGGATATAGCGTTCCACGGTTTGCCAAAAAGCGGAACTGTGATCGGGATGTTGCAGGTGTGCCAGTTCATGCACTATAACATATTCTATCTGCGGTATGGGCTTCTCTGCCAATGATGAATTAAATCGTATAGTACGTCTCTTGGGGGTGCAACTCCCCCACTCTGTTCTCATCTTTCGGACGGAATAACTCACTCCGCCCTCATGCATCGTGACTTGCCATTTGGCTGCAAGCGTATCCACCAGAACCTCCAGTTGTTTCTTGTAGAAGTACTCCATCATCTTCTCACGTTGGGCAAAAAGGCTGCCGGACTTGCAACGGAGAATAATCTCGTCTCCGCACAATTGTACCGCATTGGCAATACGGCTCTCCTCTACCCGTAACGTGTAAGTCGTCCCGAATAAATCTAATCTTTCTCCAGAGATATATTCCCTTTGTGGTCTCTGTCTGCGGATACGCTCTTGTGTCTTGCGGACCCATGCCAACCTGCTCTCTACAAACTGCCTCGCCCGGTCTTCGCTTTCGTGCATCGGAACCGTCAGACTGACTGTCCCATCCGAAGGCTTCACCCTGAGGGTCATATACTTGACAGACTTGCGCCTTACTTCTATTTCTATATCCTCTATCGTCATTCAGGATGTTCTGCAAAATACTTCCAAAGGGGGGCAGCGTGCAATGCTTGCACGATCCCGTCATTTTTCAAAAGGTCATACACTTCCTCTTTTGTGCATAGATATGTCCGTATATCCTCCGATGGCTCTTGATGGGGATCACTCATTTTTTCCACGCCGATAGCCAGAAATGTATGGGAGTGGTTCGTATGATTAGTGGGATTAGGCGAAAGGCACATGAATGGCGTCCATTCTCCGCCGCCGAAGCCGGTTTCTTCCATCAGTTCGCGTTGCGCTGCCGCCATTGGCGACTCGTCCGTTTTGTCCACCACACCGGCACAGAGTTCGTAGTGTGTCTCCCCCAAGGCATGCCTGTATTGGCTTATTAACACAAACTCCCCTTTCTTGGTGATGGCTATAATGTTCACCCAGTCGGGAAACTCCATGATATACCATGCCGGTACGACTACCCCCGAAGGCAACTGTACACGTTCTTTCCTTACGGTAAACCAATCCCCCTCTTTGGCTACATACTGGCTGTCCAGCACTGTCCATTTTCTGTTCTGCAATTTTTCCATAAAATTAGTCTTTCTTCGTGACAAAGGTACTAAAATCCGACCGCACTGACAAATCAGCAACAAAATATCCCACAACCCTCTAAGTCATCTGTTTCCGTTAGTAAACCATCCAACCGCTTAGAATGTATCTTTTACCCCCTGCTGCAAGCAACGTCCGTCTTTCTGCAACATGAAATGGCAGTCGCTCAACGTTAGCCGACCGCAACGGCACCTCAACGACACCTCAAGCAGACCTCAACGACACCTGACCTTATTTGTCTCATTCGGCTCATTTGTCCTATCCGCCCAATTAGTCCCATCTGTCCCATCCTCCCATAACCCCAAGCCATGCTCCCTCGGACTTCTCAATCAACCGGAACGTCTAAAATCAGTAACATTGGAGCAATATTCAAGGGACAGCATATTTCGGACGCCCGCCCTGTGCATTAATGAAATACGTGCAATCCTATGATTGCTATTGGTCTGTTTCAGATGCGAACAAGGGCAGTCTATATGGTTATAGACTGCCCTTGTTCGCGTAACAACAGTTCGTTATCTTTTCAACTCCGCCAGGCGTTCGCGGAGGCGTTTGACGTCCTCTTCGAGGGCGTTGCGCCATGTGCGGCGGTCTTCCTCGGGGTCGTTGTCGGCAATGCCCTCGCGGAACATCTCCTCTGCCAGTTCGATAGAATGCTCTATGCTGTATTGTTTGCCCGCCTCGGCATACTGCGGCTCCATACGCTTGCGTTCCTCGGGGTTGTCAAGCCAGTAGTCGATGGTCTTGGCGAGGTCGTCGCTATCGCCCGGAGCAAACAGACTGCGTTTGTCGAGCGCAAACTGCGGCGTTGCCGAGCGGTCGGAATTGGCAATCACAGGCACTACGCCCGTAGCAAAAGCCTCAATACACGAGATAGCCTCAATCTCAATGTCGGCAGCATGCACATAGAGATCGGTCTGCGCCAGCATATTGATCAGTTCCTCTTTGGTGAAGAAACGGAAAATAGGCGGGTTCTTCAGGTCGGCACCCTGCTTCTCGAGGTCGCCGAGCAGCGGTCCCTGTCCGGCAAACACCAACTGTATGCGGTCGGCATACTTGCTTTTCTTGACGGCGTCGATAATCACATCCTGCCTTTTCTCCACAGACAGACGACCAATCATCATAATCACAATCTTTCCGGCAAACTCCGGTGCTTTCTCCGCATCACGGCGATATTGGAAATCGGGCTCCACGCCGTTGCTTATCACGTGCAGTTTGGCGGTGTAGCCGTTCTCTTTCAGTTGGTTGGCAATGAAATGACTCGGGCAATGGATATGTTTGAAATTGTTGTAGAACACATCGCGGAACGTGTGATAAATCGCCTTGTTGATGAGCGTGGCATCCTTCAGACCGATACTCGAAGTGATGTTCTCCGGCTGCACATGGAAAGCGGCGGTATGCGGAATACCTAATTTCTGGCACACTTTCAATCCCTCTATCGAAAGCGCAAAAGGCATCATAAAATGCACCACTTCCGCCCACGAAATAGCATTCTCCAATACATCCACATCGGGCTTACCGAACGCCATTCCCTGCGCTTTGATCAGACTCTCGCCGATAGGCGATTTCCATTCCGCTACCACGTATTTGTCCTCCGAAGGTGCCCCAGTCGAGATAACACGCACTTCGTTGCCATGCTCGCGCAAGTGCGTGGCAAAGCGTTTTGCCGAAATAGTTGTGCCGTTGTTGGCTGCATCGAACTGGTCGATGACAAGTAGAATCTTCATATTATTATATATCGTTTGTAAGGTTTTATATTTCTCATTAACTGCAAGTATTCTCCTCTGCGGTATAGTTTTTGCACAATATTTGATTGTTAACCATCCATTGTTTATTGCTATGATGAGTCCCCATCAACGTCTCAAGCGGTTTTATATCGTCCTTTTCGTTCTGACTATTGTGTTGGGTATTGCCAACGTGGTCTATCTGCTTTTCCAACCCGAAACGACCCTGAAAGCCGTGCTATTCTGCGGGTTGCAATATGTGGCAATGTTGCTTATTCTGACTGCACCGATTATTCTCAGGAAGCGCTTTCTGCTCAATGTGCCGCTGGTACTGACCGTTGTCATTGCCGCTTTTGCTTTCACGGCTATGGTGCTCGGCGACGGGCTTAATTTCTATGGTCGCTATCCGTGGTGGGATTCGCTCCTGCACCTTTTCTCAGGTGGTATGCTGTCTTTCATCGGGCTATGGATTGTGCATATTCTGCTCTCCGACTCCGACCAAGTGGTTTTCAGCAACAAGTATTTTCTGGCACTTTTTCTCTTGATGTTCTCGCTCTCGTGCGGTGCGATCTGGGAGATCTGCGAATATACCTACGATGACCTGTTCGGCACCAATACGCAGCAATTTATGGAGACCACGTCGGGATCTATCTATACCGATCAGGATATTCCACTCGTGGGGCACGAGGCACTGCGCGACACGATGACCGACCTCATCCTTGATTTTATCGGCGGTCTGATCGTTGCTCTCTATGTGCTATTCCGCCACAATGCGTTTATGGAAAAGCACAACACCGACTCTATATTGGATTCACCCTCTATTGTAGATGCACTCCAGGAGCAGGAGACAGGCAGCAAAGAACCGCAAAAGGACACTACAACAAAGAACACTTGAATTGCGAGTGTCAAATAACGTGCCAAAAATAGTGGCGATAATAGAGGAGGTCTATTCTGAAATGAGTTTGGCAGATTCAGAAAAACCATGTACCTTTGCAAAGATATACACCCGTTCAAACACAATGAAGAAAGTCTTGTTTTGCATTATCGTTTTATGTGCGTTGGCAAGTTGCAAATATATTAGGCAACATCAAGCAGGCGAAGCCGTGGTGACTGTAAACGGACATTCGCTGTATGCAAACGATTTGGCGGCTATTACCGCAGGGGCGGTAAGCACAGACGATAGTGCAGCCATTGCAGATAAATATATCCGGCAATGGGCAAGTGATATACTGCTTTACAACAAGGCTAAACGTACTACGGAGAATGCTCCTGCAACAGAAGCGTTGGTGGAGGACTATAGAAGAACACTCTATGTACACGAATATGAGCAGTATTTGGTTGATACTCGTATGCCGAAGCAGATAGAAGAGGACTCAATAGGACAGTTCTATCAGCGTCATTCAGAACGCTTTGTATTACGCGAAGACATCTTGCGGGGCATGTTCATTTCATTACCTCAAGATGCACCTCGTATAGAAGAACTGCGGCAGTGGATGGAAGAACTGACGGACGAAAACATGGAAAAGATTGAAAAATATGCTTATCAATATGCTGCATCATACGAACTTTTTTCCGACCAATGGCAGACCTTGCATAATGTGATGCTCTTGATGCCAACGGATTCAAAAGATGTTGCACAAGAAATTCGGCAGAAGGGTTTCGTACAATACCAAGACTCGGTATCGCTCTATCTTCTACGCATAACAGACAGACACTCAGCAGGTGAACCTATGCCGCTTGATTATGCACAACCTGAAATAGAAAAAGTCCTTTTGAACAGGCGGCAAGTGAATTTCTTGAAACAACAGAAAGAAGAAATGTATCAACAAGCAATACGACAAGGAAAAATTGTATTTAACCGGAATACTGAAACAGACAATGAAACGGAATAGACTATCGGTGATATGTGCCTTGTTATTGGCATGTATCACATCGCAGGCACAAGATAACGTAATAGATGAAGTAATATGGGTCGTCGGTGACGATGCCATACTGCGTTCGGAAGTGGAGGAGGAACGGCTGAGGGCTCAGTATGAAGGTCAAGAGATTGCAGGCGATCCTTACTGCACAATACCCGAACAACTGGCCATTCAGAAGTTGTTTCTTCATCAAGCCGAATTGGACTCTGTGGAAGTAAATGAATCCACCGTGGCAACGCAAGTGAATATGCGTCTGAACTACTATATATCTCAGATAGGATCTAAAGAAAAAATGGAAGAGTATTTCCGCAAGTCCATGTCTGAGATGAAAGAGGATATGACAACGGCTGTCCGCAATCAGATGATTATTCAGCAGATGCAACAGAAATTGACGGAGAATATCAAATCAACGCCTGCTGAAGTACGGCGTTTCTACTCGGGATTAAGTTCTGACAGCATACCCACTATTCCAACCCAGGTGGAAGTACAAATAATCAGTCTTGACCCACCTGTACCACAAGAAGAGATCGATCGTGTCAAGAAACGGTTGCGCGATTTCACAGAACGTGTCAACAACGGAGATGCTGACTTCTCCATGTTGGCGCGCCTCTATTCCGAAGACACAGAGAGTGCCAAGAGGGGAGGAGAATTGGGCTTTGTCGGAAAAGGTCAACTCGTACCCGAGTTCGCAGATGTGGCATTCAATCTGAGTGACCCGAGAAAAGTAAGCCGTATCGTGGAAACTGAATATGGTTTCCACATTATCCAACTGATAGAAAAACGGGGCGACAGAATCAATTGCCGGCACATACTGCTCAAGCCCCGTATATCGCAGAACGACAAGACACAATCCATTAGCAGATTGGACTCTATTGCGGATCTTATACGCAATGAGAAACTATCATTCGAACAAGCCGTTGCTTTCTTCTCACAGGACAAGAACACCGCTATGAACGCCGGCGTCATGATGAATCCTGAAACAGGGGCGACAAAGTTCGAATACCAGTCATTGCCGCCTGAGATTGCACGGCAAATTCACGGAATGAATGTAGGGGAAATAAGCCGTCCGTTTGTGATGATGGACGACACAAAGAATAAAGAGGTCTGTGCCATCGTCAAATTGAAGTCGAAAACGGATGTCCACAAAGCCAACTTGGTGGACGACTACCAAACCATTCGGGCAATGTACGAGCAACAACGCAGTGAGGCTTTTATTCGTCAGTGGATACAACAGAAACAGAAAGATACATATATCGTGATTGATCCGGAATGGCGGGGATGTGATTTTGAGTTTCCTGGTTGGGTGAAGGAAGATACCGGAAGATGACAGGTAAATGAGAATATCTCACAAACTGATATTGGTAGGTGTATTCTCTCTTTTTGTGTCTTATGCAAGCGCACAGAAAGAGACCTTGGTCTATTTGGAACAATGCGAGACACTCTCCTTCGATGAGCGTTTGCATCCCGATGCACAACTGCTGAAAGGGAATGTGCGTTTCCGCCACGAAGAGGCATATATGTATTGCGATAGCGCCTATTTCTATGAGAAAGAAAACTCGTTCGACGCCTTCGGACATATTCGTTTCGTACAGGGAGACACACTTTCAGGATACGGGGACATACTCTATTACAACGGAAACACAAAGGTCGCCCGACTGAGAAAGAACGTGAAACTCATAAATAGAAATACCACTCTCACAACCGATAGTTTGAACTACGACAGAACGAATGATATTGCCTATTATTTCCACGGTGGGGAACTGCAAGACTCTCTCAATATTCTCACTTCTGCATGGGGGCAATATACACCCTATAACAATCAAGCCGTTTTCAGAGACAATGTCCTGTTGAAACATCCCAAATTTACTCTCACCGCCGATACGCTCAAATACAACACCGAAACACATATTGCATACCTGCAGGGACCTACAAGAATTGATTATGGTGATGAAACCACCATTCTTTCCACTCTGGGGTGGTATAATACGCAAACGGAAGAGACGCTGCTGATGGAACGTTCAAAAATTATACACGCTGATGGCAAGAGCCTCACGGGCGACTCTCTGTTCTATGACAAACAGGCAGGGTTCGGAAAAGTGTATAGCCGCTTTGAAATGACAGACAGCATACGTAAGGCAACTCTGTATGGAAACTATGGTGAAGTATATGAGGACGGAAAAAAAGGTTACGCCACCGATAGTGCTTTGTTTGTCGATTGGTCGGGGAAAGACTGGTTGTATATGCACGCCGACACGTTGTTCACGGAAGAAGTGCATTACCAGGAACCCGTAATTGTTCCTTATGGCAATCCCGCCAGGGATTCTGTCGCAACCTACCACGAACCTGACACCCTGTGGAATGATACCACCTACCAGCGCCTGCGCGCCTACTACGGAGTGAGAACCTACCGGCAGGATATGCAGATGGTATGCGACTCATTGACCTATCACGGCAGAGATTCCGTTATGTCCCTCTGCGGAAATCCTGTTTGTTGGAGTGATGAAAATCAAGTCTCTGCCGATACAATCTATGTTTATATGAAGAATGGAACAATAGATTATGCTCATGGAGTCGGTAATGCTATTGCCGTTAAGCAGGAAGATGCCGACCGGTTCGATCAAATGGCGGGAAAAGAGATGTTCGCATATATTCGCAACGGAGAACTCAGGCGTGTCGAAGTAAACGGCAATGCCGAAACCATCTTCTTCCCGCGCGAAGACGATGGAACATTCATCGGTATGAATAAAACACAGAGCAGTTTCGTTAAGATCTTCCTGCAAAACAAGAAAATAGATCATATCGTCTTCACTACGGCTACCACGGGGACAATGTACCCCTTGGATAGTATTACGACCCCTGAAGCACACCTGGACGAGTTCTTATGGAGAGATCATCTGCGCCCGAAGATGCCCGGCGACGTGTTTTCTTCTGTACAAGAAGAGAGTACACCGGAACAACTGGATAATCTGGCAACGGAAGACAGAAAACATACAGCACCCGCCACTGCCGCAGAACCGGAAAAATCAAAACAAACCACCAAAAATACAAGAACAAAATCTTCTATATCCAAAAAACGATGAAAAAGACAATTCCTGTAATACTTATGCTCTGCCTGTGTACTTTAAGCGCAATGGCACAAAAGCAATCGTTGGGATTTGAATTAGGTTACGCTCAACCCGTTTTGCGGGAAAACCCCGCTACCGAGAAAAAACACTATCCCAATGTGACCAAACTGAACGGCTTGAAGTTGGGGCTTGTGTACGATGCCACTCTGATAAAAGGCTTTGGTTTCCGTCTCGGCGTAAACTATTTATACGGAGGTAATCACACCAAATGGCAGTCGGAGAGCAGTTTCTCAACGGCACAGAAAGTAAAGTACGGCAACCAAATGCACAGCATAGAGGTGCCTGTCGATTGGCAGTATAAGTTTGAAATCGCAAAAGAGACCTATCTTGTACTCTATACAGGTCCTTCGTTCCAATATAATTTCTCATTCGATAAGACCACATACCGGAAAAATGAAATCACTGGTCAGTCAACCGAAAACAAAGAAAACCATTTCAAGGCTGACAAAGATCAAGATGACACACCGGATTATCGCCCGTGGAACCTCACATGGGGGCTGGGAGCAGGGTTTCAATACCAGAACTACTATATCCGGGGCGGATATGATTTCGGCATCATAAATCACTATAACGATCGTTTCTACAACGATTCAGCCAACCCCGACAACGAGTATCGTATGCGCGGGCGGTTCGACCAATGGTCCATAAAGATCGGTATCTATTTCCTGAACTTTTAAGACACTGCATGATACCTCGCGAGACCATAGATAGGATATACGCTTCCGCACATATTGAAGACGTAATATCCGATTATGTGACACTGCGCAAGCGCGGTGCCAACCTCATTGGTCTGTGTCCGTTTCACGATGAAAAGACGGGGTCTTTCACGGTATCACCGGCAAAAGGTATCTACAAATGCTTCGGCTGCGGAAAAGCAGGCAATGCTGTCAACTTCATAATGGAATATGAACAGTGTTCCTACACGGATGCATTGCGCACGTTGGCGAAGAAATACAACATTGAAATACAGGAACGGGAACTGACCGATGAGGAAAAACAGGCACAGACAGAACGGGAATCAATGTTCATGCTCAATGAGTGGGCGAACAATTGGTTCCGGCACAACCTGTGGGAGACGGAAGAAGGACGGAATATCGGACTTAAGTACTTCTTGGAAAGAGGTATCCGTGAAGACATCATAAAAAAGTTCTGCCTGGGCTATTCACCCGATCGCAATGCACTCTACTCGGCTGCCCATAGTGCGAAATTCGATGACAAATACTTGGAAAACACCGGCCTGTGCGGCAAATCGGAGAGAGGCTACTACGATCGCTTCAAAGGACGTGTAATGTTCCCCATTTACACGGTTTCGGGCAAAGTGGTTGCCTTTGCGGGACGTATTCTCAAGAAGCAGGAACATGTAGGAAAATATGTCAATTCCCCCGACTCTCTTCTCTATTCCAAGCAAAAAGAACTCTATGGACTTTCCTTGGCAAAGCAGACCATTGCAAAAAAAGGCTGTTGCTATTTGGTCGAGGGACAGATGGACGTCATCTCTATGCATCAGGCAGGAATAGAGAATGTCGTCTCGTCGGGTGGAACCGCTCTTACTAAATATCAAATACGGTTGCTTCACCGTTTCACCGAGAATGTGACAATCCTCTATGATGGTGATGCTGCCGGTATTCATGCTGCTTTGCGGGGTATAGATATGTTGCTGGAGCAAGGGATAAATATCAAGGTCGTCCTGTTGCCCGATGGTGAAGACCCCGACTCTTTTGCACGGAAACAGAATGCTACAGACTTCATACAATTCATTCAAGACCACCAACAGGATTTCATACGGTTCAAAACCAACCTGCTCTTGAAGGACGCAGAAGGAGACCCTGTTAAGCGTAGCGAAGTGGTAAGAAATATCATGGAGTCTGTTGCTGTCATCCCCGACCGGATAACTCAACAGATATACATCAAAGACTGCAGCCGCTTGCTTGATATATCCGAAGAGACACTCCTTTCCGAGGTCAAGCGGCTGCAGAATATAGCAGCGGAACAAGAACAAAAACGCCGTTCCCAACCCACCACCGGACAGAATGTTTCTAAAACAGATGAAGTACAAGCCAATGAACAAAACGTAACCGCACCAAGTGTATATCCGGACAGCCGGAATGATTCCCCTGCTGATACACTCAGTACATCAGATATCGAAGACAAAAAACTGAACGAAAACATACAGAATATCCTGCAAGTATTGGTCCGTTACGGAGACAGAACTCTCTACACCAATGAAGACGGTACAACTTGTAGCGTCGGCCAATATATATTGACAGACTTGGACAACGACCAAATAGTATTTCAGCATCCTCTCTACAGAAAAATTATAGAAGAACTGAGACTGCATCTGAACGAGGAAGGATTCTGTGCCGAAACATTCTTCAAGTATCACATAGACCCGGAGATTAGCGCTCTGGCAGTCAACCTTATCAGTGAGAAATATACACGGAGTAAAATTTACGGAAAGAAAAGCATATCCGAAAATGTAAATGTGGAAGTAGAACTGCCCTCCGATGAAGATGAACTCACCGACCTCGTACCCCATCTGCTCTATGAATTGAAATTAGCCCTTATCAACCGGCAAATAGATTCACTGCGTATGCAATTGCAACATGCTCAGGAGAACAACGATGAAGAAACCATGCTCCAATTGCTCCGGCAGCAACCTGCCTTGGAGCAGATAAAACGTATGCTCTGTCTTGCCCTTGGGCGGCGTATCAAATAGCCTTTATGCTCTATGCTCTTCAACGAAATCATATACGGACCCATCCACAGCCGCCGCTTAGGCATCTCCTTAGGCGTCAACCTGATGCCTACAGACCACAAGTTATGCTCTTTTAACTGCATCTATTGCGAATGTGGATTCAATACCCCCATTCACGCACCGCAATTGCCTGCTCGGCTGCAAGTGAAAGAAGCATTGGAAAGTCGTCTTCTCCACATGAAGAAGCAAAACCTTGCTCCCGATGTCATTACGTTTTCAGGAAATGGTGAACCGACTATGCACCCCGAGTTCTTAGGAATTATCCAAGATACTTGTTCCCTGCGTGACACATGGTGTCCCTCTGCCAAGGTGGCAGTGCTGAGCAATTCAACCCAACTCTTCCGTCAGGATGTGGTGGAAGCACTTCGGTTGATTGACCAACGGATACTCAAATTAGACTCTGCCGTCAATGAAACAATGCGCCTCATCGATCAGCCCGTCAATCCGCAACTGACCGTTGCAGATATTGTAAAGATGCTGCAATGCTTTGATGGTGATTTCACCCTGCAAACTTGTTTCCTGAAAGGAGAACATAATGGTAAGCATATCGACAACACCACTCCCGAAGAATTGGATGCTTGGTACAAAGTGGTAGAACACTTGAATCCGAAGCACATCATGATCTATGTCATTGATCGGGCGACCCCAATTGAAAGTCTTCAAAAGATTGATGCTGCCATCATGCAATCCATTGCCGACCATCTGCGGAGTAAAGGCTTTTCCGTAACGGTATCCGCTTAACTGTATCGGGCTATGAAGATTCTTGTTGCACCGCTCAATTGGGGGTTAGGGCATGCCTCACGATGTATCCCGTTGGTTGCCCGTTTTCTCCGTGAGGGGAACGAAGTTATCATAGCAGGCGATGGAGATAGTCTCACTCTCTTGAAACAGCACTTTCCGAAACTCCGTACTATCGAACTGCCGAAGTTAAACCTTCATTATTCTGCCGGTACATCGCAGACTGCTGCTATCCTCAGACAATTGCCCCGCTTGCTGCATTGGGCAATCCGTGACCATCTCGCACTCCGCCGACTCCTCTCTCTGGAAAGTTTCGATCGGGTCATATCCGACAACCGCTTTGGTTTCTATTCCTCTCACACGCATTGTATCTATCTGACCCACCAACTGCACATCTGTCTGCCGTTTCCATGGAACTGGTTGGAACCTGTGTTGGAAATAGGACATAGACAACTGATGAAGAAATACTCCGAGGTATGGATCCCTGATAATGAAGGTATGCCCGACTTGGCAGGGTTGCTTTCCCACCCGAAAAACCGACCTGCCAATGCACATTACATCGGACATCTGTCCCGATTCAGCATACCTCCAGATTCCGTTGAACCCGATTCTACATACAATGCAGTGCTTCTTCTTTCCGGTTTGGAGCCGCAACGTTCTATATTGGAGCAAAACATCATAAACCGCTATCAAAACATGGAAGAAACATTGTTGGTTGTACAAGGCAAAGTCAATGCGCCTTTCTGCAAGTTTACCAAAGGAAACATAACCATTATTCCCTATCTTAATGATGCACAATTGCTCCCCTGTCTCATGGGAACCCAAAAGGTCATCGCACGCAGCGGCTATTCTTCCATTATGGATTTCGCAGCATTGGGAATTCTTCCTAAATGCGAACTGATTCCTACACCCGGACAACCGGAACAGGAGTACTTGGCAGCCTATAACAATACTTTATAACACTGCTGCCCTATTTGCAACAAATAAGTACCCTTTGCCAACTGAAATGCGCAACTTCCGTTCTGTTGCTCTCTCCTTGCTACAGGGACTCCGGGCAGATTGTAAATGGTTATGTCCTGCCCTGCCAAATTCTCTACATATAGCACTCCTTGGTGAGTATAATAATGATACGTCTCTTCTTCTTGGTTTACAACACCCATTCCCTCTCCTTCGGCTTCAATGCGAAGTTCTCCTGTCACGTTTGTCACTATCAGTCTTCCTAACGAAGCATCATATTTGCCTGTCCCGCCACTCACGTTCACCTTGCTCGGATGATTACCGTTCTTGCCTGTCAAGTAGGTTACAAAACCATAACGTGTACTCAATCTGTAGTTCGGAGTCATTGTCACATTCGATGTCACAGAATATGTAGTCACTTCATCCTTCAATATCTGTATGGCAAACTCAGGATAATCAATAAACGGATTTCTGTTTCCTTGGTAATCCTCTGCACCGTCATTGCGCACCATCTCTGTGAGCGACGGGGGATCCTGGGTATGCCATTTCAGCAGTATCTCTACCGACTCGAATACACCATTCGGTCCCAACTTGCTGAGCAGTTGCGCTTGATTGTTGCACAGACTGTTCGAATGTCCTCCTTGCTTGCCATAAACGATGTAATCATATAGTATCACCCGCGCACAATCACCGCGATACGATCCCATATTCACAGGTTTGTAGTTCGTATTGTTTATCTTCACTTCATCAGGGTCATAATAACAACTTCCCTCTCCGTAAGGCGTGTTTCCTCTGTCGCTGTTCACTGCCGTTCTTGTTGGACGGACCGACTGCATATCATGCCCCATCGGAATACTTTTGTTGGCTCCCTTCGACTGCGGCCACGTATGTTCTCTGTTCCAAGTGTTTCCGTTGTCCCACGTGCCCTCAAAAGAGTAACCGTCATAATAACCTATGATATACCCTGTCCTGTTCAGGTCTCTGTCCACACCAACGTATGCATCGCGCAAAGTATTATAAGAATACGAGCCGCTCCCTATTCTGCTGGTCTCTCCCATAAGGCTGTTCAGCGAACCGAATAGTTCGTCTCCCTGCTGCATTGCAAGAAGGCTGTATGTGTATGCACCCGCATAATAACATGCCTGTTTCTCCACATAGTCCGTATAGGCGTCTCTGCCTTCGTCCGATGCCACATGGGCTTGCATGTCTATCCCCGCAATGGCATAAAGCGATGCCCCGAACAGAAATAATGCTGTAATAATAAATTGTTTCATGGTAATCTGTTTATTTTGTTTCGTGAAGTCGTTCCTTGTCGTTCTTTGTTATCAAGCAACACATTCCTATAAATGTGAACAATGCATTCAGTATCAGCCGTTCATGGCTGAACACATAGCCCGAAAACCATTCCCGTGAGTGCAGATCCAATAGCAGACACAGTACGGGTGACAATATGGCAACCAGCGGAATCCATCGGTCACGCACTTTGGCTTTTGTCAGAATACCAAAGCAGAATATTCCCAACAGAGGACCATAAGTGTACGATGCCACCTTATACACGGTTTGAATCACCGAGTCATTGTTCAATAGCCAGATGACATAAATACATACCGCCATCAGCACGGCCATGGCTGCATGTACTGTTTTCCTGGTTTTCGTCACCTTTTCCTGTGCCTGTTCGTTGCCGTTCAGTATGTCTATGCTGAAACTCGTTGTCAGTGCAGTCAATGCACTCCCTGCGGCAGAATAGGCAGCGGCTATGAAACCGATAATGAACAATATGCCCACTATGGTCGGGAAATATCCGCCAGTCGCCAGATAGGGGAACACGTCATCCCCCTGCAAACCGCTCAAGTCTATCCCCGTGTTGTCCGCCCATGCATAGAGAAGCCAACCCAACAAAAGGAATAGCAAAATCACAAAGAACTGTACAATCGTTGCCACGATAATGTTCTTCTGGCTTTCCTTGTAGTTCCTGCACGATAGCGTCCGTTGCATCAGATCTTGATCCAGTCCCGTAGTGGCTATAAGCAGAAAGATACCCGCCAGAAACTGCTTCCAGAAATAGCGTGGGTCATTTATATCGTCAAAGAAAAACCACCGGGCGCATTCCGAATGTTCTATGCCGTCAAAACCGACACCGCTCTTCAATATCAGCACAATACACAGGACAACCGACAATATCAGGCACAATGTTTTCAGCAAATCTGTCCATACCAACGAACGGACACCACCCTTGAAAGTACATAAATAAACCACTCCCACCGTACATACCGCATTCAGCGAAAAAGGCAATCCCAAGGGACCGAATACAAGCAACTGCAATACGGCACTCACCACAAACAACCGCACACTCGCACCCAACAATTTACTGATGAAGAAAAACCATGCACCGGTCTTGTAACTGCATACCCCGAACCTGTGGCGCAAATACTCATAAATGCTGGTCAGATTCATTCTGTAGTACAGCGGAACCAATACAAATGCCACTATCAGTTGCCCCACCGTAAAACCTAACACCATTTGCATATAGGAAAAACCTGCTGTGTTCACCATTCCGGGCACGCTCACAAAAGTCACACCCGATATGGCGGCACCGATGGTGGAAAAACTGACCAACACCCAGTTGCTCTGCCTGTTTCCCGAGAAGAAACCGGCATTGTCAGTCCGCCTGCCCGCCAGCCAACTTATCCCGAAGAGCAGACAGAAATAGAATACAATTACTACAAGTATCAGTATCGGAGACATAGGTTAAGTACGTTATAAATTATAGTGTTTGAATAGATTTGTACTAACCGGCTATATCGGTATAGGTGTATCATATTCTCACTGTCACATCAATGTCTCTGCAAAGATACATCTTTTTTCCAACTTCAAAGCAATGCGGTTGATAGGATTACTTATCTGCCCGATTACTTCTGTCCGTTCTATTATCTTCCTCGCAAAATCGTACCCTGATCGTAAATACCACGACCCCTCAAGCCGGCCTCAACGACCCCTCATCGACCCCTGAAGCACCCTTCTCAAATCCCCTATGCGACTAATTGGTCCCATCCGTCCTATTAATCTCATAGGACTAATCTGTCCAATCCGTCCCGTTCGTCCAATCCTCCCTATAATATATCGAACAACTCGAACACCCATTGATAGTGAAAATCCGAGTATCTGCGTGCCAGTCTCATCGGCATTGTGTCGGGCGTCAAAATACTGCGGCTCTGATGCGGTTGCCATATAAACAACCTGTCTGCATTTTGTACTTACCAAAATTCTTTCTACTTTTGTACCCGAAATGAGTAATATTGGATGAAACAATAGATGAGTTGGGTGTAATCCAAACAGACCTTGACCAGAAACAATATCGTGAGTATATGCAGTCCGAACTGGACAAACAGGCAAAGGCTGCCCAGGAAGAGAAAGAGCAACTGATGCAAATGCGCAAAGAATTAGAGCAATAATATGAATATCAATCGTCTTGTAATTGCTTTGGCAGCATTCCTGATGCCCATGTCATCATGGGCATTGGGAATGCCTGAGTGGGTAACACGCTTGCCGCAAGCAGGCAACGACACCTACTACTACCGTGTAACAAAAGCAGAGGGCGCCACGTACGAAGATGCCTACATACAGGCTTTCAGCATGGCTATCCTCGAGAGTCAATGGAAACTCGGGGTAAAAGTGAATAAATCCGATAACCAAAAGACTATAGAAAAAACTATCAAGACCGACCTGAACTTGCAAAGCAGTAACATGAACCTGCCCATGAACAAAGTATGTGAATACGAAAAAGCCTCACCCAAAGGAGGCGTGATTCTCTACATCCTTTGGCAGGTGGCAAGTTATGGTAACATCAAAGTCGATTTTGAAAACTTCTTAGATTGCAATTAGTATGATACGTCAACTCACAACATTATGCCTTATCGGTTGCTTTGCTCTTTCTCTATCGGCGCAGATGAAGCAACCGCAATTCCGTCCCGATTGGATATTTGAAACGCCCCGACCGGAAAACGCAACTTTCCTCTATGTGGTGGAGCATGGCGAGGGGAATACGAAACGGGAAGCACTCAACCAGGCAATCGGGCGGGTGTTCCAAAGTACTGCCAACCGTATCGGGCAACCCGTTTCCTCCGCCGAAATCAACAAGTCTGTGCAACAAGGTGTTGAATTTGATGTGATTGCGCGGAATATCAAAATTCCTGTCAACAAGGTCTGCGAGTTCCCTGTCCAAGATCCTCAAACGAACGCATGGACGGTCTATATCCTTTGCCAGGTCGCCAAGGCGGGCAACATTACTCCTGAGTTCGAGACAACCGATGCTTGCACCAAACATGAAAAGTTCGATGCCTTCAGGAAAAAGTGGGAAGAGTCGCAGGCAAAAGAGAAAAAACGTACCAATACGCTGTCTGTCGTTTCTTCCGCTTTCCTGCCTGGCGTAGGGCAAATGATGAAAGGACATACGGGCGAGGGTATTGGCACTTTGGTCGGTGAGTTGGCACTGTTCGGCGGAGGTACGGCTTGCTATTTCGTAGGCAAACAGCAGCAATCTGTCATGAATACGCGTGGCACATCATACAACGACTATATGAATGCCAAGAGGCTCAAGAATACGTGCGATATTACCATGTATTCACTCTTTGGTGCTGGAGCCGCCGTGTATGTATTCAACTTGTGCCGTGCCTATATGTGTACCGATCGCCGCCTGGCAAATAATAATCTGGCACTCTACCCCGCTGCTATCCCCGCACAGGACAATCAATATGCCGTAGGGTTGGGTGTGCAATACAAATTCTAACTAATCACCCTATTATCCTCTAACCAATATGAAAACCCGTTACTATCTCTCAGGCATCATCTCCGCCCTCTTGGTGGGCATAACCGCTCTCTTTGTCGCGTGCGACAAAGACCTCAACGACATCGTCAAGTACACCGGCAAAGTGGTGTACATCAACACCACCAACCCTTTCCCAGATTTGGAGGTACGCCTCACCGATGGCTCCAATGTCTATTGTGTGGAGCATACCGACAGCGAAGGCAGTTTCACCCTCACGGTCAAGGTGGCTGAAATATCAGGCGACTACTACATCCTGGTAGGCGACTCCACCTGCGTTCCAAAGAAAGTCGGACTCCCGGGCTACGGACAACCCGAAATCAACTTGGGCACCATCGAAGTCGAAGGACCTTCTGCCCCCACGGTCAAGACAACACAGGTAACCAACATTACCTCCAATGCCGCAGTGGCAGGAGGCAGCGTAGAGTCCGACGGGCGCAGAACAATCACGGCTCGCGGTGTATGCTATGGCAAGTCGCCTTACCCCACCCTCAGTGACTTATCCTCTAAAGAGGGAACTGGCTTGGGTGATTTCACCTCCTCTCTGAAAGATTTGGAACGCAATACAATCTATTATGTACGTGCGTACGCAACCAATGCTATAGGTACTGCTTATGGCGAACAAGTCAAGTTTACAACCAAGGAAGGCGTGGCTACTGTTACCACTGACTCTGTGTATAATGTCTCAACACATACAGCCAAGTGCAAAGGGCATATTGATAGCGACGGAGGCTTCCCTGTTACGAAGCGTGGCACTTGTTGGAGCAAGCGTCCCGACCCTACCATTGATGACGAAATCACAGAAGACGGTTCCGGACTGGGGGTATTCACCAGTACGCTCAAGAACCTTAGAGAGAATACTATCTACTATGTCCGTACGTATGCCACCAACGCCACAGGAACAGCCTATGGCGAACAGATAATTATCACCACATTGGACGGACTCCCTGTCGTTAAAACAGAACCTGCAGACAATATCAAAGCCAACAGTATGGTCTGCTACGGCGAAGTACTCTCCGATTGTGATATTCCCGTTACTGCACGAGGCTTCTGCTATGGCACCAACTGGTATCCTACAATAGAGGACGCCATGTTCACCACCACGGGCAAAGGGTTGGGCAAGTACCAAACTACGCTGAAAGACTTGGACTTCGGCAAGACCTATTTCATCCGTGCCTATGCTACCAATGAAATAGGCACTTCGTATGGCAATCAGATTGAGGTCACCACATTAAGCGGACTGGCTGAAGTGCAAATGGATTCTATTATGGTAAATGCCAATACCATCACCTGCTACGCCAAAGTATTATCCGATTGCGATGTCCCCGTTACGGCACGTGGTTTCTGTTACAGCACCACCCCGGGTCGCCCCACTATAGAAGATGCCACCGTTACAACAGCTGGTAAAGGACTTGGTCAGTTCCAAAGCACCTTTACCAATCTTGAGTTCAATACCACATACTACATCCGTACGTATGCCACCAACGCCGCCGGCACGGTATATGGTATATGGGACGCATCCATGACTACAGGCGATGGGCTACCTGAAGTGTATTCCGATTCGGTTAGTGAGGTACGGGCAAGTAGCATAGTCTGTCATGGCTCTATTTACTCTGATGGTGGCTTCACCATCACAGAACGGGGCTTCTGCTACAGTTCCACCAATGCCAATCCGACCATAGAAGATATGCACGCCACAGGTGGAGTCGGCGCGGGCTCTTACTCTTGCACACTGCTCTCACTCTCTGCCAGCACCACCTACTACCTTCGCGCCTATGCCACCAACAGTACTGGCACCAAGTATGGAGAAGTCCTGTCCGTCACCACCACCGATGGTCGCCCCGTCGTCGAAACCACTCCTGTTGGAGAGAACATAACCGGGAATTCTGTAACGTCAGGAGGATATATCATTGATGATGGAGGTTTCCCGATTATTGCACGTGGTATTGTGTATGGGACGACACCATATCCTACAATAGAACAAGACGAGTACACCAACGATGGAGTTGGAAAGGGATATTATTCAAGTACCTTTACTAAATTTGACATGTCAACTATCACGTATTATGTCCGAGCGTATGCTACTAACGAAAAAGGGACAACGTATGGTGAACAAGAAATTGTAACCCCCCGAAAAATATAAGTATTGCAACTTTATGACGATGAACTATGGTGCATACAGATATAAAATCGTATTTTTAAGCACGATGAATTGGAGTGATGGTAATTCAGCATGTGATAATCTAACATTGGGAAATTATGCCGACTGGTATATGCCTGATGAAGGAGAAGTCAGGGCAATAATTCAACGGTATTATGAAGATAAAGAAAGTACTACTACATTGAGAGATTGTCTAATAGAGGGATGTAGAGAAATATGGACATCTACAGGTTGTACTACCTACAGTTATAATGATCCAGGACACATTTATTATTACTTAGTAAACGTTGGTTCTGCATTTGACTCTCGCTATTCATGGAATACTGGGTGTTATGATGAGAGAAAATGTGGGGTATTTGCTGTTCGAAAACAAAGTAAGTTATAATTAAAACCTCGCAATGTATAGGTCAATTGTATAGAATATTATGGATACAATAACATTAACTTATGCCCAAAAGGCAATTCAGACCTTGATTTGGCAAAAACTCATGCCCGCTTATAATATGGCGTGGGGCGATTACGATGATTATAATGACTACAATGATGCACATGGAGATTACTATGATGTCGATTATCAATAATGTTGCAGTATCGGGCTTTTTGGCTGGTATCTTGTCATCCGCTTTAGTTTGGTGGGTAATTCAGTTACTAACAAGACCACGATTATTGATTTCAGACACAATTGTTAAAAACAAAAAGGGAGTAGGTGGTTATCGGATAAAAATACAAAATAGTTCCCATTTCAGAGACATCTACAATATCAATATTCATACTGTTTATTGTACAGCACGGGAAGGTTATCATCGAGAAGAATTAGTGACGGTAGCGTACTTAAGACGAAAACCATGGATTAAGCCTGAACGGGTTATTCAAAATGATAAACCGTATGAAATGAAGATAAGGTTGATGGGACCAAAAACAGGAGAACGAAAATACAAATCTTTAGAGACCTTTTTGAAGAAGAAATCTTCTGAAGAAACAAAAAATAGGGCATTCTTAGATGTCATTATTATTTGTTCAGACAAGTACACAGGAACGGCAAAGCAGATACTATCTCATAGATACTTCGCAGAAAATGTGAGGGATGATGCACACTTTGTTGAAGGTCGCATAAAAGCAGAAGATGACGATAAAGACAACGGAGAGCAATTTTAATCATGACTATCATCATCAAACCTACATACAATTGCAATTTGCGGTGCCGATATTGTTATCTTGACAATAACTTGAAGCAACACGCATTGTTGTTTGATTTGGATTTTGCCAAACATATAATAGACCAAATCAAACAAGTTATGCAAGAGAAACCACGCAGAAAACTCACCATCATTTGGCATGGTGGTGAGCCTATGCTGTGGGGCATAGATAATTATCGTACTATCTTCGCCTATATGGAACAAGTGTTGGATGGTTATGAAGTGCAAAACTCTATGCAAACGAATCTATCATTGGTCAATGACAAATGGATAGATTTATTCCTGCAATACAATGTGCGGGTGGGATTTTCGTTGGATGGTACTCCCGATATTCATAATCAGCAGCGAGTAGGCTTGCGTGGAGAACCTACGTTTGAGCGCATTATCGCTAATTATCACTTGTGTAAACAACGTGGAATGCGCATTGGTTGTATAGTGGTTGGGAGCAAAAAGCACATTGGTCACATCCCTGAGCTCTACCGCTTTATGTGCAATGAGGGGATTAGTTTCAAGTTTAACCCTTTGTTTTGTTCGGGCGAAGCGCAGAATAATATGGAAGATTATGGCATTACCCCTGATGAATATGCACAAATGGTCATAGAGTTGTTTGATTTATGGTATCAAGACCGACAATGCGAGATAACAGAATCTAATCTTGTTGAAATAGCGAGCAACATTGCTACAGATAAACCTTCAGGATGTATTTTCTCTTCCAACTGCCAAGACCGCTTTATGGCTATTGCACCTACTGGTGATGTAATGCCCTGCGGACGCTTCTGTGACAATGACCTATTGCATTATTCTTATGGCAATTTGCACAATGAGTCCCTCTTGTCTATTATGTCGCATATTAAAGAAACAGAGACGTATAAGCGTGCTGAATATGTGGCTCAAAGTGGCTGTACTCAATGCAAGTGGTTCAATATCTGTCATGGCGGTTGCTTGCATGACGGTTTCCTTGCCTATGGAGATTTCCACCACAAGACATTCTTGTGTTCTGCATACAAGAAAATCTTCTCACATATTGAACGGTGCTTACAAGCAGACAACCTAAAAATAAAAAGTCTATGGAAATGAGAAAAACCATTATCATTATATTGTCGTTAGTCACTTTATCCCTCTCCGCCCAGCACCTCTCCTTTGAGCAGTTCCGACAGCAGCAAACGGATAAGTTCAATCAGTTCTCTGCCGACAAACAGGCGGAATTTGATGCCTTCCGCCGTCGTGCCAACGAGCAGTATGCCGACTTTATGCGGCAGGCGTGGGAGTCCTTTCCAGTGCACGAAGCAGAACAACCTACGGAGGAAAAGACGCTACCTCCCGTAGTATATGAAGAGCCTGCTCCTGCCCCGCAACAGGAACCGCAAGGAGATGGTAAATCGCAGCCCAAGCCGCAAGAGGAACCACAACCGAAAGAACAAGTTGCTCCTATATCTGCTCCGAAGCCCGCAATAGATACCAAACCAGTCCCCATTTCCGTCAAACCGCAGGTGGTGGTAGTGCCTACGCCACAGCCTGCGCCCGAACCTATTGCACCAATACAACCCAAAGCAGAACCCTGCAAGAATGTGTCTGTCGGCTATTTCGGCACTATCATCACCCTCGCCTTCCCCGCCGATGACAACCTCCACCTCCGTGCGCTGAAGGAAGATGCTATTGCCGATGCTTGGCAGCAGTTGTCAGACAGCCGCTACGACATCACAGTCAGCACGGCTCTCAAAGCCCGCAAAGCCAATGCCTTGTGCGACTGGGCATATATGCAGATGCTGCAAGCAGTCTCCGAGAAGCAATATGGCAAGACCAACGAGGCAGTCCTTATGCAAGCCTTCCTTATGACGCAGAGCGGCTATCGTATCCGCCTCGGTATGGGCGACACAAGGTTATATATGTTGGTGGCAAGCCTGTACGACATCTTCCGTATGCGCTATTACACCATCGATGGAACCAAGTACTACGACATAAGCGGAGAGAAGGACACCAAAATCCGTATCACAAAGGCGAAATACGAGAAAGAAAAATCCCTCTCATTACAGATGACCCGGTTGCCACTATTGAGCAATGACCCTGCACCCAAGCGGACACTGACCTCACGCAAAGGGGTAACGGCTTCCGTCTGTGTGAACAAGAACCTGATAGATTTCTTCAACACCTACCCGCAGGCATGCTTCAACGGCAACCAGACCACCCGATGGGCAGCCTTTGCCAATACGCCGATAGAGCAATCCGTCAAAGATATGCTCTATCCGCCGCTCCGAAAAACCATCAGCAGTATGAACGAACACGACGCAGTGGGTATCCTGCTCAATTGGGTGCAGACAGCATTCGAGTACGGCTATGATGACCAAATATGGGGCGGAGACCGCGCTTTCTTTGCGCAGGAAACACTCTATTATCCCTATTGCGACTGCGAGGACAGAGCCATTCTGTTTTCCCACCTCGTGCGCGACTTGCTCGGGCTGGATGTTGTCTTGCTCTACTACCCTGGACACTTAGCCACTGCCGTGGCATTCAACACCGATGTCAATGGCGATTACCTAACATGGCAGAACCGCAAGTATGTAGTATGCGATCCCACCTATATCAATGCCGGTGTGGGACGCACTATGCCCGGCATGAACAATCAACAGGCACAAGTCATTGCTCTCCGGTAAGATGAACCGCAAACGACTGATTATCCTACTCTCATGCATTGCTGCCGTTGCGGCTGCGGCAGTATGGTGTATCGTGCAATATATCCAATCGCACGGCATGGAACTGGAGGCAGACTCCACCAACCGCATTGGCTATGCCGAGTACGAGATACCGCATGCCGACTCCCTCATCGTAGGCAAGTGGCAAGACGTTGCCCGTCCGTATCAGTACAAGGTCTATTATGATGATTACGACGAAGACGCGCACCTATTCTGGGGTAAGGAGTGGGACGAAAGCGAGGATGTCTTTGAAGAGGATTTGAACTACCACGGCAATGGTTGGTTCCGTTGGGAGAAACGCGGAAAGACCTTGCACGAATATGCCACGATGGATGCCCGTGATGTCTTCATCCACCATGCCTATCGGATTCTCTTTTCCTCATCAGACTCCCTGTCCTATTGCGACACGGAACACAAGCAGATTATATCTTCCTTCTCCAAAATACAGTAATTGTTTTGTTGGTTGACATGATTAATTGGAATAGCCAAGGAGCAGCGGGTTTGCTTCTTTTCATATTGCATCGGTACATCTTATCTTCGATAGACACACAACCGGTAACTCCTCTTTGGTTTCCTTTATTCCGATTAGTCGGAACATTCAACCAGTTAAAGCATGTCCTTGAAAGTCTGTTGGAAGCCATATCCCTTTTCCTGCAACGCAGAATAAGAGCCGCTCAATGATAGCAGACCTCAACGAGACCTCAAGCACCCCTGGACGGCACACCAGGAACGCCTCATTGGAAACTGAAAAAAAATTCCTATCAGTCTCGATGGAGAAACAGCCTCTCCATGGCATTCAGTGTCAGGCGCGACAGGGCGTAATCGTCTGTCGCGGAAAGAGCAACGACTATCGTGTCAGCGATTTTCGGCAATTCTGCCACCCTTTCTATATGAAAGCGTGCGTGCAATCGTTGGTGCGACAGAACATGAAGCAAATCAACGGAGCGGGACATTTCGTCCACGGGCAATAAGCGGTCGTTCTCAACCAATGGAAACTCATACAGATGTTTCCATATATCGTTGCCCGACCGCTGATGCAACAAAGTATAATCGTCTTGCGTCAGATAAATGGTGTAATTCAGATAACGGTCGCGTAGTTTCGGACGTGGCTTGCGAATCGGAAGAAGTTCTGCCGTATGATGCAAATTCGCAAGACAGAACGCTCCGATAGGACATCTTCCGCAATCGGGAGATTGTGGAGTGCAATATAACGCCCCGAATTCCATAATGGCGGCATTGAACAAACGGGACTGCTCTCTGTCCAAAAGTTCTTCCGCCAACCGGTGAAAATACTTCTTCCCTGCGCTCGTGTCAAACACCATATCGCAATCATACAAACGGGAAAGCATCCTATAGACATTGCCGTCCATGGCGGGATAGGGCAAATTGAAAGCAAACGAAGCAATTGCGCCTGCCGTATATTCTCCCACCCCGGGCATTGAACGCAGATTTCGGAATATCGCCTCTTGTTCTGCTGGAGAAAGAGACGCAGTGTCGCTTGTTTCCATCAGCCTGCGCGCCTCCTCGCCGCCTACATTCCCCGAACCGATTGCCACCGTTTTGGCGGCTTTGTGCAGGTTACGCGCTCTTGAGTAGTAACCCAATCCTTGCCAATATCTCAGCACCTCGTCTTCCGTAGCATCCGCCAGCGACTGTACATCGGGGAATCGTTCTGTAAAACGCAGGTAATAGTCCAATCCCTGTGCCACTCGGGTTTGCTGGAGTATCACTTCCGAAACCCAGATTTTGTAAGGGTCGGTCGTCTCACGCCATGGCAATATGCGTTTGTTGTTCTCATACCATGTCTCTAACGATGATTGTATGTATCTTTTGTTAAAAGGAATCTCCATACCGGTAAAACCTCATTCAACGGAATACAAAAATAGACAGACTTACAACAATGAAGAATATATACTGATGCAATTGAACCGAGAATCCATCACTCACAACTTTTTCTCGCAAAAGTTTGTGGTATTCAAAAAGTTTGCGTACCTTCGCAGCCGATTTGCCGTTTACTGAAACACCATCGGATCTCGTGCAAATCAATACGTCTTTCAAAGAATAAAATGTAACAATATAAAATTTAGAACAATGACTAAAGCAGAACTCGTTAATCAGATTGCTGTTCAAACAGGTTACGATAAGTTAACCGTACTGAAGGTTGTAGAATCGTTCATGCAGAATGTAAAAGACAGTGTGTGTGGTGATGAGCCTGTTTACCTTCGTGGATTTGGATCATTCATTACAAAAGTTAGAAAAGAGAAGGTAGCACGCAACATCTCAAAGAAAACATCAATAGTTGTACCGGAACACACTATCCCCTCTTTCAAACCTTCCAAAGAATTCGTTAAATCATTAAAATAATAAATTGTTATGCCAAACGGAAAAAAGCACAAGAGACATAAGATGTCTACACACAAGCGTAAAAAGCGTTTGCGTAAGAACCGTCATAAGAAAAAGTAATAGGGCGGTTAGTTAACCCTGATATAAGAACAAACTTGAATTCCCTCCCTGTAATGTGGGTTTAAGTTTGTTCTTGTAACAAATGGATTGTTGCTTGTATCTGCAAAAATACAAACAACAATGTAACAGGTGCCGCTATGGTCAAATAAACGGCAATAACCCGTCGGGCGTGATTGGGTTAGGGAGCGGTACCATAAAATACTGAATAGAGTGAAAAGTGAATTGGTAGTAGATGTACAATCTACAGAAATTACAGTTGCTTTGCTGGAAGATGAACGCTTGGAAGAAATCAACCGCTATACGCGGGAGAAAACATTCTCTGTGGGAAACATCTATTTGGGCAAAGTGAAAAAACTGATGCCCGCACTCAATGCGGCATTCGTGGATGTAGGCTACGAGAAAGACGCTTTTCTTCACTATCTTGATTTAGGTGCAGGATTCAATCGGTTGAATGGCTACGTACAGTCCGTTCTGGCTAACGGAGCCAAGAAAACAAGCATGAGCAAATTCCAGTCTTTGCCCGAAGTGGGGAAAGACGGAAAAATCACGGACTACCTGACCGTCGGTCAATTGATATTGGTACAGGTCGCCAAGGAACCTATCAATACGAAGGGACCTCGGCTGACGGCGGAAATATCATTGGCAGGGAGAAACATCGTGTTTATTCCTTTTGCGGAAAAAGTGATGGTCTCCGGCAAAATCAAATCGGAATCCGAACGGAGCCGCCTCAAACAATTGGTACAAAGTATCAAACCTAACAACTTCGGAGTTATTGTGCGGACGGTTGCCGAGGGGAAACGGGTTGCCGAACTGGACGGAGAACTCAAACTGCTCTGCAAACGCTGGGACGAAGCAGTCAGCAGATTGTCCTCCAAGAAGAACATCAACCTTGTCTCCGAAGAAATAGGTCGCGCTATAGGTATCATACGTGATGTGTTCAACCCCACGTTCGAGAGCATACATGTCAACGACGAAGACGTATTCAATGAGGTCAAGACCTACATTGAGCTGATTGCCCCGGAATGTTCCAAGATTGTCCGCTTGTACAAGGATGCCCAACCTATCTTCGACCATTTCAATGTGACCCGCCAGATGAAGACGGGATTAGGACGGACCGTTAGTTTCAAAAGCGGAGGATACCTGATCATTGAACGAACGGAGGCATTGTTCTCTATTGATGTGAACAGCGGAAGCAAGAAGATGGGCGAGAACCAGGAGGAAAATGCTTTCAATGCCAACATGCTGGCTGCCGATGAAATCGTACACCAATTGCGCTTGCGGGACATTGGAGGGATAATAATAATCGACTTCATTGACCTTGCTACGGCAGAACACCGTCAGGCACTGTATGAACACATGGTGAAACTGATGGGATTGGATCGGGCAAAACACAATGTGTTGCCTCTGTCTAAATTTGGACTTATGCAGATCACACGCCAACGAGTACGCCCGGCGGTGGAAGTGGATGTGCGCGAAGTCTGCCCTACCTGCTTGGGAAAGGGAAAAATACAATCCTCTCTTGTCTTTACGGATAAACTACAAGAGGAGATTGATACTTATACGGAAAGATTCGGTAAACGACTGTATTTGTATGTACATCCGTATGTCTATGCCTACATATCGAAAGGATGGATCAAATCCCTGAAGACACAATGGCGTAGAAAGTATGGTATCAGGGTGATGCCTGATCAACAACTCGGGATGTTGCAATATAGGTTTACCGATCAACAGCAAAATCTGTTGATAAGTGAAGATAGTAAGAAAAACGACTGACTTGTCAGTTAAAAAGAGAAGAGAGATTTCCTGCAGGAAGTCTCTCTTTCTTATTTTAAGGACATACAACTTGTTTCCCGTAATATGGAATACAAGGGAATAATCATGTAGTTAAGCAACATCGGACTCACACAACGAAATCTCATAGAGGATTCCGGGAACCTCCTGAGTATTTTTGTACAAGAAAACAACAGAACAATGTATCAATACAGTTCCACCCATTCTACGGTATTGCCGGTCTCCTGCAAATACCGTTCAAAGGCGGTTCTCTCTATCACAACCGTACTGCGGCAGTCGTTGGGATGAAAACTAAGTGTCTCAGCCTGCTTCAAATTCTTGTCCAAAAAGAGAATGACATGGTGTTCTCTGTCATTAATCAACCCGAACGGACTCACACTCCCAGGTTCCAGACCGAGGTACTTTAGCATTCGTTCCGGACTCGCGAACGACAACTTGCCTGGAGAAGGACGCCCTGCCGCCTGCTCTTGCTGTTTCAAACGTTGCTCCAAGTCATGGATTGCGAGATTTCGGCTGCTATCAAAAGAGATAAGGTAATGCTGATTTCCTTTATGATTGCGCATAAACACATTCTTGCAGTGTACACTCCCGTCGTTGTGCCACCATTGCATAGCCTGTTCTATGGTCTTCCCCTCGGGATGGTGATAATACGAAAATGGGATTTGATGCTCTCTTAAGTAACGAAAGACGATTTCCTCACGAGGGAACATCTCACTTCCGTCAACGTGGTCTGTTATAGTTGACATACACATATCTGTTTCTTTACATTTATTCGTTCTGCCATTGGCAGAATCTGCTTTTATGCAAAGATACAGAAATCCGTGTTCCCATGCAAATCAAATCTGAAATCATAACAACACTGCCGAAACGGATATTCAAGGAAGGAAAAAAGGTCGATTATTTACCGGTTTATTGCTAATTACACACTATGAGAAAAAAGTCGTTCTCAAATACCACAATGGAAAATTTCTAAAATCTACTTTTGCGGCACTTTTCAATAACAACAACAGAACAACTTACTTATAATAGAAAATTATCACCATGAAAAGAGTTACACGTATTTGGGGCAAAAAGGTCATCGCTACGATGTGTGCCGTTCTTTTCTCGTCCTCTTTCCTCTATGCTCAAAGTACTATACATGGTAATGTAGTGGATGCTACAGGCGAACCTGTCATAGGTGCGGCCGTACAGGTAAAAGGTTCCACTGTCGGAACCATTACCGACTTTGACGGTAATTTCGAGTTACAGACATCTTCTCAAGCAACTTTAGTCATTAGTTATTTGGGATATACAACGCAGGAGGTCGCTCTCAAAGGGCAAACTAATGTTAACGTCACCCTCAAAGAAGATACACAAGCCCTTGAGGAGGTCGTGGTCGTTGGCTATGGTACACAAAAGAAGGTCAACCTTACCGGTGCCGTAGGTGTAACCAATGCCGAGGCAATTGAGTTCCGTCCTGTAACCAATGCCACGCAAGCATTGCAAGGCCTTGTCCCTGGTTTGCAAATTACCCAAAGCAGTGGTTCTTTGGAGAAGTCTCCTACAATGAACATACGTGGTACGGCAACCATTGGTGAAGGTTCTTCCGGAAGCCCGTTGGTGTTGATTGATGGTATGGAAGGCGACCTGAATACGGTAAATCCGCAGGATATTGAGTCCATCTCCGTATTGAAAGATGCTGCCGCTTCCTCTATCTACGGATCACGTGCACCTTTTGGCGTTATCTTGGTAACTACGAAAAGCGGGCAGGCTGGCAAAATGCAAATCAACTACAACAATAACTTCCGCTGGGGATCGCCTATTGTAAAAATGCACCAAATGGACTCATACTCCTTTGCTAACTATTTCAATGAGGCGGCACGCAACACTTCTAATAACACCACCGACAACATCTTTACCGACGAAACCATAGCACGTATCTTGGCATACCAGCGGGGGGAGATAAGTACGACGTTGGCTTTGCCGTCAAGTGGAACACAATGGCAGGATCCTTTCCACACAGCCAATGCCAACACCGACTGGTATGACCTTTTCTTCAAGGACTTCAACTTCTCACAAGAACATAACCTCAGCGCAAGCGGCGGTAATGATAAAGTCAATTTCTACGTGTCAGCCAACTATATGAACCAACAGGGTCTGCTCAACTTGGGCGAAGAATATCTGCGCCGTTATAGTGCAACAGGTAAGTTGCAAGCCTCTCTGACAAATTGGTTAAAGTTAAACTACTCTGTGCGTTTCATGCGCGAAGACTACAATAAGCCATCCGCAATGAATGATGGTCTCTACGAAAACTTGGCTCGTCAGAACTGGCCGAATCTCCCGTTGTACGATAACAATGGTCAGTTGTATTCCGCCACTTGGCCCGGTCGCGATTTTATCCAGGGTGGTAAATACAACAAGACGACCGACAACATCTATCAACAGATTGGCATCACGTTGGAACCCATCAAGAATTGGGTCACCAGCATGGACTTCAACTATAGAATTAAGACCTACGACGTCTATTCATATACCTTACCCACTTACAACTGCGACATCTACGGTGTGCCTATTGACAAGGACAAAGCAACCACGTCAGTAACCGAAAACAAGTATAAGGAGGACTATCTGATCGCAAATATACGTACCCAATACTCGTTCAGTATCAACGATGAACACAACTTCTCGTTCATGTTGGGTGCGCAAGCGGAAAATTTATGGCAAAAGCAAAATGGTATTACTGCTTACGGCTTGGTCTTGGACGAACTTCCCGAAATTGACTTGACAACCGGATTGGTATGGAACAAAAGTACCAACTCATGGGAAAAGAAAGATTTGACTCCCTACGGCAACAGGAACTCATGGTCAACAGCCGGTTTCTTCGGACGTATCAACTATGATTATATGGGACGCTACCTTGTGGAATTCAATCTCCGCTATGATGGTACGTCTCGCTACCGCGGTAAACTTCGTTGGAATCTCTATCCTTCCGTATCCGCTGGTTGGAACATCGCCCGTGAAAGTTTCTGGGAACCTTATGAACATATCGCAAGCAACCTCAAACTGCGTGCGTCCTATGGTGAGTTGGGAAACCAAAATACAAACGGTTGGTACCCGACCTATCTCACATTCTCTCCGAGTGTGAACAGCGGTGCATGGTTGCAAAATGGAGCCTTGACAACAACCATTGGTGTACCAACCGCAATCACAACGACCCTCACTTGGGAAAAAGTGCGGAACTGGAACGTCGGTTTTGACTTCGGTTTCCTGAATAACCGATTGACTGGTTCATTCGATTATTACACGCGTTACACCCTCGACATGATGGGTTCCGCACCCGAACTGCCTTCCATTCTGGGTTACACGGCACCAAAAACCAACAATACCGACTTGAAAACACGCGGTTGGGAATTTGAAATCGGCTGGCAGGATGTCCGTAAAAACGGTTTCAGTTACGGAGCCAAGTTCCTCTTGTCCGATGCTATGACCTATGTGACACGCTATCCGAGCAACACAACGAACTCCATTGACCAGTACATCGCAGGACAGCCTTTGGGACAGATCTGGGGTTATACTACAATCGGTATTGCACAAACTAATGCCGAAATGGAGGCTCACTTAGATCAATTGGACGAGAACTTCTTCAATACGTATGGCTATTTTCCGTCCACAATGCGTGATGGACAATCGGCGTTGGGGTCTGGTTGGGCTGCCGGTGATATCATGTACGCCGATCTCAATGGTGATGGTCGGGTATCTGCCGGTGACCGCACCTTGGACAATCATGGCGACTTGAAAGTGATAGGAAACAGCACTCCTCGCTTCCAGTTTGGTATCGACTTGAATGCAGCCTGGAAAGGCATCGACCTCCGCTTGTTCTTCCAAGGGGTCATGAAGCGCGACTATTGGCAGGGGTCTTCCTACTTCTGGGGCGCAAACACCGACCCTGAATGGTCTGCGGCTCTCGTGCAACACTTGGACTTCTGGCGCGATGAAAATAGTCTTTTGGTTCAGCAAGGTGTTATGAAAGCCAATACCGATGCCTACTATCCACGTCCGTCATTCGACCGTGGAGGTGAAGGACACGGTGTATCAGGTCGTAACCACCAGATACAAACGCGCTACTTGCAGAATGCGGCGTATATCCGTCTGAAAAACCTGCAGATTGGCTATACCCTGCCCGACAAGTGGATGCAGAAAATTCATGTGCAGAAACTCCGTATCTATTTCTCTGCCGAGAACTTGTTCACTGCCACCAAGTTGGCTACAATGTTCGACCCGGAAACAATCGACGGAGGTAACAATAACTCCGAAAAAGACTGGCGTACACGCAACAATGGTAACGCATACCCTCTCTCGCAAGAATATTCATTTGGTCTCAGTATAACACTCTAAACAAGACACTATGAAAACATCAAATAAGAAATTATGGCTCGCAATCCTGGCAGGATGTACGGCATTGACTCTGACAGGGTGCAATGACTGGCTCACCAAGGAACCGCAATCATCTGTATCGCCGGAAGACTACTTCACCAAAGAGTCCTCGCTCCTCGCTTTCGTGGACGGACGCTATACGGAGTTCCTGCCTACGCATGGCGGAAGCAGTAGCATTGACGGCTACGACTATGGAATGTTCCAAACGGATGCCACGACAGACAACCAAATCAATGCTTCCGCACCCGACGACAAGTACATCGGTCTGTGGCGTGTCCCGCAAACCGGCGGAGGATATTCGTTCAGCAATATCTACAAGTGCAATTGGTTCTTGCAGCAGGTAATGCCTAAATACGAAAAGGGAGAAATCAGCGGAGTAAAAGAAAACATCGACCACTATATCGGTGAAATTTATTTCCTCCGTGCCTATGAATACTTTCAATTGTTGCAAAAGTTTGGAGACTATCCCATCGTTACGGAGCCTCTGACCGACACCAAAGAAGCATTGAGAGAAGCAAGCAAACGCGCTCCTCGGGATTCGGTTGCACGGTTCATTCTGCAAGACTTGGATCGTGCGGTCTCCTATATGTCGGAAACGGAAATGGCGAACTCGCGCATCTCAGCGGCATCTGCATGGTTGCTCAAGTCAAGAGTCGCACTGTTTGAGGGATCGTGGTTGAAAAATTTTGCAGAAACTGCATTTGTTCCTTGCACAAACGAATGGCCGGGAAAAACGAAAGAGTACAATGCAAACTACCAATTCCCCCATGGAAGTGCTGCAGAGGAAGCCAACTGGTTCTTCGAACAGGCTATGGCGGCGGCAAAAGAAGTGGCATCTCACACCACACTGACTCCCAACACGGGTACTGTACAACAGAGTGAAGCAGATGAGGTCAACCCTTATATGGATATGTTCGCTTCCGAGGACTTGTTCACCAATTCAGAGGTTCTTCTTTGGTGTCCTTATGGTCCCAACTTGGTAGGTCATAGCGTGGTAATGTATGCACAAAGAGGGAATAATGGAACGGGACTTACCCGCGGGCTGGTGGATAGTTACCTTATGAAAGACGGTCTGCCCATTTATGCAAGCCCTCTCTACAAAGGTGATACGAGTTTTGTTGCCGTAAGAACCGACCGAGACACACGGCTGAGTTGTTTCTTGAAAGAACCGGGACAACGTAACTATATCTATCCCACCACGGAAAGCAATAATGCCATTGAGATTGAGCCGGTTCCGCAATTCAAAGGAGTTGTGGAGACCTATGCAACAGGCTACTCCCTGCGGAAAGGCAACTCTGTCTATCAGAAGCAGTGTCAGCAACGTGGTTCTACCACTGGCTGTGTTGTCTTCCGCTCGGCGGAAGCATTGCTCAACTACATTGAGGCTTCCTACGAACGAAATGGAAACATTGACGCAACAGCCGCTGAGTATTGGAAACTGCTCCGTGCGAGAGCGGGGGTCGATGAGGACTTCAATAAGACAATTGCAGCAACAGATATGCAAAAAGAAGCAAAAAATGATTGGGGAGCGTACACGGCTGGTACGATTATTGACGCTACACGTTATAATATCCGTCGTGAAAGACGCAGTGAACTGTTAGCGGAAGGCTTGCGTTATATGGACTTGATTCGTTGGCGCAGTTTGGATCAGTTGATTGAAAATCCTTACCACATGGAAGGTATCCATGTTTGGAGTGCAGGCATGCAGCATATCTATGCCGAAGTGGAAACTATGAATCCTGATAGTACTGTCACGAAAGGTGTTCAGTTCGTATATGGATCCTCCAAAGCAAATGTTTCGGCTCCAACCGACTCGGAATGGTTCCGTCCCTATCGGATGGTGGATTCGCAGAAAGGATATAGTGGTCTCACTTGGAGAATGGCGCACTATTTGTATCCTATCAACGCTAAGGAATTCTTGCTGACATCGTCCGACGGTTCCGACAAGGAGAGTTCACCGCTCTATCAAAACCCTTATTGGAGCAAAGATGCGGATACAGCACCGGAAAAATAAAATTGGATTGTTTGATTTGATTAGTGAATAGATAAAGATTTAGTGTTTGTTGATTGATTGCAGAGGCGCACAAAGTCGTGAGATTTGGTGCGCCTCGTTTTTTGTTTGTTGCCCTGCCGATGTATGAAAGGAAGAATATACCCTGCTAAGAAACCATTGGCGGGATTAAATCAAACTATGTCTGTCAGCAGGACTGTTACCTCCGGCTTCGTGCCGGTGCGCCTTCTCTATAACCCCTCCTTTGGAGGGGTTGGGGGAGGCCTGTGCTTTCTTTTAGCCGACCTCATCGACCCCTCAACGAGACCTGAACGACCCCTCAAACAGTCATCCGCGAAAGATGACTATCCGACTTATTCGGCTTATTCGGCTTATTGGACTTATTCAATCCACAGGTCAAAAGACAAGCCCTTCTCCCCATTTCACTCAATCCCTACACAAAAACAGCCCTCTCCGCTGGAAAGGGCTGCATACGAAAGGAAATCCGACTCATTTTCCTATAAGGCTTCAAAAGAAAGTCCTATATCGTCCGATAGCGTTGCTATAAGATAATAAGGGTTATCCACATGATCTTGCATAGTATCCACAATAACATACTTCACGCCCTTGAACGTATTCAACTCACGGGTATGATCATGTCCGGAAAGATAAAGTTCCACTCCGTAACGGCTGAACAAGTCGGTCAGTTCGTATGTCTCTTCCATAGGGAAATTGCTGGTATGTCCCTGTGAAGCATCACGTTTGAAGATATGGGTATGCGTAAAGACAATTATATGCCGGTAATCCTTGGTCGCAGCCTCTTGTAATAGCGTCCGCAACCACTTCAACTGCTTGCGTCCCGTTGTGCCGTCGCTGCTGTCAAGGCAAATGTAAAAATCCCGTGCATGAGGAGTATTCACCTCAAACCAATAGGAAGACGTGTGCCAATACTTGACGTAATCGATCCATTGTCCGAAATATATATCATGATTGCCTGCAGTGGCAAACACGGGAACGTCATTTGCTTGGGTTGCAGGGTCAAAAGCAAGACCGCTCATAAAGCGGGGAAAGTTTCCCTGGGCGTTAATCATGTCGCCTAAAATCAACCCCACTCTGCACTTGGGGTCATTCCGCATCAGGTTTGCCCACTTCTTTATGTTGTTTGCGGTGGAATCCACATGGATATCCGTACATACATATACAAGGTAATCGTCTTCGGGAACGGACAGGCTCTTGTAACCTGCCGTATCATTATACGCCATCGATATGGCAAATCGTTCGTCAGAACGCGGACTCTGCCCGTAGAACATCCCTATCATATCCAAATTGGGATTACAACTGGTAAGAACAAACAAACTGAAACTGTATAAGAATAACCTTTTCATTTCTTCTCCTGCTTTTACATTACTTGCTGCCATTTCCTACTGCAAAAGACACTCCGAGGAATGTGTGAATGCCGTAGAAACTGGCATTCAGGTGAAACATTCCCGTGGGCTTGCATTCAACACCCGCATTCAGTCGGACTCGCTGGTTCAGATCCACCCGGCCGTTCACCATAAACAGGGGCTGAAAGAAACGTTCCATCTGGTATCGGTCAAAGTTTGCCACTGCAAAACTCAAGTTCCAACGGCTCGCCTGAGGACGTACAAAAACTTCCAAACCATAAAGCACCGTGGGTTCAAAGTCTATGGCATGCTCCGAATGCCAATCGGCATGCATCGCCTCCATGAGCCGTCCTGCAATACCTATCTGCACAGAAACATAATCCATTCGGTAACCCAATGAAATACCACCGGTAAAATCATGCAGGTGATTGCGTACAACAGCACGGTAAAGTAACTTGGTATCCAAGAAAAGTTCCCCTGTTCTTACGGGAAACTTCGGACGCATATCCAATGACACGGTGTATATATTGGCTATGTTCATCTGTGCCAAAGCGTCCATTTCAAAGTAAGGATTCAGAGGCAGGGAGGCTGCCACATCCACCCACGCATAGTTCGACCACGTGTAATTGTAGCCATAGCCGATATTGGCTCCAAGGCGTATGGGCTGCTGCTCCGCGTAAAGAAATGTACTGAACAGCAGCAACGGAAGCAATAACCGGAAAGAGAATTTTCTCATTGCAGAATGTTTTATAGGGCAAAGGTAGTGCCTTTTCTCTGATTATGCAAACAGTGTAAAACTGCACTGCGCCAATAAAAGGATGAACAGGAACACAAGGAATGTCCGATTTGTCCAATCGGAAATAAGATTGTACCTTTGTGCGTTAATCATCTCCGTATGCCGACAAGTATACCTGATACATTCCGTACGATAGCCGCAGCCTCGGAAGGGCTCTACAAAGACAAGGGCAGCAAGTTCTTGTCTTTTGCCGAACCGGTGACAAACCTTGAGGAGGTACGGGAACGGCTTGACGGATACAGAAAAAAATACTATGATGCTCGCCACGTTTGTTATGCATATATGCTTGGTGCGGATAGAAACACGTGGAGAGCAAATGATGACGGAGAACCGTCAGGAACGGCAGGGAAACCTATCTTGGGACAAATCAATTCATTCGGTTTGACCAATATATTGGTAGTGGTCGTGCGCTATTTTGGCGGCATACTCCTGGGAACGGGAGGACTGATTGTCGCCTACAGAAATGCCACGGCGGATGCGCTCAGCAATGCGCAAATCGTGGAACGGGATGTACTGCACAGGAAAACGATCAAGTTTCCGTATGAACAACTCAATGAGATGATGCGTCTCATCAAAGATACCGACACGCGGATAATAAAACAGGAATATGGAACGGAATGTACCATAGAATGTGAAATAAAGCAAGTTTATGAATCAAGATTTCAATAGTATTTGCGCCTACGAAGACGGCGATTTGCACGAAGTACTCTGCAGGATTGCTCATGAAGAGTCTTTCCTGTGCCTCTTGCCGTCTGTCGGGAAAATGATAGGGGAGACATCGTTCGATGTAAAAAAAGTCACAGACTTGCTGGAACGGGTCAAAAACCTCGACGAACTTGACAATACGCTTGTACTGCCTTTGCTGGAAAAAATCCGGCAACTCACCACGGCGAGTCTGACTCTGACAGGGTTGGAAAACACAGACCCAAGCCGCCCCGCTCTGTTTCTCACCAACCATAGAGACATCATACTGGACTCCGCTTTCCTCTCCTACATCTATAAGCAACACACCGCAGAACGTATCTACATCGGAATAGGTACGAATCTGTACGCACAGCCGTGGATAGAAGACTTCGTACGCGCCAACAAAGCGTTCAGTGTCATACGGGGCGGAAATCCTCGGCAGATACTCGCACATTCCTCCCTCCTCAGCGAATACATATTGTATGTGCTGACCGAACTGCATCATTGTGTCTGGTTGGCACAACGGGAAGGACGCGCAAAAGACGGAAACGACCGTACACAACCCGCCGTACTGAAGATGCTCACCATGGCAGGAGAAGGAACGTTGCAGGAACGGTTGGAAAGACTGAATATCACACCCGTATCATTGTCCTATGAGTACGATCCGTGCGACTACTTGAAAGCACGAGAGATGCAGATAAGGCGCGACAACAACGGAACCTATGTAAAGACCAAAGCCGACGACCTGCTCAGTATGAAAACAGGCTTGTTGGGCTGGAAAGGAAACGTCGCTTTCCACATTACTCCCTCTGTCAATACGGAACTGGAAACCGTAATCAACGGAAGCAACATAAGGAACGAACAGATAGAAAACGTTGCACATCTTATCGATAAGCATATCCATAAGCACTATCATATCTTCAATACCAACCGCATAGCCTACGATGCCTTTTTGCACACCGATAGGTTTTCACGGAAATACACCGCAGAGGAGCAGACAGCCTTTATGCAATATGTAAGCAAACAGATAACGCGTATCACTGACCTACCCTGTCCTGACGAAGCATTTCTCAGGGAAAAGATACTGGAGATGTACGCATATCCACTCATCAATCACCTCAAACAACTACCGGAAGCACAATGAGAACAGCCATCTTCCCCGGTTCTTTCGACCCGTTCACAATCGGACACTACGATATCGTGTGCCGCGCCTTGACAATGTTTGATAACATCGTCATTGGAATAGGGAGCAATAGTGTAAAATCACCGCTCTTCTCCGAGGAAGAACGGTTAAATACAATACGGAAAGCCTTTGCAGGCGAACCGCGGGTAAGTGTGGAAATATACAATTGCCTTACGGTGGACTTCGCCCGAAAACATAGTGCTGAATTCATCTTGCGAGGCGTACGTTGCGTTGCCGACTTTGAATACGAAAGAAATATGGCAGAGACCAACAAAGAACTGGGAAACATTGAAACCGTCCTGCTCTACACGCGACCACAATATGCACACATCTCCTCCACATTGGTACGTGATTTGTACGCACACGGAAAAGACATTGCACCCTATCTGCCATAGAATAAAACCTAAAAACGATGAAGAAACAACTATTCCTGCTACCCGTCTTGTTCACTCTTGCACTGCTTCCATCTGTAGCGCAAAATGCCACCACACGCATCGACAAGTCAATGAGTATCTACGCCGATGTGATGCGCCAATTGGATATAAGTTATGCTGATACACTGAACTATGAAAGAATATCCGAAACTGCCATCAACCAAATGCTGCGACAGGTGGATCCTTATACCGTGTACATACCGGAAAGCGAGACCAATAATCTGAAATTTATGACGACAGGTAAGTATGGCGGAATCGGAGCCGTTATCATGCAACGGGGCGATACGGTATATATATCCGAACCCTATGAAGGCAAACCTGCACAAAAAAACGATGTAAGGGCGGGAGACCGTCTGTTGGAAGTGGATGGAACAAAAGTCGTTGGTATGACTACTGCCGAAGTATCGTCTTTGCTGCGGGGTACTCCCAAAAGTATTGTGACGCTGAAACTGTTACGGGACGGACACGCAAAACCTATTACACGTAGTTTTGAAAGGGAGGAAGTCAAAATCAGTCCTATAGCCTACTCCACATCACTTCCCGATAATATCGGCTACATCGCTTTTACGGAATTCACGGAAAACTCGGCTGCATTGTTCAGTCAGACGTTGGACGGTTTGGTCAATGACAATGGTGTTGAACGTTTGATTATAGACCTCAGGGGAAATGGAGGAGGACTTATTGACGAAGCCGTCAAACTATTGAGTTTGTTTGTTGACAAAGGAACGGAAGTAGTATCTACAAAGGGCAAAATACCATCCTCTTGCAGAACCTACAAAACACCGCTTGCACCCAAATACCCGACAATGCCGCTACTAATCATTGTGGACAATAACACCGCATCCGCCGCCGAAATCGTGGCAGGCGCATTGCAGGATTTGGACAGGGCAGTTTTGCTTGGTGAACGTACCTTCGGCAAAGGGTTGGTACAGACGGTACGCCCCATTGCATACAACGGGCACCTCAAGGTCACAACTGCTAAATACTATATACCATCGGGACGGTGCATACAAGCCATCGACTACCGAAGTGCCGATAAAAACAATGGAAAAACACAAGACAACGATAGTACAGAGCATACTTTCTATACAAAAAAAGGAAGAATAGTACGCGATGGTGGAGGCATCACCCCCGACATCACCCTGCAAGACTCTTCCAAGATGAATATCACCTACTCCCTCTATGCACAGAATTTCTTTTTCGACTATGCAACCCGCTATCATCGCACACATGACACCATAGCAACGCCCGACAAGTTCATTGTAACAGACGATGAACTGACGGACTTCAAAGAGTTTCTTGCCGGTAAAGACTTCAAGTACAGCACGGAGACCGAAAAGAATCTGGACAAACTGATTGAGATAGCACAGCATGAAGACATAGATCAAGATGTGACGAACCGACTCACAGCTCTGAAAGAAAAACTAACGGGTAATTGGCAAGACTCCTTCGATAGAAACAAAGATAATATCCGGCAATTGCTTGGGAGAGAAATTGTACAACGCTACTACTATCAGAAGGGAGAGTACGCCTATTTCCTGCGTTTTGACGAACAACTGAAACGAGCCGTAGAAGAGATACAAAAAGAAGGCGTTGGCATCAAGTGAGAATTATCAACCATTGTTTAACTTCAAAATATGTAGCATTATGAAGAAACACACACTGTTTTTGACTATCATGACTACTTTGTTGTGGATGGCTATGCCTGCGGCTATGGCAGAAAGCAAGGACGATCGTGCATTGTGTCCACATGAAGTGCGAATAGGTATAGGTGACGCCTTTGCCGACAGGGAGTTTTATAGTTCGGACCATTATTATAGTGAGGTAACACCTGTTTATCGCAATAAGTTCTATTTGCCTAACCTGTTTGCAGAGTATCAGTACCGTATCAATCACTGGTTAGGCATTGGCGTGCAGGTGAATACGATGTGGATGGGATGGCAGAAACAGAATGGCAGTCATTGGGATGTACAGAAATACGGACACATTGAGGTGATGCCTACGGTAAGGTTCACTTATTTCCACCACGAGTGGGTTAACCTGTATTCAAGTGTCTCGTTGGGTTACTATGGAGGTATTGAACAGAATGGAAACCAATACGATTATGCTGGCGGTATTGCCTTCGACTTCTGTGCACTTGGTGTATCGGTAGGAAAGAATCATTTCTTTGGCACATTTGAAGCAGGTATGTTAAATAGCGGTTCGTTTTCTGGGAATAGTCAGATATTGTCAAGGATAATGTCGTTTTCGTTGGGATACCGCTTCTGACGATTCGATATCAGCACAAAATAGAGACAGGGAATGTTTTTAGCAATATAAGACTACATTGCCCCTATCATGACTTGCAGAATATACGAACATTCGGCAGGAGTGGTGAAAGCACATACTGTCTGCACACCTGTCTCCATATACTTGCAAAAATAAAACAATACACAATGTAACTCGTTGGCAGTATTAAAGTGCCTGCAGGTCTGTTCTATCCTGCAGCATGTCGGTGCGTCAAATAATAACACACCAACTGAAACTCACGACCCCTTATCGGGACCTCAAGCACCCCTCATCGACTCCTGAATAGGAAAGCAGCAAAATCGAATAATGGGAACATTCGCCCCTTCTTTGGAAAGGTCGGAGGTAATCTGAATTGTCCAATCATTAATAATTTGACCACTCAACGGGAAAACGACAAACGATGGGAAAGATACCCTCAACAATCTAAACGCATAAACCTTTTAACCGCACGTAAACGCATAAACGCATAAATACGCTTCACCCTTGTCCTCAACTTTCAACACCCAACTGTTTTCCTGCCTATGGAGGGAGTGCAGAGATGTCCCTTCCCACATTGTGTTGGTACATAAAAAAAAAGAGGTGTTGGCATTTTTGAGAGATTTCTGTTATATAACCCTCGAAAATAGTAGAAATAATTCTTTAATAACCGAAATAAATATCGTACTTTTGCACGTAAATGTGCGTACATTGTAATTGAATCATATCAGACTAATTCACTGAATGTTACGTACACAAACACACAACGAAAACCATAATTTATAAACTACTCCCAATATGAACAAAGTAATCAAACTGAAAAAAGGTTTGGATGTTGCTGTGTCGGGATCGGCTGCTGAAGTACTTGGCAGTATCAATCGCCCCGATGTGTATGCAATTGTCCCAGACCATTTTGCAGGTATTACGCCCAAATTGCTTGTGAAAGAAGGAGAGCAAGTCGAAGCAGGCTCTCCCTTGTTTCACGATAAGCAGTTTGCGGATATGAACTTTGTATCACCCGTTTCGGGTAAAGTCATAGCCGTAAACAGAGGGGAGCGCCGCAAGATTATGTCTATAGACATCGAGGCTGAGAAGCAGATTGTCTATCGGCACTTCGGGTGCGACCTGGCGAAAATGTCTGCAGAAGAGGTCAAGTCTGCGTTGTTGGAGGCTGGTTTATGGTGCTTCATTAAGCAAAGGCCTTACGATTGTATCGCTATGCCCAACAAGACACCGAAGGCAGTCTTTGTCTCCACTTTCGACACCGCTCCCTGTGCACCCGACTATGAGTGGGTGCTGAAAGGGCGATTGGCAGAACTCCAGGCAGCCGTCTCTGCCTTTAGTAAAATTGCTCCCGTTTACGTAGGTATTCGCTACGGAGCAAGAGCAACCGAATTCCGTGAACTGAAAGATTGTACATTGTACGAAGTACAAGGACCGCACCCTGCAGGAAACGTAGGTGTGCAAATCAATCACATGGCACCTGTTGCCAAAGGTGAAACTGTTTGGACAATCAATGTACAGGACTTGGCTGTCATCGGACGTTTCTTCACAAAGGGAATCGTGGATATGCAACGCTTGGTGGCACTCACGGGACCGCTTGTAGTTGAACCTAAGTACTATAAAGTACTTCCTGGTATGCCCGTTGATGCTGTCGTTAAGTGTAATGTCTACAGAGAATTGCCGTTGCGTTATGTAAACGGCAACGTACTATCTGGTCACCAGACTACTCCCAACGAGAAGATTGATGCCTATTGCAATCAAATATCTGTGATTGACGAGGGCACCGAAAACCATGAATTTATGGGATGGCTGCTGCCTCGTTTCAACGAGTTCAATGCAAGCAACACGGATCCTGCCAAGTTTGTTGACTGCAAACTGACCCATTGGTTGTTCGGTAAAAAGGAATATCGTTGGGACGCTCGTCTGAAGGGTGGTCGCCGTGCCATCATCGTGAGCGGTCAGTACGACAAAGTGTTCCCGATGGACATCTATCCCGAATACCTGATTAAGGCAATGATTGCGGGCAACATCGACAAGATGGAGGCTCTCGGCGTGTATGAAGTGGCTCCCGAAGACTTTGCGCTTTGCGAGTATGTCTGCACCTCGAAAATGCCGCTTCAGGCAATAATAAGAACCGCATTGGATAACCTAAAAAAGGAGATTGAGTGATGTTTAAGGGATTATATAAAATGATGGAGAAACTTCGTCCTACTTTCGACGAAGGCGGCAAGTTGCACGCACTCCACTCGTTGTTCGATGGTTTTGACACGTTCCTGTTCACCCCGAACACGACTTCAAAGCGCATTGGCACACAAATCCACGACGGTTCGGACTCCAAACGCACGATGATTCTCGTGGTTTTGGCACTCGTTCCCGCCATGCTGTTCGGTATGTTCAATGTCGGCTACCAACACCTGTTGGCAACGGGCGAATTGGTACGCGGAGCCATGACCTGCGCCCTGTGGTGGAAAGCATTCGGCTTCGGGTTCTTGGCTGTACTGCCTTATATCATTGTCAGTTATGCAGTCGGACTCGGTATCGAGTTCACGGTGGCACAATGGAAGAAAGAGGAGATTCAAGAGGGCTTCCTCGTGACGGGTTTCATCATTCCGCTGATTGTGCCGATTAACACTCCGCTGTGGATGGTGGCTATCGCTACCGCTTTTGCTGTTATCTTTGCCAAAGAGGTATTCGGCGGTACGGGTTACAACATCTTCAATGTGGCTCTTATCACGCGCGCGTTCCTGTTCTTTGCATACCCGACGCACATGACGGGCGATGCAGCCTTTGTCCGCACCGGCGGCACTTGGGGCTGGGACAGTGGCAAGACCATCGTGGACGGCTTCTCGGGCGCAACGCCTCTGACGCAGATTGCCACCACTGCCGATACCCATCTGATGCCCGTGGATTTCTGGACGGCTTTCAACGGCTTGATTCCCGGTTCGGTGGGCGAGACCTGCTGCTGGGCTATCCTGCTGGGTGCGCTGTTGCTGCTGACGACGGGTGTGGCTTCGTGGAAGACGATGTTCAGTATCTTCGTAGGCGGCGGACTGACCGCGTGGTTGTTCAATGTATGCGGTCCGGATACGGCTGCGGCTCACTTCCCATGGTATATGCATCTGGTAACGGGCGGTTTCGCTTTCGGTGCCGTGTTTATGGCTACTGACCCCGTAACATCGGCTCGTACGGAGTGCGGCAAGTGGATTTACGGTTTCCTCATCGGTTTCATGGCAGTGGTTATCCGCGTACTCAACCCTGGTTATCCGGAAGGTATGATGCTCGCTATCCTGCTGATGAACGCCTTTGCCCCGCTCATCGACTGGTGTGTGGTACAAGTGAATATCAATCGCCGTATGAAACGCGCTAAAATCTAAGAAATATGGCACAGAAGAAATATGTATGCTCCGTGTGCGGCTATGTCCACACCGGTGATAATGCACCCGAGGAGTGCCCGCAGTGCCACCAGAAAGGTGTGTTCGTAGAACAAAAGAAAAAAGGACTTGACACCAACAGCAATGTCTATACTATAGTGTATGCAACGGTGATTGTGGTCATCGTGGCTGTGCTGTTGGCATTGGTGAGCCAGTTGCTCAGTCCGCACCAACAGGCAAACGCCCTGCTCGACCAGCAGAAGCAGATTCTGGTAGCCCTCAATCAGGACTACTCGAACACCGACCCTGCACAGATGTACCGCACATTGGTGAACGATACCATATACGTAGGCGAGAACCTACTCCCCGTATATGTAGCGAACATCGATGGCGCAACCAAGTATGTATTCAAACTCCATGGCAACGGTCTGTGGGGCGGCATCGGTGGCTACTTGGCATTGAACGATGACAAGAACACCATCTTCGGTATCAACTTCAACCACGAGAGCGAGACCCCCGGTCTCGGTGCTGAAATCGTGACTGCTAAGTTCCGCAACCAGTTCAATGGCAAGCACATACGCAATGCCGCAGGTGAGGTGAAATCGGTGGCAGTGATGAAAACAGGCAAGATGGCTGAAGGACAAGAGCAAGTGGACGCCATTTCGGGCGCAACCATCACTTCGACGGGTGTGAATGATATGCTGGTGAACAACCTTGCAGAGTACGCCGAGTTTCTGAATGATTGTAAAACCAACAACTGCGCTGCTCCCTGTGAGGCTGCTCAAGAGGGTGACGAGGTTGAACAAACAATGGAATAACTATGGCACTTTCACAAAAAACAAAAGATGTCCTGCTCGGACCGCTCAATAAGAACAACCCTGTGGTTGTGCAAATCCTGGGTATCTGTTCGGCACTGGCCGTAACAGTGCAACTCAAGCCTGCATTGGTGATGGGTATCGCGGTAACGATTATCGTGGCAATGTCCAACGTGATCATTTCGCTGATGCGCAAGACTATCCCGATGCGTATCCGTATCATTGTCCAATTGGTCGTTGTAGCGGCGTTGGTAACGCTCGTGAGCGAGGTGCTGAAGGCGTTTGCTTATGACGTGGCAATGCAGTTGAGCGTCTATATCGGACTGATTATCACCAACTGTATTCTGATGGGACGCCTCGAGGCATTCGCTATGACCAATAGTGTAAAGGACTCGTTCCTTGACGGTCTCGGTAATGGTTTCGGCTATGCTATCGTATTGGTAATCGTTGCTTTCATCCGCGAGTTGCTCGGTGCGGGGACACTGCTCGGTTTCCGTGTGATTCCCGAGAGTTGGTATGTTGCCAATGGCGGTTGTTATGAGAACTGCGGTATGATGATGATGCCTGCAATGGCTCTGATTCTGGTAGGTTGTATTATATGGGCGCACCGCTCAATCAATAAGGAGGAGAAGTAATATGGAACATGCATTAAGTCTATTTGTTCGCAGCATCTTTGCTGACAACATGATTTTCGCATACTTCCTGGGTATGTGTTCATACTTGGCAGTATCGAAAGACGTTAAAACGAGTGCTGGTTTGGGCGTGGCAGTTACGTTCGTGCTGACTATCACGCTGCCTGTCAACTACTTGCTGCAGGTATATGTACTCAATCCTCTGAACCTGGGTTACCTGTCGTTTATCCTGTTTATCGCTGTCATTGCGGCTATCACGCAGTTGGTGGAGATGGTGGTGGAGAAATACTCGCCGTCGCTCTACTCGTCGCTGGGAATCTTCCTGCCGCTGATTGCCGTCAACTGCGCCATCATGGGCGGCTCGCTCTTTATGCAGCAGCGTATCCTGCTCGACCCCGAGAACGTGAAGGCCATTGCCAACCTCGGCGATGCATTCGCATACGCTATCGGTTCGGGACTCGGCTGGATGCTGGCGATTGTCTGCCTGGCAGGTATCCGCGAGAAAATGGAGTACAACGATGTGCCGAAACCGCTGCAGGGATTGGGTATCACCTTTATCACTGTAGGTCTGATGGCTATGGCATTTATGTGTTTCTCGGGGTTAAACATCTAAGATATTTGGATCGCTACGCTGTTAGAAGTTAGAACGCCTTTCGGCTGTTAGAAGTTAGATATATGCACAACTATAACAACCTGCAAATTTGGCAGGATAGTATGAACTTGGTTCAATCTGTCTATGAGGCGGTGGCGACCTTTCCTCAAGAGGAAAGATACGGATTAACCTCCCAAATGACAAGGTCTGCAGTTTCTATCCCTTCTAACATTGCGGAAGGCGCAGGACGGAATACCAACCGTGAGTTTACACATTTTTTGAGTATTGCTATGGGGTCTATGTTTGAGTTGGAAACTCAAGTACTCATTGCAGAACGCGTAGGATACATTGATAATGTGCAATCTAAGTCTTTGCGAGAGAGCCTTCATAATCTCCAACGTATGTCCACGGTGTTTATGAAGAATCTGGAAAGTAAGATAAACGTCTAACAGTGCGTCGGCACGGTCTAACAGCGAAGTGGTCTAACATCTAACATCTTTAAGAAAATGAATATAACAGCAATTCTTTATGCAGTAGGCGTCTTTTTGGCGGTGATACTGCTGCTTGTAATCATCCTATTGGTTGCAAAGAAGTACCTTGTGGCTTCGGGTAATGTGAAGATTACCATCAACGGCGACAAGGTCTATGACGTACCCGCAGGCGGCACGTTGCTCAATACACTTGCAGAAGCAGGCGTCCACCTGCCTTCCGCTTGTGGTGGCAAGGGCTCGTGCGGTCAGTGCAAGTGCCAAGTACTTGAGGGGGGCGGCGAGATTCTGCCCACCGAAACTGTTCACTTTACCCGCAAACAGCAGAAAGACCATTGGCGTCTCGGCTGCCAAGTCAAGGTGAAAAACGACATCTCGATGAAGGTATCGGAGTCCGTTCTCGGTGTCAAGGAATGGGAGTGCACCGTTATCTCCAACAAGAACGTGGCTACGTTCATCAAGGAGTTCAAGGTGGCATTGCCCAAGGGCGAGCACATGGATTTCATCCCGGGTTCGTATGCCCAGATTAAGATACCTGCTTACGACATCTACTACAAGGACTTCGACCGCTCGTTGATTGGCGACCTCTATGTGCCCGCATGGGAGAAGTTCGGACTCTTCAAACTGCATCAGAAGAACACCGAACCGACTATCCGTGCATACTCTATGGCTAACTATCCCGACGAGGGCGACATCATCACCCTGACCGTCCGTATCGCGACTCCGCCTTTCAAACCGAAAGACCAGTGCCCCAACGGACCGGAGTTTATGGATGTGCCTTGTGGTATCGCATCAACCTATATCTTCTCGCTCAAGCCGGGTGACAAGGTGATTATGTCAGGTCCTTATGGCGACTTCCACCCTGTCTTCGACAGCAAGAAGGAGATGATCTGGGTAGGTGGTGGTGCCGGTATGGCTCCTCTGCGTGCACAGATTATGCACATGCTCAAGACCCTCCACACACGCGACCGCGAGATGCACTACTTCTATGGCGCACGCGCTATCGACGAGGTGTTCTTCCTGGACGACTTCCTCGAGTTGGAAAAGGAATACCCGAACTTCCACTTCCATCTGGCTCTCGACCGTCCCGACCCGAAGGCAGATGCTATGGGCGTGAAGTACACGCCGGGCTTCATTGCTCCTGTGATGGGCGACACCTATCTCAAGCAGCATGACGCTCCCGAGGACATCGAGTACTACCTCTGCGGTCCTCCTATGATGGCAAAGACGGTGCTTGACCTGCTCCACTCGCTCGGCGTAAGCGACGAGGATATCCGCTTCGATAACTTCGGAGGATAAGAATACCGGAGTATAAAACAAAAGAGACTGTCGTTTTGCGAAGGCAGTCTCTTTTATTTTGTATGGTAGTAACCATAATATAATCGGCGAAACGAAAAGTACACAAAAAATCTTGCACATAGATGTGAAGGAGTGTAAACTTCAAGGATGCCAAAGCATGGCGGTTTCTATTCGCGAGTCCACAGGAAACTCAATGCGGCTTGTTTCCAATCGGTTTGCCATTGGACATATCCGGGTTGGGTCGGGCTTTGCATGATACTATCCACCGAAATAATAATTCTTTCTTCTTGGGTTGTCTTTTTACCTGTTCTCCAATTTTCGGAGGTAGATTTCCACGTGGTGTACAACATTCCTCTCATGGGTTCGTCTTGTACTGTCAGTACTAAACTATCGATGGAAATATCTTCCACATCCAGTCTTTTGAAAAGTTGCAATCTAAGGGGCAAGTTCTCCCATTCTCCACTTATAACAATTTGTTCAGCGTCTTCAGGACTTAATTTACTGCCACAGGCAGCCAAAACGAACAAAGGCAGCAGCAATAAAAATACTTTCTTCATAACAATAATTGTGTTAGTTACTACAAATATACATAATCTGTAAGACCTCTCAAACATAAGGTCTTTGCATTGGATATCCGGCAAGCGACATTTACCAAATTCTGGTTACAAACCTGTTTTCCTCATCAAAACTCCATTGTACCTGCCATACACGCCCGTCAATTTGGTCTAAAAGAATAAAGTTATAGAAGTTCGTGGTGGCATACAGCGTAAACCGTCCAGGCAATTCTTCCTCTGCGGAATAGACCCGTTTTTCACTTGATAGGGAATAAGTGCCTTCTTTTCCGCTTGTACTCCACTGCACCATATCCATTTGACCGGTACGCGTGTCTAACCGAATGAAATTATAATTATTCCGTGTCGGGTATAGCCGGAAATTGGCATCGGTTTGTTGTGTGAATTGGGGAGGTGTGTAATCCGACTGAGCGCAAACAGTCCAAGTTACATTCCAAAGAAGCAACAGGCTCAATATATACATTTTTTTCATACGACATACAATTAACCTATACATTGCAAGGTCTTTAAGAAATTAAACAATCATATCATAATCAGCCATTTCTGGGCATAAAGAACACAGACTAACTTCATTAGTACTGAGGTATTAGGAGACCTTCCAACGATAAAGTCAGCCTGTGGATACACAGGCATTAACTCTACATATCTTCGTTGGAGTGAGAAAGTTCCTAATTTTCAGTACTCAGAAGATGCAGGCTAACGCTACATTAAAATATGTAAGGACGTACAAGACGCCACATTTATGTCATAGGCAACTGATTTTGCAGTTTATTCATTGATTTGATTTTTTGATGACACCCTCGCCATAAAGGTAATACAACTTCATCAGATTTGCAAGCAAAAAGGAATTTCACCCCAGGGCAGTTGACAGAAGCGGAGAGTATTGTAAGTTTATGCGAGGATTGACGCTATACAAAAATCTGCAAGCAGCAGTCTCTTGCAATTACCGAGAGGGATTTATGATGGGCGTTCGAGAGATTTGGGACGTTTGAGAAGAAAGGCTTTATGATACGAGAATGGGGCGAACGGATAATCTGTTGGTGGGATTATTTTACTGTAGTTGTTCGAATAGGTGAGAATAACCTCCACTGATTTCTCCAGAAAGGGAGTTTGACTATAGACGTCTTAGTTAATCGAGAAGTTCTATAAATTGTTTCAATCTCTCGATGAGGAGGCATACTATTTGCGATTAGACTATTTATGACATACGATTTTGCTCAGTTGTCTCTCATTCAGGGGTCGATGAGGGGTGCTTGAGGGGTCGTCCAGGGGTCGTTGCGGTCGGCTAAAAGAATGCGA